>OFMJ01000006.1_pt1 | contig 218831 bp, 175 predicted proteins | sample 1541801 | NCBI WGS metagenome assembly OFMJ01 (sample SAMN04209234, study PRJEB22552) | human gut metagenome | biome: gut; material: feces | host: Homo sapiens | place: USA: Oklahoma
GCGCGAATGGCGGGATGCGTTTGCGCGATTGGTTGTTTTTACATTAGCGTTATCACCCCGCGCGCCCTCGGCCTCGACTGCGCGGTGGGCGCCGTCTCCAAGATGCAGCGCCCCGCCGCCGGGGCCCTGGCTGGCTATCCCCTACCTGATGACTCCCTCGCAGGTCGCCGCTTTCACCCAGACGACCCCCGCGGGCGTGAGAAAACTCCTCTCTAGCGGAAGGCTCAAGGGGAGCAGGATGGGATCCCGGTGGGTCATACCTAAGCTCTGCCTCCTGCGCTACCTGAACGGGGCCGACTAGGCCGGGGGGCGAGAGGGGCTTGCCGTGTGGAGAGGCTGAGATGCGACAAACCGTACGACGTCGACGAGGCGCGGGCGAGGAAGGGTCTCCCTCGGAGGAAGAGGAAGAACCCGAGGTCGACCTGCTCGAACTCGCGATTCGCATCCCCGAGGAGTGCCAGAGCGCGCTCGGGAGGAAGAAGGTCACGAGGACGGTCTACGCCGTCAACAAGCGCGAGGACCTCAAGGGCCAGGTCAGAGATTTCAAGGGGAATGAGCCCCGCGCCACCGCTGGTGCGTACATAGATATGCAGTCGTCTGCCGCTATAGTACCGATTTGAGCAAACAAAACGCTCTCATCAATCTCAAGGAGGATTCATTTGTTTGGCATCGTCGCAGAAATCATCAACCGTCATTTCAGCGATTGCCGCGTGCTTAATTGGATCGTGCTGCTAAGCTTTCTGCTAAACGTTTCCGTATTCCTTGAATACGAGTGGATGCTGCCGTATTTTCTGACATTATCTGTCCCGAGCGGCACCGACTGCGCGTCGCTTGCTGAATATACATCCATTGCCCTCGCGCCGATCTTCCTCGTCGACCTTGCAAGCTGGATGCGCTTCGTCTGCTCGTGGAAGAAGAGTTCCGGGAAAAGCGACGGCGAGCTGATGGCGGCCGTTTCGGCCTCGACCCTCATGAGATGGTCGAGCGGCTCCCTTGGATACGTCGTCGGCCAGATTGCCTCGGCACTGCTCCTTTCGGCCAATCTGTTCGAAGACGCTTGCTCGGAGCTCGCCTCACCCTTTGCCACTGGAACCACGTGAGGCGCCAGAGGAGGCTGAAGGGCCTGACCCCTGTTGAGTTCCGGGAGCAGGCCCTTCGGGAGGCCGCTAGCGGTTATGATTTAGCGCGTCCAAGTTTTGGGGTGCAGTTCATTATCGGGGCGGCTTCTATTTGTCGAAAACCACCACAAAGGTGCCTGCCCCTTTGTGGTGGTTCTTGTGTGCTAGATTGCGCCGTACTCCTTGAGGAGTTTGGCGATGTCGGTTCCCTCGACCTTCTTGAGCACTTCTTTGAGAGCAATCCGCTCAACCATAGGCAGCTTCATGCTGGTGATGGGCTCACCGTCGCGTAGTTTAACGCTGCTCATAAGGAGGTCACGCACGTCAAAGACCGAACCCCAGACCTCGGGTACGCCGCGGTCGACATCGCAGAGCGTGTAGACGGCTTCCATGCCGGTGCGCATGGAGTACTCAGTCGTAAAGATCGTGTCACGCGGCGTCTCGGCAAACTGGCCCAGGAACGCGAAGTTCACGGCGCCATCGGGCACCACGTCGGGGCGGTCGCCTGCTTCACGCGGCATAAAGAAGGCGGTGATGTAGGGCATCATGACGGGCACGGTGTTGGCGTGATTTGCCGCCAGCTCAACAATCTTATCCTCGGGAACGCCCAGGTGATACAGCCATTCCTGGCAAATCTCCTCGCCGGTGCAGTCGCGCATGGCCTTCTTAACGTAGTCGCCGGGCTTGTCGGTAAACAGGCCATACACCCACACGCAAAGCTGGTCTTTGGGCTGATCGCGGAACTGCTGTTGGCGGTTGATCGTCCAGCTCATAAGCCAGCCCGAATCCTCGCAGGTCACAATGCCACCGGTCACGACGTGCCCGGTAAAGGGATCGCGATGGCAGATCTTTTGGATATAGGGCACAATCTCGCTGTCGAGCGTGGTGACCGTGGCGCTCATCCAGTTGCTCTTCTCGGGGTCACCGCAGAACTTATCGGGATGACCAAAGCTCGGATCTTGCGCTGCGATACGACGCCACATGTCCCAACCGCCACCGGGGCGAATCGTCGGATCCCATGCGGCGGGCTTATCCTGCGCGCCGATCGTCGAGTTTTCCACACAGCCACCGTTGGTGATAAAGACCAGGTCATCCTCAGTGAGGTCGATGTTCGAAATCTCTCCTGCATGCGTCACGGTGATGCGACGCGCGACCTTCTTGGTGCTCGTACTGTAGGGGTTGCGCGCAAAGGCGGCCTGCTGGATGCGCTGAATCGTGTCCTGGCCGGTGCCAGTGACGGCGCGGCGCGGACCCTCGCCGCCACCCACCTCAAACACCACGTTTTCGACCTTGGTGTCAAAGTGGAACTGCACGCCGTGCGCCTCGAGATAGCGCTGCATGGGCAGAATCATCGACTCGTACTGGTTGTAGCGGGTGAAGCGCAGGGCGCTAAAGTCGGGCAGACCCGCGATGTGGTGGATGTAGCGGCGGATATAGAGCTTCATTTCGAGCGCCGAGTGCCAGTTCTCAAAGGCGAACATGGTGCGCCAGTACATCCAGAAATTCGAGTTGAGCACCTCGTCGTCAAAGAAATCGGTGATCGGACGGTTCGCCAGTTCCTCGTCGGGCGTAAAGAACAGGTCCATGATCTCGGTCGCCGCCTTGTCCGACAGGCCGAACTTGCCATCGGTGCCGCCGTCTTGGCCACGGTTCTTAGTCGAGCGGCACAGCGAGTAGTTGGGATCCTCCTTATTGAGCCAGTAGTACTCGTCGAGCACGGAGATGTCCGGATCTTCAATCGAGGGAATGGAGCGGAAAAGATCCCACATGACCTCAAAGTGGTTGTCCATCTCGCGGCCGCCGCGCATGACATAGCCCACGCCGGGGATGTCGGCACCATCGCAGGCGCCGCCCGCAACGGGGTCCTTTTCGAGGATATGGATGTGGCTTCCGGGCATTTGCGCGTCGCGCACCAGATAGCAGGCTGCGGTAAGCGCGCCCAGGCCGGTGCCGATGATGTAGGCGCTCTTGTGGTCGATGCCCGCAGGCTTCTTGGGACGAGCAAAGGCTTCGTAGTTTCCGCTTGAATAGTACATGGCTCCTCCTTGCCAACGAAGTTCGTTAACAAGCTTTTGCCCTAATCAACGCGGCCTAACCGATACAAGATCGTCACCTTGTACGATTTTTAATCAGCGGGGGCGGATTGTACAAATCTGCTTGGCTTTGGTCTCCCAAGGTCGCGCCGGGCCGCTTTGCGCTCCAACGTGTAATAGTCAAAATCTCGCCAGCGCTGCGTCAATCTGGCCTTCGCATATTTTGGAAACGCGCTCGGCTACTGCGCTCGGGTCCTCGGCCATGCCTGCGGCAATCCAGTCGAGCATTACACCGATAAATGCATGTGCGAAAAAGCGGGACAGAAAGTCCTTGTCGTTTTGTGAGACGCTCTTGCCTGTGGCGTGCTCTTCGACCACGCCTTCGATCAGGTCGAATGTCACGGGCTGCAGAAAACGCTGGATGCGCTCGGCGCTCACACAGTGATAGACGTTCATGATAAAGGGCTTGTTGTCGCGCACCGCGAGCATGATGTTTTCCAGGCCCACCTGCCAGGTATCGGCCGTCTTGTTGTTGGCGAGCGCGCGGCCGGCGTCTTCCTCACATGCCCATTCAACCAGGTCGTAGATGTCCTGAAAGTGATAGTAGAACGTCATGCGGCTGACCCCGCAGTCCTCAGTGAGGTCCGCGATGGTGATCTTAGTCAGTGGCTTTTGAAGCAGTAGTCGCTTAAGAGAATCTTCCAACGCGCGCTTTGTCAGTTGTCCAGCCATTGCTCTCCCGCCATCGAAGTTGAATCATGAAATATTCCTATGGTACCCCGCATGCAATCACCCTCCACGAAGGGAACAGACATCTTTGTGGCGGCTCGATTCGTCTCAATCTGTAACATCTAGAGCCAGAAACAGCCGCTAAATGTTACAGGTTGAGATAGTAAGGGGGCGAGCCCTTAGCGGGTGAGCGTGCCTGCTCACTATCTCTCAATCACTCAGAAAATCTTATATATAGAGACTTAGATTTGTGTATTAGATCGTACAAAGCTGGCAATTAAAAAGGCGTCCGATAATCGGACGCCTTTTTAATCAGTACAAGTGTTTGCAAAATGTGTCTAGCTAACCTTGATAAGGCTGAATACGTCGTGATCGCCAGACTCGGCAAGCGTCGCACGAGGATTAAGGAACTGAAGCTCAAGAATGCATGCAAATCCGACAAGTTCGGCACCGATTTGCTGGACGAGCTTACCGGTCGCCGCAGCAGTGCCACCCGTTGCGATGAGATCGTCGACTATGAGAACTTTATCGCCGGGTTTGATTGCATCCTTGTGAATCTCAAGCGAGTCGGTACCGTATTCGAGTTCATAGCTAACCGAATAGGTATCACGAGGAAGCTTTCCAGGCTTGCGAGCAGGAATGAAGCCTGCACCCAGTTCCATGGCAACAGGCACGCCGACGATGAAGCCGCGCGCTTCAGGGCCGACAACCTTGGTGATTCCAGCATCGCGAAAATGGTCGGCAATGGTTACAACGGTCTCTCGGAGACCATCCGGATCGGCGAAAAGAGGCGTTATGTCTTTGAAAATGACGCCGGGCTCGGGATAGTCGGGAATATCGACGATAAGGGACTCGAAGTTGAAATCGGACATTGAACGGACACCTTTCCTGTGGCTGGCCTATAGCATCGTCTAGCGACGAGAGCTTGAAACCGAAGCACGGTTCTTAAGAGACGGAACCTCGATGGGCTTTATCTTCGTGGAATCGGCATTGCTTTGAGTCGCCCGGGTCTTAGCGGCCTGGTCTGCGCGAGAAAGCTGCTCGTCAATCGTGTCGACGTCGGCGTCCTCCACAATAGCGTTAAGCGACTCGAAAACCCTATTTTTGAGCAGTGCGGTGCGAACGCCGTCGGTGAGATCGTGAAGCTTGCTGAAAGCTCGTTCCAGCTTTGCGGCGCGGTCATCGTCCGAATCGTCCATGCCGAGCATGCCGATCAAAACTTGCTCGAACATGGTCGACTCGCGGTTGGCTGCGGAAACGTACTGGCGAAGGTTGCGCGGCTCGATATGAAAACGAGACAGCTCGGCGCAGTAGCGGATAATCTCGAAATCGCGACCATCGATGAGTTCGCGATTCTGCGGACTTTTGATGATGCGTATAAGGTCATTCTCCGCAAGGGAGCGGACGAATGATATCTCGACCCCGAGCAGATCCGGCATGTCCTCTATAGGATGCAGTTTCTGCTTGCTCTCCTTGGGCTGCGCCTTCATGGGGAGATCGGAAAGCAAGCCGATCTCAAAGGCGAGAGTGGATAAATCGGTAGCGCTTTCGAGCTTCTGCTTGATTACGTTCAACGGCATGTATCGCGTTTTTTGTAGATGCAAAATGACTTCGAGGCGGTCAACGTCCTCTTTTGAGTATTGACGGTAGCCTTTTGGAGTGCGATGCGGCGTTATCAGCCCCTCGTCCTCCAAGAAGCGTATCTTAGAGTTCGAGAGATCTGGATAGGCGCCTCGCAACAAGTTGACGACCTGACCGATGCTGAGGTAGCTGCGCTCAGCCAAATTACTCACCAGTCTCAATGCGCTCCGGCGTGCTCTCGTGATAGATGAGCGTGAACGTACCGATCTGAACGGAAGAGCCGTCATGGAGGGGCGCGGAGTTTACGATGGCGCCATCGACCCATGTGCCGTTAAGGGAGCCCAGGTCCTCGATGAGGACCCCCATGGGCCCGCGCTTGATCTTCGCGTGGGCGCGAGACACGGTCATGTCGTTAAGGAAGATGCTGTTAGCCGGATCGCGACCGACAGTGGTCTCGACCTCGTCCAACTCGAAAGTGTTGCCAGTCTGGGGGCCCTTAATGATGGTGAGAACGGGAGTGCTAACTTGGACCCTTCTCATAAGGTCGGGTGCGGTCGCATCGTCCAAAGGCATACGGAAAACGCAGGTGGCATCGGTGCCCTCGCCCATGCCGGACATGTTGTTATAAGTCTCTACCATGGCAAACCCCTAGTAAAAAATGAAATTACATACTCGATATTCTACCCCACTGAGAACGATTAGTGCTCAGGGGAAACCTGCTCATCGGACTCAATAATTTCTGGATTGAGAAAATCCGCCTCTTCGTCTTCCGGGTGATCAAGCGCGTGCCTAATCGCCTTGATGCCCTTGCAGGTGTATATAACCCCCGTGATCATAGAGAAGATAACTCCAAGGTACACGAAGAAAATTCCCATGGGTGCCGGGGTGCCGTTAAGGCCCGGAAAACTGGAAAAGGACGCGGGCAGCAAGCTTAATCCATCCAAAACAGGGAGACCGAGCAGCATCAGCGAGAAACCGGCCATAAGGAAGGCCGTGGCCGCCTTGCCGGTGTAGACGACGTCGATGGGTCGCCGATGATATCGGCGAACGATGAGGTTACCCAAACCGAGATATACATCGCGACCGATAATGAGCGCGCAAACCCATAAGGGAAGCTCTGCTCTCGCAACAAGCCCGACGACGCCGGTGAACAGAAGGGCGCGATCAACGATAGGATCCATCATCTTGCCCAGCCAGCTGACCGTTTTGGTAGCTCTGGCTATCTGTCCATCAAGCCAATCGGTAGATGCGGCGACAGCATAGATTACGAGCGCAACATAACGGTTGTAATCCGTGACAAATAAGTAGAGAAATACAAACGTTAAGATCAACCTAATGAAGGTGATGAAATTGGAGATCGTAAATATTTTATTTGAGGGGTAATCGGACGTACCGATTAGCTCTTTTTTGATCTTTTTCCTAAGGCCCACTGGCGGTCCCCGGTTTCCTCGAGTGTACACAACGTTTCATTACTATACCCGCTATCCATACTTTGAACGCTATCCCCACATACGTTATGAATAGGTTTTCAAAAAAGCACCCGAATAAAACCAAAAGTAGCTAAACGTTGCCCCTTCTTCGTTCAGCGCAAGATGATTCAAGGGAATCCGGCACTGAATAAGCCGGCTACAGTTATTTTTAAAATGAAACGCTTCAATCAATTAATTGCTTACATTATTTATAAACAGGAATTATCTATATTGGGAATAAAGATTACTAGGAGAATCTTCGAAATTATCAAAGGAAACTGTCGACTAATAAACCCGTTCACCTACTTCTAAATATATAATTATTCGTAATTGGAGCGCTTCAACTATATATTACTACCAAAAGTCTGTTCACTTCCCTTTTTCTAATTGCTATCATTCGAGTTGTTGGGTAAGGCCGCCGCTTAAGGAGAGCAGTATGGCAAAGAAACCTATCTCAAACCCTGCACCACAAATCGTAGATTCAGTTGAATCCCTTGAGGCGAAGCTCGCGCGCATGCGCGAGGCCCAGGGGATTTTTGCTAAGTTTACGCAGGAGCAGGTTGACAAGATCTTCTATGAGGCTGCGATGGCCGCGAACAAGGCTCGCATCCCCCTGGCCCGTATGGCCGTGGAAGAGACTGGTCGTGGTGTCCTCGAGGACAAGGTGATCAAGAATCACTACGCTGCCGAGTACATCTACAACGCGTACAAGAACACCAAGACGTGCGGAGTTATCGAGCGCGACGAGGCGTACGGCATTACCAAGATAGCCGAGCCCATCGGTCTTGTTGGTGCGGTCATCCCCACCACCAACCCCACCTCTACCGCTATTTTCAAGTGTCTTATCTGCTTGAAGACTCGTAACGCGATCATTATCAGCCCGCATCCCGCAGCCGCTAAGTGCACTATCGCGGCCGCCAAGCTGGTACTGGATGCAGCCGTCAAGGCTGGCGCACCCGAGGAGATCATCGGCTGGGTCGACGTTCCCTCCATCGACCTCACTAATATGGTTATGCGCGACGTTGACATCATCCTCGCGACCGGCGGCCCGGGCATGGTCAAGGCTGCCTATAGCTCCGGCAAGCCCGCCCTGGGCGTCGGCGCTGGCAACACCCCCGTCGTCATCGATGACACCGCGGACGTCAAAATCGCCGTCAACTCCATCATTCACTCCAAGACCTTTGACAACGGCATGATTTGCGCTTCCGAGCAGTCCGTTACCGTTATCGACACCATCTACGACCAGGTCAAGTCCGAGTTCGCTCGCCGCGGCTGCTACTTCGTGAAGAAGGGCGCCGAGATGGAAGCCCTGCGCGAGGCTATGTTCAAGAACGGCGCCCTGGACCATCGAATCCCCGGTATGCCCGCCGCCAAGATCGCCGAGCTCGCCGGTATCGAGGTGCCCGCAAAGACCAAGATCCTGATCGCCGAGGTGGAATCCACCGATCCCGAGAAGGAAGAGTTCTCGCACGAGAAGCTCTCCCCCGTACTGGCGATGTATCACGCCGCCAACTTCCAGGAGGCAGTGGACAAGGCAGAGCACCTGGTCCTCGCCGGCGGCCCCGGCCACACCGCGTCCCTCTACGTGCATCCCGCCCAGGCCGAGAAGATCGCCCTGTTCGAGGACACGATGAAGGCTTGCCGCATCGTCGTCAACACCCCCTCCTCCCAGGGCGGCATCGGCGACCTGTACAACTTCGGTATGAAGCCCTCCCTTACCCTGGGCTGCGGTTCCTGGGGTGGCAACTCCGTCTCCGAGAACGTTGGGGTGAAGCACTTGCTGAACGTAAAGACCGTGGCTGAGCGCCGCGAGAACATGCTCTGGTTCAGGGCTCCCGAGAAGGTCTACTTCAAGAAGGGTTCCACCCCCGTCGCACTCGACGAGCTTGGCACCGTCATGGGTAAGAAGCGCGCCTTCATCGTTACCGACCAGTTCCTCTTCAAGAACGGCAACACCCGTGCTATCGAAGCCAAGCTGGACGAGATGGGCATCGCTCACGACTGCTTCTACGATGTCGAGCCCGACCCCTCGCTGCAGTGCGCGCGCCGCGGTGCCGCCCAGATGGCCCTCTTCGAGCCCGACGTCATCATCGCGGTCGGCGGCGGATCCGCTATGGACGCCGGTAAGATCATGTGGATGATGTACGAGCACCCCGAGTGCAACTTCGAGGACATGGCCATGGACTTCATGGACATCCGCAAGCGTATCTTCACCTTCCCCGAGATGGGCAAGAAGGCTTACTTCGTCGCCGTTCCGACCTCCTCGGGTACCGGCTCCGAGGTAACGCCGTTCGCGATCATCACCGATAAGGACACCGGCATCAAGTGGCCGCTCGCTGACTACGCGCTGCTGCCCAACATGGCGATCGTCGACGTCGATAACGCCATGACGGCTCCGCGCGGCCTTACCGCTGCTTCCGGCATCGACGTTATGACCCACGCCATCGAGTCCTACGTCTCCATCATGGCGTCCGACTACACCCAGGGCCTTTCCATGAAGGCAGTCAAGCTGGTGTTCGAGAACCTGCCTTCCGCTTACGAGAACGGCGCCAAGGATCCTCATGCCCGCGAGGAGATGCACAACGCCTCTTGCATGGCTGGCATGGCATTCGCCAACGCCTTCCTGGGCCTCAACCACTCCATGGCCCACAAGCTCGGCGCCTTCCATCATCTGCCCCACGGTATCGCAAACGCCATCATCCTGACCCGCGTCATGCGCTATAACGCCGCCGAGGCTCCCGTCAAGATGGGCACCTTCTCCCAGTATCCTTACCCCAACGCTCTGCACAACTATGCCGAGCTCGCTCGCTACGCGGGCATCCAGGGCAAGGACGACAAGGAGGTCTTTGAGAACTTCGTCGTCGCCCTTGAGGAGCTCAAGGAGACCATCGGCGTCAAGAAGACCATCGCTGACTACGGCGTGGACGAGCAGTACTTCCTCGACACCCTTGACGACATGGTCGAGCAGGCTTTCAACGACCAGTGCACCGGCGCCAACCCGCGCTACCCGCTCATGAGCGAGATCAAGGAGCTCTTCCTCGATGCCTACTACGGCCGTGAGCCGCAGTCCTACGAGGTCTAAGGGACTTCACCGTTGTTTAGAGCGGGGACGCTGATGTTCCCGCTCCCACCTGTCGGCGCTATACCAGAAAGGATGCGCAGATATGATTCTCCCCGATTCCAAGACCCAGATCATCGAGCGCGGTAACAAGAAGGTCTATGACCTGGGCGACAAGATCGTCAAGGTCGCCAATGCCGCCAAGCCCGTGTCGGATATTTTCAACGAGGCCCTGAACCTCGCCCGCATCAACGAGGCCGGTATCCGTTCCCCCAAGGTTCTCGAGGTTTCAGAGGTCGAGGGCGACGGTTGGGCCGTTATGACCGAAAAGGTCCCGGGCGTCACCCTTGCCGAGAAGATGGCAGAGGACCCCAGCCGCTTCTATGAGTATCTTGAGCAGTTTGTCGACCTCCAGATTGAGATTCACGGCTTCCGCGCCCCGCTTCTAAACCGCCAACGCGACAAGTATGCTCGTATGATCAACAGCCTGAGCCAGATCAACGCAACCACCCGTTACAACCTTCTCGAGCGCCTTGACGGCATGAAGAAGGAGTTCCAGGTGTGCCATGGCGACTTCAACCCCACCAACGTAATCGTTGGCGACGACGGCAACCTCTACGTTTGTGACTGGGCCCACGCCACGCAGGGCTCTCCCGCTGCCGACGCGGCTATGACCTACCTGCTTTTTGCACTTCAGGACAAGCAGCAGGCAGAGGCCTATCTCGAGCTCTACTGCGATCGCGCCGATGTGCCCATGCAGATTGTTCGTCGCTGGATGTCCATCGTCGCTGCCTCTGAGCTTGCTCGAGGCCGCGCTGACCAGGATGCCGACTTCCTGCTGAGCTGGATCGACGTCGTCGATTACCAGTAGGAAATACAAGGCCTAGCTTCTAGCTAATAAATCCCCCGGCAGCTATATTCAAGCAGCAGCCGGGGGATTATTATTTCTATTTTGAAGATGGCTCCGTCAAGCTCAGCGTGGGAAAACCCAGGCGACGATGGTTCCTTTGTGGCAGGTTATCGAACCGTCTGGATAGTCGAGCTCGTTGGAAATGCCAAGGTCCGATAACAGGGTCGCCTGTTTGTGGTCGAGCTCCCACCTCATTCGATGCTCGGAGACCTCGCACGTGTCTGACAAGGGGACAAAGGAAAAGCGAGCACCCTGGTGATCTCCAAGGCTCCACGCCTGTCCGGCCTTGAGAATGCGGCCCCTCCTTCCATCGTGAATAAGCTCAACTGATCCTTTCCAACGTATCAATCTGCCCATAACGGCAAGAAAATGGTCTGGCAGGCCGCCTTCCAGACATGTTGCGATTATATGGGCTAATCCCCATCTGGTCTCGATGGCCTTGAGAGCAAGATCCAAATCAGTAAAGTCCTTATGAGGGTTATAGCGCTCGACCTCTAAAGGGGCGAGTGGGCAAAAGGAAGGTCCGAGTCCGTTCACCAGGCGCCGGCCCTCCTCTCCAACGGAATCCGCATCACCGCAAAACAGGTCAACCGCGATTCCGGAGGCTAGCAGCATGTCGAGCCCCCGATCCACGGCGACGACTTTATCAACTTGATCGGCAATTCGACACAGAAGGTCGGCCGAGCACTGCTCGGGAGATCCTCCAACAAGCAAAACGTTCATGCGCATCACATGCCAAAAGATATAATTCGGTCGAGCAGCTCATCGCTGAAATCATCGATAAAGATCTCCGAGTTTTCAATGACGTCGTTTCTGCCGCATCGTCCCGCGGGGTCATGGATGCCGACGCGCTTGTAGCCTGCGGCCCCGGAGCTTATCAACCCGAATACAGCATCTTCGAAGACCCACACGCTGGATCGCGGAGGAACGGCCTCTCCCAAGTGCTCCATGAGTATTTTGAGTGACAGGTCGTAAACGTCGGCATGCTTCTTTGAGGCCCCCACCTCGCCTGTGGTGGTGATGTTTGAAAAGTAACACTCAAGGCCATTCGCCTCCAACCCAAGCCTCACAAGCTCAGAAGGAGTCGAAGTTGCTATCGACATGGGAATGTCGGCCGCTTTTGCGGCGTCGAGGAACGCGCGGACGTTTTTGCGCGGTGCGATCATTTTCCGGTACCGCTCCTGCAACATCAAACTCATTTCTTCGAATAAAGCTTTGCCGGAATGTCCAATCCCCCACTCTTTATGGTATGCCTCGCATTCCTCCTCAAGAGCGAGGTGCTCAAATTGAGCGAGGTCTTTGGCAGTGACTTGGATGCCGTATCTCCTGAGAAACTCAGGGCCAAGATCGAGCCACATATCCATAGAGTCCAGAAGGGTCCCGTCGCAGTCAAAGATAAAAGCCCGCGGCGTGCATGCGCCTGAGTTCACGTGGCCCGTCCTTTCATTCGGCAGATAGATAAACATCACATAGTTAATCCATGTTAGCAAAACAACACTCTGTATTTATGCAGGTAGCGTAATGAGTACTTAAGGAGAATATATACATTTGTCAAGTGCGAATCCAACCTTTTCGTTCACTGCTAAAAACCTGCCAATCCCGTGTCTTCTCAGGATTTATTGAACCTTGGAGTGCTACATTAATATTCGTCACAGGTTCCACATACATGCATGGATATTGTGGGCCGATAGCCATCTATCACTTCTAAAGCATGCCTGTAGAGCCAGCGACAATAAAGGTACGGGCAAGCGGTTTTATACCGTAGATAGATGGGATGGTTCATCAATGGCACAGAAAGCCTCGCCTGCGGCATCCTCTCCCTGTCTCATGATTACTTCCGATGACATCCATCTTTTCAGCGAAGGCGCTTGGCAGCGCGGCTGGGAGAAGATGGGAGCTCATCCGGACGTGCAGAACGGAGTAGAGGGATGGCGATTCTGCATTTGGGCTCCCGATGTTACGAGCGTGCACGTAATCGGCGAATTCAATGAGTGGAATCCAGAAGCTCACGCCATGTTCCCTATCGAGAAGAGCGGTCTTTGGCAGTGCTTTGTTGCTGGCGCCGAGAAGGGCCAGCTGTATAAGTATCTAATCGAAACAAAAGATGGCGAGAAGCTATATAAAGCTGATCCGTATGCCTTCTATGCTGAGTGCCCTCCGGGTACGGCGTCTAGACTTTGGACCATCGATGGCTATGCGTGGAAAGATGGCCGCTGGATGAACTCGCGCAAAAAGCGTGACCATATGCATAGTCCGCTTAATATCTATGAGGTTCACCTTGGTTCTTGGAAGCGCCATGGTGACGAGCCTCAGGGTGAACCGCGCGAAGACGGCACCTATCCGGGTCCCGGAGACCCGTTCCCCGCGCAGCGCGGTGAATTCTACAGCTACGATGACCTCTCTGAGGAACTTGTAGATTACGTCAAAACCATGGGATACACCCACATCGAGGTTATGCCCGTGCTCGAGCACCCCTTCGATGGTTCATGGGGCTATCAGCCCACCGGCTACTTCGCCGCGACCTCGCGATATGGCACCCCCCAGCAGTTCATGCATTTTGTAGAAAGCTGCCATAAAGCTGGAATCGGTGTCATTCTCGACTGGGTTCCTGGAGGATTCTGCGCGGATGCCCAGGGTCTGTCCACATTCAATGGCAAGATGCTCTACGAGCGCGAGATTCATCCCAACTGGGGAACCCATAAATTCGATTTCGGTCGACCTGAGGTTGTCAGCTTCTTGATTTCCAACGCATTGTTCTGGGTCGAATGCTTCCACGCAGACGGTATCCGCATGGATGGCGTATCTAGCATGCTGTACCTCAACTTTGGCGTCGACAATCCTGCCGATAAGAAGTTCAATAAGTACGGTACAGAAGAAGATCTGGATGCATCTGCATTCATTCGTAAGGTCAACACCGTTATAGGCGAGACCCATCCCGACGTCATGATGATTGCAGAGGAATCCACCGCATGGCCTTTGGTCACCTATCCTCCTGCAGACGGCGGTCTGGGGTTCCATTTCAAATGGGATATGGGCTGGATGAATGACACGCTTCACTACATGCAGACCGACTTTCCATGGCGCCCCGGCAACCACCGCATGCTGACGTTCTCGATCATGTACTCGTTCAACGAGAACTTCGTGCTGCCTTTGTCTCATGACGAGGTCGTTAATGGGAAATGCTCTCTTATCGGCCGAATGCCCGGAGACCAATGGCGTAAGTTCGCTGGCTTGCGCACGCTGGCTCTGTATCAGATGACTCATCCTGGCGCCAAGCTCAACTTCATGGGCAACGAGCTTGGAATGTATATCGAGTGGCGCTATTACGAGGCCCTTCAGTGGTTCCTCGCCAAGGATTTCGAGGTTCATGCCAACCAGCAGTCCTTTATCAAAGCCTTGAATCACTTCTACCTCGATGAACCCGCTATGTGGGAGAACGCCTACGATGCGGACGGATTCGAGTGGATCGATGCCAACAACGACAAGCAGTCGATTATCTCCTTTGTTCGTCATGGCAAGAAGGAAAAGGACGACCTTGTGGTCATCATCAACTTCGATCCCGCTTCATACGAGACTTTCCGCATGGGCGTTCCTCGCGAGGGTGACTGGAAGCTGGTCTTCAATTCCGATAGCCCTGCGTTTGGCGGAAGCGGAGACCTTGGCGTCGACGTAGCAAGCAGCCAGCCGGCTGCATGGAACGGCTGCAAAGAGTCCATCGAGATAGCTTTGCCCGGTCTTTCCGGTTTGATATACAAGCGTATTGGCAAATCCAGCTACGTTCCGCCTAAGCCTCCCGTCAAGAAGACGGTCCGCACTCGCAAAGCCCCTACGGCCAAGTCCGCCGCCGCCAAGCAGGGGACGCAAACCAAGCCGACGCAAAAGACGCCCGCGACAAGCGCCAAGGATACGGAGTCCAAGCCTAAGGCTCCGGCAACCCGTGTGGTAAAGGAATCCGCAGCCGCTGCGGAGCCGGCGTCTCCCAAAGCGCCCACTGCAAAGCCAAAGGCGGCCTCAAAGTCAGGTACCAAGGCATCGACCAGGGGTGCTAGCGCCCTTAAGTCAAGCCAGACGGCAAAGTAAGTTCGTTCTATCAATTCGAGTCGGGCACATGCCTCCAATCTCGCAAGCTGCCCGCATTCGCTGCGTCATTGACATCGCGGAATAGCTTGAGAAAGGAAACAATGGATACTATCTTTAACAGCAAACAGGAGTTCATCGAGGAATACCGCGAGGCGGTTCGAGAGCTTTCCGGAAAGAAGTTCGAAATCACCAGCGATATCGATCGTTTCAATGCGCTGGCGGGCCTTATCGCATCCAAAGCTCGCTCCGTATCCGCGCGCACCGATGACCGCTTCAAGAAAGAAGGAAAGAAGCGCGTCTACTACTTTTCCATCGAGTTCCTTATCGGCAGGCTTCTCGATAACTATCTAATCAACTTTGGCATTCGCGACATGGTCGAAGAAGCGCTTCGCGAGATGGGTTGCAATCTGGACGACCTTTGCCGTATGGAGCCCGACGCCGCCCTTGGCAACGGTGGTCTTGGCCGCCTCGCAGCATGCTTCCTTGACTCCATGGCTCATGAGGATATCGCCGGCTATGGCAACGGCATGCGCTATCGCTACGGTCTTTTCAAGCAGGAGATCGTAGACGGCCGTCAGGTCGAAGTCGCCGATGAATGGCTCTCCCGCGGTTATCCGTGGGAGGTTCGTCGCCCTGATAAGGCGGTCCGCATCGGCTTCGGCGGCCATGTCGTCGGCCATACCGAGGGCGATCGCATCTTCTATTCCGTCGAGGGTACCGAGGACGTTTTGGCCGTTCCTTACGATATCCCTGTTGTCGGCTTTGGCGGAAAGACCGTGAACAAGCTTCGCGTTTGGAGTGCAGAGCCCATCGACGAGCATTTCGATCTCGAAGCGTTCAATCGCGGCGAGTACGCTATGGCTGATGCTTCCCGAGCCGATGCAGAAGCGATATCCGCCATCTTGTACCCTAATGACGCCGGCGAGCACGGTCGCCTGCTGCGTCTCAAGCAGGAGTATCTGTTTGTTGCGGCCGGTATCCGCACCGCCCTCGACGTATTCCGTCGCGAGCACGGCGCTAAGTGGGAGCTTTTGCCCGATTACGTTGCCATCCACACCAATGACACGCATCCCGCCATGTGCGGTCCGGAGCTCATGCGCATTCTTATGGACGAGGAGAAGCTCACGTGGGAAGAGGCGTGGGACATCGTCACCAAAACGATTTCCTATACCAACCACACCATCCTTCCCGAGGCGCTCGAGAAGTGGCCCATCGCTACCTTCAGCAAGCTTCTCCCCCGCATCTACGACATCATCGATGAAATCAACCGCCGCTGGCGCGACTCTTTTGACACTTCCCAGGAAGGTTGGCAGGAGCGCTTGCGCAAGACCTCCGTCCTATGGGACGGCGAGGTCCGTATGGCAAACCTGTCCGTTATCTGCAGCCACTCGGTCAACGGTGTCGCCAAGATCCATACCGACATCCTGAAGCGTTCCGTTCTGAACGATTTCTATGCGCTTACGCCCGAGAAGTTCAATAACAAGACCAACGGCATCACGCCGCGTCGTTTTCTCGCGGAGGCAAATCCCTCCTATTCAAAGCTCATCACCGAGGCCATTGGCCCCAAGTGGATGGACGATGCGGATGAGCTTAAAAAACTCGTAGAGTTCGAGAAGGACCCGTCCTTCCTCGTTCGCGTGGGAGATTCCAAGCGTCAGAACAAGGTTCGCCTTGCCCGCTACGTTCGTCGCGAGACCGGCCTGGTAATCGACCCCGATTCTATCTTTGATGTTCAGGTCAAGCGTTTCCATGCTTACAAGCGCCAGCTCATGAACATCATGAAGGTTATGGATCTCTACAATCGCCTGCTCGATGATTCGTCCTTTAGCATCCAACCCACCACCTTCATCTTCTCCGGCAAAGCCGCTTCCAGCTACACCTTCGCCAAAGAGGTCATCAGGCTCATCAACTCCGTTGCAGACGTCGTAAACAACGACACTCGCGTCAACGACCTTATGAAAGTCTGCTTCATCCCGAACTTCCGCGTGTCTAACGCCCAGCTCATCTATCCTGCCGCCGAAATCTCTGAGCAGATTTCCACTGCTGGCAAGGAGGCCTCCGGCACCTCGAACATGAAGCTGATGATGAACGGTGCAATTACCCTTGGCACTATGGATGGCGCCAATATCGAGATCGCTCAACTCGCTGGCGAGGAAAATGAAAAAATCTTCGGTCTCACCACGCCCGAGGTAGAGGAACTTCGCGCGAGCGGTAACTACTTCGCATGGGATGTTGTGAACGCAGACCGCGACCGCTTGGGCCGTGTTATGAGCGAGCTCACCGATAATACCTTCGCCGGTCTTTCCGGAAACTTCGATAGCATCCACAATGAGGTCATGTCCAACAACGACTACGACCTAGTTCTTAAGGATTTCCGTTCCTACGTCGATGCATGGGAAGAGCTGACTAGTTCCTATACAGACACGCGGGACTGGAACCGCCGCGCGCTTCATAACACGGCGATGTCGGGCTGGTTCTCTAGCGATCGCACCATTCGCGAGTATCGCGACGAGATCTGGCACGCGTGATCTAGCGCGCAGGTTCGGGGAAGGAAATATAGGTTCAGCGCGTATTGAGAGGAAAGGTTCGATGAGTAAGAAGGAATGCATCGCGATGCTCCTCGCGGGAGGACAGGGCAGCAGGTTGGGGGCGCTCACATCCAAGATCGCTAAGCCTGCAGTCTCCTTTGGCGGAAAGTTCAGGATTATCGATTTCTCGCTTTCCAACTGCGCAAATTCGGGCATCGATACCGTTGGCGTTTTGACACAGTATCGTCCGTATCTGCTCCATTCCTATGTCGGCTCCGGCGAAGCTTGGGATTTGGACGAGCGCGGCGCGGGCGTATCCATCTTGCCGCCCTATGCTACCCAGGAAGGCGGCGCTTGGTATGCCGGCACCGCCGACGCGGTTACCCAGAATCTTGATTACATCAAGCTTCATGACCCCAAGTACGTCCTCATCCTTTCTGGTGACCATCTCTATCGCATGGATTACCGCAAGATGTTGAAGACGCACATCGAGAACAATGCCGACCTCACGGTCTCCGTTATGCCCGTGCCCTGGGAAGAGGCGAGCCGCTTCGGTATCATCACTGCAGATGAGAACGATGGGCGCATCATCAAGTTTACCGAGAAGCCCGAGAAGCCTGATTCTAACCTCGCATCTATGGGCATCTACATCTTTAGCGCCGACGTGCTGATCGATGCGCTCGAAGCCGATGCCCTTGACCAGCGTTCCAGCCATGACTTTGGAAACGATATCATCCCGAAGCTGCTCGGCGATGGTAAGCGTCTCTACACCTACGAGTTCAATGGTTTCTGGAAAGACGTGGGCACCATCGCTAGCTTCCATGAGACCTCCATGGATTTGCTCGGACCCAATCCCGAGTTTGATCTGTATGACAAGAGCTTCCCAATCATGAGCAACGTCACCACGCGTCCGCCGCATTACATCGGCCCCGACGGCCATGTCGAGGACTGCTTGGTATCTAACGGATGCAAGATTTTTGGCACCGCCCGCCATTCCATTCTTTCAACTGATTCGGTGGTCGGCGAGCGCGCTATCGTCGAAGACTCCATCCTGCTGCCCGGCGCCGTCGTTAAGGCAGGAGCTCACGTTGTCCGCGCAATTCTGGGAGAGAACGCGGTTGTTGAGGAAGATGTGAAGCTTGGCAGCGTTGACAGCACGAAGGATACCGCCGTCATCGGAAACGACGTCGTGATCGGGAAGGGGGAATGAACCGATGATCAACCGTAAGGCCATCGGCTATATCACCGCTAATTACACCTGCAGGGAGCAGAGCGTTCTTCTTGAGGATCGTCCTTTTGCATCGCTGCCTTTTATTGGACGTTATCGCCTCATCGATTTTCCGCTCTCCAATATGATGAACGCCGGCATCAAGACCGTTGGCGTCGTGATGCCTGGAAACTACCGTTCTCTTATCGACCACATCGGCTCCGGTAAAGACTGGATGCTCGACCGCAAGAAGGGTGGCCTGTTCCTGGTTCCCGGCAACCCCTATGGCACCTCTCGCCGTGGCATGCGCTTCTTGCTTCGCGACATCATTTCCAACAAGGTGCTCTTCCAGCGTTCCGACAAGCCCTATGTTGTTATGTGCGGAAGCAACGTGGTGTTCAACATCGATCTCAACCAGATTATTGATGCCCATGCATCCAGCGGTGCCGGAATCACCATGGTTTACTGCAAGGCTGAGCGCGCACACGAGGACGTAACTTCCCTCGTTATCGGCGATGCCGGCCGCGTCCAGTCTGTCAAGTCTGGATGCCAGTTTGGCGACAACAAGTTCCTGGACTGCTTCATTATCAACCGTCAGCTGCTTCTTGAGATCATCGATCAATATGCTACTGCGGACTACATGGACTTCTTCGAGGCGATTGCCGGCGACTTTGCTCGCGTCGACGTCTGCAGCTACGAGTTCAAGGGCATGGCGGTTGGCATCTTTGATGAAACCAGCTTCTATAAGCGCAGCATGGAGCTCTTAAATCCGGACGTTGCCGACAAGTTGTTTATGCCCGACCGCCCCATCATGACCAAGGCTCACGACGTGCCGCCTGCGAAGTATGCTGCGACCTGCCATGTGTGCAACTCGCTCATCTCGTCCGGCTGCAACATTAACGGCACCGTCCGCAACTCCATCCTGTCCCGCGGCGTCATCGTCGAGAACGGCGCATCCGTCACTAACAGCATCATCATGCAGGACTGCGTCATCAAGAGCGGCGCGCGCGTCGAGAACGCTATCGTTGACAAAAACAACGTCGTTCCCGCCAATACCGAGCTTCGAGGTACGCCCGAGGCCATTCTCGTTCTTCCGAAGGCGCCGCTGTAGCGGCTTCGCCTTGAGGCGTAGCATGTAACCAGCGCTTCACATGACGCTGGTATGATTGAATCGCCGTCCAGATCATGTCTGGGCGGCGATTCTTAAAGGAATCTAATAATTGGGAGAGAGCATGTCAGACAATCCTAGGAAGATGAACGTCGTCTTTGCTTCGGCCGAGGCGGCTCCGTTCGTCAAGACCGGTGGTCTGGGCGACGTCGCGGGTTCCCTGCCCGCTGCCCTGCAGAAAGCCGGAGCAAATGTCATCGTCATGGTACCGCTCTACGGCACCATCTCCGATGAATACAAAAGCAAGATGGAGCATGTTACCGAGTTCTACGTAAGTCTCGGCTGGCGCAATGAATACTGCGGTCTCGAGCGCCTCGTCCATAATGGCGTTACATACCTCTTCGTCGATAACAAGCGTTACTTCGATCGCGATTACCCGTATGGATTCTTCGATGATGGCGAGCGTTTCGCATTCTTCTCCAAGGCGATTACCGAGAGCCTACAGTATCTGCCCGACGGCTTTAAGCCGGATATCCTTCACTGCAACGACTGGCACACGGCCCTCGCTCCGGTGTTCCTGCGCGAGTTCTACCAAGGCATGCCGCTCTACGAGAACGTCTCCACGATCTTCTCCATTCACAACATCGCCTTCCAAGGTCAGTTTAGCGCTAAGGTGCTCGAGGATATCTGCGGTTTGGCGCATATCCCCGCTGCGGCGTACCAGCTCACTTGCGGTCACGACGCCATCAACTTCATGCAGGGCGCACTGAACTACAGCGACGCTATCACCACGGTCTCCCCCACCTATGCCGGCGAGATCCAAACTCCTGCCTACGGTGAGCACCTTGACGGCGTGCTCCGCCGCCGCCGCGAAGCCCTCCAGGGAATAGTAAACGGCATCGACACCGACCATTTCAACCCCGAGACCGATCCCGCGATCGCTCAGAACTTCAGCGTTGACGACCGTTCCGGAAAGGCGGTCTGCAAGGCAAAGCTCCAGGAAGAGCTGGGTCTTACGGTTCGCGACGACCAGCCGCTCATGACCATGGTCACGCGCCTTACTCGCCAAAAGGGCATGGATCTTGTTACCTACGCGCTCGATCGCATCCTATCCAATGGCGTACAGGTTGCCGTTCTTGGCACCGGTGACTACGAATACGAAAACGCGCTTCGCTATTTCGCCTCTAAATACCCCGGTCAGATGTCCGCGCGCATCCAGTTCGACCCCGCTCTGTCCCAGCGCATGTACGCAGGATCGGATATGTTCCTGATGCCATCGCTCTTCGAGCCCTGCGGCCTGTCCCAAATGATCGCCATGCGTTACGGCACCCTTCCCGTCGTTCGCGAGACCGGTGGACTAAAGGACACCGTTATTCCTTACAATTATGAGACCGGTGAGGGCACCGGATTCTCCTTCGCCAACTTCAACGGCGAGGAGATGGGCGATGCGGTCTTCCGCGGAGCTCGACTTTTCTGGGATAACCACGACGCATGGAACAACGTTGTCACGCAGGCGATGAACCAGGACTTTAGCTGGACCCGCTCCGCGAGCAAGTATATGGACCTGTATCGATGGATGCACCCCGAGGTTCCTATGTGGGTTCCCGAGGTGGAAGAAAAGCCCGAGGAGAAGGCTGAAGAGCCAAAGGCAGAGGAAGCCGCTGTCGAGCAGCCCAAGGCTGAAGAGGTAAAGGCTCCCGAAGCAGAGGCGCCAGCCGCTAAGCCCGCTGCGGCAAAGAAGGCGGCTCCTCGCAAGACCGCTGCTAAGAAGCCGGCAGCCAAGCCCGCAGCAAAAGCTGCAGAGCCCGCTAAGGAAGAGGCCCCCGCATCCAAGAAACCCGCGACCAAGGCTGCCAAGCCCGCAGCGAAGAAGGCCGCTGCGGTTTCGACCGCAACTGAGGCCGCCGAGCCCGCGGCTGCCAAGCCCGCTGTAAAGAAAGCTGTAGCCAAGACGGCCGCGAAGGCCGCCGCAGAAACTCCTGCCAAGCCTGCTGCTGCAAAGGCTACTGCGGCTAAGCCTGCAGCCACCAAGGCAGCTGCTGCCAAGACCACTGCCACCAAGGCAGCTGCTGCCAAGACCACTGCAGCCAAGGCCACGGCGTCGAAGGCCGCTAAGGAAACGAAGACGGCAACTAAGGCGACCGCCGCTAAGGCCGCGGCGGCAAAGACCACGGCGACCAAGGCAGCAACCGTCACCAAGACCGCTGCCGCCAAGGCGACTACGGTCAAGGTCACCGCTGCGAAGTCTGCAGCAGAAGAGGCGGCGCCCGCAGCTAAGCCCGCTACTAAGGCAGAGGTGAAGGCCGAAGAGTCCAAGGCTCCTACCTCGTCCGTAAAAACCGCTGCCGCAGCGACCAGGGCTTCCGCCAAGCCCGAGGTCAAGCCCGCAGCTACGCCTGCGGCCGAGAAGAAGCCCGCGGCAAAGACGGTTTCCGCCGCTCGTAAAACTCAAAAGCGCCGTTAAGACCTGCTGAACCGTCTTAACGCGCAGGGCCCCGTTCTCATCGCATCGGTGGGAACGGGGCCATTTTCATGATTCGATATTTGTTCTCGTCCACATAGATTGCATATAATAGGAACGCTGAGATTCTCATGAACCTGGCATTCGCGCTGGATAGTACCCGTAAATGCGCAAGGAGTCACGTATATGAACATTCGACACAACAGCCGTTTGGCAGAGTATCGCTCCCCCTTTGGCGCCGTCGTCATCGGAACCACCGTGGAGCTTTCCATTCGCGTGGAAGATATCGATCCCAAAGCAGTTACCGCTAAAACCCGCATTTGGGTGGATGGAATCGGCGAGACCATTATCGACATGAATCACAAGGGCGATGGCGTTTTCAGCGCTTCAATTGAGTGCGACAAACCCCAGCTTAAGTGGTACAGCTTTATAGTTTCCACCCAAGAGGGCTATACCTGCCACGTGGGAGCGCCCGTGGGCGCAACGGGCGGAGAGGCTGTCACCTACGATTACGCCGATGTCCCCTCGTTTCAAATTACCGTCTACAAGCACCGTGCAACCAGGCCAGCTTGGTATGAAAAGGGCATGGTGTACCAGATCTTTCCCGATAGGTACCGCCGCGACGCCAATTGGCGTGAGCGCGCTGTAAAAGAGGTTGAGAAGCCCCGCAAGGGTCCTGGAAAGAAGATCGTTTGGGATTGGAATACCCCGCCGGTCTACGATAGGGCTAGCGATAATTCGATCCAGAATTGGGATTTCTACGGCGGCTCGCTCGAGGGAATCCGCGAGGATTTGCCCCGCTTACACGAGTTGGGCATCACTGCCATCTACCTCAACCCCATTTTCAAAGCGCTGAGCAACCACCGCTATGACACCGGTGACTACCTCACCATCGACCCCATGCTTGGCACGGAGGACGATTTCAAGGCGCTGGCGGCTGACGCCAAGGAGCTGGGAATAAGCCTGATCCTCGACGGCGTATTCAATCATACGGGCGATGACTCGCTCTATTTCAACCGTTATGGCAACTATCCTACGGAAGGTGCCTGGCAAAGCGAAGACTCCCCCTGGCGCGACGCCTACTACTTTAAAGAGGACGGAAGCTACGCCTCTTGGTGGGGCATTGGCAACATGCCCGCGCTTAACGAGGACTCCCCGCTTGTTCGCGACCTTATCTTGGGCGAGGACGGCGTGATTCGCAAGTGGATCCGCGCCGGCGCGAGCGGTTGGCGACTGGACGTTGCGGACGAGCTGTCCGATGGATTCATCCGCGATATTAAAACGGCGCTGCTCGAGGAGCGCCCCGACGGCTTGCTTCTGGGTGAGGTGTGGGAAGACGCCTCGAACAAAATAAGCTACAGCAAGCTTCGCACCTACCTGCAGGGCGACGAGCTCGATTCCGCGATGAACTACCCCTTCCGCGACATGATGCTCAACTTCCTGCTCGATAAGGAGACCGCGTACCAAGCCGCAGAGCGCATCGAATCGATTAGGGAGAACTATCCGCCCGAGGCCTTGATGTGCGCCCTCAACCTGCTGGGCAGCCATGATAAACCGCGCATCGCATCCGTACTGGGCGACGGTCCGGATGAGTCGCAGATTCCCGAGAGCGAACGCGGTCGCTTTAGGTTGGACGAGAACTCCATGGGCCGCGCCAAGGGCCGCTTCTGGCTTGCCACGCTGATGCAGATGACGCTGCCCGGCGTCCCTTCTATCTATTACGGCGACGAGTTCGCGCTCGAGGGCTTATCTGACCCCGGTAACCGCCGCACGTTGCCTGAACAGGACGACATCCACGACCGCGACATGCTGACCATGATCAGGAACGCCTCGGGCCTGCGCAAGACGCTTCCGTTCCTTATCGACGGCACGCTGCAGGCACGAGCGCTTAACGACGACGTGCTGTGCTTCAAGCGCCGTAGCGCCGACGGTCAGGTTGTCACTATCTTAATCAACCGCAGCTTGTCGAACACGCGCGTTGTTCGCGTTCCGGTTGAAAATGACATGGCAATCGACCTGCTGAACGGCAACAATCTGGTTCGCGCGGCAGACGGGTGCGCCGAGGTCAAGCTTTGGCCCTTGGGATCCTCGGTCATCTATGCGAACAAGCAGCAGCGCCTGCAAAAAGATATGGAGCCCGGCGCGGGCGTTATCTGTCACATCACGTCCCTCCCTAACACCAAGGGAGAGCCTGGCACCCTGGGTGCCCCCGCGCGTCGCTTTATCGACCATCTCGCCCAGATGGGCATGAGGTACTGGCAGGTTCTCCCCATCAACCCCACCGATAGCTTTGGCTCCCCCTACGCCGGACCGTCCGCATTCGCGGGCAACGAGTCGCTTTTGGAAGAGAGTGCGAGCGAGCTGAGGCAGGCATTCACGCAATTCAAGAAGGCCGGTGGCTTCAAGAGCGCCTCGTACCTGGAATTTGCGCACGAAAACGAGCAATGGCTCGATTCCTATTGCGCCTTTATGGCGGTTAAAGAGTTCCATGCCGGCGCTTCTCGTCATAAGTGGCCCAAGACTTTGCAACGCTACACCGTTGGCATCCTGTCCGATGAGACGTTCTCGCCCAGCGCCGAATACCATGCGTATGCCCAATATCGCTTTGATTGCGAATGGAAGGAGATGTTGGAGTACGCCCATAGCCGCGGCATCCAGATCATCGGCGACATCCCCATGTACGTCTCCGATGATTCGGCGGACGCGTGGTCGGAGCCCAGCATGTTCTCCTTGGGAAAAGACGGTATGCCCTACGAGATCGCCGGCGTTCCGCCCGATCGCCTCTCTGCGACCGGGCAGGTTTGGGGCAATCCCACGTACAACTGGGATAACATGAAGAAGGATGGATACGTTTGGTGGATGGCGCGCCTGCGTCGCTCCTTCAAGCTGTATGACCGTGTGCGCCTGGATCACTTCCTGGGTTTCCAAAACTACTTTGGCATTCCCGCGGGCAAGACTGGCGCGGACGGGCGCTGGCTCAACGGCCCGGGCATCGAATTCTTCCGCCGCGCGTATGAGGAATTTGGTCCCCTACCGTTTATCGCTGAGGACCTGGGCCTTCTTACTCCCGCCGTTCGCGCGCTGGTCGCTTCGTGCGGCTTCCCCGGCATGGATGTTCTCGAGTTCGCCGATAACGATGTTCGCCAGGAGATCTGCCCCCATCTGGACAAGATCCTGTACATCTCAACCCACGACACCTCCACGCTCACGGGTTTTGTTGGCCGCGCATTTTGCTCGGACAACGACAAGCAGGGTGCCAAGTACCTTGCGAGCGAGATCCTCACGCGCTCGCTCAGAAGCCCCGCGCGCGTGGTCATGATGCAGCTGCAAGACTGCATGTTTCTGGATGATGACGCCCGCATGAACAAGCCCGGTGTGGCCGAGGGCAACTGGGGCTGGCAGGCCGATGAGGCTCAACTCAGCGCTTCTTGCAGCAAGATGGCGACGCTGCTCGTGGAATCGGGACGCTTTCACGACGCCAGCGAGCAATAATCGTCCCACGCCGCCCGTAATTGGGTAAAGTATCAACCGTAAACGCGAGGCGCCCGCCGTGTTCAAAATGACATGGCGGGCGATTTATGAGAAGCAGAAGGATTTGAAATGGCAAGCTACGACTATCGCTGCTGCAGCTGCGGACATGTATTCGAGGTAGAGCACGGTATGCAGGAGCATCCCGCCATCGTTTGCCCCCAGTGCGGACAGCCTGCGGACAAGGTGTTCTCGGCTAGCGGAATCAAGTTCGAGGGCAGCGGATTCTACAACACGGACATGCGAGGCGGATCTTCTAGCACCAGCGCAACCACCGGTTCGTGCGGATGCGCCGACTGCCCGCACGCCAACTAGGTAACCAACAACTATTCGGTCACCAACCATTCGGCCGATAGCGCCTAAGAAGGCACACGGCCCCGCGACGGCTTTTATGCCCGTGGCGGGGCCGTATTTTTGGATGAGAATCACGCGGATGAGAGATTCGTGGAGCGCTTTTGAGGCGCCGCTCAAGAGCTAAGCGCGAACAAGGCGGGCGCAGAAATGACCGTCCGGCTTGCCCGGGGCGGGATGGCTCGCATAGCATCCGCACTCGTTTTCGGAATCTCTTATGGTTGTAGCCGCTTGAGCAAACGCAGGCAGATCGAAGATGGCAGAGCCGCTAACCGGCGCGAGCTTGAACTGGGACCCCAAAGGCGTAGACAAGAACCGCTGGACAACAGTCATGTTCTCGGCATGCATGATAGAGCACGTCGCGTAATAGAGCTCTCCTGCGGAAGCGACCCTTGAGGCGGCAGCGCACAGCAATTCAAACTGCAATGCAGGCAGCTCGCGCTCTATATCTTGCTTCGCAAGGCGCCAGGGAATCTCCGGATGACGCCTCATGGTTCCCGTACCAGAACACGGCGCATCGAGAAGAACGGTGTCGAACATCACGCGCGCGGACGCCTCGTCATCGATTTCACTCAGAACGGCACCAAGGTCGCGAGCGTCGCCATGCGCAAAACGTGCCGGCGGCAAACCGGCGTCGATAAGCCTGGCGGCATTCATGCGGCATTTCTCTTGGTAGAGATCGACCGCAACGTGGTCACGGCTCCATCCAGTCCTAAACCCTTGACAAGCCATGATGAACGTTTTGGTTCCTCGTCCAGAGCCAATCTCAAGGCAAGATCCGGGTCGCGTCGCAGATGTGGCGATAAGCTGAGCGCTTGCATCGCTGGCGACCGCCTTATAGGCGCCTAGGGCACCGGAGCGGATGTATGCAGCGGAATCGATGGGTTCGATGCAACCGGGAAGAGAGCCCTCCTCAACGCCGTCGCCTTGCACGCGACCACTCGCAAGTGGATTGAGGTGAAAGGTGACGGGAGCGGGCGTGAGCTCAGACGCGAAGACGTCGCGAGCGGCATCTTGCCCTAGGGAATCCTCGATGTTCCTTGCAAGCCACACGGGCGTGCCCGACTTACGAGCAAGCGAGACGATGCGCGCATGAGCCGGATCGACTCCTTCCGCCTCACGGAAAGAGGACCGATTTGATGCGGCGCGATGGAGTACCGCATTGGCAAGGCCCGCGGCGCCGCGAGATTGGGAACGCACAAGCTCAACGCCCTGGCTAACGGCTACGTTTGCGGGGGCGTCAAGGTAGAGCAGCTCAAAGAGCGCTATGCGTAGCGCGCAGCGAACGCGGGGGTTGAAGCGGGTTTTAGGATCGCTGCACTGCTGAAGTAAATCATCCAGGCACCCGGACGTCGCGGTAACGCCGAGCACAAGGCGCCGCGTAAAGCCCGCATCGCGCTCGTCCAGATTTTTAAGCGAGGCGTTGGCATTCAGCACGTCGCGAGCGAACGCGTCGCGCCGCCCAACGTCGAGAAGGATGTCGAGCGCTAGACGGCGGGCGGGAGACAAGGTTGTGGCGTGGTCGCTCATTAGGAAATCGAATCCCAGGCAGTATCTTGCCCGCGCAGGCCGGCGGACCAGGAGCGGGCATCCATAAGGCGCTTGCCATCGGGCTTGACGGACAGGACCTCGAACGCGCCGTCCGCGCAGCCGGCGAAAACGCGACCACCGTGAACAGAAAGCAGGCCTTGCTGGACGGATGGCGCCGTACCATCAGCCATATCGATAAGAGAGGCGTCTGCAATGCGGGCGCCCTTGCCGGCAAGCTCGCAGCGCGCGGGCGCGGTATCAGAAGACGCCAGGACGCGGCGCACGTTATCAAGGGCGGATGCAGCCGGATCGAGCTTGAGTTCGGCTTTGGAGATCTTTGCCGCATGCGTTACCAGCCCCTCGTCCTGAACGGTCCAGGCAACCTCATGGGAAGCAAGCTTGGGCAACGTGTCGACAAGCAGGTCTCCGCCAAGGTTGGCGAGCTCCTGCGTAAGCTGGTCAGCATTTTTACCGGGAACCGAGCAGGTGGCCTGCGCGCAGTAGTCACCGGTGTCGACGCCGTGGCCAATTCGCATGATGGAGACGCCCGTGACGTCGTCGCCCTCCAGAATGCAGCGCTGGATGGGCGCCGCACCGCGCCAGCGCGGCAGCAGCGACGCGTGGACGTTGACGCAGCCCAAAGGCGCGATCGTGAGCACCTCGTCGGGAAGGATGCAACCATATGCGGCGACGCAGAACACGTCCGCCTCCGCATCACGAAGGGCCTTGAGAGCGTCTGCATCGATGCGGCTCGCTTCGAGTACGGGAAGCCCCAACTCAAGGGCGGCAACCTTGACGGGAGACGGTTCGAGCTTCTTGCCGCGCGAGCGAACGGCGTCGGGCCTTGTAAGCACCAGGGCGACGTCGTGCGCTTGAGCAAGGCGTGTAAGAGAAGGCACGGCAAATGCCGGCGTACCCATGAAAACTACGCGCATAGGTGGTTCCAATCTTTGGACGATGAGGGGGCTACTCGGTATCACCGGGCTTGGCGCCGCGGTCCAGCGCTTCTTGATAGGCCCTTAGCGCATGCACTCGCTGCATGGGAGAGAGGCGCTCGAACATTGTCATGCCATGGAGGTGGTCGATCTCATGCTGAAGACAGACGCACATCAAGTCGCCCGAGGCCTCGTAGCGCATCAGGTCGCCGTCAAGGTTATACGCCTCGACAACAACATGGTCCGGACGCTTGATCTCGCAGTTGATGCCGGGAATAGACAGACAGCCCTCGCTATAGGGCACCAGGTTGTCGGAATGCTCGACGATAACCGGGTTGATGAGAACAAAAGGATCGTAATCGGATTCGTCCGAATAATCGGTATCGACTATGGCGAGCTGAATGAGCTCACCCACCTGCGGCGCGGCAAGACCGCATCCTCCGTTCTCGAACATATCTTCTTTCATCTTCTCTACAAGGCGCTCGATCTCGGGCGTAATCTCCTCGATGGGCGCGCACTCCTGGCGAAGACGGGGGTCGGGTGAAAGGACGATGCCGTTAAGCTCCATCACGCTCTCCTTTAGCTACATCAAATCATAGGCGTCGACATCGACGCTAACGTTAATACCTGGTTGGGGACCTATTTGCGACAAAGCACCGCCAACGGCCTCTGAAACATGGTACCCCACAGGGGACTTTACAATAAAGTGGAACCTATAGCGGTCTTTCGCCCGCTCGAGCACGCAGGGGGTGGGTCCCAGGACGACGGGAGCCTCCGTAGGGTCGCCGGCAAGCGACCAGGCCCGGTCCTCCCCCCGCATCGCATCAAAGCGTTGTCGAACCGCCGAGGCGAGCGAGTCGATATACCGTTTGGTCGCAGCCCGATCCGCCCCCCATACCAAAACGTTGGTAAGGCGAACAAAGGGAGGATAGAAGGCATCGGCGCGCTGCGCAAGGTCGTGCGTGGTGAAGACAGAGCGATCATGAGCCGCGACCGCCCGAATCACGGGGTCGTGCGGTAGATAGGTCTGGATTACAACCTCGCCCGCCGACTCTCCCCTGCCAGCGCGTCCCGCAACCTGTTCGAGCAGATCGTAGGCGCGCTCCTGGGCGCGGAAGTCCGGCATCTTGAGGGCGTAGTCCGCATTGATAACGCCAACCAGCGTGACCTCTGGAAAGTCCAGGCCCTTGGCGATCATCTGGGTGCCTACCAACACGGCGCACTCCGATGCGTCGAACGCCTCTAGTAGCTCTTTGTGCGAATCCTTGCCCTTTGTGGAATCCGCGTCCATGCGGATGATATCCACATGCGCGGGCATGATCTGTTTTAAGGCGTCTTCAACCTGCTGGGTGCCCAGCCCCATCTTTGCAAGGTACCTGCTGCCGCACTGGGGACAGGACGAGCCGGGCGCGGGATACGGATTGATGTGATACACGGCGCCGCACGTATGGCATTCAAGCGTGTGCGTGCGCTCATGATAAGTCAACGACGTGGAACAGTGCTTGCAGGTGGGCACGCATCCGCACTCGCGGCATAGCAGAAACGGCGCGAATCCTCGCCTGTTATGCAGTAGCACGGCTTTCTCTCGACGCTCGGCGATCCTCATGAGGCCATCGTAGAGCGGCTTGGAGAATATGGAGCGGCTGCCTGCGGCGAATTCGCGGCGCAGGTCGGAAATGACCACCTTTGGAAGTACGGACGAGCCGGGACGTTCCGGCATCTCGACGCGGGTCCACCTCTGCCCCAGATGCTCCCCTGCCGCAACGCGAGCAAGCGCCTCTGCAGAAGGGGTCGCCGAGCCAAGCACCAACGGAAAGCCACCGAGCTTTGCCATGAACGCCGCCACGTCTCTGGCGTGGTAGCGAGGGGACGACCCCTGCTTGTAAGACTGCTCGTGCTCCTCGTCTATAACGATAAGGCCCAAGTCCCTTAAGGGGCAGAAAAGCGCGGAGCGAGCTCCAACGACCACGCGGGCCGCGCCGCTTTTCACCATATCCCATTGATCCAGACGCTCGCCCGCGGACAGGCGCGAATGGAACACGGCGACCATGCCGCCAAAGCGAGAGCGAAACCTACCGACGGTCTGCGCGGTAAGCGAAATCTCCGGAACCAGGACGCACGCCGTCTTCCCCTGCTTGAGGACGCGCTCGATGGCCGAAAGATAGACCTCCGTCTTGCCGGATCCGGTGACTCCGTCGATCAAGATGACGTCACCACGCCCCGCTTGCAGACAAGAATCGATTTCCTGAAGCGCGCGCTGCTGCCCGTCGGTAAGCGTTTTTGGAGCGGCGGCACGCGCGGAAGACAGCGTGGTCTCGTCGCCCAAGCCACGCCATGCGCGACGCTCGTCCACCCTTACCACGCCCTTTTTAGACAGCGCGCGAATGGTAGAGGACATATCCGTATAGAGGAGATTGAGCTCCCGGGTGCTGACGGGGCCGCAGGAGAGCGCCTCAATCAGCTGGCGCTGGCGGTGCGCATTCGCGGGCGGGGCGTAGTCCGCGCCATCAGGCGTAATGGATACAACGCGTTCACTGACGGCATGGACTGAGGGCTCTTTGAGGTGATAGGTCCCGTCATCCCCCTTGACAAGGCGCGGCGTGCCGCCCGGAGGGAGAAATAACCTTAGACACTCGGAGAGCGCGGCGACGTATTCACCGCTCATCCAAAAGGAGACGGATGCAAACATATCGCTGCATGAGGAAGGGGCGAGAAGGCCGCGGATGGGTTTTACCTTTGACGGGTCGAGGCCGTCGCAGTAAGGAAGCTCCGCTAGCGAGGAGGATAATGCTACAACGTAGCCCATAGCCATCCGATGGCCAAAAGAAACAAGGACAACAGACCCCTCATCGATATCGTCCGCACAGTCCGGCTCGACGCCATAGGCGAACGGGTCGGACAGCGCCCTGGAGGGAATATCTATAACGACGGAAGCATAGAGCGGAAAGGGCAAGGCGCCCGGAGCTATGGTTACCGGCTTGTCAAAAGAAGTATTAGTTGCCGCAGATGAGGAAACGCCCGCGGTGGCGGGCGCTCCAAACAAACTCATCTGTTCTACATCACGGTGCACCATACGGCTATTCTACATGCCGCAGGCAGCGCGAAGCTCGTCGACGCGGTCGGTGCGCTCCCACGTGAAAGCGGCGTCCTCGCGTCCAAAGTGACCGTAGGCGGCAGTCTTCTCGAAGATGGGGCGGCGCAGGTCGAGATCGCGAATGATAGCACCAGGGCGCAAGTCGAAGACGGAAGTCACGGCACGTTCGATAGCGGACTCATCCACATGGGCGGTACCAAAGGTATCGACCATGATCGAGAGCGGGTGGGCGACGCCGATCGCATATGCCAGCTCGACCTCGCAGCGATCGGCAAGACCGGCGGCGACCACGTTTTTGGCAACCCAGCGCGCCGCATAGGCGGCGGAACGGTCGACCTTGGTGCAGTCCTTACCAGAGAACGCGCCGCCGCCGTGGCGGCCGTAGCCGCCGTAGGTGTCAACGATGATCTTACGGCCGGTAAGACCGGTATCCCCCATGGGGCCGCCGACAACGAATCGGCCCGTAGGGTTGACGTAGAGCTCGGCGTTATCCCAATCGATGCCCGCCTCATGCATAACGGGTGCGATCACATGGGTCTTGAGGTCGCCCTTGATAAAGTCCATCGATTCGATCTCGGGGGCGTGCTGCGTGGAGATGACGATGGTCTCTACGGCGACGGGCTTTCCGTCCTCATAGCGCACGGTGACCTGCGTCTTGCCGTCGGGACGAAGATAGGGCAGCGTGCCGTCATGACGAACCGCGGCGAGACGCTCCGCGAGCCTGCTAGCGAGATAGTGGGGCATGGGCATAAGGGTGGGCGTCTCATTAGAGGCGTATCCGAACATCATGCCCTGGTCGCCGGCGCCGATAAGATCGAGCGGATCGGTGGTGCGGCCCGCTTGGGCATCGTAGCTCTCGTCCACGCCCTGCGCGATATCGGGGCTCTGCTCGTGAATCATGTTGATGACGCCGCAGGTCTCGCAATCGAAACCAAACTTAGCGCGGTCGTAGCCGATGCGGCGAACAACGTTGCGGGCGATCTGCTGCACGTCGACGTATGCCTGGGTGCGGATCTCGCCGGAGACGATAATGGAACCGGTGGTGACCAAAGTCTCGCACGCGCAGCGAACGTTCTCCACGTTGGCGGCGACGCCGGTAGGAGAAATATAGCCCTGCGACTGCAGGGTCGCTTCCTTTTCGAGAATCGCATCGAGGATAGCGTCGGATATTTGGTCGGCGATCTTGTCCGGATGCCCCTCGGTCACCGATTCTGAGGTGAATACAAAGGATCGACCAACATGAGCGTGTTCCTGGGTGGAACGATTGAAATCTGGCATCTAACCTGCCCCTTTCGAAAAAACAGCCGGGGGCCGTTACCATTCCCCCGGTCAATGCCCGCACATTATACAACTAAGAAGAGCCGTAAAATGTATCTTCTACAGCTGTCCAATATCCACTCACATCTTGTGCACAGTTGACGCTCGAGCCGCACCAAGAAGGCCGCTTGGGCTCAGGCTGCTCTATAATGCCTGTGGCAACAAACATCAACGAATATCGGGAGCTTACATGACTTCTAGCGTTCGAGTCCGCTTCGCGCCCTCCCCTACGGGCAAGCTGCACATCGGCGGCGCCCGCACGGCTATCTACAACTGGGCATTCGCTCGCGCGAACGGCGGCACCTTCATCCTGCGCATCGACGACACGGACCCTACCCGCTCCACGGACGAAAACACCCAGATCATCCTGCGCGCCATGCGTTGGCTGGGCCTTGATTGGGACGAGGGCCCCGAGGTGGGCGGCGACTTTGGGCCGTACGCCCAGACCGAGCGCCTCGACATGTACAAAGAGGCTGCCCAGAAGCTGTGGGACGCAGGCCGCGCCTACCCCTGTTTCTGCACGACCGAGCAGCTGGCAGCGGACCGCGCTGCCGCACAGGCCCGCAAGGACCCATTCCAGGGGTATCAGCGCCGCTGCCGCGACCTTTCTCGCGAGGAGGCCCAGGCCCGCATCGATGCCGGCGAGCCCTACGTCCTGCGCATCAAGGTTCCCGCGGACCGAGGCGACGTGGTCATCCATGACGCGGTCCACGGCGACGTGGTCTTCGATGCCAAGGAGCTCGATGACTTTGTCATCTTCCGTTCCGACGGTACGCCAACGTATAACTTCGCGACCGTTGTAGACGATGCCATGATGGGCATCACCCACGTCATCCGCGGCGACGACCATCTTTCCAACACCCCCCGTCAGGTTATGGTGTACGAGGCTCTTGAGGCGCCCGTTCCCACCTTTGCCCACATATCCATGATCTTGGGCGCGGACGGCAAGAAGCTCTCAAAGCGCCACGGCGCCACGTCCGTAGAAGAGTATCGCGACGCCGGCTATCTTCCCGATGCCTTTGTAAACTACCTGGCTCTTCTGGGCTGGTCGCTCGATGGCGAGACCACCGTTATTCCTCGCGATGTCCTAGCGTCCCAGTTCTCGCTCGAACGCATATCCAAGAACCCCGCGACCTTCGATCCCAAAAAGCTCGATTGGATGAATGCGGAATACATCAACGCGATGAGCGACGCCGATTTCGCCGACCAGATCATGCTGCCCGAGCTGCATGAGGCAGGTCTGATCGATGACGGATTCGAAGCGGATGAGACCTGGGTCGACGCGTTGGCCGCCATCGTCAAGCCGCGCACCAAGATGCCCGCGGACGCCGTCGGCGTCGCGGCTCCGGTGTTCGCTACCGCCCAAACGCTGGAATATGACGAGAAGTCCGTCGCGAAGGGCCTTGCCAAGGAGGGCATGGGAGCCGTTCTCGACGCCGCGCGCGCGGCGCTCGAAGCAGTTTCCGCAAATGCCTGGTCTCCCGAGGCGATCGATGGCGCGCTAGAGCCCCTTCCCGAGGCGCTCGACGCAAAGAAGCGCATCGTATTCCAGGCCGTTCGCGTGGCCGTATGCGGCAACATGGTATCTCCCCCGCTTGGCGAGACCATGTCTCTTATTGGCAAGGACGACTGCCTGGCAAGGATCGACCGCGCTCGCGTGCTCGCGCTGTAAGAACAACGCCCACGGTACAATAGGTCCGAACGACCCGTAAGGTTGTTCGGACCTTTCGCTTTTACCCGCCCCAGGAAAATCGCCAACCGCTCACGCACCTCGATAGGAGAACACCCATGGCTTCCACGCCTCAAACGCTTGCAACCACATCCGCCTTTGAGATTTTGGGACCCGTCATGGTCGGTCCGTCCTCCTCTCACACCGCCGGAGCTCTTAGGTGCGCGCAGGTTGCCGCCTCGCTACTTGAAGGGCGCATCGTCCAAGCGCACTTTACCCTGTGGAACAGCTTTGCCCACACGTATCGCGGCCACGGTACGGACCGCGCGCTGGTTGCCGGCATTCTGGGGCTCGACACCGACGACGAGCGCATAAAAGATGCATTCGAGCTGGCCGATATACACGGCATGGAATACAGCTTCACCATCGCCGGGGACGACGGGTCCATTCACCCCAACACGGTCGACATCGACATGGTCGATGACCGGGGCTCCAAGGCGCAGGTGCGTGGCGAGAGCCTGGGTGGCGGCAAGATGCGCATCACGCGTATCAACGGCGTGGGCGTCGACATCTCCGGCATGTATTCCACTTTGTTCGTCTCGCATCGCGACGCCCCGGGAGCGCTCGCATCGCTTACGGCCCTTCTGGCCAATGCTGACGTCAACATTGCCTTTTGCCGCACTTACAGAACCGAGCAGGGAGGTCGCGCCTACACCGTGTTCGAAACCGACGGAACGCCGGCAGAGTCCGTCTTGCCGCTGGTGCAAGAACTCGGCGTCGTCGACCATGCCACCTACATCAAACTTCCCGGCTCGGCATCTACGTTGTCGCCTGGTGTCTCAACTAAAGAACTCTTTGACGACGGTCAGCAGCTTCTCCAAGCTTGCGAGGACATGGGTCTCACCATTGGCGGTGTGATGGCGGAACGCGAACGCCGCCTGCTGGGCGCCGAGCACTCGACCGCCTCCATGAAGCGCGTGCTCGAGGTCATGAAGTGCGAGACCACCTCACCTATAGCATCGCCGAGGAGCTCGCTCGGGGGATTCATCGGAGGCGAGGCGAAACGGGTAGCAGAAGAGGGCTTCGATCGCTATGCCGCGCCTCTCATGGGCAGCGTGCAAACGCAAGCGGTCGCGCGCGCCATGGCGGTACTCGAGCGCAGCGCGGCCATGGGAGTCATTGTGGCCGCACCTACGGCAGGGTCTGCGGGCGTAGTACCAGGGTGCATTTTAGCCCTGGCCGAGAACTTGGGCCTTGGGGACGAAGAAATACAGGAAGCCCTGTACTGCGCCGCCGCCGTGGGGCTGATCCTCACCACGTCCGCCTGCGTCGCCGGAGCGGAGGGCGGATGCCAGGCAGAGGTGGGAAGCGCCGCCGCCATGGCCGCAGCCGCACTGGTGCAGATGCTTAAAGGTACGCCCAAGCAAGCCCTTGACGCAGCTTCTATCGCACTTTCCAACCTCCTTGGACTCGTCTGCGACCCTGTTGGCGGACTCGTTGAAGTCCCCTGTCAAAACCGCAACGCCATAGGTGTGGCCTGTGCGTTCTCGTCCGCGCAGCTCGCCTTGTCCAACATTGAGAGCTTGGTTCCCTTCGATGAGATGGCGAAAGTCATGCTGGCGGTTGGCCACGCCATGCCCTCGAGCTTGCGGGAAACCGCAAAGGGCGGCGTCGCAATCGCGCCATCGGCGCTCTTGGCCTGCGCTCGATGCGGGGCTTGCGCGTAATTTCTCCTATACAGCTGCTGAACGCTTGACGGCGACTATAATGCTGTACTTGCGACAACATTCGTATGCGCCAAACCAACAAAAGGGCGCCCAACCTCAAAAAGTGAGCAAATGAACTCGTATCAGAACAACACGTCGCCTTTCGAGACCATCACCGGCCCCAGCCCGCTAGATCCCGCCAGCAGGGACCGTCTTCCGGACATCGCCCGGGCCGCTGATACAAAGGGCGGCAATCACTTTGCGCCCAAAGACAACGCGTCCCAAGATGGAAACGAGAAGCCGCACCGCAAAAATCGTGCGCCCAAGGTGGCCCTGGCCATAGGGATTACCCTGCTGGCCGCCGGATACGGTGCGGGCGCCTACGTCTTCGCCAACCGCTACTACCCCGGCACGCAGATCGCCGGGGTCGACGTCTCCTGGCTGCAGCAGGCGGACGCGGCGTCGCGCCTGCAAAAGGCCGCGAGGTCTTATTCGCTCACAATCACGGGCAATGATTTCTCATGGACCTATAAGCCCGTAAATGCCACATCGCTAATCGATGCAGACCGGCGCACGCGCGAGATGCTAGAGCATTCCGAGAGCCTAATCTGGCCGGTGAAGCTCTTTGAGTCACTAAGCTCCTCGACCTCTTCCTCGTCCAAATCCACCCAACCTGTTAACGAAACCCCGGACCTTCCCGATTCGTTCGACGAGGGCGGTTTTAAAAGCGAGCTGCAAGAAGCCGTGGACTCGTATAACCAAGGCCGCAGCGGCGTCTTCGATGCGGCGAGCGCCTACGACGCTTCGTTGGGAACGTTCACGCTAGAACAGGCGAAGAAGAACGTCAAGATAAAGGACAACGGCATCTATCGGGATGCGCTTCGCGCCATCGCGATGCTCGATACCGACCTTGAGCTTACCCAGGATGATTTTGAGGAGTTCGCCACCGGCGCCACCGACGAGCAGCTTTCGCGGGCGTGCGAGCAGGCCAACGAACTTATAGGGGCCGATCTTACCCTCAAGCTCGGAGGTGCGGATGTTGGCTCGCTCGACGGCTCGACGCTTTCGCAATTCATCACCTTTGACGACGCCCTTACCCCTGCGCTTGACAGCGCCAAGCTTGAGGAATGGATCCGCACCCTTGCGTCCGCGCTTGATACCGTGGGCACGCTGCGCACCTACACGCGCCCGGACGGCAAGACCGTGCAGATCGATGGCGGCACGTACGGCTGGAATGTGGACGAAGATCAGCTGGTCAGTGCGATTCAAGATGCTATTGCCAACAAGACCGCGGGCGACCTTGAGATTCCCTGCACCAGCTCTGGCGCCGTTTTTACCAAACAGGGCGAGAAGGACTGGGCTGAGTACGTTGACATCGACCTCACCGAGCAGCATGCTCGCTACTTCGATGCCTCCGGAACCCTCCAATGGGAGTCCGGCTGCATCACGGGCAACCCCAACAAGGGCAACGCCACGCCCACCGGCGTGTACCGCATGAACCAGTGCGGCACCAACATCACGCTGCGCGGCGCCATCGACCCTGAAACCGGCGAACGCGAGTATGAAACCCCGGTAAAGTACTGGATGCCCTTCATTGGCGGCGCCGTGGGCCTCCATGATGCCGATTGGCAGTCTTCTGCGAGCTTCTCAAACCCCAGCGCCTACACGTATGTGGGGAGCCACGGCTGCGTGAACCTTCCACCCGATAAAGCAGGCGAACTCTACAGCCTGGTCAAGCAGGGAATCTGCGTCATAGTTCACTGGTAATGCGGTAACGCCGGGACCCCAACAAAGGAGGTCCCGGCGTCTTGTTATGCAAGCGCTATCTACACGGTAACAGAGAAGAAGACGATATCGAAGCGCGCTCCCAAAACCGCCCCATCGCGATCGCGTGCATTGGATGCCTTGATGGCGCCGCCCTGGGCCGATACCAGGCTCTGGGCAAGCGACAACCCTATCCCGACGCCGGAAGGGTCGGTCGCGGACGCCTCACCGGGATCCTCGCCGCGGTAGAAGCGTTCGAACACATGGGGAAGGTCTTCTGGCGAAATACCAGGACCAGTATCTTGTATGCAGATCCTGCACGCAAGCGCGTCATGGGACACGCTTACCTCGACGCGGCCGCCCTCGCCCGCGTGCTCCATGCAGTTCTTCATCACGTTTAGAATCGCCTCTCGGCTCCATGCCGCGTCACCGATATAGCTGCATCCGTCTTCAAGATTCAAGACCAATTCAACGCTTGCAAGATCAAACGGGATCGCAAGCGATTCGGCCGCCTCCCTCACAACGGCGGCGGCATCAACCTGCTGGGTTGCCAGCTTGACAACACCGGCGTCGATGCGGGCGAGTTTGAGCAGGACCGAGACCAGCCAACGGACGCGCTCTTGCAGAAGCTGTACAGATCGGAGCTTTCTAAGCAGGTAGCGAGCGTCATCCTCATCGATGCTGGATGATTCCCTAACGCGGGTCTTCATAAGCTCGCACATTATCGACATCGAAGTCATGGGCGTCTTGAGCTGATGGGAGATATCTGCAAGCGAATCTGCAAGCGAAGCGCTCTCGCGCTCTAGTTGGTCCGTTGTCAGGTAAAGGCGCGACACCATTTTATCGAGCTCGTTCGCCAAGATGGAAAGCTCGCCTTCTTGCATACCCTCAAAAGACAAGTTGCGGTCGCCGTTGAGAATCGCATCGATTTTGGACGAGAGCGAGGACAGCTCTTGGTATCGTGCGTGGGTGAAAAAGGCAAAAACGCACGTAAGCAGCATAGCGGTCGCCGTCACGCATGCCGCGGCGTCGACGCCGGCAAAACAATAGGCCGCGGCAACCGCGACGGCGGAAATTGCCAGCACGACGGCGGAAAAGCGGGCGATCTCCTTGTTGCGAAACATCGCGCGCTACCCTTGCGCCTTGTAGCCAAGGCCTCGTACAGTGACGATGAGACGAGGATGAGTAGGGTCGTCTTCGATCTTGTCACGTAGGCGCTTGATGTAGACGGAAAGCGTGTTTTCCTCGATATAGGTGCCCGCATCATCCCAAAGGGCATCGCGAATCATGTCTCGTGAAACCAACTTGCCAGCATTTAAGGCGAACAAAAGCAAAAGCCTGTATTCAAGGGCAGATAAAGGCACCTCTTTACCGTCGCGTTCAACATGGGCCCTATCGGCATCGATAACTAAGGGGCCAAGCGCGATGGCTCGCCGCTGAGGCTGCGACCGTCGAATTACCGATGCGACGCGAGCAAGGAGCTCGCGCGGCCTGAAGGGCTTGGCGATGTAATCGTCCGCCCCCATCTGGATACCCGTAACCGTGTTGAATTCGTCATCGGATGCGGTAAGAAAGATGACCGGAAGAGTGGGGGCCGCCTGCTTGATTGCGCTGCAGACGGCGAAACCGTTGCCAGAGGACAGCGTTACGTCCAAAAGCACCAACGCATAGATGGATGCCCCGGCGATACCGGCAGAGGAGGCCAAAGCCTTGGAAATCGCTTCCTGCTGAGAATCCGCGCTATCGACCGCATACCCTTCCGCATGCAAAAGCTCCGTAAGCGAAGAAATGATGAGCGGATCATCCTCGACCAGAAGAATTTTGTCAGCCATGATGCCCCCTGCTCGCACTACGCGGGCGATGATTGCCGAATAAGCCCCATCCATGCTAACACGAAGATGCGAACGCCCTGTTCTCCCCGCGCTCTTTCTTATCGGCGAGATCGGCCTTAAGCGAATCGAGACCGTGCATGATCAGCTCATGGGCAATCTGGGAAACCTGCTCGACAGAAACCGACCTATCGGAATTGACCCAGCTCTTATAAATGGAGATTATTCCGCCCATAATGTAGGAAAGGTGAAACTCCAGCAGGTCATCGGGTATTTGGGCAAAAAGCATATCGCGCTCTACCAGCTTAACTTTGAAAGACTTGAGCACGCGAGTGAGCAACTCGTCTACCGGAAAAGATTTGCGTCGGCATACCGAATCAACCAATTTGGTGCACACCACCTGGTTGGCGATGTCAAAGAATTTAGCGATAGCGACATCCAGCTCCATATCGGGTGAGGCCGCGGATAGCGCATCCTCCATGATATCGAGAATCTCGTCCACGCGCTCTTCTGCAAGCGCATCCAGAAGACCGTCGATGGTACCAAAGTGAACGTAGAACGTTTTACGATCGATATTGGCTTCACGGGCAATCGCGGAAACGGTGATCTGATCCAACTCCCTCTCCTCAAGGAGCCTGTCGAAGGCCTCGATGATCGCCTTGCGACTACGCAAGACGCGTCGATCGATGTGCTTAGCGTTTCTACTCATAATCCACCTCTGGCTTGGAGACGTGGAATACACCACAGTGCATTCACGTTCGTTGCTTACACATATTAGACTATTCCCCAGTTGTGGTTTAGTCAACTTATGAGTACTATTTCCACAGTTGTTGCGCACATGGAAGGAGTACGTATGGCTATTACCGAAGCTGCGGAACGTCTTGCACTGTACAAAATCATCGATTATTTGGACGAGGACCCCGCGGAGCATATCGAAAAGATCATGGGACTGGTCAACAAGTTCACGCCTGACGACGTGTTCCCAACGCAACGCGCGGCGTTCTCTCATGCGATCGAGGCTAAAACCAACTGGTACGAGTTGATGATGAAGGTTTTCGACCTCAACCCCCTCATGCGCACGCGACTCCTTAAAACCCTTATAGCGGACGCCAACATCCTCGCCTGGCCAAAACAGGAAAAGATGCGCGAGAAGTATCGCTGCAACATCCCGTGGGCAATCCTCCTCGATCCCACAAGCGCTTGCAACCTAAGGTGCACGGGCTGCTGGGCCGCAGAATACGGCCACGCGCTCAACCTGACGTTCGAGGACATAGATTCGATTATCGAGCAGGGAAAAATGCTCGGATGCAACATTTATATTTACACGGGCGGCGAGCCCCTGGTTCGCAAGGCCGATATCATCCGGCTCTGCGAAAAGCACCAAGACTGCGTGTTTCTATGCTTCACCAACGCAACGCTCATCGATGAGGCGTTCTGCGACGACATCATCCGCGTCGCCAACTTTGTACCGGCGATATCAGCCGAGGGAACCCGTGAGACCACGGACGCACGCCGTGGCGAGGGCACATATGACAAGATCGACCACGCCATGGACCTGCTGCGCGCCCGCGGTATCCCGTTTGGCATCTCCGCATGCTGGACCAGCCAGAACGCAGACGCCATCGCCAGCGAGGAATACTTTGATTGGATGATCGACAAGGGGGCCCTGTTCTGCTGGCTGTTCCACTACATGCCCGTAGGCGCCGGCGCGCCCAAAGAGCTTATGCCGACCATGGAGCAGCGCGCCCGCATGTATGAGTTTGTCCGCAAGATGCGCGAGGTAAAACCGCTGTTCACCCTCGATTTCCAAAACGATGGCGAGTACGTTGGCGGATGCATCGCCGGCGGTCGCAGATACCTGCACATCAACGCCGCGGGCGACGTGGAACCCTGTGTGTTCATCCACTATTCCAACGTCAACATCCATAACGCATCCCTGCTCGACGCGCTGCGTTCCCCCCTCTTTATGGAGTACTATCGACAGCAGCCGTTCAACTCAAACCACCTTATGCCCTGCCCTATGCTGGAAAACCCCGATGTGCTGCCAAAGATGGTCGAAGAGTCCGGCGCCGTATCAACCGACCTGGTCGAAAAGGAGTCTCCCGACCAGTTGCGCGACAAGACGCGCGAGTACGCTCAGGCCTGGAAGCGCGTTGCCGAGAGGCTATGGAACGATCCCGATAGCCCGCTGTTTGAAAAGCGACAGGACCCCACGCAGGGCATGGCGGCAACCGACTTATCAAAGCAGATCGACTAGCAATCTGACGGCACCGACGCGTGACAAAATAGTCACGCGTCGGTTTTATGGCAGAAAGTCCGTCCATACAGTATGGTAGGTGTCATATCACGGGGGAGCCCAAACACGACTCGGCTCGGCGCTCCCCCACCATACAAAGGACGAGCATGAGCATGCTATCGGTTGAACATCTCACCAAGATCTACGGCGACGGCGACACCGCGGTGCGCGCGCTGGACGACGTGTCGTTTACAGTTGAAACGGGCGAATTCATTGCCATCGTGGGGTCGTCCGGCTCTGGAAAGTCCACGCTGCTTCATATTATAGGTGGCGTGGACCGGCCCACATCCGGTTCCGTCTACGTGCAGGGCCAAGATATCTACCGACGCACCGACGAGCAGCTCGCTGTTTTTCGTCGCAGAGAAGTCGGCCTTATCTACCAGTTCTATAACCTCATCCCCGTTCTCGACGTTATCGAGAATATGACCCTTCCCGTCCTCATGGACGGCAGGCCGGTCAACCAAGAGCGCCTGGAACAGCTAACGCGCGCGCTTGGGCTTTCGGGGCGCGAGCACTATATGCCCTCGCAACTATCGGGCGGGCAGCAGCAGCGCGTCGCGGTTGGCCGAGCGCTTATGAACTCCCCCGCCATCGTGCTCGCAGACGAGCCGACGGGCAATCTCGATAGCAAAAATTCAGCCGAAGTCATGCGACTCTTGCGCGATTCCAACAAACGTCTCAAGCAGACGCTTGTCGTCATCACCCATGACGAAGACATCGCGCTTATGGCAGATCGCGTAATCGCGATTGAAGATGGGCATCTGGTCAGCGATAACCGCAGGGGATAGCGTCATGAATATCTTCTCCCGCATCGCCGCGCGCACCCTAAAAGTCAATTACGTTCGCACGCTGGTATCGCTATTTGGCATCATGCTTTCCAGCCTTTTGCTGACCGCCATCTTTGGATCGGTGGAAACGCTCGGCAACCTTTTGGTTACCTCGACCATCGATGCATCCGGATCATGGCAGATTGCATATACAAACGCCACCAAAAACGACATTCAAGACGCCCTCTCGGACAAGCGGATAACGGCATCGGCAGAAGTCGAGCGCTACGGGTTCGCCCTCGCCGATTCGTCAGAAGAGAACGATGGCTACTTTACTTATTTCTCCCTATCGTCTCTTCCCAAAGAAAACCAGGACGAACGGATTCTTCCCAACATAACCCTTGCGGAAGGCCGTCTTCCCCAAACCTCCTCAGAGATAATCATCCCCGAACCCCTTCGCGGATACACCTATGACGAGGGCTTTAAACATGATGGCTTCGAGCAATCCAGCAGCTTTGTGGTTGGTTCGACCGTAGGGATGGCATTGGGAACGCGTCGGGCGAAATCCGAGGGCCAGTATATAGATTTGGACGAGAATTACTCGGTACAGATCGACGAGCGAGGCGACGTGACGGAAGAGCTCGTCAACGTTGCCCCCATGCGAACCTACACCATCGTAGGTATGTACTCGATGGAGGGCACGCATAATGAGTTATGGGACAATCCAGCGGGGTATTCGTTTATCACGTATGACGATAACGGAATAGAGCCCGTTCACTCAACGCTCTACGTGCGCGCAGACAGCCTGAGCAGCTACCAAGAGATAGAGGGTCTGTCGCATCGATTCGACCGGGGCAACGGCGCGGTATCTGCAACCCTGCACAACAATCTCCTCACCTATCAGGGGTTAACTGAAGACACGCCCGCATCGGCAGCCTTTTGGGCCATCGGATGCCTGCTGTCGGGCATCGTGCTCGCGGCATCGGTGACCCTGGTCTACAACTCGTTCGCGATCTCGATTGCGGAGCGCACCAAGCAGTTCGGTCTGCTCTCGTCCATAGGCGCATCCAAAAGCCAGCTGCGGGTCTCCATCTTTACCGAAGCGGCCATCCTAGGTCTAGCCGGCATCCCCGCAGGAATTCTCCTTGGCATAGCCAGCATGCGCGCGGCATTCGCACTCTCCCAAGACGGCCTGCTCGCGTTGCTCTACGGTAACGGCGCGATCGAATCTGCAAACGCAACGATCCACGTCGTGGTGTCCGCTCCCGTTCTCATCGGCATCATCGCGGTCGAAGCCGCAACGCTGTTGGCTTCAACCGCCGTCCCCGCGATTCGAGCCAGCAAGGCCACTGCCATCGACGCTCTCCGTCAGCCTCGCGATCCGCAAGGTACGCTGGAAAACCACCGTCTTTACGCGGTCATCACGCGTCCTTTACGGCGTAGGGGGATCCTGCGGGACTTCTCGCGCAAAATCGACGAGGTCTATATCGCATTTGGCGGCATACCCCACCTTCTTGCGCGCAGAAACCTCAACCGACCCAACTCAAAGGGCCGCATCGCGGTGGTATCGCTCGCCATATCGGTCGCCCTGCTGGTCCTCAGCGGCGCGCTGATTCAGTATCTTGAGCAAACGGTCGATATCGTGGGTACCCAAGGAGTCGATATAACGGCGTATCTGGACCGCGAGATCCAAGAGGGCGAGTCGGTCACCGACCTTCTCGCGGACGCACGGACAGTTGGAGATAAACTTGAGAGCGCAAGCGATGCGGAACTAGTGGGCTCCTCGTCCTTTATATCGAGCTTCGGCAGCCTGTCTAACGGCGTGTACAACGCCCGCGCGCTCGATTCCATCCAAAGCGAGACCGATGCGCTTTCGGACGACCCTCCCACCATCATCGATGATTCCTACTACGGCATCATCCACCTTGAGTTTGTGGACGATGAATCCTGGAGCTCATATATCGAGTCGCTCGGTTTAAATAAAGACGAGTACTGCGATCCCGCCAATCCCGTAGCCGTGGGTTTCAACGGGGCGTTTCACCAATGGGATGGCAAGCGCTACATGGTGAGGAGTTTTTCCAATACCGGCACGGCGACCCTCTACACCTGCATCCGGGCTATCGACCAATCATGGCCCTACGCTATCAGGGTGGGACAAGACGGACAACCTGAGATGGAATACTATTTCAACGACGACAGCGCGACGTCGATACGCCTCCCAATGGAAGCAGCCGTACAGGGCACCTATGAACTACCGATAGGCAGTATCGCCGACACCGCCCCCGCCTGCGCCGCGGACACGTCGGTATTCTCGCCCATGCTCATCCTGCCGGTCAGCGCGCTTGGAACCATATCGGAAGCCGCGACGCCTACGGTGGATGACGCCCGCGCTCAAGAGATGGCATCGGGCGTCTCCCTTACATCGAGATGGAGCGAAAACAACCCCTTCTCGTTCTACCCGAGCGAAGGCAGCGGCGGAGCGCATATGTTCCCTCTTTCGACCACCTATTCATTCACCTCGGCAAATCCCCGCAAGGCAACGGAAAAGCTCTCGCGCGAACTCAACACAATGCTCAACAACCGCGCGGTCTATCCATATGGGTCCGCAAACGATTCCACGGAATCCACGAGGACCCAGCACGCCATCATCCTTTCCGTCAAGATCTTCACGGGGTGCTTCGCGGGCATAACCACGCTCATTGCCATCGCGAACGTGTTCAACACCATCTCGACCTCATTCGTACTGCGCAGAAGAGAGTTCGCGATCCTGAAATCAATAGGCATCGACAACAAGATGTTTCGCCGGATGATCGTCCGAGAATGCGCCAGCTATGCGATTCGCGGTTTGGCTCTGGGCCTTGCCCTCGCCTTTGCTGCCATAGCCGCGCTGCTGAATATCACGGGCGGCGTCCTAGTAGACGCGGCGCTCGCGCTGCCCCCGGCATGGATCGCGCTGGCGGCTTTAGTGGTCCTAATTGTACTTGGCCTCAGCACCGCGTACGCCCTACGTAAAAGCAACTCGGGTAACGTGGTCGAGTCGCTTCGCGAAGACCTAGCTTAAGCTGCCTTGCATTTATGACGGTACTGTCACCTAATTCATGTCTGTGCCCAACTTGACTATAGGTATCATTGAAAAATGGCACGGAATCCTTCGATCTTGCGAGATCATCGACCCTTTAGATAGGAGCCATCATGGCCGACAAGCCGAATCCAGATCCCGAGAGACCCTCGAAGCTGGCCAATCTCATTCCCGTTATCAAACCGGGCAAACCCGCTGACGATCCCGACGCCGGCGCGACCGTAACCATGCCGGTTATGGCGGCGGAAGGAGATCAGGCCGAACATGAGGACATGGAAATGGACGCCTCCGATGCCGAGGCGTATGCGAAGCTGAAGGCCCGTCGCGCCGAGCGCCGCAAGAAGAAACTGGTTCATCGCGCCATCGCCGCCGGTATAGCCTTAGGAATAATCGCCATCGGTGGCGTGGCCTACAGCGCGCTCAACAAACCTCCCGCAGAAGAAGCATACGTGCCCATTACAGACGTCGCGTACCGCGGCACCTACTCAAACGAGGTCGATGCAAAGGGAACCTTGGAACCGCTCTCCTCCACGGTGGTCTCCCCCGCTATCGACGGGACCATCGCTACGGTCAATGTGAGCGCGGGCCAGGCGGTCGCCAAAGGCGATGTGCTCATGACCATCAAAAACGACGAACTCGACCGCGCCATAGCCGAGGCGGCGCGGTCAGTTGATACCGCCAAAGCAGAGCTCGCTACCGCCAAGCGCGGCACCGAGGTGACCGATGAAGAGGGAAACGTCTCCTACGAGGTTTCCCAAGACACCGTCGACGCGGCCACGCGCGCCCTGGCCGCGGCACAGGAGGGATACGACCAGGCCGTTGCCAAGGCAGCCGAGCGCACCGTAACCGCGCCATGCAACGGAAACATCGTTGAGATGAACGCTCAGGTGGGCGCCTCGACGACGGGTGTCGAGTCAGGAAAATCCCTTATGCAGATCGCCGACTTGACGCAGATGAAGGTCACCGTCCAGGTGAGCGAAGAAGACATCGCAAAGGTAGCCGTGGGGCAGACCGCCAATGTTACCTTCCCGGCGTTCCCCGACCTAACCCTGCAGGGAAGTGTGACCGGCATCGCCTCCATCGCTTCCACAGACGGCGGCATGATGAGCTACGACGGTTCGAGTTCCGTGAGTTTCGATGTCGATATCCTGATCGCTCAACCCGACCCCCGCCTTAAGCCCGGAATGACAGCGAAGGTGTCGCTTATTACCGAGCAGCTCGACGACGTCATCATGGTGCCCGCGATGGCGCTGATGACCGATGACGGACAAAACTATTACGTTATGGTGCAAACCGATGCCGAGACGCAGTCCTCTGAGCGTCGCGACGTGACCGTTGTGACGAAAAACGATGACTTCGCCGTTATCGGCAAACCCGCACCCGATAGCGAGGAGCCGCAGGGCGACCCCAACCAGACCGACCCCAATGCAGCCCTTCCCGAGTCCGCTGTCGCTGACGGCGAAGTCCTGCTTATCGGCGCCGCCGGAGATACGGGCATTGACGATGGAATGTCCGTCGATTCATCCGGAGTGATGCGCTAATGGCCAGACCCGTCATCGATATACGGGGGATCCATCGCATCTTCGAGTCGGATGCAGGCTTTGCCCACGTGCTGCATAACATCACGTTTAGCGTGCAGCAGGGCGAGTTTGTCGCCATCACGGGCCCATCGGGTTCTGGCAAGTCGACGCTCATGAACATCTTAGGATGCCTCGATACGCCCACATCGGGAACGTATCTTCTGGAAGGCCTCAACGTCGCGGAGTTGGACGATGACGAGCTTGCAGAGGTGCGTGCCACCCGTATTGGATTCGTATTCCAAAGCTTCAACCTCCTCCCCCGCATGAGCGTGCTCGACAACGTCATGCTGCCCCTGGCGTACACGCAAGCCCCGCGCTTCCAACGCGAGATGATGGCCGTTCACGCCTTGCAGGCGGTGGGCCTTCCGGTCGATCACTATGACCACCGCACCAACGAGCTCTCGGGCGGGCAGATGCAACGCGTCGCCATCGCCCGCGCCCTAGTCAACGACCCGGCCATCATCCTGGCCGACGAACCCACCGGCAACCTGGACTCGCATACCGGCCGCATGGTGCTTGAGACCTTCCACAGGCTGAAGGATACCGGCAAGACCATCGTCCTCATCACCCATGACGCGCACGTGGCAGCCGAGGCGGACCGCATCGTATCCATCCGTGACGGCAGGCTCTACCACGAAGACACCAGCGGCATCATCAGCACAATGGGAGGTGGACGATGAACGCGCGCGACTTGCTCCGCGAAGCGGTCCGAGCACTCGAAGCCAACAAGGGACGCAGCCTGCTCACCATCTTGGGCATAGTCATAGGCATCGCTTCGGTGATCGCTATGACCTCGCTCATCGGCGGCGTGAGAAATAACCTGGTAAGCGGTCTTGGCCTCAACGCCGCGCGATTGGTATACATTTCCGCCGCCGGTACCATGAATCAAGATACCGTAGACGATCTCAAAGCCGTAATGCCGGCTTACGAGGCCATCGAGGGCACGGCGATGTCATACGCCCAGAAAAAAGCGAACGATAAGGACATCAGCATCAGCATAACCGGCGCCTCCAATCAATACTACGAGATGACGGGCCAGCTCAAGCTGGTCGAAGGCCGCCTGTTCTCCCAACAAGAGGAGTCTGCCGACGCTCGCGTATGCATTATCGAGCGCAATGGCATCAAGATGCTCTTTGGAGACCCGCAAGCTTCTGTTGTGGGTAGAACCGTCGAGCTCAACGGCCGCGATTACCTCATCGTGGGCGTCTCCGAATCGCAATACCCTAGCGAAGACAATATGCAGGCCTTCTTCCCCATGGGCACGGTCCAAAATGACTTCAACCAGGGGGACGAATATCTATCGCAAGTCATCGGCCTTGTCCGCGAAGGCGAGGACGTGGATGCGGTGATGAGCGAGACCACTACCAAGCTTGCGACCATCATGGGCTATTCCGAGGACGAGGCGCAGGATATGATCTACTGCTACTCCATGAAGTCCTCCATAGATTCGCTCAACAGCTTCATGATGTCTTTCCAGCTCATCATGGGAGCCGTCGCCGGAATCTCCCTCCTTGTGGGCGGCATCGGCATCATGAACATGATGCTTACCAACGTAACCGAGCGAATTCGCGAGATCGGAATCAGGCGCGCCCTGGGCGCCACAAGGAAAGACATCACCGCCCAGTTCCTCGCAGAATCCGCCGCGCTTTGCGTGACCGGCGGCATCATTGGAACCATCGCCGGCTTCGCGATCGCGTGGGCGCTGGCCACGGTGGCAAGCTCGATGGACCTAACTTCGAGCATGGGCACCTCGGGAACCATCACGCCCCTCATCGCCCCGCAGACCATCCTGCTCGCGGTCGGCCTCTCGGTGGGAATCGGCCTCATCTTTGGCTACTACCCCGCGCGCAGGGCAGCAAAGCTCGACCCGGTCGAATGCCTTCGCTACCAGTAACCCCGCCTTGTTAAAAACATGAAAGCGAGCGCTCTGGTAAGAGTTGGCGCGTGAGAGCGCACCTAAGTAAACGAAGCGCCCCGTCCACCTGCAAGCCCATTATGGGGCAATTTGGACGGGGCGCTTGCCATATCTATTTCCTTATAAGCCTATTGCTTTTTGGCCGTGCGCTTCTTCTTCATCAGAGTAGGCGAAACGGTAATTCCCTCGGACGTCCTACGAACATACATGCGTGCATGAGAAGCCCTAGAAGGCAATGCAGAACTCTGTTGGGACTCAGAGACGATAACAGGCGATTCCGCGGCATTTTGGGACATTCTGGCGCCCTCAGCATCATGCAGCGCGATGGAAACTGTATCAGCATGATGATGATGAGCTGCGCCGCGGGAAGCGCCCCTCTTGTCGGAGCGCTTCCGTCCGCGCTTTTCAACCAAGCGGTCCCACCGCGCATGAATGCTCTCATTGTGCGCGCTCTTGAGACCCAAAAGGGGCGCAGCCAAGATAGTGGGGGCGATGAAGGTGATTAAACGCCACAAAAGATAGCCCGCCGTAGCGGCTTCACCATAGAAGTGTCCCAAAAACAATGCAAATCCGCCTTCGGCACCACCCGTACCGCCGGGAAGCGGAACAGCTGAACTCAAGAGCTGGACAAACGCAGAGGCAGCCATGACGGAGAGGAAATCGACTTCATGCTTGCCAAACGCGAGCATGATGAAATACGGGACAAGGTAGAAGAAGGCAAGCTGCAGCATGGTGATAACCACCGTGAGCGCCATCGAGCTGAAATGACCGGCAGAGAGCTTGAACTTTTCGGAGAACGAGTACACCTCGCCGTCAACAAAGGCGCGCCAACGCTCAACCTTGGCCGTGGATACGCCGACGCGGGCAAGAATGGTAAGGCCCCAGTGCGCCACGCGAATAACCGTTTTAGGCATAAGGGCAATGGCGAAAATCATGAGCAAGATCATGACGTGCCCGCCAAAGCTGAAGAAGCACAGGATGGTCAGAGCTTGGACGTCTGAATAGCGCTCCAGGAAAAACGGCATACGAGCGGCGAGCAATATCGCTCCCCAGACAACCAACCCAAATTGATAGACGATGAAACGCGTAAACTGCGTCGCTCCGGCTTCACCCACGTTTTGCCCAGCTTTGGTGAGACGGTAGATCTGCGCAGGCGTGGAACCCATCATCATGGGGGTCAAATTACCAAAGAATATGCCGCTCGCCTCAACGGAAATAAGGTCGCGTATTCCTACAGGGGAATTTGGATCGAGCCATACGGCGATCGCATACGCCGCTATACCAAAGATGAGATAGAGAAGCATGCAGACGCAGGCAGCGATAAGCCACGGGGCCTGAACGTTCTTCATAGCTTCCATGAATTGAGCGACCTGTCCGGTCACAACCAGGTACACGACAAAGCAGAGGAGCGCAAAACCGATGAAGATGGCTCCACGTCGCGCGCTCTTATGGTCATCGCCACCCGCGGGCTGTGCGTCAACACGAGGCTTTGGGGCGGCTGTATTGGTCGAATCAACCATAGTGCTCCTACAAGGTCCTTAGAAAGATACGTCACTAATTGTACGTTTGATAGCGCCCATCGACGCCGTAGTTGTAGCGCAAAGACGAATTCAAAGCATCATCGCAACTATCGAGGAATTATCGACATATGAACAAATGCGGCAAACGAGATGAAAAACAAAACAGGCCGGATAACCCGGCCTGTAAACTCTTGGTAGCCCGTACCAGATTCGAACTGGTGATCTCCGCCTTGAGAGGGCGGCGTCCTGAACCGCTAGACGAACGGGCCATATATAATGGGACTTACGGAGTGTCCCGAAAACTCTTGGTAGCCCGTACCGGATTCGAACCGGTGATCTCCGCCTTGAGAGGGCGGCGTCCTGAACCGCTAGACGAACGGGCCAACTAGAAGGAGCAAACAACTTGGCTGGGATGGAGGGAGTCGAACCCCCATTGACGGAACCAGAATCCGCTGTCCTGCCATTAGACGACATCCCAATCGGTTGTTGTCTGCGCCCCTCAGCGCGAGAAAACATAATACGGGAGGTCATCCCCAGACGCAAGTGCGAAGCTCAAAATAGTTCTCTTTTGTGTACATCATGTGGATTGCGCAGGTCAGAGCTTTGCACTAGAAAGGTTGAATACGCGGGTCGAAACACGATTCACCAAGGACGGCGAATGGGAGACGAAGACGAGGCCCACGCCCTCCTCAGTAAGACGAACCATCTCGCACATAAGCTGCGCTTGCGTCACCGCATCAAGCATTGCCGTGGCCTCATCGGCAATAAGGTAGGCGGGTTCGACCAGAAGGGTCCGCACCATGCTAAGGCGCATCAGCTCCCCGCCAGATAGCTCATGAGGATATCGTTTGAGCCAGGCCGCCTTCGCGTCGAATCTGTCGAGCAGCCTCTCCAGAGATTCATCGGGCACCGGACCGGCATCCAATAGCGACGTGGAAATCCTAGCGCGGGGGTCGAAAGCGAGCTCGGGCTGCTGCCACAGCAATTGCACGGGCAGCGAGCGCCTGGCAAAGCGCGATATTTCGATTCCGTCGATTGACACCGTGCCCTGCATAGGTCTTAGATATCCCGCCAAGATACGGCAAAGCGTCGTCTTGCCCGCGCCGGAAGGGGCCGCAATGGCGACCCGCTCCCCGGGATTCACATCAAGCTCGATCCCCGAGAACAGCTCGCCCCCGCCAGGATGCCGATACGCGATTCCAGACGCGACGAGCGCCATCATGCATCACCCCTCCGGGTTCCAATGTAAGGCGAGTCGAAAAAACCATGCTCGGGAAGAGCGTGCCACAGCGCTTTTGAAAACGGGTGAACCAAAAGGTCCGGTGAGGCGAAAGACGCGGTCGAGGTCTCCTCGACAACGGTTCCATCGTGAAAGATGGCGACCCTGTCCGCGCAGCGCAATGCAAGCTCGATATCATGCGTGATTAACAAAACCCCTCCGCCCGAATCTGCAAACTTGCGCAAATCGCCGACGGCTCGCATCGCCAAATCCAAATCGAGCCCCGGCGTGGGTTCATCGGCAATTATGAGTCGGGGCTCGTCCATAAGCGCGCAAAGCAACAGGACGCGCCTGAGCATGCCGCCGGACAGCTCATGGGGATACATGCGCTCTACCTCGGCTCCAAGCCCATATTGGGCGAATAAAGACCTCATTCGAGACTGTCTGGCTTCAAACGACGAGCGCCGTTGGCTGCGAGAGGCGCCCCGCGCAGCCCCGACCACTTGACGGCCTATGGGCATGAGCGGATCTAGGTTGGAGACGCTTTGCGGGACCGTGGAGAGCCCGTTGCCGCGAAGCGATTGGATGCGATCCGCATCCAGACGGTCGCCATCGAACCAGATAGTCCCAGAAACGATTTCATTTGGTTGCCAAAAACCCATGATGGCATCGGCCAAGACGGTTTTACCCGACCCGCTCGCTCCCACAAGCGCGAGGACCTCGCCTTGGTGCACCGACAGGTTCAAATCATGAACAACCGACGAGACGATTTTATCCGCAAGGAAATACGGCGCGGCGGGATCATACATCTCAAAGCCAACCGAAAGGTTTTCTATAGAGAGCAGATGATGTTCGCCAGGATGCGAAGATGCGGCGGCATGGGAATGATGGTGGTGGAATTCGCTATCATGATGCGGACCGTGCTTCAGAGCTACCTTGCTCATTGCTGCACTCCCTCTTTAGACATCAGCCTTCGCAACGATGCTCCGACCCTTTCGAAAAGCAATACCGCGATCAGCAGCGCGAGTCCGGGAAACACCGCCAACCACCAAGACCCGGATGACAGGTAGCCCATGGCTTCGGATAGGATCACGCCGATTGCGGGCTCCTCGGGAGATAGGCCAAATCCCAGAAACGTGATAGACGCCTCGTGCAAAATGGCATGGGGGAACAGCAGCACCACGCCGACGAGAAATTGCGGAAGCACCGCGGGCAAGATGTGCCGAAACGCTATAGCGACCCAGCTTGAACCGAGGGACCTCGCGCACTGGATATGAGGCTCGCTTCGGACCTGCAGCATTTCAGCGCGCAGGACGCGAGTAAGACTGGGCCAATGCGTTACGGAGATTCCCACGAAGACGCCCAGAGCCCCGCGTCCCAAGGCGTAGCTTATAAGCACCAGTAAAACGATATGGGGAACACCCATCACCAGGTCGATGAGCCAGCATACGACGCCATCCGCGACTCGTCCTCCAAAAGAGGCGATTGACGCCAGGATAAACGCGATGGCGGAGGAGACCAGCGCTGCGATAAGGCCGATATATATCGAAGTTGAAAGACCGCACACGGTTCGAGAGAGCATATCTCGTCCCATCCAATCGGTACCGAAAAGATGGGAGAGACTTGGACCCATGCCCTTGCGCGAAAAGTCCGTGCGAACGGCTGAATCGTGAAGCACGGGGCCTAGAGCCACAATAATGAGGAGCGCGGCGCAGCAAATTAAAATGGAGAGGAGCAGCGCGCGTCGCCCAGATAAAATACTTGAACAACGGCCGTCGTGCAAAAGATCGTCCGACCGTTCAGGGATGACTCGGCTAAAGCTGTCCCGCATGAAACAATCCCCCCTTCACTCGAGGGTCAAGCACCTCTTGAATAATGCCGGAGATGAGGTTTCCCGCAAAGACGATGCATGACGTGGCGAGCGCGATGCCGACAAGCAAGGGCGCATCGCCGCCAAGGCCGGCGGTTACCGCCGCTTGCCCAAGGCCGGGATATGAAAAGACCTGCTCCACCAAGACCGACCCGCCAACAATCTCGCCAATCGATGCAAATTGCAGCGTGATCGCCGGCATCGCCAAATTCCTGAACCCATGGCGGATAAGAACCGACCAGGAGGATTCGCCGCGGGAAGCGGCAAAACGAGCGTAATCTGATGCAAGGAAATCAATAGTCTTCTCGCGAGTATGCAAAGCGATGCTTGCCACACCGGTAAGCGACAAGACAAGCGCGGGAAGCGCGGCGTGATAGAGCCTGGTTGCAAAAGAAACGGATGCGGACGACTCCCCTATGGGTATAGAGAATCCCAGCGGAAACCAGCCCAACTGCACGGCGAATACCATGAGCGCGATGAGACCCAGCCAAAACGTGGGGGACGTCGACAGCACATAGCAATATCCCCTGATGGCGGTATCGATCGCCGTTCCGCGCTTTACACCGGCAGCGACTCCAAGGAAAAAGCCCGCAACGCCCGATATGCACCAAGCGACGGCGAGCAAAACGATGGAACAGGATAGCTTTTCGGCGACAACCTGTATAACGGGAGCGTTGTACCTAAGGCTGTACCCCAAATCTCCCGCCAGCGCGTCGGAAACCCATGCCGCATAGCGCGAAAATACGCTTTGGCCAACGCCCCAGCGCTCCGCGAGGGCGGCCTTTTTTTCAGCGCTCATGGTAAGATACGCCGCCTGGCCAACATTTGCCTGCACGGGATCGATGGGCGACATGCCTACGAGAAGAAACGTTATGAAGCTCACTGCGATGAGCAGCAGCGCGAAACGAGCCGCGGTCGCAAGAAGCCATCGAAGCTTTGAACCTTTGATGCGCGGGGATAGCAAGGCTTTTCGAGGTCTCAAAGGACATCCCAACAAGAATGATGCCCGCCGCCGTTAACGACGGGCCAAATGAACAATGCAAGTAAAAAAAGCTACCTGGACCAAGACCAGGTATCGACGTTGTTGACAAGGGACCATCCGTGACCGTGGGGATGGGGCTTTTGCTTCGCCACATCCAAGCCCTCGCGCTTCCAATACAAATGGTCCACGTTGGCGATCCAGCACCAGGTCGAGGCTCCCTGCGGCGCCACGCCCTCTTCACCATCCCACATCGCCTTCTTCCAATACGGATAGGACTGCTCAAGGGTGGTTTGAGCCAGCGCCTGGTCAAGATAAGAATCGACCGTCTCGCTCTCGTAACAAGGGTAGTTGCCCCATCCTGTGGAATAGTGAAGCTCGTACACCTCCACGGGTGCATTGGAACCCCAGCCCCACAGCACGGGCGATTCAAACTGGTGCAGGTAGATCTCATCCCAGCTGGCTCCTCGCGGAGTCGCCTCGATACCCAGCTGGAGAACTTGATTGCAGAACTCGTTTGCAAGGGCTTGGCGAGCCGAGTCGTCAGATGAGTACCAGACGTCGAATGCCGCGCGAACGCCATCGCGCTCGCGGATACCATCGGAGCCCTCGCTCCACCCCGCCTCGTCCAAAAGCTGCTTGGCGCGATCAAGGTTGTACTCAACAACCATATCATCGCTGGACCAAGGCATCCCGTCCCCGACGCTATATGCGACGTGTCCATATCCGTTCAACACGTGTTCAACCATGCTGGAACGGTCGATACCGCAATTGATGGCGCGTCGGATCGCGATATCGCAGGTGACATCGTTACCGGCATTGTAGGCGATGTCGCCCTGGAGAACTTTGGTGGCGCCAGAGGCAATGGCGGGCAGCGAGATACCACGCGAATCCACTGTCTTATAGCTCGCGAGTTCATACCCATCGATTACTTGGTCGGAGTACGTGGGATAGGTGAAGGCGATGTCCACCTGACCAGACTTAGCGGCGGCAAAAGCGGCGTCCTCGGCCATAAAGACAACGACCACGCGCTCCATAAGAGGCTTGTCGCCGTAATACTCCGGGTTGGCGGTAAAGATGACCTGCTGCCCCTTATCCCACTGTTCGAGCATGTAGCGGCCCGATCCAATGGGAGCGGACCCATAGCCCTCTCCATAGGCGTGCTCCGGGACTATTCCAAGCACCGCGAAGGTGAACAGCAGGGCGTTGTACGGCTTGTTAAGATGGACTTCAAGGACATGGTCGCCAGTTGCAACGGCGGTATCGACCATGGACAGGTCCGCTTCTGAAGTGTCGCCATGAGCAACCGAGTTGATAGTGAAGGCGGCATCTTGGGCCGTCAGTTGTTCGCCATCCGTAAACTTGACGTCATCGCGAAGCTCGAACGTCCAAACCAAGCCGTCTTCCGAGCAATAATAATCTGTCGCGAGGTCGCCAACGATCTCCATCTTGTCGTTTGTCGTAACTAGGGTGGATTGGATGAGGGGCTCGTGCACGTGCTCGCCGCACCCCCACGCGACCAGGGGATCGAATCCTGCGGCAGGTTCGCTACCGGCATTCATCGCAATGGTGACGGAACGATCGCGGTCAACAGGGGAAGACCCGGCGGAATCACCGCTACCAGAGCCGGAGCAGCCCGCAAGACCAGTAGATGCCGCAAGTGAAATCGCAGACGCAAGCGACCCTCCAACCAAAGTCCTTCTATTGATCGGACGAGATAGAACGGCGTGATTCATGAGCTGACCCCAATTAGTGTTACGATGTCATCACATCGTGTTACCAGTAGTGTGAATTATCCTACTCTAGATAACACGATGGGACAATAACATATGTACACCCGCATAATGAATGGTAGTGCCCCATGTGCGAAGCGCCGAACCAATAGCCACGGGGCGCCCGCCTAGGCAAGACGAAGATACGCAAGCAAGTCATTCTTTGAATTGGGGGCCGCCCCCGAGATAGTGGCGTCGAGCGCCCTGTCAAGCAACTGCCCTATTCTGGGACCGGGCTCGACCCCGGCTTGAATAAGGTCCCGGCCAGTTAGGTTAAGCGTGGCAATGCTGTAGGCATCGCCATTGGCCACAAGCTCACGAGCCATCTCGCGCATCCGCTCTATCTCTTCCACGTAGCTAAAACAGGATGTCGCCTTACCCAATGTATCCGCGCGCTTAAGGTCGAACAGCTCGCCGATAAGACGGGGGGCGTCCCTCCCCTCGCCTGCAAAAAGCGACATGCCCTTAAGAAGGCTAGACCGCTCTGGGTAGAGGGGAAGATCGTGATAGGAGATAAGGAGGCAGACGTCGCGGACCAGGTTGTCGCATAGTCCAAGCCGCCTCATGATTACGCGCGCCTTCTTTGCCCCCGCTTCGGGATGACCATAGAAATGACCACGGCCCGCCTCGTCAACGGTGAAGCAATCGGGCTTGGCGATATCGTGGAGCAACGCCGCCCACATAAGCGACGGGGAAACCTCGCAAGACGGGTCTCCGCCATCGATGCGATATGCAGACAGCTCGCCGGCAACAGTGAGGACGCGAGCAATATGGTCGTACACGTCAAAGGCATGGTAGCGCGTACATTGGTCAAAACCGCGGCACGACTGAAGCTCTGGAATGGCGGCGCACATAAGATCGGGGTAGCGGACCATCGCGTCCCCTCCCCTTCTTGTAGCCAAAATACCCGACAGCTCGATTCCCACGCGCTCCCGGGCAACCGAATCAAGAAGATGGGCGCACTCGGAAAGAGCCGACGCGGTCTGAGCCTCCATGGCAAAATCGAGACGGCAAGCGAACCGAACGGCCCTCAGCATTCGAAGGGCGTCTTCCTCGAAGCGAGTGCGGGCTACGCCAACGGCGCGAACAAGGCCCTGAGAAAGGTCAGAGGCCCCGTTGTACATATCGAGAAGGCCGCGCGATGGATGCCACGCCATGGCATTGATAGTAAAATCCCTGCGAGCAAGGTCATCCAGGATTGAAGACGCCATAACGACATCTTCCGGATGCCTGCCATCGGTATAAAAGCCATCTTTTCGATACGCCGTGACCTCTATGCGCTCGCCGTCAGCGATGGCGGTGATGCCACCGAAGCGAATGCCGCTACGGACAACGTCCACGCCGGCGGACAGCAGGGCATCTTCACTTTGCTGCCACGTACCGGAACAACACAGATCCACATCATGGGAAGGAGCTCCCAGCAAGGCGTCGCGAACCCATCCGCCAACAAACCACGCTTCAAGACCGGCATCCTCCAGCGCGCGAACAACGCGAACGGACGCGTCCGAAGGGGACGTGCCGCACAACGAAGCGCCCTTATATGAATCGTCCAAATATGAATCGATGCTAGCGTTATCAAGCTGAGGCATAGCTTCCACCTTTCATAGTGTGGATAGTATACTCGCGATTGATAAAGCAGCCGCATCTAAAGATCCGAAATGGCACAACGAGGATTTTTCGAAGGTCCGGGCGAGCGGGACCAGCTTGTAAACCCCCGCAGATATGTCCATCCAAACCAAAACGAAAAGCCCCTCTTAAAGAGGGGCTCAAATCGAATAACTTGGTCGCCATCGAAAGACAGCGGTAACCATCGATTGTTAGCGAGGAAGCTTGCGAACGGCGATGCGCTTGCTGTACTCCTCGACGTGACCGAAGTCGCCAAGGCCAACGCTCTCAGCAACGTTAGCGCCCGTTGCGAGGGCGAGCTTGAGGGCATCCTCGACGTTGTCGCGGTCGTCATACCACTTGTGCAGGAAGGCAGCGAGCGTGGAATCGCCAGCGCAAACGGAGGAAACGAGCTTGATGTTGAACTGACGCTGAGCATACCAGATGTCCTCGCCGTTGGAGAAGTAGGCGGAACCACGGCTACCCATGGTGAGCAGGACGTTCTGGATACCGATCTCATGAGCCATGGCGAGGGCGCGACGGGCATCATCATCAGTATCGATCTGGACCCCGAAGATCTCGCGCATCTCATGATGGTTGGGCTTGATGAGCAGCGGTTTCTTAGCTGCAAGGTCCTTCAGCTTAGAGCTAGAGAGGTCGAGTACAACATCGGCGCCGCGGGCCTGGGCATGGTCGACGACCTTATCCAGAAAATCCTTGGAAGCGCGGGGAGGAACGGAACCGGAAACGACCAGACAATCGAGGTTGCCGGCGGTGTCCAGGATCTTGTAGAGCTCTTGCTCGTTCTGAGGGGTGATAGGAGCACCGGGGTTAAGGACGCCGTACTCGTTCTCGCCATCATTGATGTATGCGCAGATACGGGTGATGCCGTCAACCCAAACGGGGCGGCAAAGGCAGCCCATGTTCATGGTCTCCTCGACGATGAACTTACCGGTAAAGCCGGCAAAGAAGCCAAGAGCGACGGAATCGACGCCGAACTTCTTGAAGGCGTAGGAAACATCCAGGCCCTTACCGTTGGGCGTGTAGCTAGCGGAGCCAGAACGGACGTTCTCGTTAGGAACAAGACCGTTGCAGGAAACAGTCATATCGACTGCTGGATTAGCCGTGAGTGTATAGAACATATTGCCCCCTTTATTCAATGAGGGGCCGCCTCGCCGCGTTGCGAAGCGGCCCCTCGATTACAAAACCGTAGTCGGTCGCAAGCCCTAGCGGGCGGCCTCCTCCAGAAGCGCCTTGACCTCAGCGGAGGTGGAAAGCGAAAGCGCGCGCTCGGCGAGCTCGTCGCACTCCTGCTTAGACCACTGGGAAATGGTCTTGCGAGCGCGAAGGATGCTGGGCGCGGACATGGAAAACTCCTCCAGGCCGAAGGAGATCAGAAGCGGCTCGAGCAGCGGATCGGCAGCCGCCTCGCCGCACATGCCGACCATGATGCCCGCCTTGACACCGCACTCGATGATGTTCTTGATCGAGCGCAGGACCGCAGGATAGTACACGTTATACAGGTTGGAGATGCGATCGTTGCCACGATCGGCGCACATGGTGTAACCGATAAGGTCGTTGGTGCCGATGGAGAAGAAGTCAGCCTCCTCGGCGAGCTTATCAGCGATAAGGGAAGCAGCGGGGGTCTCCATCATGACGCCGACCTCGGTATCAGGATTGAACTTGAATCCCTCCTGATCGAGCTCCGCCTTGCAAACCTCGACGAGTTCCTTGACGGCGCGAACCTCCTCGACGCAAGTTACCAGCGGGATCATAATCTTGATGTCACCAAAGGCGCTGGCGCGCAGCAAAGCGCGAAGCTGCACCTTGTACTGGTCGGCGTTATCAAGGCAGTAGCGAACGGCGCGATAGCCCATAAAGGGATTCTCCTCCTTCTCCATATGGAGATAGGGGATCTCCTTGTCGCCGCCCACATCAAGCGTGCGGATGATGACGGGAGCGCCCTTGAGAGCGGTGGCAACCTTACGATATGCCTGGAACTGCTCCTCCTCAGACGGAAGCTCGGTAGCATCCATAAACAGGAACTCGGAGCGGAACAGACCGATCGCCTCAGCATCGTGTTCGAGCGCGTTGGCAACATCGTCCGGGCTACCGATGTTGCAAGCAAGAATCTTCTTGATACCGTCAGCGGTAACGGTCTCCTTGCCGCGGAAAGCCTCGAGCGCGGCCTTCTCCGCAGCGAACTTCTCCGCCATAGCGGTGTACTCGACAAGAACGTCTGCGTCGGGCTCGGAAATGACGACGCCGTCAGAGCCATCGACGATTGCAGTCATGCCGTTGCGCAGAGCAGAGCAGCTGTTGGCAACGGAAAGAACAGCGGGAATCTCGAGAGCGCGAGCGATGATCGCGGAGTGAGATGTGCGGCCGCCAGTTTCGGTAACGATACCGGCGACGTTCTTCTTATCGATAGTCGCCGTCATGGACGGGGTAAGGTCATGGACGACGACGACGGTGTTCTCGGGCAGGACGGAAAGGTCGACGACTTCGACGCCCAGAAGCTCGGCAAGAATACCGGTGCGGATATCTGCGATGTCGGCGGCACGAAGACGGAACATCTCGTCGTCCATAGACAGGAACATATTCTCGAACATAGTGCTAGCGTCGACAAGCGCCTGCTCGGCGCAGGTACCGCCATCGATGGCGCCGTTGATGGCGTCAGTCATGCCGGGGTCCTGGGCAAGAACGATGTGCCCCAACATGATCTCGGCCTCCGCCTCGCCCACGGCGGTCTTCATATGATCAGCCTGTGCCTGGGTCTTCTCGCAGAAAACCGCAAGCGCGGATTGGTAACGCTCCTTTTCAGCAGCGGCGTCGGCGACCTCATGCGGCTCGAACGTAAGGTCCGGATCCACAGCGATCATGACGGTACCGATACCGATGCCCTCAGACGCATTGACTCCCTGGTACATTCCCATTCCTCTCTCCGTAGCTTGCGGGTTGCAAGCATACAAAATGCAGGCGCCCACACAAGTGTAGACGCCTGCGACATTGCTATGAACTCAATTGTTCAAGGCTAAGCCCGCGGGCGAGCTACTCGCCAAGACCGCTCTTGATGAGCTCGATGGCTGCGGCGAGAGCCTCGGCCTCGTCAGCACCGTCGCACTTGACCTCGACCTCGGTGCCGCAGGGGATGCCAGCGGCCATCAGAGCCATGGGGCTCTTGCCGTTAACCTCCTTGTCGGGGGTAACGACGGTGACGTCGCATGCGAACTTGCCCATGGTGGAGGCGAAGAGGCCTGCGGGACGCATGTGGAGACCCTGGGGATTAACGAGGGTAGCCTTCTCAGAAACCATAACTGACTCCTTTTCAACATGCCATGGCGAAAAGCCAACAAGCACGATATAAGACTCATCTAGTTTAACGCATCATGTGATAAATTCCATTCACAACAAAGATGAATTGGTAGATGTAAATACATGATTACGGAGACATATGATTCTAAATGTGGAATATCGGGGTTGCTAATCGTTAACCCAATTATGGATTACGATGATAACTCGCACAAAAAATGGCCGCGCGAAGCACGGCCAGAACACCTCGAGGGTGCGCCATATAGGATTCGAACCTACGACCTTGGGATTAGAAGTCCCCTGCTCTATCCAACTGAGCTAATGGCGCATGTAGACAAATTATAAACGAGCCGACCGTTCTGGCCAATAGGTATACCATGCCCCTTGTGATGAACTATGATTTCATGCGGAAGAATCAAGTCGTTGAGGAGACACATGAGCTCACTAGAACACCGGAACAATAAGATCGCAGTTCTAATTCCCTGCTACAACGAAGAGGTCACCATTCATAAGGTTGTGAGCGATTTTAAGCGCGAGCTTCCCGAAGCTGATATCTACGTTTATGACAACAACTCGTCCGACAATACCTCCAAGCTCGCAAAAGACGCTGGCGCCATCGTTAGGTTCGAGCCTCGTCAGGGCAAGGGCAATGTGGTTCGCCAAATGTTCCGAGATATCGATGCCGACTGCTACCTCATGGTAGATGGAGACGACACATATCCCGCAGAATCCGCTAGAGAGCTTTGCGAGCCAATTCTGAACGGCGAGGCCGATATGACGGTTGGCGACCGACTTTCGAACGGAACGTACGCCGAGGAAAACAAGCGCGCTTTCCACGGTTTTGGAAACGACCTGGTTCGCGCCATGATCAAATGGATCTATGGATACAGTTTTGATGACGTCATGACCGGGTATCGCGCGTTCTCCCGTCCTTTTGTAAAGACGTTCCCCGTAATGTCCGAGGGCTTCCAGATCGAAACAGAGATATCCATACACGCCGTGGATAGGCGTTGGCGCATAAAGGACGTACCCATTGTCTATCGCGATCGCCCTGAAGGCAGCGTTTCCAAGCTGAACACCATTGGTGACGGCATGAAGGTGATGATCGCCATCGCATCCCTGTTCAAAAATTATCGTCCCCTAAAATTCTTCTCGCTAGCCGCCCTCGTACTTGCTGCCATCGGCCTGCTTTTAGGCATTCCCGTCATCGTCGAGTTCTTTGAGACGGGCTTGGTACCCAGGCTTCCAACCGCTCTGCTGGCAACAGCGTTCATGTTTTTATGCGGCCTGTCCTTCGCAACCGGCCTTGTGCTGGACAATCTTGCGAAGACGGAGCGCAAGCAATGGGAGCTGGAAGTCTACAAGATCTCAGAAAGCGATAGATAGCGCATAAAGATTCGCGATAACGTTGCAAAAGAGCGGAGTCCTTATATGAGGGCTCCGCTCTTTTCTAGATCAACTCTGCAAAGTTTCGATATTGGATAGCGGCCCTATCGTTCACCAGGTCGCTATAGGGGGATTCATCATCATCGAGGGAATACCACTGACCATCAGGCGATCGATATCCAAACGCATTGAGATACGAAAGCGTTTCTTGCAGCGCAAGAGACGACTTTTGATACTCCGTGAGCGGAACGCCGACGTACTCCAAAAGAAGCCCTGCAAGATTGCAGATGCTGGTATCCATGTACTGAGAAACCTGGTCGCTGCTGGGAAGGTCGTAGTTGGCCCACATGAAATAAGGGGTTTCGTAAATCCTTGCCTGCCCCGCGATGCTATCGGTATCTCCAAATGCGGCATCGTTGAGCTCTTTGGTGAAAGCCGGCTGATGATCGCCGAAGAAGACAACGACAACCGGCCTGCCAATCACCCTTAGCTCGTTTAGAAACCATGCGAGGTCGGCATCCGACTTATTGATGCAGGCCACATATTCGTTCAACGCGTTCCTCACGGTATCCGAGACACCTTGGGGAGAATAGGAAGGAAGCTGGTCTGCCGGGATATTGCCCCAGTCGTATCCGCCATGGTTTTGAATGGTCACATCGAAGATGAACTGGGGCGAGGAGTCGTCCCGAAGGATGTCGAGGATCTTAGCGTAGCTGCACGCATCAGACAGGCCGGCGTGATACCACTCTCCCCCATCGAAATCATCCCTGTCGATAAACTCATCGAAACCGATCTGCCCGTAGATAACGTCGCGATTCCAATTGGTCGCAATATAGGGATGGATCGCCGTGGAAGTATAGCCGTAAGAGTTCAATTGCTTGGGCAGACTGGCGATATTGGAAAGGTTATAGGACGTGAAGGGGTAGGTGCCAAATCCCAAGTGCGCCATGGAAACGCCGGTAAGGAACTCGAACTCAGAGTTGCACGTTCCGCCGCCAAACACTGAGGAGAGAACTTTACCCCCGACGATGCCGTCCTGCAACGTTCTGGGGTACGCAGCACCCTCATAGCCGCCTTCAAGACCGTTGAATACGGACAGGTCGGCATATGACTCGTTCATGATCGCAACGATGGCGGGCTTTTGCCCTGCAAACTGCTCTTGCGCCATGCGGACGTCCTCGCTCGAGCCCCTGATGGCATCATATTGCGAGGCGTAACCCTCCTCTAGCTGATCCGCCTTTTGATCGGAATACCCTTCCGGCTCCTTGATGGCCAAAGATTGGGCAAGGGACGTAAAAGATGGGAGAAAGCCCTGGGTCTTGTAAACTCCCAAAGGATCCCAATAACTGTTGGTGCACCCAAAGGTGTTCACAAAGTCAGTGGTCACAAGCGCGTGAGCAAAAGCAAAGCAGAAAACACAGCCAAGCGCGCCTTCGATGGCCATGGAATAGCGCCTCTTACCGAAGATCCGAGGACGAACCGGAACCATAAAGGAGAGCAGGACGATGGCGGCGGAATGCCACGGAACGAGCGAGACGATAGAGTCGGTAAAGACAAAGTCGTAACCATCGCTCACTGCCATAGCGGTGCCAAGGGCCATCAAGTCGCTTGGCAGGATTGAAGACTGTTTAAATTGGGAGATAAAGTACTGAGCGATACCCACAAAGAAGAGGAACGACATGCCCACGGCGACAAGCGAACCCGAACGCAAGCCAAGGAAATACAGGCACACGAAACCGAGGGCGATCATCGCGAAGTTCAGGAGAACCATGTTGGCGGGCAGAGCGTAGAACTCATCGTTCCAAGGCAGCTCTATGAGCACCACGGAGAGAACCGCGGCCCCAAGTATGAGCAGAACATCTCTAAAAATGGTGAATGCAAGGGCGCTCGATACCGGAAGGCCGCGCTGATATCGAGTGACATGCGGGCGAAAAGCCATAAGGCATCCACCCACGATGAGGGAAACCATAGCGGGCGTGAAAGACCACTCGCATTCAAGCCATCCTTTGACATCAAGAAAAACGAACCCGCATAACAATAGGACGAAGGGAAGGCCCCATAACGCAGCGGCAACGCGATCGCGCGAGACGGGAAAGCCATCACGGACGAGAAAGAAGGCGTGGCAGCCGATAACGAGCAAGACCCCGATAACCAGATCAAATATTTGCACGGTAACCCCCATAAAAACGACCCGAGAGGCTAAACGGCTGACAATCTGTTTACCCAGGCCTAATACACGCTTGATTTGATATCGGATTACTATAGCACGAACAGCAAACCCTGAATGAAAAGTGCATGTATACTAAATCGATGCGGGTAGTTATAAAAGCCGATTTGCGCACACATATGTACCTGCACCCAAAGCGTTGAAAGGATTCGCATGCCTTTTTTAAGTGTTCTCATTCCCGTATATAATGGCGAGCGCTATCTGGGTTCCGCCATCGAGTCCGCTCTGAACCAACCCTGCAAGGACCTTGAGATCATTGTCGCCAACGATGGATCAACGGATAACTCGCTTGCCATAGCCAGGCAATATGCAGATAAGGATGATAGGATTCGCGTTGTCAGTCACGAGAACGTTGGCCCGGGACAAACGCGAAACGAGGTTATCCCCGACCTTAACGGCAAATGGACCATCTTCCTTGATTGCGACGACCAGATTCTGCCCATTTTTTATACGGAACAGCTCAAGTCCTTCCTTGAGTACTGTATTGAAAAAGAGATCGAGACCATTGTTCCGTGTAGGCTGTGCTGCACGCCCGATCTTACGAAGGCGAATATGGAATACGTCCCCTTTGATGAGGTGTTTGAATCTGGAAGCGACGCCTCATGGAGGATCGACTACGAGTTCGCGACCCTCTTGTACTTTACGCCCATGCTTAAACGGGAACACATAGTATTCAGCACCACAAGGCCTGCTGAGATGGAGAGCATCTTTAGGCACAAAGCCGCATTCTGCTCCAAGCGCTGCCTGTTTACAAACAAGATCTGGTTTGCGATGAGGAGAGAAAACCCCCATCAAACCACCAAGAGCAAGGGCTGGGGCACCGAGCGAGTCGACAGGATAAGGTTCCAAGAATACGGAAAGCTTATCGAATGGCATGCGGCGCGCGGGACCACGGGTTACGTGATCGATGAGGCCCGGCGCAAGCGCGATGCAGCGGAGATAGCCATTAAGAACGCCGGCGTTAAACCCACCCTTCGCCAAAGGATCGAAGAGTATAGAGGCGTAAAGCGGTGGCGGGCCGAACGCAAGAAAACCGCCAAACCGATTGCAGACTATATCCTCGATGAACCTTCGCAGGCTCATGCGATTTCGGAGCTCGTAGAGCTTATCGAGCGCACGTAGCTACACACCATAACGAAATAGGCCGCCCGGATAGACGAGCGGCCTTTTTCGTAGACGTTACTTCTGGATGAGCGCTTTAAGCTTGCCGGGAAGGTACGTGAGCTTGGAGCCGATTTTGAAAGACGTGGAGTTCCTCAACTCGTCCACTTCAGCGCGAAGCGCATCTGCCTCGCTTGTTTTTTTCTCCAGATATCGATTCTTCTCCTCTAGCTGCGAGGTAGTTTCCTGAAGTTCGGTTTCGAGAACCCATGCGTGCCAACGCAGGTAATCGATTTGCTCGCTGTTTCCAGTGATATTACGCTGATACAGCTCGGATCCGTGCGAAAGCAGTTGAGCAGCCGAGGTGCCGGCCTCCAAGCACGCGACGACCTCATCCTCAGACTCGTTCGCAAGATCGCTAAGCACGCCCACGCCCTTCTCGATGCGCGAGAGAAGGAACTCTCTCCCCTCGAACAGATCGACGAGATGCCTGAAAATCTCATCGGAATCAGCATCCATTCGAAGAATGTGATTGCCAAGGCCGCACTCGCGGTACAGCGACACAACCTTGGGTAGGTAGCCCAAACCAACACAGGGGACGCCGCTTCGAGCCAAGATCAACGAGCAGTGATAGCGCATCGACAACCCGCCGTAGCAACGAACGAGCATTCCCGCGATGGCATCGATATCGTCGCCGGGATTAAAGATGAGGGCGCGATCGGAAAGCTCCATAGCATCGATTACCGCTTGAGACGGAACGATATCGTCCTGGTCGAGAATGCAGAACAAGAAACGAGCATCTTGATATCGCTTGCCAAGGGAATCGAGAGCGCGAGCCACGGTCTTATCGAATCCGGGAACCACGTTCTCGTAATCGCGAAGCGACACCACGATCAGCTTCTCCGTTCGATAATCGACACCGTGGTCGATGAGCCACTGATCAGCATACGCACTGGGCTCAGAGGTCGCGGTAAACGCAACGTCAGCGCGCCTGGCTACCTGATCTGGAGAAACGCCCGCCGCGAGAACCGCCTTCGCGGTCATCTCGTCGCGGGCAAGGAACCTCGCGCCAAGCGAGCCCATATAGCGAACCAGGAGCTTTCCGTCCCTTAGATCGAGAGGCCCCGCACCGATGCCGTAGAAGAAGACCGGCGTGTCATTGAGCAGCGCGACCTGACAGAAAGAGGCGATACCCGGCAAGTCAGAATGCATCTGCGTGGAAACCAACTCGCCCTTGCCCATGGTCCAGCGAACGCCTTGATCAAATAGCAACCCAGCCATCACAAGAGCAATCGAGCTGGCCTCGAGAGCCCGATCGAGCGCAAACGAATCTTCAAGTCCAATGGAGTAGATGCCGCGATGCACCAGCGTATGCCAGGGATCCTCACCCACGGCGAGCAAAATCGTTCCAGGGCATCTTAGGTTCAAGCGCTTGGCGATGGTGGACAAGATGTACTCGTCGCCAAAATTACCCTTGCCAACATAACCAAACAGGGTCGCGATGCGGCAGTGGATAAAAGAAGCCTCCCCATCGAACAAGCTGTCGAACGCTGGAGCCACAAATTGCTCGAAGGCGGCATCCTCGGCCTCGCAATTATACCGCTCCAGAAAAGCGCCGTAGGAAATGGGTCCGCCGCATTCAACGCGATAGCCCATATCGTCTCGCGAAAGAACCAGAACTGAGGCATCGCCTATGATGGACCCGCACATCATCAAATAGCGCTGAAGTGGCGCGGGCTCGCCATCACCCTCATCAAAGTAAATTAGGAGATTGGAGAAGCCCATCGCATAAGCAAGGGAAGAATAATCCGGACGGATCTTGATTTCCTCGGGCCAGGAGTCGCCCAAGCAGCGCACAACGGTATCGTTGCTGTCCGCCAGCCCCTGAAGGCACGCAAGGCGCTCGGGCGTGAACTCCTGCAAACAAAGATATCCCCTTGAAAGGGCAATGTCGTTTGCAAGAACGGTGGAGCGAAGCTTCGCGTCCGGAGCTAACGGAAGCAACAAGTTGCTAGAAAACCGACCCTCGTGCTCCATATCAGAGGCACAGATAACAAGATCCGCAGTCGTGTTCAGCGAATCGAGGGAGCAACGGCACTGCTGTTGATCGAGTGCGTAGACAACCACGCTAAGATTATCCAGGACATCCGACTGCTCTGCGTCGACCTGAACGCCATCTGCCAGAACAAGGGCCTTAACGTCCCAACGGTTGATGAGGTTTCTTAAAAACGCAAGGTGCGCCGCGCCGCCCTGAAAGAGCAGCGGCCATGTATGCGCTGAGAAGTAGAACACTCCATATCCAAGAATATCAAGCGTCTCCTTAAGCCTCCACGAAGGAGCCAGGACACCAAGATCGGGGTCACCGATAACGATCACATTGCGAGAGTCTTCAACTGTAGCAAGTTCAGACATGATGTTCCTCTCATTACCGTAACGAACGTTAAATGATTGTAGCGCGATGGGACCGATCTCCAACACGCGGTCCCCCGATACACCGAGAACACCCGTTTCAGTCAAAAGCGACCTACGCGATGCAAACGGGAAATGACAGAAGAGCCTTAGCTAAGTACAATTAACCGTAAACGCAATTGCTAAGGACTAGATATGAGCAAATCGACAACGAGCCCTGTAATAACGCCGGCCAGCGTGCCTCCGCATCCTTCGCAAAGGTTCGAATGGATAGACATCGCCAAGGGCTTCGCGTGCCTTCTTGTAATAGTCGGCCACACGATATCACCGGAGTCGGCGCTCTATCGATACATATTCTCTTTTCATATGCCCTTATTTTTCATTTTGGCTGGGTACACGTTTAAGCCAAAACCCCTGATGTCGCTCGTGACGTCGTCGGCAAAAAGGCTGCTGCTGCCCTACACGATAGTCTTTTTGCTTTGGCACGGAATGCTCGCACTCAAATCTGGCCCCATAACGGGCCAAAGCATCCTGTCCCTTGCTCTAACCTACATTTTCGCCTCCGGCATCGACCTGGAAACGCCCGAGGTCGTCGCCGTTGGAATGGCGTGGTTCCTCGTGGTCCTCTTTGTAGCCAGAATCCTCTTCAACATCGCGGCGACCGCGGCGCAACGCTCCAAGAAACCACTAGCCGTCTTGGGCATCCTCAGCTTTACCAGCCTTGCGCTTGGCTATTCGCTAGGCGCTCGACTTGGCATCTACTTGCCCTTTAGCTTCGACATCGCGCTTGTGGCGATCTTCTTCATGTACGTAGGGTATGCGGCGAAGCAACTTGACCTATTCAGCAAGATCGAGAGTAAATGGCTCGCGCTGCCGATATCCGTTCTCCTTTGGCTCGTTGCCTCAAGCAACAGTTCACTCGAGCTCGCAACTCGTGCCTATCACAACGTAGCGCTTGCCCTTATCGCCGCCATCGCGGGCACGCTATCGGTCTGCCTGGCCGCCGCCGTCCTCTCAAGAGCCTCCCATCCGGCTATCAGCTATTCCATAAAGAAGCCCCTGCTTTTTTATGGACGAGAAGGAATGGCCGTATACTGCATGCATGCGCTCGATTGGTGGATAGCATGGAGCTCGCTTCCGTTCTTGGACGGGATGCCGTTTAGCAACGGGATCGCATCCATAGTGAGAATCATGTACTGCACGGGCTTTGTCCTACTTTTGAGAACGGCGTAAAGGAATCATCGTATGAACAAACCAGGCAATCACTTCGCTAAGAAATCGATGCCGGCGATAAAGACCAATCGCGAGCCTACTCCATCAAGGCTTGTCATAAAGGCGCCAGTGGCACTTGTGGCGATATTCGCAATCGAAGCCATCGTCTTCCATTGGCGCTATTGGCTTACGATGGCGGGTATCATTTCCGGCAATCCTGGGCCGTTTCTCATCTCTAAGGCCCGCCTTGCGGTGATGGCGATTATCTACGTGCTGTTCGAGATATTCAAACCCTCCTCGGCCATCTGGAACATCAAGTTTTTTGACATGGGAGCCAGGGCAAATGCATCCCTTGGCATCGCGTTCGCGATAAGCTGTATGGGCATGGGTGCGTTCTCGCAGCTTTCTGGTCAGGCGGCATGGCTGGAACAGGGCCCGGTCTACAATGAGGGGATCGAAGCCGTCCAGGACGGCAACCAATATAACCACCTTGCCGACGCGCTGCTCAGCGGAAGCCTCAGCCTTGATCTTCCCTCCTCGCCCATCTTGGATAGCATGGAGAACCCCTACGACCCGGCTCTTAGAGCACAGCTCAACAAGGAAGCTCGCGAACCCATCTATTGGGACTACGCATATTACGACGGAAGCTATTACTGCTATTTCGGCGTAGTGCCGTGTCTGCTGACGTTTCTGCCCTTCAAGGCGCTTACAGGCATGCACTTGCGCACGGATATCGTTGTCGTTGCGTTCGCGTGCCTCACGCTTGCCGCTTCGGCGCTGCTTCTTGTCGAACTCGCTAAAAAGTATGCTAAAGATATATCTCTTGGACAGTATCTTATTGGCTTTATATTGCTTGGACTGAGTTGCGGTGTCTTGGAGCAGGCCTTTCTACCTAGAATATATCCCATCCCAATACTCTCCGCGCTGTTCTTTACATACATGGGACTCTACTTCTGGATCAAGGCGGAGCGCCAATTTGCCCAATCGCGAACATGGAACAAAGCCTATCTCGTTGCAGGCTCCTTCTCTATAGCGCTCACGCTGGGCTGCAGGCCGCAATTTGTACTTGCATGCTTGTTGGCGTTCCCCATCTTCTTTGACGAGATTAAGCAACGTGAGTTCTTCTCCGTCCGCGGCATCTGGAACACACTGGCTGTCATCGTGCCGTTCCTCATCATTTTGGCCCCCATCGCATGGTACAACTGGGCGCGCTTTGGCTCTTGGACCAACTTTGGAGCCTCATATAACATCACGGGCGGAGACATGACGTCGTACACGTTCAACGCGGTGAAGATCATGGTCCAATTCCTTGAATACCTCTTTTTACCCTTCCAGCTAATTAGCTCCTTCCCTTACATCTCCACCATCAATACGTCCCCCTTACTGCAAAAACTGCCCATGCTATTCACCAACGAGCCCTTTTACGCTGGATTCATGTTCCTCACGCCCGTTACGCTCTGCCTCTTTGGACTGCTGCTCAAAAAGCCGCGCCGCGCCCTCAAGGAACGTGGAGGTCTCATATTGTCTGTAGCCTGCCTTGCCATCGCCGCTTTCGACATCGTTGTGGCCAGCTATGTGTCCGGCACCAATATGAGATATTTTGCGGACTTCGCATGGCTGCTACTCATCCCAACCGTCTTGCTTCTTTGGAGCCTGCCGTCAAACGACGGCCCAAAGGGGAAGCTCAACCCGGCGATAGCGCTCCTTTCGCTAGTTGGTATAGGCCTGTACTGCTGGACGTTTTTGGGGACGGACAGATTTGGAGCCCTCTATATCGAATGTCCCACGCTCTTCAACGTCGTCAAAAACGCCGTTGAGACGCTGATATAGCGAATGCTGATGAATGCCGGCTGCCAGTCATCGATTTTTAGCGGACCGCCGGCATCTCCGCATCTAGAATTACCGTACGCCATGCCATCAAAGCAGATTCTTCGCTGCCAAACGCTGTTCCAAGGAGAAAGCTCATGTCGGATCCGCGCGTAAGCGTTATCGTTCCAATCTACAATGCAGACCCCTATCTCGATGAATGCCTTGATAGCATCGAGAAACAAACCGAGCAATCTCTTGAGATCATATGCGTCAACGACAAGTCGACCGACCGCACGGCGGAGATCCTTGAGCAGCGCTCTCACGCAGACAACAGGTATCAGATTCTTCAGGGCCAGGGTCTTGGTGCGGGAGCCGCCAGAAACCTTGGTATAGGCGCTTCAAGGGGAACCTATCTCATCTGCCTAGATGCGGACGATTTTTTCGATGCGGAGTTTATCAAAGATGCAGCAGATAAGCTCGACGCCACCGATGCCGATATCCTTATTACGCAGTCCTATACCTATGAGAATGACACCCATGAGGAATACGTTACCGACTGGACCTTTGTGGCGGGCAATATCCCAGATAAAGACGTGTTCAACTATAGGGACATGCAAGAATCCATCTTCAACACGTTTTCCAACGTACCGTGGAACAAGATGTACAAAAGGAGCTTTGTCGTTGAAAACCAGATGTGGTATCAACAGGTAAAGAGAACGGACGATCTTCTCTTTACCTGCTTGGCGCTGGTCAAGGCAAAATCGATCACCACCATTAAGCGCCCCTACCCGCACTACCGAATCAGCTTGACCACCAATAGCACCTCGACCAACGAAGTCGATCCGCTTGCGTTCTTTGAAGCTTTTCAGTCGCTTAAAGAGGAGCTGGAAAAGCTCGGTCTCTTTGAAAACGTGAGGGCCAGCTTTGTAAACCATGCCATCGATGGGTACTACGCCAACCTCACATCGCAAAAGACGCTCGCAACCTTTGCCAAGGTATTTGACTCGGCAGAACGCTATTTCAACGAGCTTGAGCTGGGAAGCCTTAAGACATCGGAATACCTCAACGCGAGCCAGCTGGCATACATCAAAAACGCTATAGCCATGAGCCTTGATGAATTCATCTTTACCCAGCTACAAGAGGTAACGGCGCAGCGAGACCTATCATGGAAAACCAACCGCACCAATGAGCGCGAAAGGTGGAAATACTACGACGCCTACACCCTGCTGGTCCCGCAGATACCCATTCTCGAGGAAAAGCTTCACGATGAGACCGAAGCGCGCAAAGACGTGGAAGAGAAGCTGCAGCGCGCTGAAGACGAAATAGAAACGATCCTCAACTCGAAGGCGTATCGATTTGGAACATCGATTGCAACGCCGTATCGAAAAGTGGTCGACGCGCTTCGTCACTAGTTTATCGATGCTTCCGTAAATCCGCTGCGATCAAAAGAAATCGGACCCTCACCCAATGGTTGGTGAAGGTCCGATAGTTGTCAAGGCCGATAATTCGCCTGAGATGATTCCAACTGAATCATCTTGAGAGCCTGGGAGCACATCGAAGCATCTTGTTGTTCGAATACAACAGACTCAAAAAGTCCCGCAGCAGCGCGCCTGGATAGCGGCAACCTGGAAGAGATGGAGCGCCCGATACGACCGATGATTCCGGTAGTCTTTACGCGCTGCCATACCCTGGAGAAGAAATCTCGAGGATCGCTATGCAGGCTGTATGCATAGAACATCATCTTATAAGAGACGCCGTATGCGCGCTTGCGATTTACCAGAACGGCATCGACAAGAGAACCGTATTGAGGATCCGAAAGCAGGCCGTCGATTTGCTCGCGAGAGAAATACACGGTCCAAATGGCAGCAAGGAAATTGAGCAGGTCCACGCGAATCGCCTTGGGAGCACTCAGCAGGTCGACGATAAGGAACTCGCACCCAAGATGCAGCAGCTCGGACCCATACGACTCGATGAAACCGGCATCCGACCAGTCTTTTACAATGGCGTGGAAGATCCTCAAATGATCATAGAGCCTGAGATGTCGATCCTCCGCGCGCGAACTCATAAGAGAGCCCTCGCGGTCAAGCCGGTAGAGATACAGCTTATTGGAAACGAAGACGGTCTTTGAGGAGCGCGGATAGATGGAGTACAGGAATAGCTTGTCCTCGCCAAATCGAAGCTCTTCGTCAAACGCAACTTCATGGGCAAGCAGGAAATCCCTACGGCAGGCGGTTCGCCAGGCAAAGGGATCGCATGCCTCCTTTTCAAAGATATCGGGAGTGAACGTATCGTAAACGACATCGCGGGGGCTCAGGACTCGGTCAAGCCAAGGATAGGACTTAAACGAAGGATACGCAGAGCCGCCAAAGGTTACAACGTCGGCGGAAGTGGATTCAAAGGTGGAAGCTATAACCGCGGCCGCATCACGGGTAATCATATCGTCAGAATCGACAAAACACACCACGTCACCAGTAGCGGCGGCGATGCCGGCATTGCGGGCAGATGAAAGACCGCCGTTTTCTTTATCAACAACCTTAATACGGGCGTCGACCGACTGATACATAGCAAGGATATCGCGAGAGCGATCACGGGACCCATCGTTGACGCAAACGATTTCAATATTCGAATACGACTGGTTGCGAATGGAATCAAGGCAGGGAGCGAGATATCGCTCAACGTTATAAACGGGAACTACAATACTTACTTTAATCATCAATAACCAATCGTTAATGAGTCAGGCGGAAGAGCGCAATCTTAAGCGCAGCAAGAACACCGCCGTGCTTTACCAAGCTTTTGAAGCGGTCAGAACGAGACTGGACCCCATCGGACGCGCGTTTGATGGCGTACAGTTTGGAATCATGAAGCAACAGGGCGCGGTTGATCCTTTTGCCAGGATCGAAGATAGAAAGATCGACGCGTCCAAGCTCCTCATCATGCTTCAAATCCTCAATCATGCGAGGAACAAATTCTTCACGCAGCTCGGGAACAAGACGGTCAAAGTTCCACTCGTACGTGTCGAACTTCATCCTGGAAAGGATGGCGCGAAGATACGGCCTGTCGAGATGATGGGTATCGAGATACTTATTCATCTCCTCGTACTCATCGCAAACGCAGAAGACCTTACCCGGGGAGTTGACGGAAGACTTCTCATTATCCTGGCGATAATGAAGGATGGGCTTGTCGATAAGCACGGCATTAGTGCAGGAAGACCATACCTTGAAATTGAAGCCCGCGTCCTGATACGAGGCACCGGGAGAAGGAAGGAAGGTAACATCGTTCTCGATGAGGAACTCACGCTTGTAGATAGCCGACCAGATCGAAGGCTTGCGATAAAAGACCTCGCGCTCGACCTGGGGGTTAATGTGGCCGGCGATGCGCGAGTCGACCCACATGAAGCGGTCGTTCCTCACATCCGGCGTAGACCAGAACAGGAAGAAGTCCGCCTTAACCACCTGGGCGTCAACCGACTTAGCAGCCTTATACATAAGCTCGAGGGCATCGGGTTCGAAGAAGTCATCAGACTCGAGGATTCCCACGTACTCGCCCTTAGCGATGGAGAGGCCCTTGTTCATGGAGTCGCCGTAACCGGAATTAGGCTTATCAATAACGATGAAGCGATCGTCGCGAGATGCATACTCATTGATGATTTCGAGCGAGGAGTCGGTAGAGCCATCGTTGATGCAGATAATCTCGATGTCGGTCAGCGTCTGCCCCTGAGCGCTGTCCAGGCATTCGCGCAGGTAACGCTCGACGTTACAGATTGGTACAAGAAGTGAAATCGACGGGGTATCGGTCATCGGGATGGTGATCCTTCCTATCGTTGCATACAACCGCAGCGTGTGCGACGGGCAGATGTTGAACAAAGTTAATTCTATACAATGAGCCACTCAGGGGGCCTAATAGCACAGTAACTACAAGTGCGCCCGGCCGTGGAAGCAGCCGGGCGCTAGAGTAATCAGTCCCTATACAAAGGGGCGGGCCACCGCGGTGGGAGCTCCAAGCCAAAAGACGCTCGCGGTCCTTACGCGCGGAGGGGTCGCCTCGATAATCTGGTCGTTACCAAGATAGATCGCAACGTGACCGGGGTAGAAGACCAGGTCTCCGCGCTTGCGATTGGCAAGCTTGACATGCATGAAGCGAGGGTCGACGCTCATGTTGTTTGCGTCGTGGCTGTGCCAGGGATCATACCAATGAGCATAAGGGTTGTACTCGCCCAAATCCATACCGCACGCGTACGCCGCCTGCATGACAAGGCCCGCGCAATCCACGCCCTTTTGGGGGGAAAGCGAGTAGTTCCACACATAGGGGGCATTGATATACTCGAATGCACGGGCAATAAACGCCTCAACGCATTCCTCCCTGGTGGCATCGACATCGATCCTCGAAGGTGTCACGTAGCAATACGGCGTGGAGTACGCAGCGTCCACTAACCGGACATTCTTGCTGCTCACCTGGAAGAACTGTGACGGATTTTGATAGCCGATTTTGCCGGGAGCCTCGATAGACGTAAGGTGCCACTGCTGGGAGCGACTGTTGTTCGACGTATAAGTCTGAACATTTGAACCGTTGTACGCCTCGCCGCCCTTTACATCCAGGACGGTACCCAGCATGGAGACGATCTCCACGCCGTTCTCCCCCATCCTGAACGTCCATTTTTGAGCGGCGGTACCGTTTTGGTCATATTGGTCCACGTTGGTTTCGGGGGAAGCAGATCCACCGGCAACATCGAGCGCCTTGGCAGAGCAGGCGGCGATGATGCTATACCACCCGTTACCGGCGCTCTTGACCATCCACTTCTGCGAGGACGTGCTGTTGTTCGAATAGATCTGGACATTGGCGCCGTTAGCGCTTGATCCCTGGGAGACGTCCAGGACAAACGAGGAGTTAATCGAGGAAGCTATCTGATAGAAGCCTTCGCTCACAAGCTCTTTTGCCTGCAGCGTCCACGCCTGGGCCTTGGAGCCGTTGGACGAGTAGACCTGGACGTTCGCCCCAACCTTGCTGCTGCCGCCGGAAACGTCGAGCACCTTACCCGTCGCCACGTTCTTAAGGACGACGCCGTACAGGGAAGCCTCGGTGGTCCAATCGCAACGTGAGGTCAACGAAGATTGAACGACGTTATCAGAGCTGTCAGCAGAAAGGTATTTCCCGGAAAGCACGTTTTGGAAGCGATACACGCCATCGGATACCTTACGGACGTACCAGCGCTGGGCAAGGGAGCCGTTGTTGGTCCACATGCGAACGTTGGCGCCGTCCTGGATGCTGCCGCTGGCAACGTCTAGCACGTTATTGCCCACGCCGGACTTCAAGATGTACGCGCCGGTCTCGATAACCGGAACGTACTTATTCAGCGACCAGCGCTGGCTCGAAGAGGAGCTGATGGGATTGCATACCAGCGAGCTGCCGGACAGATCCCACGCAAGGCCGGTGGAAGCAGACACCACCGAATAAGTGCCGTCGCTGTTCTTGGAGACAACCCACTTCTGGTTCTTGTTGACAGAGGAGTAATCCCACTGCTGTATTTTGGCGCCCGCAAGGAAATCGCCGTCTTTCAGATCGAGACCCTTTTGGGATGAAACGGAGCGGATCCTGTAATACCCGTCATCTCCGTATGTGAGCATGAATTGCTGGGACCGCTCGCTGCCGTTCGCCCCGGCAATACCCAAAAGCGTTCCGTTGGCATCAAGCGGCTCGCCAAGGGCTACGGCGCTGTTTGTATTGGACGAGGACACAATGGTGTACACGCCGTCATCGACGACGCGGCCCTGGCTGGGCACGTAAGGGTTAAGGTTGTACGCCGTAAACGACTGCGCAATGGTTCCGTTAGAGGTGTACACATCGATGTTCGCGCCGTTGTAGGCGCCAGCGCCCGAGACATCCAGCACCAAGGCGTTCGCCACGGCGGAATAGAACACGTAGGAGCCATCAACCTGCTTAACGGGGAGCCACAGCTGGGCCCTGCTGCCATTCCAGCTATATTGCTGCACGTTCGCACCGGGCGTATTGGAACCGGATTGGATATCCAGTACCTTGCCGGAGCCCACGTTGACTATGCGAACGTAGCCGTTGGATTTGTCGACACGCTCAACCGACCACTGCTGGGCAGCGGACCTGTTGGACGAATAGATTTGGATGTTCGCACCGTTACCCGTCGAGCCACCGCTTACATCAAAGACGAGCCTGGACGACGTACCAGAGCCAAACGCATACGTGCCTTCTGGCAGCTCGTCGATGTGCTCTTTGGCAAGGGCGTCGATATCGTCGTGCGTGATAGGAAGAATGGAGCGTTTATACGTAAACGTAAGGGCTCCGCTATCGGTTTTGGGAAGCGTGACCACCCGCGCACCAGCAGTGCGAGAGGACGCGGCCAACGCATAGCCGTTCGCGGCGTTAATGATCGAGACGGTGCCGTCGCTATTCTTCTCGATGACCCAGTAGCGCTGCTTAGCCCCTGCAGCGTCGCCCCATTGGGCGACGCTGGCCCCGGGATAGCATGCTCCGCTATCGGCATCCAGAAGCTTATGCGAATGGGCGGGCCTAATGGTGTAGTAGCCCTTGCCGCCGGAGATCTCATGGAAGCTCACTGAAAACAGCTGGGCCGCCGTCCCGTTGGACGTGTACAGCTGAAGCGCGGCTCCGTTGCTCGTGCTGGCGCCGGCGATGTCGAGAGAAAGACCGTTCAGCGTAAAGGAATACGTTCCATCCGGCAGGGTTCTGCTTTGAGTGGAGACACCGTCGGCGCTATAGAGGACGAAGGTTTGAGAAGAGGAAGAGGCGTCCTCGTTAACCACAACGTTCGACCCGTTACGGGCGCCCTGGGGTACGTCCAGAACAAGGTGCTTACCCAATGCCGAGCGAAGGACGATGCCATCGCCCTGCTTGGTTGCGACCCATTTTTGAGAACGGGCATCGCCCCAATCCTCCTGCTGCACGTTGGCTCCCGCCTGCGAAGAGGACGGGGTGACGGACAACACCTTGCCGCTGGCGAGGTTGGAGATCTTGAGGTAACCGCCGTCGACGGTTTGCACAACCCACGTTTGAGCCGCAGACGCGTTGGCGTCATACGATTGAACGTTAGCGCCCGCATAGAGCGAGCCGCCAGAAACATCAAGAACCTGGCGATTGCCCGCAGCCAAAGCAACTACATAAGAGCCGTCCTGGACAAGGCCCTTGTTTGCTGCGGCGAGCTTGTCCATGTACTGCGGTGTACCCTCGGGATCGTAAAGGTAGTTCACGTCCACGCGGCCGGAAATACCGTCCACGGAACCGGAAGAGCTATACTGCCACAGAGTGTAATCGCCTTCGTAATCGCAGGTAGCGTTGTATTGAGCAACCCAGCGGTCCCAATTATCAAAGACGCTATCGGTAAGGTAGTTGTTCCACCAACGAAGATTGGCGTAGACGCCCGGGGTGTAGCCGGCGGCAGCGATCTTAGAGCAAAATGCCTTGCCCATGGCGGCAAACGTTGCGGAGCCGCCCTCGATCTCATGGTATTGGTTCTTGTCATCAACGCCCGCGGGGCGGCCCGTGGCGGGATTCTGGTTCTCGAGGTCGTAATAAACAGGCAAACCAAGATCACTTGGCGATACGCCGGCATTGCGCAGAACGGTCAGGGTCCACTCGGCCTCGGATGCCGCGGTGGACGCATCCCAAGCATAGCTGTAGAGGTAGACGCCAAACTTGATCCCGTTGGCCTTGCAGCCCTGGACGTTTGCAACAAAACGCCTGTCAGAACCGCCAACGCCGTAGCCAAGCCTCAGGATGGCGAAATCGACGCCGTCGGCCTTCGCCTTAGCCCAGTCGATATCGCCCTGCGCAAAGCTTACGTCAACGCCCCATTCAGCCGCGCCCTCGGGAAGCGTTGGACGAGAAAGGAGCATGACATCGGAATCGCCGGACTGAGTCTCGAGCTCACCGGCTTCATAGCGCCAGGAGTACGCAACGTCCTCGCTGGACGAGACGGCATCCGACGTTTTCGCCGAATCTTCGGTAGCTTTAGTCGAACCCTCCCCTTCTACAGCAAGAGCGGAAGACTCGTTGGTCGATGCGATGACCGCACCGTCAACGGCATCTTCTCCAGCGGCGATAAGTACGGGCCCGCACACCAACGCCGCAAACACTGCGAAGGTCGATAGCAGCAGACCCCAAGCACGTCTACCCATGGACATCCTCCTGTCGATAGCACAAAACCAATTCGAACGCTTCGAATCATTTTACTATCAATTTGGTCAGATATGCCCAATTCGGTCGATTGCCGTTCGAATGGGATTGCCCCTATGAAATCAGCTGTTCGATAAGCTCGACGATCTTCAAATAGGAGCGCCTGCGATTGAATTGCTCTTGCGCCACTGCTCGAGCCCTCTGTCCCATCGCCTCCATAACGGACCTGTCGTCGATCAGGTCGATGAGCGCGCCCGTGAGCGCATCCACGTTTTCAGGCTGAACGTTTACGCCAAAACCGTCTTCAGCCACTTTGGACGAAAACTCCGGGCTCAAAGACGTATTGACCATGGGCTTGCCGGCGGCAAGATAGTCGCCGATCTTGGTGGGGATGCTTTGCGGAGCGTTTCCGACCAAGGAATTGATGAGGATATCAGACTTAGAAAGATAGGCCGCCATCACATCATGGGGGCGATACCCCAAGAACTCGACATCACAAGAAACCTCGCGGGCCACGGCCTCAAGATCTTCGCGGACCACGCCATCGCCCAGCAACTTGAGCTTAACCCAAGGCCTATCTTGCTGAATCCGCGCCACAGCGCGAATGAGCGTGCCAAGGTCGTAGCAAGCGCTCAAGGTACCGGCGTATGCCACCCACACCTCATCGTCCACTTTATTGACCGCATCCGCATTGGCGGCGGCTCCGGCGTCGAAATCGTCCACGTCGTTACCTACGTACACAACAACCTTGGGGATATCCTGGGCACGGTCCTTAAATCCGCGCGAGGCGTATTCATCAGAAGTGCCCACGATCGCGTCGGCGAGGTTATATGCCGCCTTGGCCTGGCGGTAGAAGGGAAGAAACGCGATGTCGGAAAGGACGGGAACATCCAGCGCGATGCGAAACGCCTCGGGCCACAAATCGTTCACGTCGATGACAAAGGGAATGTTGTATTTCTTAGCAACCCGGCCGATGGCCAACGTGATGTCATTGGGGGGAATCTGCGAATAGATAAGGTCGTATGCATGGTCGCACTCGAAATATTCGGCGACGCGCCCAGCCATAACATGATGGGCCCAAATGCGCTGAGGGCACATGTTCTTTGGGTAGGAAGGCTCCTCGATAAACTTGATATTGAAGGAATGCGCGGAGTAATCGAACGCGTCGAGATCGCGCTGGCGCTTCTCCCAATGCTGAAAGCGAGACGTGATGAAATCAACCTCATAGCCCGACTGCTGCAGCAGCTCGGCAAGGTAGACATAACGGGTGGCGCCCTTGACCTCGCGGCCAAGCTTGGCGTCGATGCTGAAGATCGCTATGCGTCCCTTTGAAGCCATGATGGTCCCTTCGATATCGTCCGCGCGACTAGCGCCCGAGAATGTTACTCATGCGAGTATACGAGATACCCAATCGGTTGAGGAGCAATGCGGTCCTATACCGCTTCTCCCCCAACTTCCACTGCGCCGGATTCCGTTTTTTGAGGCCCTCCCTAAACGCCGACGCGCGAGCACGGCCTCGTGCCCTGTCCCCATCGAACAGAAGCGCGATGTTGTAGTGCGTATCGATAATGAGATGGGCCTTATGCCGCACGTAATCAAGCGCCTGGGCCCCCAGCGGGCTATCAGTGCCGGACTCAAGGACTTCTCCATCCTCGCAACGTTCAAGATACGCCAGCACCTCATCCACCACGCGCGTATGGTCGCCCCAGCGCTTGACGTAGTTTTCAAAGCTGACGCTTTGCTGGGCGTTGCCCACCAGGTACTGGTAGACCTCGATATCGTAAAAGACGATATCGCGCGCAGGAGCGCTCGCCTTGAGGATGTACTCGTAGTCCTCGTAGAACGTGTGCTCCAGTAGGTGAAGGCCGGTAGAGCGCAGGTAGGAGGTCTTGGCGGTGAGTGTATGGATCATGATCTGCGACGCGGCCTGATGGACCCCGCACACCGAGGAAAAGGAAAGGACGTCCCCGGGTATGATGCCATCGGGAAGCTCGAACAGCGTGCTCTCCCCCGTCACCATGTGGACCTCGCGCTTCTTGTCGACCACCAAATCGCAGTCAAGGCTGCCAAGACGTTCAACAAGATCGATAAGTCCCTGGGTGCACACCCAGTCATCGCCATCGACCACGCGGAAGTACTTGCCGCGAGCCTGCTGCAACGCCGCGTTGATGGTAGATCCGTGGCCGCCGTTCTCCTTAGAGATGACCTTGAAGATCGACGGCGAGCGCTTGACAAAGGACTCGGCGATGAGGGCGGTGGCATCGGTGGAGCCGTCGTCGACGACGATGACTTCCAACCCGCTTTCCAGCTTGGGCGAGCAGTAGCTTGCAAGGCCATGCTCAAGGTAGCGCTCGACGTTATAGGAAGGGATGGCGATGGTAAGGACCTTGGAGCACCCTTTGGATCCGTCCGTTTGCGTGCAAGACATCGTCATCACCTCTGCATCTTCAATCGTGCGTACATACGGGAGCCGGAACCGCGAACCAGATGGATAAGCCTGCCGAGCGCGCAGCAAGCAAGGGCAGAGCGCGTCTTCAAGACGGCAAGCCCCAAGCTAAGAACTTTTCCACCCCGTGAGGTGGCGCCGGGAATAAGGGTCAAAAACAGCGGGTCCGCAAAAAGCAAGCGGCACCAGGCGATGCGGCCCGCATGGTCAAGATGCGCGCGCGAATCGCAATTTCTCTCCAAGGCGCTCATGATAAAGCGACCGTAGAGCGACCCCAGGCGGCTGCGCACCTCTTGGTTATCGAGCCCCCACGCGCGCTGCTGGTTAAAAAGGGCCTCGATGCGGCGCCTGTGGACCTGGTAGTACTCGGGCACAAACTTATTGGTGAGGTTGGCGTTAAGCCGTTTGGCGTAGCGATAGGGAGCATCGTCCAAAAACGCGCAAACGCTGGCGTTTTGGAAGAACGCGATGTTGAACAGGATATCCTCGATAAGCGGGACGGTTTCAAACGCAAGGCCTGAGAGCCCAGAGCGCCTGTAGACCTTGTTCCAGGCGTAGCCGTAAAGCGTCGCCTCTTCAAGGTCGAGAACGCTACGATGCAGCGCATCGCCGGACGCGACGCCGGAAACCGGGGGCACGATGCTTCGCGACCCGGTGAGGTTGCCCTTGGCGTCGAAGTACTCCTCTGTGCAGCCAAAGACAACCGCATCTGCAGCGGTGTCGGTGAGGACGGCGTGAACGCGCGCGAGCAGCGTGCGGTCATACCTGTCATCGGGATCGGGAATCCACACGTAGGCACCGCGGGCATGCGAAAGCCCGGTGTTGCGTGCGGCGGACAACCCGCGGTTAGCATCGTGCTGGACCAAGCGAATGCGGCCATCGGAGGCCATGCGCTCGCGGACTAGCCGGGCGGCGTTGTCCGGCGAGCCATCGTCCACCACAATTAGCTCCCAATCGGCAAACGCCTGCGCCTGGATATCGTCCAAAGCCGCCTCGATATAGCGCTCCACCCCATAGCTTGGCATGATGATGGAGAAAAAAGGCGCGACGGACGTCGTACCGGCGGCATTGGGATCATTGCGGCGCACGCGCGGCGCGCCCGCCTTTTTTAGGGTATCCATTGCAATGCCGTGTTAGTTGAACTGGTTGCGGTAGGCCTTGCAGACTTCCTCCACCGGACCCACCATGCGCTGCTTGCCCTTCTCGATCCACACGCAGCTCTTGCAGAGGCGCTCGACCTGGTCGATGCTGTGGCTGACGAACAAGACGGTAACGTTGCCGGAATCGATGAAGCTCTGAATGCGGCGCTCGCACTTCTCCTGGAAGAAGACGTCGCCAACGGACAGCGTCTCATCAACAATGAGAACATCCGGTTCCGTGACGGTAGCGATGGCGAAGGCGATGCGCGCAACCATACCGCTTGAATAGTTCTTCAAGGGCATATCCATAAAGTCACGGAGCTCCGCGAACTCGATGATATCGTCCAGGTGCCGGTCGATGAACTCTTGGGTATAGCCCAGAAGCGAACCGTTGAGGTAGATGTTCTCACGTGCGGTCAACTCGAGATCGAAACCTGCGCCAAGCTCGATGAGGGGGGCGATGTTTCCGCGAACAACAACCTCGCCCTCGGTGGGCTCCAGAACACCAGCGATGATTTTAAGCATGGTGGATTTACCGGAGCCGTTGGTACCCATAAGACCCACGACCTCGCCCTTGGGCACATTAAAGGAAATATGGTCGAGTGCACGGAACTCTTTGAAGAATAGTTCGCGCTTGGCGATCTTGATGAAATATTCCTTGAGGCTATTGAGCTGCTCGCTGGCCATATTGAAGACCATGGAGACATCCTTCACCTCGATAGCGTAGTCGTTGTCTTGAATTGAAGCTGTCATGAGCGCAAACCTCGCCTAAACGTAAAGAATGAATTTGTGCTCGGTCTTACGGAAGATGAGCAAACCAATAACCAGGGCGAGAACGGCCCAAAAACAACAAAGACCAAAAACGGTAGCTGAGGGAACCTGCTGCCAAAGGAAGATATCGCGCATGAACGTGATGTAGTTGTACATGGGATTCACCTTAACAAGCGTGATGATCCAGGCGGGCGCGGCTTTATCGATCAAAAGCTGAAGATCCCAGAAGATAGGGGTCAGGTACGTCCAAGCCAAAATGATGACTCCCCAAAGGTGAATGATGTCCCTGAAGAAAACCGCAAGGGAGCCGATGGCGAGACCGATACCGATGCAGAAAAGCATGAGGAGGACGAGAACCACAGGAAGCATGACGAGATGCCAGGTGGGAACAACCCTGAACCACAGCATGACGAACGCAACTGCGATCAACGAGAACGCAAAGTTGACCAGCGCAAAGAGAACCTTCTGCACCGGAAAGACGAAGCGATCGACCTTAACCTTCTTGAGAAGCGGAGCCGCGTCGATGATCGACCAAAGAGCAGCGTTTGTCGAGTCGCTCATAAGGGAGAACGTAACGTTACCAACGATGAGGTACAGGGGGAAATTCTCTACAGACCCGCCAAACATGTAAGAGAAAACAATGCTCATGACAACCATCATGAGCAACGGGTTGAGAACGCTCCAGACAACGCCCAAGACGCTGCGTCGATATTTAAGCTTAAAATCCTTGCTTACAAGCTGCTTGAGAATAAAGATGTCTTTGGCAAGCGCGCTCGATGCGTGGCTCTTTCCGAGCTTGGCCTTTGTTGACACGATTGAACCCCTTACAAACAGCAAATGCAGTCAAATACGCAAAACATGGTAGCACAGCGATATTTTGCAGAAAGCGGTTCAATAAATCTACGGTTGTTGAACATGCGGCATGCTGTTTTTATATAAATCGAGCTTTTGCCAGCCATCGCCCGCTCCGTGAAAGCATGAGTTCACCTAACATCACTGAACCATTCTTGTCACAAAGCTTGGAGCCACTCATGAGGAATTTGATCACGCAAATCATGAAGTTCGGAGTCGTGGGCGTTATCGCCTTCATCATCGATTACGGAGTCATGGTGCTGCTTACCGAGGTATTCAGCATACCCCCCGTCGCCTCCGCAACGGTCTCGTTTATCGTTTCCGTTGTTTTTAACTACCTTGCGAGCATGAAGTATGTCTTTAGCCACAAGAGCGATATGAGCCGGAAGCGCGAGTTTATGATCTTCATCGCCCTCTCAGTCGCAGGCCTGCTTATTAACGACGCGATCATGTGGGCTGGCACCGAGATCGCATTCATCGATTACCGAATTGTCAAGATCGCGGCAACGGCAATCGTTATGGTATGGAACTTCATTACCCGGAAGATCTTCCTCGACGGCGGAGATGCACAAAAGCAGTAAGCCTCTTAATCCCGCAACAACAGATTCACCCAAAACCTTACAGGCGCGCCGCAGCGATATGTGGTGCGCCTGTAGTTTCACCGAGATCAGCTTACCTTTTGCTGACAATATATTTATAGTTCTTGACATACACTCTGTTGTAAGGGGTTTTGGTGCGAGCTGCATTAACTCAAGAAACTACAAAGCAATTCGGCAAATTCGCCATAGTTGGACTAATGTCGCTAGCCGTCGACTACGCGCTCCTCATGTTTTTAGTAGAAGTGCTCAAGGCAGACCTGTTCTTCAGCACCACGGTATCTTTTATCGCTTCCGTGATAGTCAACTATGTCCTCAGCATGAAATACGTTTTCGACCATCGCGAGGGCATGAGCCGCAAGCGCGAGTTCACTATCTTCGCAATCCTTTCGGCTGTGGGACTTGGCCTGAACGATCTGTATATGTTTGTCGGGGTCACCATGCTCAATATTGGTTACCAGGCAATGAAGCTCATCTCGACGTTTTTGGTGACGTGGTACAACTTCTTCTCACGCAAGAAGTTTCTCAGCAACAACTAATAACAATCCCCGGCATCGTGGTCATCACCAAGCCACACCCCACTTGGCTTCGAATAAGCCGGGCATTCTCAAAGACGCATTCAAGCGCGTGGATATCTCAAAAGGTATCCACGCGCTTGTCATTAAACTAAGCCTCGCCCGTGAAGGCAACGCAAGCCTCACGCACTTGAATCCAAGCCGCACGCACTTAAATAATGGCACCAGCGCGTATCGATTTTAAGGTGAAGCCAAGCCGCGACATATGTACGATATCCGCTGGTTGTCGCATGGTTTTGCGGCGCTCGCAAGGGCAGAATCCACCCAAGAGCCTAACCTTAAACGTGAACTTGAAACTCTATAGTTGCTTCACAATTCATCAAATTAGCAGGTAGCCGACTATCCTAAACCTTCAACTTGACCCTTAAAGAAGTCTAAGGTTCAAGTTCAACTCGAAGTCAGGTATATACTATGGCCTGCAAAAGATTTCGCACGTTGTCTGCTATCGAAGGATACGTACATGCGCAATTATGGACATACTCACAAGGCTCTCGTTATCGGCGCTGCGCTGGCGTTCGCTCTTTCGGGCACCGCCCTGTGCCCTACAACCGCACTGGCCGTTACCCAGGAGACTGAGGCACAGCTGACCGAGACCCAGAAAAAGCTTGAGGATTCCGCCGCCGCCTATGACAAGGCAACAGAGAATGTCGCGAAGCTCCAGGCCCAGATTGATGAGAACAATGCGCTGATCGCCGAGCTCGAGGCCAAGCTTCCCGAGCAGCAGCGCAAAGCCAGCCAGGTCATGCGCGATATGTACAAGTATGAAAAGGCATCCAATCCGTTCATGAGTTTCATCCTGAACTCCCAGTCCTTCGATGAGTTCTTCACCCAGATGGCCTACATGAACCAGATCAAAGATTCCAACACCAGCGCGCTCGAAGAGCTCAATGAAACCCAAAAGCAGCTTGAACAGACGAAGGTGGAGCTCGAGCAGGCAAAGGCCCAGGCAGACACAGAGGCCAAGGCAGCCTCCGACGCTCTTGCCGAGGCTCAGAAACTCCGCGAGGCCGCTCAAAAGAAAGCGGACGAGGAGGCCGCTTCCGAGCTTGCAGCGCTTCAGCAGGCATCCAGCGAGCTCGCTGGCGGCACAGAGAGCGCAGATGTAGTCCTGCCCGACACGTCCGGCGTCAACTGGAACACCGACGAGGCCAGCTTTGTTGCCGAGTGGACCGCACGCATCGATGCCTACCTCGCCGGCTCCCCTCTCGAAGGCTACGGCGCAACCTTTGCAGCCGCTGCCTGGAAATATGGTGTCGACCCCCGCTGGTCCCCCGCGATCTCCAACACCGAAAGCTCCAAGGGAGCCTATTGCTTCCGCGAGCACAACGCCTGGGGCTGGGGCGCAATCGACTTCTCAAGCTGGGAAGAGGCCATCGATACCCATGTGCGCGGTCTTGCCCGCGGCTATGGCTACACCATTAGCGTTCAGGCGGCTAAGAAGTACTGCCCGCCCAATTGGTACCATTGGTACAACAACACGCTTTCAGAGATGCAGAAGATCTAGTTTCCAGAGAGCTTCAACTCGCCCCATTTAAAACGGCGACGCCCCTTTTGAGGCGTCGCCGTTTTTTCTTCACGCTCGAACTCTAAACAAAAGCCGCGCACCAATGGGCACGCAGCTTACACGCATATAAACGAAAAGAAGACTAGCGAGCGACCTTAAGAACGGCCTCGCCTGCGGAAACAGTGGAATCCTCGTCCGCGCACAGCTCCACAGAAGCAAACTCAGCGCTGTTGGAAACAGCAAGTACAACAACGTCCTTATAACCAGCAGAGGCGATCTTACCGCGATCGATGCCCAGAATCGCCTGACCGGCAACTACGTGATCGCCCTGGGCAGCATAACCGGTAAAGCCCTCGCCCTGCATGTTAACGGTGTCGACGCCCACATGTACCAGAACCTCGACGCCGTCATCGCCCTGGATACCAACGGCATGACCCATGGTGACGGTCACCGTACCGGTAACAGGAGCATAAACAACGTCGGCCTCGGGCCAAACACCGCAACCCTTGCCGAGGACCTCGGAGCTAAAGACCGGATCGGGGATATCGGCCATCTTGCAAACGCGGCCCTTTACGGGAGCGCACAGCGTATCAGCAGAAACCTGAGCCGTTACGGATGCGGGCACCGCGGGCTTCTCGGGCTCCGCCGCCTTCTTAAACCTGTCAAAAAATCCCATTGGATCCCCCATTCAAACATCGCACCACCTCATTAGGCGCGAAGATTTACACAGCACTTCATGAGTGAACGTTACCTGCCATACAAGCAGGTAACGGCATAATAATACCACGCAAGCAGCGCGCGAGCAGCACGTGTCCCACGGCCAGTCGCGCATAACCGCCAACCCATAACCGCCAACGCGTTCGATGACCTATGCCAGGTCCTCGCCGTTAGATTCGATAACATTCTTATACCAGAAGAAACTATCCTTGCGGCTGCGGTCGAAGGTGCCGTTACCCTCATCGTCTGCATCGACGTACACAAAGCCGTAGCGCTTGCCCATCTCACCGGTTGAAGCGGAAACCAAATCTATGCAACCCCACGACGCATAGCCCATAAGGTCAACACCGTCGACCTCAACGGCCTTCTTCATGGCTTCGATATGCATACGCAGGTAATAGATGCGATAGCTATCGTGAATTGCCCCATCGTCCTCAACCGTATCGAACGCGCCAAGACCGTTCTCTACAACCATCAGCGGGATGCGGTAGCGCCCGTACAGCTCGTTGAGCGTCCAACGCAGGCCATCGGGGTCGATCTGCCAGCCCCAATCGCTTGCCTTAAGATACGGATTCTTAGCTCCACCCATGAGGTTCCCGCCAGTCGAAGCGAGAGCGGGATCGGTAGACACGACATTGCTCATGTAATGGCTGAAGCTGTAGAAATCGACGGTGCCGCTTGCGAGGTCCTCCAGATCCCCTTCGGCAACATTGAGCTTAACACCATACTTATCCCAGATCCTCTGGGCAAAGTGAGGATATTCGCCGCGGACCTGAACGTCGCCGCATTAATAATTACCCTCGTCCATCTTCTGCTGACATGCGATGACGTCGGCCGGGTTGCAGCTGTACGGATAATTGGCTCTATAGGCGATCATGCAACCGATCTTGGAATCGGAAGATGCCTTGTCCGCCTTAAGCCTCTTGATGAGATAGCGAAGATGGGTGGTGAAACAGGCGTAGTTATATGATGCACGGTCCACGGTGATGCTAAACTCGCGCTCCACGATATTGGTGACCTCATCGATGGAGGAAAGCGTACGCATGACCTCGTCCATATCATCGACGCGACCGTCGGCGCGCTCGGAATTCACTAGGTGCATGGCAATGTAGCAAGCCTCGGTCCGCGGCATGGAAACCCCGGTCTCCTTCTCAAGGATAGCGAGGGCGCGAAGGCCCAGACCATGCTCGACCGAATAGACGAACTCAACCGTATCCGAAAGAGGGTTCTCGATGACGCAGCCGTCCTTAAGGCGCTCGACCGCAAACTGCAGATGGTCGGCCAAGGCAAGGATCACGTTGGGATTCAGCTCGCAATCAAGCTCGGCTTTTGCCATATCGATGATCTGTAAGGCGGCATCGATAACCTCGGACGGCACGGTGCGGACCATGGAAAGAATTCCGTTATTGATATTTGAAAAGACTGCCTGGAGCGTCGATTCGTCTTCGAGGTAATACGGAGTCTCGTGAAACCCGATCCCCTAACCGAAAACGACCAACTCGTAGCCGCGATAATCGCGCGCCATGGCAACGTTGTTGTTGATCTTCTTAACTATGATCATGAAATAACTCCCCCAAGCATCTCATTGATCGAATCGGACGGCCCCCTTTACGGGGGTAAAACAGGCTGATGCAAGCCCACCGTCGCTATTCAAGAAGAAGTCCTCCCCTGCTCGATCTTAATCAAATACACACCGCGGCATACGCAAGCCATCCGCTAAACGGACCACAGCAGCAGCGCGGCAACCAAGGCAGCAGCTTCCAGAGCAGCAAAACGAGCAATGAGCCGCGGCAAGCCGATCGATATAGCCCGATCTACGAAAGCGAATCGCTTTCTTAGCCACGATTTATTGTAAAGCAGCCAACCGCCGAATAGAAATAACGGCAGCACCATAAAGTAAGCAACGACGACAAGCGCGGGAATCGAAGCGTCCCTCATGGATTCCGTGGGATGAGCAACCAGCTCAATTGTGGCCTGCACGGACGCGGCGGCAACGAAGAGAACCGAGATATTCCACGGTATGCGTATAAAAGGTCTATCGATAAAGCGCGCGCAAACGGCACGCGGCGTCTGTGGAACCTGCGGCGTCAGGGTAGAAGACGGCGCCATAAAGAGGGAGTCTTTGACGGCTTTGCCACTCGATGCATCCCCACGCTGCCCGCTGGAAGAAAGGTCGCCAGCACCCACCGCGGCAGAAAACGCATCCATCAGCGCTTGCGAGGAATCATAGCGATCGGCTGGATCGAAAGCGCAGGCGCGTTCGACCACGCGTATAAGCCCCGCACTCGCGTGCGCGCCCGTCAGCGAAGAGACAAGCTGCTCACGCGGCACGGTCGAACCGATAAGGCAGTGCGCGAGCAGCATGCCCAGCGCGTACACGTCGCTTCTAACCGTGGTTTGAGCAAAGCCGTATTGCTCTGGCGGAGCAAACTCCCTGGTCCCAAAATGAACCGTATCAGACGACTCGCCCTCGCGCCATTGCCTGGCGATGCCAAAATCGATGAGCACAGCGGTGGGTTGGGACGAGAACCTACTTTGAGCCATGATGATGTTCGAGGGCTTAAGGTCGCGGTGGATGACGGGCGGCGTGAAAGAGGCATGCAGCTCTATGCAGGCGCGGCATACATCCTCAAACGCCTGGAGAGCAATGTCGCGATCAAAGCGGGCTGAGGCGAGATACTCCTCCAGTGTAGGCCCCTCAACGTGCTCCATAAGCACTTCGACCTCATCGCCCTGACCGCTAACGTTCAAAATCTCAGGAAGGTGGACAAACCTTCGTCCTGATAGCCAGGCCTCCTGAAGCGTGCGATACACGGTGCCCAAGCCGCGGTCCGCCGCGATAACCTTGTGAACAAACGGACCGTACTCTCCCCCACCCGCGCCAAGCAGATATACCACCTGCGTGCGCTCGCGCGATCCATCCTTTAAGACGCGCTCGACACGATAATCCAAGCCCGCCTCACGGCTGGCTAGCATCGATTCAAGCTGGTCTGTCAACTCATCTGTATCCATAGCTCCAAACTATAGCAAACCGCCCGGACACAGCAACGGCATCCGAGCGGAACGCGGGAACAAGGATTCCAAGGCCTAGCAAATAGTGCGCTCTCCAAAACGATAGAGCTCTTCGTTCACCTTCTGAAGAGAACAGCCCTTGTCGAGGCAATAGATAATGATGGCATCGCGCCTGCTCCTGCAGTCGAGCCTACCGGCGTCGGCGTAGCCCAACGCCCTATTGGCCTCCCTCAGCGAAAGTGCCATCGCGAAGCATATCTGCAGGACCTTATCCCTACCGGGATGACGGGCACCCGTAAAGATCTGATATCCAAAGGTCTCGTTGAGGTCCGCCATGCGCACAACCTGGACGCGCTTCAAGTGTTTCTCGTCCAAAAGCTGCTGAAGATAGGAAGCGAGGGTTATAGCTGGTTCCGTGCGGTCGCGAAGAAAGCCGTCCACGTCAGGGGACCCCAGCAACTCGTCCAACAACTCCTCTGTCAGCTTCTCAGACATTCAATGCACCCATCTTTTTTACACCTAAGCAAGAGACCAGGACGCGGAAGCACCATCGCTTAGGACGGAAGAGAAATACAGAGCCTTTACGGTTCCCTCTTTGAAATAGAGGAATCCGGTCTTTGTACCGCCAGGCGCCAACGAACCAGAGCTGAGTTCCTTGCCGTCATCGGAGAAGAACGTCGAATTCTCCTGAGCCCCCTGAGCATCCTCGCCCTTCCAATCATACATGTTGTAGTCTGCGGATTTATCAGAGTTGTTCACGTAGGAGACCTGAACGCCCACCAGCGCGGAACCGTCGTAGTTCACGATAGAGGTATCGACCGCATCGACGGTTACCGAAAGGCCGCTTTCAAGATCAATGGAAGTGCCAACGGCGAGATTCTGAGTATTGGATGCATCGTCTGCCTTATCGTCTTCCTTAGACGGATCGTCGCTACCCTGCTGAGCGCTAACTCCCGAGACATCCGGGCCGTTGACCGCATCGTCAATGGCGGCGGAATACATGCTTTGCGTGGCGAGCACGACCACGATGGAAATAATGCTGACAACCAACCCGGCAATGGCGACACCCTTGCCGGACTTCTTGCCGCGCGCGCAGGAAATAACGGCGACCAGCGAAAGAATCGCCGAGATGAGGGCGAGGAAGAACGAGAAGTTGTTGACGATTGGCATGAACGATGTAGCCGCTGCGATTATCGCAAGAACCAGACCGACTATCCCCATTACCGAGCGGGGCGCATGTGACTGCGAAGCGTCCATATCTAATTTCCCTTCAATAGTGATTGGACCAACGTGCTTCCAAGTATGGTTTGTACAGCTCCCCATTTCATTAGCCGGCAGCTAATGAAGGGCATCAAAGCCTGCGCTCGCAGTGAAAAACTGATTGACGGTTAAGGTCAAAACCTCTATCGCATTTGTAACGACATGAGTTATGGCCCTCGATATTAATAAGGATGGTATACACTTCTGTAACTTATACATTTGCACGCGCATGAGTTACTTTTGGAGGACCACATGATCGCAATCCTGCGCAAGGACGCCTCGCCCGAGGCCGTTGAGCATCTACTCAGCTGGATCGAAAAGAAGGGCCTTCAAACTAACTATAGTATGGGCGAGAACGAGACCGTCATCGGCCTGGTGGGAGACACCACCAAGATCGACCCCTTCCTGCTAGAGTCCATGGATATCGTCGAGCGTGTCCAACGCGTCTCCGAACCCTTCAAGAAGGCCAACCGCAAGTTCCATCCCGAAGACACCGTCGTCGACTGCGGCCACGGCATCAAGATCGGCGGCGGCCACTTCCAGGTAATCGCCGGCCCCTGCTCGGTCGAAGGCAAGAACCTCATCAAGATCGCTAGACGCGTAAAGGCCGCCGGCGCCACCATGCTGCGCGGAGGCGCATACAAGCCCCGCACCTCCCCGTACGCATACCAGGGTATGGGTCCCGAAGGTCTCGACCTGCTGCGCGAGGCGGCAGACGAGCTCGATATGCCCATCGTCACCGAGATCATGGACCAACGCGATGTCCAAACGTTCCTCGATAAGAACATCGAGGTCTGGCAGATCGGCGCGCGCAACGCCCAGAACTTCCCCTTGCTGAAAGAAGTCGGCAAGACCAAGGCCCCCATCCTGCTCAAGCGTGGCATGGCGGGTACTATCGACGAGCTGCTGATGGCGGCCGAGTATATCATGAGCGAGGGCAACGAAAACGTCATCCTGTGCGAGCGCGGAATCCGCACGTTCGAGACGCGCACCCGCAACACGTTCGACCTCAACGCCGTGCCCGTCCTGCACTACCTAAGCCACCTTCCCGTGGTCGCCGACCCCAGCCATGCCACCGGCTACACGCGCTACGTCGAGCCCATGGCGCTTGCCGCTACGGCAGCGGGTGCCGACGGCCTTGAGATCGAGGTTCACGACGACCCCAGCCACGCCTGGTCCGACGGTGCGCAGGCCTTGACCCCCGACATGTTCGACCAGACCATGGAGCGCATCCGCCAGATCCGCTCCGTCATCTGCGACACCGAGAGCTGCGAGGCGTAAGGAACCATGGACAACACCCCTACCCCTGCAGAAGCAGCTTCAAGCAATCCCACCGTAGGCATCTTGGGCCTGGGCCTTATCGGCGGCAGCTTCGCCCGCGCCTACCACGCTGCCGGCTGGCGCGTCGCCGCATTCGATACCGATGCGGACACGCTTGCCATCGCTATGATCGACACGGTCGATGCGGTCTTGGACGATGCCTCGCTCGCAGGCTGCGACCTGGTGATTCTCTCCGCATATCCCGAAGCGTGCACAGCTTGGCTTCAGTCCCACGCTCAAACGCTGGGCGAGCTGGGCGCGGAAGGTCCTTTGGTCATCGATAGCGCCGGCGTCAAGGGCGCGCTCTGCAACCGCGCGTTCGACCTGGCGAGTACCTATGGATTTACCTTCTGCGGCGCGCACCCCATGGCAGGCACCGAGAACTCCGGATACGCCTACGGCACCGCGGATATGTTTGACGGCGCTCCCATGGTTCTCGTCCCACCCCAGCTAGATGATGTCGCCCGCCTCGAGCTTCTCGACAGGGCCCATACCCTGCTCTCCCCCTGCCGCTTCGGGCGCTTTAGCGTCACCACGCCGGCCGACCATGACCGCGTCATCGCCTTTACCAGCCAGCTGGCCCACGTGGTCTCCAACGCGTATGTGAAGAGCCCCACGGCCCAGGCCCATCATGGCTTCTCAGCCGGAAGCTATAAGGACCTCACAAGGGTGGCGCACCTCAACCCCGATATGTGGAGCGAGCTGATGATCCAAGACGCCGATTACCTAGCAGATGAGATCGAGATCATCATCAGCGCGCTCGATAAATACCGCATCGCCCTCATCAACCGCGATCGGGCAGGACTTCGCGAACTCCTTGCAGAGGGCGACCAGATCAAGCGCGCACTCGATGACATACCGCGTTAAGATCTGCGAAAGGCAGGACCATGTACTCTCTTGATATCCAGGCATCCAAGCCGTACCAGGTGCTGATCGACACCTTTTTGCTTGAACGCGCAGGTGAGATCGCCCGCTCGCTCAACGCGGGACGGCGCGCCCTCATCATCAGCGACACCAACGTCGCTCCACTCTATACGGAACCCGTGAAGTCCGGCTTGCAGGCTGTCGGCTACACCTGCGAGCTCGCCGTCTTCAGTGCCGGTGAAGAGCACAAGCGCGCGGAGACATACGTCGGCCTCCTCGAGAAGGCCGCGTCCTTTGAGTTGACGCGCTCCGACCTCATCGTCGCCCTTGGCGGCGGCGTGGTGGGAGACATCGCGGGCTTTGTCGCGGCAACCTACATGCGCGGCATCGACTTCATCCAGATTCCAACCACGCTGCTGGCCATGGTCGACTCCTCCGTTGGCGGAAAGACCGCTATCGACCTAGAGGCGGGAAAGAACCTCGCCGGTGCATTCTGGCAGCCGCGCGCGGTCCTCGCCGACGTGGGTTGCCTGGGCACGCTAACGGACGATCAATTCGCCGACGGGTGCGGAGAGGTAATCAAGCATGCCGTTATCGCGGACAGCGAGCTGTTCGAGGAGCTCGAGAAGACGCCGCTTACGCCCGAGCTCCTCAAGCAGGATCTTTCTCGCGTCGCCTACCTCATCGCCCGTAACATCGATATTAAGCGAGCCGTTGTCGAGGCGGACGAGCGCGAGTCCAACATGCGAAAGCTCCTCAACTTTGGTCACAGCATCGGCCATGGCGTCGAGGCGGCGGAGTTATACCGCCTGGGTCACGGAACATGCGTCGGCATCGGCATGGTAGCCATCGCCAGCGCCTCTGTCACAGCAGAAGTATGCGAACCCGATGTTCCCGATCGAATTGCCGCGCTCATACGCAACCACGGGCTTTCACTTCATTTCCAAGCCGACGCCCAAAACATCTATAACGAAGCCCTGCATGACAAGAAGCGCGCGGGCAATTCGATCGATCTGGTGGTTCCGCGCGCAATCGGGGCGGTCTCAATAGCGCCCACACCGCTCGATGAGTTCAAAAGGATCCTTGAGGTGGGCCTCGCCTGCGTGCACGCCTACGCCGGGGACATAGAAGACGAGTAACCAGCACATACATTTCGCAGCATCAAGGGAGCATGTATGATTGCCCATATTCATCCGACCCTGCTTTCCGGAACCATTCCGGCCATCGCCTCGAAGTCGGTTGCGCATCGCCTCATCATCGTCGCCGCGCTCGCTAATGGTGACACCCACATCAAGTGCAACACCACGTGCGCCGACATCGACGCCACCATACGCTGCCTTACGGCGCTTGGCGCCAAGATCAATGCGGTCGACGATGGCTTCATGGTAAAGCCTATGCCCAAAAGCGTCGCCTTCGGCCTTCTGAGGGCACTGCATCATGCCACCCTCGACTGCGGCGAATCCGGCTCGACGCTTCGCTTCATGCTTCCCGTCGCATGCGCGCTTGGCGCAGAGGCGATTTTTGTTGGAAGCGGTCGATTGGGCGAAAGGCCCCTCTCCCCGCTTTCCGAGGAGCTAATCGCCGCCGGATGCGAACTCGAGGGGCTCGGCGGCTTCCCACTTAAGACATCTGGTCGAATTCGCCCTGGACGATTCGAGCTTCCCGGCGACGTGAGTTCTCAGTACATTACCGGCCTTCTGCTCGCAGCGCCGCTGCTCGACCACCCCAGCGAGATCGTGGTGAACGGGCGCATCGAGAGCCGGCCCTATATCAACCTCACCATCCAGGCCATGCAAACCTTCGGTGTCGACGTCTACGTCGATCGCAGGACTCCGGGCGATGGCACGGAGGTCACCGTCTTCACCACCGAGGACGACACCTACCGTACCCCGCATGAGGCGACCGTAGAGGGAGACTGGTCCAATGCGGCCTTCTGGCTGTGCGCAGGCGCGCTGGGCAGGCTGCCCATCAAGGTCGACGGGCTCTCGCTTTCTTCCGCCCAGGGCGATCGCAACGTTCTCGCGGCCCTGTCGCGCTTTGGCGCCCGCATAGGCCGCTCCACCGACGCCGCCATTTCTCGTCCAGACAAGCTCTGCGGTTTCGAGATGAGCGCCAAGGACATCCCGGATTTGGTCCCCATCATCGCCGCGGTCGCCTCCGTTGCAGAGGGCCGCACGGTGATCACCGACTGCGCCCGCCTGCGCATCAAAGAATCCGATAGGCTCGCCACCGTCGCCAAAGAACTTAGCAACCTGGGAGCGCAGATCCAAATCAAACGCGACGCGCTCATCATCGACGGCGTCCCCCAGCTGATCGGCGGCACGGTCGATTCCCATAACGACCATCGCATCGCCATGATGGCTGCCATCGCCGCCTCCCGTTGCGAAAACGATGTCTACATCAAGGGCGCGGAAGCCGTAAACAAGTCCTACCCGCTGTTCTTCGATCATTATCAAAAGCTTGGCGGCATGGTCGAGCTCACGCAAGAATAGGGGCTGTCTGCATGTCTTCTTTCACCGGCAACGTCCTCAAGCTCAGCATATTCGGTCAGTCCCACTCGCCTGCCATCGGCTGCTCGCTCGACGGCATCCCGGCCGGCGTTCCCATTGACTTGGAGCGGCTCCAGCTCTTTCTCGATAGGCGCGCGCCGGGCCGCGATGAGACCGCGACCGCACGCAAGGAGACCGATACCGCACATATCATCTCCGGCATAGTCGACGGACGCACCTGCGGGGCACCCATATCCGGCATCATCAAAAATGCCGACACGCGCTCGCAAGACTACTCCAACCTGCGCCGAATCCCTCGCCCCGGTCATGCTGATTATGCAGCGTATATCAAATACAAGAACAACCATGACGTCGCGGGCGGCGGCCACTTCTCCGGTCGCCTCACCGCCCCCTTGTGCATCGCTGGCGGCATCGCGCTACAGGCCCTCGAGACCCAGGGCATCCGCATCGCCGCCCACATCGCCGCGCTGGGCCCGCAAGATATTCGCGATACGCCGCTCGACCCCATGAAGCCAAACCAGGTTCAGCTCAAAGCCATATCCGCTAACCCGCTCCCCTGCGTAAGCGCGCACGCGGCAGCCTCTATGCGCGAATGCATAGTCGATGCGAAGTCTCATATGGATTCGGTGGGCGGCGTGATCGAATGCGTCGCGTATGGCGTCCCTGCCGGCATCGGCGACCCAATGTTCGACGGCATCGAGAACCGCATCGCTCGCCTCGCCTTCGGCATTCCCGCAATCAAAGGCGTGGACTTTGGCGCCGGGTTCTCCGCGGCCCGACTAATGGGAAGCCGAAACAACGACTCTTACCGAATGCAGGATGGCCAAGTACTGCCTCAAACCAACAATGCGGGCGGTATCGTCGGCGGTATCACCACCGGCATGCCCGTTATCTGGCGCATGGCGGTAAAACCCACCCCGTCGATCGGACAGCGGCAAGACAGCGTAGATCTTGAAGCACATGAGAACGCGGACCTCAAGATCCACGGTCGCCACGACCCCTGCATCGTTCCGCGAGCAGTCCCCGTAGCAGAAGCCGTTTGCGCGGTCGCGCTGCTCGATGCCATGCTCGAAGACGGCGCTTTCGTCCTGCCTTGCCAAGCCGATGCCCGCTTTCGCTAAACCCGATCCCGCCCAGGAGCCCAGCATATGAATCTAGAAGAAGTACGTGAGCATATCGATCGCATCGACGCCCAGCTTATCAAGCTGTTCAACGAGCGACTCGACCTCGCCCCCCGCGTTGTCAAAGCGAAGCTCGAGATGGGCAAGCCCGTTTTCGACCCCGGCCGCGAGCGCGATAAACTCGCAGGCATCGCTCAGGCGGCCCCTCAAGACAGGCAGGCGCAGCTCATCTCGCTCTTCTCGCTTCTAATGAATATGAACAAGATCGAGCAGAACCGCTACCTGGCATCGCTTGATCAAAAGCCCCAATCCAAGCGCGCGATCAACACGCTACTGCCCGCAGACGCCCAGTTCCCCGTCACCGCATCCGTTGCGTGCCAAGGGGTCGAGGGCGCCTATAGCCAGCTCGCCGCCTCCAAGCTCTTCAAGGTTCCCTCCATCACGTTTTTCGATACATTCGAGGGCGTGTTCAGGGCGGTACGAGACGGCCTGTGCGACTACGGCGTGCTACCCATTGAAAATTCCACCGCGGGCTCGGTCAACGCCGTCTATGACCTGTTGGCGCAGTACAGGTTCTCCATCGTCCGCTCGCTGCGCCTTAAAATCGACCACAACCTGGTCGCCAAGCCCGGTACTCGTCGCGAAGATATCCGCGAGGTCATCTCGCACGAGCAAGCGCTTGCCCAATGCGCCGATTTCATTGAATCTATGGGCGTCAAAGCGACAACGGCCAGCAATACCGCGCAGGCAGCGGAGTTCGTCGCATCATCTGAGCGCAACGACATCGCAGCGCTTTGCTCCCGCAGTTGCAAAGCCCTTTATAACCTCGATATCCTGCAAGAAGATGTACAGGATTCCGACAACAACTACACCCGCTTCGTCGTCATCACCAAAGACGCCATCATCTATCCGGGGGCGGACCGCACCTCGCTTATGCTCACGCTCCCCCATCAACCCGGATCGCTCTATCGCGTCCTCGAACGCTTCTACGCCCTGAATATCAACCTTGTCAAGCTGGAAAGCCGCCCCATCCCCGGACATGACTTCGATTTCATGTTCTATTTCGATCTCATCTGCCCGGTTGGTTCGCAGCCGTTTATGATCCTGCTGGACTCTTTGGACGATGTCTGCGAGCAGTACACGTATTTTGGCAGCTATCAGGAGGTGCTCTAAATGGAAGCTAAGCGTCCGTACGGAGTTCTTGGACGAGTATTAGGCCATAGCTATACCCCCGTCATCTACCGCGCTCTCGCCGGCCTCGACTACCGAAAGTTCGAGCGCGAGCCCCAAGACATCGAGAGCTTTCTTAAAGGGGACGAATGGGAGGGCGTCAACGTGACCATCCCATATAAGCGCGACGTCATGCCCTATTTGGACGAGCTTTCAGACGTCGCAGAACGCCTGGGCAACGTCAACACCATCACGCGCCTTGCAGACGGCGGGCTCCGTGGCGACAATACCGACTATTACGGCTTCAAAGTGCTGGTTGAAAGCGCGGGCGTACCGCTGGCAGGCAAAGTGGCCCTGGTCTTTGGCGGAGACGGAGGAGCCGGATCCACTTGCATGAAAGTACTTGAAGATTTAGGCGTCGAAGCCCATGTAGTGAGCCGGCAGGGAGAGATTACCTACAGCGATCTTGCCCAATGGAGCCACGCCGCGCTGGTGGTCAACTGCACGCCCGTGGGCATGTTCCCCAATTGCCCTGCAAGCGTCTGCAGCCTTGATGAGCTCACTCAACTTGAGGCTGTAGTCGATATCGTTTACAACCCCGCGCGCACGGACCTTATGATGCAAGCTGAAGCGCGCGACATCCCATACGTAGGCGGCCTGCTCATGCTGGTTGCCCAGGCGGCTCAAGCAGTAGAGCGATACACGGGCGAAACCGTATCGCGCGACCGCATCATGGAGGTCACCAAGGCCCTGTCGCTCACCGAGCAAAACATCGCTCTCATTGGAATGCCCGGATCTGGAAAGACGCGCGTTGGCGAGAGCCTGGCGCAAATCACAGGTCGCGAGCATATCGACCTGGACCACGCTTTTGAACAGATGGTCGGCGCGCCCTGCGCAGAATTTATCCTTGAGCGCGGCGAAGATGCGTTCCGCGAGCAAGAGACCAAGGTCCTCGCCGATGTTGCCGCTCGCAGCGGGCTTGTCATCTCTTGCGGAGGCGGCGTGGTCACGCGCGAGGAAAACTACGGCCTCCTTCACCAAAACAGTCGCATCGTCATGCTCAATAGGAATATCGACGAGCTGGCCCATAAGGGCAGACCCATCACCGCGCGCGACGGCGTCGACAAGCTCGCGCAGCAGCGCATGCCGCTGTACCGTGCCTGGGCGGATATGGTGGTCGATTCCCTTGATTGCGCTGAAGCGACGGCGCGCGAGGTCGCCCGCCGTCTCGGCGAGCCCCAGGCACTCTAAACGCCTACACGATTGGACGGCATCCTATGAATGTACTCGTCATCAACGGTCCCAACCTCAACATGCTCGGTATTCGCGAGCCCGGCATCTACGGTACGCAGAATTACGAAGCGCTTGTCGCCATCTGCGAGGAAGCGGCAAGCGCGTGCGGTTTTGCGCGCGTGGAGTGCTTCCAATCAAATCATGAAGGCGACATCGTCGATAAGATCCAGCAGGCATACGGCACTTTCGACGGCATCGTCATCAATCCGGCCGCCTATACGCATACCAGCGTCGCTATCCTCGATGCCCTCAAGGCCGTGGCCCTTCCTGCAGTAGAGATCCATATCTCCGCCGTGGAAGATCGCGAGGATTTTCGCCAGATATCCTACGCCGGCATGGCTTGCTTCGACCGTGTCACCGGAGAGGGTCTTGAGGGATACGCCCATGCGATTCGCATCCTCGCCCACCGTCTCTCAAGCGAGGCCTAGCCAGAATACCCTGCGATGCACCTATAACTGCAAAATGCCCCGTGCGACCAGAAAAAGTCGAACGGGGCATTTTCCTACAAAGATTCAAGCATCGCGCGCGCATGGGCGAGTGATTCAGGCGAGCTATCGCCCGACAGCATACGGGCAATCTCCGCCACGCGCTCATCCCCCTCAACGGGAACAAGCGATGTTTCGGGAATACCGCTGCCCGTGTCCGCCTTTCTTACAACGTAATGCGCATCCGCGACAACAGCCACCTGCGCCAAATGCGTGACAACGATAACCTGGTGCGTCTTGGCTAAATCTGCAAGGACCGTCGCGAGAGAACGGGCGGTTGCACCGCCAACGCCCGCATCGACCTCGTCGAACACAAGCGTGCCCGCATGGTCTGCAGAACCCATCACCACTTTAGCCGCAAGCAGCACGCGGGACAGCTCGCCACCGGAAGCGATGCGCTTAAGGGGACGAGGGGTGAGCCTAGACCCGCTTCTATATAGAAGCTCGCAAATAGAAGGTCCGGAGTCGGTCCAACGCTCACGAGGCAGCTCGCGCTCGTCCCATAGCACCTCGGCGCCACCCATCTCAAGGCGCGCCATCTGCCTTACGACCTCGCGACAAAACCGAGGTCCGGCAACCGAACGCGCCTTCATAAGTGCACGAGCCGCTTGGACAAGATCGCTCTCAGCCGCTTCAAGCTCTAACCGGGCGCGCTTCACTCGCTCTTCAGCATCGTCAACCAGGCTCAGCAGCTCCTTTGAAGACTCAAGACGGGCAAAGACATCGTCCATAGTTGGACCGTACTGTCGCAACAGTCCTTTAAGCTGGGCAAAGCGGTCTTGCTGGCGTGCAAGCTCCTCAGGATCAAAGTCAACGCTATCGCGATATCGACGAAGGTCCGCAGCGGCATCCTCAATAAGAATCGACGCTTCGGCTAAACTATCGGCAAACTCGGAAAGTTTCTTATCAACGCCCGCCATTCGTTGCAGCTCTGCGATGGCGCCATTGAGCGAGTCGAGCGCGGCGTTCTCTTCAGACAGCAGCGACTGGGCATCATTGGCAGCGCTGGCAAGCGCCTCGGCGTGCTCAGCTCGGGGAAGCGACTCCTCTAGCTCCTCATATTCTCCAAGACGGGGGTCGACCTCGGAAATACGCTCGACAGTGAAGCGCGCCTCGTCTAGCAACGCACCCTTTGAACGGGAAGCCTCGGTAACGCGGGCAAGCTCGGCGGCAGCGGCTCGCGCCACGTGGAGCTTCGCACGGTAATCGTCCAATATGGGGGCAATAGTATCTGCTGCCCATGAGTCGACCATGCGAACATGGTTGGCAGAATCGAGCAAACTTTGATGTTCATGTTGGCCGCACAGGTCGATCATGGAGCCAACGCGCGTCGCGAGCTCGCGAACGCTCGAGATGGAACCATCGATTTTGACGCGGCTACGACCATCGGCAGATACGCTACGGACAACACCGAAGCCCTCGGGATCATCTGTGCCCTTGAAAAAACGCCCTTCCACTACAAGGCCCGCCTCGCCCTCGCGCACGCTCGACGCGTCTGCGCGTTCTCCCATAAGAAGCTTCAAAGCGGAGAGCAGTGCGGTCTTGCCGGCACCGGTCTCGCCGGTCAAAACGGTAAGACCGCTGCAGGGGGCAAGGCTCGCCTCTCGAATAAGGGCGAGGTTCTCTACGCGAATCTCATCAATCATGACGCCTCACTCCGTAAAACACGCGGGAAACGGAAGCGTAGAAGCTCTCTGGACCGTAATCGAGCAGCAGCGTATCAAACGGAGCACGTGACACCTCGACGCGCTCGATTTCGCCCTCGGGCGCCAGAAATTGACCATCGACCGCGATAGCGGGAATGCTGGGACGATTTTTGGATATCGATACCTCTACCACGTCAGAAGGAGACGTCATGAACGCGCGCGCCTGGATGGTATGGGGCGCGATGGGGACGCAGATTAAACCGGGGAAGTCAGGGTTCACAATGGGGCCGCCGGCAGAAAGCGCGTATCCCGTAGAACCGGTAGCAGTAGAAACAACCACGCCGTCGCCACGAAGCCTGTCGATGTGATGTCCCGATACGGTCATATCAAACTCCACCATATCAGAAAGCGGACCGCGGGCAAGCGCCATATCGTTAAGGCCGAAGTGCTCCAAAACCGCCTCCGAACCATCCTCAAGAATGGAATACACGCGGGCCCGCAACATAGCGCGGCGGCTTACGTGCATCTCGCCCGCAAGCGCGTCCGTAACCACGGATAGGATATCGACATCCTCCGGACTCGCGGCGGTGAGAAAGCCCAGATGACCGTAGGATAAACCCAGGATGGGGATCTGCCGATCCCCAACGATGCGAACGGCGCGCAACAAGGTGCCGTCGCCACCAAGCGAGATGACAAGATCGCTGCCCTCGATATCTGCGGGCACGTTCAGGCTCGATCGCTGGTCAGCCGCCCATGCAACATCATAACCCTGGCGGTTCAGCCATAACTCAAGGGTAAGCCCGCTTTGAACGGCTTCCGTCTTGTAATAGTTGGGGACAAGAAAGACCTTCATAGTTCCACCGTCTTTCTAACGAGCATGTCAACTTGGTTGGCAAGGTCCAAATCATCGGCGCGGGTAAAAAGGCTGCGATCGCCAAGCAGGAAAAACTCCTTGTTACCCTTAGCGCCAGTTATGGGAGAAGCGCACACATCAACAGGATACAAACCAGAATCTGCAAAAAGGCGGATAGCCCATGCGAGAACATCTAGATGAACAGAAGGGTCCCTTACGATACCACCCTCGCCCACCAAATGGGAAGGTGCTTCAAACTGCGGCTTTACCAAGGTAAGAAAACGCCCGCAAGGCGTAAGAACAGACAGCACTGAAGGCAGAACGGTCGCGATGCTGGTGAAGGAGACATCGCAAACGGCCAAGTCGCAGCAAGATTCATACCCCATCGACGGTAAATCAACCATATTAGTGCGCTCCAGAAGCACAACGCGTTCATCCTGGCGCAAGGACCAGTCGAATTGGGCCCGACCCACGTCGACGGAGATCACATGAGCGGCACCGCGCTTGAGAAGGCAATCGGTAAATCCACCCGTCGAGCAACCAACATCGACGCAAGAAAGCCCACTGGGATCAACGTTGAAATGATCGAGCGCACCGGCGAGTTTAAGGCCGCCGCGCCCAACATAGGGAATACGCCCCTTAACATGAAGCTCGATTCCCGGCTGCACCTTAAGACCGGGCGAGGTCAGGCGTTCACCGCCGGAAGAGACTAGACCTGCCATCAATGTGCGCAGGGCATCCGCGCGATTATCGCAGATGCCCTGAGAAATCAGCTCGTCATCAAGACGGACACGTTTCATATCGCTGCCAATCTACGCTTTGGCGAACGAGGATTGACTACCCTCGCCGGTAACACCTTTCGCTTGGCCGTCTTCAGCGCTCGCTGCGCTGCTGACGGGTTGGTCCGAATCGAGAAGATCGGCTTCGCGCGGAGAGAGGTCGAACTGGTCCACCATATCGACGGCGCGACTGCCGAGCTTGATAGCCTCGTCGAATAAATCGAGGCTGCGCTCAAGAGAGGTGTCTTTAGAGCGAACCGCGGCAACGATCTCATCGAGACGATCGGTGATGTCATCGAACGTCTTGATGGTGGTATCGGCCATGGCTACTCGCCATCCACGTAATCGGAATCGAGGACGGCGTCAATCGACTCCTCGACATCGGCATCGGACTCCGTCTCGACGTCGGACTCCGTATGGGCTTCGATATCGAATACCCCCTCAGATGAATCGACCTGCGCCTCGTCCTCGGACTCAACCTGACCCTCGCCCTGCTCGACCGGAGGCTCGGGAAGCGTCTCCATGCGGGAGATGCGTCCCAACACACCGTTGACAAACCGAGAAGACTCATCTGTGCCATAAGCCTTAGCTATCTCGACGGCCTCATTGATGATGACCGCATCATCGATGGCGGCGTCACCGGAAAGAAATCGCATCTCGTATACAGCAAGACGAAGCAGGTTACGGTCAGTGCCGGGCATGCGATAGAGGCTCCAGTTCATGGAAACGCTCTTGAGCGCATAGTCGATGCGATCGATATTGTCATGGCAGCCACGAGCCAACTCGACGGCATAGGCGTCAAGGGGGCCCTTGGAAATCAGATAATCGCCGGCAAGAACGGTATCGACCGAAAGATCGAGCGCCTCCGCCTGGAACAGAATCTGCAGGGCCTGGCTACGGGCGAGGGTGCGTCCGCGTTCAACCTTTAAGCTCACGCGCTACTCCTTGGGAAATACGAGGCCGTCGATGCAAACGTCCACAGACTCGACTTCGACGCCGACCTGTGCATCGATAGCCTTGGCGGTAGCCTCGCGAATAGACTCGGCGAGCTTCTTGAAGGGATAGCCGAAGAACACGGTGACGTGAACGGTAATCGCGAGCTTCTCATCGACTACCGAGCACTCGACAGCGGGACCCGCGGGAACGTTCTTGGAGCTCAGCATGGAAACGAGGTTGGTGGCGATATCGCGCACGCCAACGGTTGCGATACCCTCGACCTCCTCGACAGCACGAGAAACGATGGCGGATAGGACCTCGGGTGCGATGCCTATACCGGCAATCTTGATCTCTTCGGTCATGGTCTTCTCCCCTACTACGAAAATGCGGACTGTAACGGTTTGGGGCTAAGCGCGGGAAACGAACTCGCCGGTGCGGGTATCGATCTTGATGCTCTCGCCCTCGTTGAGGTACATAGGAACCTGGACAACGGCACCGGTATCGATGGTCGCGGGCTTGTAGGCGCCCTGGACGGTATCGCCCTTAGCGCCCGGAACGGTCTCGGTAACCTCGGCGATGATGAACATCGGCGGGTTCACGCCCATGAGCTCATCCTCGGCATAGAGCAGCTGGCAGGTATCGTTCTCGCGAAGCCACTTGGAGTTGTCGCCCACAAAGTCGGCAGGAACGGAAACCTGCTCGTAGGTCTCGTTGTCCATGAAGATGTAGTCGGCGCCGTCATTGTAGAGATACTGCATCTCCTTGGTGAACAGCTGGACGCTCTCGAACTTGGAGCCGGCGTTGCAAGTCTGCTCGACCACGCGACCGGTCTTGATGTCCTTGGTCTTGTAGCGGACAAAAGCGCCGCCCTTGCCGGGCTTGACGTGTTGGAACTCGACGAGGGTGCAGACCTTGTCCTTAATGCGCAGGCCGATGCCGTTCTTGAAGTCAGCGGTTGAGATGGTTGCCATTGAAAACCTTTCCTCATGCGACGTCCAATAGACGTCGCCTAAACATACATATACAGATAGGTAATTATACTCTTTCGTCCCATAACGCTATGAGCGCTACAGAAAACCTACTTAGCAGTCGATGACTACCAGATCGTGGCTGGACTTGGTGAAGGGCTTAAAGCCATCCTTGGTCACGATGCCGTAGTCCTCTAGGCGCACGCCGCCAACGCCGGGAAGGTAGACACCGGGCTCAACGGTGACCACGGCGCCTTCCTCGAGCACGTTACTGGTGCGACCAAGATTGGGCAGCTCATGAATATCGATGCCCACGCCATGACCCAAGCCGTGGCCATAATAGTCGCCATAGCCCGCATCGCCGATGATCTTCTTCGAGAGCATGTGGATCTCATGGCCATCTGCGCCCGCGTGGATGGCCGCCACGCACTCCTCATGGGTGCGACGGACCAGGGCGTAGAGCTCGAGCTGCTTTTCAGACGGCTGGCCGACGCAGACGGTGCGGGTCATATCGCTACGATAGTCGCGGTACCCCGCGCCATAATCCATGAGGACGAAATCGCCCTTCTCGACCATGCGGTCGCTTGGGATAGCGTGAGGATTGGCCGTGTTGGGACCAGAAGCCACAATGGATGAGAACGCAAGGGAGTCCGCTCCGTTGTTGAACATGAACGTCTCGAGCTCGGTGCGAATCTGCTTCTCGGTAAGGCCGGGACGGATAAACTCGCACATGTGGGCAAAGGCGGCGTCGGTAATCGACTGGGCGCGACGCATCAGCTCGATCTCTTCCGAGTCCTTGACCGCGCGCATGCGCTGGATATCGCCGTGCATCTGGGGCAGGCTGGCGCAGATAGAGACGTCCTCTAGACCTCGCTGGATACCAAAGTAGAAAGAGATCTGCATGTCGTCCTCGACAGCGATGACAGAGCTTTTAGTCTCGAGGGCGCGATCGGCCACCCAGCGAGGCATGGCGATCTGGTCCATATCGAGTTCCCAGGGATTGCCCGCAGGAAGGTTCTCCTCAAAAGAGTTGAAATAACGAGAATCCGTGTGCAGAAAGCAGCGGTCGCGCGAGATAAAGGCAACGTGCGGGAACTCGAAGGTGTAATCAAATACGCCCATAGCGCCGGTGAGCCAGCGCAGATTGGCCTCATCGCGAACAACCACGGCATCATATCCGCGCTGCGCCATCATCTCGCGAACGCGGGCGATGCGCGCTGCGGGTCCAGAAATCTCTGTAGACATGTAAATCGTCCTTCCTATGCGTGTGCGTACCGATAACGATAGTAACCCTACCGCGGCAGGCCAGAGCAGTCCTTACACGGACTCGTCCATAAGCTCCGCGCGCGAAGCGAGATAGGCGCGAGCATGTCGCTCGAGCACATCGTCCTCCACCGTGGCATAGCGAACGGTGCCAACATGGCGGGGCAACGAGAACATGAAGCGGTTTGAACGCTTGAAGCGGGTCTCCTTGAGAGCGGTCAAGAACCTATCGAACTCAAGCTCGAAGGGAAGCTCCTCCACCCCAAGGTCATCGAGCCTGTCATCCAGCGAAAAGACATCGTCGATATCGAAGCCAAACGCATCGACCGCAAGCCTTGCTTCAAAGCGCATGCCCTCTGCAAGGAGTTGATAAGCGGGAATCGCATCTCCGAGACACGACCGAAGGGCGCGGGCAGTGGTGACGCCGAACTCCAGCGCGTTGCGAGCCGAGGGATTGGCCGCCTTGATTACGGAGGACCGGGCGGTCTGGGCCATGCAGAGAGCATCTACCATGGGAACTTCGGCGTTATCGAGGACGCCCTCGACCAGCTCCCCAAAACGGTCCCATTGGCGTCTGCTGTCGATAAAGGCCGAGGCGCAAAGCATCACGTAGCCGTTCATGCGCTCGTCATGCGGGCACAGGGGCACCAAGTCGAGGTCGCAAGCGACCAAGGCGGCACGCGGCTCGACGGATATCATTTGAGACGAGGAACGGGTATCCAGCGGTCGCATGCTCGTGGCACACGAGGTCATCGCATCAAGCGTTGTGGGGACCAAGGCGAACGGGGTCTCCCCGCACCAAGCATGGGCGCAAAAGCTAACCAGCGAGCACACGCCCATGCCGCCAAGGCCAACGATTACGTCGTCGCGCGTTATGCCGCAAGAGTCGAGAGCATCGAATAGCTGGACGGCATAGGCCATCGTCGCCACGTTCTCCCCTATTGGAAGCGACAGGTCGCTCACCGTGAAACCGGCATCGATCAAGGCGCGCGAGACCTCTAGACCGTAGCTCTCCGCAAGGGAGGATTCTGTAACGATAACGGCACGCTTGGGGGTAGCGACCAGGCATTTAACCATCTTACCAAGCTGCTCGACAACGCCCTCGCCAACGCGGAAGTCGGTACTGCGCGAACCGAAGTTGATAAGTTGACGACGAATCATAGAAGACCACACTCCAAAAGAAGCTCGGCTACGGAATAGGACACATCGGTAAAAGACCTGCCGCGGATATCGACGGTGAAATCGGCCGCCTGCTTATAAAGGGGACGACGGTGCTCGAGAAGCGCTGTCGCATGCTCGGCAGAGCGAAAATCCGGCCTGGTGTCGCTACGGCGGATCTGCCGCAGGGAATCATCGATGTCGCCGTCAAGGTACACGCAATATCCAAGGCGGTGCATGATCTCGATATTGGCGGGAGTCTCTATGACCCCACCGCCGCAGGATACCAAAAGGCTCTTGTCGCGCGAGAGCGATTCGAGCGCTCGAGTTTCCAGCGCGCGGAACTCCTTCTCGCCAAACGTCTCGAAGATCTTGGTGACGCTCATGCGCATCTTGCGCTCGACCATGCGATCCGTATCGACGAACCTACGGTTGAACATACCGCCGAGGTTACGGGCAAGGGTCGACTTGCCGGCGCCCAGAAAACCGATAAAGAAGACGTGGTCGCGCCCTCGTTTCTCAACCTTGGTCATCGTAGGCCATCGCCCCCTTCCTCGCATGGAAGGTCGCGAAGCGCACGGCGTTCGAAAAAGCGGAACGCGTGGGTGTACCACATATCAACATGCGTCTGCGGTTTAACCAAAATGGAATCGATGCCCGCCAAGCGCGAAGCGAACACATCCGTATAGAGCTGGTCGCCCACAAGAAGGGACTCCGAGCGCGTTGCCGAGAGCTTATGCAGCCCCGCCCACAAAGCAAAGGGAGCGGGCTTCATAGCGCACCAGATAACGTGGTCTATACCAAGCTCGCGAGCAGATGCCTCGACCTGGTTGCGGTACCAGTTGTTGGACACAAGACAGACGCGAAAACCCAGTCGGCGCGCCCGGTCAAGCCAATCGCGAGCCTCGGGAGGAGCGCTGGTGGCGTCGCGGGGAACGAGCGTGTTGTCTCGATCCACCAGCAACGCGCGCTTACCGGATCGATAGAGCTCGTCCAAATCGATGCAATCGACCGAGGCCACATATCGCTTAGGGGCGAGGAACGTCATGACGCGGACCCCGAGTACTCCTCACGGTCCTTGAGGAACTGGTCGTAATCGCTGCTGAACTTATGCGTGCCATCCATAGCAGAAGACGCCACATAATACAGGTAATCGGTATCCGCGGGGTCGATCGCGGCCTTAATGGACGAGATGCTGGGCGAGCAGATGGGACCAGGGGTAAGGCCCTTGTTCTTATACACGTTGTAGGGCGAGTCGATCTCGAGGTCGGAGAAGGTCACACCCTGGCTGCCGCCGCCGCGGGCGTAGACGATGGCGGCATCGATCTGCAGGGGCATGTCGGCATCAAGGCGATTGTAGATAACGCTCGCCACAAGGGGGCGCTCGTCTTCCACGGCGGTCTCGCGCTCGATCAAGGAGGCCATGCACATTATCTGCTGGAACGTAAGGCCGTTGTAGGTCGCCGAATAATCGATATCGGCGGTTTCGGCCACAAATTGATTCAGGAGGGCGCGGATAATATCATCGGCAGTGGGGGCGTCTCCCAACGAGTACGTCTTGGGATAGAGGTATCCCTCTAGCGAGTCGTTGTAGGCGCCCTCGAGGAACGGATAGTCGGCAACGTAATTCGACGCCTTCGCCTGGGCGAGGAACTCGTCCACGGAAATACCGTAGGCGGCCTCGACGTTGGCAGCGGTCTGCTGAACCGTGAGGCCCTCCTGGATGACGAGCTTCACGCCCTCGACATTGGGCCCCTCTACAAGCTGGCGAACAACGTCCTCCGGATCCATACCCGTGTAGAGAACATAGTCGCCGGGCTTGAGCGACATGGCGGCGTCGAGCTTTTCGACGGCAGCGTAGTACTTCTTGGGATCATCGATGATGTGGGCCTCGGACAAGCGACTGGCTATCACATCGCCGGAAGCACCCTCGGGGATGGTCACCTGCACCTCTTGTCCAGCAGGAACAGACGAGGTGGGGGGCGAGATGAAGTTGGATACCGCGGGAACCACGAACAGAAGCACGCCGGCAACGGCGGCGACAACGGCAACGATCGCGATAACGACGACGAGCGGCGAGGGCCCGCGTCGGGGCGAGTTGTACGGAGATCGCGAAGGGCGAGCCGCGCCTCGACCGGAATCATGTCTAGCGGGGCGAACGGTCTGAGGGCGCGCGGCTGACCGACGGGCCTGCGAGGAAGAAGCGGAACGCTGGACTCCAGATGCCAGGGGGGCCCCGGATTTAAAGCGCTTTCCCGCGGGGCGCGATGAAGGCTGGGCGCCGTTAGCGCCTCGGATGTCGCGTCGGTCGTTAGCCACGAGATTCCTTTCTATCGTGTCCATCAAGCCAAGCCTGAAGGAACAGGGATGCGGCGATCATGTCGACTTTGCCGCGCATCTGCCGCTCGCTGAGACCCTCCTCGCGCAAGATCCTCTTCGCCTCACGCGAGCTTAAACGCTCGTCAGCAAATGCTACGGGCAGTCCAGTGGCATCGGAGAGCTTTTGAGCAACGCCCTTGATGCGCTCCGCCTGAGGGCCCTCCTCTCCCGCCATGGTTTGAGGGAGCCCGCAGACCAAAAGCTCGGGCTCGTAGTCTTCAAGGAGCATGCGGAAGGGACGAGCGAGGTTGATGACCTCGTCCGCATTCATGACCTTAACGGGCATCGCCACGCGACCGGAGCGGTCGGAAGCGGCGATGCCGATCCTGGTCTCGCCGATATCAAGCGCGAGCACAACCATATTCGTTACGCGGTCGCCATTTCGCGAGCGGCCTCGAGCGCGGCCGGGATACCGGAAGCGTCCTTACCGCCTGCCTGGGCCATCTGCGGACGGCCGCCACCGCCGCCGCCAACCATGGGGGCGATCTTCTTGATGATATCACCGGACCTGAAACCCGCCGCGACGGCTTCATCGGTAGCAGCGGCAAGAAGGGCGGGCTGGCCCTTGGAAGTCACGGTCGCAATGACGCAAGCAACAGCGGATCCGCCCTTCTGGCGAACGGTATCCCATACGTTTCGCAGGTCGGCAGCCTCAAGGCCATCGAGCTGAGCGATCACGAGCTTGTAAGAACCGAAATCGACGGCGTTTTCGATAGCGCTGGAGATGGCATCGGAAGAACCACCGGTGAGCGCGGCCTTCAGCTTCTGGTTCGCCTCGCGCAGCTCGGACTGAAGGTTGGCGATGCGGGCGGGAACCTCTTCGAGGCGGCACTTGAGCGCGGCGGACGCATCGAGAGCGATCTGCGCGCGACCCTCGAGCCACTCGATGGCACCGGTACTGGTCACGGCTTCGATACGGCGGATGTTCGAACCGGTCGAGGACTCGGAAACGATCTTAAACAAGCCGATCTCAGCGGTATTGGAAACGTGGGTGCCGCCGCAGAGCTCGCGGGAGAACGGCTGGTCCTCTTCACCTACGGACACAACGCGAACAACGTCACCGTACTTCTCACCAAACAGCGCGACGGCGCCGGAGGCCTTAGCATCCTCGATACCCATCACGTGGGTAACGACCGGTTTGGCGGCGAAGATCTGAGCGTTGACCAGGCTCTCGATCTGAGAGATCTGCTCGGAACTCAGGGCCTCGAAGTGGGTGAAGTCAAAACGCAGGTAATCATGGGCGACAAGGGAACCGGCCTGATTGACGTGATCGCCCAGGACGCTCTTCAGGGCAGCATCGAGCAGGTGGGTCGCGGTGTGGTTGCGACGCAGCAGGGAGCGCCACTCAAGATCGTAGCCCGCAAAGACAACATCGCCCTCGGAGAGCGAGCCGTTGAGGGTGCCCTCGTGCACGTACAGGCCACCCTTGGAGACGGTGGCGTTCACAAACAGCTGCGCCTTATCGGTGTCGATGAGGCCACGGTCGCCCATCTGGCCGCCCATCTCGGCGTAGAACGGGGTGCGGTCGAGAACAACCTGGACCTTCTCCGCGTTGGAAGCCTGGGAGACGCGCTGGCCATCAACCACGATAGCGAGAACGCGAGCGCCCTCGATGCTCTCGTTGTCATAGCCGACGAACTCGGTAGCGGGAAGCTCGTCAGAGAGCTCGGTCCACACGTCGTTGAAAGAACCCCAGGCATCGCCCTTGGCGGCGGCGCGGGCACGGGCCTTCTGCTCGGCCATCTCGGCATTGAAGCCCTCGATGTCTACGGCATGGCCGGAGCCTTCCGCGATCTCGACGGTGAGGTCGATGGGGAAACCAAAGGTGTCATGGAGCATGAACGCGGCCTTGCCGGGAAGCACATCTCCCTCGCTGAGGGCAGCAAGCTGCTCGTCAAGGTACACGCGACCGTTGTTGAGCGTGGTGGAGAAACGCTCCTCCTCCGCGTTCACAATACCCTTGACCAGGTCGGCGTTCTCGATAAGGTTGGGATATGCCTCGCCCATAACATCGTTGACGGCATCGATGAAGCGACCCAGGAACGCGTCCTCGATACCCAGCAGGCGACCATGGAAGACGGCGCGGCGGAGCAGGCGGCGCAGAACGTAGCCGCGGCCCTCGTTACCGGGAAGCACTCCGTCGGAGATCAAGAAATCGACCGAACGGGCGTGGTCGGCGATGATGCGCAGGGAGCGGGAAGCCCCGGTATAGTCGTTGTCCACGTAGGTCTTGCCAGAGATGTCTTCGCCCAGCTTGATGAGGCTCTGCATAACGTCGCCATCGAAGAAGGAGCTCTTATGCTGCATGATGGCAGCCATGCGCTCCAGGCCCATGCCGGTATCGAGGTTGCGATGGGGCAGCTCGGGCATGGAGCCGTCCTCCTGGCGGTCGAACTGGGTGAAGACCAGGTTCCAGAACTCGAGGAAACGGTCGCAATCGCAGCCGGGGGCACAATCCGGGCGCCCGCAGCCAACCTCTTCGCCCAGATCGAAATAGATCTCGGAGCACGGGCCGCACGGGCCGGTGGGGCCGGCTGCCCAGAAGTTGTCATCCTCGCCCAGACGCGTGATGTGGTCGGCGGGAACGCCAAGCTCGCGCCACACGTCATAAGTCTCATCATCATCCGTGAAGACGGTGAAGTGCAGGCGCTCCTTGGGAAGCTTAAAGACCTCGGTGATAAGCTCGTAGGCCCATGCGCATGCCTGCTGCTTGGTGACGCCGCCGAAGGCGAAGTTGCCGAGCATCTCGAAGAAGGAGGCATGGCGGCCGTCGGCACCGATGATGTCGATATCGTTGGTGCGCACGCACTTCTGGCATGAGCAGGCACCGATCTCCTTCATGGTCTTCTTGCCCTGGTAGTACTCCTTAAACTGGTTCATACCAGCATTGGCGAGCAGCAGGGAGGGATCATCGGGGACCAGCGAGGAGCTGGGGTAAAGCTTGTTGCCGCGTTCCTCGAAAAAGGAAAGGTACGCCGAGCGGATCTCAGCGGTTGTCATAGTCGGATAATCAGCAGTCATGAGATGCGTCTCCTGTGGTAGTTCCGTATGTCTCAAACCAGATAAGTATACCTATAGTTACGCTGCGCGTCACAAGGCAATTGAGCTGGCCAGAGAATAACAACAAGCATAGCAACAAGCGCGCGGGCGGCAACAAAACCGTCCGCGCGCTCAACACGTTGCGCACTACGGCGCCAATCATATGGAATTAGGAGAGGGTGGACACCAAACCCGCACGAATTGGCTACGCGCTGTTTTTGGCCTCCGGTTGGACTTGGGGTTTCTGCTGAAAACTGCCTCCGTTTGCACCCGCCATCTACTTTTTGGGTCCGGTGGGACTTGGAGATGCTAAAAACGCGGTCCAGTTGAACTTGAGCCCGGAGGGTTCCGAACGGCCGTGAGGAAAAGTGCTGGATAGGGCGCTGGCATATCCGGCCTCCGGTGGCGCCAAGTCTAACCGGAGGCCGTTTTTAGCGTTAGAGGTGAACTGGAGCCTGTTTTCAGCAGAGCGCGAGTCCAACTGGACCGTGTTTTCAGCAGTAGCCCGCATGAAGTCGATGAGGGGTCAATTTTGAGAGGGAGCCAAGGTGCGAAAGGGCGCTGGGAAGAAAGGGGCGGTCTACTTACCGTCATCCTCGTCCGCGGCGGAGTCGCCATGCTTCTTGGAATTCTCGTCCATAGACGCAAAGGGGTTCTTGAAAACGCCGGTGGCACCCATGTTCTCAAACATATTTAAGTTAGACCAAGGGTTATCAAGATGGGGCTTGGGCACCGCCTCCGCCTTGGGCACCGATTCGTCATCGATGATCTGAGAGTCAGCGACAAAGGTGTCGTTACCCAGCGCGTCAAAGGCGGGCACGGGATCGCCCTTCTCATCCAGGAAGGGGGTTCCGCGAAACAGCGCGCCCGCATAGGACACAAGCTGACGGTTGGTGCGGCTCTCGTAATAGAAGATAAACAGGCTCTTCAGAACGGCGGCTATGGGCAGCGCGATGATCATGCCAACCGTGCCGCCAAGCGTGGAGCCAATGACCAGCGCGGTCAGCGATAGCACGGGATGAACCTGCATAGTGGACTGATTGATCTTAGGCGCGATGACGTTGTCCGTGACGTTTTGGGACAGCATGGCCATAACCATGGTCCACACCGCCATCATAGGGCTATAGAACAACGCGATGAGCGATGCGATGATCGCGGAGATGCTGGGACCGACCACCGGGATGATGTTGAGCACGCCGGAAAGAACGCCCATCGCCGCAGCATACGGATGGCCCACAAGAGCGAAGCCAAGAAACGCCAAGAAGCCCTGAATAAGGGAGTTGATGAGTGTGGAACGCAGGTAGCCGCCCACGGAGCTGGATACCACGGCCACCATAAGACGGTAATCTAGCGCGCGGTCCTCGCCCAGAAGACCGCAGATCTCATCGTTGATCTTAGGGTAATCGAGCGCCAGCCAGTACGCCAGCACAAGACCCAAAAACACGGTGAACGTAGTGGAAGCGATATTGTTCACAATGGGGACGATTCCATCTTTGATGGATGCGAGCAGGCCGGAGGCGAGCTGGTTGAACAAGTCGCCCAGAGAGCTCATGAGCGAATCGAGCTTGACGGTGTCAAAGAAGTGCTCGAAGACGGCGTATTGCTGCTCCAGGTCGACAAACCAGCGCCCCAAGGCGGATAGCCAGGAGGGCGAATGGCTGAGCAGCTCAAGAAACTGACTCGCCATCAACGGGATAGCGATGACGAACAGCAGCAGGACCGCCACGATAACGACCAGGATGCCCAAAAGGGCGCCGGCGCCGCGGGGTACGCGATGTCGCTCGAGCCAGTTGACCAGGGGCGAGGCGATGAACGCAGAGATGCACCCGACTGCCAGGAACAAAAGCGTACCGCTCAGCAGGCCCAGCAAGTTCAATACGATGAGGAAGATGATGACGCAGCCGATAACGGTCCACACGTTGAGAAATGCGGACTTGAGAGAGCGGTCGCGGTCATCGCGCGACGGTGTGCGAACCATGTATCTCCAAACGCGCGAACATCCGCGCTACTTGCTCATAACCCCTTCGGGATCGATCTTGTCTTGAATCTTCTTGAGGGTGCGGCGCAGCAGGCGAGACACCTGGACTTGGGAGATACCAAGCTGCTCGGCGATCTCGATCTGCGTCATTCCCTGCAAGAACCTCAGGTCGATGACCTCGCGCTCGCGCGGGGAGAACCCCTTGAGAGCCTCCTCGATAATCAGGCGGTCATCAGTAAAGTTCAAAGCGGAATCCTCGGTAGCATACCGATCGAGAACGCTGGGCGCGTCGTCGTTATCGTTGTTGCCGGTGCCCTCGAGCGGCACGGAGCTATAGGCAGAGGAAGACTCCATCGCCTCAAGGACCTCGTCCACGGACGCATCCAGATACTCGGCGATCTCCTCGATCTTGGGCGACCGTTGAAGCTCGGTTGTAAGCACGTCCGTAGCCTGGTTGACCTTTGCGGAAAGCTCTTGGAGGCGCCTGGGGACTCGAACGCTCCAGCCCTTATCGCGAAAATGGCGCTTGATCTCGCCCATGATGGTGGGCGTTGCGTATGTGGTGAACTCAAGGCCGCGGCTAGGATCAAAACGGTCAATCGCTTTGAGCAGGCCAAGATAACCCACCTGGATAAGGTCGTCGAGTGGCTCGCCGCGGTTCTTAAACTTGTTTGCAAGGAAGCGGACGAGGTTCATGTGGGACATCACGAGCTTTTCGCGCGCCTCGACATCGCCCTCCTCTTTATAGCGTCGGAAGAGCTCGTGGGTCTTTTCCTTGTCCCACGCCGCCTTTCCAGACTTTGTCGCGCGCTGGGTATCTGCCATTACACATCAGCCTTCAGCATAAGCACTAGAGTTGCGGGGTCCTCCCGCTTCTCATAGGAGTCGCAGACGGCACCGAGGATCAGGTCAACGTACGCTGACGTGGGATCCTCTTCAGAGGGCTCTGCAAACGCGACGTCGCCAAGCTCAAAGGTCATGCCCACGTGCTCGGAATCAACATCAAAGGAAATCGAAAGGTCCGCACCGGGCTCGGTGGAGCAGGCGTAGATGAAAGCTTCCTCGGCAGCCATGCGAATGTCCTCGATGCGGTCCACGGACATGGACGAGAGCATGGCGACGTTAGAGGCGGTCATACGCACCAGGCGCGCAAAAGAGGGGTCGGCCTGAACGGTCAAGCATACTGGACACGAATTAGTCATTGGAGTCCTCCCCGGCGGTGCCATCGGAATAGGTGAAGTAACGGTTTGCGGGACCCTCGAAGGGAGCCGGCTCGGTATCCGCGCGAGCGTCCGCATCCTCTGCGGCGAGCGCATCGGAAGCGTCGGCGACCTTAGGCTCTGCAGACTCCGAAAGCGCGCGCTTGGCAGAAGGCGTGCGATGCTTCTTGCCCAGAAGGCGCTGGACCTTCTCGGTCGCGGCGTCAGCGATCCCGGAAACGGCGTCCGACGCGGTAGAGACGGTACCGGTTACCTGCGAGACATCGCGAAGCACGCCGTTGATCTCAATCAAGTCCGCAGACAGCGCTTCGATAGCGACGCTCCCCTGCTTGAGCAAAGGCTCCACCTGGGACAGCGCGGGCTGCAGATCATCGACGACGCCGTCGAGCTTGGCGATGACGGGGCGCGCCTCGCCAATGGCCTCGTTAACCTCGTTCATGGTCTTGTCGAGGGTGTCGACGGTGGTGCGGGCGCGGCGAATGGTCAAGGCGAGTTCGACCACGGCCCAGATACCTGCTGCGACAAGTACAATCAGGACGATTTGGATAGGCTCCATGTTGCCTCCAAGTAGTTACGGTTGTTACTCAGGTGCATACCGCCAAGCGACATACGCTGTGTATGGTACCCCATGCAGGGGCGGGCTAACCTAACCCCGATGCCGGCTCCACGGGAAGGACCAAGACCGCGATCCCGGCGACGCGGTGGGCGGAGAACAGCCCTTAGTCGACTTTCGGCGCGCGTCCGCTACGGTCGCGGGCCGACTGCTCCACCCGCCATTCTTCCCAGCCCCTGCCAGCGGGCTTCCAAAACGCCCCGCGTTCAAGCCCCTCTGGAAGGTAGCGCTGCTCCACCCATCCTTCTGGATAGTCATGGGGATACAGGTAAGGACCATATTCATCGGAACCGGGACGATGCCGGTCGCGCAGATGCACCGGCACCTCGCGCTGACCGCTCGAGTGCACATCCGCCAGCGCGGCGTCTATCGCGGCTTCGCACGCGTTCGACTTGGGCGCGAGCGCGTTGTAAATAGCAGCTTGCGCCAAATTGATCCTGCACTCCGGATACCCAATGACCTCGGCGGACTTAAAGGCAGCTTCGGCCACCAGAATAGCCTGCGGGTCAGCGTTGCCTATGTCCTCGGAAGCGGCGATAAGGATGCGGCGCGCGATGAACTTGGGGTCCTCACCCGCATCGATCATGCGCGCCAACCAGTATACGGCGGCGTCCGGATCGCTACCGCGCATCGACTTGATAAAGGCGGAGATAATGTCGTAATGCATATCCCCGGACTTGTCATAGGACAAACCGCGGCGGGGATTGGCGACGCGTACATCCTCTAGCGTGATGGCGCCACCGTTGCCGTCTCCCCTGGTTATCGCAATCTCGCTGGCAAGCTCCAACGTGGTCAGCGCGCTTCGAGCATCTCCCGCCGCCAGCATGCAGACGGCGTTCACCACTTCGTCGTCCATGGTGAACCGGCCAGCAAGCCCCCGCGGATCTTGCAACGCGCGCCGGATGAGCTTCTCGACGTCATCGTTGCGCAGGTGCTCTAGCTCGACCACGCGGCTGCGCGACAGCAGAGCAGAATTCACCTCAAAGTACGGATTCTCCGTGGTCGCTCCGATCATGACGACCGTGCGGTTCTCCACCGCGTGGAGCAAGGCATCTTGCTGAGAGCGCGAAAAACGGTGGATCTCGTCGATAAACAAAATGGTACGGCGGTCAAAGGACATCAGGCGTCGCCTAGCCTCATCGATCTCGCGGCGCAGGTCCTTTACCGTACCGGTCACGGCAGATACCTCGACAAACTCGCTGCGTGTATGCGCGGCTATGATATGGGCGAGCGTGGTCTTGCCCGTACCCGCCGGACCGTACAAGATCACGCTCGACATAACGTCGTGCTCGATGGCGGAGCGCAGCCACGACCCCGGGCCGACGGCCTTCTCCTGACCGACGTAATCATCAAGGCTGGTGGGCCTCATGCGTACGGCGAGCGGCGCGTTGCGCAGCTGGGTGGCGCGCTCATGTTCAGAAAACAAAGTATCCATGCAGACCATTCTTCACAAAGGGGCGATCGAACATACGGCCCCAACAAGAGACACTACACCCTAGCAGACTTCGTTGATGTACGTCCTGCGAGGGAACTTTAAATCAGGGAAGAGTTTGGATGCGAGCTCGGCAAAATAGCCGTCAGTCATGCTTGCGATGTAGTCCACCACGGTTTGATGGGGATCCTCTCGCCACCGATAGGTTTTACCGTAATGGGCGAGCGTGCGCTCGATGCGGTCGATATGGTGACGGAAGATGAAGCTCGTGCGATCCTCGTCCAGAACATCGCGCAAGAAATAGTCGTACATAAGCGCAAACGCACGACCCAGCACCTCCTCGCGCTCCCCCTCGATACCGCTTGAGCGATATATCTTCTTGTAATTTTCAGCTTTTGCACGGCGAATCTCCTTGAACATCGCCTCGCTCATCTCGATGCGATCCTTGCCGTAGCTGTTCTCAATGATGTCGACCGATGCATGCGTCAAAATCCAGGAATTGTATTTGCCGCCAAGGCCGTCATCGAATGCGTCCTCGTCCAAAAGCCCCGCCTCGATAGCATCTTGCCGGTCTCGCCCAACGTAGGCGATGATGTCGGAGATGCGGACCACGCACCCCTCGAGCGTCATGGGACGAAGATGGCCGATAGCGACGCCGCCAAGCTCGCAGCAATTCTCGACCGCTTGATCGAGCTCATCAAAAGAAGAAAGACCCGAAAGCTCGAATACCTGTTGCTCGTACTCGCCGTTGTGGCACAGCGCGCCGTCGAGCGTCTGAAGCGTGAGGTTTCGTCCATACAGGCGGTCCATCACGCGAACGGAATGAACGTTATGGAAAAACCACCTGCCGGTTCGATCGCGATACACGTCGTTAAGGAAGCGCTCGCCAGCGTGACCAAACGGGGTATGCCCCAGATCGTGTCCCAACCCTATCGCTTCGATAAGATCGCAGTTGAGACCCAGCGCGTAGCCGATATCCCTTGCGATGCGCGCGACCAGCTGGACATGCAGGCCTCGACGCGAGAGATCATCGTTGCTCCTAAAGCTGAACACCTGCGTTTTGCCGGCGTAGCGGTTATAGGCTGGCAGGTGCAGGATCTTCTCGGTATCTCGGACAAAGGCGGGGCGCCACAGGCTACCGTGGTCCTGGATGCGGTCGACTCGCCTTATGGCATCGGCGTCTTGCGTTTTGCAGGGGTTGGTCCAACCGCGGCGGCGATCATCAACCATGCGTTCGACTAACGCGTCGGAAAGGGAGGAGGGCATGCCGTCAAGCCCGGCACGCAGGGCGTTGTCTACCAGAGTCATGATCTTAAGTCCTCTCGTAAGCTCTCTTGCCCATAATCGCACAACGCGCAGACAACTGAGCCTAAAACCACATGCCGCCATCCAAACGCGACCAAACGGAGGGACAAATCGCTACGAGAAATGCAAACGCGGGCAAGAGCAGGGGTAGCAAAGGCAAAGATTCAAGCCTTCGCACCAGGCAGATAATCGAAAGCAGCAACATGGAGATGCAAAACGCTGCAAACGCCGCCGCGGGCGAAATCAAAGCCAATATCGCCAGCGCCTTGACGTCTCCCATTCCCAAACCCGAGCGTCCAGACACCCGTCGCCAAACGAGTTCGAACCCAACGAGCACGCAAAGAAAAGCGATGCTGCAACAGACGCGGGCAAAGAAAGCGGGCGCGGGAAAAAGCGACCACGAAAGGCCAACGGCGACAAGCGTCATGAAGGCGGCGAGGATATTGGGGAACCTGCGCGAGCGCGCATCGATAGCCGCAGCGGCGATCATGGATGCCGCAAACACTCCTACCAGCGCAAGGACAGCGATACCGCGCACTCCTTCCATGGCTCCCCCTCTCGCCATAGGCATGCAGAACGTAAATGTATCGTTACCCAAATAAAGAGCGCCTATAATGGTCGCGTACCCATTCACACTAAGTATCCCGAAAGGGGCAAAGCGCCGTGAACGCGACCGAGCAACCGTATCAAACCATCACCGCGCAGCGCACCGTGGAAAGCGCGAGCGCTTCCACCCTACCCCAAACCAATTCCTCGCGCTTCGCATATATTCTCACCGCTTCCGTGCTGGGCCTTATCTCCTTGCTGGCGCTCGCGATCACGCTGCTTATCTATACCGCGTTCTCCACCTATTATTTCTCGACCGACGTGCCCAGATATCTCTACGAAGAGGATGACCATGACGCATGGGGTCCGCAATGGGACGAGGATGACTTCGACGATGGCTATGGCTTCATGAGCGATACCGCTAAGAACTTATAAGGGAAAAGCGAGACCAAGAAGCTCCGCGCACGACAAACGCCTCACATGGCGCAATCAGTTCCGACGGCAGACGAAGCCCTCTAGGCGAGAATAGAAGAATGATTCAGCGCCCGCACCGTGATCAAAAGAACGTCACGGTGCGGTCTGCGCTCGAAAATCCCAATCTATTCCGCGCTAGCGTGCGCCCTGGATGACTTCATCGAGTGTAACGGAGACATCATGCGGCGTGGGAACCCAGTCGACCTTGAGGAACAAGGCCGCAACCGTCAACGGGATATACGTAAACATAAAGAGCGGAAACGTGAACAAGTTAGTCACGATCCTCCATTTCGCAGGGCAATGGATATGCTTGAACTCGGTGATGGTTGTGAGCAGACCCATGGCGAAAAACGTGGTGTACATAAAGCCAAGCGTAAGCAAAAGCGAACCTATGCACATTTCAATCTCGGCATCTGTCGCCAAGAACCCATGCGACATCATACCGACGATGATAAAGGTGCCGTTTGCAAGCAGGGAGATCAGCGTCAAGAGCATGCCGGGAGCGATGGTCATAAGCAGGTCATAGGCAGCGAAGCGACGAAACTTGGTAATAGCTTTGACCAGATGCCTGCCATACGTAAAGAACACCTGATAAAAGCCTTTAGTCCAACGCATGCGCTGTTTCCAAGAAGCGGAAAGCGTCAACGGCTGCTCATCATAGAATTCAGCGGGAGCATAGCCGATGCGAACGCCGTGCACGGCGCAAAACGTAGAGAACTGGATATCCTCGGTAAGCGTATGGAAGTCCCAGCCGTGCATTCCCTCGATAATCTTGGAAGAAACAAGGTACCCGGAACCGGATACCGCGCAGGAGGTACCCAGGATCATACGGGCGTTGTTGAGATAGCGGGCCTCGCGCAAAAACCAGGTCGCGTAAGCGGACGAAATCCACGAGCTGCCAAAGTTCTTGGAATTGCGGTAGCTGGTAAGCGCGAGATAACCCTGGTCGAACGCATCGTTCATAATCGATACGTAATCGCGCGACAACAAGTTATCCGCATCAAAGATGAAGAACGCTTCATGCTTGCCGGGGTACTCACGCAAGATACGGTCAAAACCATAATCCATAACCCAGCTCTTTCCCTTTCGAGCAAGGTCGTTGCGCTCATAGACAATGGCGCCGGCGTCTCGCGCGGCCTGAGCGGTGTTGTCCGTGCAGGCGTCGGCGACCACAAAGATATCAATCAGCTCTTCAGGGTAATCCTGGTCCTTAATCGATTGAACTAGGTTGGCGATCACGGGCTCTTCATTGTGGGCCGCGATAAAGAACGCATAACGGTGCTGCTTTGCAGCCTTGGGCACCTTGACCTCGCCGTGAAACAGCCCGACGAGCATATAGATGACCTGGTAGAGGAAGCAGACGGTGAACAGGACACCGATCACAAAATTGAAAACAACGATGGGCGCCAAAGGTCTCTCCCGATCATCTAGGTGAATCGATACATTCATTTTAGTGTACTGCAAGGCCGCGTGAGTCGCGCTCGCAGAGCAAGCCAACATGCAAAGGATGCAAATTGTTAATCTTCAAGCAAACCAAGCATGGGAACTATGCGCTCACCCGCCTCGGTCCGCCCAAGGCTGGTGGGCGCGAGCTCGTCCAAGACCGCCGCCAGATCCCAGGGAAGCTCATCGAAGCACTCGATCTCTTCCCCCGTAACCGGATGGGCGAACTTGACGCGCCAGGAATGGAGGAACTGGCGCTGCAGGCCGTAATTGGCGCGGTCGCTGCCCTTTCCGTAGAGTGGGTCGCCCACAAGCGGATGCGCGATATGACGCATATGCACGCGAATCTGGTGCGTACGACCCGTATAGAGATGGCATTCGACAAGGGTGTAGCCATCGTTGCCGCGCGTGGCCTCAAAGCGCTCGAGCACCTTGAACGTGGTGATGGCCTGACGTGCAAAGGGGTCGTCCGTCACGGCCATCTTGACGCGGTCACGCGTTGAACGTGCGATGCCGGTATTGATGGTGCCCGCATCATGCGCGATGTAGCCATGGCACAAAGCGATATAGCGGCGGTCGAGCGTACGCAGGCGAATAAGGTCCTGCAGGGCGCGCTGGGTATCATCGTCCTTGGCGGCAAGCATGAGACCGGACGTATCGCGGTCGAGCCTATGCACTATGCCGGGGCGGTCCTCGCCCTGCAAGGTGCCCAAATGCTCGATGCCGCAGTGGTAGACCAAAGCGTTAGCGAGCGTGCCCGAGTCATGCCCGTGAGCAGGATGGCACACTAGGCCGCGCTGTTTTGAAAGGACGATGAGATGATCGTCCTCATAGCGGATATCCAAAGGAATAGGTTCGCCTGCAACAACTCCAGGTTCCGGCTCATCCGGAAGCTCGACGGAAATTCTGTCACCCGCCTGAACAGATTCTTTTTTAGACAGGACCGTTTCGCCGTTAAGCGCCACCGACCCGCCTTCAATCAAGCGCGCGCACGCGCTACGCGAGGGCATACCGTCTTGTGACCCAAGATAGGCATCCAGACGGCAGCCCGCATCGGAAGCATCAACAAGGTAGTGGGCATCCATTGCCATTAGCGATCACTCCCGTCTTCAACACCAGCCTGCAGGTTGCTATCGTTGTGCTCGCGCGCGGCGGGTGAGAAAAACATAAAGCCGATGAACGCGATCGCCACGCCGCACGTGATACCGATATCCGCCACGTTGAAAACGGGAAAATCGATAAAGCGGGTCGCAAAGAAATCCGTCACGAAGCCAAAGACCAAGCGGTCGATTGCGTTGCCGATGGCTCCGCCCACAACCATGCCCATACCCAGCACCTCGAGCCGTGAGATCTTAGGCGCGCGAAGAAGGTAAACGAGAACAAAAGCCGTAACGCCCACGGCGAGCAGAACGAACACCCAGCCCATGCCCTCGCCCAGGCCAAAAGCGGCGCCTCGGTTGGCGACAAACTCCAGGCCGAGCACACCGGGAATGACCTCCACGCTGAAAAAGCCCGTCATGACGGCACGGCGAACAATCATCTTGGAAACCTGATCAACCACCAGGAACGCCAATGCCATGACCCCGGAGACAAGCAGGCGCCATACCATGGAGGGAACAAGCGCGCCTTCGCTAGAAAAGCCTCTATTGTTAGAACGGGTGGATTCCATCTGCCTCTTTCCTTATAACCGCGAACTGGACTATAGGGTACCCGAATAAAACGGCGCAAAAAGCGGCGCCCCCGAAACCCCAGAAGAGGAGCACGGGGACGCCGCGTAAATCACGTACGAATCTTGGAGAATAACCCTAGCGATTCACTGTATCGACTATGAGATTACAAACCCAGGGCGGCAGCGCAGCGATCGCAAATATGCTCATGCTCTCCGTGGGCGCCGGTGGACTCGCGGAAGTTCCAGCAGCGATCGCACTTCTCACCGTGCGCCGCCTCGACGGTGGCGGAGAAGTCCTCGCCCTGCTCCAGATTGACCTCGGAAACAATGTAGAACTCCGCGAGATCGCAGGCATGCTCGCCGGTGAGGAGCGCGTAAGCCTCGGCGGGAACGGTAGCCTTCACGCGAACCTCCTGGCTCTTGGTAAACGAGCCGTCGGCACGGGCATCCTCAAGCGCCTTGGTGACCACACCGCGAAGCTCGATAGCCGCCTCGAGAACGGGCAGCAGGCGAGCAGCCTCGTCCATAGACAGCGGGGAGCGATACCAGTCGAGCATGGCAGCGTAGGTCTGATTGTCCACCAGGCTCTTGGGAGCGAACGCCATAGCCTCGTCCACGGTGTAGGACAAGATGGGCTGCAAGTCGCGCATGAGCATGGAGAGGAGCTCCGCCAGAACGGTCTGGGCGCTGCGGCGGGACACGGAGTCGACGCCGTCGCAATACAGACGATCCTTCAGGGCATCCAGGTAGACGTTGGAGAGCTCGGTCACCACAAAGTCATAGAGCACGCGGTATACGCGGTTGAACTCATAGCGCTCGTAAGCGGCATCGACTTCTGCCTGCACCTGGGTCAAGCGGGCGAGCATGAGCTTGTCGAGCGGCATAAGGTCGGCGATGGCGACCGCGTCGCGCTCGGGCTCGAAATCGTCCTCAAGAACGGAGAGCAGGAAACGCAGGGTGTTGCGGAAACGACGGTACGCGTCGGAGGTACGGGCGAGGATCTCGTGATCGCAGGCGACGTCCGTGGACGTATCCACGCTGGAGACCCACAGGCGCACGATGTCGGCGCCCATCTCGTCGCAGATCTTGTTGGGGTCGATGACGTTGCCCAGAGACTTGGACATCTTGCGGCCCTGGCCGTCCAGGGTGAAGCCCTGGGAGATGACGGCCTTGTACGGGGCGACGCCGTTTGCGCCCACGCTGGTCAGAAGCGAGCTCTGGAACCAGCCGCGATGCTGGTCGGAGCCCTCCAGGTAGACGTCAGCCGGGTACTTGAGCTCGGGACGGAACTCGCAGACGGCCTTCCAGGAGACGCCGGAATCCCACCACACGTCCAAGATGTCGCGATCGGCCTTGAGATGATGGCCGCCGCACTTGGGGCAGACGCAAGCATCGCCAAGATAGCTCTCGGGCGCATCCGTGAACCAGGCGTCGGAGCCCTTCTCATGGAAGAGCTTGATGACCGCGTCGAGCGTGTCGTCATTCATAATCTTCTCGCCGCAGTCCGCACAGGTATAGCTGGGGATGGGGACGCCCCAGTTGCGCTGGCGGGAGATGCACCAGTCGGGACGCTGCTCAACCATGGCGCCGATGCGGTTGGAAGCGTGCTCGGGATACCAGGCGACATGGTTCTTCACCTGGTCCAAAGCGGTCTCGCGCAGGCCGGTCTTGTCCATGGAGACGAACCACTGGTCGGTAGCGCGGAAGAGCACGGGGTTCTTGCAGCGCCAGCAGTGCGGGTAGCTATGGGTGATCTTCTTTTCAGCCACCAGGGTACCGCGTTCGCGCAAGAACTCGATGATGTGCGGGTTGGCCTCGTCGGTGTCCATGCCGCTGAACGGGCCGCCGGTACCGAAGTCCTCGCCCACGTAGAAACGACCGTCGTCGTCGACGGGCATGCAGATGTCCATGCCCTCCTTGAGGCACACGTAGTAGTCGTCCACGCCGTGACCGGGCGAGTTGTGGACGATACCGGTACCGTCCTCGGTGCCGACGTAGTCAGCAAGAAGAGCGACGCCTTCGACGCCTTCGAAGACGGGTTGCTTGTAATGCAGGTGATCGAAAGTCTCAGCGGGAACCTCATAGGGCTTGCCGTCGACCATGACCGGGGTGTACTCCCAGCCGGCGATCTCGCAGACCTGCTCGGCCAAGGACTTCATCATGATCTCGGCGCGTCCCTCGTGCTCCACGGCGACGTAGATGGCCTCGGGCTTGAGCGAGACCGCCTGGTCGGACGGGATGGTCCACGGGGTGGTGGTCCAGATGACGAAGTCCACGGGGCCGTCGAAGCTCTCAAGGCCGGCGGGCTTGGAGGTCAGCTCGAAGCGGACGTAGATGGAGGGGCTGGTCTCATCGCCGTACTCGATCTCGGCTTCGGCCAATGCGGTGTGGCAATGCTTGCACCAGTGAACGGGCTTGTGGCCGCGATAGATCATACCGGCATCGAACATCTCCTTGAAGACCTCGATGTCCGCGGCGTCGTGCTGATGGTAGAGGGTGAGGTAGGGGTTATCCCAATCGCCCAGCACGCCCAAGCGCTTGAAGCCCTCGCGCTGCAGGTCGATATTCTCGACGGCGAACTTGTTGCAAAGCTCGCGGATCTTGTCGACCGGGGTCTGGTTGAACTTCTCGGTTCCCAGCATCTCCTCGACCTTGTGCTCGATGGGCTGGCCATGGCAATCCCAGCCGGGAACGTAGGGGGTCTGGTACCCCTGCATGGAGCGGTAGCGGTTGATGATGTCCTTGGAGATCTTGTTCATAGCGTGGCCCAGGTGGATGGGGCCGTTAGCGTACGGAGGGCCGTCATGCAGGACAAACTTGTCATGCCCCTCGTTTTTCTTCATGAGCTGCTCGTAGACATGGTTGTCCTGCCAGCCCTTCAGGCGGACAGGCTCGGACTTGGCCAGACCGGCGCGCATGGGAAACGCCGTCTTGGGCAAGTTCATGGTCTTCTTGTACTCGTTCGCCACAAGTACCCCTTTCATCTCACGGACGCAAAAAGGCGCCCGCCCCTGCAAGCTGGGACGAAGCGCCTTCTATAAAACCGCACAAAACGGTAGCGTTTCGCTGTACCACCCAGCTTAGAGGTCGTGCTCTCGCACTCCCCTCAATACTCGGCTGGCCTATAACGGCGGCCATCCCGGCGACGTCTACTAAGAAGTGCAAAGCATTCCGTTGGGGCCGCGGCTCCGGGGTGATTTTCTCCTGGGCGCGCGCGTCCGGCTCTCAGCATACCGAACTCTCTGTAGCACGCGTGGTCCAAGGTACTCGTCCCCTTCAACGCCTGTAGTTCGACATCATAGCACGGAGCGGGCGAACGTCATACGAAAGTATCCGGCGACCATGCGCTCTCCCCCATTTTCATCAACGCGAAACACGGGCAATAGTAAAAAGATGGACGATAACGAAGCGGCGCTATAGATCGGCCACGTCGACAAGGCGAACCCCCGCATCGTCCAACGCCCGTGCGAACAACCCCTTGCCCGTGATAAGCGTGCCGGAAAACGTACCGTCGTAGACCTGATGCACCCCGCAACTGGGACTGCGCGACTGCAAGATGGCAGCCTCCACCTCGCCGTCGTCGATGCATTGACGCAAGCGATCCATAATCGCGGCGACACCCGCTCGGTACTCAGCATCCACGCTTACGCCGTCCTTATTGACCACCTCGCCGTTGACGATCTCCGCGGGCGGACGAGGCGTTGGAAGTCCTCCCGCCACCTCTGGGCACACGCCCACAACTTCGATGTCATCGTGCGCGGCAAGCAGCTCTAGCAGCCTCTCGCTTTTGTTGTTTCCCCCGCTGTACTTGCAGCACTCGCCCAACAGACAAGCGCTTACAACAACTTTCTTCATGTCACCATCACACCCAACAACTCGAGCCGACCCTAAAACATACCCAACGAGCGCCTTTATTCCTGCAGCTACGTCATGAGACGCACGCGCACCAAATAAGTGAGAACGCATAGAGCACAATTTACAGTACAGAAATCAAAATGCGTTTCGCAATATAAACCAAGCACAATGACTACCATAGCCCCCAGTATACGCGCGCAGATTGGAGTGCCATGAGAAATATCCAAATGAGTGATTACACGGTGGGGGAAGATTGCTTTGACGCGATCCCGGCCGCCCTCGCGAGCTATCGTGCCAAATCGGTGGTCCTGGTGGGCGGCAAGCGCGCCCTGTCGGCAGCGGCGCCGATGATCCTGAAGGTCATGGACGGCACCGACATCGAGGTTCTGGATACCATTGTCTACGGCACCGATTCAACCGAGAGCACCATCGCGGCGCTGGAGGCCAACCCCTCTTTCCAGCAGGCGGACGTCGCCTTCGCCATCGGCGGCGGCAAGGCCATCGACACCGTGAAGACCGCGTCGATCGCCACAAAGAAGACGGTTTTCTCCGTACCCACCATCTGCTCTAACTGCTCGAGCGCCACGGCCATCGCCGTTGTGTACCACGATGACCACTCGCTGAAGTGCTACTCCTACCCGGACGCGCCGGCGCACATCTTCATAAATCCCGCCATCATCGCAAGCGCTCCCCAGGAGTATTTCTGGGCGGGCATTGGAGACGCGCTCTCCAAGCAGCCAGAGGTAGAATACGCAACCAGCGCAGGCAACCTTACCCACACCGGCGCGCTAGGCCTAGCCCTCGCGCACACCTGCTCGGCGCCGTTGTTCACCTACGGCGAGCAGGGTCTCGCAGACGTTCGCAACAACACCGCCAGCGAAGCCGTCAAGCAGATCGCGCTCGATATCGTAGTCAACACCGGCTACGTTTCCAACCTTACCAACCAGCCGGATTTCTACTACAACTCCTCGCTGGCCCACGCGTTCTACAACGCGACCACCGGCGTGCCGCGCGGCGGCAAGACGCATCTTCACGGTGAGGTCGTGAGCTTTGGCGTCCTGGTGCTGCTCTCCTACATTGGCGACCAGGAGGGATTGGCCCGCTACGCCGCGCTGAACAAGAAGCTCGGCCTGCCCACCACCTTGGCGGAACTCGACCTTTCCGAGGAGCACCTGCCCCGCATTGTCGAGCTCGCCCACAACACCAATGAGTGGAAACAGGGCAACCCGCAGCCCTTTGAGGACGAGAAGTTTGTCGAGGCCATCAAGGCTGCCGACGCATACGGACGCTCCCTCGCATAGCTCGAGATCAAGCCGGCCGCACCCTAGATTCAAATAAACCCGCCGCCACCCTGCATTAGGGGATGGCGGCGGGTTTTTCCATTTACGTCGCAATCGCTATGCCCGCAAGCGCCAGCGAGGCGATAGCATCATCGAAACATAGAATTACTCAGCCTTGACGCGCAGATAGATCTGGCGATGCCCGGAGTCATCGGAAGGCTCGTCGAACTCGTAGACGCCCAGCGATTTCAAAAACGGACGAAGCTTCTTAAAGCCGTAATTGCGCACGTCAAAGTCTGGAAGACGACGAGCGAGCTGGTCTCCCAACTGGCCCAGGCTCACCCAGCCGTCATCATCTGAGAACTTGTCGATGATGGCGTTGATGGACTCGCGGATCATACGCATGTGTCGACGGCGGTCTGCCTTGCTCATCTGCCCAAACTCCACCTCGACGGCATCCGCCTCCGCCTCTCCGGAGAACTCTGCGGACACCTCGGAAAGCGCGTCGGCATCCCCGGGCATATCTCCCGCCGGCACTGCGAGCACTCCCCTGTCGCCGGGACGGCGGCGCGCCCGGCGCTGGGAGGTACCCACATCCGCCGCATCTTCGATATCGGTGTCAACCTCGGCCAGGGCCTCGCTATCATTCCCATCGTCTGCGAGCTCGACATCGACGTCTTGAGAGCGCTCGGAAGCACGGGATTGCTTGCGACCGCGCGAGCGCGAGCGGCGCTTCTTTACCGGCGCTTCCAGCTCCTCGTCCTCATCAGCCTCTTCTTCGCTGGCGCGAGCAGCCAAAAGCAGGTCGAGGTATTTGAACTGGTTGCATGCGGAGATGAAGGGGCGGGGCGTCTTTTGCTCGCCCATACCTATGACGTACATGCCGCTTTCGCGCAGGCGGGCGACCAAGCGCGTGAAATCGGAGTCTGAGCTCACGATCGCGAATCCGTCGACCGTGCCCGAATACAGGATGTCCATCGCGTCGATGATCATCGCGGAGTCCGTGGCGTTCTTACCAAAGGTGTAGCTGTACTGCTGCATGGGGATGATGGAGTTATCCAACAGGCACTTCTTCCAGCTAGAGAGCCTAGGACTGGTCCAATCGCCGTAGATGCGCTTGTAGGTGGCGACGCCGGCGTTGGCGACCTCGTCCAAAACGATCTGGACGTATTTCTCGCTTACATTGTCCGCATCGATAAGGATGGCGAAGCGAAGATCGGGTTCCCTGTTCAAGAGAGCCCCCCTTTCTGCATGGGCGCGTTATATGGGTACGGTGGCGCACCGCGAATGCAGCCGCCACCGAAGATAATTCCGCGCCCATTATACCCACGGTACGCGCGCGTCTATAACAAAAGGAACCCTCCCATATTCCACGCGCTGCGCAAAGCAGGCATGGAGATACAGGAGGGACCCGTCAACGGTTTTAGAAAACGCGATTACTGCTTGGGCATCAGCGGGTTCTCGCGGGTGAGAAGGTTCATGAACTCGTCGCCCGTGATGGTTTCCTTCTTATAGAGGTAGTGGGCGAGCTCATGCAGCTTGAACTTGTTCTCCTTCAAGATCTGCATCGCGCGCTCATGAGCCTCGGTGATCAGCTTCAAAACAGCCTCGTCCACGCGCTCGGCGGTGCCGGGGGCGCAGGTAAGCGAGGTGTCCTGGTTAAGGTAGGCGTTCTGGACGGTACCCAGCGCCATCATGCCAAACTCGTCGGACATGCCAAAGCGCGTGATCATGTTGCGCGCCAGCTTGGTGGCCTGCTCGATGTCGTTGGCGGCACCCGTGGTCATCTCGCCAAAGATGAGCTCCTCCGCCGCACGACCACCGCAGTAGACTGCCAACTTGTCGAGGACCTCCTGCTTGGTGGTCAGGAACCTCTCGTCCGCCTCAACCTGCATGGTGTAGCCCAGCGCGCCGGAGGTACGCGGAACGATAGTGATCTTGGTAACGGGAGCGGAGTCCATCTGGCTTGCGGCGACGATAGCGTGACCGATCTCGTGATAGGAAACAACCTGCTTCTCGTGATCGGACAGCACCGTGGACTTACGCTGCTGGCCGGCGATAACCACCTCTACCGATTCCTCGAAGTCCTCCTGCGTGGCGCGCTTGCGACCCATGCGGACGGCGCGCAGCGCGCCCTCGTTGATTATGTTCGCGAGGTCGGCACCGGACGCGCCGGGCGTAGCACGGGCGATAGCGGAAAGGTCGATAGGCGGCTCGGTCTTAACGTCCTTGGAATGCAGCTCCAAAATAGCCTTGCGGCCGGTAAGGTCGGGCAGCTCGACGGGGACGCGACGGTCAAAGCGGCCGGGTCGAAGCAGAGCGGGGTCAAGGCTGTCGGGGCGGTTGGTCGCAGCGAGAACAACGATGCCCTTCTGGTTATCGAAACCGTCCATCTCGGTCAGCAGCTGGTTGAGCGTCTGCTCGCGCTCGTCGTTGCCGGAAAACCCACCGCCATCGCGCTTCTTGCCGATGGTGTCGATCTCGTCGATGAAGACGATGCAGGGCGCCTTCTCCTTGGCTTGCTTGAACAGGTCGCGAACCTTGGCGGCGCCGCGGCCGACGAACATCTCGACAAACTCCGAACCGGAGATGCTGAAGAACGGAACGCCCGCCTCGCCGGCGACAGCCTTGGCAAGCAGCGTCTTACCGGTGCCCGGAGGGCCTACAAGCAGGGCACCGCGGGGAAGCTTGGCGCCAATCTCCTCATAGCGCTTGGGGTTCTCGAGAAAGTCGACAACCTCCTTCAAGGACTCTTTGGCCTCTTCCTGGCCGGCAACGTCCTTGAAGGTGACGCCGACATCTTTGGACGCGACGATGCGCGCGCCGGACTTGCCCAGGCCTCCGCCCATGCCGCCAAAGCCGCCGCTGCCAAAGTTCATCGAAGGGTTGTCATCGCCCATAGCCTTCTTCATACGGCGGTTGAGCCACCAGCCCGCAAGGAAGAAGATAGCGATGGGCAACACCACCGTAAGCAGGATATAGGTCATATAGCCGGAGTTTTGGTCCGGAATATCGACCGTGGTGTCCGCCCCGGACTCGCGGATGAGGGTCCAGATGCCGCTATCACCCGCAGGAACCGTGGTACGATACGCGATATCCTTCTCGCCCTCAAGCTGATACAGGGCAACAGATGAGGCATCCTGCGTATACTCCAGGTTGCTCACCTCTTTTGCCTCAAGCTTCTCAACAAAGGTCGAGTAGCTCACGTCCTCCACCTTGACGCCAGTTTTCATGCTAGGGAACAGCACCTGGCTCATAACAAGGTAGACAACAAAGGCGATGAGAACGTAAAGGATCATATTCCTTCTACGTTTATGATCGTCCATCTCCATACGTTGTTTCTCCATCCCAAAGGGTTTGCAATGGTTTAATAGTACCCACAGAGCAAAACGATAGTCTAACACTTCCTTAAGGAGCACCTAAGATGGCGCATCTCGACACCGGCAAGGTCCAGATCTACACGGGCGATGGGAAAGGTAAAACCACCGCGGCCATGGGTCTGGCGTTTAGAGCGACCGGCTACGGCCTCAACGTTTTGATGCTGCAATTTGTAAAGAAGCTGCACTGCTCGGAGCACGATGCGGCCGCCCGCTTTGGCCTACCCATCATCCAGGCAACGCGCGCCACGCCCGCAGATTGCGCCCGGCAAATTATGGAGATGGCGCGAATAGCTCTCTCAGATGACGGCAGCGCCGCAGACGAGCAGGCCTCCCCTGATTGCACGCTACCCTGCCCCACCCCGGTTGACGTGCTGATTTTGGACGAGGTGGGGGAGGCGATGCGCAGAGGCTTTGTCACCCGTGAGGACATCGAGCGGCTGATCGCCTTGAAGCCGCAGACCACGGAGCTGGTTCTTACGGGCCGCGGCCTGACGCCGCTGGCGGACCTAGCCGACCTGGTGACGGAAATGCGCCCCGTAAAGCACTACTTTGATGAAGGGCTGCTCGCCCGCAAGGGAATCGAATATTAGGCGGCCCCTACAGCTGAACCTCCAGACGGGCCGCCTTCTCCTCTGCATGGGTGAGCCAGTGGCCAAAGTGATGGTAGGCAACAAAGAGGACCGCCGTGAGGATCCATGTCACGGGGTAGACCAGCAGCATGGTCTCGACCGTATGGTGCATGGGCACCACGACCAGCAGCCACACCACGCGAAACACGCAGGTGCCCAAGATGGTGAGAAGCATGGGGCGGAAACTCTCGCCCGAGCCGCGGATGGCACCCGATGTATTGTCGACGACTGAGTAGAACAGGTAGAACGGCGCGATGAAATGAACCATCTTTGCCGTGTAGCCCGTGACCGCGGGGTCATCGATAAAGATGCGCGCCAAGGGCTCGACGAAAACAACCAAGAACAGCGACAGCGAACCCACCAAGAACACGGTAATGACAAGCGAGGTGTGGTAACCCTGGCGCATGCGCTTGTAGTTGCGCGCTCCGAAGTTCTGAGCCGCGAACGTGGTGATGGCGACGCCCAGCGCCTCCGTTACCATCCATACGATCGCGTCGAGCCTGCCCGAGAGGCCCCAGCCGGTGACGGCGTCGACGCCAAACGTGTTGACGGTGGACTGCATGATGATATTTGAGACCGAGTAGACGCCGGACTGAATCGCAAGCGGCATGCCGCAGGAGAGCATGGAGCGGCAGATTCGTCCATCGACGCCAAGCTTGCGTATATCGAGACGCCAGGCGCCCTTGGCGCGCATGAGGCGGTAAAGCACGCAGCAGCAATTGATGAAGATAGTGGTGGCGGTGGCGATGCCGCAGCCCAGCGCCTCCAGACCCAGCCATGCCACAAGGATGAGGTCGAGAATCACGTTGATGACGCAGCCGCTGGCGATGATGAGGGCGGGAGCGCGGGTATCGCCCACAGCGCGAAGCAGGGCGGTCCCCATATTGAGCAAGAGCGCGAACACCATTGCGCCAAAATAGCAGCGAGAATAGGATACCGACTCCCACATGAGCTCTTGGGGCGTTTCCATGAACTGAAGAATCTGGGGGATGAAGATCACACCGGCGACCGACACGATAAGGCCCAGGACCAGGGCGATGGTCATAGCGGTGTGGACGGAACGCGAAAGGCGCTCGTCATCGTGCGAGCCGAAGAACTGCCCCGTAATGACCGCGCAGCCGGCTCCAAGGCCGACGGAGAACCCGACCGCGAGCTCGGTCAGGCTCATGGTCGCCTGGATGCCGCCCAGCGCGAGCTTGCCGCCAAACTGGCCCACGATAAACGTATTGATAAGGGCGTACGATTGCTGAAAGAACGATGCAAAGAAGATGGGAACGCAAAGCGCTATGATCTGCTTCCAGATAACGCCCTGCGTGACGTCGATAGAACCACTTGTCCCGCGCTTACCCATACTTCTCCCCCGAATACTCGATGTGCGCCCATCCCCCCCGACGCGCATGCTCCAACGTACCAAAAAGAGAGTACGCCCCCATGCTTCACGGCACAAGGGAGCAATCTGGATGCAGTAGGCAGAGGTCTATAAAACGGACGCAGATGCCGATAAGCGGCATACGGGCAATTTAGGAGCGCTTGGCGGGGATGATCTCGATCCAGAACCCATCTGGATCCTCGATAAAGTAGATGCCCATGCGCTCGTTGACCTTCACCACGCAACCCATCTGGGTGTGGTGCGCAAGCGCCGCGTCGTAATCGTCCACGGTAAACGCGAGGTGAATGTCTCCGCCGCCGTTATCATAGGGCTCGGCGCGGCCGAGGTTCCAGGTGAGCTCCAGCTGGAAGTCGGTCTGGTCGTTTTCCAGGAAGACGATCTTCCAAGAGCCGTCCTCCGGACCCTTCTCGCGGACGGGCTCCAAACCCAGGGCCTCCTTGTAGAACGCCAGCGAGGCGTCGAGGTCAAGAACGTGCACTTCCGTGTGGACCATCTTGAAATTCATGGCAACACCTTTCTAACTCAACGGAAAAGCGCTCGACAAAAGCGAGCGCACAAGTAGGTTATAAGATTATAAAGTACAAACTAGTAGCGACCGGGTTGGTAATGGTATGCGTTATCAACATGGGGGCACAACTGCCAAAACGCCACGGCGGACGCGGCGGCGACGTTGAGCGAGTCCACGCCGTGCGCCATGGGGATACGGACCGCGCGATCGCAACCGGAGATGGTCTTGGCGCACAGACCTTGCCCCTCGGTCCCCATAAAGATTGCAAGGCGGCACTCGTGCTGCAGAACGGGGTCATCAAGCGAAACGGAATCGTCCGTCAACGCCATGGCAGCGCAAGAGAAACCGGCGGCATGCAAGGCATCCAATCCATCATGGGGCCACGCGCGCGCCTCTGAACCGATCCTGGTCCAGGGAACCTGAAAGACCGTGCCCATGCTCACGCGCACCGCGCGGCGGTACAGCGGATCGCAGCAGGTGGGGCTCACCAGGATGCCGTCGACGTTGAGGGCCGCGGCGCTGCGGAAGATGGCGCCCACATTGGTATGGTCGACAATGCCCTCCAGCACGCACACGCGCACGGGCCGCTCGCCCGCGTGCTCGCAGATGCCGCGCAAAAAAGCGTCGGCCGGCTCCAAGCGGGGTCGACGCATGGCAGCAAGGGCGCCGCGCGTGACCGTGAAGCCGGTGAGCCGCTCCATCAGCTCCATGGGAGCCACAAACACGGGAACGCTCTCTTTCGTATCGAGGGTCTCAAGCAGCGGAAGCAAAGAGTCCAGCCAACGCTCCCCCATCAGGAAGCTGATAGGTTCCATGCCGCCGGCGAGCGCCCGCTCGATCACCTTGGCGCTCTCCGCGATGAAGATGCCCTTTTGGGGTTCCAGCACGCTACGGAGCTCGCGTTCGGTCAGACGCGTGTAGGCATCAAGCCTGCTATCGTCCAGGGAATCGATATGGATGATCTCGGGAGCCATTACTCGGAATCCGCCTTGGAGTCGGTGCTGTCCGCGGACGAGGATTCCCGTCGAGACGCCTGCGCAGCGGGCTTTTTGGACTTACCGGCGATCTTTTTGGCAGAGCGCTTGATATTGGACATAAGGCCGCCTGCCGGGTGCGCCTCCTGATAAGCGCGGCGCTTCTTGTACTGCTCGTACTGCTCGTCCAAAATATCGCCGTAGTCATCGAGAAGCTTCTTGTAGAAATCGAGGCACGCCTGGATATCGTCCTGGTTGGGACGGTCCTTGTTCATGCCGCCCATAAACTTGTACGGGCCCCACGTATCGAAGCCGGCGCAACCCCAGCAGGCCAGGAAGACGGCGCGCTTCATGCGGCAGATGCCGTCGATATCCTTGCCGTACCACTTGCTGGAACCGCCGTAGGTGATGAGGCCGAAGATCTTCTGCCCCTCGTTGATGGTGTGCTCCATGACGCGAGCCAGGTCATCGTCGATCTTGCCGTAATAGATGCCCGTGGCTATGCCCACCAGCGGGTACTCGTCCAGATCGGGGTACTCGTTCTTGCCCAGCGTGCTGACGTCGATGACGTCCACGTTGTCGAAGTTCTCCGCGACGGCGTCCACCAGCTTCTTGGTGTTGCCGTGGTGTTTGGAGCGGTAGAGGATAACGGTCTTCATGAAACGGGCCCTTCAACGAAGCCGGGCCGCGTAGGGCCCGGACAGAGTGCGACATATTGTATCTATCATACCCCAGCGAGGGAGGATCTACCCCTGCTGGCGGCGCTTATAGGTTGCAAAGCAGAAGCTGACCCCTTCATCGCCCTCGCCGCGCGAAACGGTGGCGAGATCGGATTGGTTGGCAAGCTCCCATGTGGGATCCTCGTCCAAATTGGGGAAATACGCGTCCGCAACGCGGATGCAATGGTTTTTGGTGACCTCCGCCTCCTGGCAATACGGCAGGAACTGGCGGTAGATCTGGGCGCCGCCGATGACCCACGCCTCGTCCTCATCTGCCACAAGCTCAAGGGCGTGCGCCACGTCATGGGCGACCTCGACGCCCTGGCGATGGAAGAACGGGTCGCGCGTGAGGACGATGTTGCGACGGTTCTTCAAGGGGCGTCCGCCGGGGAAGCTCTCCAGGGTCCTGCGGCCCATGATGACGGCGTGACCCGTGGTCGCATGCACAAAATGGCGCATGTCCCGGCTGTTCGCAACAACCATGCCGCCGTTGTGGCCGATGCCCCAATCATCGCAGACGGCAACGATGGCGGAAATCTTGCAGCTCATAGTCGAATCCTCCCTAAACGGCGATGGGGATGTTCTTGATCTGGGGACCGTGGCTGTAATCCTCCACGATCAGGTCATCGGTGGTGAAGTCGTAGAAGTTGGTGACATCCGGGTTGAGCGACACGCGGGGAGCCGGGTATTGCGGGCGCTCGATGAGCTGGCGGACGATATCGACGTGGCGGTCGTAGATGTGGGCGTCCACAATCACGTGGAGCAGCTCGCCGGCCACCATGTCCACGTGGCGCGCCACCATCATGAGCAGGATCGCGTACTGGCACACGTTCCAGTTGTTGGCGGCCAGGATGTCTTGGCTGCGCTGCATGAGAACCATGTTGAGAACCGGCTTCTCGTCCCCTTCGCCCTGCGTGACGTTGTAGGTCACGCTGTAGGCGCACGGATACAGGTTCATCTCATGCAGGTCCGCAAACGTGTACATGTTGGTCATGATGCGACGGGAGAACGGCGTATGCTCGAGGTCGTACAGGACGCGGTCCATCTGATCGAACTCGCCCTCGGGGTAATGGGACTTCTGGGCGATCTGGTAGCCGTAGGCCTTGCCAATAGAGCCCGACTCATCGGCCCACTGGTCCCAGATATGGCTGTTGAGATCGTTGATGTTGTTGGACTTCTTTTGGTAGATCCACAAGATCTCGTCCATAGCGCTCTTGAGAGCGGTGCGACGAAGCGTCAACGCGGGAAATTCCTCACGCAGGTCATAACGGTTGGTGACGCCGAAGTTCTTGATGGTGTAGGCCGGGGACCCGTCCTCCCAGCGGGGTCGAACCTTTTCGCCCTCCGTGGTGGTGCCATGATCCAGAATATCCTTGCACATAGAGACAAAGAGCTGATCAGCCTTGCTCATGGGAGACTCCTTTCCTGATCGTCGGGACGCATTATGCCAAATAGGGATGGCCAAGGCGTTAACCGACGTGTATGGCTTTACCTCCCGTAGGGGGAACCTCAATCGGCGCAAAGGGGCGCCGCCGCACATTCTAAACAGAACGGGCGGTCAACGGCCGAGACCGCGAGAACCGCCCGCGAAAATGCACCTTGCAGCTATCGCTAGCGCTTGTTGCGCATCTGCTGCTCCATGGCGCGCAGCATGTCCATATCGCTGCCACCGCGACCCATGGCGCCAAACGGATTGCCGCCGCCCATGCCGGGCATGCTTCCCATGCCGGGAATACCGGGCATGCGCATCTTCTTGCCCTTCTTGCCCTTCTTGCCCTTCTTGCCGGAACCAGCCTGGGCCTGCTGCGTCATGGAGCGCATCTTGCCCATCATCTTGTTCATCTCGCCCCACTGCTTCATGAGGTTGTTGACGTCTGCCGGCGTGGTGCCGGAGCCGCGGGCGATGCGCGCACGGCGCTGGCCGTTGATGATGCTGGGCTTCTCGCGCTCTTCCTTGGTCATGGACATGATCATGGCCTCGTTGCGCTCGAAGATGCTCTCGTCCAGGTTGCCGCCCATCTGGTTTAGTGCCTTTTGTCCACCGGGGAGCATGCCCAGAATGCCCTTCATGCCGCCCATCTTCTTGACGGCGCGCATCTGGTCGAGCATGTCGTTCATAGTGAAGCCCTCGCGAAGCATGCGCTCCGCAGCCTCGAGCTGCTCGACATCGGCCATCTCCTGGGCCTTCTCGATGATGCCGATGACGTCGCCCATCCCTAAGATGCGCTTGGCCATGCGCTCGGGGTTGAAGACCTCGAGCGAGTCGGGCTTCTCGCCCATGGAGACGAACTTGATGGGCTTGCCGGTGACCTCGCGGACCGACAGAGCGCCGCCGCCTCGGGCATCGCCGTCGAGCTTGGAGATGATGACGCCGTCGAAGTCGGTGCGCTCGGCGAAGGTGGAGACCACGTTGACGATATCCTGGCCGGTCATGGCGTCGACCACCATGAGGACCTGGTCGGGCTTGACGGCCTTCTTGATGTCGACGGCCTCCTGCATCATCTGCTCGTCGATCTGAAGGCGGCCGGCGGTGTCGACGATGACCACGTCGCGCATGTGGTCGACGGCCTCGCGGATGGAGGCGCGAGCGATCTCGACGGGGTTTTGGCCGTCGCCGCGGAAGACCGGCACGCCGATCTCCCCACCGAGCGTGGCCAGCTGGTCCGCAGCCGCGGGACGGTAGACGTCGCAGGCGGCCAGAAGCGGGCTTTTGCCCTGCTTCTTGAGCAGGTAGGCGAGCTTGACCGCAGCGGTGGTCTTACCGGAGCCCTGCAGCCCCACCAGCATGATGACGTTGGGGATGCGGTTGGAGAGGACGAGCTTGCTCTCCGTGGAACCCAAAAGCTCGATGAGCTCGTCCAAAACGATCTTGACCACGTTTTGCGCGGGCGAGAGGGACTCCATGACCTCGGCGGTCATGCAGCGTTCCTTGGTGCGGGCGACAAAGTCCTTGACCACCTTGAAGTTGACGTCCGCCTCCAGAAGCGCCATGCGGATGTCGCGCATCGCGCTGGTGATATCCGCCTCGGTGAGCTTGCCCTTGCCGCGCAGGCGGTCAAAGGTATCTGTCAGGCGATCGGACAGGCTATTGAACATGGGTCCTCCCCCACTCTAACAATCTTTTCACTGGTAGGTGATTATACGGCAAAACGGGGCTACTCCTCGCCCACCAGGGCGCGCGCGAACTCGTGCGCATCGAACTCCTGGAGGTCGTCCACGCTCTCGCCCACGCCGATACGGTAGATGGGAAGCTTCAAACGCGAGGCGACCGCGAGCGCGATGCCGCCCTTGGCCGTACCGTCGAGCTTGGTCATGATGATGCCGTCGAGCCCCAGCGCGTCGTTGAACTCGAGCGCCTGGTTGAGGCCGTTTTGACCGGTGGCGGAATCGATGACCAGCACCACGTGGACCGCCATGGGCCCGCGCTTCATCTGCTCGGCGCGCTTGCGGGTGACCTTGACCACCTTGGCGAGCTCGCGCATGAGCTCGGGCGAGGTATGGAGGCGACCGGCGGTATCGATGAGGACCAGGTCGCTTCCCAGGCGGTCCGCCTCGTCCAACACGTCGTAGCACACGCTGGCGGGATCGCTTCCGCGCTCGCGCTTGACCACGGGCACGCCGGCGCGCTGGCCCCAAACATCGAGCTGCTCGATGGCGGCGGCGCGGAACGTATCGGCGCTGCCGATCACAACCTTCTTTCCACGGTGCGCCATGTCGCTGGCGATCTTGCCCACCGTGGTGGTCTTGCCCGCCCCGTTGATGCCTACAAACAGCACGCAGCTGGGGGTATCGCGGAAGATGTCGCCATCGGGCTGCACGAACACCTGGGACAGACGGTCCGCCAGCGCGCCGCGCAGCTGACGGGCGGTCTTGAGATTGCGTCGCGCGGCCTCGTCGCGCAGGTCATCGGTGACCTGCATGGAGATCTCGGCTCCCATGTCGCCCATGACGAGGGTGTCCTCGAGGTTCTCCCAGAAGTCCTCATCGACCTCGCCGCCAAAGTAGAAGACCTCGTTTAAAGCCTCGCGGCTGCGCTCGAGGCCGCGGGAAAGCGCTTCAAAGAATCCCATTATGCATTCACGACCTTTCCAGTTTCACGATCTAGCTTCTGGCTGACGACGCGGCTCACGCCGTCCGCCTGCATGGACACGCCGTAGAGCACGTCCGCCTCCTCCATGGTACGCCGCTGGTGCGAAACCACCAAGAGCTGCGTGGACTCGCGCAGCACGTTGATGGCGCCGATCAGCTTCGAGAGATTCGAGTCGTCAAGCGCCGCCTCAACCTCGTCCAGCACGTAGAACGGCACGGTACGGGTACGGTAGACGGCGAACAGCAGCGCCAGGGCCGTCAAGCTCTTCTCGCCGCCGCTCATGAGCATCATCTTGGTGATGCGCTTGCCGCGCGGCTGCGCGACCACCTCGATACCCGTGTCGGCCGGATGCTCAGGGTCGGTCATCTCGAGATGCGCCTGGCCTCCGGGGAACAGCATGCTGAAGACCTCGCGGAAGTTTTGGTCCACCTTCTCGAAGGTGATGAGGAATTGCCTGCGCATCTTGCGGTCGATGGCCGAGGTGATCTTGGTGAGGGCCTTGCGCGCGCTCTCGAGGTCCGCCAGCTGCGACTCCACGTAGTCCGCGCGCGCCTTGAGGCGTTCGTACTCCTGGTAGGCCACCTGGTTGACGGGACCCAGGTTGTTGATCTGGCGAGCGAGGCTCTCGAGCTCCCGCTCCGCAGCGGCGCGATCGGTGGGCGCGGGCAGCTGCAGCGCCTCCTCGAGCACCGTCTCCCCGTCTGCCGTGATGGCCTGGATGGCGTTTTCAACCTGCACCTCGAGTTTGCCACGGGCGACGCGGGAGTCGTTTACCGCAGCGGTGGAGCGCTCCACCTCCTGCTTTGCTCGGGCGACCTCGCTCTTGGCGTCCTCGATGGTCTTCTTGAGCGAGGCGGAGTCCGCCTCCTCGATAGAGGCCTGGTCGCGCAGGCGAGCGGCCCAGTCCATGGCGCGCTCGGAGAGGGCCTGGTATCGGTTGTGCAACGGGTCGACGCGAAGCCGCAGCACCTCGAGCGAACGCGATGCCTGCTCGGTAGCGCGGATACGACGGTCGATGCCCTCGAGGCGATGCTTGAGCTCGGGCTGGCGGGCGTTGAGGCTGCGCAGGCGCTCCTTGGACTGGGCCAGGCGCACCTTGGCGTCGGCGAGCTTGCCCGCCGCCTCGGCATCGTTGGCGCGCACGCGGTCGAGCTCGTCGGCGGCGTCGGCGATCTTAGAGGCAAGGTCTGCAAGAAGCTCCTGAGCCTCGACACGCTCGTCGAGCAGCTCGTCGACGCGTGGCTGGGCGGCGCGAACCGCTTCTGCCGCTTCCTCGCGGCGACGCTTGAGCTGCTTCTCTTCAGCGAGGATGCGCACCAGCGACTGCTCCAGGCGGCCGATCTCCGACAGCACGCTGGAGCGCTCGCCGTCCAGACGGGCGATCTTTCCAGATGCCTCGCCCTGCACCGAACGAGCCTTCTCCACGGCCGCCGAGGCATCCTCGACCTGGTGCGTCACGTGCTCGAACGCGGAGGCCAGATCGGGCTCCAAGCCCTCGAGCTCGCGTATGCGGCGCTTGCGCTCGAGGGTGCCGGCGGTTTGCGACGCCATCTCGCCAACGCGAACGACGCCGCCGTTTGTCACCCTCGCGCCGTCGGTCGTGACATAAAGAACTCCGGGCACCGCGGGGGCAGCCAGGGCCTGAGCCAAGGATTCAACAACATAGATATGGCCGATGAGCGCGGAGATCGCGGGAGCGAAGCCGTCTTTGACCTGTAGGCGCTCGACCAAGCGATAACCGGCGGCGCCGTCGACAGACGGTACGGAATCGATGCTCTTGGGCAGCAGCAGCGCCTGGCCGGACGAGGACGACTCGCCCATCGCCAGGGACGCGACATCCTCGAGGTCGCTGGCTCCGTTAAGGATGAAGGCCTCGATATCGCTCGCGAGCAGGCGCTCGACCAAATCCTCGAGGTCCTTGGGGGCCTCGATAACGTCCCCCAAACGCCCGGCGATGGAATCAGGGCGAGCATGGGCGATCTTCGACACCAGCGGGGAGGATTCGGAGATCTTCTCGTCCAGCCTCTTCAGGCTTGCGAGCTCCGAGCGAACCTCGGACACGCGCTGACGCGCCTCGCTTTCGCGGCGACGCAACTCCTCGAGGGCGCCTCGCGCGGTCTCGATGGCGAGTTTCGCCTCGTCCTGCTCCTCACGAGCCGTCCTGAGAAGGTCCTCCACCTCCTCCGCGCGATCGCGACGGCTGACCAACGACTCGTCGATATTCTCGATGTTCTCCTCGATCTGCTCCAGGCGCGAGGCGTACATGGAATCCTCGAGCTCGGCGTTGGAGAGCGATTCGCGCACCTTGGCCAGCTCCAGCGAGGCGCCGTCAACGGTGCGCTGGGCGTCGCGCTGCTCGCGGTTGAGCTTGGAGATAAGATCGTCCAGCTCGACGCGGCGGTTGTGCAGCTCGCCTGCCGCCGGAGCGAACTCGTCCACATCCTTCTGGGCTAGATCGGCTGCAGCGCGGACCTCGTCCAGCTGGCGCTCCACGTCTTCAAGCTCGCTCGAAACGCGGCGGCGCTGATGCTCTGAACCCGAGAGGGTGCCGCGCATCTCGGAGAGGCGCGCGACCATGTTGCGGCCCTTTTCCTCGAGAAGGCGCATGTCGGACCCTATGCGGCCAACCACGTCCTGCATATGGCGACGCTGCTCGCCGAGGTCGCCCACAAAGAGGCCCTTCTCCTCGAGCATGACCTGTAGCTTCTCGAGCTCGCGCTCCTTTTCTGCAAGACGATAGCGGGCGAGCTCCAGCGAAGCATCGGCTTCTTTGGCCGCGCTCTCCATATCGCTCCAGCTTGCCTGCAGGCGGCGGAGCTCATCGACAGCGAGAATCTGGGTAAGCTCGCGTGCACGCGAAGAAAGGTCCTTGTACTTGCGCGCGCGGTCGACCTGGCGCTCAAGGGGTTTGAGCTGGCGCGAGATCTCTCTGTTGATGTCGCGGGCACGGGTGAGGTGCTCGTCCATAGAGGCGATCTTCTTGAGAGCGCGCTCCTTACGGCGCTTGTGCTTGGAGATGCCGGCGGCCTCCTCGATGAGCGCCCGCCGCTCCTCGGGCCTACTCTGCAAAATCGCGTCGAGCTTGCCCTGCGAGATGATGGAGTGCGTGTCCTTGCCCAATCCGGAGTCGTGCAGGATGTCCTGGATGTCCATCAGGCGGCAGGGACTTGAGTTGATGAGGTACTCGCTTTCACCGGAGCGGTACATGCGCCTGGTCACCGCGACCTCGTTGAAGTCGACGGGAAGCACATGGTCCGAGTTGTCGAGTACCAACGTGACCTCGGCAACGCCCACGGGCTGGCGCGCGGACGAGCCCGAGAAGATGACGTCCTCCATGGCCTGGCCGCGGAGCTGCTTGGCGCTCTGCTCGCCTAAGACCCACAGGATAGCGTCTGAAATATTGGACTTACCGGAACCGTTGGGGCCCACAATCACGGTGAGACCGGGCTCGAACGACATGTGAGCCCGGTCTGCGAATGATTTGAATCCCTTTAACGTGAGCGATTTGAGATACACAGATGCCTCGCTTAGCCCAGCTTCTTTTTAAGGATGACGCCGTTGTGGGTATAGCCCATGCGGTTGAGCGCGTCCAGGGCGGCGGCAGCCTCCGCCTCCTTCTTGGAAGAACCCGAGCCGCGACCGCGGCGGATGCCGTCAACGAGCGCGACGGCGGTGAAGACGGGCTCGTGTGCCGGGCCCGACGTGTCGACCAACTTGTACGAGGGGGCCTCGAGGTGGTCCGCCTGCACGCATTCTTGCAGGTAGCTCTTTGGGTTGGTGGGATGCTCCGCGCGCTCGGTCGCCAGATGCGGCTTAAGCGTACGGTGGACAAACTCCTCCGCAACATCCCAGCCACCATCCAGATACATAGCGCCCACCAGCGACTCGAATACGTTCTCGAGGGCGGAATGCATGCCGCGGGCACCGGTGCCGGTCTCTGAGGCGCCAAAGACGATGCACTTATCGATCCCCAACTCGCGGCCGACCTCGGACAGCGTCATACCGGAAACCAAAGACACCTTAAGGCGCGTGAGCTTGCCCTCGTCAAAGCCGGGATAAGACTTGAACAAGGACAACGCGACGATGGAGCCAAGTATGGAATCGCCCAGAAACTCCAGGCGTTCATATGAAGCGGAGACGGACTGGCCCTCCACCGCGGATGGATGGGTGATAGCGCTTTGCAGAAGGTCGCGGTTCTTAAACGTATGGCCGCAGATCTGCTCTGCAAGGGCGAGTTTCTTTGCTATGGACAAAACCTTATGCCTCCTGGGCGGATTCGATCGCCTCGACAGCGTCGGCAACGGAGCTGATGGAGAGAAGCTTCTCCTCATCGATCTCCAGGTCGAACTCGTCCTCCATAGCCGTCACAAGCTGAAGACGATCAAGGGAGTCGGCATCCAGGTCGTCAAACGTGGTCTGCTCGTTGACGTCGTCAGGGTTGGTGCCCAAAACATCGCTGGCGATCTCGATGATCTTCTCAAGAATCTCGTTGCGCTCCATGGTTGGCGCTCCTTTCGGTGAAGCCGCGAAGGCGGCGTTACCTTTCGCATATGCTAGTGATTCTACCCGCTTGAAGCAGCCGCCTCAACCAGACCGATAAGGAAGGTTGAAGGCGGCTGGTAAACGTTGCCGTATGCGCGGGCGGGTGGACGAGCGATCCCTAGAGGATGCCCTCCATGGAATCCGCGACGTTTTGAACCAGGTCTGCCCTGACCGCTTCTGCCGCCGCGAGCGTACCGTTCTTGACGGCCTCGACAGAGGTCGCCCCATGGCCGATAAGAACCACGCCGCGCAGGCCAAGCAGGATCGCTCCGCCCTTGGCATCGCCTGAGAGCTTGGCCTTTATCGCTTTGAGCTCGTCCTTAATAAGCACCGCGGCGATCTTGCCCTTAAGCGACCCCATGAGAGCGCCCTTGAGCTCGGACATGATGAACTTCGCCGCGCCTTCGGTCGCTTTAAGGGCGACGTTGCCCGCAAAACCGTCGGTAACCACCACGTCGACGTTGCCGGACACCATGTCGGACCCTTCGCAGTTTCCCGAAAAACCCTTCACCTGCTGACGCATCAACGGAAAGCATTCCTTGGTGAAGTGCGAGCCCTTGGTGTCCTCCGTACCGTTGGACATGAGTCCGATACGGGGGTTCTTGACGCCTAGGACGCACGATGCGTAGGCGACGCCCATCTGGGCGAAGCGTACCATGTCGTCCGGGTCGACGTCCGGGTTGGCGCCCATGTCGCAAAAAACCGTAAGGCCCCCCGAGCGGTTGGGCAGCGTGGAGGTGATGCACGGACGGATGGGGCGACGCTCGCCCTCCGCGGTCACGTAGCGAAACGGCGTGACGTAGGCAGTGCCCGCCGCGGTGACGGCGCCGGTAGACCCCGCTGAGAAGAAGCCGTCGGCGTTACCCTTCTTGACGGCGCGGCAGCCGATGACGATGGAGGACTTGCGCTTGGTCATGACAGCCTGGATGGGGTCGTCTTCCATGGTGATGACATCGGGGGCGATGAGAGCCTCCGCGCGATCGGTGGAATCGCAAAACGGAACCACGATATCCTGAGGACCCGCGGCGAGCACGGTGAGGGCGGGATCGGCGGCAAGGGCGGCGGAGATGCCGTCGAGCACAACTTGGGGCTCCTCGTCCCCTCCCATTACATCGACAACGATGCGTACGTCTTTCATGAATACTCCCCCTTTATAGCGAAATGGCCGACTCACCGAGCCGGCCATACTGTTTCGCGATAGCGTCACGGTAACTCACCTTATGTAAGTTACTCGGTAACGATGACCTCACGATCCTTGTAGAACCCGCAGTTGGGGCACACATGGTGAGGAAGCTTCACGGCACCGCAGCGAGGGCAAACAGAGCGAGCCGCAGCGGTGATCTTCATGTTCGTGGAGCGACGGGAATGCGTCTTCGCGCGACCCTTTTTTTGCTTAGGTACTGGCATGTTGACCTTCCTTATAATCTAAATCGAGCACAATTACGCGCAAGTAGCGATATTAGCACAGTTACAGCAGGTGTACAGGTATTTTTTCCATAACAGTCCCTCTACGCCTGATTTGTGGACGAGACGTGGATTGGGCGCGGCCTTAATCGTCCAATTTGAGGTTCTTCAATGCGGCGAACGGGTTCTCATCGCTATCGACCCAGTCCTGCTCGGCTTTATCCACGCATCCGCAGTCGCCCTCATTGAGGTTGGCGCCGCAGGTGGGGCAGATACCCAGGCAATCCGGGCGGCACAGCACCACAAAGGGCGTATCCATAACGACGGCATCGTTGATGGCGCCGGAAAGATCGACCTGACGGTCCTCCCCCACCAGCTCGAATCCATCCTCGTAGGCTTCCTCGTCCTCAGGCTCTTCGAAAAGGTAGTACTCCTCGATCTCGCCGGCAACGTCGAAGCTCGCGGGCTCCAGGCAGCGGTCGCATTCACCCGTGGCGTGCGCGCGGACCATGCCGGTGACGAGGATGCCGTCGCCGGCATTGGTAAGAACCACATCGTATTGGATACCGTCAGAAAGCTGCAGATGCTTATCGCCCACCGAATAACCATCCACCTCGAGCCTGCCGGATACGGGCATGGACTCGCCGGGATTTTCAAGCTGGCCGGTAAGGTCAACGATGACGCTGGGCGTCTGCGGCTGGTCCGCCGTGCCGGGCTGGATGTCCATTTCGCTCGCCATAGCTACCAGGCACCGTTCTGCGACTGATTAGCGCTCTCATTGAGCTGCTGGCGGCAACGGGCGACGGTTGAGGTGAGGCTCTTGAGGTTCTCCTCCAGATGCGTGAACACCTGCTCCGCGTAGTCCTCGGCAGCATAGCGGGTCTCGCGCTCGTACTGCTGGGCACGATCGCGAATATCATCCGCCTGCTGCTGCGCCAAGCGGACAATCTCCTGCTCGCCGGCGATGGTAAGCGCCTGCTGCTGAGCGTCCGCGATGATGGAATCAGCCTGGGCGGTAGCAGAGGCAAGAAGCTCGTCGCGCTCGCGAAGGATGCGGCGGGACTTCTGCCACTCCTCCGGATAGCTCATGCGGATCTCATCAAGGATGTTGAAGAAGACCTCGGTCTCGATAATCTTCTGCTGAGCCTTGCCGAAAGGAGCCTTGGACTCCTGGATGATACCCTCGAGCTCATCCACCAAGCTTTCGATCCTCTCGCCAGGAAGGTTCTCGCCCGGCATCCCAGTCTCCTTTCAACGGTTGCATATCAACAGGTAATAGTACCACATGCAGCAAGATACTATACAAACCGCTCTTTCAAGGCGCGCTGAACGCAAACGGGAACGAATTCCGATACATCCCCGCCAAACGATGCGATCTGGCGCACCACGGAGGAGGACAGGTACCCGTATTGGGGCGAGCTCATCACGAATATCGACTCGAGCTCCGAATCCAGGCGGTAGTTGAGGTCCGCCTGCTGGAGCTCGTACTCAAAATCCGTCATGGCGCGCAATCCCTTTACCACCGCTCCGGCGCCAACCTGCCGGGCGAAATCAACAAGCAGGCCGCAAAACGGTTGCACGTCGACGTTGGGGATGTCGCTCAGCGCCGTGCGCGCAAGCTCCACGCGCTCGTCCAGCGTGAACACCGTGCCGACGCCGTTTTTGCCCAAGGATTCCGCCACCGCGACCGTAACGCGCGGGAACAGACGGCTCGTTCGACGCGCTACATCGATATGGCCAAAGGTGATGGGGTCGAAGGTGCCCGGCACCAACGCATGGGTAATCTGTTGCATAGTACCTCGCATGTGTGCGATCAAAGGGATAGACAAGAAGGATTGCGTACGTGGACGAGCCTACTCGCCTTTAGTAGAACGCCGAAGAAGCTGGACCGACGTGCTGCCATAGCGCTTGTCGCGCTCCTCGATAAAGTCCAAAGGATCGAGTCCGGGCTTGGCGGAGGCGTGCTCGTAGAGCACCAGCGCGTCATCGGTAAGGCTGCCCGAGGCTGCAAGGCGCTCGACGAAGGCTGAGACGTCTGCCGGGTCGAAATCATAGGGCGGGTCCAAGATCACCAGGTTGAACGGCGCGCCGAAAAGACGGCCACGGTTCGACATGGCAAGCACGTCACCGGACGTAACGCGGTAGCGCGCGCAGGCGCACCCCATGGACTCCAGGTTTTTTCGAACCAGACCGGCTGCCTGCCTATCGATATCGAAGAACGCCGCGAAGCGGGCGCCGCGCGACAGCATCTCCATGCCCATGGCGCCAGAGCCCGCGAAAGCATCCAGCACGCGCGCCGCCTCGATGCCCCCTGCCAGCGCAGAATCGACCATGGATGCGCACGCCTCGCGAACACGATCAGTTGTGGGCCGCGTGACTTCCCGTCCGCGGGGCTCGGACAGCTTCCTGCCCCTCCATTCGCCAGCGATGATTCTCATCCGCCGCTAACCTCCTTAAAGATATCGCCGTAGCGATCGATGACGCGATGCCTGATTGGAAGCGTCCCCACCGAATCGAGCGACGGCGCGTAGCGAAGCGTCTCGATGGCATCCGCATGCGCCCACTCGATAAGATCGGCGTCATCGTCCAAATCAACAAACCGCAAGCTCACGCCGCCATGCTGGCGCAAACCCAAGATCTCGCCCTCATGACGCAGCCGCAAGTCCATCTCTGCCAACGCAAATCCATCCGTCGTTGACTCGAGGGCCTCGAGGCGGTCGATGGCAGGAGACCTACGGCCCCGCTTGCGCTTGAGAGCGCACATGACGTAACACGAGCCCGATAGCTTACCACGTCCAACGCGGCCGCGCAGCTGGTGCAAGGTTGCCAAGCCAAAGCGTTCCCCGTTCTCGATAAGCATGACCGTGGCGTTGGGAACGTCCACGCCAACCTCGACTACCGTTGTGGACACCAGGATGTCTATCTCGCCGGCGCGGAACTCGGAGATGATGCGGTCCTTCTCTTTGGACGACATGCGACCGTGCAACGCCTCGACGCGCTTGCCCCTGTAGGTGATGCGCAGCGCCTCGATATCCTTCTCAACCGAGTGCAACGGCGGGGCGACCACCCTGCCATCGTCATCGCGCTCGAGGGCGGGAACGTCTTCCAGCTCTGAGTCGCCCTCTTTCTCCGCGACCAAGGGGCAGATCACGTATGCTTGGCGGCCTTGCTCCAACGCGTCGCGAATAGCGCCGAAGGCGATATCACGGTTCGCTTCGTCCAACACCTTGGTGGCGACGCCGGCGCCCTCGACCGGACGATGGCGGATAATGCTGGTATCAAGATCGCCGTAAACAGACAGCGCGAGGCTGCGCGGGATGGGCGTTGCGGTCATGACCAGCAAGTCCGCACCGGGCCCCTTGGATCGCAAGGCATTGCGCTGACCGACGCCGAAACGATGCTGCTCATCGATAACGACGAGGCTTAGAAGCTTAAATGAAACGTCTTCGCCCAAAACGGCATGCGTGCCAAAGAGGACGTCGATGGAGCCGGAGCGCAGCCCATCCAGAATGCGCGCGCGCTCCTCCTGCGTGGTCGACCCCGTGAGCAGCGCCCACGAGATTTCCGCCTGCTCGAGCAGGGGGCCGCAATTGACTGCATATTGCTGGGCGAGCACGCCCGTTGGCGCCATAACGCATGCCTGAGATGAGGAATCTGCCACGCTTGCAAGAGCGACGCTTGCCACCGCGGTCTTACCCGTGCCGACATCGCCGAGCAAAAGCCTGTTCATGACGGATGCGCCGCTGGTCATATCTTCCAGGATCTGATCGACGGCCAGCTGCTGCTCTTCGCTGAGCGTGAAGGGAAGGTGCTTGATAAGCGCGTCAACATGCGACCCAACCCGATGCTTGAAGGGGCGCACGCCAAGAAGGCCCGCGTTGCCGCGCAGACGAAGGGCGAGCTGGAGGTAATACACCTCCTCATACGAGAGGCGCTTGCGCGCAAGCTCTCGCTGGGGCATGGAGACGGGAAAGTGAAGAGAGCGGTAGGACCGCGACAAGCTCATAAGGCCGCGCTTTGCCCGAAGGCGCGCGGGAAGCGGATCGCAGAAATCGGCGACCTGCTCGAGCGCACCGGAAACGATGCGCCTCATCCAAGCCTGGCTTATGCCGTCGCGAACGGGGTGCACCGGCAACACCGTTCCGGATACCGATGCGGCGTCGAGCTTTTCAAAATGGGGCGACGCCATCTGCTTGAAGCCGTAGGAGAACTCGACCTTGCCCATAACGGCGAGGCGATCTCCACGCGACAGCTGCTGCGAAATCCAAGGCTGCTTGAAGAACGCCACCTGCAATACGCCCGTCTGGTCAACAAGAGAGACCTCCGTTACCACCATGCGGGGCCGCGGGCGCTTCTCGGTCACGCGGTCCACGGTAGCGATGACGGTGCAGACCTCACCCAGAGGAGCCTGCTCGATGGAGAAGGCCCTGGTGAAATCCAAGTAACGGCGCGGAACGTGAAGGAGGAGGTCCTCCACGCACTCGATACCGAGTTTGCGGAGGGCCTCCTCACGAGCGCCGGAAACGTATTTGAGTCGAGAGACGTCGTCGCTAAGAGCGGCCGAGCGAGCAAGGCGCGCGGACGCGGCGGGCAGCTTAACGCCTGTCGACATGGAGTTGTCCCCTTATTCGATAGAGAAGATGACCGGATACAGCGGCTGCTCGCCACGATGGGAATCGATCTCGAGGTCGGGCTGGGCTTCCTCGATGGCGTCGAGGATCTCCTGGAACGCATCGTCCGAAAGCTCTTCGCCGGCGAGGATGGTAAGGGAGTCGCCCTCTTCCTCGTCCATCATGCGATTGATGCAGTCGACCGTGACCTGGAGCACGTCGGAACCAACGATGTCGATGGAGCCGGCGATGATACCCATGACATCACCGGAGTGGATGGGAGAGCCGTCGGAAGCGGAGCTATCGCGCACGGCGCGGGTGACCTCGCCGTCGCGGACTTCGGAGTATGCATCGCACATGGCTTCGACAACGTCGTCGACGCTCGCATCGGGCATGACGGCGAACAGCGCGGAAAAAGCCTGGGGGACCGTCTTGGTGGGAACGACCACGACGCGTTTGTCCTCGCATGCGTTGGCAGCGGCCTCCGCAGCCATGCGGATGTTGCCGTTGTTGGGCAGGACGATAACGGCCTCGGCATTGACCTTGGCGACGGCATCGAGCAGATCGGCGGTAGAGGGGTTCATGGTCTGGCCACCGGAAACGACGACGTCGACGCCAAGGGACTTCAAGATCTCCGCCTCGCCGGAGCCTGCCGCAACGGCGACAAAGCCAAGGGGCTTAGCGGGCTCGGCGGCAGCCTCCTGATCGGCATGGATCTTAGCGGTGCGCTCGGCGACCTCCAGGTCCATGTTGTGGATGAAGACCTCGTAGACCTGGCCAAACTGGAGCATGTGCTCAAGGACAAGGTTGGGGGTGTTGGAGTGCACGTGAACTTTGTAGTCGGGATACGCACCGACCAGCAGCTCGCAATCGCCCATAGAGGCGAGGAACTGCAGCACCTTGTCCTCATCAAAATGCTTCTCAGCCTTGAAGAGGAACTCGTTGCAGTAACGGTACTCCGATCCCTCCCAGTCGTCATTCGCCTCGATCTTGACGCGATCCAGGGCGCCGGCCTTTGCGGAATCCGCATCGGCATCGAACGTGGCGGAGAAGTCCTCGATGTTGCTCGCGCGTCCCAGGGCTGCGGCGACGAAGTTCTCAAGGAAGATGGCGAAGCCGAAGGCGCCGGAGTCCACCACGCCGTTCTCCTTCAGAACGGGAAGCAGGTCGGGGGTGCGGGCAACGGACTGGTACGCCTCTACGACGATGGCGTCGAGGGCCTCCTCGGCGGTCATGCGCTTCTTTTCGCACTCATCGGCCTTAGTAGAGATGTCGCGAAGGACGGTGAGGATAGTGCCCTCAACCGGCTTGCGGACAGCTTGGAAAGCAACCTTGACGGCGCGACGAAGCGCGGCGGCGATATGAGCGGAAGTGGCGGGCCCGGTTGCACCAACAAGACCTTCGGCGACGCCGCGAAGAATCTGGGAGGTGATGACGCCGGAGTTGCCGCGGGCGCCCATCAGGGAACCGTGTGTGATGGCACCAGCGATAGCCTCCATATCGGCATCGACGGGGAGGGCGGAAAGCTCCTTAACAACCGACTGGAGGGTAAGGGACATGTTGGTGCCGGTATCTCCATCGGGCACGGGGAACACGTTGAGCTTGTTGATTTCCTCTGCCTTCTCAGCAACCGCGCCGGCGGCGATGGGAAAACAGGTGCGAACGGTCTTTGCGATCATTAGATGTTGCAGCTCCATCTCGTGGACAACGCGTACTAGGCGCGCGACTTCATAGCGTCGATGTGAATAGCGATCTTAAGCTTGGAGGGATCGATCTGGGCGATCTCCTGCAGCGTGAAGGTAACGGAGCTGGCAAGGTTCTGGCTCACGGACCTCATGTTGACACCGGCCTCGATAACCACGTGAAGATCGACGGTCAGCCCATCTTCAACGGTGGAAACCAAAACGCCCTTGCGAAGGCGCTGGCCGGAGGACAGGCGAACGCTCTCAGCGCCCTGCAGCTGCTCGGCCATGCCAACCACGCCGTAGCAGGACATGGCAGCGTAACCGGCGATGTCGGCGATGACGTCGTTCGAGACGTTCAGGGAACCGGTAATGGTCTCAGACATGTATCTCCTTCCGCGACGCGCGGGATGTCGCGTCAGTTCATGGGAGTGATCTTTAACATGATAATACGCCTTGAGACCGCGAGCTCTAAAAACAGACGCTTCACACGTTGCGCAATGTGCGGATAAGACCGCTATCTATCTTTTGTCTCTTATCTTTTTTCAAATTCACCCTTGCGCCTCCCCCGGCCATGGATATAATTAACTTCGTTGCTTAGCCGCAACCGAATTCCTCGATAGCTCAATGGTAGAGCACGCGGCTGTTAACCGCGCTGTTGTAGGTTCGAGTCCTACTCGAGGAGCCAGAGCTTTCACCCCGTTCCTTGGAGCGGGGTTTTTTATTATTTCGAGATCTTATCGGCGGTGCATGGTGACGACCTGAAGTTGGAGCGCCCTTCACTTCGATCGACCGCGCTATTAGAGCCGGCAGAAGGCAGCAGAAACCACGTTCCAAACTTTTTTGAAATTCCCCCTTGCGCCTCCCCCGGCCATGGATATAATTAACTTCGTTGCTTAGCCGCAACCGAATTCCTCGATAGCTCAATGGTAGAGCACGCGGCTGTTAACCGCGCTGTTGTAGGTTCGAGTCCTACTCGAGGAGCCAGATTTTTCACCCCGTTCTTTGAACGGGGTTTTTTATTACTTATCTAGATAGTCAACCGTTTGCACGAGATCACGACCAGGCAGCCTAAACCTTCCACTTAGCTAAAAAGCAAAACGTTTCCGCCCCAACGCGCCCTCAACCATCTCCCCTAAAGGGCTGTGCCAAATAATGCCTTAGTGCGAGAAGTCCGATGTGTCAAAAAAGGGCTTAGTGCGGAGGTTTGGTCAAATAGTGCGTTAGTGCGGATTGGAGGGGCTCCGACAAGCCTTCCCTATTCATCGGGCACCATCGCCCGAGCCTTCTAGCTAGGGCTATGTGAACGGTCTATTCATAAGGTACCCTTACTATATCTCTTCGTTTCCGCACTAACGCATTATTTGTCACGCTGGGGTCCGCACTAAGCGACTATTTGCCCTATCCTCCGCACTAAGCCATTATTTGTCCCAGCCCGGTTCCGCACTAAGCGATTATTTGACATCCGCAGTTCGTAAAGTGATCTACGACACCCTCTTGAGGTCGCACGGCAAGCCTCCTGCAGAAGAGCGCCTTCAGATAAGCGCCTCGATACAAAAAGGACCCCGGAAAACCCGGGGTCCCGAAGGGCATCGATGTGGTTTAGCTCTCGATATAGTCCTTGAGCTTGCTCGAACGGCTGGGATGGCGCAGCTTGGCGAGGGTCTTAGACTCGATCTGACGGATGCGCTCGCGCGTCACGCCAAATTCGCGGCCAACCTCCTCGAGCGTGCGGGGATGGCCATCAACGAGGCCGAAGCGAAGCTCGATAACCTTGCGCTCGCGATCGGCAAGGGAGTCGAGAACCTGGGTGAGCTGCTCCTGAAGCATCGAGAAGCTCGCGGCCTCAGGGGGAACGACGGCTTGGGAATCCTCGATGAAGTCACCCAGCTGAGAATCCTCTTCCTCGCCAATAGGCGTCTCCAGGGAGACGGGCTCCTGCGAGATCTTCTGAATCTCGCGGACGCGATCGGCGCTCATATCCATCTCGGCACCGATCTCCTCCGGGGTTGGGTCGCGACCCAGATCCTGCAGTAACTGGCGCTGAACGCGAACGAGCTTGTTAATCGTCTCGACCATGTGCACGGGAATACGGATGGTACGGGCCTGGTCGGCGATGGCGCGCGTAATGGCCTGGCGAATCCACCACGTAGCATAGGTGGAGAACTTAAAGCCCTTCTCGTAGTCAAACTTCTCGACCGCGCGAATAAGGCCCAGGTTGCCCTCCTGGATAAGGTCCAAGAACAGCATGCCGCGACCAACGTAGCGCTTTGCGATGGAAACGACCAGACGCAGGTTTGCAGAGATAAGAGCCTGCTTGGCCTCAAGGCCAACCTGCTCGACGCGGGTAAGACGTCGCATCTCGGCACGAGTGAGCTCGATCTCGCCCGCATCCGCAGCCTCGAGCTTATTGGAGGCCTCAAGGCCGGCCTCGATTTTCATAGCGAGGTCAACCTCGTCCGCAGCGGTCAGCAGATCGACCTTACCGATCTCCTTGAGATACATGCGAACCGGGTCGCCGGTGAGCATTACCGTGGACGCATCGATGCCGCGGGCGCGATTACGCGAACGAGTGGTGCGAACACGGGACTTCTTCTTGGGCTTCTCCGACGCCATCTCGGCGTCCGCCATCTTGGCAACCTTGACGTCGTGATCCTCATCGCTCTCATCGTCATCCAGGCTCACATCGTCCAGATCGCTGACATCATCCGAATCGAGAGCGGCGTCTTCGTCATCGTTTGCCGTGACGATCTCAACACCGCGGTCGCGCAAGCTTCGATAGATGGAGTTCAGCTGTGCATCGGAAACGTCGACGTCCTTCAGTTCGATCTGGATGTCGTCCTCGGTAACCGAACCCTTTGTGGCTGCCTTAACAAGCAGGTTTCCTACATAGGAATCGAGCTCGCTACCGGTGCTCTCCGTCTTTTTAGGCACAGAATCTCCCTTCATAGCACATAGGACACATTACTTTAACACACTCGACTATACCCAGCCAGACTCTTTGTCAATCCGTTGGATATTTCTACAGATTCCTAAATGGGTCGGCAACGCCCTCGACCGCCTTGGCGAGCTCCCTTGCACGGGCCGCGTCCTGCGTCGCCTGGATAGCCATCGCACGCCTCTCTTCCGCCGTCAGGTTCTTATCGCTGCGAAGCTTCGACTGACTCGCCTTCATACGGCGGCGCAACGTGAACAGCTCAAGGCTATCAAGCAGGAAGGCGATGTTGGTCTGCGTGGGATGCTTGCTCGTCGCATCGATGGTGCCCGCGCTTACCAGCTGCGCCGCATCCGGGCAGACGGCCCGCGCGGCGGCCATAACGTCTTGGGGCGACGTGCCCTCAGGTGTGGCGAGCACGGCCCACGCGATAGTCTCGTTCCTTGGCTCCACCCACTCGATCTCCGTAATCCGCTCTGCATTGGGACGAAAATCATCTGGATAGGCGGTCAGAAGCGTCAAGAGTTCCCTCTCGCATGCCAGGGAGCGTCGCTCTAAATCCGTCAACGCGACCGCGAATTGATGAGCGGGCGCAGGCGCGTAAGCTTCCCCGGCATCCGGATACGGCGCCTCGTCCGCATACGGCGCGTCCTCATAGGCATCCAGGGGCACATAGTCGTAAGGCTCTCCCCCATCGACCGGCGCCGACGCAACGTCTGCCGGCGCTATGGAGCCGGTCATGCTCCATGCGCCCTGCGAGGCCGCGGGGGTGACCAAAGAGCCGCTTCGCGATCGGGATGCATCGGAGCGATAGGACGAGGACTCCCTATCGCGGCGCTGCCGTTCATAGCGCTCCGCGCGGCGGGCGGACGCCTCCTCCTCTTTCTGCACATCCCTAAAGACGCGCGGCGCCACGTCGCGTACCATGTCCACATCGACACCGAGCCTGTCTGCGATCTGCATGAAATACGTGTCGATCACGTAACTCGACCGCAGGGGATAGATGAGCCTGCACGCGTCCTCCAGGGCCCTGGCGCGTCCGCCCGGGGTGGATGTGTCGCTACGCTCCTCTAGCTTGCGGTACACAAAGTCCATGAGCGGCTCGGACGCATCGAGCATGTCGCGAAGCGCCTGGCCGCCAAACTGGTGCACAAAATCGTTTGGATCCAGGTTGTCGGGCAAAATGACGCAGCGAAGATCGACCGAATCCTTCTCGATAAACTGAATCGCGCGCTCTGCGGCCTTCTGGCCCGCGGCATCGCCGTCAAACAGGTAGATGATCTTTTTCGCAAAGCGCGTCAACGTTTTTACGTGATGCTCCGTCAGCGCCGTTCCCAGCGTTGCCACCACGTTGCCAAGCCCAGCCTCCCAACATGCGATGCAGTCCGTATAGCCTTCAACCACCACGGCCTCACCCTGGGCGACGATATGTTCCTTAGCCCAGTTAAATCCATACAGGTTGCGCTTCTTATGGAACAGCGGGGTCTCGGACGTGTTAAGGTATTTCGGCTCGCCATCGCCCGTGATGCGGCCGCCGAACGCAATGCATTTCCCCTGCTCGTCAAAAATGGGAAACATGACGCGCTCGTAGAATCGATCGACCAGCCCGCCACCGCGACCCGTAAACGCAACGTTGGCATCGATCATCTCTCGAGGGGTAAAACCCTTTTGGGAAAGATGGGCGACCAACGTGTTGCGCCCAACAGAATAGCCCAAACGGTAACGACGGCACACGTCCGCAGACAGCCCGCGATGCGAGCAGTACTCCCTTCCACGGCCGTCTTTACCCCTCATCAACATGGTATGGAAGAACTGCGACGTCTCTTCGCACACGTCGATGAGGCGAGAGCGCTTGGTACCCTTGCGAGCCGGCCCCTCATCCGATATTTCTATGCCGGCACGCTCCGCAAGGTAGCGAATCGAATCGGGAAAGCTTAGGTTTTCGCGCTTCATGGTATAGGTAAAGACGTCGCCGCCCTCCCCGCAACCAAAGCAATGCCATACCTGCGTGGATGGAATGATGTGAAACGACGGGGTCTTCTCACCATGAAACGGGCAGCAGCCCCAAAACTCGCTACCGCGCGGCTTGAGCTCGACCGTTTCTTGGACGAGCTCCACTAGATCCGTTGCCGCCCTAACCTTATCTTTATCTTCATCGCTAATCATGGGCAATCCTTATCGCCGAGTCGCCATGAAGGCGCGAGACCGTTTCGATATCGCCGTTGACAACCTCGATGAGCTGAGCGATTGAGTCGAAATGGCATGAAGGCCTGAGTCTTTTTGTAAACGAGACCTTAAGGTCTTTGCCGTACAGGTCGCCGGAGAAACCCAAAAGGTTTGCCTCAAGACGAGCGGACCGCTTGGATTGGGCGAACATAGGCGGAATCCCAACGTTCACCGCAGCGGGCCACGCGAACCCATCCAGATAGGCGTAGCCCGCGTAGACCCCATCGAGCGGCAGCTGAATCATGGGATCCACTATGACGTTGGCGGTGGGAAAGCCCATGCTGGTCCCCTGCCCGCGGCCGGAGCCCACGGCACCGCGAACAACGTAGGTGCGCCCCAGCTCTCGGCTCACGTCGTCGATTTCGCCCTTGGACAGCAAAGAACGAATGCGCGTCGCGGTAACGGCGACCCCTTGGTCAGAAACAAGGTCGTGCCCAAATACCTCTATGGAACGCTGCGACCCCCATCGCGCGATGACATCGACGTTGGACGCCCCGCGTGCGCCAAGCTTGAAATCCGAACCAACGTGAATAGAGCGGATATCGAGATATGGAGCTAGAACGCCCTCGAAAAAGCCCACGTGGTCAAGCGCCGCGACGGACCTATCGAAGGGGACGACGAGCACGGCGTCGACGCCGCTTAGGGAAAGCGCGCGAAGACGATCCTCGACCGACATGAGTTTAAGCGATGGGTTGCGAGACACCACCTGATCGGGATCGGGATCGAACGTGACCGCGACGGAAATGGTGCCGCGACGGCGAGCATCCTCCACCGTGCGGGCGAGCAGCTCGCTGTGACCAACATGCAGGCCATCGAATACGCCGATCGCGATCGATGCGGGCGCAGGCCCATCGAATCCATCAAAGAAGCCCTCGCCGATGCGTCGCACGCCGGCAGCGCGCGCACCGACCAAAAAGTCGCGTCTTAGTTCGGCGATCGAATACGTCATCCACGCACCCCTTCAATACCTTGCGGAAAAACATGCTCCATCTTGAAGCGGTCGCCGTCGACCCGTGCGACGGCCCTCAACTGCCCGGCGTGCACAAGCGCCACCCGGCTGCCATGATCGACCGGCAATCCGTTGGGAGCAGAAATGGATCTACCCAGCAGCGCGTCCTCAAGTTGCTCATCGCAGATCGAAGAGGCGTGTAGATTCAGAGCTGCCACGGGATCGAGCGCGCGCTCGCGAGCCGACGCTGCATCCAAACCATCAACCGCCAGGCACTGGCCGATGCCGACGCCGCCGGAAGCGGTCCTCCTTAGCGCCGACACGTGAGCAGCAGATCCTGCCGCGCGGCCAATGTCGCGGGCGAGCGCTCGGATATATGTACCCTTGCTCACGCTGAACGCGACGGTCCAAACCGGATTTCCAGACTCAGGGTCCAAAGATATCGAGATAAGGTCGGCTGCGGAGACTTCGATGGGTCGAGAGGGCAGCACCACCTCGTCCCCCGAACGCGCGCGCTTGTAGGAGCGCACGCCGTCGACGGAAATAGCCGAGAACGCGGGCGGGACCTGTTCGGATGCGCCGAGGAATCCCGACAGCACGCGACGGGCGCCCTCTTCGTCGAACAGGGATTGACCGGGTTCCACCGTGCGGGTTGGCTCGCCTTCAGAATCGTCCGTATTGGTCTCGTATCCAAAACGGATGTCGGCGATATAGCTTTTTGAATCAAGCGTGAGCATGCCGAGCAAACGCGTCGCCTGGCCAACGCCGATAATCATGACCCCCGTAGCCAAAGGGTCAAGGGTTCCTGCATGACCCACCCGGCGCTCGTGCACCGCTCGGCGCACCTTTGCGACGACGTCGTGAGAGGTGCAGCCGAGCGGCTTGTCGACTGCGAGGAGCAGGTTCAAGTCTGCGGGTTTGCGCTTTGCCATAAGTTGTGCATCACCTATCGATGGGCGTTGGTTACCAATTCATCGAGTTCAGGCAGGAGGGTATCAAGCGCCTCCTCCACCGTTCCGTAAAACGTAAATCCCGCTGCAGCCGCATGTCCGCCGCCATTATGGGCCGACGCGATATAGGAGATATCCAACGAGCCCTTAGAACGGAGGTTGCCGCGGATAACGCCCGGTTCGTTCTCCTTCAAGAACAGGCAGACCTCGGAACCCTGGACAGAGCGGACGACGTCGACCAAGCCATCGCATTCGTCGGACGAGACGCCACATGAAACCAGGTCATCGGCATAAGCGTAGCTATAGGCCACTCGTCCATCGGCGATTGCCTTGATACGGCCCATCACGATCGATTCAAGCCGTAAATATTCGATGCGCTGGCTTTGATAGACCTCGAGCGCGATGCGCGCGGGCTCCGCGCCGGCGTCGACAAGACGAGAAGCGCATGCAAACGCCGACGGGTCGGCGTTTTGGTACTGGAACCTTCCCGTATCGGTAACAAGACCGGTAAGCAGGCAGGTAGCGATTTGGGGAGACCTGGGATAGCCGGCGGCTTCGAGGAGCTCTTCAACGAGAACGGCCGTCGCCGCGGCGTTGACCACGCGAACGGCAGCGTCGCCAAACTCCTCGCGTGAGGGATGGTGATCGATGACCACGCGGCCGCGGGAGCGCTTTGCGACAACGGCGGAGTCCGCCAGCCGCCCAAGCGTAGGACAGTCCACGGAAATAAACAGGTCCGGGGTCTCGTGATACTCGGCGGCAGGAACCATCATGTCCGAACCGACCATAAACCGGTAGACGCGCGGAACAGGCGCTATATCCGCAAGCAAGAAAACGATCTTTTTAGAAGGAAAGTTCTCGCGAAGGGAGAGACCGAGACCAAGGGCGGAGCCCAGCGCATCGCCATCGGGATTGGTGTGTCCCGAAATAGCGATGGTCTGGGCGCCCTCGATGCAATCTATAACGCTCCCCCACATGTCGGGGGTAGTGCTCCGCGCGAGACAACAAGAAGTGCTACTCATGCGACTCCTGGTCATCGTCGTCTTCGATACCTGCATCGAGTTGCTCCAAGCCAAGCTTGGCGCGAAGCTCGGGAGCGAGCGGGTATCCTTCCTCGTCCTTCTCGACGTCGATAGTCTCCGGCACGTTCTCAAGAGCCCTCGCGATGCGCTCCGCTTCATCGGTGGAGCGGTCGATACGAAAATCGAGCTCGGGAGTCACGCGCCAATCCAGAGACCGGGCGAGAAGGCTGCGGATGCGGCCCTTGGCAGAGCCAAGGGCCTCGAGGACCTCTTCATAGCGGTCCCCATCGCAGCTAACGAACACGCGGGCAAAAGAGCGATCGATGGAGACTTCCACGCCGGTAAGCGTTACCAGGTCGAGCCTGGGATCGGAAACCTCGAACAGCAGGATGTAGCCCAGCTTCTCACGAAGCTGCTCGCCAAGCCTGCGAGTGGCGTTGTTCTGCTTCACGCTTGCCCTCCTTATTTACTCGGTACGAGCGACCTCGACGATCTTGTAAGCCTCGAAGATGTCGCCGACCTTGATGTCCTGGAACTTCTCGATACCAAGACCGCACTCGTAACCGTTCTTAACGGTCTTGACATCGTCCTTGAAGCGGCGCATGGAGCCAAACTCGCCGTCGAAGATGACGACGCCGTCGCGAACGACGCGGACCTTGTCGTCGCGGCTGATCTCGCCCTCGGTAACCATGCAACCTGCGATGAGTCCGGCCTTGGGAACGCGGAACGTATCGCGGACCTCGGCGCAACCGGTCTGGACCTCCTCCTCGGTGGGAGCAAGCATGCCGATACGGGCGGCATCGATGTCCTCGATCGCCTTGTAGATGATCGAATAGGTCTTGATCTGCACGCTCTCCTTCTCCGCGGCGTCGCGAGCCTTGCCCTGCGGACGGACGCCGAAGCCGATGATGATGGCATTAGACGCGGCGGCAAGCGAGACGTCGGTCTCGGAGATGGCGCCGACGGCGGAGTGGATGATGTTGATACGGACCTCGGACTGGTCCATCTTGCCGATGGAGTCGGCAAGCGCCTCGATGGTGCCCTGGGTGTCGGCCTTGACGACCAGGTTGAGCTCCTTGAGCTCGTTTTGGCTCATCTCCTCGAACAGGGTCTCAAGGGTGACGTGCTTGACCTTGTTCTGCTCCTCGATACGGGCCTTGAGAGCGCGCTGCTCAGCAAGGTCGCGGGCATCGCGGGCGTCCTCGAAGACGCGGAACTCGTCGCCGGCCGCCGGAACCGAGTTGAGACCGAGGATCTCGACGGCGTCGGAAGGACGCGCCTCGTCCTTGTGCTCACCGTGCTGGTCGAGCATGGCGCGAACGGAGCCGTAGCTCTGACCCGCGACGATGGTATCGCCAACGTGCAGCGTGCCGCGCGTGACGAGCAGCGTGGCGACCGGACCGCGCCCGCGATCGAGCTTTGCCTCGATGATGTTGCCGGAAGCAAAGGTATCGGGGTTGGCCTTGAGCTCGAGAACGTCAGCCTGGAGAAGGATGGTCTCGAGCAGCTCATCGATACCGATGTTCTTCTTAGCGGAGACGTTGACGAACATGTTCTGTCCGCCCCACTCCTCCGGGATGATGCCGTATTCGGTCAGCATCTGGCGGACCTTATCGGGATTGGCCTCTTCCTTATCGCACTTGTTGACGGCGACGATGATGGGCACGCCGGCGGCCTTGGAGTGGTTAATAGCCTCGATGGTCTGGGGCATGACGCCGTCGTCGGCAGCGACCACCAGGACAACGACGTCGGTGATCTTCGCGCCGCGGGCGCGCATGGCGGTAAACGCCTCATGGCCCGGGGTGTCGACGAACGTGATCTTGCGGCCGTTGATCATGACCTCGGAAGCACCGATGTGCTGGGTGATGCCGCCGGCCTCGCCGCTCCACACGTTAGTGTGGCGAATGGCGTCGAGCAGGCTGGTCTTGCCGTGGTCGACGTGGCCCATGACGGTGACCACGGGCGGACGGGGCTTGAGGTCCTTGGGATCGTCGTAGAAGCTGAAGGAGTTCTCCTCCTCGGCGGTGACGATGCGAACCTTGCGGCCCATGTCGTCGGCGACGAGCTCGACCAGGTCATTGCTCATGGACTGTGTCATGGTAAGCGGGGTGCCCAGCAGGAAAAGGCGCTTGATGATGTCGTTGGCGGAAACGTCGAGGGCCTCGGCGAGCTCGGCCACGGTGACGCCCTCGGAAACTTTGACGGCGTCGAGATCCTCGGGGTTGATGCCCTGGGCGATAGCCTCCTCGAGCTTCTTCTCCTGCTTCAGCTGCTCCGCCTCGCGCTCGCGCTTCTCCTTGCGCTTCTTGCGGCGGCCCGTAGACTCGCGGGACGCCTCCTCGACGGCGGCTCGAGCCTCCTCGAGAACCTTCTCGCGGCTGTACTCTTCCGCCTCGCGAGCCATGCGGGCGTAACGGTCTTCCTCAACGTGAGCGGAACCCTTGCGCTTCTTACCCTTTCCGCCCTTATCCGGGGACGGGAAGTCGACGTTGCCGGGAACAGCGGGAGCGGAGTTGCTGCGGCGGCGATGAGCGGGCGCTTCGTTCGTAGCGGAACCGCGATCACCGCGATCGGAACGCTCGCCGCGCTCGCCGCGCTGGCCACGGCCCTTGCGCGCGGGTCGCTCCGAAGCGGAAGCAGCCTTCTTCTTCGCGTCCTCTTCCTTCTTCTCCTTCAGGACGGCTTCCTGAGCCGCGATCTGGTCGAGCAGGGAGCGGAAGCGGGAGCCGGAGTCCGATGCCGGAACGGCACGACGCTTGGCCTCGAGCTCCTCGGCGGCGATGCGCTCCTTCTCCTTGCGGGCGGCCTCGCGGGCGGCCTCCTCGGCTGCGGCGCGGGCGGCCTCCTCGGCGGCCTGGGCCGCGAGGGAGAGTCGACGCTCCTCCTCGCGACGGGCCTCGGCGGCGATGCGCTCCTTCTCGGCCTCCGCCTTGGCAGCGGCCTCCTCGGCTGCAGCAGCCTGCTGCTCGGCAATCTTCTTCGCCTCGATCTCGGCAGAGCGGGCCTCGATCACCGGGGCGAGCTTCTTCTTCACCATGGAGACGTATGCGTCCTCGAGTGCAGACGAAGCGGACTTCGCCGGGATCTTCATTTCTGCGAGCTGGTCGAGCAGCTCCTTGGAAGTCATTCCAAATTCTTTAGCAAGGCTTGATACGCGAACCTTCGCCATACGCCTTTCACCTACCTCTCAAGCACATGCGTGCTCATACATACGAAACGGGCCATGCTTGACAGCGCTAGATCAGGTCGTCGGCGTCGTCGATGATATCGGCGCCGGGCTCACCCATTACAAGTTCGTCGTGAACGCCGCAGAAACGCGAACCGGGGCGGGACTGGTTGCGGCAGCGCACGCCGTCCTCGTCCACATATGCGCAGCGCTCGGGCTCAAGGTCCTCATCGTCCTCGTAGATAAGGTCCTCGGCGGGGGCGGCGGGAACCGGAACGTTCTTGAGGATGTCCGCAGCAAGGGTCTCGTTCTTGATGTCGATGTGCCAACCCGTGAGGCGAGCGGCGAGACGGGCGTTCTGGCCCTCCTTGCCAATGGCGAGGGAGAGCTGGTCGTCCGGGACGATGACGCCGGCGTAGTTCTTCTCCTCATCGATCAGCACGCGGGTGACCTTAGCGGGAGACAGCGCGTTGGCAACGTAGACGGCCGGATCGGCATCCCACAGGATGACGTCGACGCGCTCGCCGCGGAGCTCGGAAACCACGGTGCGGACGCGGCTGCCCTTGGGGCCAACGCAGGCGCCGACCGGATCGAGGCGGTCGTCCAGGGAGCGGACGGCGACCTTGGAGCGCATACCGGGCTCGCGGGCGATGGACTTGACCTCGACGGTTCCCTCATAGATCTCAGGCACCTCGAGCTCGAAAAGGCGCTTGATCAGCGCGGGGTGCGTACGGGAGACCACGATGGGCGGACGAGAGTGCTCGCCGCGAACGGGCTGCAGCGTGGAATTGGGGTCGCGGACGTCGATGATGACGGCCTTGAGGCGCTGGTTGTGAAGATAGCGCTCGCCCTGGGGGCGCTCGTTGCGCTCGTTCTCGTAGCGGCGCTGGTCAAAATGCGGGAGCTCGGCCTCGACGCCCTCGCGGATCTTCACGATGGTGAAGTCCGGGGTGGACTGAAGCACGGTGCCGTTGATGATGTCGCCGATACGACCGGAGAACTCCTCGTAGATCTGCTCGCGGGCGGAGTTGCGGACGATCGCGTTGATCTCCGCCTTGGCGTGCTGGGCGGCGATACGGGAGGTATCGCGAGGGGTGACGTCGATCTCCTCCCACTCGGTGTAGTTGCCCTCTTCGTCCATAGAATCATCGATGGGGATGAGCTTGTAGACGTAGATCTTGCCATTGGAGCGGTCGATGGTGACCTTCGCGCCCCAATCAAGATGCAAGATCTCGGCGTAGCTCTTGGCAAGCGACTGCTCGAGGCGGTCGATCAGGTAGAGCTGGTCGATGTGCTTCTCCTGGCACAGCGCCATCAGCGCGTCCATCATATCGGATGCCATTTACTTCTCCTCCTTCTTGGGCTTGAAGTCGAACACCGGCTTCAAGACGCACTTCTTCACTTCGTCGTAAGAGATGGTCGCAGGGTCCTCGCCCTCAAGCTCCAGGGTCACCTGCGTATCGGTCGCCTGAGCGATAGTGCCCTTATAGCTGCGACGACCCTGCATGGCCGTGGTGGTGAGCTCAACCGGCTCGCCCACAAAGCGGGCAAAATCGGAAGGACGACGCAGGGGGCGCGCCATGCCGGGGCTCGAAACCTCGAGCGTATAGGGTCCGGCGATGGGATCGAGCTGCTCAACGCAATCGGAAACCCATGCGCTCTGCGCGGTCACGTCTTCGAGCGAGATGGATTCGCCGTCAAGGCGATCGAGGCGAACGCGCACGCACGGCGCCTTGGTTGCGCCCACGATCTCGACATCGACTACATCGATACCGTGGTCCCGGGCGACCGCCTCCAATGCGTCGATGATCTCTTGCTCCAACTTGCTCTTGACCATGCAACACCTCCTCATACAAGAAAGGAAGCGGGGCCGAAACCCCACTCCCTCTTACGAAACAGCTTCAATTACTCGCCAAGCTTACCACGAATAGGCTGAACTTGCAAAAATTCGGCGAAGTGGTCGAAATAAGCGGACGAATGGGGGCTACGTCACCACAATGTTTCCATGAGATTGCGGTGCGCCTCCCCCGCCAAGTCCCAATTCGAACCGTTATTTGACCACCAGGTTGACGAGCTTGCCGGGAACGCAGATGGCCTTGACCACCGTTTTACCGTCGATCCACTTAGCGACCGCGGACTCAGCGGCGCCCTGCATGGCGGCGTTGTCGGCTCCGGCGGGCACCATGACGCGGGCGCGCATCTTGCCCAGAACCTGAACGGCGATCTCGACCTCGTCCGCGGCGGCTTCCGCAACATCGAACTCAGGCCAAGGGGCGGTGTAGACGCTGCCGTCACGACCCAACGCAGCATGCCACAGCTCTTCGCAGACAAACGGGCAGATGGGAGCGAGGACGGAAACGATGTCCTCGGCAACCAGAGCGGTCAGGGCGGCGTCGCGCGACTCCGGCTCCACCGCGTTGATATAGGCGCTCGCCGCGTTGACCAGCTCCATCATCGCGGAGATGGCGGTGTTGAACTGGCCGCGGTCGAAATCGTCGGTGCACTTGGCAAGCGTGCGGTGACGCTCGCGGTACAGATCGAGCGCGGAAGCGTCCAGGCCCGCCTTATCGAGGGCCGAGGGGTCACCGGCGGTCTCGCAGAGCTGCCAGACAATGCGCCATGCGCGCTTGATGAAGCGGTTGGCGCCCTCCACGGCGTTGGGATCCCAGTCGAAGTCCTTCTCGGGAGGAGCGATGAACAGGATAGCGAGGCGCATGGTGTCCGCACCGAAGGGCTCGATGACGCTGGAGGGCGGGACGACGTTGCCCTTGGACTTGGACATGGTATCGCCGTTCTCGTCCTTCACCATACCCTGGCACAGCAGGTTGGTGAAGGGCTCGTCCACGTCCAGCAACCCGATATCGCGCAGCGCCTTGGTGAAGAAGCGGCTATAGAGCAGGTGCAGGATCGCGTGCTCGATACCGCCGATGTAGTTATCGACCGGCATCCAATGGTTCGCGGCCTCCTTGGAGAAAGGACGCTCCGTGTTGTGCGGATCGGTATAGCGCAGGTAGTACCAGCTGGAGCACGTGAAGGTGTCCATGGTATCCGTCTCGCGACGGGCGGGCGCGCCGCAGACCGGGCAGGTGGTCTCATAGAACTCGCGGCACTCCGCGAGCGTCTCGCCGGCGCCCAGGTCAAGATTCTCGGGAAGCGTCACCGGCAGCTGGTCCTCGGGAACCGGAACGATGCCGCAGTGCTCGCAGTGGATAGCCGGGATGGGGTTTCCCCAGTAGCGCTGGCGGGAGATAAGCCAGTCGCGCAGGCGGAACTGAACGGAACGCCTGCCGGTGCCGGCCGCCTCCAGGTCGGCGACGATGGCGGCCTCGCCCTCGGAGTGCTTGCCGCCGATCATGCCGGTGTACTTGCCGGACTGGACCAGCGTGCCCTCGCAGGTGAGCGCCTCCTCCCAATCGACGGACGTGACGACCGTGCCCTGCTCGTCCTTGAGCTGGTCGAACAGAGGATCGTCATCGGAGAGGATGATGGGGACAACGGGCAGGTTGTACTTCTTGGCAAACTCGAAGTCGCGCTGGTCGCCGCAAGGTACGGCCATGACGGCGCCGGTTCCGTAATCGGAGATGATGTAGTCGGCGACCCATACCGGCACCTTGGCGCCGGAGACCGGGTTGAGAACATAACGGCCCGTGAAGGCGCCGTGCTTCTCAAGGGTGCCCTGGGCGCGCTCGACGGCAGAGATATGCTTAGCGCCCTCGACCACCTCGCGGACGGCTGCCTCGTACTCGGTTCCCTCGACAAGCTCCATCAAGCCCTTGTATTCGGGGGCGAGCAGGAAGAAGGTGTTGCCGAACAGGGTGTCCGCACGGGTGGTGAAGACGGTAATCTTGCCCTCGTCGCCGGGGATGGGCTCGCCGTTCTTATCGCAAAGGGTAAAGTCTACCTCGGCGCCCTCGGAACGGCCGATCCAGTTGGCCTGCATCTGCTTGACGCGCTCGGGCCAGCCGGGGAGCTTCTCCAGATCATCGAGCAGCTCCTGCGCATAAGCGGTGATCTTGATGTACCACTGCTCCAGGTCGCGCTTCTCCACCTCGGAGTCGCAACGCCAGCAGCGGCCCTCGGTCACCTGCTCGTTGGCAAGGACCGTCTCGCACTTGGGGCACCAGTTGACGGGATTCTTCTTGCGGTAAACCAGCCCGCGCTCCCACAGCTTCTCGAAGATCCACTGGCCCCAGCGGTAGTAATCCGGGCTGCAGGTCTTGACCAAGCGATCCATATCGTAGGAAAAGCCCATGCGCTTCATGGTCGCGAGAGCCTGGTCCATGTTCTTATACGTCCAGGCAGCGGCCTGGGTGTTGTGCTTGATGGCGGCGTTTTCCGCGGGCAGGCCAAAAGCGTCGAAGCCGATGGGATGCAGCACGTCGAAACCGCGCATGCGGGCCTGGCGCGCCATAGCGTCGCCGATGGTGTAATTGCGCGCATGCCCCATGTGCAGGTCGCCCGAAGGATACGGGAACATCTCGAGAACGTACTTCTTGGGCTTGGAAGAATCGGTGTCCACGGCAAAGAGGTTGCTCTCCTCCCATGCCTTCACCCATTTCTCCTCAATGGCCCGGGCGTCATACGCCGGAATCTCACCCGGCACGCGGCCCTCGTGGTTATGCTCGCAGCAATCGCACATGGCAGGCTCCTCGCTATCGATGGAATCAAATCAGCAATGCTCGTAATGTTACCAGCACTATCCAGCAAGTACAGGTTAAATGAATGCAAACTTGCAAAGAGCCAAATGAGCGACGAGCATGTTTGGAACGCACGTGAAGAAATGGACGAGGAGCAGGTTAAAAAATGGCCCCGCCCGCAAGGGACGAGGCCATGGCGATCAAATGACTTGCGCGAGGTGCAAAACCTTACTGGTAGCTCACGCTCTGCTGGGAGTCCTTGACAACGACGTCGTGCGCGCCACCCTCGACAATGGAGGTCGCGGAAACAAGCGTCAGGCGAGCCTTCTCCTGCAGCTCGGGAATGGAGAGCGCGCCGCAGTTGCACATGGTGGACTTCACCTTGTACAGCGTGCCGTTGACTCCGTCCTTGAGAGAGCCGGCATAGGGCACGTAGGAATCGACGCCCTCGACAAAGGAGAGCTTCTGCGCGCCGCCCAGGTCATAGCGCTGCCAGTTGCGAGCGCGCGCGGAGCCCTCGCCCCAGTACTCCTTCATGTACTGGCCGTTGACGTTCACGCGAGAGGTCGGGGACTCGTCGAAGCGGGCGAAGTAGCGACCCAGCATCATGAAGTCGGCGCCCATGGCGAGCGCGAGCGTCATGTGATAGTCGTAAACGATGCCGCCGTCAGAGCAGACGGGCACGTAGACGCCGGTCTCCTCGAAGTACTCGTCGCGAGCGCGGCAGACATCGATCAGAGCGGTGGCCTGGCCGCGGCCGATGCCCTTGGTCTCGCGAGTGATGCAGATGGAACCGCCGCCGATACCAACCTTGATGAAGTCGGCACCGCAGTCTGCCAGGAATCGGAAGCCCTCGGCATCGACAACGTTGCCCGCGCCGACCTTGACGGACTCGCCGTAATTAGCGCGGATCCACTCGATGGTGCGCTTCTGCCACTCAGAGAAGCCCTCGGAGGAGTCGATGCACAAAACGTCTGCACCGGCCTCGACCAACAGGGGCACGCGCTCGGCGTAGTCGCGGGTGTTGATACCGGCGCCGACCATGTAGCGCTTGTTGGCATCGAGCAGCTCGTTGGGGTTGGTCTTGTGGCTATCGTAGTCCTTACGGAAGACGATGCCCACCAGGTGGTCGTTCTCGTCCACGACGGGAAGAGCGTTGAGCTTCTTATCCCAGATAAGGTCGTTTGCGTCCTTCAGGGTGATGTCCTTATCGCCCACGATGAGCTCGGCGCGCGGCGTCATGAACTCGGCGACCTTCTTGGAATGGTCGTCGCGGCTGGGGCGGTAGTCGCGGCTGGTAACAATGCCCAGAAGCTTGCCGCGGGGCGTGCCGTCATCGGTCACGGGCATGGTAGAGTGCCCGGTCTTGTCCTTGAGCTCGATGACCTGGGCCATGGTCATGTCCGGGGTCAGCGTGGAATCGGACTCGACAAAGCCTGCCTTGTGGTCCTTGACGGCCTTGACCATGGCGGCCTCGGACTCGGGGGTCTGGGAGCCGTAGATAAAGGAAAGGCCGCCCTCGGTTGCCAGGGCGACGCCCATGTCGACGCCGGACACGGACTGCATGATGGCGGAGACCATGGGAATGTTCAGGGTGATCGCTGGCTCCTCGCCGCGCTTGAAGCGAGTCAGCGGCGTCTTGAGCGAGACGTTTGTTGGCACGCATTCAGAGGATGAATAACCGGGGACGAGTAGGTACTCGGAAAAGGTATGGGACTCACCTGGGAAAAACGTGGCCATGGTACTCCTTCGCATGCCGCATGTCGTATAGGTTGCAGCCCATTGTAGCGCAGTCGGTGCTGCTACAATGCAAAGTGTCCAAACTATTACACGATATTCCAATGCATCGCGATTGTATGAAGGCAGGTCGCATATGAAATTGAAGGCTTCCGCGCGCCTTGTGGTCAACTCGGAGAACCCCGAGCTGCCGGGCACCTTTAGCCATGGGTGCGTCATGCTTCTCGACGGCGTGTCTCGCACCAAATCGCTTAACAAGGCCGCTAAAGAGCTCGGCATGGCTTATTCAAAAGCGTGGCGCCTGGTAAAGGAAGCAGAAGGTCAGCTTGGCTATCAGCTCTTGCTGCGCGACGGGGCGAGAGGGTCTAGCCTTACGCCCGAGGGCGCTCGCGCGGTAGAGGCCTATCGCGTCCTTCAGGATGAGATAGACGAGCTGCTACAGCGGCGCACCCCCGAGCTATTTGGGTAGGCGCGAACACGGGCTAACCGAAAAACGCCTTAAGGCCGATGAATATCAAGACGATGCCGCCGGCAATCTGAGCATGAGAGCCGAAGCGCTCGCCCAAGCGACGCCCGATTATCAGGACGGCAAAGCAGCACGCAAGCGTGGTGAGCCCGATCGACAGACCGTACATCACGATATCGGCGCCCGATGCGGCAAGAGAAACCCCGACCACAAACGCATCGATAGACGTTGCGATCGACTCGAAGAAGATGGTGGCGAACGAAAGCTTGGCGGCCGAGCACGACTCGGGCTCGCGCAGCTCGCGCACGGCCTCGATAATCATCTTGCCGCCGACGAACGCGAGAATAACCAGCGAAACAATGCCCGCATAAGCCTCGATGACAGGCGCTATCAAGGTTCCGCCAAAATACCCCGCGACCGGCATAGCGGCCTGGAAGACGGCGAAGGCGATGGGCATGGCGATCTTCTTGGAGATAGGCATGCCCGGCTCGCACAGGGTATTGGACAAGGTGACCGCCATGGCATCCATGGCAAGCGCGATGCCCAAAACAATGCTCTCGACCAAAGAACCTATAACCGCTGCGTTCAAGTTTCCTCCCCATACTTAATCCGCAACACCGATGATTCGGAACCGATTCACATGATGTATGCGACCAAGCCCGGCGCCTAGACGGCACCGCGCAGCGCCCTGTCGATATCGTCCACGACGCCAAGAGGGTTGTCGGTCCCCGCAAAAAGCCTGACGGTGCAACCCCCGTCGCCCTCGAGCGCGGAGACCCTGGTGCGGGGGCCTCCCGCGGGAGCCGTGCGATACTCGGCTCCAAGGGCGCGGATAAACTCACCTGCCCGCGCGCCCCGCGGCAGCGCGAAATCAATCGCCGGACCCGCGCCGTGCATAAGCACGCTCGAGGCGACCTTACGATCTACATGGGCGGACAGTCCGGGATAGTCGACGCGCGGGATAGCTGGATGGGCGGCAAGGTATTCGGCGATCGCCCTCGCGTTATCCATATGGCGCTGCATGCGGACCTCGACGGTATCGAGCCCTTGAGCGATGCAGTCGAGCGATGACGCATCCCAAAGAAGGGACGTACGCGCCTCGCTTTGGGACAGCCGCGACTCCAGAAGGCTGAACGCCGTTCTTGCCGCGGGGTCGTCCGCGCGATGCCCGCCCCGCTTGAATTGATCGCGCGCAACGCTCACGGCAACCACCTTGCAGCCAAGAGATCCGGCGGCAACGCGGTCGAGGGCCTCGAGCACCACGTGCGCTCCAAGGGAAAGGGCATGGCACCCAAAAAGAGAGGCGACGGTGTTGTCAACAACCAGCAGCGCCCCCTCTTCGCGAGCGGCGACCGCAAGCGCGCGAAGATCTGGAACCCTGAGCCCCAGGCAGCCGATAGAATTCACAAACCAGACAAGCGAAGCGTCTTTGGATCCCGCATCCCTCCCCGCTCGTACAAACTCGTCCACGCTCGGCCGGTCGATAAAGCGAATGCAGCTTGAATCGAAACCCTGCAAAAACGCACCGGTGAAATCATTTGCGCACGCCACCAAACGCGAGCGCTCCGCAAGACCCGTTAGCGCAAGGGCAGCAGGCGCATGAGCGGCCCGCACAAACCAAGACGCGCGGGCCGAGCATGCGCGCGCATAGCGCTCCTCGATAGACGCGAGGTCGCCCATTGCTATCCCCTCCTATTTGCAAATAAGAAGAATTTATTATTCCATCAAAAGCAAGGCCCCGCAACCACAAAGGCTGCGGGGCGCTGTAAGGGCTCTGTAATGCTTTGGCCGATGAGCCCATCCGAGCAAAGCCGTTAGCGACGCTCGGCGATCTCTGCCTTGATATCGACGATGAAATCGGAAAGCTCGCGCTGGACGGTCTCGTTGCTGCGGTCGCGGACGGAGATGTTGCCGCTCTCGACCTCCTTCTCACCGATGATGAGCATGTAGGGAACGCGGTCCGTGCTGCGGGCGTCGCGGATCTTGTAGCCGATCTTCTCGTCGCGATCGTCCACCTTGGCGCGGACGCCGGCGGCAACGAGCTGATCGCAGACGGCGTGGGCGTAGTCGCGGCTCTTCTCGGAGACGGGCAGGACCTTGACCTGCAGCGGAGCGAGCCAAGTGGGGAACTTGCCCTCGAAGTGCTCGATCAGGATGCCGATGAAGCGCTCGATGGAGCCGAAGCAGACGCGATGGAGCATGATGGGGCGCTTCTTCTCGCCGTCGGCGTCAATGTAGGTGAGATCGAAGTTTTGGGGCATCTGGAAGTCCAGCTGAACGGTGCCGCACTGCCAGGTGCGACCCAGCGAGTCCTCCAGGTGGAAGTCGATCTTGGGACCGTAGAAGGCGCCGTCGCCCTCGTTGATGACATAGTCCATGCCAAGCTGCTCGAGCGCGGTCTTGAGGCCGGCCTCCGCCGCCTCCCAATCCTCGTCCGAACCCATCGAGTCATCGGGACGGGTGGAGAGCTCCAGGTGATAGGTGAAGCCGAACTTGTCATAGACGGAGGTGATGAGGTTGACAACGCCCACGATCTCGTCGGTCAGCTGCTCGGGGGTAACGAACAGGTGGGCATCGTCCTGGTTGAAGCAGCGAACGCGGAACAGGCCGTGCAGGGCGCCCTTGAGTTCGTGACGGTGCACCAACCCGATCTCGCCGGCGCGGATGGGAAGCTCGCGGTAGCTGTGCGGCTTGGAGCTGTAGACAAGGACGCCGCCCGGGCAGTTCATGGGTTTGATGCAGTACTCTTCGTCATCGATGACGGTGGAGTACATGTTGTCCTTGTAGTGGTCCCAGTGACCGGAGGTCTTCCACAGCTGCTTGTTCATGATCTGGGGCGTGGAAATCTCGACGTAACCGGCGGCGGTGTGGATCTCGCGCCAATAGTCAAGCAGCGTGTTCTTGAGAATCATGCCGTTGGGCAGGAAGAACGGGAAACCGGGGGCCTCGTCGCGCATCATGAACAGGTCCATATCGCGGCCGATCTTGCGGTGGTCGCGCTTCTTGGCCTCCTCGAGCAGACGCAGGTGCTCCTCGAGCTCGTCCTTGGTGGCAAACGCGGTGCCGTTGATGCGGGTGAGCATCTTATTGTTCTTATCGCCCTTCCAGTAGGCGCCGGAAACGCCGGTGAGCGTAAAGGCCTTGAGCGCCTTGGTGTAGGTGAGGTGCGGGCCGACGCACATGTCGATGTAGTCGCCCTGCTGGTAGAAAGTGATGCGGGCGTCCTCGGGCAGGTCGCCGATATGCTCGACCTTGTACTTCTCGCCGCGCTCCTCCATGAGGGCGACGGCCTCCTCGCGGGGAAGCTCGAAGGTGCTGAACTTGAGGTTCTCCTTGACGATCTTCTTCATCTCGGCCTCGATCGCGGGCAAATCGTCCTCGCTGATCTTCTTGTCACCGAGGTCGACGTCGTAATAGAAGCCGTTATCGGTTGCGGGGCCGTACGCGAAGTCGGCCTCGGGATACAGGCGCTTGATGGCCTGCGCCATGATGTGAGCGGCGGAGTGGCGGATTACGTGGACGACGTCCTCGTCCGCGACCTCTGCGACGGAGCCGTCGTTATACAGTGCCTTCATGTAAATCTCCCTCTTGTAGATGAGCTTGGTACCAGAATATAGATGTATCGCCACGTGCTTGCGCACAATGTATCGATACCGCAAAACACCCGCCATCCACATATTTGGAAGACGGGTGCTTGGACGCGCATGTCACGCCGCGAAAACCGGAGCGTGCGCGCCTATTGGATGTGAGTTCGGCAGTACGGGCACACTTTCCAATGAGCGTCGAGCGGCTTGTGGCACGAGGGGCAGACGTTGCGAACCTGCGTGTTGCATACCGGGCAGACAATAAAGTCTTTCTCGATGGTGGTGCCGCACTTGGGACATGCGCCGTACTGGGCTAGTTGGTGCTCGCGGATAGCGACGTCGAGTTCCTGCTCCTCGCGATCGGACGCATAGGAATTAGGGCGCAGGACAATGTATGCGATGAGGCCGACCAGCGGGATGAGCGCGACCAGGCCCCACGCCCAAAACGCCTTGACGCCGCGGCGCTTCGCGTCGATGAACACATAGACGACGGAGAGCACGTACAGTGCGACGATGAAGCCGATGAACAGATAGACCGCCATCATCAACTGCGGCGACATGAGCTCCTGGATATACTTCGACATAGCGATGCGCTACCTTCCTATCTGGTACGCCGACTTACGGCGACATGGTCTTTGGCATTGTATACCGCATACGGCGGCTTCGTCCATTATTCATGCATTTTGATTCAACGCGGCCCGGCGGCGGCATCGCCCGGCAGCAAGAGGCCCCGTATGTATAGAAACGCGCCGGGATGCATGGCGCCCGCCTGCCAACGGAACATAAGGCCGTTCGCGGCCGCTTATTGACGCTTCGTCTATATCATGCGTGCCAAGCCGGCCGCAGAGATACCATAAGCCATGAAACATGAACACCTGACACCGAAAAGGACGTGATATCAGGGTGAGACACTACGATATCGTCATCGTGGGAGCAGGCATCACGGGCTGCGCCATCGCTCGCCAGCTTTCACGCTATGACCTTGCGATCGCCTGCGTGGAGGCGGGCAACGACATCGCGCTGGGCTCGACAAAGGCAAACGGCGGCCTTGTCCACGCCGGATACGATCCGGCAGCCGGCACCGTCAAGGCAAGCGTTAACGCACGCGGCTGCGCGCTGTACGGCCGTTGGGCAAAAGAGCTTGGATTTGGTTTTAAGCGCACCGGCTCCATGGTGCTGGGCTTCTCCCCCGCCGACCGCGAGCACCTGGAAAAGCTGCTGGAAAACGGGCGCGCCAACGGCGTCGAGGACATGCGCATCATAGAGGACGACGAGATCTGGGAGCACGAGCCCCGCGCGAGCAAGGAAGCCACCTGCGCGCTGTGGTGCCCCTCGACCGGCTACGTCGACCCCTTTGAAGTCGCCATCGCCGCCGCCGAGAACGCCGCTGCGAACGGCGTCGAATTCTGGCGTAGCGCCGCGGTCGATGCGATCGACGAGCATGCCGACGGCCTTGTGCTCCATACGTCCGCCGGCGACCTCAGCGCCTCCTACTTGGTTAACGCCGCAGGCAACGGCTGCGCCGACATCTCGCGCATGGCGGGCGGTGAGCGCTTTGAGCTGGTATGGCGCCAGGGCAACATCGCCGTTCTGGACCATGAGGCTCGTCCCCTCATGCCGCTCTACCCTATACCGACGTCGGTTTCCAAAGGCGTCATCGTGACCGGAACGGTCCATGGCAACACCGTGATCACCGCAACGGCCGCAATTCGCGAGGCGGGTGACAACGATACCTACGCCGCGGACGTGGAGGAGCTGCTTTCCGGAGCCCGTAAACTGGTCCCCGACCTGGATACGCGCCGATTAGTCCGCGCGTTCGCGGGCGGGCGAGCAGTCATCCGCGGACTCAACGACTTCCTTATCGAACGCTCCGCCGCGCAGCCGCGCCTGTTCCAGGCCGCCGGCATCCAGTCCCCTGGCGTCGCCAGCGCGCCCGCCGTGGCGGAACGAATCGAGGGCCTCATTCGCCAAGCGGGCATAACGCTTGTCGAAAAGCCCGGCTATAACCCCGTGCGCACCGCGCCGGAGGATTTCGACCTCGCCTCGCCCGACCGCAAGCGAGAGCTCATCGAGTCCGACCCTGCCTGGGGGCGCGTGGTGTGCCGCTGCGAAACCGTGCCGGAGGCCGAGATCGTCGCCGCGATCCGCCGCGAGCCGGGAGCCGTCTCGGTCGAAGGCGTCAAGCGCCGCTGCCGCGCCGGCATGGGAAGGTGCCAAAGCGGATTTTGCCAGAGCCGTGTGGTGCGCATCCTCGCCCGCGAACTCGACTGCGATCCCGCCGACGTCCTTCTTGAGGACAAGGGTTCAAACATTGTCTACGGCCCTGTAAAGGAGGTGCGCTAGCCATGAGCGAAAATGCACGTAAACGCACCCGCTATGACGTCTTGGTTATTGGCGGCGGCCCCGCGGGAATGGGGGCCGCGCTCTCCGCGCAGGCAGCCGGCGCCCGCGTCGCCATCATCGAACGAGACGCGCACCTAGGCGGCATCCTTCGCCAGTGCATCCATCCGGGATTTGGTCTCGAGCACTTTAAAGAGGAGCTCACCGGACCGGAATACGCCCAGCGGCTCATCGACCAGGTGAAGCAGACCGCCGTCGACGTCCTTACCAACACCATGGTGCTCTCTATCGACGGCGGCGACGCGAACGACGATGCAGGCATCGACTCCCCCGCGCCCTCGCGCGATCCGCACGCCGTCCACACCGTCGCCTGCATGAGTCCCAATGGATACATCGAGCTCGATGCCGCGTCCGTGGTCCTCGCCATGGGATGCCGCGAGCGCACGCGTTCGGAGATCAAGATCCCCGGCAGCCGCCCCGCCGGCGTCTTCACCGCGGGATTGGCGCAGCGCTACATCAATATCGAGAATCTGGCGCCGGGCAAACGCTTCGTCATCTTGGGGTCCGGCGACATCGGCCTCATCATGGCACGCCGCCTGGCCTTGGAAGGCTTCGAGGTAGAGGGCGTCTACGAGCTCATGCCCTACGCAAACGGCCTGTTCCGCAATGTGAAGAATTGCCTTGAGGACTTTGGCATTCCGCTGCACCTCTCCACCACCGTCACCCGCATCATTGGCCATGACAGGCTCGAAGCGGTCGAGGTTTCGCGCGTGGACCAAAATCTCGCCCCCATCCCCGGCACCGAGCGCACCATCCCCTGTGACGCGCTGCTGCTCTCGGTTGGACTCATCCCGGAAAACGAGATCTCCGTCGCCGCCGGCGTAAAGCTCGACCCCCGCACGCGCGGCGCCATGGTGAACCAAGACCTTATGACCAACGTGCCCGGCATCTTCTCGTGCGGCAACGTTCTACACGTTCACGACCTTGCAGACAACGCCACGGCCGAGGCCGAGCGCGCCGGCGCCGCCGCGGCATCGTGGGCAAGCAGCTCGCATGAGGACGAGGGAGCCCGATCATGCCCCGCAGCCAACGTCGACCCCGCCCCCGTCCATGCCGAAAACCTCAAGGTGGAGGCGGGCGGCATCGCCGGATACGCCCTGCCGGAGGTCATCTCAAACACGGACAAGTTGGTGAAGCTGTACTTTCGCGTGCGCCGGCCGCATGACCGCGCGCGCATCAAGGTTTCTAGCGGCGACACGGTCATCTTTGAGGGCAAGCCGCGCGCGTTCAAACCCAGCATCATGGAGTCCATGCCGCTCACGCCCAAGATGATGCAGCAGGCGCACGGGACCATCACGTTTAGCGTCGAGCCCGTCGAGGATGCGGATACGCCCGCAAAGGAGGCACGGTAGCCATGGCAGATACGCAAGCTTTGCAGTTCCACTGCACCACATGCCCGTCCGAGTGCCTACTCGACGTGGTAATTGAGAAAGACGGCGACGTCACCCGCGTCCTATCCGTCCACGGCAACCGCTGCCAGCGCGGCGCGGCATTTGCGGAGCAGGAGACCACCTGCCCCATGCGCATCTTGGCAACCACCGTCCCCGTCACCGGCGGCGACCAACCGCTGCTGCCGGTTCGCACCAAGGAGGCCATCCCGCGCGCGCTTCACATGCAGGCCATGGAGCTGCTGCGCGCCACGCGGGCGGTAGCGCCGGTGCGCATGGGCGATGTGGTGGTCCCCGATATCCTGGATAGCGGCGTTGATGTGGTGGCGTCCCTCGACATAGATTGCGCGCCCTAGACCCTTGCCGCCGTTCGCGGCCGCGCCGCCCCTTCTATGGGATGCGCGATGGCACCAATAATGGTCAAGATTAATACCGCTGCTTTCAGGTATTCCTTTGGCCCATATTGAAGCCCTTCAAGTGGCATATGGTAATACAAACTTGAAATCGGTATTGCCATATGCCATTTTTTAGCAGAAAAGTGGTCCCCTTTAATACCGATTCTCACAGCGGTATTAAAGGGGACCATATAATCCGTTTAAACCGGCACGTAATAATACCTAGTCGGCACGGGCACCCCAAGGATGCACATCCTGCCAGCTCGGAGCGCCTGCGCAGGCCATCGGCACGGGGTACTCGATGCCAACGGGAACGCCGCCCGCGGCGCGCTACGCGTCCAGCCTCACCGGCTCATGCGTATAGGAGTTGAGCACTTCGACGCCCTCCTCGCTCACAAGGACCAGGTCCTCGATGCGCACGCCGGTGCGTCCGGGAAGATAGATCCCCGGCTCGATGGAAAACGTCATGCCGGGTTCCACCACGGCCGTGTTGGAAAGAGAGACATCACCCGGCTCATGATCCTGCATGCCAATTGAGTGGCCCAAGCGGTGGGTGAAGTACGGCCCGTAACCGGCCTGCTCGATGATATCGCGCGCGCAGCGGTCGATGTCGCAAAAGCGAACGCCCGGGCGCACCATAGCCTCGGCGGCCTCGTTCGCGCGACGCACCACGTCAAAGATGCGAGCTGATTCCTCGTCCGGCTCGCCCCAAAAGAAAGTGCGCGTCATGTCAGAGCAATAATCGCGATACTGGCCGCCGATATCAAACAGCACAACCTGGTTGTCGCCCAGCACGGTGTCATCCGGCTCGTGATGGGGATCTGCCGCGTTTGCGCCAAAGCTCACGATGGGCGGGAACGAGAATCCGTCGCACCCCAGCTCCTTGTAGAGGCCCGATAGCCGCGAGGCAACCTCGCGCTCCGTCACGCCCGCATGCACCAGGGAGGGCAGTTGCGCCATCACCTGATCGTTGATCTGGCTTGCACGGCGCATAAGCTCGCGTTCGCGTTGGTCCTTGATCGCCCGCGTGCGCGCAACGGCGTAAGACCCCAAAAAGAACGATGCGGCGGCGCGGCGCTCCTGCAACGGCAGCAGAAAACCAGATCTCATCTGCGCGTCGATGCCCAGCGGGCGCTCAGGGTCGATGCGGGCCATCAAGACCCCTGCAAGGTCATCGGTATCGCTAAAGAGCACCACGTCCGCATTGTCATACTCATCGATGGGGAACAGCGCGTTGTCAAAGATGACCGGACGCTCGCCATCGGACAGCAGCAGACCGGAGAACCGCTCCCCCATCTCAGCATAAAAGCCGGTTAAATAGTAGATAGACCACGGGTCGGTCACCAGCAGCTGGGAGCCGGGATGCCCCTCGCCAAGAACCTGCAGCACGCGAGCGATTCGCGTCTCATCAACGGTTGCCATAGCTCCTCCAATATCGACCTTGCCGCGACCCGCGAGCGCCCGCATAGGCACCCGCGAACATCGCGGCGCTACAAACAAATCCCAAATAAGGTTCCAAACTCGTCACGGCGCATGCACCTGCACGTACCGCGCCCGCAGTTGATTCTATCCTAGCGAGCGCAAGGCTATACTAGACCCACAGCTAGATTTCAACCACGTATAACAGGGACACCATGAAGCACATCAGTTTTCTCATCAAGCCGGCGTCATCGCTTTGCAACATGCGCTGCCGCTACTGTTTCTATGCAGACGTGTCGGCGCATCGCGAGGTCAAAAGCCACGGCGTGATGCAGCCCCAAACCATGCGCGCCCTTATTGACCGCGCGCTTGGCCTGGGCGAGGATGCGGAGGTCACCTTTGCGTTCCAAGGCGGCGAGCCCACGCTGGCGGGGCTCGAGTTCTTCCAGAACTTCACCCGCTACGTCTCGGACCACCGCATCAAGCAAACCATCCATTACGCGCTGCAAACCAACGGCTATCTCGTGGACAAAGAGTGGGCGGAGTTCTTCCATGAGAACAACTTCCTGGTAGGCGTTTCACTTGACGGCTACCGCGACCTGCACAACTGGCTGCGCCCGGACGCGGCGCAAGAGGGCACCTACGACCGCGTCATGCACGCCATAGAGCTTCTACGAGCGGCGCAGGTCGACTTCAACGTCCTCACGGTGCTCACCGCTCAGCTGGCCAAGCACCCGCAAAAGGTCTATAAGTTCTACCGCCAGCATAAGCTAGACTACGTGCAGCTCATCCCCTGCCTGCCCGGCTTTGACGATGAGGAAGGGGACGAGTTCTCGTTGACGCCCGAGGCGTTCGCATCGTTTTACAAGGCCTTCTTCCGCCTATGGACAGAAGATTTCCGCCGGGGCCACTACATGAGCGTGACGCTTTTCGACAACGTGATCCCGCTGTTTCGCGGCTACCCGCCGCAGCAGTGCGGCATGCTGGGCCGGTGCGCTCCGCAATTTGTGGTCGAGAGCAACGGAGACGTCTACCCTTGCGATTTCTACGTGCTCGATCAGTACCGTTGCGGAAACGTTCAAACGGACTCGCTTGAGGACATGGCCACGTGCGACGTCGTCAAAACCTTCCTGGCGGAGCCGCGCCGCGACTGCTCGCAGTGCGCCACCTGCCCCTTCGAGCGCATCTGCCACAAGAATTGCAAGCGCTTGAACGTTGCCTATTACCGCCAAGACTACTGCGGCTACCGCGACTTCTTGGAATACGCCGCGCCCGCGATGCAGCAGATCGCCCGCTCGCTATAACAAGTGCCTACCTGCGGGAAAGACAGCCCGCCACCTCGCCCGCAAGCGTAATGGTACCCGCGGCGACCACGTCTCTACCTGCGGCGGTGAACGCATCCAGGGCATCGTCCACACAGGCGAACACCTCTACGGAAGCGTTCGCGCGACCACGGCGCGCGAGCTCGTCCTCAACGAGCTTCGCTAGCTCGCCCGCAGGTAGCGCACGGTCGCTCGCCGTTTGGGTCACCGCAAAGGCGGGAAACGCCGGGAGCAGAACGTTTACGATGCCGGAGACATCCTTGTCGGCCAGCGCGGCCACCAAGAGGGCCGGCCTGTTTTCCACCACCGGATCGATCTCGTCCAGCGCCGAGACAAAGTTCTCGCAGCTCTGCGGATTATGGCAGGCGTCTACCAGCACCAGGGGGCTTTCGCGCAGCACATCGAACCTGCCGGGCGTGGGGCAAGCCGCAAGAGACGCCTGCAGCGATGCCGCATCAAGTGCTCGCCCTATATACGCCTCGCACAGGTAGATGGCGCAAGCGGCGTTTTGCGGCTGATAGGACGGCTTGGGCATTGAGACCTCGTAGCGGCGCCTAGCGGTCTGGCAGGCAAAGCGCACGCGATCGCCCAGGCGCGCCGGCAGCTCAAGCGTCTCATGCGAGGAGACCAGCGGCTCAACGCCGCACTCATCGCATCGCTCGCTCATGACGCGCCACACACCGGGCTCGTGCGTGCCCTCGCCCAGCACAACGATGCGCCCAGGCTTGATGACCGCCGCTTTCTCTGCCGCGATCTTCTCCAAGGTATCGCCCAGAATCCTCATGTGGTCCAAGCCGATGCCCGTCACGGCAACGGCTACGGGGTCGGTGGCGCTGGTGGCATCCCAGCGACCGCCCATGCCAACCTCCAGCACCGCCACGTCTACGCCGGCCTCCGCAAAAACCACCATCGCGGCAACCGTAAGCAAATCAAAGGGCGTGATGGTATAGCGGGCCTCGCCGGCCTCCTCGCGACGAAGGTTGACGCGACGGCCAGCCTCGCGAGCCGCGGAGACGCCGTGGGCAAACTGCTCAGGCGCCACGGGGGCGCCCAAAATCTCCATGCGCTCTTCCATATGGACGAGCTCGGGCGAGGTATACAACGCGCACTTCAGTCCCTCTCCACCAAGGATCGACGCGGCGAAACGCGACGTCGAGGTCTTGCCGTTGGTACCCGCGATCTGGATGCAATCAAAATGCGAGTCCGGGCGCTCGAGCTCGTCCAGCATATCCACCACGGTCTCAAGCAAGGGACCGGCGTCGCCGGAGATCTTCCCCGTATCGTGCGCGATGCGCACCGCCTCGTCATACGCCAGCTCCTCGATGGAAAACGGGCAACTATATGTCATCGCGAGCACTCCTTCTACCGCGGCGCACATGCGCCGGCACGCAAATTCAACGTATCAAAAAAGTGCGCCCCGCAGCGGACATCCCACCGCGGGGCGCACCCGAACATAGCGCAATAACTATGAGAAGTCAGCGAGCTGACCCTTCAGGGCCTCAAGAGCGTCGGCGAGCTCTGCCGCGCGGGCGCGCTTGCTCTCGACCACGGCGGGAGCCGCCTTGGAGATGAAGCCCTCGTTGGCGAGCATGCGCTTAAGGCCGGCGAGCTCCTTCTCGGAAGAAGCGATCTCCTTCTCGATGCGGGCCTTCTCAGCAGACAAGTCCACCTTGCCCTCCAGGACGATGAAGACCTCGACGCCGCCCTCGACTATAGCCGTGCTGGCCGCGGGCTTATCGACGTCGGCGCCCATCACAAGACTGCTGGTACGGGCGAGCGACTCGATGGTGCTACGCAGGCCCTCGAGCGCTTCGACGTCGGCAGCGCTGGCGCGGACCACCAAATCAAGCTCCTCGCGCGGGCTCAGGCGGTAGCGGGCGCGAGTAGAACGTGCTGCGGTCACCACGGTGCGGAGTAGCTCGAAGGAGCGCTCAGCGTCCTCGTCCACGTACTGGGCGAGCGCGTCGGGCTCGGGCCAGGCGGCAACGATCAGGGCCTCGGCGCGGTTGGCCTCACCGGTAGCCGGGTCAACGTCAAGCCAGCTAGCGGGCATGGTATCCCAAATCGCCTCCGTGACAAACGGCATCAGGGGATGCATGAGGCGAAGCGACGCGTCCAGAACAAAGATGAGATTGCGCTGCGCCTGCAGGCGGGTGGACTCGTCGTTCAAGCGACCCTTGGTGATCTCGATGTACCAGTCGCACACCTCGTTCCAGAAGAACGTCTGCACGCCGCGGGCCATCTCGCCAAACGTGTACTGCTCGATGCCCTCGGTGACGCTACGCGACGCCTTGGCCAGACGGGAGAACATCCAGGCGTCCGCGGCGGTCTCCGCTACCGGGGCACCGGGCGTGTAGCCCTCCATGTTCATCAGTAAAAAGCGGCTGGCGTTCCAAATCTTGGTCACAAAGGAGCGAGCCTGGTCGGTACGCGGGCTATCCACCAGCTGCTTGGTCTTCTTATCGATGTTGGCATCGAACTTGACGTCCTGGTTGGTGGTGCACAGGGTGAGCAGGTTGAAGCGCATGGCGTCTGCGCCGTACATGCCGATGAGGTCCATGGGGTCCACGCCGTTGCCCTTGGACTTGGACATGCGGCTGCCGTCCTTGGCCAGGATGGTGGGGTAGATCACCACGTCATGGAACGGGACCTCGTCCAAGAAATACAGCGAGCTCATGATCATGCGGGCGACCCACAGGGCGATGATGTCGCGGGCGGTCACCAGCGCGGTGGTGGGATGATGGCCCTCGAGCAGCTCGGGCTTCTGGGGCCAGCCCTGCGTGGCGAACGTCCACAGCTGGGAGCTAAACCAGGTATCGAGCACGTTCTCGTCCTGATGCACGTGGGTACCGCCGCACTTGGGGCACACGTGCACGTCTTCCATGCAGGCATCTTCCCAGCCGCAGTCCTCGCAGTAGAAGACCGGGATGCGGTGGCCCCACCACAGCTGACGGGAGATGCACCAGTCTTTGAGGTTCTCCATCCAGGTGGTGTAGGTCTGGGTCCAGCGCGCGGGGTGGAAGGTCACGCGACCGTCCTCGACGGCCTTGAGCGCGGGCTCCTTCAGCTTGTCGACGGCGACAAACCACTGCTCGGAGAGCCAGGGCTCCAGCGTGTTATCGCAGCGGTAGCAATGCATGACGGAGTGGTCGTGGTCCTCAACGTGGTCCAGCAGGCCATGCTCCTCGAACCACGCCAGAACGGCCTCGCGGCACTGTTCGCGGGTCATGCCGGAGAACTCGCCGTAGCCCTCGACCACCACCGCGTGCTCGTCGAAGATGTTGATCTGTGGCAGGTCATGAGCCTGGCCCATAGCGTAATCGTTGGGGTCATGCGCAGGGGTGACCTTGACAAAGCCGGAACCAAAGCCGGCGTCCACGTGCCAATCGGAGAAGATGGGGATCTCGCGGTTCACGATGGGCAGCATGACGGTCTTGCCAACAAAGGCCTCTTTCTCGGGGTCCTTGGGGCTGACGGCAATACCCGTGTCGCCCAGCATGGTCTCGGGACGAGTGGTGGCGACAACGATGCAATCCTGACCGTTAACGGGCTCGGTCAACGGGTAGCGAAGGTGCCACAGGTGGCCGTCCTCCTGCTTGTACTCGGCCTCGTCATCGGAGATGGCGGTGGTGCAGCTGGGGCACCAGTTGACGATGCGCTTGCCGCGGTAGATCAGGCCGTCATGATACCAATCGCAAAAGACCTTGCGCACGGCCTCGGCGTAATCCGCGTCCATGGTGAAGTGCTCGTCCTCGAAATCGATGGAGCAACCCATGCGCTTGATCTGGTCCTGGATAATGCCGCCGTACTCGTGGGTCCAATCCCAGCAGGCATCGATAAACTTATCGCGACCGATCTCGAGGCGGCTGATGCCCTCCTCTTTCAGCTTCTTATCAACCTTGGTCTGGGTAGCGATGCCGGCATGGTCGGTGCCCAGGATCCAACGCGTGGACTTGCCGCGCATGCGTGCCATGCGGACGATGGCGTCCTGGATGGAGTCATCGGTAGCGTGGCCCATGTGCAGCTTACCGGTAACGTTGGGCGGCGGAATGGTGACGGTGCAGTCGCCCACACCGGGACGACGGCGATAGTAGCCGCCATCAAGCCACTTCTGAAGGATTGCGGGCTCGTTGACCGCAGGATCATATGTCTTGGGCATCTCTTCTGCCATATCCATGCTCCCCAAGAGTCGAAGTTTGCGTAAACGCATAACAGGATATCACAGGGAATGAGCTGCAGACATTTCGCTCAAAGACGCCGCCAATCTCTACGTGAATTGTGCAGCAATAAGCCTGGATACAGCACGGCGGAACTCGGCGCTATCGCGAACGCCAAGCTGACGGTAGGCGCATGTTCGGCATGCGCGCACGCGCGACGGAGACATATAGAGCTCTTTTGCTATATTCGCCGCGGTTTTGCCCAGGCACGTATCCGCAAGCGCCTTCGCCTCATCGTCCGAATACCCCATAGCGACAAACAAGCTGCAGGCACGCTGGTAAAACTGATTCCTATCGAGAAGGGACGGGAATTGCATGCTCTCAAAAGCCTGATGCCGGCGACCCAGGGCACGGACAATCGCCACGATTGAAAGGACTGCGATAAGCACCATATCGAGCTTGACGCTGTTTGGATCGGCATAACCGCGATCGGTGTACATGCGTGCGCTGAGCGAGATGAGGCAGCACGCCAAGATGCACGCGGCGCCCCATTCATTGTTAGCGATGCCCTTATCGCGCGTCTCCGTGTGCGCAGTCGTTTGTTCAGTCGTATGGCCAGGCGCTCTACCCGTCGCGCCAGCGAAAAGCAACACGATTCCTACCGCGAAAACTGCAACAACGAGTACGGGGGATAGCGCAAAGCGCACCTCGAAGGGCAGCAGGCTTAATGGCACATAAAGCACGGCCGCCACGAAAAGAAACGGCGCGGCGCTCGCCAGCAACGGATGCAGCACCTGCGAACGCCGGGCGGCAAGATCCGCGCTTGTCACCTGGGTAGAATCTCCCCTGACTTGGCGGCGCGCTTCCAACAGGGCGATCAGCTCCTCCTTTGAGGCGAGACCGAGCTTCCTATATGCACGCGTGCGATAGGTCCCCGCAGTAGCGACCGAAACACCCAGCTGAGCACCAATCTCCTTTTGGGTAAGACCTTGCAACGTGAGATCAAGCACCTCACGCTCTCGGGAAGACAGCGCATCGATTCCATCAAGAGCGACAAGCGAGGTATTCGCTCGCAGCTCTTGACCCTCATACTCCACGCTAGCATCAGCATGGCCGCGCTTCAGATGCACGGCAACAAGCAACAGGATAAGAATGGATGCAAGGGCAACTCCAAATATCGCGGCAATGGAAAGGCTCGCAGCAGCTGGCACCAGTCGCATAAGCATAAGTGCACTCACTTTTGAGCAAAAATACACCAAAAGGTATGCGTGCAAACCCATGCCGCTCGCAAGCCAAGCTCGCAACGGAAGCAACGCGCACGCAGCGAAGGCGAAAGCCGAGAGACCCATAGCAAAATCGACTGGCAGCGCGAAACCCTGCTGCGCGAAGAACGAGGACAACCAGGCATCTGCAACATCCATCCCTAACGACGACAGCGTAAGACCACCAAAGAGTGCAAGAGCGATCCGGGGATAGTTGCGATAGCCAACGAGTCGCTTGTCGTCTGACCCTGCGCGCAAACCATCTTGCAGGCCATAATCGTGCGCCGTAGCGTCCGCGTGCATCCGGAGCATCCATTGCATCACCAAAGTCATATAGAGAACCTGCTCGAGAACGAACCAACCCTCATGCGTGCTCGACACCCAAGCCGGAGTATCCCTAACAACAAGAAACCCCACCTCGAGGGCAAGATACAGTAGGCAAGCGAAAGCAATCACCTTAGCGCGCGCAAGCGGACGTAGATGCTCGCCCAAACCTTCGATCATCATGACGAGAAGAGAGGCGATAAGCAACATGACGAGTTGGGGAAACCCGCTCAAGCCAAAGCCGGCGGGAGCAAGTGCGCTCGCGCGAGCGAATTGCGGAAGGGCTAACAGAAGCATGCCCCAAAGAGCGTATACGGTAGCTCTTTGAACGCACGGGGCCATTGCTTTGTTTGGGCTGCGTTTCATGGCGGACCTCCTTGTGGATTTGGTCATCACTATAGAGCTCGCCTGCGCAACCGTCTTGTCATTAAAGCCGCCATTTCTCCTAATGACAGCCGGTGCCATCAAGTGAAGGACATCCAATAATACACGCCCGCGTAATGGAGCCTTATAGAACACAAAGCGTGCTTTTCAGTGTAGCCAAAGGGGATACATATTTTTGTGACTCAGCTCCCCCATACGGGCCCGTCGCCCCCGCGCTTGGGTGATGCCGAGCAGGTCCTGTAGAGCGGGTCGATATCGTCATCGGTCGGCATAGAAGGAAGGGGCTCCCCCAGCCGGAGTCGGGTTCTCGGCGTGCGAGCAGCCCAACCAGAAGTCCGCCCGGAACGGGCACGGCTGCGGACAGTGCTCCGCCCACCAACTGGCCGGGCGTAGCACGTCCGGGAGCACGAGGTCGATGGGAGGCACGTGAAGCTTCCCGCCCCCCTCGAGAGCAGCCGCACCGGGAGCTCCTCGAGCCTGGCGGCGTTGTGAGTCGTACGAAACGGTCCCAGGTGCCCCGCACGGCTCGCAGCGCCATCTCCGCGCTCACGCCTCAGTTTTCTCGTTACTGCGCACCTCCGCCCCGCAGCACGGGCACTTCGCCCTTTTCATCGAACCCTCCCGTCCGAAAGGTATAGCAGCTCGATTATCGGACGCTCACCTGCAGCTTCACCGCTTAGGAGAGCACGCTTTTTGTCCGGGAGATAAAAACGGGGCACGAGATTTAAGCGAACGGGAAACGGCCGCCCGCCTTTTGTCCTATAGGCCCCTCTTCATCCTACGCTACGACTACGTTATTGTTGAGCGCCTTGATGAGCCTCACAGCTTCAGCCCCCGTTCAATATCGCGGCCCATAAAACGAAAACCCAGGTCGATAGAACCACCATTATGGAACCATTCTATCAACCCGGGCCCCGCCTGCTATTCACAGTTGCACGCCACATTGACGCACGATTTGCGATTGAATGCCTTCTTTGTGCTCCTTTTCCGCGATGGTATACCGAAGACGACGGGCCCGGAGACGCCGCAGAGCGCCGGAGCGACAGCCATCTTGCCACGGGATTTGCAGCGCTCGCTCTTAGCCACGAAGAGCATACACAACACAAGGGCGATGATGCCGCCGAAGCCGCCGAACTGACGAAAGTGGACCACCAGGTGTTCGTGAGGATGTTGGGTAGCGCGGGCGCGCCGGCTGCGAACGTATCGAGCTTCTCAAGCGCGGCGGTCAAGCACACTCAAGGGCCGGACCTTTAGGCTACCGGACCTTCAAGCTTCCAAGCCTTTAAGCGCACATCACAAAATCGCAAACCGAGCGAAGTTGTACAGACTGATCGCAATGATCAGCAACAACGCGAACACATACAGGCGATCGATGGTGGAGCTGTCCATCCGCTTCGACAACTTGCGACCCACCACGGAGCCCATGACGGCCATAAGGCACATACCGACAAGCACGATAAGGGAAAAATCGGGCACGCTGCCGCTGACGAGGGTATAAACAAGGCTCGCCGTCTGCGAAAACGCGATGATGAACAAGGAGGCCTGAGCCGCCGTCTTGCTTTCCATGGAGAAGAAGAACACCAGGATGGCCAAGTTGAACGGTCCGCCGCCGATACCAAGGAACGACCAGCAGGCACCGGCCAAAAAACCGGCAAGGGCCTGCGGAGCGGCACCACGAAGCTCAACGCCGGCGATACGGTCTTTGTTGAGAGTGTATATGAGAACAAGCACGGAGAAAACGATGAGCACCGCCGCCTGTGCCGCACCCACAAGATCGGCGTTGGGAAGAGCGGCGATCATTTGGTTGAAGGCGACCTTGCCCGCCACACCGCCCACCGCGGAGCCGACAGCGATAGGCATCAAGGACCGCGAGTCGATTGACAACGATCGCGTACACGCATTTTGGACGAGCGTGGACAGCGACATGACCAGCACCGAGACGCTCGACAGGAAGCTTACCGCGCCGACGCCCATCACACCCATCGCATCAACGACCGGTTTGATGATCACCCCGCCGCCGATTCCGCACAGAGGGCCGAGCAGCGAGGCCAGAAAACAAACGATGAACACCGCGACGAAACGCACGTCCACAACGCACCTCTCAAACATGTACGAACATTTTGAACAAAAACGAACAGTAATCTGATAGTACCACGTTCGAATCTGCGACACCGAGCTCGTGGAGGCACTCGAGAGGCGGATGGACGTCGCGTTCTCGGGCGTCGCGGGCCCGCTCGACGGCTTCCCGACGCCCAGCATGGTCGTCGCCCAGCTCGGCAACGACGCTAACCTGTACGGCGCCGTTCAAGGGGCGATAAAACTTATATAGCTTGCATGATTACTAACGATATTAACTGCAGCAACGCCGCCCCGGAATCGCAAATTCGAGGCGGCGTCATGCAGGTAAATACAATGGCAAGGGCTAGTCGAGATCGATATCGGAACCCTTGTAAACGCGACGGAGTTGCTCTTCACCGCGGGCCGCGGCGGCAGTGACAACCACCTTGGCGACATTCTGCTCGCTAGGCAGGTCGAACATGGTCTGCTGCAGCAGTTCCTCGCAGATGGAACGAAGACCGCGGGCTCCCGTCTTGCGGGACAGCGCCTTGGCAGCGATCTCATGCAGGGCCTCGGGCTCGAACTCGAGCTCGCAGCCCTCCAGCTGGAACATGCGACGATACTGCTTGGTGATCGCGTTGCGCGGACCGGTGAGGATCTGAACCAAGTCATCCTCGTCCAAAGCCTGGGTCTGGGTGATGACCGGCGTACGGCCGATGAACTCGGGGATCATGCCAAACGCGTTGAGATCCTGCGGAAGCACCTGGCGAAGCAGGTCGTTCTCGTCGGCGGAGGTGGGGCCGGCGATCTCGGAGTTGAAGCCGACGCCCTTGTTGCCCACGCGGTCGGAGACGATCTTGTCCAGGCCGACAAAGGCGCCGCCGCAGATGAACAGGATATTGGTGGTGTCGATCTGCAGGAGCTCCTGCTGAGGGTGCTTGCGCCCGCCGGTAGGGGGAACGCTCGCGACAGTGCCCTCGAGGATCTTCAAGAGCGCCTGCTGCACGCCCTCGCCGGAGACGTCGCGCGTGATGGAGAGGTTCTCCGCCTTGCGAGCGATCTTATCGATCTCGTCCACGTAGATGATGCCGATCTGCGCGCGGTCGATGTCGCCGTCCGCAGCGTTGATAAGCTTGAGAAGGATGTTCTCAACGTCCTCGCCAACGTAGCCCGCCTCGGTCAGCGCCGTGGCGTCGGCGATCGCAAAGGGCACCTCGAGGATGCGAGCGAGCGTCTGCGCCAGCAGAGTCTTGCCGGTACCGGTGGGACCGAGAAGCAAGATGTTGCTCTTGGCGAGCTCCACGCCCTCGAGATCGTCCGCATCGTTGGCATGCTTGCCGAGCGAGTTGGAAGAAGAAGCATCATTCTGAGCGTTGGAACCTTCCAAAACGCGACGGTAGTGGTTGTAGACGGCAACGGACATGGCGCGCTTGGCGTCTTCCTGGCCCATGACGTATTGGGAAAGCTCGTCATAGATCTCATGCGGCGTGGGCACGCGGCGGATGAGGCTGGATGCGACCTCGGAAGTGGAGTGGTCCTCTTCCTCGACCTCGAACTCGCCCATTGCGTCCTGCATGGGCGGCATGCCGTAGGAAGCAGCCATGAAATCCTGTGCCAGCGACTCCTCGAGAATCTCAGAGCATGCGGCAACGCATTCATCGCAGATAAAGGTATTGGAGGGACCCTTTACCAGCTTGCGGACCTGATCTTGCGTCTTACCGCAGAAGGAGCAGCGGACGACGCCGTGATCATGCGTATCGTGATTATCGGAAGGCATGCTTAATTGCTCTCTTTCGCAGCTTCGACGCGGGAGGAAACGATGCGGTCGACTAGACCGTACTCGAGCGCGGCCTGAGCACGCATATAGTTATCGCGCTCGGTGTCGGCCTGAACCTTCTCGAAAGGCTGACCGGTGGCGTCGGAAAGAATCTTGTTGAGCGTGGCGCGGGTCTCGCGAATCTCGCGCGCGGCGATCTCGATCTCGGTCTGCTGGCCCTGGGCGCCGCCGCTGGGCTGATGAATCATGACTATGGAGTTGGGCAGGCAGAAGCGCTTGCCCTTGGCACCGCTTGCCAACAGCACGGCGGCCATGGAAGCGGCCATGCCGACGCAGATGGTGGAGACCTGGGGCTTGATGTAGTTCATGGTATCCAGGATGGCCAGGCCGGAGTAGACCTCTCCGCCAGGGGAGTTGATGTACAGCGAGATGTCCTTCTCGGCATCCTGGCTCTCAAGATGAAGCAGCTGCGCGATGACCAGGTTGGCGGTCACGGAGTTGATCTCTTCACCAAGGAAGATGATGCGGTCGTTGAGCAAGCGCGAGTAGATATCGTAGCTGCGCTCGCCACGGGGGGTTTGCTCGATGACGTACGGAACGAGCGCGGAGTCGATGCGTGAAACCATGCCCTCTCCTTTCATTCAGCGTTACATAGACGTACGGTGCACGACCGCGCATGCGCGCTATGAGTCGTTGCACCGTACGAAACTGATCCGGTGTTACCCGGTATATTACTCTACCCTCGAAGAGAGTGTGCGAGTCGGTTGATATCCCTACTGGGCAGCACGCTCGGCGTACTCGTCAACCTCGGTAACCTTAGCGGTCTCGACCAGCCAGTCGACGGCCTTGGAACGACGGATGGAGTCGCGGACGGCAGGCATGCGGCCCTCGGCGACAAAAGCGGCCTTGGAAGCCTCGACGTCCTCGACGCCGGCGCTCTTGAACTCCTCATCGATGTCCTCGTCGGTGACCTCGAGCTTGAGCTCGCGGGCCAGGGCGTCGAGGGCGAGGGACTCGCGAGCGACGTCGTCAGCCTGATGGTGCAGGTCGGCGATGAATGCCTCGGAGGTCAGGCCGTTGGCGGACAGCCAGGCGTCAAGGGTCATGCCGCGAGCGGAGAGGTTCTGCAGGAAGTTCTGACCCAGCTCGGAGAAGACGGACTGCTCGTAGTCCTCGTCAACCTTGTCGAGCTCAAGACGCTCGGCCAGCTTGGCGACAACGCGGTTCTCCTTGAGAGCGGGGAGCTTGGAGGACTTGTCAGCCTCGACCTCGAGCTTGATGGCGTCGCGCATGGCGTCGATGCTGTCGAAGCTGAAGGACTCCTTGACGAACTCATCGGTCAGCTCGGGGACCTTACGCTCCTTGACGGACTTGAGGGTGACCTTGATGGTGGCCTCCTCAGCGCCCTCGGGGGTCCAGGAGATCTCCTTTTCGTCGCCGACGTTCATGCCCAGGACGGCCTCGGTGAACTCTGCGGGCATGGACTGGGAGTCCATGGCGAACATGCGACCCTCGCCGGCGATGGCCTCGGCGTTCTTGACATTCTCGACATCCATGGTGATGTAGTCGGAAGCCTCGACGGCGCGCTCGACGTCCTCGAAGGTTGCGTGATAGCCCATGAGCATGTCGACCTGGGGGTCGATCTCTGCCTCGGTGACCTCTGCAGGGGGCATCTCGATCTCGACGGCGTCATAAGAAGTCAGGACGACGGAGGGACGGAGGGTGAACTCGACGGAATAGGTGTAGTCCTCACCGTCGCGGCACAGATCGATGTTCTCGTAGTTGCCCTCCTTGACGGGGACAATGTCGAGCTCGTTGAGAACGTTGGCCTCGTTGGAGCCGATCAGCTCGTTGGTGGCCTGAGCGAGAACGGCCTCGCTGCCCAGCATGCTGTCGATGACGGGACGAGGGGCCTTGCCGGGGCGGAAGCCCGGGAAACGGTACTGCTTGGCAGCAGCCTTGTAGGCCTTCTTGATGGTGGCATCAACGTCGACAGCGGGAATGGTGACCGTAGCGGTAAGCTTGGCGTCCTTCACGTCAGAAGCAGAGATGTTCAACGTTCCTCCTCAAATACCATCGGCTTAGATGGGGTGCCGATCAAACCCAGTTGACGATAAAACCAATGTTGTCAGATGGTGCGGGCGAAAGGACTCGAACCTTCACGGGAATCCCACTGGAACCTAAACCCAGCGCGTCTACCAATTCCGCCACGCCCGCATATATGACAGCAACTTTTGTATGATAGCAGATACATGGGCATTTTGACCCATGAACATAGAATAGTGCCCGGGGCAGCACACGGTCCGTCCATAGACCGTCCATAGGTAATGCAAGGAGCACTCCCCCGCTCCGCTCTATTCCTGCCCATTTTCGTCCAAGCTCGTCCGATGGCGCCGCATGTTATGCATTGCCTAGAGAAGGCAAGCCACATAACAATCCCTTCAATCAAAAAGAGCGTCCCCGGCAAACCGAGGACGCCCCATTGATGAAGGCTATATCAAATGGCGAACGAATCGATTAGACGATGCCCTGGGCCATCATGGCATCGGCGACCTTCTTGAAGCCGGCGATGTTGGCGCCGACCATGTAGTTGCCCTCGAAGCCGTACTCGGTCGCGGCGTCATCGCATGCGTGGTAGATGCCGCGCATGATGTTCTCGAGCTTGCCGTCGACCTCCTCGAAGCTCCAGGAGAGGTGCTCGGCGTTCTGAGCCATCTCGAGGCCAGAGGTGGCAACGCCGCCGGCGTTGGCAGCCTTGCCGGGCATGAAGGCGACGCCGTTCTCGATCAGGTAGTTGGTGGCATCGGTGGTGGTGGGCATGTTGGCGCCCTCGCCCACGATCTTGCAGCCGTTGGCGACCAGGGCCTGAGCGTCCTCGAGCAGCAGGGTGTTCTCGCGAGCGCAGGGCAGGGCGATGTCGCAGGGAAGCTGCCACACGCCGCGGCCGTCCTCTGCATGCCAGGTGGCGGAGGGACGCGCGTCGACGTACATGGCAAGGCTCACGCCGCGGTCGTTGCCGGAGCGCTTCTTGTTGTAGATGTCCTCGAGGACCTTGTAATCGATGCCCTCGGGATCCTCGACCCAACCCTTGGTGTCGGAAGCGGCGATGACCTTACCGCCCAGCTGGGAAACCTTCTGGATGGCGTAGATGGCGACGTTGCCGGAGCCGTGGACCACGACGGTCTTGCCCTCGAAGGACTCGTTGTGGCACTTGAGGTACTCGTCCACAAAATAGACCAGGCCGTAGCCGGTTGCCTCGGTACGGGCGAGGGAGCCGCCGAAGGAGAGGCCCTTACCGGTGAGAACGCCGGTCCACTCGTTGCGCAGGCGCTTATACTGGCCGAACATGTAGCCGATCTCGCGACCGCCAACGCCCAGGTCGCCGGCGGGAACGTCGGTATTGGGACCGATGTGGCGGGTGAGCTCGGTCATGAAGGACTGGCAGAATCGCATGATTTCGTTATTGGACTTGCCCTTGGGGTCGAAGTCCGAGCCGCCCTTGCCGCCACCCATGGGGAGCGTGGTGAGGGAGTTCTTGAAGATCTGCTCGAAGCCCAGGAATTTGAGCATGCCCAGCGTTACCGTGGGGTTGAAGCGCAGGCCGCCCTTGTAGGGGCCGATAGCGGAGTTGAACTCGACGCGGTAGCCGCGGTTGACCTGGCACTTGCCCTCATCGTCGACCCAGGGAACACGGAACATAACGACGCGCTCGGGCTCGACCAGGCGCTCGAGAAGGCCTGCCTGCTCATAGGCGGGGTTGGCATCGACCGCAGGGGCGATCGAGGTCAAAACCTCGTCTGCAGCCTGAATGAATTCGGGCTGGTCGGCGTAGCGCTCGTGCAACTCTGCAACAATTCGCTGGGTATAGCTCATGATATCTCCTTTAGCTCTTGCTGGATGGGCATAGTGTCCTCAGCCATACGCCGCAACATGATAAAGCACGCGTAATGCTTTTACTCTGATGCATCAAGTTGAAACTACGCCGCAACATGTTGTTCATGTTTGGCAAAATAAGAAATCATTTGCCTGTTTGGCGAGAAAGCTCTATACTGCCTCTTTGTGGACGTCGGGACGTGGCGCAGTTTGGTAGCGCGCCTGCTTTGGGAGCAGGATGTCGCAGGTTCAAATCCTGTCGTCCCGACCATATACGCGGGCGTAGTTCAATGGTAGAACCCCAGCCTTCCAAGCTGATGACGCGGGTTCGATTCCCGTCGCCCGCTCCAGACAGATTGGCAGGTCAGAGTACTTAAACGCTCTGGCCTGTTTTCTTTTGCGGAATTATGCCGCCGACGCTTTACTCGCAATGCATCGGCGGCAGCATAGCGCGCTGATAGCAAGTTCGCCCCAGCCTACCGATATGAACCGTTTCACGCGTCGACCGCATACCGATTATTATCTACCATTTGCACTCTTACCTTACATGTGTAACCGTTCTCTCTCTTTTTAAGTGACATCTGTATCCATACACAACGTTGATCGGCTGGCTAAAGCGCGGCCGCTCCGACAACGCCCTGCCGCCTCGATTACCAAGGCGGCACGTAGCAGAATGGATGGATACATGGAACTGAAGTCATTTGGGACAATCGCCGCGGCGTCCCTCATCGCCGCCGGGCTCGCGGGCACCGCCGTACACGCCACGCTGCTCGGAAACCCCCTTATGGAAGCCCAGACAGCGGCGAGCGCCCCGCTCCCCTGCCTTCGGTAAGCTCGCGCGCGCTTTCAGGCACCACGGCAGACCAACCCTTTGTCTCCAACCAAACCGGGCTCAGTCAGCACTACCGCATCCCGTCGATCATCACCCTGGATAACGGCTGGCTGCTCGCCGGCGCGGACGCGCGCCGGGGCGTTTACGGCGACTCCCCGGAGAACCTGGACGGCCTTGTGAGCATCTCCAAGGACGGAGGCAAGACCTGGGAGTGGGAGCTGGTGAACGAGTTTGTGGACTACCCCAGCCAAAACGGCGGCCACAAGGGAAACAGCGCCTCGTTTATCGACCCCACGTTTATCCAGGGTGGCGACGGCACCGTCTACATGATGGCGGATGCCTGGCCGGCGGGCACCGGCATCTGGGGCACCGGCGGCGCCAGCTGCGAAAGCACCGGCTTCGACGAGAACGGCAACTTCCTCATCAGCCGTGGCAAGGCAGGCGCCATCGCGGGCTTGGACGCAGACCAGTACACCTACTATTGCGATGCCGCAGCCAAGCAGACGTTCAGCGTTGACGGCGCGCAGGTGGAGCTCGTCCCCATAAAAGACAAGGACGGCGCGCTTACCGGCTCTTGGGTCGATGCGTACTTCGACCTGTATACCGTAGCTGACGGCGCGGCGTTTCGCACCGTGGTCAAGCAGCATGAGAGCGGCAGGGATATCCAGGCCAACGTCTTTTACTCCCAAAGCGAATGGAAGGCATACCCCACCTGCTACATTTGGCTGGTCAAGGGCACGCCCACGCAAGACGGCATCGACTGGGGCGAGCCTTCGATCCTGAACGTCAAGCGCAAGGACGACCAACCCTTTACCGGTATCTGCCCGGGGCGCGGCCTGGTGGTTCCGCTGCAGGGCGGCGGCGAGCGCATCATGTTCCAAATCTACGAGAGCAAGCAGGGCGGTAACGAGAGCGCAAGCGCCATTTGGAGCGATGATGCAGGCGCCACCTGGCAGCGCGGCGAGCGCTCCAACAAATTCAACGGCAGTGGCAAGTCCAGCGAGTCGCAGACCGTGAGGCTGCCCGGCGGCGGGGTGCGCATGTACTCGCGCAACAGCGCGGGCGCGATCTCATATGCCGACAGCTTTGATAACGGGCAGACCTGGAGCGCCTACACCCTGGATACGGAGCTGCAATACACCGGCAACTGCATGGTCTCCTTCATCAACGTCGACGGCTGCCTGGTAGATGCGCAGGGCCGCGTGTGGTCCAACCTCATCGCCGCGTCATACCCCAAGACAAGCGGCCGACGCGACGGGGCGGTGCGCATAGGCTCCATCGACGCCGCGACCAACAAGGTCACCTGGCTCAACGCCAACGACATCAAGTTCCCAGGGCGCTTTCTCTATTCCTGCCTCACGCAGGTAGACGGCGATAAGATGGCCATCGTCTACGAGCAGCAGGAGCCTAAGAGCGACGGCACGCAGGACGTGATCTTCAACCAGTTCTCCCTGCTCGACCTTTTGGACGAAGGCTGGAGCTACAGCGCCGCCACGCCCGCCCTTGCGGTCTCCAACATGGTCGAAGCGCTTGATGTTGACGAGGAGATCGAGCTTTCCGCCGCGGTCGACGGCGTGGACGCGGTCGAATACACCTGGACGGTCGAGCAACCTGCCGGCAATGACTCTGCCGACAGCGCTCCCGCCGCGAAGATCGATGCCGCAGGCGCTAGCGCCACCCTTACCGGCGCGAACGCGGCAAAGCGCGCGTCAAGGTGGTCGCCGCCTTTGACCTGAACGGCGCGAAGGCCCACCTTGAAGCATCCTGGGACGTCTACGTATCCAGCCGCGGGGCCACGGTGCTCCCCGACCGCCTGGGCACCCATGAGGTCAACGCCACCTACGAGGCGCCCTACACGCTGGCGACGCAGCTTCCCAAACACGGCGTCTACCTTATCCACGGGCAGGAAGACGGCGGACGCATCATGTACAACCTGCCGGGCGGCGGCGCCCCCGACCGCCTGCGCAGTTCCATCTCCAACAACGCGGTGACGCCGGATACGTCCGGCAAGTTCCCCATCGCAAACCAGGTGTGGAAGATCGACCGCACGGGCGACGGCTACTCCATCGCCAGCGTTGCGGACGGGCGCAAGCTCTCCATCACAGCGGGCGACAACGGTTTCAACCTGGAACTCGGCGACACGGGCAGCATCTTTACCATCGAAGGCGAGGGCACGGCCAAGACCGTCTCAACAACCGTAGGCGACAAGACCGTCTACATAGGCATGGGAGCAAAAGGCGCCTTTGTCGCAGGCGAGACCCCCTACAACAAGATTTCGCTGGGACTTGGCGTCATGAGCAACTGGACCGTTTCCACCACGCTCATATCCTCCGTTTTGGACGAGGCGAACGCGGTTACCAGTGCCGACGCGTTTACGGACGAGAGCTGGAAGGCATTCACCGCCGCGCGCGACGAGGCCAAGGCGGCGCTCGATAGCTGCTTGGAAACCTACGACACCGAAGCGGCCGCAGAGCAGCAAAAGGATCTGCTAGACAACGCAGCGAAGAAGCTCTTCCGCGCCCAGCGCGACCTTGCCGCAAAGCCGCTGCCGGAACCCGATCCCGAGCCGCAACCCCAGCCGCAGCCGCAGCCCGATCGAGACAACATCAAGGTTGAGACGGATGAAGCCGGCAACAAGGTGACCACCACCACGCATAAGGATGGCACGTCCACCGTCGACATCACGGCTCCCGACGGCGTCAGCACCACCATAGAGCTAGACAAGGACGGCGACGCGACCGCCATCAGCGCCACCGTTCCCGCAAGCGTCGCAAAATCCGGCCGCGCCACCCTGCCCCTCAAGCACGCGATCGCCGGCGCAAGCAGCGCGGACGCGCCCGCGATAACCATCGACATCGCAGGTGCCGCGCCGGCGAGACCGTTGCAGGTAAGCCTGGACTCGCAGGACAGCGAGCTGGCCCCGGGCACCGTCGCCGTGCTGGTGGACGCCAACGGGAACGAGAAGGTGCTCGCCAAGACCGCGCTGGCGAACAACCGCGTCTCCTTCCCTATCGAAAACGACGCCACCATCAAATTCGTCGACCGCGGCAAATCGTTCGAGGACGTACGGGAAACCGACTGGTTCGCACAAGAAGTCGTAGGCTACGCGAGCGCCCGCGGCATCATCAACGGCGTTCCCGGAGAGCGGGGCGCGCTGCAGTTCCAGGGCAACGCGGCAGCGAGCAGGGCCATGTTCGTCTGCATGCTCGCCAACCTGGAAGACGCGCGCCAGGACCAGCCGCAAAGCGCCTTCACGGACGTTGCGCAAAGCGACTGGTTTGCCAACGGAGCCGCATGGGGCAGCGAAAACGGCATCGTCGCAGGTTACGGTGACGGCTCCGTCTTTGGTGGCGAGGACCCCGTAACCCGCGAGCAGGTCGCGGTGTTCCTCATGCGCTATGCAACCATGCTGGGGCTCGACACCTCCGCGCGCGTCCAGCCCACCCATCCGGACGCAGGCTTCACCTCGCAGTTCGCTGCGGACGCCATGCAGTGGGCGGTGGCAGAGGGCCTGATCCTGGGAAATGGCTCGGGCATGCTCAACCCCGCCTCGACCGCGACGCGTGCGGAGGTCGCCGCCATCCTGGCGCGCTTCATCAACACGCAGCTCGCCTAAAAAGCGCCCAAAGCGCACCCGAAGCACGCGTGCACGCAAACGGCGGACGATCGCCCATTGGCTAGTGCCCGCCGTCTTTTACCTGTTCACCATCAAGATCTTGGTAGCATCGAAATGCATCCGCAGGCAATCGCCTTCGCGCGGCAGGGTCGCCATGTCCGCGCCCACCGTGTTCACCTTCCACGTAAGGCGGCTCGATGCGTCCGCGCGCAGCGGGTCCAGCAGCACCAGGCGCTCAAAGCGCGAGTCGCTCACCCGCGCCACGCGCAGCATATAGCTGTTCTTGCCGGGCGCCTCGCGATTGTCGATATGGAAGTAGTTGGCACGCACGCCCAGGTAGGCCACATCATCTGCAACCGGGGCGCCCACATCGAACGTCATGCCCCAATCGAGCGCCTCGACCAGGGTATCGCCCACCTTGCGCGCGCGGCTGGTGTTCTTGCACCCGGTCAAGCGCAGCGCGGCGAGCGTTTGGGGCCGCTGCACAACCTGCTCCACCGTTCCATCCTCTTCCACGCGCCCGTTATGCAGCACGCAAATGCGCTCGCACAGGCGGCACGCCTCATCGATATCGTGGCTTACATAGAGCACCGTGGAATCGATGACGGAAAACAGGTCCAGCAGATTTTGCTCAAGCGCGCTCTTTAAAAACGAGTCGAGCGCGGAAAACGGCTCGTCGAACATGTAGATCGCCGGACGCGCGGCCAGCATGCGAGCCAGCGCGACGCGCTGCTGCTGTCCGCCGGAAAGTCTGGCGGGATAGCGGTCCGCATACCCCGCCATGCCAAAAATGGAGAGATAGCGCCGCGCGAGCTCATCGCGCCCTTCGCGCGAAAGCCGCCCTTCAACGCCGGCAAGAACGTTATCGGCAACGCTCAGGTTGGGGAACAGCTGGTAGTTCTGAAACAGCAGGGCGCACTTGCGCTGCTGCGGCGACAGGTTGATGCCGCGCGCAGAATCAAAGAACGTCACGCCGTTCACCGCTATTCGGCCTTCGTCGGGCGTCTCCACGCCGGCGATGCAGCGCAGCGTGCAGCTTTTCCCGCAACCAGAGGCCCCCAACAGCGCCACGCGCTCGCCGGCGGCTTCCAGCCTCACGTCGAGCGAAAAGTCCGGGTAGGCCTTCTTGATATCGAGGACCAAGGACATCAGCGGCCTCCCTTGCCGTCTCGCGTTGCGGATGATGGGGACGAGGATCCCCGCCCCGTCGAAACCGCGCCCGTGGGAGCTCCCACCGCAGCGCACACGGCTGCGTCCGTGCGCATAAGCTCGCGCAGGGCATCGCGGTCGATACGCAGCGCATCGCCGCCCGCAGCCTCATCATCGTCCAAAAACGCCGCATCTTTAACGCCCTGCACCCTAGAGCCCACGTGTAAAGCGTCGGCGGCGGCGCGACCCTTGATGTAGCCTCGGCTGCGGTAAGCCTGCGAACGCGCCGTATACAGGTTGATAAAAAGAATCACCAAGAAGCTGAAAGCGATCACCACAAGCACCCAGAACAACGCCACGTCCGTGTCGCCGCCCATCCACTCGAAGTAGATGGCAATGGGAATGGTCTGCGTCATGCCCGCATAGTTGCCCGCGAAAAACAGCGTGCAGCCAAACTCGCCCATGGCTCGGGCGAAGGCCAGCACCGTGCCCGCGGCGATAGAGGGCCAGCCCAGGGGCAGCATAAGCGAATGGAAGATGCGCCACTCGGACCAGCCCAGCGTACGGGCGGCATCGAGCATCTGCGAGTCCAGGGCCTCGAACGCGCCCAGCGCGGTACGGTAGACAAGCGGAAACGAGACGACAATCGCAGAGATCACAGCAGCGCTCCACGTGAACACCAGCGAGACGCCGTGGTCGATAAGCCATCTGCCCACAGCGGTGGACTGGCCAAAGACCATCAGCAGCAAAAAGCCGCATACGGTGGGCGGCAACACCATGGGAATGGTAAAGACGGAATCCAGCACGCCCTTGATGCGGCTCGAGGTACCCATGGTGCGCCAAGCGGCAAGCAGCCCCAGCGCAAACGAGACCGCAAGCGCCACGCCGGCCGTCTTGATAGACACCCACAGCGGACGGTAATCGATCCGGGCGAAAAACGCCCCCAAGCCCTCGAGCCACGTGGGCTCTGCCGCCAAGGACACCTGGTCGGCGGCTACCAGGCGCGCGTCATCGCTCCACAGCGCACCGTCGCCCAGATCGATGTCGTCCGCTGCAGCCGCAGCGTCGGCAGCGTCCGCCTGTCCGGCGGCGTCCACCACCGCGTAGGCGTCGCCGTCCTCGCCCGCTACGCAAAACCGGTAGCGGTAAGGAGCCTGCACGTAGTCCGACTCGACCGTGAACAGCCACGGGTCCTCGACGTCTGATAGCACGGCGCCGCCCATAGAGTGCGCGGCATCAAGGTCGCACAGCATGCGCCGCAACGCCGCTTGATCGTTCGCGTCCTCGCAATCAAAGCCGGCTGCCTGGGCGGCGTCTGCGTCAACGTACACCAACACGTTTGCGGGCGTGCGAACAACCACCACGTTGGAGTCGTCCAGCAACGGAAAACGATACCCCGCCGGCTGGCCGTCCATAGCGCGCGCGGTGCCCTTGGCGTTGCGCTCAAAGCCGTCGATGCCAAAAGCGGCGCCCTCTTGCGTGGCGGTGACGGCGGGATCGACGGCGCCGGACGCCATGACGGGCGCGGGCCACAGGGCGACGCACGCCGCCATGATGACCGCGACCACCACGGCTAGCCACGCCGCCCGTGCATCCGCCGTATCGATACGCCATGCGCTCAACGCGCCACCTCCTTGCCGCGTTGCGCGGCGCACCTATTCAGAGAGCTCAAAACCGTACTTGGCCCAAATCTTCTGCGCATCCTTATTGGTAAGGCAGAACTCCAGGAACTTGGCCGCTTCCTCGGCATTCTCGCTGGTAGCGGACACGGCGCCGGGATACACGATGGGCTTGTGCGAGTCGTCCGGGCAGACAAACGCCTCCTCGATGCCGTCATAGCGGTAGATATCAGAGCTGTAGACAAAGCCCGCCGCGCAGTCGCCCGTAGAGACGTACTTGGCAGCCGTGCCCACCTTGTCCGCCAAGGCGACCTTGTCGGCGATCGAAGCGGTGTACTCGCCATCCGCGCCCTCGGCGTTGGTGTAGAGGCCCGCAGAGGCCAGCGCCTGGTTGGCGTACTTGCCGGCGGGCACCGTGGCCGCGTCGCCAACGGCGATCTTGCCGTCCAGGTTGGCAACGTCCTCGATGGAGGAAATGGCAAGGTCGGAACCCTCGGCCTTCACGATCACCAAGTCGTTCACAAACATGTCCTCGCACGTGGACTCGTCCACCAGATCCGCTTCGACCGCATCGTCCATAGTGCCCTTGGACGCCGTGATCAGCGCATCGACCTGCGCGCCGGCACGCATCTGCTCAACCAGGTCGCCGGACGCCTTGAACTGCGTGTCCGCAAAGGTCACGCCGGTCTGCTCCGTATAGAGCGCCTGGACCTCGGGCAGGGCCTTCTCAAGCGAGTTGGCGGCAAAGATCTGCAGCCCTACCTTTTTCGCGCTTTGCGCGGACGAGGAACCGGCAGCTTCGGAGCCGCCCTGCGCGGTGGCGTTGCCAGAGCAGCCGGCAACGGACCCTGCGATGGCAAGCGAGGCGATAAGGGCGAGCGCGCCGCGGCGGCTCATGACGGTGAACATGGACATGAGATTTCCCCCTTTAAGAACGGGCTGGCGCGAAACAACGCCCTCATTATACTCATAAGAGAATAATTACAAGCACACGCGTTAGTGCCCGCCGCCAGCGGTCATCTTGCAGGCGTGCTCAAGCTGGTCGCTTATACCCTCCCAGCACTCCAGCGCGGCCTTGGTGGAACCGGGGAAGTTGATCACCAGGTGGCGTCCGCGCTGCATGCACACCGCGCGCGACAGCATGGCGCGGCGCGTCTTGGTCATGGAGTACGCGCGCATGGCCTCCGCGATACCGGGAACGTCGCGATCGCACGCGCAGCGGGTGGCCTCGGGCGTCACGTCGCGAAGTGACAGCCCCGTTCCCCCGCAGGTGATCACCACGTCCGCATCCACGTGGTCGCACGCGTTGACGATGGCGTCGGCAATCTGCTCTTCCTCGTCCTTAACCACAACGTGGCCGGCGACCGACCAACCAGCCTCCTCCACCAGGCGCTCAAGGGCGGCGCCCGCCTCGTCACGGACAAGGTCGCGCGTGTCTGAACACGTGATGATGGCAAAAGAGATATCCATAGGGGCCTCCCGGCTTATAGCAATCGAATACAGCGAACGGGCGCAGTAGGCGCGCTAGAGCACGGTGCCCTCGGGCAGGTCGATGCGCACGCACGGCACCATATCGCCCGCGACAAAGCCAGCATCCCCGTCGGGCACCATCAGCAGGCAGTTGGCGTTTTGCAGCGTGCCCAAAAGCGCGGAGTTCTGGCTTTTCGCCGCGGCGACCACCAGCTCGCCCTCCTCATCGCGGCGCAGCACCGCGCGGTCGTAGAAACGCCTGGCCTGGCTCTTGCGAACGTTGTGGGCGACGCGGGCATACTGAAGGGGACGAGTGGCGAGGGCGTAGCCGCGCATCTTGCGCAGGGCGAGACGGGCGAGCATCTCAAAGCCAACGCACGCCGCCGCGGGGTTTCCAGAAAGCCCCAGGTAGGGCGTATCGCGAATGAGGCCAAAGGTGATCGCCTTGCCAGGGCGCATGGACACGCGGTCAAACAGCACCTGGCCCTCGCGCTGCACCAGGCGGGTCACGTAGTCGTAATCGCCCGCCGAGGCGCCGCCGCTCGAGATAACAAAGTCGCACTCCGCCGCAGCGGTGAGCATCATCTGCGAAATCTCATCCTCGCTATCGCCCGCGATGCCGTAGAACCGGGGCTCGCCGCCCGCCGCGACCACGGAGGCCAAAAGGGCGCTGGAGTTGGCGTCGCGAATCTGCCCGCGCCCGGGGACCGTATCCGGCGCCACCAGCTCGGTGCCAATGGACAACACGCCCACCACCGGCGCGCGGTGTACGGGCACCGCCGTGACGCCCGCAGACGCCAGCAGGCCGCAGCCGGCGGGAGCCAGCACCTCGCCCGCGCGCATCACGACCTCGCCCGCATGGGCCTCAAGGCCGGCTTCGCGCACGTTATCGCCCACCTGGGCGGGAGCGGAGAAGCGCACCGTGGACCCCTCGTTGCCGTCGCCGGTCGCAACCTCCACAATCTCGTACTTCACCACGGCGTCCGTGCCGGCGGGCATGGGCGCTCCCGTCATGATACGCACCGCGCAGCCCGGCTCGACCGCGCCCTCGAAGACGTGCCCCGCGGCCTCATGCCCGATCACGGCGAGCTCCACGGGCGAGTCCGCGTCCGCGCCCGCAAGATCGCAGGCGCGCACCGCGTAGCCGTCCATCGCGCTGTTGGCAAAGGGCGACAGGTCGATATCGGTCGCAAGGTCGGCGGCAACCGGCAAGCCTGCCGCAAGGTGCAGCGGAACCTCGCGCACGGGCATGGGCGAAACGTGCTCCAACACTATCGCCTGGGCCTCTTCCAAAACCATCAAGTCCTCGGCCATGCCCTCTCCCCTTTCGCGCCGCGCCTGGGCGGCATGCAAGCAGTACTATTCTTCGAGAAGTATAGACGTCAAACGCCAAGCGCGTAACTCGAACCATCAAGGAAACCCCTATACTTGGTTTTAGCTCGCACGCGAGCACCGCCCCAGATCACCCCAAGGTCGGACACCCCACCTCGTCCACGCCTTGCCCCAGATTGAATAAGGACCCCCACCCATGGCGACCAACCCCAGCACAAAGCCCTTTGAAGACGCCGGCAGCGCGATCACGTACGGCGAGCGCCTGCTTGCCGCAGATGCCCGCCGCAACGCGCGGAACATGCGCGCCAGCTGCAAGCTGCTTGCGCTGGTCTTGCTGGTATCTTGCGCCATGGGAGCGGCCGCGTGGGCGTTTTTGGCATCCCTCGACCTTGTGAGCGGCGCACGCGAGCAGCATCGCGCCCTGTTCGCCCTGCTTCCGCCCGTATTGCTCGCCACCGCGTGGCTCTACCGAACGCGCGGCCTGCAGGCCGGTCGCGGCAATAATCTGGTTATCGACAGCGCCCTTACCGGGCGGCTTATCCACGCCCGCATGGCCTTCCTCACCTTCTTCTGCTCCGTCGCCACGCACCTTGCCGGCGGATCCGCGGGACGCGAGGGCACCGCGGTCCAAATTGGCGGCACCATCGCCAGCAACGTGAGCCACGCGTTCAAGCTGGGCGAGCGCGACCACCATGACCTTATGCTCTCGGGCATCTCCGCGGCCTTCGGCGGCGTCTTTGGCACGCCCTTGGCCGGAGCGTTCTTTGGCATGGAGATGTGCTACGTGGGCAAACTCGACTATAGCTCGGGCCTGTACTGTTTAATCGCATCCTTTACCGGCGACGCCGTGAGCCGCATGCTTGGCACCCGCCACGCGCTGCACGTTATAGGCAACATCCCGTCCATGTCGCCGCAAACCATCTTGCTGGTGGTTCTCGCCGCCGTCGCGTTTGGTCTCACCGCCAGGCTCTTCTCCTTTTCCATCCGCACCATCAAGCGCTTCTACGCGCACCGCTTTCGCAATTACCTTATCGCGGCGCTGGTGGGCTCGCTGGTGCTGCTGGGCTCCTACGCCATCTTTGACGGCTGGCGCTACGGCGGCCTGTCCGAGTGGATGGTCTCCTCTGCATTCGAGGGCGCATGCTCGCCCATAGACCCGATCGCCAAGCTCGCCTACACGGCGCTCACGCTGGGTGCGGGCTACCAAGGCGGCGAGGTCACGCCGCTGTTTGGCATAGGCGCGTCCATGGGCAGCGTGTTTGGCCAAGCAGTGGGCTTCGACCCCTCTTTTCCCGCCGCACTGGGCATGATCGCCGTCTTTGGATCTGCCCTCAACGTCCCCATCACCACCATCATGCTCGGCATCGACCTGTTTGGCGGACGAGCGGCGGGCTATTTTGTCATCGTCTCCTTCGTAAGCTACCTGGTCGCCGGGCACCGCGGCGTGTATCCCGCGCAGCGCATCGTCACGCCCAAGCGCCGCTCTCTTGCGGGCGATGAGCGGCTCACGGTGGACCAGGCGATCCAGCGACATCGCGAGCAAGTCGACCAAGGCGCCCCGCGCGACGCCACCGGCACCGTCGTCGAATCCGACAGCGCAGCCGCCGCCACCGCAACCGCCACGGAGGACTGATGAACGCCCGCACCAACTTGGGAAAAACGATGATCATCGTCAATCCCGCCGCGCAGTCCGGGGCAGCGGCGACCGCAGCCCAGCGGGTCCAGCGTTTCTTGTCCATGTACATGCACGATGACCGCGCGTTCGACCTAGTCAACACCACGCACCCGCGCCACGCCGCGCAGATCGCCTCGCGGGCGAAGGGCTACAACACCGTTCTCGCACTGGGCGGAGACGGCCTGGTGCACGAGACCGCCTGCGGCCTTATGGCGATCGAACCCGCATCGCGCCCCTGCCTGGGCGTGTTTCCCGTGGGTTCGGGCAACGACTACGCGCGCACGCTCGGCATGGACCAGAATATGGGCGCGGACCTTAGCTGGCTCTCCCGCGCGTGCAGGCGCACCATGGACGTGGGCCGCATCGATTACGCCGGCGAGGCGGGCCGCGGCACCGACTACTTTGTGCAGACCTTCTCCTGCGGGCTGGACGCCGCCATCGCAATAGGCACCTACGAGCTGCGCAAGTCCACCGGCCTTTCGGGGGACGCGCTCTACCTGGCCAGCGGCCTCAACGTATTCGGCATCGGCTACCGGCGTTTTCCCTTGCGCGTCAAGTTTGAGGACCAAGCCTGGCAGGAGCTTGAATCCATCATCATGGCCGTCCAGATAGGTCCCACCTACGGCTCCGGTTTTCGCATCTGCCCGGACGCCGACCCCTCAGACGGGATCTTCGACATCTGCTACGCCCACGGCAAGATCCCCCGCGCCATCGCGCTGCCGGTGTTCCTGCGCGCCAAGAACGGGCATCACCTAAGCTCTCGCTACGTGCACACCCGCCGCGCGCAGAGCGTGCGCCTGCTCTTTGACGGCGAGGACTATCCCCTGCAGGCGGACGGCGAGCAAATCCGCGCCCGCAGCGCCACCATCACCATGGTCCCGGGCGCCCTTACCGTCCTGGCGCCCAGAGCTGGATTAAACGCGTGACCTTATCCAGGATGTCATCGCATGTAGAGTGCATCGCATACTCAAACCTTCAGGATGACGGCACGACCAAGATAGCAGTAGAGCGCCCCCGTGACGGGGGTTTCGATGGCGATTGCCTCATGCCAGCATATCGCTGGGCAAATGTCGTTTTGGACCGGTGAGAACTCAGAACCCGTTCGCATCCGCGTAACCGTAAAGCGTCCGGAAAAGAACGCAACCAAGTTTTGGCTGCTTTCCGATGGCGGCTGCAAACTCGCACACAATGCGAGCGAAATCCCCGCATAGGACCTAAACAAGCTCTCAAAGGCCATCACGCTAAACCATGCCCGTATATGTAAAGCCCGGTCCAAAACATTCGGATTCGAGAACCCGACCTTTATTGAATAGGCTTGACGCTTCCCTTACACCGCAATCGCAAGCCCCGTCATCTCTTCAGACAGCCCTGATTTCCTTGAAAAACCGCCATGGCAACTCCATGCCATAACGCCCCACGCGGGCACGGGCGCTATGGCTTAGTCGTCCGCACCGGGGCGGCGGCGCCGCTCCTTTGTCTGTGCGCGGTGGCGCTTATCCGCCAGGCGACGCGCGCGGGCGGCCTTGCTGGGCTTGGTGGGTTTTCTCTTCTTAGGTGGACGAGAACGGCGTTCAAACTCCATGCGCAGCTTTCGCAGGCAGCTCGCCCTGTTCTGGAACTGGCTGCGGCTCTCGCGCGACGTCACCGTGATGCCCGAGGGAGCATGGCGCATGCGCACGGCGGAGTCCGTGGTGTTCACGCCCTGGCCGCCCGGACCGGTCGCGCGAAACACCTGCACCTCGCAGTCGCGCGCGACCTCCTCCAAGCTCTGTGCCGCCCATGCGGCGAACACCTTATATGTCGGTTTTTCCTCGTCCATATAATCAACCTGCGAAACAGCCCGCGATGCGGTCGCCGTTAGGCGAACTCGATCTGACCCGTTTCATCGTCCATAGATACGATGCGGGCCAGCGACTCCAGGTGATAACCGCGTTGGCGCAGCTTGTCGCCACCGGACTGGAAGCCCTTCTCGATGGCGATGCCGATGCCCTCGACCGTGGCGCCGGCGGATTCGCAGATGCTGATAAGCCCCTCGAGGGCGCAGCCGTTTGCTAGGAAATCGTCCAGGATCAAGACATGGTCGCCCTCGGAAAGGAAGCGCCTGCCCACGATAACGGGGAACTCGCGCTGCTTGGTGAAGGAGTAGATGGTGGTGGAGTACTGCTCGCCATCCAGGTTGATGGACTGGGCCTTTTTGGCAAAGACCACCGGCGCGTTGCCAAAGTGGCGAGACGCCATGCACGCCAAGCCTATGCCGCTGGCCTCGATGGTGAGAATCTTGTTGATGGGAGCATCGGCGAACAGGCGCGCCCACTCGGCGCCCATGTGGTCGAACAGCTGCGTATCGCATTGATGGTTAAGGAACGCATCCACCTTCAACACGCCCCCGGCCTTGACGATGCCGTCCTTGCGGATACGATCTTCAAGCTCCTTCATTACAGCGTTTCCTTCCCTTTTTCCGACCCGGCGCCTACTTGCGGCGCATCATGCGAACTAGCGTCATCGCAAAACCTATGGCGACCAGCGCCGCCGTAACTACATAGACTATACGGTATCCGTACAGGAAAATATCCGGTCTTCCCGCAACATACGAAGTAACGCGATATCCAGCGGCCACGCTCATTTGGCTGTAGAGCAGCGACGTGGACCCGCTGATGCCGATCGCCATGCCCAAATAGCGGGCAAGCGCGGCCAGGCTGCCGCCAAAGCCCAGGGCCTCGCGCGGCAACGAGCCCATCACCAGGGAATTGTTAGGCGACTGGAAGATAGAGGTGCCAAGCGACGCCAGGCCCAGGCAGATGAGGATGTGGACAAGCCCCGTCTCCTCGCCGAAAAAGCCCACCAGCAAAAGGCCCGCGGCGAACACGAACAAGCCCACGCACGTAGGGCGCTCGCATCCGATTCGGTCGGACACCGCGCCGGAGATGGGGCCGGCGATGGCGTTTGCGAGCGGGATGACGCAAAAGATCAGACCCGCCGCATCGGGCGAGAAACCGCGAGCATCCTGCAGGTAGAACGGCGTCATGAGCTCGTAGACGCCGATGGCGACGAAGCTGATGAACAGGCACGCGATGTTCACCATGAAGGCGCGGTCGCGAAAGACAGAAAGCGCGACCAAGGGGTCGTCCACCCGGCGCTCGACCATGACGAACGCGACCATAAGGCCCAGACCCGCGGCGAGCATCAGCAGGGTCGAAGGCGTGGCCCCCGCCTCGATCATGGTGATGGATACGAAGGTGAGCAGCATGCCGGGAACCAGCAGCACCGAGCCCAAAACGTCAAGACGCCGTCCAGCCGACTGCGGCGCTACGTGCGGCAAGGTCTTAAAGCCAACGAACAGCGAGGCCACGCCCACGGGCACGTTGATGAGGAAGATACACTCCCAGGGCAGCGCGCTCACGATAAAGCCGCCCAATACCGGACCGCACATCATTCCCAGGGCAACAAAGCTCGCAAGCAGCCCCAGGGCACGCCCGCGCTCGCGCGCAGGGAACGACTCGGTGATGATGCCCATGTTGTTCGCCATGGCCGATGCGCAACCAACGCCCTGCACCGCGCGGGCGAGCACCAAAAACTCAAGCGTGGTCGCCATGCCGCACAAAAGCGAGCCCAGCGCGAAGATCGCAACGCCCACCTGGAAAAAACGAACCTTGCCGTAGATATCGCCCAGCCTGCCGAACACCAACAGCACGGCGCAGGTGGTGAGCAGGTAGATGGATGAGACCCATTGAATCTGGTCGAGCCCTACGCCCAACTCCTTTTGCATCACGGGAAGCGCCACGTTGACGATGCTCGAGTCGAGCGTGGCCATAAACGTCATGATTAAAACGGTAAACAGGATGGCCCATTTGTTCTTGCCGTGGGTGTTGCCCTCCACGGCATCGTGGATGCGCTGATCTTCGCTCATGCGTACCTCGCTTGTTCACAAGTGGCGCCGCGCGCTCTGATGACGAAGGTGCACCCCTCCCGCCACGTGCCGCGCTATCGTTCCCGCGGCCGCGTAGATACGCCGGGGTCCGACCATAACGCGCCCGACCCTGCATTTTTCGCACAGTGTTGTAACACGGAACGGTCGAAAGGGGCAAGGTAATACCATGCGCCGCACGAAGATTCCGCGACATGTATAATCAAATTTGCCGGACTCAGATGCAGGGTTTTCGCGCTAAACGCAATCCTCTTGCACCGTCCGCCCACGCCAACGCCCAGACAGCATCAAGACAAGGAGGCAGATCACATGGCTCTCAAGAAGACTGTCAAGGAATTCCAGGACTTCATCAGCCGCGGAAGCGTAGTCGACCTCGCCGTCGGCGTTATCGTGGGCGGCGCCTTCACCACCATCGTCAACTCGCTGGTGGCAAACATCATCCAACCCCTCATCTCCTTTATCACCGGAGGCGGGGCGGAGATTCCCGGTCTCGCGATCAACCTCAACGGCAACATCGTCGACTTTGGCGCCTTTCTCTCCGCCGTTATCAACTTCCTCATCACGGCCGCCGCGGTCTTCGCCATCGTAAAGGCCTTGAACAAATTTAACGACATCAAGAAGGCTGCAGCGAAAGCAGCCGCGATCAAGGCGGGACTTGCCGAGGAAAAGGACGGCGATGCCGTACCGAAGCCGCGCGTATGCCCCTACTGCAAGCAGGAGATAGACCACAACGCCACCCGCTGCCCGCATTGCACGAGCAAACTGGACGGCTATCAAAACGCGCTGGAATAGCGAGCCACGTACCGGGCTTTGAACCCACTCAAATGAAATCGTCCTCGACGCTCATGGCAGCTGAGGGCTCCAAGGCGACATCACCCGCCTCGTGGCCCTCAGCTGCCACACCAAACGAGGACGGTTTTTATGCTCGCATTTTACGTGGATACACTTGATGCAAACCCGCAGGTCACCAAAAGGCTAAATGCATAGCAGCATTCAGGCGCCGGCGTTGGGCGCCACATGCCGGCACCTTCAGCATTAACTAGGCTGCTTCGGGACACGCGCCATCGCTAGACGGCAGTGCCGAAAGGGCGCTTGGGGGCTAGGAGCCCAGCACCTCATCAAGCCACATGGAAACGTCCTCATACACCTGACCCTTGATGGGCTCGTTCAGAATCTCATGACGAACGCCGGGATAGATCTTCACGTCGACGCGCTCCATGCCGGCGCGGCGATACATCTGGGCTGCGCGCTCGACGCCCGCACCGCAATCCCCCACCGGGTCCTCTGCGCCGGCGATAAAGAAGAGGGGCAGCGCGTGGGGAACGCGCGCGACAAGCTTGGGATCAGTCGCGTCCGCCACCAACGTCGACAACGTGTGGTAGGCGCCCACGGTGAACTTCTGGCCGCACAAGGGATCGCGACGATACTCATCGACCACCTCGGGATCGGTTGCGATCCAATCGACGTCCGTCCGCGCGCCCTCGATCGCCTTGCCATATGCTCCCGCGCCCATGCCGTCGACCAGCTCGCTGACGTATCGCTCTCCGCGCGAACGGGCGATACCGCGGGTCAAGGCCTTGCCCGCAGCCGAGAGCGCGCGCGGCTGCTGACCGGTGCCGCAAATCACCGCGGCGCGAACGCCAAGGGCATACCTCGTAAGGTAGACGCGCGTAATAAAGCTGCCCATAGAATGTCCAAAAATGATATACGGAAGGTCTCCGGACGAACCGCTGTCCTCGCGCAGTCGCCGCATGACAAGCTCGCGTAGCGCGTTCACGTCATGGAGCAGAACCTCCTCGCCTTTCTCGAGCGGCATGTGCCCAAGGTCATCTGCGCTCGCCACCGTTTTACCATGACCTATATGGTCGTTGGCGCACACCGCAAAACCCCGGCCGCACAGATACTCGGCAAAGCCCGCATAGCGCTCCACGTGCTCGGACATACCGTGGACAAGCTGCACCAGACCACGCGGACCTGAAGGAGCGGCCTCATGGTCCGGTTCCCATAGCAGCGCGCGGATAGTCGAGGCGTCATCATAGCTTGCATAGGTAATGGTAGTGGTCTTCACGGAAGTGTCCTCCAAACAAGGGACGAGATCCAACGCTGAGAATCATCCTACCCAAAAACTAAGCCCGCACCGTCCATACAGGCGGACGGCGCGGGCTTGTTTTCGCATGCGCTCAAGCGCGGGGTCCATGCGCACGAGGAGACCGTGTCTTTAGATGGTGTCGAGAGCCTGGGAGATGTCGGCGATAAGGTCCTCGGTCGACTCGATGCCGCAGGAGAGGCGCACCATGTCCGGGGTGATGCCGCAAGCGACGAGCTCCTCGTCGTTCATCTGGCGATGCGTCGCGTTCGCCGGGTGCAGGCAGCAGGTGCGGGCATCGGCCACGTGCGTGGCGATCTGCGCCAGACGCAGGCTCTTCATAAACTGCTCGGCCGCGGCGCGACCCCCGTTGAAGCCAAAGCTGACCACGCCGCATCCGCCCTGGGGCAGGTACTTCTGGGCGAGCTCGTGATAGGCGTCGCCCGGAAGACCCGGGTAGCGCACGAAGCTGATCTTGGGGTGCTGCTGCAAAAACTCCGCCACCGCCTGGCCGTTCTTGCAGTGCTGGGGCATGCGGACGTGCAGGGACTCCAGGCCCAGGTTGAGCAGGAAGGCGTTCTGGGGAGACTGGATGCAGCCGAAGTCGCGCATAAGCTGGGCCGTCGCCTTGGTGATGAAGGCGCCCTCCAGGCCAAAGCGCTCGGTGTAGACCACGCCGTGATAGCTCACATCGGGCGTAGTGAGGCCCGGGAACTTATCGGCATGCGCATTCCAATCGAACGTGCCGGCGTCCACGATCGCTCCGCCCACCGCGGCGCCATGGCCGTCCATGTACTTGGTGGTGGAGTGGGTCACGATGTTGGCCCCCCACTCGATGGGGCGGCAGTTGACCGGCGTGGGGAACGTGTTGTCGACGATCAGCGGCACGCCGTGGGCATGCGCGGCGACGGCGAAGCGCTCGATATCGAGGACGGCGAGCGCGGGGTTGGCGATGGTCTCGCCGAAAACGGCCTTGGTGTTGGGCCTGAACGCGGCCTCCAGCTCCTCGTCCGTGCAATCAGGGACGACGAAGGTGCACTCAAGGCCCATGCGGCGCATGGTATGGGCGAGCAGGTTATAGGTGCCGCCGTAGATGGCGGAGCTCGCCACCACATGGTCGCCGCAGCCGGCGATATTGAAGATGGCGAAGAAGTTCGCGGCCTGGCCGGAGCTGGTCAGCATGGCGGCCGTACCGCCCTCGAGTTCGCAGATCTTCGCGGCGACGGCGTCGTTGGTTGGGTTCTGCAGGCGGGTATAGAAGTAGCCGGACTCCTCAAGGTCGAAGAGCTTTCCCATGTGCTCGGACGTGTCGTACTTCCACGTGGTGGACTGGTAGATGGGCACCTGGCGGGGCTCCGCGTCGCCGGGACGGTATCCACCCTGGACGCACGTGGTTCCGATATGTTCAGCCATAGTTCGCTCCTTCTTCAAACGCTTTCATATGCGCTCGATACGCGCGCACGAGTAAAATGGTATACCCAACTCGATACGCAAAGGACTTCAACATGGCAATCAACAAGGATGAAATCTTCTTGAACCGCTCCGAGATCAAGAAGGAGGCCGCGCGCCTGCATGAAATGGGCTACAACTGCGCGCAATCGGTCGTCTGCGCGATGGCCCCCGCCATCGACCTCGATGCAGACGGCGCCTTTGTACTGGCGGAGGGCTTTGGCGCCGGCATGGGCGGCATGACCGAGACCTGCGGCGCCGTCTCCGGAGCCGTCATGGCCTTAAGCCAGGCGGAAAGCACCGGCCGCGACCAGATTGGCAGCAAGGCCAAGACCTACAGGCTTTCTCGCGAGCTGAGTGCCCGCTTTGCCAGCGCCAACGGCTCGACCGTGTGCCGCGAGCTCAAGGGCATCGGCACTGAGGCCGGGGCCCTGCGCAGCTGCCCGGGCTGCATCGATGACGCGATCGACCTCGCCGTTGATATTCTGGTCGAGCAGGGCGCGCACGAGGCAGACGCGCGATAGCGCCCCTCGCCTCCGTGCTCTTTAGCCCCGTGCCTTTTTGAAAAGCGCTCCTTTGGGGACCGCAAACCCCTAGGACCTAAAACTCGGCGAAGCGCTCCTCGCCAACGCTCACGTCTTCGCGACCGCCCATAAGCTCGGTGAGCGCTGCCAAAAACGCAGTCTGCTCCCCCGCTTTGAACACCAGGCGCAGCAACACGGTATCCGTGAAGTCGGTACCCGCGATTCTGCAGCCGGAACCCGCTGCCAGATGCTGCACCTGGTCGTAGAGCGGATACGGCACGCGAACGTCCACGGAGACCACGCTGGTCATCTCCACCAGCTGCCCCGCCGCACGCGCCGCGGCGATCGCCTCCTGCGCTGCGGCGGTGTACGCCCTCACCAGGCCGCCCGGCCCCAGAAGCGTTCCACCAAAATAGCGCGTGGTGACGCAGCAGACGTTTTTAAGGCCAGCGCCGCGCAGCACCTCCAGCGTTGGCATGCCGCTGGTGCGCTGGGGCTCCCCGTCGTCGCTTTGGCGTTCGCGCCCGTCTAGCAAGATCCACGCCGGCACGTTGTGGCGGGCGTCGTAGTGGCGGGCCCTCACCGCGGCGATATGGGCGTTGGCCTCATCCTCGCTCTCAACGTGGACCAGCTGCGCGATAAAGCGGCTCTTGCGGTCGACGAACTCGCCAGTCGCCTCGACACCCTCCCTCATGGTGATGTAATCGTCCACAACTCCCCCTTTTTTCGGCGCCGCCGGCAACAAGCGCGGCAATCGAAATCCATGTCTTTCAGACACCCATTATATATGTGGAGCGTTCGATGATACGCTCGGCCAAGCGCGGCGGCGCGCGGGGCGTGCTACAATACTCCATCGCAAAGCGGGCCAGGCGATCGCGCGTGCGGCATGTTCGCATGTGAGGAAAGTCCGGGCTCCACAGGGCAGGATGCTGGCTAACGGCCAGGCGGGGCGACCCGACGGAAAGTGCCGCAGAAAAGAAGACTCCCGCTGCCCGCTATATGCGGGTGAGAGAAAAGCTGAAACGGTGGTGTAAGAGACCACCAGCGTCGTGGCAACATGGCGGCTTGGTAAACCCCATCCGGAGCAAGCGCAAATAGGAGCGCCATGGGCCGGCCCGGTCCGCGTTCGGGTAGCGTGCGAGGAACTGCATGGTGACGTGCAGGCAAGATAAATGATCGCCCACGACAGAACCCGGCTTATCGGCCCGCTTTGCCTTTTCACCACCAACTATCCAAACGAGATGCAGACAGCCGTCTACCAAGTGCGTCGTGACCTCATGGGCCGTTAGACGGGATTACCCAAACCGCTTGGTTCTCGATGGCTTCAAATCCCTTACGGAGTCCTTACAAACGATAACCGTATTAAGACCTCGTTAATATTGTGTAAGGTGTTATCCTATTACGTGCTTTGTAGGGTGCGGAGGGACATCCGCACGATAGGAACGTGGTTTCAGTGGACGTATCATTCTCCTATTTCATCTCGCAAGTCTTTTCCAATCCAATACTTGCAATGACGGTCGCCCTCACGCTGGGCGTTATCTTTGTCAACGGCTGGACGGACGCGCCCAACGCGATCGCCACCTGCGTGACCACGCGTTGCCTGCCGCCCAAGGCCGCGATCATCATGAGCGCCGTTTTCAACTTCCTGGGCGTCTTCATCATGACCCACATCAACGCCAGCGTCGCCTCCACCATCTCCAACATGGTAGATTTTGGATCTAACACGCAGATCGCGCTTATCGCGCTGTGCGCGGCCCTGTTCTCGATCGTCGTCTACTCGGTGGGCGCCAGTATCTTCGGTATTCCCACCAGCGAGAGCCACAGCCTCATCGCGGGCCTTACCGGCGCGGCAATCGCCCTGGGAGGCGCGGACGGCGTCAACATGAACGAATGGGTCAAGGTCCTCTACGGCCTGGTCCTCTCGCTTGGCCTGGGCTTCGCTGCGGGCTGGGTCGTATGCAAGGTCGTAACGCTGCTCTTCGCGAACACCGACCGCCGCAAATCGAACACCTTCTTCCGCTGGGCGCAGATCGCCGGCGCCGCGGGCATGAGCTTCATGCACGGCGCGCAGGACGGCCAGAAGTTCATCGGCGTGCTGTTC
>OFMJ01000007.1_pt1 | contig 216299 bp, 226 predicted proteins | sample 1541801 | NCBI WGS metagenome assembly OFMJ01 (sample SAMN04209234, study PRJEB22552) | human gut metagenome | biome: gut; material: feces | host: Homo sapiens | place: USA: Oklahoma
CGTCGAGTGCTCACTTATAATATCATTTCTCCTCTCCCTTGTAAAGTCTTTTTTTCGTTTTTTTTATATTTTTTTCTACACAAATAGACACAAAATAAAAAAAGGTTGATTTCATCAACAAAAATGAAACATAGCCTTTTTAATATTTTATTTATAATGTAAAGCAGCTGAAATAGCACTAATGAATGTTGCTCTGATATTGCCTTTTTCCAATGCCTCAACGCCTCTAATTGTTGATCCACCTGGCGAACAGACATTATCCTTTAATATACCAGGATGTATATTTGTCTCTAACTGCATTGCACCTGATCCAAGAACAGTTTGAGCAGCCAATTTATAGGCCATACTTCTTGGCATTCCTTCTTTCACAGCGCCATCTGCTAGCGCTTCAATAACCATATATATGAAAGCCGGTCCACAACCACTAACTGTACCAGCAACTCCCATGAGATGACTAGGAACAATCTCTACTTCTCCAATAGAGGCAAACATATCTAGTGTAAAAGCAAATTCTTCTTTAGTTAATGAATGTGTTTCTTCTAACAACGACATTCCTTTTAATACAAGAGCTGGTGTATTAGGCATAACAAAAATATGCCTTGTAGATGCATCAAGTATTTCATTATACTTAGCATAATCATATCCTAACACAATTGAAATTATTGCCTTTTCTTTTAATAGGTCTTTCAATGGTTGTAAAACCTTCTCAACGACTTGAGGCTTAACACCTATAAAAACCATTTCACTTTGTTGTACAACATCTTCTTCACTATCCGCAATTGAGAAACCTAACTCTTTGACTTTATCTAATTGTCCATCCATAATATCAAAAGCAATCATATCACCTGCTTTTAAAAATCCAGACTTCTCAATGCCGCAGGCAATTGCTCCTGCCATATTCCCCATTCCAATAAATCCTATTTTTTTCATATATCCTCCTTATACAAGAAAAGCTAACATCAAGTTAGCTTATAATTTTCTATTTCTTAAAAATGCTGGAACATCATCGTCATCATCATCTTGAGTTTCAAAAACTGTAGGTCTTACAGTTGATTCATAAGGTGATGTTTGTCTAGGCATACTTTGTGTTTGAGTAGGCATTGGGGCAGGTTCTTCATCATCTTCAAAACCAGTTGCAATCACAGTAACAATAACTTGATCATCTAAGTTTTCATTAATAGCAACTCCCAATACTGTATTGACATCATTTCCAACTGCCTCTCTAATTGTTGCAAGAGCAGTATTCGCATCATATAAAGTAATATTTGTTCCACCTGTCACATTAACAATAGCATCTTTTGCACCTGCAATAGATACATCTAATAATGGCGAAGAAATAGCACGCATTGCTGCTTCTTCAGCTTTATTTTCACCATCACTCATTCCAATACCAATTAACGCAGAACCTCTATCTTTCATAACTGACGAAACATCAGCAAAATCAAGATTAATAAAGGCAGGAATAGCAATCAAGTCAGTAATTGTTTGAACCCCTTGTCTTAAAACATTATCAGCTTCTCTAAAAGCTTCACCCATAGGCTTTCTTCCAATTGCATCTAATAAACGATCATTAGAAACAACAATAATAGAATCAACATTTTCTCTAAGTTCAGCCAATCCACCTTTTGCTTGTCTTAAAACCTTTGGACCTTCAAAAGTAAACGGTGAAGTCACAACTCCTACTGTTAATGCTCCTAATTCTCTACAAATTTTCGCAACAACTGGTGCAGCACCAGTTCCAGTTCCTCCACCCATACCAGCAGCGACAAAAACCATATTAGCTCCTGATAGAGCTTCTTTAATTTCCTGTTCAGTTTCTAAGGCAGCTTTGCGTCCGACTTCTGGATTTCCTCCCGCTCCTAGACCATGAGTTAATTCTCTTCCTAAAATAATTTTATTTTCAATATCTATTCCTTTTAAAATTTGAGCATCAGTATTTGCAACATAAAAGTCAACACCCCTTACTCCATCTTTAGCCATTCTAGCGACAGCATTACAACCACCACCACCAACTCCAATGACCTTAATCTTTGCAACTTGTACAAAATCTAAATTACTATCCATATTTCCATCCTCACTTTTATATTAATCTTCTTCACTAAAGAAATTCTCAATAACCTTCGAAAATCTACTTTTATTCTTTTTATCACTATGAATCGGTTTGGATTTCGTCAATCCCTTAAATCTGATACTCATCGTACTTGAAATATCAGGTAAAATTAATGAAGGATCCATTTTTCCTAATATTCTTGAACGATCATTTAAATAATACATCATTCCTAAACAAGAGACAAAAGACATATCTCTTGCTCCGATTGTATCAGGTCGATAAGTTCTCACTGCACTCTCTAAAACAACGCTAGAAACTTTTTCAATATCAGGAAGTTCTCCACCACCACCCACAATGACTGTTTCATAACTTCTACCATCATTAATAATATCAATTTTCGTTTTGATGACTTCCATAATATCTTTAACACCTTCACTTAATACTTCAGCTAAATCTCTCTGTGTGTAGTGTGTCTCTTTGTCCTGATTTCTTGTTGTATGTATAATATCTTCATCACCAATATGGTAATCACATGTTCCATATTTGACTTTATAAACCTCTGCTCTATCCATCGGAATTTGCCAAGAGGTAGCAATTTTCTTTGTTAAATCATATCCTCCAACACCAGCTTGCGCGATATATTTCAAATAACCACCCTCAAAGAATGCAACTGTTGATGTCTTATAACCAATATCAATTAATATTGCTCCTTCTTGAAGATATACAGCATCGAAAGCTTCTTTGGCACATGCATAGGCATTAATTGTAATATCCAAAACCTCAACACCTGCTTTTTCGACTGCACTTATATAACTATAAAGAAGTTTTTTCTTTGTTGTAATGACTAATGATTCCGCTTTTAATGATGCTGATTTTTGCCCAATTGGAATCTCTCTCATAACTTTAGTATCTAACTGATATAATGTTGGAATGACAGAAATAACCTCTTCATTATCATCACGCTCAAAACGTCTTGATAATTTCAATGCACGAACAACATCATCACTTGTAATTTGATCTGAAGGAGAATTAACTTTTGTGATTCCATCACTTTGATAGATATGTGCGTGAAATGATGGAATACATAAAGCGACTTTTGTAATTGTTGCCCCTAACGCTGCTGAAGCTTCATCTAACAATGTTTTAATCTCACTTACAACAGTTGGCATACTTTCGATTTTCCCTTTACGAATACCATGACTCGTCATCTTTTTAGAAAATAATATATTTATATTTGCACTTACAACTTCACCCACTAAGAGTTTGACAGTTGCACTTCCTATATCTAATACAGCATAGATATCTTTCATAAATGATTCTCCTTTAAAAAATACTTCTACAATATTGTATCATAAAACCAACGATAAGAAAACAGATAATCTTGAAAGAATATATGTTTTTTTTGTCGAGAAAAAGAATTGTTTTCAGTCCCTCACTTCATTGATGACAGGTTGAAGTTCATTTTTTAAATTCAAGATAAAATCTTCACTTTTCTCATAGAGTGTTATCATTATTATATTTATTACTGTTAACTCTAAAATAATTTTCTATATTTAAATATACAATTTTTACAGGCAAAGGAATAATTAAAAATTATTCCACCACTCTATAATCTCTATTGCATAGTTCCAGTTGGTTTCTATCCTCTAAATCATATTATAGCTATCTGTCTGTTAGATAATTCCGATTGTCTGTAAGTCAGCTTATCGATATCAGTTATAACTTTTTTCTTTCATGATGATTATTTCGTTCACTATAGCTGTGTGTTATACCCTTGTTTACCTCATAACTATAATGATAATCCTCTTTAACTTTCCTCTATACATTATCCCTCTTCTTGCGATACCATATAATGCTACTTTATGGATCAGTATCCTTTAGGCTTCACTGGTGGTACTTAAGGAAAAACAATTATTGGTATGATAGATATTTTTAAGAGACTTCGAAATTATGATAGTAAATTGTAGAGATAGTGCTCTTAGGCATAATGAGACTCGTTCTTAAAAAAGAGCAAAACAAATACACATAAACATATGTATATTCATTTCACTTGGAAACCTTCCGCATTCTTGTTACAAAGCAAATGAACATCAAAAATTCTTAATAAATAATAAAAAAACATCAAAAGCAATATATCTTATTTCAAGATTGCCATAACATCACTAGATCTTATATCATCCTTATCATGCCTAAAAAAGGAGGGATTTCTCCCTCCTTTCATGCTAACATCCTTTGGGGTAATCCCCCCTTAAAAAGTTATATTAACGCTTTAAACACAGCACTGTTTTCAATCACCTTTTGTATAATGAACTGACTTTAAGCATCAATAACTTATTGTGAACTCTGTCCTTCTTCCTTCTTACCAAGAGTTTGTGAAGTTCCTTGACTTGGTACTGTTCCTGTACTTGGAACAGTGTTAGGAACAATAACTTCATTCACATGAACTTTAACACTTATGCTTTTTTCAATCACTTTTGGCTCAACGATTACATTTTCTTGTTTTGGTTTTACAAGAGGAGTAACAGCATACGTACTATTCGCTGTCTTAGGTATCCATGTAATAACTCCAGAAGATGGATTCGAAGCTATATAATCTGTAATCACTTGATTTGATGGATTATAATAAACAACCAAAGGAGTCGTATAACCTTCAACATTATCTCCATTATGTCCTGCATCTCTAAAACAATCCGTTATTGATTCGAGATTATCAGGCAATGAAATTATTCCGCTCATATATTCACAGAAATCAAATGTATAATTCATAGAAGTAATTGAATTTGGTAATGTTAATGTTACTTTTTTAAGAGCAGCATACTCAAACATATAATCAATATTTGTAAGTTTCTTAGCATTGGCAAATAAATTCGATGGAATTTGTTCAACCATTGACATCTCAAACATGGAAACAGCTGATTCGACTCTATTCGATAATTGATAATCATTAGGGACATTAGTAAATTGACTAGACTTAAATAAGTTATCAAAGTTGGAAATTGTATCTGGCAGATTTTCAGGAAATGCCTTAAGGTCAGGTGCTAAAAACGATATTGGCATTCTCCAATCGAGTGCATTACCGTTCTTGGCAAATCTTATATAACTTCCTCCAAGGGTGTTGCTAGTGAGATTAGATACTTCTTGACTAATATAGAAATTAGCAGTAGTAAAATTTGGATCAGTTAATAACTCTCCTATATTTTCATCATTTACATAAAGATAAGCTCTGGCATCAGAAGCACCCGTAAATGTCATCTTATAATCATCACGATAATCACCAAGTTCTTGTTTGAAAATCAAACGTTTTTTCGTTGTCGTATTTTCAAATATATTGCTTTCAACTTTATAACCACTAGTACTACTTGAACTAAAACTTTTTGGAAGAATTACATCCTCTGTATTATTTTCACCTGAAAACATCTTGTAAGTTGAAGTCACTTCAATTGATTCATTTTTCCCTTGCCACATAATTTTACCATTCATATCTGCATAAGCACTTAAATCCACTGTTTCTTCTGTTCCAATGTATTTAAGATAAGCACCATTATATGGACCATTAGGATCACTGACTTTTACAAACATTGTCTCATCTAAACTTTTACTTATCCAATCAATACGCGACTCTGGACTATCATCATAAAAATACTGAACATAATTAGCAATCTCCTCATTTGATCCATTATAATAAACTTTTAATCGTGGATTGTCTACATTAGTAGCAGCATAATCAAAAGACCACATCATATTATTAATATAATCTCCCAGTGTGATTTCTCCAGTGAGGTTTTCACAATTTTCAAACATAGCTTCTACATTTTTAATTGAGTCAGGCAATTTTATATTAACGTTTTGAAGCTGAGTACAACCATTAAATGCATGAGGTGCATTAACAAGACGTTTTGTATGATCAAAGAATCCATCTGGAATACTAGTGATTTGCGTATTCCTAAAGATAGACTCAATATCAACAAGGCTTGAGGCGTTATCTAAAAAGCCTTGTGGAATTTCGTCAATTGCTGTATTCTCAAACATACCTACTGCAGTAGTAACATTATTTGATATTTTAAAGTCATTAGCTATTTTTTGAATCTTCGAATCAGAAAATGCATAATTCAAATCAGTCAGTGTATCAGGCATATTTTCTGGAACTTCACGTAAATTATCCTTTATTAATGATAGTGATGTCCAATTCTTATTTCCTTCCTTGGCAAATCTAATAATGCTTCCTGATATATCAGTCAGATCAGTTGTTTCTGAAGAAATATATAAATACCCCTGCGGATGAGCAAAATTTATATCCAGTTTATTATCATCATTTACATAAACGTAAGTTCTTGCATCAGTAGCATCTGTAAAATTGATATCTTTATCATATTTATGATTAACTTCCAGCATCGTTTTATAAACCAAACGCTTTCTTGTTGTTGTTCCAGCAAATATATTTTCATTTACTGTATACTTCGGTCCGTACCGCATCCATTCTTCATAAAATGGGTTAAAGTGTACTGGAAGAATAATGTCTTCAGCGTTATTTACACCCTCAAACATCTTATAAGTTGAAGTCACTTCAATGATGTCATTATCACCATGCCAATAAAGATGCTCGACATTTCCATAAGTTGGACTTCTCTTGACAACCATATAACGACTTAAGTCTACTGTTTCTTGCGTTCCTATATATCTAAGATAAGAGCCATTATACGGTCCTGCAGAATCAGTCACTTTCTCAAACATTGTTTTATCTAAAATATTGTTTGTATCAAACCACATGACCTTGTCTGATTCAAAGTTTCCTGAATTCACATAATCTTTAATTTGAGAATGCGATGAATTGTAATAAATATGTAATGCTGCTGGAGTTTCTACCGGAATCTCTGAATCTGACGCAGATAAATAAAAACTATCCCTCAATGTAAATACACTGTTGTTAGGAAGATAAAGTCTTCCACATAATGTGCTCGCATAAGCAAAGAAAGCATCCATATTTGTTATTGAATCTGGTAATTTAATATTGAATTGTGTTTTCACATTAGTCGAACTAAACATCCCGCTAATATCAGTTAGTGATGATGCATCATCAAATAGATGTGATGATATTTTATTTAAGTTTTCTATAGATTCAAACATATCTTGAGTTGTTGTAACTTTATCAGACAGTCGGAAAGATTCTGGAATTTCCGGAATCGTAGAATGTCCAAATGTTGTTATATAAGAAGTCGTATTATCTGGCATATTTTCTGGGAATTCCTTCAACTGACAACCCTCAAATGTATTATTCATTTCAGTCCAATTAACATTTCCTTTTTTATCAAAGCGAGCATAATCTATTTCTCTATTCTGTAGTAGCGAATAGGAAAAATCATTCAAATTATCAAAATGTGAAGAAATATAGATATTCTTGTGCCCACTAGAGCCTACTTGTTGCACATTAGCATTATCCACATAAACATAAGCTCTTGCATCAGCAGCACCATCAAAGGTCATATCAGATATATTTTCCGACACATCCCTAAAAGTTAGACGTTTTTTCGATGTTGTACCTTCAAATATATTCGTATTGATGATATCTCTTGTAAAGTACTCATTTAAGATAATATCCTCTACATGATTATCTCCCTCAAACATTTTATATGTTGAATTAACTGGAATAATGGATTCTCCACTTCTCCAATACAATATTCCATCATCATTTACATAATCCGCAAAATCTATTGTTTGTTCTGAACCAATATATCTAAGGTAATGACCAGAATATGGTCCATTAGGATCTTTTACCTTCTCAAACATACTGTCTGTCAAATATTTTGCCATATTGCTATAGTCTATCCAAGTGATTTTATCATCATAATAACTATCCTTATAAGAACTTATCATTTGATTTGAAGGATTATGGAAAACGAGTAGCGGAGTATTGTAACCCTGATAATTGGATGCATCTACTCCCGCCCAGGAGAAACACCTTTCCATATCATCTGTAATACCATCTGACAATACGATTGTGCCTCGAAGAGCCCGTGTATCCAAAAACATATCAGTCATTACTGTGACCGAATTAGGTAATCCAATCGATACGTCAGCAAGAGAGGAACATAGAGAAAACATATTAGCGGTATTTTCTAGTTTTTTTGCTTTATCAAACAAATTCGAAGGTATAGATACAATATTTGTAGCCCTAAACATCCCTTTGGCAACTACAGCTTTATTAGATAGTTGAAAGTTTTCTATGTTATCTTTGGTAAAAGTAGCATAATCAAAAGTACTGGTATAATCAGTCACTGTATCCGGCATATTTTCCGGCATTTCATAAAGATGACTATTAGAAAATGTATATTGCATACTCGTCCAGTTAGCATTCCCTTTTTTATCAAAACAAACTCTTAAATCAATATTATTAGAATCCATACAAAGATCGTCAAGGCTCTCACATTCTGACGAAATGTAGATATTTCGATGAATTTTAGTAGCCCCTGCCTCAACTGCTGCTTTATCTATATAGAGATAAGCATGTGCATCAGCAGCATCTTCAAATACTCTGTTACTAATATAATCCTCACCGTAAAAAGTTTTACATTTTAGAATCAAACGTTTTTTAGATGTTGTGCCTAAGAACGTATTCGTAGCAATAATAGTTTCCTCGCGGTCAGACGCTGGTAAAAAAACATTTTCTACATGATCATTACCCATAAACATCTTAAATGTTGACTCCACATTGATGAGTGCATCACCATTCTTCCAATACAATTCTCCAGAAACAGTATCTCCATATTTGATCAAATCCACATCTTCATCTGTACCTATATATTTCAGGTATTTATGATTATATGGACCATCATTCCCATCATCAACCAATTGAAACATTGTATTATCTAGCAGTTTGGTGTCCTTACATATCCAGGTAAGACTTGATGGATTTCTGTTTTCAATATAGTTTGTAATCACCGAATTGAATCGATTATAAAAAACAACTAACGTTGATGGACGTTGATCATCATCAGGCAGGGATGCACTATCTCCAGTACGATCAAAACTTTCCTCCATTTCTTCTATATTGTCTGGCAATGTGATAAACCCTTGAAGATACTCTGCTCCACTAAACATATAATTAATATTTACTAGACTTGTTGCATTGTCAAAGAAATGTGATGGTAACTTTGTTAGTCCAGTATTCTCAAACATATTGTAGCTTTCTACAACTTTATCAGACAATTGAAAATCTTCTGGTATCTCCGTTAAGGACATACAGTCCCCAAATGTATATGAATAGTCAGTCACAGTATCTGGCATATTTTCAGGAAACTCATTTAAAGCTGTTCCATAAAATGCATTATACAGGCTTAGCCAGTCAGCATTTCCATCCTTATCAAAGCGTACTTTTTCAGTATTGTAGATACCATTATCAGCAGTTAATATATTACTTATATCTAGTACATCTGATGATATATACATGACGATAATCAAGTGACCAAAAATTGTGTCTAAGACTTTCATCCATATAAACATAAGCCCTTGCATCCTGAGCATCAAACTCAATATCCGATACATCTGTTTCAAGATATAAACTACTCAATCTTCTTTTCTTTGTTGTATTTCCAAATGTATTCGAATCAATTCCAATTGCCATAATTCCGCTTGGCAAAATGAAATCCTCTGCAATCAAATTATCATCTTCAAACATTTTATATGTTGAGTTAATTCTATATATTCCAGTTGCATCCTCAAAATAAATGTTATTAACATATGCGTATTTTGTTAAATCAATCTTGTCTATATTAGCTCCCTTGTACTTTAGATAAAATTTCTGTGTTATATGATCCTCATAAGGTCCAGCTATGTCATTAATTCTTTCAAAAAGATTGCTGACTCCGCCTTTTTCTCGATACTCAACCAGTTCTCCAGGTTCAGATGTCTTATGAGCACTAATAAAATTTCTAAGCATTGGGCTATGATAAGCAATAAGCGGCTGTGTACTATCTCCAACTGGAGCAGCTGCCGTTCCAGCATCACGGAATATAGAATTCATTTCAGAAATATAATCTGTTAAGTATATATTTCCAGTCACGTTTGCACATCCCTCAAAGAGATTGTTTGCTTTCTCTACTTTATCTGGCAAGACAAAATCCACATAGCCAATTGGAGTATTCGCAAACATACGACTTACATCTGTTAAATTCTTTAGATTAATTAATAGATTTTTCTGAACAGATGAAATTTGTGTTCCTGCAAACATACCACTCGCATCCATTACATTGACAAGATCATTTAAAGCCTCATCTCCAATGGTCGTTATCGGTGTTCCGGCAAACATCTCACTCACTGTTTTAATACTATTTTGCCCCGTAAATGAGTTTATTAAATCATTTGGAAGTTCTGTAACAAGTGTATTTTTGAACATTTTTGAGCAATTCTCTAGAGTATCTAATCTCTCTCTTATCAAATACCAAGAACAATCACTCAAATTAGAAACCAAGGTTCCCATAAACATACCCTCTACATTTTTAATTCCAGCAGGTAGAACAAGATTAGAAGGAATTATACTTATCTTGCTTTCTGCAAAACAATAACTTAAATCTGTTATTGTCACGTTATCCGTCAGTCTCGTAAAGTTTTCTGGTATCACTTCAATCTGACTATTGTAAAACATATGGTTTAAATCATTCCAGTTTAAATTATAATCTTCATCAATACAAACATCTTTGACCGCTGAATTACTGAATAATCCCACAAGAGAACTTATTTCATTTGGGACATAAACATTCATATAGTTCTTGACAGTATTTTTATTGCTATCAGTTATATATGCATAGATTTTTGCATCTGCATAGTTAAATGTTTGAGACGATAAATCGTTTGCTGTATTCCTATAGATCAAACGTTTACCTGTGGAAGTTCCATCAAACATATTTTTATTTATTTTCCCTGTATAACTTTCCGGAAGAAATATATACTTAGTTCCACGATTTTTTGCAAACAACATATATGTATCTGTAATTTCTGTTCCAGCAAGAGTGAACTTTCCATTCACCACTTCATCTTTAAAATCCACAGTCCATGATGTCGCTGTCGAATGCACATAATACTTCCCAAATCCATCTTTTTGATCATACGGTGCATTCGCATCTCCATAGACTCTTTCAAAATAAGTATTCTTTACTTTCACTTGCCCACTTGTCTCCAGGTTTTTTATATACCTTGCAAATGTGTATGTGCATAGAGCTAACATCACTGCACAGATGGCCATGATGATGACTGTTGTCCTCTTCTCTTTTCTTAATTCCATCTGTCAACTCCTCCTAGTCTTTCTGTACCGATGTTACTTTTACATTGAAACCAAAATCTCCTGCTGTATCAGGATATAGCTTAAGAATATAATGGTGTGCTGTTTCTGTAGTGGCAGGTAATAACATTTGATCATCTGTCGCTTTAACAATGCTCCCATTCTGATTAAGTGAGACTCCATCATTTGCTTCATCATATACTCCATTCTCATCACAATGGAAAAGACTATATTTGACTTTCCCTTTATAACCGGCATTTGTCACAACATCAATTGAATAAGTCATGCTCACTTCTGATATCTCTGCTCCATCTTTATTACTAACATAGAATCTATATTCTCCTACATTTCCCTTATCCATGTTGATTTCATTATTTCCCCCACGGACAAGTGATGTCTGTGGCTTAGCAATAGAGGCATGTGCCACACCACCTAATGAACCACTGTATCTTCCTAGAGTTATAAATACAATTGTAGCGATAACTGTCATAGCTGTAAACACAATAATAACTCTCTCTCTTTTACTTATTCTCAATTTCATCCTCTTCCTCCTTGTCTGGCCACAGAATAATCATCATTCCAATTCCTGCAACTCCTGCCATTCCTATAGGTGTCTTCAACTGTCTAATGACTGTCCCTATATAGGGCACAGAACAAACTACCTTTCCTTCTATCATATTTTTTGTAATTGGCTCATCCTCAACATTATTTGCATCACCTTGAACTACAATTTTCTCATCATCATGAATTTCGATAATTCTGTGAGTTATCAATGTGTAATCCTTTACATATGTCACAATATCATCAACTTCATAACTATCCTGTTCGTGTATCAGCGCTAGGCTTCCTGTCTTTATTGATGGTTCCATACTTCCTGATAAAAAGACAACTTCACCCCATCCAAAAATCTTAGGTAACCTATTTGTTTGCGTTGACTGTATCATCAGGTATAGTTGTATCAGATAAATCCCTATCACAATAACTGTTATAACTTTACTTATTACTCTTAAAATTCTTTTACACATCATTTTTTATTAATGCCTTTTTTGATAAAAAGTGTAACGGCTCCTGCACCACCGACAAAAACAGACGACACTATAATAATAAATCCCAGAAGACTCTTTTTCTCTGCTGATTCTAATTGTTCATCAATTTCCTGCTTTATAGAAGTATCTTCATCCTTTTTATCTGTTTCACTATTTCCATCTAGCTGATTTTCATCTGTTCCTGAGGTATTTCCTGATGAAGTATGAGTATTACTGGTAATACTGTTGTTATTTGTATCCCCTGAATTACTAACTATTTCATTATCTTGAATATTTCCATCAACACCTTGTTCTGAATCGATTATATCATTTCCATGATCAGGTATTTCTGGTTGTATCTCATCAGGGTGTTCTGTCTCAGGTGTTTCTGGTACATCTGGATATACTGGTTCCTCTTCATCTATATCTTGACCTGTCTGGTAGCCATCTATATGCAGATGAATTGTATAAACACTTCCATCTGCAACTTCATTATCTGATATACCATTTTGACTCCATCTCCATTTTAATGTAAGTGTATCCTTCTGGTTAATTTCCATATCATTTTTATACTTCTGTGGTTCTGACAGTGTCACCCATTCATCCTCAGTGCCAAGAATATTCTTGCCTTCGCTATTTTCCAATTGATACTCAATAGGTATTTTCTCATCATTTGTTTCACTCATTAACAGTTCATAGGCTGATGTAAAATGAGCATCGTTATGTATTGTAAACACGTACTCACCCCAATCACTATCTGTCAAATATTTGTTCCCATCTCGCTCTGGAAAGATATTTAAATCACTATCCTGAGTCCAGTATCCATCACTGTCTTCAACTATAATCCTTGGTTCCTTCAGTTCGTTTTGAGCACTTATATGCATAGGTAACCCCAACAGTAGCATTGTTGCTCCACCTATGCACAGTCCGATTCCTCTTTTCTTCCAGTCCTTCATTATTCTTTCCTCTTTCCTTTCTACCCTCTTCAATGAAATCTATTTTTGTAAATCACATTGAGAAGGATAGAACTCATCCTCCATCTCTTTAATCAACCTGTGTACATGTAGCTGTAACTGTCACTTCTGGCTGATTTGTACCTAAAGCAGTCACATCTTCACCAATAGCTGTATCAGTTGCTGTTTGAGATTCTCCAAATGCCCATCTCCAATAAAGCGTGATCTCTTTTCTCTTTCCTGTAGACATATCCAGCTTTGTAGTAGCTGGCTGCACTTGAGTAATATCTGTATTCCATGTTGAGTTATCTGTACTAAATTCAAGTGGTGCATTTAAACCATTGTATTCAAGTTTAAAAGTCATATCAAGATTGACATTCACATCTGAATTGTTTGTTACTGCTATCGTTGTTGAACCACTTGTCCCTGGTGCAATCTTTCCAGCAGCAACATCTGTTTCTGGTGTTAATCCATCTGAATCCATAATTGTCTCAAACAGTTTAATGTCTGCTGTTTTAGCTTTATCTAATTCACTTGATGTAATCTCAAAATGTGCAATCTCTGCAGAATCCATCCCCCCTAGTTCAGTCTGATACTGAGCGACTGTTCCTGCTGCTGCACATGTCATGAGTAAAGCTAACGCTAATAAAAATTTTCCTCTTCTTTCCTTCATACCCTTTCCTCCTTTTTATTTTCTTTATATATTAACGATTTCTTGTGTCGATAATACCTATATATATCTGGTGCCATTGCAACAGTACACCCCACCAGTAGCCATTCCATATGGCTTGTGATAAAAATAAATATTTTTCCTGCATAAGGAATCTTTCCTGTTTTTATACCTATAACCTGATGATGAGATATATAAATTCGCTGACTTCTGTTCTCGATATGACACCATTCTTTTGATGTCTCAATCACTTTTCCCATGCCTATCGTTTCTCTATCCCTATAGCAAACGACATCATCTTTTTTAGCTATTCTGTTCGGTATTTTTGCAATCATTAAATCACCCTTTTGCAGATTGAGAACATTATCATCTTTCCCAATAACATATGGTGCATATCCAATAATATTAGCTGGCATTTTGGGATGTGAATAATATGAAAAGATTAATGTTGCTTCTATCATTATCAGCATAAGCAAAAGAAATTGAACAATATAATCAATCATACTTGATTTCATCACTTTGTTTGGCTTCTTTTCTCCCAGATCACAATTTCATCAGCTTCCTTTTTGGTAATCTCCCTACTTCTATAAAAATACTGTTCCTCTCCTTTCTTATTCCTTAGTTGAATGACCTTTGCTCTTCTATAATCCTCATGTGTGTATCCCCTTTCACTCATAACCGCTTCCTCTCATTTTACGCGTATGCAATTTCTCTAAAACATCTAAATATTTTTGTTTAGAAATCGGTATTCGATATTCCCCTGCTAATTTCATTTCATATCTTTGAATACTATCAATATAATATTTATTCACCGCGTAACTCTTATGGACTCTTATAATCATTTTATCATTGATAGTCATAATTTTCTTTTCCACATCCAATAATAGCATTCTTGTTAAAAAGTCACCATTAGTTGTATGTATAAGCGTCCGATGATCAAAGGCCTCTAGAAAAATAATATTGCTAAGTTGTATAATATGATAAACATTTTGCTGATCCTTGATTTTAATCATTTCACTTTTCAGCTCTTTTCTTAACAGCATATTCATATATTCATGAGTAAAAATTCCTAACTTATGTGGAAAGATTTCACTTTCCTGAACATTCGCCATAGGATTAGAAACGTGAATATGCCTAATATAAAGCTGTTCTTTCTCCTCTTTCCAGCCAAATGTAACCCTTTGCATATCACGAAACAATTCTCCATTATTCATATCTGTAATACCTATATATCTACCAACAATAGTGCAACTGTTTCTATCTTGGAACACACATTCAAATTCTCTAGATGTCAATATGATATCTGGCAGCTCTTTTTTTTCTTCTTTTAAAACTTCTATTATTTTTTCCTTGCCATGATAATATTCACTGGCAATCGAGCCAATCCATAAACAAGCTTTATGCACATGTGCTTTAAAAACATCATGGTTCCCTCGATAATGAGAAGTCATAATATCTTCTGTCATCTGCAGACATTTATTAACTTTCTCTTTAAGCATCTTTCTTTCCCTCCTCTCTTACCACAACTACATAATTGCAACGATATGATATCAATTCTTTACACTATAATTTTTGTTTTATCTGATAAAAATAACACTATATATATATTAAAAGGATATTCTGTGTAAAGAATAACAAATTCTTTTATAATATTCAATGCGACTACGTAAACAGTAAATTATACGAGTATTTTGTTATAAATTGTCGTTTTTTTGTATGAATATTACAAAATAAAAAAGGACAAAACAAAGATACATTTGATAGATATTTAAATAATCACGAGGTTAACCTATTGGTTCAAACCTCCAAGTGGTTGGCTTTTTCTTGACTCTCAATTTCAACAGGATACTCTTTTCGTATGAAAAAATCCTTTCGTGTTATGATATGTTTACAGAAATAAGGAATCATTACTTAATTTAAGTGCTAAAAAGAAAACACATAAAATTCCTGAAAAGAAGAAAGTATAATAAAAAAAATAAGAATTGAACATTAATAATTGTTTCTGCACAAAAAAAGTATCATTCCTAACCCTATGGTTTTGAATAATACTTTTTTCTTTAAATTTCTGTGAGGCAACTCAATCCCTGTATTATTTTAGAATCTATTTTTGGTAACCCTATCAAAATTTAGAGATCCCATTTAACCTGTATATTCATTTCATTCTTAACAAGTTTTATACCAATATTATAACACAAAACATATATGAAAATATATTTAAACCTAAAACCTTAGAAATATGTTCTTTTGATTGTTAAGAAATTTATCACATCCAATTATAGTATTTTACCGACACTATTCATAGAAGTTTTTTATAAACTCAATTGATTTGAGACTACTCATTTTAAAAGATACATCACTTACATTTCTCCATATAAACATTGTCACCTTCAAAGCTAAACTCACAGCGATCACTATAAGCTGTCATAAACGCCTCATAATCAAACCGACTCAACTGATCAGCCATTGTTTCAACCCTCAGATAAAGAATCTTTCCATTCACCATTAAAAACTTCATTCTTGATTCATCGGCTGACTTTGGTGAATAAATGATATCACTTGTCTGATTTTTAATAAGTTCAGGAATTCTGATATATTGCTTAGCAAACTTTTCTAAGAATTTCACATCTTTAAAACCAATTAATTGTGGAGAAGATTGCAACGATTCAATCATTTTACTATCTGTTGTTTCACTAATATTACCAAGTTCATCAATAACATATGTGATTTTACCAATCACACAGTAAGCAACCTTATCTGCCTCTTCAATTTCAATTCGAATATGCCCAAACAAGTCTTTAGTTACACTTGTCTTTTTGACCAAAGGAATTGACTTGACTTCATCTTCAATCTTACCAGTATTCACTAATAAATAAATTGATTTTTTACTCACAGATATCTTTTCTAATATATCCTCGCTTTTCACTTCATCATTTCCTACAATTGTAATTGATTGAACTCTCGAATAATCACTCATAAAATAGGCACCAATCATAATAAAAATCATCAAAAACAATAAGATTTTGACACGTCTTTTTATTTTTTTCTTCTTTTTTGTTTTGAGAATTTTCTCAACCTGACTCTCATCGTGCTCATTATAATAATATTCATCATGATGAGCCATACCAATCACCTACTCCCAGTTGACCAGAATAACCTCTTTCTTAAGTTCTACACGAAAGCGATCAAACACTGTCTTTTCAACCAATAAAATCAAATCCAATATATCTCTTGCACTTGCATAACCATTATTAACAATAAAATTTGAATGTTTTGGCGAAACCTGAGCCCCACCAATTTCATGTCCTCTTAATCCACATTCATCAATATATTGCCATGCCGCTTTCTCTTCTGGATTTCTAAAAATACTTCCAGCACTTGCAAAATTCCATGGTTGTGTAGACATTCTTTTTTCTTTACGTTTATCTAACACTGCCATAATTTCCTGTGGATCACGTGGTGACATTGTAAAATGTGCCTCAATTAAAATCCAATCCTTATGCTTTTGCAATACTGATTTACGATAATCAAATTGCATCTCTTCTTTTGTCAATGTGATAAATTCACCATTTTCATTCAATACCAGCGCTGATGTAAAAACATCAGCCATACAGTATTTATAAGCGCCAGCATTCATATAAACACCACCACCTATTGTTCCTGGAATACCACCCATAAATTCAAACCCAGATAACCCAGTCTTCGCAGCCTCATAAGCCATATAAATCATTCCAACACCAGCTTCAGCACGAATCTCCAAACCATTTATATGCACCTTGTTTAACCCTGACAATGAAAAAATAACACCTTCATATTCACGATCAGAAAACAACAAATCCGAACCTTTTCCAATCACCATATGTGGAACTTCATGAGTTCGACAAAACTGAATTCCTTTTTTCAAACTTTCTACATCCTGAATACGAATATAAAATCGAGCAGGGCCTCCTACCTTAAAAGTTGTATGTTTATACATTGGTTCATTTTCTAAAACATCACCTATATCTAATTCAACCAAATCAAAAAACAATTGATCAAAATCCATTTCTATTTCCTTTCTAATGTCTTTAACATCTCTTGATAAATATCTTGACAAGCATGAGGCTTTCCTAATTCTTTTGCATGATTCTTTAAATCATTCAAAAGTTCAGTATGCCCCAATAAATCTCTTACTTCTTTCACAAATGTCTTAGCATCTAAATCTTTTTCTAATATCCATCTTGCAGCAGTTGCATCAACTAACTCTTTAGCATTATACTCTTGATGATTGGCGACAACATAAGGGCTTGGAATAATTAAAGATGCCGCTCCTAAAGCTGTTATCTCAGCCAATGTTGTTGCTCCTGCACGTGACACAATTAAATCACAAGAAGCTATCAAGCTTGGCATATCATCAATATAATCCACCAAATGAATAGATGAATTCAAATCGTGCAAATCTGCTCGCATTGATTCATAATAATTTTTACCAGTTACATAAATAACATCATATGCATCATGTTGCATGTCTCTTAACGCTTCTTTCATCACAGTATTGACTGATGATGACCCAAGACTCCCCATAACAATGACAACTGTTTTTCTATCACGAGGAATCTGATATAAATGATGTATATCTTGAAGACGTCTTGAAGAAACAACACTTGCACGGGGATTCCCTAATAAAACAGTTTTTTCATGAGGAAATTCATTATACGCCTTTTGATAACAACATACAATCTTATCAACCTTTTTTATTAAAATTTTATTTGTCAATCCTATAATAGAATTTTGTTCATGAATCATTGTTGGGATTCCCATTTTAGCTGCTGCCAAAACAATTGAAGCACTCGGATATCCACCAAAACCAATCACAATATCGGGCTGAAAATCTTTTAAAATCTGTTTAGATTGTTTCAATGACTTCACAAAAATCATTGCATTTTTTATTTTCTGAAGAGGGTTTCCAACCAATCCTTTAACATGTAACCCTCGATATTCATAGCCCATTTGTGGAACAACTTGAGATTCTAAACGATCCGTTGTTCCAACAAATAAAAATTCTGTATTTTTATCCTGTGTCTTTATATAATCAACAAGAGCTAAAGCTGGATATAAATGCCCTCCAGTTCCTCCTGCACTTACGATAATTTTCATGACTAACTCACTCCCTACCTGACTATTATAACACACAATTCACTGATTTCGAGATATTAATTAAAATTCCTATACTCATTAATGTAATTGTTAAACTTGTTCCCCCATAAGACATCAAAGGGAGTGTTACACCTGTGACAGGAAATAACCCAACAACAACACCTAAATTAATCAGAGTCTGGATACCAATCATTGAAACAATTCCAATCATCAATAAACTCCCAAATAAATCTTTGACATTCTTACTGACTTGTAAAATTGTCTTAAAAAGCCATAAATATGCTCCAATTAATAATACTCCACCCAAAAAACCAAATTCTTCTGCAACAATAGCAAATATAAAATCAGTCTGTGGTTCAGGCAAATAAAAGTGTTTTTGAATACTCTTATCAAAACCTACACCTAGCAGCCCTCCTGGTCCAATAGCATACAAAGCTTGAATAGCCTGAAACCCACTCCCCAAAGGATCTTGAAAAGGATCAAGAAAAGAAAGAATTCTCTCCATACGATAAGGAGCAGATAAAATCATTAAAACAATCCCTACTACCCCTAATGCACCTAAAAACACAAAATAAATAAAGGGAAAAGGTGAAACAATAATCATTACAACAATACTGCATGCCATAACAATCCCACTCCCAAAATCTGGTTGCAACATAATCAAAAGAAATCCCAATCCCATAACCATTAATAGTTTTAAACTATAACGTAGTTTTTTCATTTGATAATAATTTTTCTCAATAAAAACTGCTGCAAAAATAATCATACCAATTTTAAACAACTCACTAGGCTGCAGAGCAAAAATACCAAAATTAAACCAGCTACGACTTCCACCTCTAACAACTCCAAGTCCAGGAATCAATACCAAAATAAGCAACAAGAAACAAACACCTATAATTTGTTTGTAGTACTTTTTATAAAGATGATAATCAATGCGAGAAGTCACAAACATGGCAATGACACCAATACATGCAAAAATAGCTTGACGCTTAATATAGTAAAAAGAATCATCATATTTATAGAGTGCCCATATATGAGATGAACTATAAACACAAATCAATCCAAAAATAACAATTGTTAAAGTTAAAGTAATAATCCGTTTTGTTTTCATGTTATGACCTCCATCATCTTATTTATATGTCAAAGGTCATCAAAAAAGAAGATATCTTTATATCTTCCCATAAAAACTATAAATTTAAATAATGCACGAAATCATTTATTCAATGAATTATTGTGTACAGGTATATAACAGCCAATTTTAGAAAAAAGATTGAAATATGTCCTTCATATCTCAATCTTACCTATCATTTTTTAATATATAACATTACTCTTTCATCATCTGTCGACTTGTCAAATAAGTCAGCAACATATATCCACCATAAATAATAACAATGAAAACGGTTGTCATCATAATGGATGGTAAAAGATTTTCTTCTCCAAATGACTGTAAGAAAAACTTACAAAACTCAATGCCAAATATAGAATGGATAACAGCTAAAATAAGAGGTGCTATAAAGAAGAGTGAAATTTGTGTGAATAACGCTTTATTTAACATCCTTTCATCAGTTCCAATTTTCCTTAACATCATATATCTTTCTTTATTATCAGCACTTTCACTTAATTCCTTTAATGCTAGAATTGCTGCACTTGATATCAAGAATATAACACCAATATAGATACCTATAAATGTCACCATTGTTCCAACACCAACACTTCCTTCATAGATACTTATTTTCGTTGAAGCATTGAGTTGAGTTAATCCTTTAGCATAAGGATGTTGAGCAAGTGATTGAACTTTTTCTTCAATCTTTTGTTTTTCAACTTCATCAGTAGCCTTATAATCAGCAATTAACACATTTTTCTCCTTATAATTTTCATTTATTGCCTGATCTGGAACAACAATAATTCCACTATTACTTTGGTTTGCACTAGGAGTTAAAAAACCATCCTGACATTCTTTATGTGCAGGTAAATACATTTTTCCTAAGAGTTCGATTTGAGTTCCTCTTTTCAATGCTTCATTACGTATTTCAATCATTCCACCAAAGTTAGCAATCACGATATACTCATTGTCCTGTAATTGATATGTTTGTTTCCCATATCTTTTTGCGACTTGATTATATTCGCTTAATCGCATGATTTTTTCTGCTGCATTTAATCTTAAATAAGGCATTTGAGAATGAACACTTGTTGCATAACTTCCTAATGTATCACCAAAAGTCAAATCATTTGTTGCATAGACATTAACAGTGATAACATCTTTCAAATTTTCATGAATAGAAAAATCAAGATTTACTAAAGTTTCGCTCACTGAAAGATGAGAATCAGCAATATCTTTTTGGCTATAAGGCTTCCCATTGGCTTTATTCCCTTTCAAATTCCAAGTCTTTTCAACATAAATATCAGTAGGTGATAATTCCTTTAAATTGGCTGTTGTGGCATTCTTCAAAGAAATTCCAGTTGAAAGCACACAGATCGTTACAAACAACATTAAACAAATCATCCCCATAGAGAAAACAGTTGTATTCATTTGACTGCTAAATTGTCTTAATGTAAATGTATTCAAGCCTTTATAATATGTTTTCTTTTTCGCCATAAAGATTTTTAATACAAAGCCTGATACTGACCAAAATATCAGAAATGTTGAAACAATTCCTAGTCCAATTGGAACAAAGATTTTTTCGGCTGTATCTAATTTTGTAATTCCAGCAGTCACAAGATAATAGGCATATCCCAGCATAATCATCCCAATGATAAAAACACCACTACACAACCACATGTTTTTCATTTTCACTTTTTCATTTTTGCGATGTGCTAACAGCAAATCAATTAACTCCTGTTTTCCAATAAAGAAAACATTAAAAATCATCACAACAATATAAATAACACCAAAATACAATATGGTCTTCAACATTGCTGATGAAGAAAAAACAAATGCAAAACGTGTCATATCAGCTTCAAACATACTGGCTACAAAAATACTCATCAATTGTGACAAAGCAACACCAATAACCAAACCAACTGCCAATGAAATAATACCAATAAAGAATGTTTCACATAAAAGAATACTTGAGATTTGACGTTTTCCCATACCTAAAGTCATATATATACCAAACTCTTTATTTCGTCTTTTCATTAAGAAACGACTCGCATAAACAATTAAGAAACCAAGAATAAAAGACACTAGCACGCTAACACCTGAAAGAATATTGACCATCATTCCAATAATCTCACGAGTCGAAGAAGAAACATTCAACATAACCGTTTGACTTTCAATTGAATTAAATAAATAAAAGATGGCAACACCCAAAATCAAGGTCATAAAATAAATGGTATAATCCTTAAAACTTCGTTTTATATTCCTTAAAGAGAGTTTCAATAACATATTATTCTCCTCCAAGCAATGTCACAACATCAATAATTTGATCAAAAAATTGTTTTCGTTCCTGATTCCCTCTTCTGAGTTCATTAAAGATTTGACCATCTTTAATAAAGATAACACGTGATGCATAACTCGCACTAAAAGCATCATGAGTAACCATTAAGATTGTTGTTTGAAGTTGTTCATTCAGTTTTTTTAGACTTGCCAGTAACATTTGTGATGAATGAGAGTCTAATGCTCCTGTTGGTTCATCTGCTAAAATCAGTTTTGGATCAGTAATTAAAGCTCTTGCTGAAGCCACTCTTTGTTTTTGTCCACCACTCATTTGATAAGGATATTTGTCAAGAACATCAGTGATATTTAAAGCTTGCGCAATGGCTTGGACACGTTTTTCAATCTCTTTAACTGAGACTTTTTGAATCGAAAGAGCCAGTGCAATATTTTCATAAGCAGTCAATGTATCAAGAAGATTAAAATCCTGAAAGATGAATCCAAGTTCCTCTCTTCTAAAACGATTCAAATGATTGCCTTTTAATTTTGTAATATCAGTTTTGCCAACATAAATATGTCCTGCTGTGACTCTATCAATCGTGGATACACAATTAAGCAAAGTCGTCTTTCCTGAACCGCTGGCTCCCATGATAGCCACAAATTCACCTTTATCAATGTTTAATGAAAGATGACTTAAGGCTTTTGTTAAATTAGATTTGTTTCCATAATATTTATCTATATTTTCAATTCTTAAAATAGGTTCCATTATACCTTCCTCCTTTGTCATCCTTATTATCTATTATTTTCTCGTTTTCAACCATCGATTTATATAACATAACCTTACAGATTTGTCATCTTATTTCACCACATCGTAATAATGATCTTTATGAAAAATAATCATCACTTTTGTATATTCATTTTGAACAGATTCAATATGTATTTGATGTCCTAAACGCTGACATAACCGTTGACATATATATAGTCCCATGCCAGTTGATTTCTTTTGAATTCTTCCATTATATCCTGTGAAACTCTTTTCAAAAACGCGCGGAAGATCACTTGGACAAATGCCAATACCATTATCCATAATCGTTAAAATAACCTGGTTATTGTCCTCCACAGCTGAAATGTCAATACGACTTTCCATCCTATGAGTACTATACTGAAAACTATTATTAAGAATTTGGTTGATAATAAATTCTAACCACTTAGAATCTGTTAAAACCATTTTATTTAAATCATGAAGACTGAGTTTTAATTTATGATGTATGAAGTAATCTTTATTTTTCATAATGACATTTTTCACAACCTTGGATAAAGAAGAACTTTTAATTAAATAATCTTTTTGACTATTTTCACAACGTACATAATAAAGAATTTGATCAACTTGATTTTCTAATTTGCGAACTTGTTCTAATATCTGTGGGCTCACATCACTTTTATGATTATGAACAGTTAATGTTAAATGTGCCAAAGGTATCTTGACTTCATGAATCCACATCTCAACGTAATCTTTAAAATCATTGACTTGGACATCTCTTTCATTCATCTTTTCTAACATTGATTTATTAATTGTATATAGTGACTGATAAAGAATTTTCCCATCTAGAAACCCAGGTTCTTTTATCAACTCACATATAAAATACTTTTGATCCAACTGTTCTAATTGTTTTTGATAAAAGCGATAAAAAGAAACTTGCCTGAAATAATCATAAAGAAAACAAATACTTATAAAAAATACAATCATTGTTATAATAAATAATATAAAAGCTTGATTCAATTGAAAAGCAAGCATTATCAATATCACCAATAACACCATAATCAAATGAATCAACAAATGGACTGCCTTATCCTTTATATACATCACAATCGTCATATCAAAATATACCCTAATCCCTTTCTTGTTTCAATCGCATCACCATAACCTAATGAGCGTAATTTATTTCTTAAACGACTCATATTAACAGTTAAGGTATTATCATCAACAAATTCTTCACTATCCCATAAATCCATCATAATTTCCTCACGACTGGCAATTTTCCCCTGATTCACAATAAGATATTTCATAATTAACATTTCATTCTTTGTTAAAATCAATGATTCATCATGACACTTCAAGATCCCTCGTTCTGGAACCAGCAATAAATCATGATATTTTAACACGTTCACTTCATGATTCATTCTTCTTAAAACTGCCTCTATTCGCAACAATAATAAAGTCGGATTATAAGGTTTTGTAATATAATCATCTGCTCCAAAACTCATACTTAAGACCTCATCAGTTTCATTATTTTGACTTGTTACCATAATGACAGGAATTTGACTCTCTTTTCTCAGTTCTCTCAGTAACATTTCACCATTCATATAGGGAATTCCAATATCCAATAATATTAAATCCGGACAAGTACTGATTATTTCTTCTTTAGCTCTTTGAAAATTCTGTAAAATAACGCCTTCATATCCAGCATTTTCTAATAAAAGTTTTAACTCACAGCATAACTCCGAATCATCTTCCACTATTAATATTCTCTTCATATTTCTCACTCCTTGTGTCTTTATTATACATGATTTTATAAGACATTCGCCTTACAAAATTGTAAGCAAAAAAAGAAAGCCGATAGAGCCTTCTTATCTTATTCAAATTTATTAACAATATGTTTGAACACATTTCCTCTTTCTTCATAACCACTAAATTCATCATAGGAACTTGTTGAAGGAGACAATAGAACAACATCACCACTTTTAGCAAGTTCTTTTGCTTTTATGATTGCATCTTTCATATATTTAACAATATCCGTATTTGGACACTTCATATCTTTAGCAAATCGTTCTCCTGCCTCACCAAAACAAATCAGATGAGAGATTTGTTTTTGATAATTTGCCATCTCTCTTAGATCTAATCCTTTTTCATGTCCACCCATTAACAATATCACTGGTTTTTCAAATGATTTTAATGCAATAATTGCAGCATCAGTATTTGTTGCTTTTGAATCATTATAATATTTAACACCCTGATATTCTCTAACAAACTCAATACGATGCTCCACCCCTGTAAAAGCAGCTAATGTATCATGAATAGATTGAACATCAATACCTGAATGAATACAGGCACAAATGGCAATCATCATATTTTGAATATTATGACGTCCTACAATTTTAATATCATCTAAATTGATAATATGTTGACCTTGATAATAAATAGCATCATTCTTGATCATACAATCAGCCTCTTGTTCTAATGAAAAGGAAACAATCTTAGCTTGTGGAGGATACTTTTGAAGATATTCTTTTAAGACCACATCATCTTTATTCTGTAAATAAATATCATTATGATCCTGATTCATATAAATCCGTGTTTTAGAAGTATAATACTCTTCTAATGATGCCATATAATCCAAATGATCAGGTGTCAAATTTATAATTGTTGCAACCCTTGGATGAAAAGCATCAATATCTAACAATTGAAAATTAGACATTTCCAATACCACATCATAATCACTCTTATGAAGCAAATCTTCATTTAAGACAAGTTCTGATAATGGCGTTCCAACATTTCCTGCTAAGCAAACCTGACGTCCTGCATTTTTTAAAATATCACGAATTAATGTAACAGTTGTTGTCTTGCCATTTGTTCCTGTAATAGCGATATAATTTTGAGGTTGAGACAAACGATAAGCTAACTCTATTTCTGTATATACAGGAATTCCCCTTTCTTTTAAACGCAATACAAATGGTTTATGATAATTAATACCAGGGTTTTTGACTACAAAATCAAAATCTCTTTCAAACAAATCATCTGGGTGACCACCCACAATCATTTCAATTCCACGAGCTATATATTCATCATAACACTCAATTTGCTCCTGAAGTGCAAATTCATTAACTGTAATTGTTGCATGTACAGCACTTAATAACTCCACAGCAGCCTTCCCGCTTTTTGCAAGCCCTAAAACCAAAACTTTCTTTCCACTTAACATCCTACATAACTCCTAACACAATACCAATAATTCCACAAATGAATCCTAAGAACCAAAATGAAATTACAACCTGCTGTTCTGTCCAACCTAACATTTCAAAATGGTGATGAATAGGAGCCATCTTGAAAACTCTTTTTCCACGTGTTTTAAACGATACAACCTGAATAACAACTGACAGTGTTTCCATTAAGAAAACGCCACCAATTAAAATAAGTAAAAGTTCTTGATTTGTTAAAACTGCTAATGCTGCTAACATACCACCTAAAGCAAGTGAACCAGTATCTCCCATAAAGATACGGGCAGGATGATAATTAAAATACATAAATCCAAGTAATGCGCCAACAATAATCATTGCATAAATAGCAATTTCATAATTTTTATTCATGATTGCAAAAATAACAAAGACTGAAGTTGCAATCATAGAAAGCCCAGTTGCTAAACCATCAAGCCCATCTGTTAAATTGACTGCATTACTTTCCGCAGTAAACATAATATAAACCAAGACAGGATAAAACCAACCTAAATCCACATTCATATGTAATAATGGAATTGAGATTGATGTATCAAAATCAGGAATAAAATATTTTGCTAACATATAAAATGCAATAGCCATTACAGACTGTAATGCATATTTATAAATAGGTTTTAATCCTTCATTTGTTTTTCTGACAACAATTAAATAATCATCTAAAAAACCAATTAATCCATACCCAACAAAAGCAAATGTTAATAAGTTAATATATGGATTTTGAAAGAATGAAAAATTCAAGATGTAAACAACCAATACAGCACAAAGAATAAAAACAATTCCTCCCATTGTTGGTGTTCCACCTTTTGCTTTATGAGACTCTAAGCCTTCTTCTCTTTCGATTTGGCCAAATTTTAATTTCTTTAAATATTGAATAGATTTAGGCATAACTGCCATGACTAAGACAAATGCCACAATAAAATTGATAACAATTTGTAAAAAGACCATTGAAAACATAATCATACTCCTTTACACGTATTTTACTTTTTACAATATATCATATTTTCCTCACAATAACAACCAAACAAAAGAAAAGATATGAAACATACAGCGATAATCTTCACTTAAGATAAAGGCAAACCAAAAGAGTGAAGATGCACTCTTCTCCACTCTCCTTTGCTTTATGAACTTTTGTTTCCTAACATAATCTTAACTTTCTGTCCATCCTCTATTTTTTCTCCAACACGTGGCAATTGATCGATAACATAATCTCCACTACCCATAAATTCAAATCCATAATTTTCACTCTTGACTTCTTTTTTAGATAACCCAACATAATTTTGAACATCAAAAGTTTTGACATCAGTCCATACATAAGCCTTTTCTTTTTGTTCAGTTACCTTCTTTACCCCTAAAGCTGGTAAAATATCAACTAACATTTTTCTTGCAATTGGAGCCGCAGTTGTACCCCCATATTGTACACAATTTTTTGGATTATCCATTGCCAAATACAAAACAATTTCTGGGTCATCAATTGGTGCAATCCCCAAGAAAGAAAGGATATATCCATTACCAGCATAAGTCCCATTCATAGCACGTTGAGCCGTTCCTGTTTTTCCACCAATACGATAACCATCTATATAAGCATTTTTACCTCCTCCATCAGTGACAACCCCTTCTAAGGCATCTCTTACTTTTGCAGATGTTTCTTTTGAGATAACTTGACGAAGTAACTTAGGTTGATTCTCTACAACAACTTCATGCGTTTTAGAATTATAAATTTTATTAACAATATATGGCTGATAGAGATATCCACCATTAATACAGGCACAGACTGCTCTCACAAGTTGAATAGGTGTAATAGATATACCTTGTCCAAAAGAAACTGTCGCTTGCTCAACTTCATTAAACTTATCATAATCAAACATAATTCCTGATGATTCCCCAGTCAAATCAATACCTGTTTTTTCAGTTAATCCAAAGTCTTTTACATATTTATATAACTTATCTTTTCCAAGACGTCTACCAATTTCAACAAAACCTGGGTTAGATGAATTCTGTAACACTTCCCTGAAAGTTTGTAAACCATGTCCACCTTTCTTCCATGATTTAATTCTTGCACCTTTGACAATTTCATAACCTTTGTCATAATACGTATCTTTATCCATATCAAAAAGATTTTCATTCAAAGCACTACTAAATGTAATAATTTTAAATGTTGAACCCGGTTCATATGATTTCCAGATTGGCAAGTTTCTATTATAGATCTCACTATCAGCATTTTTATAATCATTTGGATCATAATCCGGTTTAGAACACATCGCCAAAACCTTTCCATTCTTAGGATTCATTGCTAAACAGAGTATAGAATCTGGATTATATGTTTGATAAGCGTTGTTTAGCTCTCTCTCCACCACATCTTGAACACGAGAATCTATTGTTAATTCAATATCCATACCATTGGTTGGATAAATATAATCAGCTGGATAGATATTTAAATTTTGACTTTTGGCATTCATATAGTAATTAATACTTCCATTAACACCAGAAAGATATTTATCATATTTCAACTCTAGTCCAACCAAGCCCTGATTATCTATTCCTACAAAGCCTAGAGTTTGTGCTAAATAGTTTTTATGTGGATAATAACGTAATGTATCCTGTACTAAATAAACCCCTGGAAGTTTTAAACGATCTATTTGATAAGCCTTCTCCTCAGCCATCTGTCTACCCTCAGGCTGTATTCTTTCTACTGAAACTTTTTTCTTCACTTTCTCTAATATCTTCTCTTCTGAACATCCTAATATTTTTGCTAACTGTACAGCTGTATTGACAGGATCTTTCACTTGACTAGGAACAATAATTAATGAGGAAGTTGTCAAATTATCAACCAATACTTTTTGTTGACTATCATAAATTTTTCCTCTTGCTGCCTCTAACGGAAATCCCCTTTGCCATGATTCTGTAGCTTTTAAAGATAATTCTTGGTAAGCATAAAATTGGCTATAACCTAATCTTATAACTATAGCTGCAACAATAATTGTCATGACAATATTAACCCACTTTATTTTTTTGACCATTTTTGAAAAAATCATAGCATCACCCATACAGTTTATGTATGAAGATAAAAATATAGACTTCTTTTCTTTTATAGCGATAGTTTCACACAGTTTTATACCTTATCTTTAAAAAGCAATATCTTCTGTTCTTTATAAGTTAAATCTCAACTGATTTCTAGATATAAAATCTATGCTAGTTTACTATACAACGACTCTCCATCCCTTACATAACATTTTTCAAAGATACTGAAGCCTAGTTATATAGAACAAAAATAGAAAATTCATATGAACTTTCTATTTTGCTTGAACTTTAATTTCTTGATTTGATTTTAACTTTGTTCCTTTAGGAACATTTTGTTTATAGATTGTACCTACACCATCAAAAGTGATACGAACATCTGCCATAGCTGCAAATGCTTCCGCCTCTTTACGCGACCATCCATCCATAGATGGCATTGTAATATTTGTTCCATTTGTTTGTAAAAAGACTCTTGATTGAGATGAAACTTCTGTTTTTGCTTTTGGATATTGATCAATAACTGTATCACCATCACCTATCAACAATGTTGATAACTGATGTTTTGTAAGAATTGATTTTGCAAATTCAGTACTTTGATTCATATATGAATCTAACACAAATGTAGATGTTTCAACTTCCTTTACAGGTTGTGCATTGATCTTGTTTAATGCAGTTCTCACAACACCTTGAACAAGTTCAGCAGCAACTTTTGATGAAGCATTTTTTCCCTGATACCATAAAACAATAACAACTTGCGGATCATCATAAGGTGCTAAACCAGCAAAACTATTTGTATAAAAATTTTGTTTATATCCTCCAGTCTGTGCAACCTGACCTGTTCCAGTCTTTCCAATTAAATTGATATCATCCATATGATAAGAATAACCAGTACTTCCTTTAATATTAATAACACCACTTAATAAATCTCGCATTTTCTTGACAGTTTCATTTGTATAAATCTGCTTAGAATATTCAGTTTTTCCTTGATAAATTGTTTCATTCGTAGAACTATCAACAATCTTATCAACAAAATAAGGTGTTACCATTTTTCCATCATTGTTTGCAAAGACACTATAAGCACGTAACAACTGATAAGCTGTCCATGATGATCCTTGTCCAAATCCAGTTGTCAAATATTCAATATCTCTACCGACAACACCTTTATATCCTGCAAACCCTGATGCAGTACTTAACTTATCAACCGTTCCTGACTTAAAGAACCCTAAATCTTCATAATCCTGAAGTAATGAGACTCTATCATTCACAGTTCTTAACATATGACAAATAGCAGTATTACTTGAATAATAAAACCCTTGTTCATAACTGATTGTTCCCCAACCTTTACCACCATTATGGTCTTTTACGGAATCTTTTTTATTATTATTGTAATAAAACTTACCAGATTGATACTTGGTCTTTAAATTTAATCGACCATCATTTAGCCCATTTGCATAAACAAATGATTTAAAAACTGAACCTGGTTCAACTGCTTCATTTAAAAATAAATCTACATAGTTATCTATATCACGTTTATTGGGATCAAATGACGGATAATTACTCACAGCCAAAATTTTCCCAGTCTTTGCTTCCATAACTGCACAAGTTGCTTTTTCTGATTTTAATTTCTCAACCAGCTGCTTCATCTGTAAATCAAGTTCAGTTTGCACATCAGCATCAATTGTTAAATACATATCATTCCCTGCAACAGGTGCCGTTTCACTTAAAACACCATTAGGTAAAGTATAATTATTATTATCAACCAGATAAACTTTCTTACCATCTTTTCCACTTAATTCGTCATCAAATGCTTTCTCAAGACCCATTTGCCCAATAATTGATTTTGTTGTTTTTCCATTAATTTCATTTGTTAAGAGTTGAGCATATCCAACTTCATATGAAGCAAAATCGCCATATCTATAATTTCTGGTTGTAATTTCTTCAAATTCCAATCCTGGTAAACCTAATGCATCAATTTTATCTTTAACCAATGAAGAAAGATTGTTTCCATAACTTCCAAATTCAACCTGATATGTTTTTTTATTTAACTGTTCTAAAATCTTCGCTTTATCAACGCCTAAAATAGGTGCTAATTTCTTAGCAGTTTCTTCTTTATCCACAACATATGCAGGCTCTTTATCGACTGTCAATCTTGTTTCTGACAAAATGGCATATAATTTGTATTTTTTAACATCACTTGCGATAACCTGTTTATCACTAGAATAAATTGTTCCACGTTTGGCATACAACGTTTCTTCTTTTTGCTGACCACCACGATTTTCAGCATATTCCTTTATATTAGCTCCACTAACCAAATGTTTTCCTGTTGCTCCCAAATAAATAACATTTAGTACCATTAATATAATAATGAATGCAAAGACACATAACACGATCTTTGCACTCTGATTATTATTTTTTTGTTTTATAGTCGCCATCAGTCTCTTTGGACTCCTCTAACAGCAGTTGTCACAGTACTTTGTTTATAATCATATCCCTTTTTGCTTGCAACAGCTCTTAAACGTGTAAAAGAAGCAAGTTCCTGTTTTTGCATTGTTAATCCATCAATATCAGCCTGAATGACTGTGATTTCTTTTTCAAGTTCCTGACAACTAATATTCAATGATGACTCATAAGAATTGAGTGCAACAATTCCTAATACAAAAGCAGCAAAACTTACAATTAATAATCTTCTAGAAAATCTCGCAAATCCTGTTTCTTTTTTCTTACTTCTCTTCATTTTCATAAACCCTTTCTATAATTCTCAATTTAGCTGAATGAGAACGATGATTTTCTTCTAATTCTTTTTCACCAGCGACAATTGGCTTCTTTGTTATTTTTTGAAATCTAGGTTTCAAATACTCTGGAACAATAGGCATCCCCATAGGAAGTTGTGGTTGCTTTGTTACCTCATTAAAAGTATATTTACAAATCTTATCTTCTAAAGAATGGAAAGTAATAACAGCAATTCTTCCACCTACACAAATACAATCTAATGAATCATCCAAAGCCTTTTCAAAAACACTAAGTTCATCATTAACTGCAATCCTTAATGCCTGAAACGTTCTTTTAGCAGGATGACCACCTTTTCGTCTTGCTGGTGCTGGAATCGCTTCCTTGATGATTTCTACTAATTCAAATGTCGTTTCAATTGGTTTCTCTTGACGATGTCTTTCAATTGCTCTGGCAATTTGTTTAGAAAACTTTTCATCTGCATATTTATAAAATATTTTCACCAATTCATTGAATTCATATGTATTGACAATTTCATAAGCGCTTAATGTCTGATTACGATCCATACGCATATCTAACTTTGCATCATAGTTATAACTAAACCCTCTTTCACCATCATCAAATTGAGGAGATGAAACACCTAAATCAAAAACAATACCATCAACTTTTTGAACACCTAATTGATTCAATTCACTTTTCATATTTTTAAAGTTTGAATAAATAATTGTAAAATGGTCAGAAATTTGACTCAATCGCTTTGCAGCTACTTCAATAGCTACTTGATCTTGATCAAAACAATAAAGATGTCCAGTTGTTAATCTTTTTAAGATTTCCTGACTATGTCCACCACCACCAAGTGTACAGTCCACATAGATACCATCTTCCTTAATATTTAATCCTTCAATTGTTTCCTCTAATAAAACACTTATATGATTAAACATGCGTCTCTCCTTTACAGTTCAAATTCATCCAAATCTTCCGAAATATCATCAAAACTATCCTTATTATCATCATAGAATTGATCCCATGCACTCTGACTCCAAATTTCAACATGATCACCAACACCAACAATGACACATTCTTTTTCAAGATTTCCTTCTTGTCTTAATACAAGTGGAATATTAATACGTCCGAGTTTATCAAACTCACATTCACTCGCTCTAGAAGTCACTAAACGTATAAAAATACGAGTGCTTTTCTTTTTTTGTGGTAATGATTGAAGTTCATGGTAATAAGCTTCCCAGCCTTCCTGTGTATACAATGCGAGGCATCCATCATTGCCTCTTGTAACATAAACACACTCACCACACTGATTACGCATTTTAGCAGGGATACTTAAGCGCCCCTTTGCATCTATGTTATGTCTAAATTCTCCAAAGAACACTTAAAATCACCCACTTTATAACATTTCTATACATTCTTTAACACTTCATGCCACTATTATATAACATTTCATCCCCCTTGTACATAGAAATCACATGCCTTTTTTCTCTTTTTTAAACAAAAAAAGTAGCAGTTTCCCGCTACTTATCTTTGTTTTTTCAATTTTTTCCAATTAATAATATAATTCTATCATCCTTAATTCATCATTATAGGAATAAGTTGCATTTTCATTCCAACATTTGTTTTGACTTAAAACTTGATATCCCAAATAAGAAGATTCAAGATTTCTTTTCACTTTTTGATAAACATTGTCATTGATACATTTTATTTCTGCTACTCTGCTTTTATTTTTTAATCCTCTATTCACTGCATAAGATAAAACACTTTCATCATACTTTTCCATATAACATTTTTCATCCTTAAAAACATTGATCTGGTATTGTTGAGTCTTTTCATAAGGAACTTCAGGCTGATAGCACTTTAACATGTCTTCGCTACTCATCATAAAATACCCTAAACAGGCATGTTCTGAATTCTCATGAACAGCATCTCCCCATGTTGGATCACAATAATAATAGTCACCACTCAGATGAATCATAACCCACGCATGCCCGTCCCCATTCAATGTCTGAGAACGCGTTTCTTTAGCAGTTCCAACAATATAGGCATTTTCTATTCCTAACTGATTTAAAAGATACTGATATCCTCTTGCATATCCAGCACAGACTGATTTTCCATTAGCCAAAGCACTTACCATATTTTGATTGTTATCAACACCATCTTCATAAACAACATTTTCAACAATATAATTATATGCAAGTCGCGCTTTTTGCAATTGTGAAGTTTCTTTCTTAGCCTCATTTAAAAAAACTTCAGTTTTCTTTTCAATATCTTGATTCATTTTTTTTACTTCGTCTAAAGAATAGTCATATAGAGGTAAAAACTGTATAGTTTGCTTGTTTTCCTGATATTGAAACTGGGAATTAACATAATAGAGTTCTCCGTGGTCATAAATAACTTTTGTAAAAATATCTTTTACTTTTTCAATATCTTTTTCTTCTAAAGTCACTTCTTCTTGGTGCTGACTTAAAACATAATATATTCTTTGATACGTCTTTTGTTCAATTTCATTTAATTGATTATAAAAATATTGGTAATCCTTATTTTTCTGAAAAGCTTGTTCAACCGCATTTAAATCCAACACTGGAATTTCAAGAAATTCTCTTCCTACTATAACCCCAATTGCCATTCCTATAATCAATACCAAAACAATCAAAAGCATGCCTCTTTTACGTTTTCTCATATCAAATCCTCACTTTATCCTCATTATAAACTATTCTAAGCATTCGATTAGCAAAATATTCATCCTCATCTCATAAATTTAACCAATGCTTCTTTATTTAAAAACATTTATACTATTCATTTTTTAAATAAAAAAAGCCCTTTAATAAGGGGCAGTTTTTATAACACTTTTTGTCCGTTGTAAGTTCCGCAATGTTTGCATACTCTATGAGATAATTTGTATTCTCCACATTCAGGGCAAACAACTACAGCTGGTACTGTTAACTTGTCATGTGTTCTTCTTTTGTTTCTTCTTGTTTTAGAAACTCTTCTTTGTGGTACTGCCATAGGTACACCTCCTTATTCTTTATCCTTAAAATAATCTTTAAGTTTGGCAAGTCGAGGATCAATATAATCTTCATCCTTACCTTCATCTTTTTCATTTAATACTTTCCAACCATTGCCTTCGGTTTTCAAAGTTGCGCCATCTTTAACAACACGCATGGGAACATCCATCATAATTTCCTGAAAAACAACAGGAGTTAAATCAACAGTATCCCTTTTAACCTCAATAACATCTTCATCATCTAAAGGTTTATAAAAAGCAAATACAGTTGCCGACTTAATATCAAATGGGTAATCCACATCTTCTAATGAAACGGCACATGGTAGAATCATTTGACCTTTTACTTGAAAATCAACGTATAACTGATGATTTTTCATATCTAGACATCCTCGTCCTACAACATGAACATCTTTCAAACCATTGACTTGTGATAAATTATGAAACATTTCTGATGGAAACGTAAGTGTTTCATCAAAATCAAAACATCCATCTTTTTGTTTCAAAATCCATTGTAAATTCCATTTCAAAAAAATCACCCTTTACACCGCATAGTTGATTATATATAAAACAACCAAATATGTCAATCAAAATTTCGCATAATTCGTTGAATTCCTCACTTCTTTTAATCAATTCTATGCTTTCTTATAAAACTATGATAAACTAAGCAAAAAGAGGTGTCAATATGAGAGTTTTAGGAATCATTGTAGAATACAATCCATTTCATAATGGACATATTTATCATATACAGCGTTCCAAGACAATAACAAAATGTGATTATACAATTGCAGTCATGTCTTCATCATTCGTTCAAAGAGGTGAACCGGCTATTATAGACAAATGGACACGCAGTCGTTTAGCCATTGAATTTGGAGTAGATATCGTATTAGAATTACCCTTTGTATATGCTTGCCAGAGTGCTGATTATTTTGCCAAAGGGGCAATTGATTTATTACATGCTATTGGTGTGACAGATATCTGTTTTGGAAGTGAAGATGGTCGCATTGAAACATTTATGGATATTGCTTGCACTATTGAAATGCATCAAGAAGACTATAATATGCACATCAAGCATTACATGCAAGAAGGTTTGCGTTATCCTGATGCCTGCAACCAAGCACTAAGACAGATTATGGGAAAAGAAATCACAACACCTAACGATTTATTAGGATTAAGTTATGTCAAAGAAATTGTATCTCATCATTACGCGATAACACCCCACTGTTTTGCACGTACAAATGATTATCATGATACCAAGCTGCAGGATATTGCCAGTGCATCTGCTATTAGAAAGGCTATTTATGAAAAAAAAGATTTCAAATCAACACTCCCTCATCCTGAATATTATCAGAATGATTTGTTTTTTCTTCAGGATTTCTACCCTTATTTAAAATATCAAATCATGACTTCAACCCCCAAAGAACTTAGACAATACCATTTGGTTGAAGAAGGTTTAGAAAATATTTTAATTTCTCAAATCCATAAAACAAATTGTCTGGAAGAATTACTTGGTTGTTTGTTATCAAAAAGATATACCAAACCACGCATCCAAAGAATGCTTATTCATTTATTAATGAAAAACACAAAACAGCAAATACAGGCAGCTATGAAAATCGATTATTTAAGAATTCTTGCTATGAATGAACAAGGACGCCAATATCTCAATATCATAAAAAAAGAATGCCCTTATACAATCGTTACAAACTTCTCTAGATATCAGCATCCAGCACTAGAGATAGAATTCAAAGCAACACGTCTGCTTTCCCTACTCTCTCAACAACCTTATGATCTCATCAAAAAAGAATACGCAAGTATTCCTTATATTAAAGCAGATTAAGTTCTTCTAAGATTTGAATTCCTTTTGCAACAGCACCTTGTTCATTGGTTACCTCCAATGCATAAGATGCTTTTTCTTTTACCAGTTCTGATGCATTCGCTGGGGCAAATGAATATGGAAATGATTCTAGCATTCCAATATCATTGAATCCATCACCAAAAGTTGCCACTTCATAAACAGATAATCCTTTCTCTTTTAAAACCTCTTTTAGCATACTCCCCTTATCATGAACATCACTTGTAATCTCTATATTCTCTTCAAATGATGAAGAAATATGTAAATGATTAATATCTTTTAAAAGTTTCTCTACACCTTGTACACTTTGATAATCAATATGTCTAGCATCTATCTTTAAAGGCAATGCTTTAGACTTATACAATTCATCAACTGTTTTAACTTCATGAACATTTTTAAGAAAACCAGTTCTTGTAAAAAACGGTGTCTTTGGTAATAAAGAAGGATCATCAATACCTTTTGATTTCATCAATATCTTCTGATGTCTTAAAAAATAGGTTTCTTTATCTTCAAAAATATATTTTCCTTGCTGAGTATGAACCGAAATATGATATTCATATTCTAACAAAATAGCCATAATCTGTTCAAAAGACTTTCTTTCCATTGGATAATAGCGATTGATATGACCATCATAACTTCTATATTGAGTTCCATTATTTAAAATCAAAGAATTATAAATTCCTTTGCTTTGACATATATCCTCAACCATATCAAACCCACGTCCTGTCGCAAACATAAATTCAACACCCTGATCACTTTTTTCTAGTATCTTTTGATAGCTTTGTTCATCAAGCGTATTATCCTTATTTAAGATTGTTCCATCCATATCACAAACAATTAATTTAATCATTTTTTCCACCTCTCTACGTTCCCTTATTTTAACATAAGTAAGCAGTGAATGAAATCAAAAAAATTATCGAGAAATGCTAGGCAAGGGATAGGAAATATGATATAAATTATTATTGTGAGGTGAAAACATGGACGAAAAAGAAGTTTTACAATCTGTGAATGAAATTGGTTATTTATTACTAAGACATGGTGCAGAAATCTATCGTGTCGAAGAATCTTTACAACGTATGTGTGAAGGATTAGGATTTAAAAATGTTGAAGTCTTTGCAATACCTTCTTATTTTACATTATCATTAACATTGCATGATGGTACCCCTTATCATGTTTCTAAACGTGCACGTTCAAATCGTATCCATTTAGATCATCTCTATGAATTAAATTGTTTAGTAAGACAAATTAGTAATGGAGATATAGAGCTTCACAATATTCAAGAAAAAATAGAAAACATAAAATCACAAGAATTAAATTATCAATTAATATTGTTAGGATATATTGTATCTGCTGCCATGTTCTGTGTATTTTTTGGTGGTGGTGCCATTGATATGGTTGTTTCAGGAGTTATTGGTTTCGTGTTATATTACTTTATTTATCTACTAGAAAAGCTGAGGATTAATGGTATTGTTCGAACTATCTTATCAAGCATGGTTTTATCTACGATTGCTATTCTAGGAAATAAAATAGGAATTGTTGAGAATCAGCAATCTGTCATCACTGGAACACTCATGTTGTTAGTTCCTGGAATTGCAATTACCAATAGTCTTAGAGATATTATTGGTGGAGACTTCATTTCTGGACTTTCAAGGATGATTGAAGCGATTTTGATTGCTGCCAGTATTGCAATTGGAGTTGGTGTTATGATGATGCTATTGAGAGGTGCTTAATATGAACGAAATCATTCAATGCTTATCAGCCTTTGTAGGTTGTCTTGGTTTTACATTTATTTTTCGTATTCATAAAAATATAAAATTTGCATGTGTTGGTTCCATTGTAGGTACATTAGGTTGGGTTATTTACCTTGCCACACAATTCCTAGACAATATCTTTATACAAAGTTTTATTGCAATGTTATGTGTTGCTCTTATTGCTGAAATGATGGCACGCCATTATAAAGCTCCAGCTACAATTTTTATTATCATTGGTTGTTTCCCTTTAGTTCCAGGAAGTGGAATCTATTACACAATGTTATATGCAGTACAAGGATTAAACAATCTCTTTGCTGAAAGTTTTTTATCCACTATTGGAATCAGCATTTCTATTGCTTTAGCAATCTTAATATCTTCTACAACATTACAAGTCTATAAAATTATAAAAACAAAAAATTATGCAAAAATTGAATAAGACAGATTCTCATTGAAATCTTTTTTACTCAAATTAAAAAGGTAATAAAATTTATTACCTTTTTTTATTACCCTCTTAAATGAGCATTATATTCTGATTTCACTACTGCTAAAATATTTTCCATAACATCATTAATTATTGTATCTTCTAATGTTTTTGTAGGATCTTGGAAAGTTAAAGTAATAGCTACAGATTTCTTTCCTTCCTCAATATGTTCACCTTCATACACATCAAAGATTTCAGCTTTTGAAACTAATTTTTTCCCAGCCTTTTGAATCGAACGAACAACATCATATGTTTGAATATCTGTATCCATAACTAATGCAATATCTCTATTAACAGAAGGGTATTGCGGAATTGATGTCACTTTTAGTGCTTTTGTCTTTAGATTTAATAAAGTGGATAAATTCAATTCAGCAACAACCGTTTCCCCCTTAATGTCATATTTCTTTGCCATCAAAGGATGAATTTGTCCAATCACACCAATAATTTGTTTTCCCATCTTGATATAACCACTTCTTCCTGGATGGAAATTCTTATTATCAGCTTCTACTCTTACTAGACTATAACGTGATTCCTCAATACATAATTTCTTAAATAGAGTTTCAACAAATCCTTTCACCAGGTAAAAATCAACATTTCTATGAATTCCAGCCCAAGGAACACTATGATAAACTCCATGACATGCAATTGCTAGAGTTGTGATTTCATCTTTTGCATAAGTGTTTGAAATTTCAAACAGGCAAACATCCTTAGAAGCATGTGATTGATTATAATTGATGACTTGTAACAATGAAGGTATGACTGATTTTCTTGTGACACTACGTTCTTCGCCTAATGGTGACATTAATTTCACCTGTTCATCTAATGGATGAAATAAGTTGAAATCATTAACAGTCGATGGTGAAGTCAATGTATATGTTAATGTTTCATGTAGTCCCAAATCAACAAGAACATCTCTTATAAACCTTTCATTGCTTTGTTTTGGTGTTAAATTTCCTCTCGTCATTTCCATCAAAGGAAGTGTTGAAGGAATATTATCATAACCATACATTCTCGCAACTTCTTCAATCAAATCAGCAGCCATAGTTATATCATTACGATATGTTGGAACAACAACCTCAAAAGTCGATTCTTTTAAAGTATAAGAGAAACTTAAACGATCAAAGATATCTTGAATCTCATTCAACGCAATCGACATTCCCAATAATCCATTAATCTTATCCTGAGAAACAGATACAATCTTTTCTGTCACATTTAAATCAGTTGATACAGTCTTATAAATTTCCCTAGCATCAGCTTCTTGTACTAATAAATCAGCACAGCGATCTAAAACATGAAAACTATTTGCTGTATTCAATGCACCTTTAATATAATGTTGAGAAGCATCAGTTAATAAATTCATACGACGAGCTGTATTACGTAAAGTTGCTCCATCAAATGTTGCAACTTCAATCACAATATTTCGAGTATTGTCATCAATCTTCGTATCATTTCCTCCCATAACCCCAGCTACACAACCAATACCTTGATCAGTAGAAACAATAATATCTTCTGGCAATAATTCATACTCTTTTTCATCTAAAAGAACTGCTTTTTGATGAAAACCAGTTTTAATAACAAAAGATTTCTCTTTCATCTTATCATAGTCATACATATGAATAGGTTGACCAGTTTCTAGCATGACATAGTTAGAAATATCAACAATATTATTAATAGGCTTAATTCCACTTGCTAATAAATGATTTTTTAACCACTGAGGTGATTCTTTTGTTTTCACACCTTTGATTAACTTAGCTCCAAAGAAAGGACACAAATCAGTTTCTACAATAACTCGAATGTCACTATCTAATTCATCATATTTTTTAACTTCAGGTAATTTCACTTTTCTGTTTAATACCGCAGCAACTTCATAAGCCAATGAAGTCATTGCCATACAATCACTACGATTAGGTGTCAATCCAATATCTAAAATATAATCTTTCAATCCTAAATAAGATAATGCCTCTTCACCTAATGGAGCCTCTTCATCTAAAACATGAATACCCGCTTTATCCTCTTCCTTTAAAAGACGTGCATCTAATCCAAGTTCAGCAATTGAACAAATCATACCATTAGATACTTCACCTCTAATTTTTCCTTCTTTAATTTTAAAACCTTCACCTAAATTACAGCCTGGTAATGCAACAATGACTTTTTGACCAGCAGACACATTAGGAGCACCACAAACAATTTGTGTGACAACGCCTGGTTTCACTTCTACTTGACATACATTCAAATGGTCACTATCAGGATGTGGCTGACATTCTTTAACATACCCTACAACCAATTGATCACCATGTGCTAATTCATGCATTCCTTCTACTTCTAATCCAATACGTGTAATCATTTCTGCAAGAGCAGCTGGATCTTGATCACTAATATCTACATATTCATTTAATAATTTTAAACTTGCTTCCATGCCCTTACCCCTTTCTTCCAAACTGATTTAAGAATCTTAAATCATTATTATAAAAATCTCGAATATTATCAATGTTATATTTTAACATTGCTACACGTTCTAATCCAATTCCAAATGCAAATCCCTGGTAAACTTCTGGATCAAAACCACACATTTCAAGAACTCTAGGATTCACCATCCCTGCTCCTAAAATTTCAATCCAGCCAGTATGTTTACACATCGGACACCCTTTTCCCTCACAGTTATGACAGCTAATATCAACTTCAACACTTGGCTCTGTAAATGGGAAATAAGAAGGTCTTAAACGAATTTTACGTTTTTCACCAAACATTTTTTTAGCAAAGACTTCTAAAGTTCCTTTTAAATCAGCCATAGTAATATTCTTATCAATAACCAATCCTTCACATTGCATAAATTGATGTGAATGTGTTGCATCATCATCATCTCTACGATATGTTTTTCCTGGACAAATAACTTTAATTGGTCCTTTTCCTTCGGCTGCAATCATTGCATGTGCCTGAACTGGTGAAGTATGTGTTCTCATTAATGTATTTTCATCTATATAGAAAGTATCCTGCATATCTCTTGCTGGATGTCCTTTTGGCAAATTCATTAACTCAAAGTTAAAATGATCACTTTCAACTTCAGGTCCTTCTGCAATCTGATATCCCATTCCTAAAAACAATTCTTCAATATCATTTTTAACAACTGATAAAGGATGCAAACTTCCTAATGGCAAAGCAGTACTAGGTAAAGTAATATCAATATTTTCACTTGCCAATTTTGCATTCATTTCTGCTTCTTCTAAAGCTACCTTTTTATTTTCAATAGCTTGTGTAATTTCTTGTTTTACCTTATTAGAAACTTGACCAAAAGTTGCTCTTTCTTCCTGATTCATATTTTTCATAGATTTCATAGCCGCTTGCATTGGTCCTTTTTTTCCTAAATAAAAGACTCTTAAATCATTTAAATCCTTTAATGATATACAATCATGAATTTTAGCAAGAGCTTCTTCTTTAATCTTTAATAACTCGTCCATATTGTCCTCCTTCAAAATAAAAAATCGTTCCAGCTAGGAACGATTATAATCGCGGTACCATCCTAATTCATAACAAATTCTGTTATGCACTTGATTCACAGTAACGTTGTGTTGACGGCGATGATTAGTCGCACTCCAAGGTGAATTCAATAAATACATTGTAAGAAAACTCTCAGCTTACGTTTTCCTCTCTGCTACAAATTCTCTATCTACTTATCCTCTTCATCGTGTTTACTTCCCATATTATAGCCAAAATTCTTTATAAAAACAAGTCTTTTTTCAGTTATCATAAATATCCTACAAAATACTAACAAACACATTACTTTGATATATGATTTAAATCAAATTTATCCACCTTATTATATAACTTCATAAAATCGGAATCTAAATCATTGACATTTTCATTATAACTCTTATATGAGCCTGACGGTGTCACTGCCGCCTCTAGAAACTCTTCATACATATCAAACATCTCTTTAAGAGTTTCATATTTATCTTCTAATCCTTCAGGTGGATTTTTCATTTTATCCATAATTTCTTGAGTTTCATCAATATGCAAACTTAAAGCAACTCTATCATTCATAACAGTTTGATCTTTTGTCATATTTGTAAGTGCTTCATTAAAATCAGAAACAAATTTACCATTTGGTTTTACATATTTATCCGTTTTTGTATCAGATGTCTCCCAGATAGCATTTGACCATACTTTCAAAGTCAAATTACATACTTTTTCAGCATTTGCTGCTCCGCCTAGCATTTTTATTTTTAAAACCCCAATATCATCAACATATTGATTATAATTCATGACATATTCTTCTCGTGCCTTATTATCCAAATAAGTCTTCATCCCAAATCCAATTCCAGCAATAGCTAATAATGCAATGAATCCAATAATAATTAATTTATTCTTATTCATTTGTTTTTTAACTTTGCTTGACTGATTTGTCACATCTTCTTTTACTTCGATATTCTTAGACTCAACCTGCTCTCCATCTCCCACTTGTTCCTTTTCATTTAAAGGTGCACCACAATACGGACAAAACGCTGTTTTCTCCTCTAATTCTTTCCCACATTTATTACAATTCATATTTATTTACCTTCTTTCCCTTACCTATTTTATTATAACATAATCATTCATATTATCAACTTACATTAAAAAACTCTATTTATAAAAAATAAAGTTCTTTAATCATTTTATTTTCACTTATCCCAGCATTCACTATTTGGAATCCCCAATTCTCCTGGGTGAAAAACAGGGTTCTTTCCTTGACGTTTTTGTTGTTGATAATCTTTTAAAGCACTGAATGCATAACGATGTAAATATAAAATAACAACAATATTCATTAATGCCATAAATCCCATTAAAACATCTGCTAAATCCCATATCATCGAAAAATCAGCTTGTGCCCCAAAGAAAATAACTGCAATCGTTACAAGTCTAAAAACAAACAATAAAGTTGGATTGTTTTTTATAAACTTCAAATTACCTTCAGCATAACAATAATTTCCAATTAAAGAACTAAATGCAAATAGAAAAATAGATATTGTAATAAAATGAATTCCAAATTCTCCAATTTCATTGTAAACAGCCATTTGAACATAGGGCATACCAGTAAGGCCTTCTTCAATTCCAAAATTCAAAAGAATAAATGCCGTTGTTGTACAAACAAGCATCGTATCAATAAAGACGGAAATCACCTGTACAAGCCCCTGTTTAACAGGGTGTGAGACATCAGCAGTCGCTCCAGCATTAGGTGCTGACCCCATTCCTGCCTCATTACTAAATAAACCACGTTTAATCCCATACATAACACATGAACCTGTAAATCCACCAAAAATAGCTTTGGTATCAAACGCATTTTCGAAAATCATTGCAAATAAATGAGGCAATTGATTGATGTTCATGAGAGTAATATAAATTCCCAATAAAATATATAACCCTGCCATAACAGGAACAATTCGAGAACTCATAACACCAATGCGATGAACACCACCAAAAATAACAAATGCACTGGCAACACTTAATATTGTTCCTACTAATAAGGCACATAACTGTTCATTATCAAAATAGTAAGCCATTGCACTACTTACATTATAAGATTGCAGTCCATTAAACCCAAAGATAAAACAAGAAATAAGCAACACTGCAAAGACAATTCCTAAAAAACGATTTCCTAAGGCTTTTTCAATATAATAAGCCGGTCCTCCACGAAATACTTCACCATCTTTTTCTTTATAAATCTGAGCAAGCGTCGATTCCACAAACGCACTTGCACCGCCAATCAAAGCAATAACCCACATCCAAAAAATAGATCCTGCACCGCCTGCTGCCAATGCTGTCGCAACCCCTGCAATATTACCAGTTCCAACCCGTGAAGCAGTAGATATCATTAAGGCTTGAAAAGAACTCACACCATCTTCGCTATGAGCTTTTTCTTTCAATAAAGAAATACCTTCCTTTAACATTCGTATCTGTACAAAGCGTGTCTTCAACGTAAAATACATACCTGCCACAACCAATAAAATAATTAGAATATTACTGTATAAAAATTCATTTAACCATGATAAAATTTCTTTCATAACTCAACCTCTTTCCTTTATTCTTCCCATTTCTTGGGTCCTAATCAAAAAGACATGAAAAAAGGCACGTAGCAAAATGCGTGTCTTTATTGATTGAACTTTATTCAGTATATCACAGAATATACATATTGTCTCATTTTTTTATATTTATCCTTTCAATAAATATAAATTTGACCAAAAACTCCATATTCATTTCTGACATTAAAATATATTCTTTTGTCAAATAAACATATCCAAACTTATTGACATTTCCTCTTTTTCCACAATCATCATTAGAGTTCTATTTTTGAAAATGATACATTGTTATAGCAGAAGCTATACCAACATTCAAAGATTCTACTGTTTGAATAGGAATATATAAACGATGTTGACATAATTCTAAAATTTCATCACAAACACCCTGACCTTCATTACCCATAACAAATGCCATTTTATCTTTGACCTGATATGTTTCAATTGAAGACGCATCTCTTAAACAAGTCCCATAAACATCAACCCCCTGATGCTTTAAGAAAATAATAGCATCTTTTAAATTCATAACGCAGACATTCATTTGGAACAATGCCCCTTGGGTAGCACGAATCACTTTATCATTATATAAATCCACACAATCTTCAGACATAATCATTTGATCATAACCAAATGCCAGTGCAGTTCTCATCATTGTTCCAACATTCCCAGGATCCTGAACACGATCTAACAATAGATATCTCTGACCATCTTCAACAATAAGACTGTGATTATTCTGACGACAAATTGCCATTATAGGTTGAGGTGATCTTGTAAAAGCTAATTTATTCATAACATTTTGAGAAACATGCAATGTTTCTTCTTCAAAGTCATCAGATAACGTTGTAATAATCTGAAGAATAGAATGATTTTTACGAGCTTCTTCTATTAAATGAAAACCTTCAATAAGAAACATTTTCTTTTCATCTCTATATTTCTTTTGTTTTAATTTGACAATTTCCTTAATTGTTTCATTTTGTAAAGATGTAATCATACATGTTTCTCCTTCAACCGTTTTAATCTTTCTTTATAATCAGGCATACGCTTTGCTATTTCCTGATAGAAAAGCGTTGAATGATTGGCTTGTAAAAAATGTGTTAATTCATGAACAATAACATAATCAATCAACTCTTTATCAAGATGAATCAAAGAAAGATTAAATGAGACCTTTCCTTCTTTATAATAGCAACTTCCCCATCTTCCTTTGTATTTCTTAATTTCAATCCTTGGCATATTTAAATCAAAATCATATGCTAAATAATAAATTATTTTTTCTTCTATATAATTAAGTAAAATCCGTTTTAAATAGTTTTCTACACATTGTGCAATATTTTGATGATAAACATAGAGATATTGATCATGGACTTCACATTGATACTGTCCTACCGCTCGTAAACGAATGATATAGCGTGTGTCAAAAATGTCAACATATCCATTTTCCTGATAACAGGCATATTCCTCATAATTATGAATTAATGGTAGCAGTTTTTCTTGATATTTTCGGATATTATCTTCAATAAGTGAACGTGGTGTATAGTAAGGTACACTGACAACCAGTTTTCCTTGTTTAACACGCATACGAATGGAATTCATATGCTTATAAATAACATCATAATATATTTCTTCTTGATTTAATATAATTTGATAACTTTTCATAAAACTCCTGTATAAACTCCTTGCATTTATCCAATATTATATAAGAAAGGATGATATTATGCGCGAAGCACTCTTAATGAACTTAAAAGGCTTTTCAGCCTCTGACTTGCAAAAGACTATAGATGAAGGTATTGCCTCAAAAGAAGAAACTATTTTAATTGGATTAGGTGTTCTTTTTGAAGAATACTATAACTCTTTAGACAATTCTTCTAGGCAACAATTTCTTCAAAGTTTGTCTTCTTTACTTTAGACCAGATTCTGGTCTTTTCTTTATTTTATTTAATAGTTTATGTGTCCAAGTAAAAAGTTCAGGTGTTCTTTTCCACATTTCTTTAATCATTCTCAAACTTATTAATACAAATAAGAAACATAAATTATATTGAAACAAATCTAAGATTGGAACAAAGAAAATGACAACACTGATGATAATTAAAATGATACAAGGAACAAAAGTCACTTTTTCTTCATATATATCATATAAAATCTTTGACATCTCAAAAACAATATAGTCAAATACCCAAGTCAATACAAAATAAAGTGTAGTATAAATATCATAAATCAAAAGACGTTGTAATGCTTGTGCTAATGAACATTGATAAAACTGCATAAATGAAATAATATATGCTAAAAGAGCTCCTAATAAAGTTGCTAATGCATTTCTAAACATATAGATTGTCATCAAATCTTTTTTTATTGTTTTATCCATTTGAATCTACCACCTTTATTGTTCCTTGAAGTTGAATCATAAAAGTATATGGTTGAGCTTGGGGATCATCTTGAGTCAAAGTAACAACACAACTTAATGTGCGTCCAAGAAGTGAATCCTGTTCATCATAATAGGCCACCTGTTTATCATTACCTTTTAATATATCAGCTGTCTTACCTTTTACATATGCAAATCTTTCATAATCATTAATATCATCAACCTGACCATTATCCTTTAAATACATATAATCAATAGTTATATTTGGATACTTTTTATCAATATCCTTAACAGAGCAAGAGAAATCTCCTGTTTTCAACCATGATGGTGTTGCATAAACATTTCGAATAGCATATTCTTTATTTCCACCATTAAAAACTGTCATGACTTGATTCTTCATAGCTATATCTTCATCATAAACTGTTTTGTTATTTCTTATAATTGTCATATGCATCATAACATCAGCAAAATCATCATCATAAAGTTGCTTAGTTGTTTCAACTTCCTCAAGTGTAAACACTTCATTATCTGTTTTCATTTTTGTCTCTTGCTCATATCGATATTCTTCTTTAGATGTATTGACAACAAAAGTTGTTCTCACAAGATCACCTTTTAAAAAGAAGCGATCCTCTAAAGCCATAACTCTGGCTTTACCATTTTTTTGAATACAATCATTTTTATAAAATTCATAGCCATCAATAAGGACAGAATCATTTTCACCAGCAAAACAATACTGATAATCAGCAACATTCACATACGTATGAAACATAAAATTATCATACCACAGAAACAATGTTGAAACCAGCATACATAACAATATTCCCGACAATATTAATTGTCTTTTTATTTCTTTATTCATCTCATCACCGCATTTATTATATAAGTTTTTAAAAGAAAAGGAAAGATCTTTTGTCTTTCCTTATGAAGAACCAAGTTTTACATTCACTGTAGATGTAGAACCATTACGGTTAATCGTTAATTTTACAGTATCTCCTGGTTTTTTAGAATAGAGTTTTGTTAAGAAATCTTTATATGATTCAATTTCTTCATTATCAAATTTTGTAATAACATCGCCAGTTTGAATTCCTGCTTTGCTGGCAGCTGAATCATTTTGAACATCTGCAACATAAATACCCTTATTCAAATTTGTTTGAATACGATACATATATAATTCATATGAAGAATATCCATCTAATGAAACGCCAGAGATTCCCAATGTTGGTCTATTCACTTTACCAGTTGAAATAATTTCTTCAACCATCTTAACAGCATCATTAATTGGTAATGCAAACCCCATACCTTCAACAGATTCAGATGAATATTTCATAGATGTAATACCTACCAGTTCACCAACTGCATTGACAAGTGCTCCACCACTATTACCAGGGTTAATTGCAGCATCAGTCTGAATAACATTCATATCCCAATCCTCTTTACCATCATTGTTTAAATCAACAGAAACAGTACGTTTAGGAGCAGACACAATCCCCTGTGTAACAGTTCCTGCATACTCAATACCCAATGGACTTCCAACTGCTAAAACAGTTTCACCAGCATCTAATAAATCAGAATCTCCAGTTTTAAATGCAGTGACATCAAAATTGACTGTCATTTTTAAAACTGCAATATCTCCATATTTATCACTACCTATCAATTCAGCCTTCACAGATTCTCCATTGGAATAAATAACTTCAATCGATTGAGCAGATTCAATCACATGATGATTTGTAATAATATATACTGTTTTACCATCAATTTTATAAATTACACCACTTCCACTGCCTGATAATTTATTGTTTTGATAAACTGCAACACCAACAGTAGATTCTTTAGCAGCTTCTATAACTTTTGTTAAATCAGATTTCACATCATAATTAACTGTTTGAACTTTGGCATTTGATGTTCCATTTGTAGAACTTCCACCTTGCGTTCCAAGGACCTTATACATCAAAAAACCATTGCAAGCAAGCGATAAAACCAATAAAACAACAACAATTGCTTTAAACAACATATTTTTATCTGGATTTTTCTTCTTTTTTTCTTTATGCACAGGACCACCCATATTTCCTTGATACTGCTCCTTTGAAGTATCTATAGATTCTTGAGTATTTTCAAATTCTTCTTTATTCATTTCGTCCATATTCATCTTCCTTTCAGTTATGACTGTTTTATATTTTACATTTATATCATAATATAGAATTACCAAGATATTATTTTAATATTGTGTGAAAATGTCAAAAAAATTCATTTTAATAACGCTCTAATCTTTTCTATATTCTCAACAGCCTGTTGATACCCATAATGATAAATCGCATCAATCTTATGCAAATCCTTTTCAAAAGAATCAATTTGCACATCTTCACTTGGTCTCAATATAACCGCTTTGCCAGTTTGTTCTAGCATTTCACAATAATTCAATGTCTCATTATATAACTCATGACGCGTTAATAAGGGTTTTACCAAATGTGGATAACGTTTTTTCAATCGACGACTAGTAATGATATTCGCTTTAGATAAATTTTTCTGATACCCTTTTGGTCTCGTCAAAACAATCAGCATCTTATCGTGCCCATCTCTTTTTGCTTGTTTCACAGGAATGGGGTCACAGATACCTCCATCATAATAATCTTGACCATTGAAAGTAATAACTGGAAAAGCAAAGGGAATTGCACAAGTTGCTTTTAACATTGTGCATTGCTTATCTAATAGTTTTCCATCAAGATATTCACATTGTCCTGTTTTAGCATTTGTCACACCAACTTTAATAATAGCTGGATTTTCTAAAAAAGTGTTCCAATCAAAAGGATATAACTCATTAGGTATTGTTTCATAAGCAAACTTCAAGCCAAATAAACTGCGATCACTTAAATAATTACGTATTCCAACATAACGCTTATCATGTCGATGATTCATTAAAATATCATAATTACGTTTAGTTTGCTTTGAAACATATGAAAAACCATCAGTAATTCCTGCTGACACTCCTATAACATAAGGAAAATCAACTTCATAATCAAGCAGTGCATCCATAACACCACTAGAGAAGATAGGACGAAATGTTCCTCCCTCCAGTATTAACGCACCCATTATCGCTTATCCTCAATCATCACTTTCATTAACTCTTCATCCAGTTTTTCAATAAAACAAGTTAATAATTGGACAACTGCATCAAAATCATCTTGATGAATAATTGTACGATGAGAATGCATATAACGTGATGGAATAGAAATCGTTAGATTCATAACACCAGCATCAACCTTACTTAATTCTCCTGAATCAGTTCCACCAGCGGTATCTATTTCTAATTGATAAGGAATATCTTGTTTCTCACAGATACATTCTAATTCTTTCAATAAACCACTATGTGCAATAGCACTTCCATCCATAACTGTCAAAGCTGCCCCTGACCCAAGTTTGACATCACCCTTTTCACCAGGTAAATCCATTGAAAAAGTAACGTCAATCGCAATCGCAATATCCGGTTTTATCATCTGTCCAACAGTTTTTGCCCCACGTAAGCCCACTTCTTCTTGAACAGTTCCAGCTCCATATAAAGTTGGATAAATTGTTTTCCCTTTTAAATTTCTTAAAACCTGTATAATCACAGCTGCACCAATGCGATCATCCCAAGCCTTTGACATTAAACATTTCTCATTAGCCATAATTGTAAATTCAGAAACTGGTGTAATTGGATCACCTTTCTTAATACCTAAATCCAAAGCTTCCTGTTTACTGAAAACACCAATATCTATAAAAGCCTTCTTCGGTTCAACAACTTTATTTCTCTCTTCTGGTGTTTTCCCATGAGGTGGCACAGAACCAAAAACACCCTTAATCTCTTTGCCATTTCTTGTTGTGATGACCATAAGGGAAGAAGGTAAATTTTGTCCCATCCAGCCACCTACTGGCTGAACTTTAATATACCCACTTTCATCAATATCACTGACAAGAAAACCAATTTCATCAATATGTCCAGTTAAAAGAAGTTTTAATTTTGAAGTTCCTCTTTTGATACCAATTAAACTCCCAATATTATCATATTGAATTTCATCAACACAATCCTCAATATATGATTTCATCATACGAGTTGCTTGTTTCTCATAACCAGAAATTCCATTAACAAGACTCATATTCTTTAACATTTCTAAATCTGCCATATCTAAACCCTCCTATTATTTCTTATTATATATCCTTTTCTACAATTAGACAAATCATTTAAATATATGAATAATCCAATCAAAGTATACACTATCTCATTATTTTTATACAAAAAGAGGAAATCAGATATTTGAACCGACCCCAATAAGTTAGACCAAAAAATCTAACAAATGGAGGTCGGTTTTTATGGCAAAATATAAGTTTGAATTTAAGAAAAAAGTAGTATTTGCCTATCTAAATAATAAAGGAAGTTATGTGTATTTGGCTAAAAAATATAATATTCCTGCGCATCATACCATTGAAAAATGGGTTCATGCATACAATGAATCTGGAGATACAGGTTTACTACGCTCTAGAAAGAATAATAACTACTCTTTCGAATTTAAGCTCCATGTAGTAGAATTATACTTAACAACAGAGGTCTCTTATCAGGAATTAGCTTTATCAGTTGGAATCAATAACCCAGCCTTATTAGCAAAGTGGGTTACTGATTTCCAAAGTGCTGGACCTGATGCATTAAGACCCAAGCGTAAAGGACGGCGACGAACAGTGAATAAACCTAAAGATATACAAACCACTTGCGATAGTGATAGCGATACAAAAGAGACAACTGAATATATCCAACAACTAGAAGATGATTTATTAAAATTAAGAATTGAGAATGCGTATTTAAAAGAACTGAGGAGACTGCGTATAGAGGAAGAAACTCGTCTGAGAGAATGACGAGAATCATCCACAGTCTCCGAGGACAATTTAGATTAAAAGACATTCTCTCAACAGTAGGATTTCCTAAATCAACATACATGTATTGGCAGAAGCGATGGGATAGAGAAAATCCAGATAAAGAATTAGAAGATACAATTACTCAAATTCGTAATACCAATAAAGACTTTGGGTACCGACGAATATATGGAGAGTTAAGAAAAAAAGGAATTCTAGTGAACAAAAAGAAAGTACAACGAATCACTCAAAAATTGGGGTTGCAAGTAACATCGTTCACTAGAAAGAGTAGAAAATACAGTTCGTATAAGGGAAGAGTAGGTAAAATAGCCCCAAATAGAGTAAAGCGTCGTTTCGATACAAACATCGCATATCAAAAAATAGTAACAGATACAACCGAATTGAAGTACTATGAAGTAGATGAAAAAGGAAATATGAAAATCAATAAGCTCTATTTAGATCCCTTTATGGATTTGTATAACCGAGAAATTATCAGTTATAGTATTTCTAGTAAACCCTCAGCAGAAAATATAATGAACGCATTAAATGAGGCGATAGAGGCAACAAAAGAGTGTATATATAGAAGAACCTTTCATAGTGATCAAGGCTGGGCATATCAAATGAAAGCATATGTTGGAAAACTGAAAGAAAACAAGATTTTTCAGAGTATGTCAAGAAAAGGCAATTGTCATGATAATGCAGTGATAGAAAATTACTTTGGAATCATGAAACAGGAGATGTATTATGGAAAAGTATACTATAGTTATGAGGAGCTAGAAAGGGAAATAAGGAAATATATTAAATATTACAATGAAGAGAGAATCAAAGAGAAATTAGGTTGGATGAGTCCTATAGAGTATAGGCAGCATTCTACAATCGCATAGAAAAAAGTGAAGCAGTTAAAACTGCCACACTTTCAAGTCCAACTTATTGGGGTCACATCAATTCTCAGTATTTCCTCTTTTGTTGGCTTTTTAAAAACTGGATAAAACGTTTTAAACTGGTCAAATAATTAACTCAATTCTCTATCTATTGATTATGAAATTCAAATGTTGTTCCCTAATGAAATAATCCTATAACCATAAGAAGAGTATCATTCTCAAATAAAATATTTTTAAAGGGCAATTCTGGTTTTCTTTATCCATAAAGCCACAATTTAAAGATGTGGTCTTCATGCTTATTTTAATAAATTGAAAACATTCTACCACTTGCATTATTATGAATAGTAGTCATGTCTCAATTCATCCAATATTTATTATCTCATTATATAACGCAATAAGAGGTCCCAACTAATCTATAAATAATTTTTGTGATTCTGTTGAATTGACATCAACAATTTTATAAAAGTATTCTTTTTGAGTTAAATCTTTTCTTTCAATTGTTTCAGCAATTTGTCCATCTTTAATATAGAGAAGTTTCTGTGAATAACTAGCAATCATAGAATCATGAGTCACCATTAAAATAGAAACACCCTCTTCTTCATTGAGCTTTTTAAATAACTCTAGAAGATCATGTGAATTTTTAGAATCAAGATTTCCAGTTGGTTCATCTGCAACAATCAATTTAGGATTCGTGACAAGTGCTCTGGCAATTGATGCTCTTTGTCTTTGTCCGCCTGAACATTCACTTGGATACTTATCCAAAAGTTCATCAACGCCCAATTTCTTTGCAATCACTTGAACACGTTGTTTGACTTCTTCTAAAGGAACATGAGATAACGTCAAAGGAACAGCAATGTTTTCAAAGATTGTTAATGATTCAAGCAAATTAAATTCTTGGAAAATAAAACCTAAATTTTCATATCTAAATTTACCAACTTCATTTTCTCCCATCGTTCTGACTTCTTGGTCATTAATAAAAACTTTTCCTTTGGTTGGAATATCAATTGTTGAAAGATTATTTATAAATGTTGATTTTCCTGAACCAGACGGTCCCATAACACATATAAAGTCACTTTCATACATCGTTAAAGAGACATCAGATAAAGCAGTAACAGGATTCTTTGTATCAATCCCATAAATCTTTGTCACATTTTCTGCAACCAATATTTCATTATTCATAACGTACACCCTCCTTTAGAACTTGTAAAACAGAATTTTTATATGAAACATAAGTGAATATCCCTGCCAATACTGCTGGAATCATTTGAGTAAGCACTGCAACAATTATAAAATCTAACGCAATACCTTCATGGATATATGATTGGATTAAGGCAATCATTGTATAAACAAAAGGCAATCCAATTAATATCACATAAAATGAGAAAACCTCTTTACGAATAATTTGTAAGAGCTGATGATAAGAATATCCCAGCTTATAGAGATTATAATAGAACATCCTTCTGGTTGATGCTTCCATTATATATTTATACATAATGCTAGCTAACAATAAGAGAATAACAACAATGAATCCAATAATAGCAGTCATCATTTCACGAGGATTTTCCTGCTGAGAAATCATAATAGCAATCATAACATTTGTTGATATCGCATAAATGCCAATCAATAAAATCGCACGGTTCAAAGAATATTGCAGATTAGATATTGAAATTAATTGAATCTTATCAGCCAAATATCTCTTCCATTTTCTTCTCCTAAAAAAATTTCCTAAACAATATTTTACTATTCCACTAATTCCAACCGCCCCTATACAACAAGGAACAATTGCAGATGTTGATTCATATGGCGTCGTGATTAACAAAATAATACCAAGCAAATAAATCACAATATAAATAACCGGTGGCAATTTAAACATACGCTGATCAACAGCATTATTACGCCCTTCTTGCGAAAGCATATATTGAATATCCTTACGATATACAAACCCTGATGCATAAATCAATTGAGCAACAATAATGACTACTATACAAATTACCGTATCAAGAATTGCTGTATAAGGGATATAGAAAAATGGCACTTGATATGATAAATACTGATATATAAGCTGATTAACAAACATTGATATTCCACTTCCAAGTACAATTCCTAAAGGGAAAGCAATTAAACTCATTATCAAATTTTGATAAAATAAATACATTGTTGCTCCAATAAAACTAGATCCAGACATCTCCATAATGGCTATTTCTTTGGTTTTCCTTGAAATATAGAAATTACTGGCAAATATAATCATAAATCCACAAAAGACAATAATAACAAACGATAAGGTCGATGAAAAAGGAATCGTCAGTTGTTGAGAAGAAGCTAATTCAACTTTTGTCACCAAGTACTTATTATCAATAATATTAAAAAATAAAAAAGTCACAGCGATTGTCAAACATAAAGTCAATGTATATACAAAGCTTTTTTTATACTCCTTTTTTAACATATTGACAGCAAACTTTAATGTCCCCATAATTTTCCTACCTTTCTTTCTCTATTTTAGAAATAGAGTCTAACTGAAACAATAGATTTATAAAATTCTGTTGTTCTTCATCACTTAAATGCTGAACCAAATGCTCAATATAATGATCAATAACATGTCTTGATTGTTCAATAACTTCTCGTCCTTTATTGGCCAAATGCAGAATTCTTTCACGGCGATCTGTCTTAGAAACTTCAACAACAATAAAACTAGCTTTTGTCATTCTAGCAATCAATCCAACCGAAGTTGGATGCGATATCCCAAAATACTGACAAATATCTTTCCCTGCAACTTCCTCTGTCTGTTCTTCTAAATACAAAAGAATTAAAAGTTGTTGAAATGTTAAATGATACTCTCTTAATTGATTATTCATTGTTGTTATCATTGCGCTTGAAAGTTTATAACACAATACAAGATGTTCATGATTCACTTTACCACCTCTTCCTAAATACGTAGCATACTACATATATAAGTATAAGTGACTTATCACTTTCTGTCAATCCCTTTCAAAAAATAAAAAAAAGCACAAATTTCATTGTGCCTTTACAAATCATTATTTTGCTAATGCTTTTTTAGCAGTATCTACAATTGCAGTAAATCCTTTTGGATCTGCAATAGCAATTTCAGATAACATTTTTCTATTCACTTCAACATTAGCTAATTTTAATCCATGCATTAATTGAGAATATGAAATTTCATTCATTCTTGCAGCAGCATTGATACGTGCAATCCATAATTTTCTCATTTCACGTTTTAATGCTTTTCTATCTCTGTATGCATATTCAAATGAGTTCATGACTTGTTCATGAGCTGTTTTATATAATGTATGTTTTGAACCAAAATATCCTTTGGCTAATTTTAAGATTTTCTTTCTTCTACGTCTAGTTGTATATCCGCCTTTAACTCTTGCCATATTTCTTTCCTCCTATTTCCAATTATCCTTGTAATCTTGACTTAATTCTCTTCATATCTGAAGGGTGTACTAAAGTTGCTTTCGCTAAGTGTTTCTTTTGTTTATGAGTCTTGTGATGAGATTGATGCGAAATATAAGCATGACTACGTTTCATTTTACCTGATCCTGTTTTCTTTAAACGTTTTTTAAGACCACTATGTGATTTCATTTTTGGCATAATTTTGTCCTCCTGTTATTTCTTTTTTGGTGCTAATATAGCAATCAATGTTCGTCCTTCCATTTTTGCTGGCTTTTCAACAATGCAATAGTCAGCACATTCAGCAACGAAATCTTCTAGTATTTTTTGACCAATATCAATATGAGCTAATTGTCTTCCTCTAAAACGAACAGCCACTTTGACTTTATCTCCTGCTTCTAACATTTTAATTGTTCTTTTGAGTTTTACATTTTTATCATGAACATCAATAGTTGGAGATAATTGTGTTTCTTTTAAAGAGACAACCTTAGAATTTTTCTTCATTTCTTTTTGTTTCTTTTGTTGTTCAAAACGATATTTTCCATAGTCCATAATACGACATACTGGAGTTGCAGCTTTCGGAGCCACACAAACCAAATCTAAATTTGCATTAGAAGCCGTATGCAAAGCTTGATTACGTGACATAACGCCTAATTGATCACCGTTTTGATCAATAACTAAAACTTCTTTAAAACGAATTTTTTCATTTACCAAGTCATCATTTGTTTGTTGGTTGTTATACTTGCTAATAATAGCCACCTCCTATAAATTTTGTAGTACAAATAAAAAGTGAGCACATAAGTACCCACATATTGACATTAAGATATGATATCTTAGTGACATTAGCCCAACGATATTCTCATTCGGGCGAGAAGTAGGCACTTCTTCTTTCCACTACTTTTCATTTACTGGTACATCATAACGAATTTAAACATATATGTCAACCCTTTTTAAAGAGTTTTTCAAAAGATTCAGGTGTTTTAGAAACAAAACGCATTTCTTTATGTGTCAGTGGATGAACAAACATAAACTCATGAGCATGCAGTCCTAATCTTTTGAGTGGATTAGATTGTGCACCATATTTAGAATCTCCTACTATCGAATGATGTAAAGAAGACAAATGAACACGAATTTGATTCTTTCTCCCTGTATCAAGATAAACCTCTAACATACTATAACGTTTATTTGATTGAATTTGTTTATAATGAGTAATTGCTTTTTTCCCTTGTTCTTTTGTTGTAATATAGACATTTTGTGTCTTAGATTCAGCCAAATAATTTTCAATAGTTCCTTTTGTTTTTTTCATCTGTCCTTCAACAATAGCAATATATCCTCTTGTTTTGACATATTTATTCCAATTTTGAGTGAGAATATCATAAAGTTTCTTGTTTTTAACAAACATTAATATACCAGATGTATACTGATCTAAACGATGAACAAGAAAAATATTTTCTTTTTTCTTATAAAGATATTGTTTTACATATTGATAAGCAGTTTTTTCATTTTCTTTAGCGGTTTGTTCACTTAATAAACCACATGGTTTATCAATCACAATAATTTCTTTATCTTCATAGAGAATAACAAATGGCATATCATTTTTCTTAGCCTGAATTTCCACAGTTTGTCCTACTTGTAAATCATATGCATAATGTGTTTCAATATGCCCATCAACCCAAACATTTTGATATTTCAAGAGATTCTTAATATCATTTCTTTTTTGTGAAGTTTTTTCCAAAAGGAACTGCATTAAAGGCATTGGCACTTCAACTTTATATTTCATTTATGATTTCCTCCATATGTTCAAAGATTGTTTTTTCTAAATTCTCCTGACCTTTTTTCAAAGCAATAGACAAAGGCATATAATGAGGTGTAATTGTATAAACACTTTTAAATCCAAGTTGTTTTAAAACATCTACATCTTCAATTTTACCAGCAAAAGCATATACATCTTTATGATATTTCTGAGCAATCTGTAAAACACCATAAGGTGTCTTTCCAAATTGTGTTTGTTTATCAAGTTTTCCTTCTCCAACAATAACCTTATCACAATGTAAAATTGCTTCTTCTAAATGAATTGTTTCACTAACAATTTCAAACCCAGAGCGCAATTTTGCTTTTAAGAAAGCCAACATAGCATACCCTAATCCACCTGCGGCACCAGCTCCAGGTTGTATCATATAATCCTTTTGAAACATGAAATCTGCTTTTTGTGCATATTGAAACATAGCTTGATCTATACTTTCTAATTTGGCTTGAGATAAACCTTTTTGTGGACCATATATATAAGTTGCTCCATTATTTCCGCATAAAGGGTTTATAACATCACAAACACCTATCCATTCAATATCTTTCAAACGCTGATTAAAGTTATCTAAACAAATATTACAAATATCCTTTAATCCTTCCATTGTATAAGAGACAACATGATGAGATTCATCTAAAAATTGAACACCTAATGCTGCTAACATACCAATTCCACCATCATTTGTTGCACTTCCCCCTAAACAAATCATGATTTTTGAAACTTGATGCTCAACAGCATGAACAATCAATTCACCTAAACCATATGAAGTTGTTTGAGAAGGGTCTTTTTGAGTTTCATCTAAAAGTTCTAGCCCACAAACCTTTGCACATTCAATAATCGCCATATCATCAACATAACCTATTGGTGCCATTATCTTATTAAAAAGTGGGCCTGTGACTTCATACTCCACTTTTTCTCCTTGTAAAGCCAAAACCAAAGTGTCCAATGTCCCTTCACCCCCATCAGCTAATGGGCAAAGAATTGTTTTGATAGTCTTATCATAACAATGAACACCTCTCTCCAATGCTTTCGCTGCTTCTTGAGCAGTCATACTTTCTTTAAATGAATCTGGCGCAATCACAATTTTCATTCTTTCACCTCCAAAAAAAGAGTAGATTTCTCTACTCTAAAATATGTGTCGAGTTATACATAACAGTTGCACTCACTAACATTTCTACCAAAATAGCAATCCATAATGGAAAACCATTGAAAGAAATCACACCAATTAAAACAACTAATTTCATTAGCACTGTTATAACATTATTAGCAATAGCTGTTGTTCGCATACTTCTAGAAATCAAGAAAGTTTCATAAACTTTATTTAACTCAGCATCAATCAAGACAATATCACTGTTCTCGACAACCTTAGAATCAGCTAACCCACCTCTTGAAATACCAACATAACTCTTTTGCAGTAATTCAATATCCTTAAAGCTATCTCCAATATAGACAATAGGTCCAACTAAAGAATCCATTTTACTTAATTTTTCCTCAACACTTAAATCATTATAAATTGTATATTGATCATTTTCTAAAGCTACAGGTCCATCATTAAATATAACCAATGTTCTTCCCATATGAGAAAGTTTTCTAAATAATTCCAACTCTTCTTCAGTCACTTCAACACCATCAAAACGATCATAAACAATTGTTTGACATGCATTTATAGAATCAAGACCTAAAGAAGATTCAATAATAATTCCATTACGAAAAGCTTTTGCAAAACCAGCTAACATACCTAATGATGTTGATTGATCACTAGATAAGGCTCCCGATAATATCAATAAAACAGCTCCAACATGAATATAAGAACGATATGTATGGAAATCAATGATAGGTAAAACAATCCCCAAGATCAAACCTAATACAACCATGATTGGCGTATAGAAACGTGATAATATCTTTGTATATTTTTCAATCTTTGATTCATAAACAGGGGCAGCACTGGCAATATTCATTAATTCGATATAATTAGAACTTTCATATGTAGAAGTAATTTTTATGTAGAGTGGTTTTTCTCCAACATTCACATCTCCACTACTTACAAGTGTTCCTTTTTTCGCACGCACAAGTTCATATGTACTCGTATTCGAATATGTACTCAAATCAGATGGTCCTTTTAAGACCTTACCTGGAATATGTACAGTTTCGCCTGGTTTAACAATCATTGTATCACCAATTTCAAACTCATATAGTGAAATGACTTCCTCACGTTCATCAAGATAACGAACTCCTGTTTCAGGCATCTCAACCGCTTCATCAATCTTAAATAAAGATTTCTCTAAAACTTTATTTAAGAATGGTGCAGCGACCTGATACAAAATAACAGCAAGACATGTTTCAACATATGCTTGTGCAGCTATACCTAAAATGAAAGCTCCAATGACCAAAACATCTTCTTTAAAGAATTTCAATTGTTTAACCTGTTTCCATGCACTCTTTAAAATAGGTTCTGCTAACAAGAACATTGTGACATACCACAAAATAGGTGTTATCTGATTATGATCTTTTGATGTAATTAAAGCCAATGCAATAACAACCAAAAATATACCTATACGAATATATCTATTTAAATACTTTTGATTAAAAACATCTTGCGAACGAATGGGTTTACGATGTTCCATAATTTCAATTGAAGGATTAATCTTAAATAATTCTTTTCTTAAATAACTCAACACATCTCTTTGAGAAGATACCAGTGTTAATATCTTATTTTTAGGATCATATTCAATATCATGATATTTAGAATCTTCCTGGATTTGATTGATCAATACATAAATATCATCTTCAGTCACCATATTTTTAAACATAAAATAATGTGGAACTTCTTTTCTTTGAGCAAAATCATATTGACGTTTGCTACCATCAATAACTTCTTTAACAATATGCTCTTTATTAACCCCTTGAATTAAACTTAACAAAGCATCTATATCTATACAATTAAAAACAATACTCTCTTTGCTTATTTTCATATGAGAGACTTGTTCTTGTTCATTTAGTTTTAAACTTAAATGATTCAATTCTTCTACTGATTGGATATTGGATATTTCAAATGTTTTCTTTTCCAAAATCATCACCCTTTCTTGCATCATCATATCATATTTTTTCAAAAAAACAAACATATCTCCAATTTCAATTCTATTTTTTATGATTTGGTTGATGTTTTATTAACTTAAAATGTTCCTTAAATTCACTCTCACTACAACTCAAAGCAAATTCTTTCCCATATATTTTATAATCATTGACTTCAGTGTCACTTGTCCTAATCATACAAGGATAAACTTCTTTAAATGCAAAAAGAATTTCTTCTTCTTTTCCAATAATCATTGTCATTTCTTTAATACAACGACAATAACAGCGTTTTCCTTCATTAGCCATAATGACACCTCCCTGAAAAATATTTTACCACGTTTTCATTAATCAAGAAAGAGATACAACTGTATCACCCCTGAAAAATCTTCTTACAGAATGTTTTTTGATAAAAAAAATTAGAAACAAAATTGTTTCTAATTCTTTGAAAACTCTGCTAATACTAAGTCGGGATTTTTATCAGTTGCCCAACGAACACCCCATTCATTAGAGAAGAGAAGCAAATACTGACCTTTAAGATCTTGAACTTTTTTTGTATCTGAAGAAAGATTTAATGTCTTTAAATCAATACTATCATTTTTTATCCATCTGACAAATTGATATGGCAATGGTGTATTCACAATATCAACATTATATTCATTCTTCAAACGATAAGCTAAGACTTCAAATTGTAAGACACCAACAACACCTACAATGATTTCTTCCATACCACCACCTAATTCAGTGAATATCTGAATAGCACCTTCTTGCGCAATTTGTTCAACACCTTTGACAAACTGTTTACGTTTCATTGTATCTGTATTGCGAATTAAAGCAAAATGTTCTGGTGCAAATGTAGGAATTCCATCATAAGCAAATTTATTCTTTGGTGTACATAATGTATCACCAATAGAGAAAATACCAGGATCAAAGACTCCAATAATATCTCCTGAATAAGCCTCTTCAACTTCTTCTCTACTTTCAGCCATAATTTGTTTAGATTGATTTAATTTGATTTTCTTATTTCCCTGATAATGAAAAACTTCCATACCTTTTGTAAACTTCCCAGAACAAATACGCATAAATGCCATTCTATCTCTATGAGCTTTATTCATATTGGCTTGAATCTTAAAAACAAAAGCACTAAAGTCTTCTGATAAGGGATCAATTTCACCTTTATCACTTTGACGAGGTAATGGTGATGTCGTCATATCTAAGAAATGTCTTAGAAATGGTTCAACCCCAAAGTTTGTTAAAGCTGATCCAAAACAGACTGGTGAAAGTTCACCTTTTTGAACTCTCTGTAAATCAAACTCTGCACCTGCACCATCTAACAGTTCAATATCATCTTGAAGCTGATGATAAAGAACATCACCCAATTCATCCTTTAAATGTTCATTATGGGCATCACAAATTTCAACATCGACTTCTTTTTTTCCACCTTGTACAGGAATAAAACGAATCACTTCTTTATTATTTCTTTCATACACACCTTTAAACTCTTTCCCACATCCAATTGGCCAATTGACTGCACAAGTTTCTACACCTAATTCACGTTCAATTTCTTCCATTAATTCATATGGATCTTTAGCTTCCCTATCCATCTTATTAATGAACGTAAAGATAGGTATATGACGCATCGCACAAACCTTAAATAATTTTCTTGTTTGATCTTCGACCCCTTTAGATCCATCAATAACCATAACTGCACTATCAGCTGCCATTAATGTACGATAAGTATCTTCAGAGAAATCCTGATGGCCTGGAGTATCTAGGATATTAATACAGAATCCATCATAATTAAATTGTAGAACTGATGAGGTTACCGAAATCCCTCTTTGTTTTTCGATTTCCATCCAATCACTAACCGCATGTTTAGATTGTCTTTTTCCTTTAACCATACCAGCTTCTTGGATTGCTCCTCCATAAAGAAGGAATTTCTCTGTTAAAGTTGTTTTCCCAGCATCTGGATGGGAAATAATCGCAAAGGTTCTACGCTTTTTCACTTGTTCAATAAAATCTGACATGATAATCCCTCCTTATGTCACGCTTATTAATCATAATCAAGATGACTGAATTTGTCAATTTCAAATCACTGTTTTTCTCTATTTATTATAGGGATAGTCCCTACTTTTTTATACATTTTCTATTTTTCATAAGAAAAAGCAATCTTTTGAAGATTGCTCGATATTAAAAAGCATAGTTTCCATTTTCAAAGACAACAAATTCTTCACCATTATCTAAAGTTGCTATGATTGATAAATCTTTTGTTCCAATCATAAAATCAACATGTGTTAAAGAATCATTAATTCCTTTTTCTAATAATTGTTCCTTGCTCATAGTTAAACCATTTTTAAGACATTCACCAAAACCTTTTCCAATCGCTAAGTGACATGCTGCATTTTCATCAAATAAAGTATTATAAAATAAGATGCCCATATTACGAATTGGTGAATTGTATGGAACCAATGCAACTTCACCTAAATAATGACTCCCTTCATCTGTTTCAATAATACTCTTTAAAACTTCATAACCAACTTCTGCATGAAAATCAACAATCCGACCATTTTCAAAAGTCATAGAAAATTGATCAACAAGATGACCATTATAATTTAAAGGCATAGAGCTATAAACAGTTCCATTGACTTGATTTCTATCTGGAGAACTGAAGATTTCTTCAGTTGGCATATTTGGAAATGAATAGATGCCATCTGTTGTATAACTTCCTCCTCCTGCAAAAAGATAACCATCATTAAGTCCAATTGTCAAATCAGTTCCTAAACTATTATGATAATGTAAAGATTTGATTTTTTTCTCATTTAAGATTTGAACTCTTCTTTCAAAAGAACGACGATGTTCATTCCAAGCTTCAATAGGATTTTCTTGATCACAACGTGTGACTTTATAAATCGCTTGCCATAATGCCTGAACTGCTTCTTGGTCACTCATATCAGGAAAGACTTTATTCGCCCATCCAACACTTGGTGCACCAACAATACACCAACGATCAATTCCCATATCTAAATGGTCAAAAAAAGTCTGACAAGTTTTATGAACAGCAATATTCCATGTTTGAATTTTCATAGGATCAATGCCTTTCATTGCTTCGGGATTACTTGAAACAATTGAAAGAACAGCAGCATGTTTTAAGGCATATTGATTCTTGAGTTCAGCAAAATATAGCGGAACTTCCTGAAAATGTTCAACAGGACAATTCTCATAGCGTAATCTGGTAACTTTCTCATCAGTATAATCAACAATAACATCTTTTGCTCCTACTGCAAAAGCTTGCCTAGCAACAGCACGTACAAGTTCGAAGCATTCAATTGAAGCAGTAATGACAAGTTCTTGTCCTTTCTGTAAATTCACTCCTTGTTTAACAATTAATTCAGCATATTTTTCTAACATATTCTAACCACCTTTTCTCTTATAAGAAAATGATACATTATTAAATTTCATTGTCAACAATAACTTGTATGAAAAACAAGACTATGCTATAATATCTTATAGAAAAGGAACAGAGCACGTAATTTTCAAAAGTATTAGTAATTCTTTAGGATTTCATAGTAGTTTAAAAATGAGGTACTGGGTTTTTTGCAAATTTTAAAGGAGGTACTTCATAATGAGTACAGGTAAAGTAAAATGGTTTAAATCTGATAAAGGATTTGGTTTCATCACTCTTGAAGGTGAAAACAAAGATGTATTCGTACATTTTTCAGCTATCAACACTGATGGTTTCAAAACTTTAGAAGAAGGACAAACTGTTGAATTCGATATCGTTGAAGGAGACAGAGGTCCTCAAGCTGCTAACGTAACAGTTATTGGGTAAACCAAAAAAGCACTCTGAGAGTGCTTTTTATATTGTCTTTTGTGAAGAAATCGTTTTAATTTTAAATATAAAGTAATAATATTTTATACAGTACAAACAAATAATCAGAATTCTCAAATAAATATTTTGACTAAATATCAAGGGGAAAGCTAACATAAAACTGGCAAAACCTAAGATAGATACTTTTGTTTTGAGGGTCATTGCACGTTCTTGAACAAATGAATCTAAGTGATTGCGATAGAGTTTGGTTTGTAAAAACCAGTCATTGACTTTTTGTGAACTTCTTGCAAAACAAAATGCTGCGGCTAATAAAAATGGAGTTGTTGGTAAAATTGGTAAAACCACACCAATTGCACCTAAAACAAAACAAAATATACCACCAATAAAATAAATCACCTTCATTATTCTTCCTCCTTATTTTTGAATAACATGTTTTATAGCTAAGATAGGATGATAAAATATCATCCTTGGTCCACTATAACGCATGACCTTTTTTATTTTTTCCTGCATTTCTTTTTGATAGCAATGGATAGGACATTGACTGCAAAATGTCTTTTTTTGCATCATTGGACATTTCTCAATCCGTCCTGCTGCATAACCTATCAGTTCCTGTTCATCAATATCATCATGATAACGACAATACAAATGAATCATCAATGAAACAATCTCAATCTCTTTTTGCCTTTTCTTTTCAATATCCATTTAACTCATACGCCCCATATCCATTTCAATCACTTTATCAGCAATTTTCATTGTTGATTCACGATGAGAAACCAAGATAATTGTTTTATTCTTTTGTTGTTGTAAAGAACTTAAAATGACAGCCTCATTTAAAACGTCTAAGTTACTTGTAGGTTCATCTAACAAAATGCATGGTGCATCACTTAGAAAAGCTCTTGCAAGTCCAATTCTTTGTCTTTCTCCTCCAGATAATGATGCGCCTAATTCCGCTACTTTTGTGTTATATCCTTGTGGTAATGACATAATAAAATCATGAATACTTGCTTGCTGACAAGCTTCATAGACCTCCTGATTGGTTGCATTTAATTTAGCAATCTTTACATTATTAAGAATAGAATCATGAAAAAGAACTGTTTCTTGAGTTACATAGGCAAACATATGTCGCATGTCTTGAGTATTGATATTCTTTAAATCTCGATCTGAAATTCGAATGATACCCGTTGTTGGATCATAAAAGCGCATCATCAGTTTCAATAATGTTGATTTTCCACTACCACTTTTCCCAACAATACCTGTCACCTGACCTTGTTTAAAAATATGATGAACATCTTGAAGAATAACTTCTTCTTCATATGCAAACGAAAGATTATCAACATAAATATCACCAAATGATGTTTCAGTTTGGCCACTCACATCTTTAATGAGTTCTTCTTCATCTAACAAAGCCAAAACACGTCTTCCACTGCTTAATGTGGAAAGAAGATTGTTTGCTAAATTGGATAGTGCCAAAACAGGACCAAAACTAGATAACATCAAAACAGTTGCCATAATCACCCTATAAACACTTATTTCACCTTGCTGATATAAAACAAACATACTTACAAACATCACAATCGCTGATAACGAAATCAGTATTTGTGATGCTACCAATTGAATGGCTTCAATATCTTTCATTTGTGATTGTAAATCTTCTATATTATCACTCATATCTATCATCTTTTTTGTCCGTTTATGTCCCATATGATATTGCAGGATAGTCGTTAATCCCCTAAAACTTTCTAATAAAAAACTACTCATATGACCTATTTCATTTCTATTTTTCTGCCCTATATCTTTTCCTTTCATATTGACATAAAAAGGGATAACTATAGCCATAGTTATATATGCACAAAGTGCAATAATCATAGCAGTCATATGTAAATGAGCAAAGAATTTTAACATTATTAATGATGTTAAAAATGCAATCAGAACTGGAGAAATCGTATGAGCATAGAAAACTTCTAATAATTCAATATCATTTGTAATCAAAGAAATCAAATTGCCCTTATCTTTACGATCCAGTTTTGCTGGACACAACCGTCTCAAAACACCATAGACCTGATCGCGAATAATCGCTAAGAGTTTAAAAGCAATATAATGATTGGCTGCCTGTTCAGCATAATGAAGAAGCCCCCTTAACACTGCCATACCAAGTAAAAAGATTAACAACATAGACATATCTATATGGGGATACATCCCTGCAATTTGTAATAGAGCCATAACTGAAAGAACTGGTATCCCAATGGCACAAATAAATCCTAAAACACCCATAATGACTGCAAAAGACATTGGCAATGTTAACGGTTTGACAAGTGCCAGCATACGCCATACAACTTGAATATTATTTAATTCCTTTTTCATCCTTGATAAACCTCCAATTTTGCTTGTTTTGTAAACATTTGTGCATAAACACCATTTTGTGCCTTTAATTGTTGATGTGTCCCTTGTTCTATCAACTCTCCCTGTTTCATGACCAAAATATCATCACAGTCAATAACACTACTCAAACGGTGAGTAATAAAAAGAATCGTTTTTTCTTTAGACAAGTCCTTAATGACTTCTAAAATGGCATTTTCACTTTCTACATCAATATTACTTGTTGCTTCATCAAAAATATAAACATCTCCGTTTTTAAGAATAGCTCTCGCTAAATTTAATCTTTGTTTTTGTCCACCAGATAAATTACTTCCTGATTCTAATAAAAGTGTCTGTAATCCATTATGCTGATGAAAGAAAGAGGCCAAATTCACTTTCTCCAAAGCTTCCCAAATCTCTTTATCTTGATACTGATTTAACATATCTATATTTTCTCTTAATGTTCCTTTGAAAATCATAGGATCATGAGTCATATAAACAAAATGATTGAAGAAAACTGTATCATCAATATCATATCTTTGATGAGTTTGAATTCTGATTTCTCCCTGATAATCTTGATGATATCCCATAATTAATTTTGCGATTGTACTTTTACCAGAACCACTTTCTCCAACAATTCCAACAAATTGATTTGGCTTGATTTGAAATGAAACTTCTTTTAATAAAGGTTGTTCTTTTGTATATTGAAAAGATAATTGATCAACACATAACCCAAAATCTCCTTCTTTGAAATCAAATTTTCCACTTTGCTGATGTTCAATATCAAAAACTCTAAATAATTTTTCACTAGCCGCAATACCATTCATTGCAATATGAAAAAAAGACCCCAGTTGCCTTAACGGAATAAAAAATTCAAACGATAATAAGATAATAAATAATGCTATAAATAAAGATATCTCTTGATACATATAATGTGTAATTGCAAAATAACTTCCCAAACCAGCACCACCATATGCAACAATATCCATAACACTAATGCTATTCAATTGCATAATTAAGACACGCATAGTTACTTTTCTAAAATTCTCAGCTTCTTTATTCATTTCTTTTTGTTTAAATTCATCACTCTGATATATTTTCAAAGTTGTTAATCCTTGAAGATTTTCTAAGAAACTATCACCAAGTGTTGTATAGCTATTCCAGTATTTAGCTAATAACTTTTTAGCAATTTTTTGAATCAGAACTATTGACAAAGGAATCATAGGTACACATAAAAATAATACAAGTGCACTCATAAAATCATAAAATGAAATGATAATAAACAATGTCACAGGGGCGAGTACACTATAAAACAATTGAGGGAGATAAAGCGCAAAATAGGTTTCTAACTGATTAATTCCTTCTCCCCCTAATTGAACCAATTCACTTGTTGCAACATAATCCTGATAATGACCACCTAACTCTAATATTTTCTTAAATAATCTTTCACGCAATATTTTTTTGACAAGACTCGCTCCAGCAAAAGAAAATTGAGTTGCTTTCTTCAAAACAATACCTCGTATAACAAAAAGAATGATTGCGAAAACAATGCCAATCATTAAAATCTCAATTGTTAACTGTTCTTGAAACAACAAAACCAATGTATAACTCAATCCAACGGTAAATATGATATTCATAATCAATGCAATCCATTGGCATAGAACTTGTCTTTTTACATAAGCTTTTGCTTCAGGTATTTCTTTAATCAATCTCTTATCAAACATCTTTTTTCCTCCAAATTCAACATTTAGTTAGCGCAAACTAACTTCAATGATTAGATGTTAGCACGAACTAACTGAAGTGTCAATAAAAAAAGAGAACATTTTACTGTTCTCCTTCCTCCATACTTTCAGTATATTTTGTATTAAAAATATCATCCTGATCAAAATCCTCTTTCATTTCCTTTAATTCAGGTAATTCATCTAATGATGTCAATGAAAATGCATCCATAAATTCATCAGTCACACCATACAAAATCGGCTTTCCAGGTGTATCTTCTCTGCCAACTTCTTTAATCAAGGCTTTTGCAGCTAATTTTCGAATCATTGCATCACATCCTACCCCTCTAATTTCTTCAATACGCACACGAGTAACAGGTTGATTATAAGCAATTATAGCCAATGTTTCTAATGCTGCATTAGAAAGGGTATTTTCATTTTGTTCAATCATTCGCTGATAGAATTCATGATGTGAAGAAAAGGTAATCAGTTTAAATACACCACCAAAATTAACCAATTCAAACCCTTTTACTGCTCTTTCGTTAATAACTTGAATGAGTTCATCAACATAAGTTGTTGCTTCTTTTTTGCCAATTTGTAATACTGATGAGATTTGCTTAATGGTTAATCCTTCATCCCCTGATAAAAAGAGCATTCCTTCTATAACACTTAATATTTCATCATGTTCCATTAATTTCTCTCCTTTAAATATATGTTCTCAAAATTTCCATCTTGTTCAATAATTAATTCATTTGTATTAACCAAAACCAGAATAGATAAAAACGTAACAACAAAAAATGTTCTTGTTGGTTCTTCAAATAATTCCTCAAAACGAATACGTTGATTTTTATGCAACTTAAAATATTGTCTGATTTGATCACTTCGTTCCTCAATAGAAATCTCAACACGAGCAATACGTGATTCTAATGGAGCATGTAACACTTTTCTTTGAAACATTTTTTGCATTGCTTTAATTAAATCATAAACCTCTAAATGATCAGGAATTAATTCTGATGTATCCACAACATAATCATCCATTAATGCTGGTGCTTTTGTATGTAAAGTTTGTCTATATTCATAACATTCACGAACATCATCTAAGATATCCTTATATTTTTTATATTCAATCAATCTTCTAATTAATTGTTCTCTTGGGTCTTCTTGATAATCATCTTCTAATTCTACTTTTTCATTAGGTAGAAGCATCTTACTTTTCATCTCAATTAATTGTGCCGCCATAACAAGATATTCAGACATTGTTTCAAGTTGATCAGCATCCATTTGGTCAATATAGGCTAAATATTGATCAGTAATAACAGAAACCTCTAATGTTTCCAAGTCCATTTCCTTTTCTTTAATCAAATGTAAAAGCAGATCTAATGGTCCTTGAAAATCATCAATTACAACCTCATAACTCATACAATCACACTCCCGCAAGTTATTATATCATAATTATTTATAAATTTCTTTATTTATTTTTTACATTCTTTAAGAGTTTGACCATTCATGACACATACAATAATATAAAGATATATAACTCATTTAACTTGCCTTTTTCAATATATTCATCATATATTTATAGAAGTTTTGATCGCATTCATATCTCATATTCAGTGCCATTTCTTATATTGATAAATCAATTAACAGCACTTATTTACAAATATTTTATGAAAGTATCTCAGTTTGAGTTCTACTTTCTATCAAGTTAAATTCAGCCATAGAAAACATTCCATCATAGAAATATTCATGACATAGAAAAATCCAAGAAATCATTCCTTGGATTTTTATTAAAAACAATACTTTATACATTCCCTAATACTGTGAGACTACTTGAATATAACAACATATTCACCTAAGACAGACGCCTGTCCACTCATTTTGATCTTTAACTGATAGTTTTGACTCTTCATGACAATCATAGGAATAATTAACTCAACACCTTGAGAAACAAAGAATTGCCTATCTATCTGCAAAAGAGGATCACCTGCTTTTACATTTTGCCCCACTTTTACAAAAACATCAATTCCTGTACCACTCAATTTCTCAGCATCCAAACCGACTTCAATAAGAATTTCAATTCCATTTTCCATGGTCAGCTTAATAGCGTGATTATTTTTTGAAAGCATACTTACGAATGCATGACAAGGTGAATAAATCAGATTTCCATCAAAGCGAAAGGCTATCCCATCTCCTATTTTCTTTGTATCTAAAAGATCCTTTAACGCTATAATATCCCCATTAACTGGAGCATGTAAACCAATATATTTTTTACTTTTAAATAAATTTAACATCATTTCACCTCTATAAAAAAACTTCTTAAAAAACCAACCATAAATAGTATAACTATTGAAGGTTTATGTCTTTAAAGAAGTGACATCCCTACTTACTTTCATATTCTAGCATCAAGCAAAAGGAGTGTCAATGCTTTCACAAATATATTATCTTTAAAAAGACAATATACTATTTTTTTAGCGAAAATCACATAACAATTCATGATCATTATAAATACCTATCGCCTGTAAATAACTATAGATGATTGTAGGTCCAACAAACTTAAAACCACGTTTTTTTAAATCTTTAGATATTTCTATAGATAACTCATCAAAAGCTGGAACATCCTGAGTATTATTGTAATCATGAACAATCTGCTTATGTCCAACATATGACCATATGTACTCATCAAAACACCCAAATTCTTCTTGCACTTTTAGAAATGCTTGAGCATTACTTATAATGGCTCTCATCTTGAGTTTATTTTTAATTAACAATGGTGTCTCCATTAATTCATTATATTTATCTTCCTGATACTGAGCAATCTTGACATAATCAAAATGATTTAAAGCATCTTCATAAGCTTTTTCTTTTTTTAATATAATTTCCCAACTTAAACCAGCCTGTAAACCTTCTAATACTAACATTTTAAATAACATGATTTCATCATGCTGTGGTTTTCCCCACACATGATCATGATATTCTCTTAATTCATCACTATATGCCCATGCACATCTCTTCATTTTCATCACCAATTTCAGTATAACATAGATTAAATATTTACACAGCCCCTTTTGCTTTGTATAATGAGAAAAGGTGAAGACGATGAATAGATTATTTGAAAAACAAATGCAAGACATATTAAAAAATGAATATCCTGATTTTATGAAGGCATTAGAACAACCAGCTGTCAAAGCTTTTTATTTAAATCCTCATAAAAAAGAAGCAATAAAATATCTAAATAAAGAATTTATTCAACCTCATGTTGTTGTTAAAGATGGATATTATTTCAATTATGAAAAATATCCTTTAGGAAAATCTCCTTTCTTTTCATGTGGATTATATTATATCCAAGAACCAAGCGCTATGTTGGTGACACATTTTCTTAACATTCAAAAAGACGATTATATCTTAGATATGTGTGCTGCCCCTGGTGGAAAAACATGCGCTGCTGCTAGCCAGCTTTCAGAAGATGGTTTGATGATTGCCAATGATATTGTTCCATTACGTGCAAAAATTCTTTCTGAAAATGTAGAAAGATTTGGATTAAAAAATACGATTGTGACAAACTGTGATCCACTTGTTTTTGAAAACCAATTGAAGGGCTTCTTTGATAAGATTATTTTAGATGCACCATGCAGTGGTGAGGGAATGTTTAGAAAGAGTGATGCTGCTATTGAAACATGGTCACTAGAAAAAGTTCATGAATGTGCCCATATTCAAAGACAGTTACTGGATGCTGCTATGAATTTATTAAAACCAGAAGGTCAATTGATTTATTCAACATGTACATATAATACTATTGAAAACGAAGAACAAATTCAATACCTTTTAAATCATTATAATTGTTCACTGATTCCCTTAAAGAAAAGTCATGGTATGAGTCCTGGCATGAATATGGAAGAAGCTGTTCGTTTATATCCTCATCATTATCAGGGGGAAGGACATTTTATTGCATTAATTCAAAAACATGGGGAAATGACTCCATTCAAAAGTAAAAACTTAAAACCAGTCATTTCTAAACAGAATCAGTTACTTGTGCAAGACTTCTATAAAACTTATTTAAATTGTAAGGTTCCTACTTACTTATATGACAACAATAATCATATCTATGCAATCTTACCTCAATTTCCAGAACTCAAAGGCATTCGTGTTTTAAGAAATGGATTCTATTTAGGTGAATGTAAAAAAAATCGCTTTGAACCAAGTTTAGCACTTGCACTGACTTTACAGATAAATGATGTGAAACAATTCTATCGTTTTCATGAGAATGACCAAGAAGTTACTCAATATCTGCATGGTGAAACAATTGAAGGCAGTACTCAAAAAGGATATGGTATTATCTTTGTTGAAGATTATCCTTTATCATTTTATAAAGAAAGTAACCATCAAGCAAAAAATCTATATCCAAAGGGGCTAAGACGATGAACCATTTTGATCAGCTTAAACATATCTTTTATCAAAATATAGAAAAAGAATGCTTTGGTACTTCTAAAGAAAAAGCCTATTTTCATAGTTTAAGTGTCTGTCATTTGTGTCAAAAAATAGCTTTAGAAAGACATCTGAATATCCAAATAGCTTCAATTATGGGACTCTTTCATGATTACAGTCAATTTATCAATCACACTTCTTTTCATCACGCAAAAATCAGCAGTGAAATGACTCATCAACTGCTTTTAGAAACTGATATGGATGAAGAGGATATCGTTATTATTGTCAATGCGATTGCTAAACACAGTAACAAGGATTGTATTGATGATGACTATAGTGAATTATTAAAAGATGCAGATGTTTTAGCCCAGTATCTCGCTGAACCCGATATTATTTTTGATAAACACTCACAAGAAAGGTTAAAAAAATATCTCCCTAAATAATGGGAAATATTTTTATTTCAACATATTTTCTAAAGCTTCATAAGGAACAAATCCCATTTGACGATTCACTGGTTGACCGTTCTTAAATACAATTAAAGTTGGAATTGATTGAACTCCATATTGCATAGCAAGAGCATTTTCTTGATCAACATCTACTTTCACAACTTTTGCTTCTGGATGCTCAGCGGCTAATTTATCAACACTGGGTGCTAACATCTTACAAGGTCCACACCATGAAGCGAAGAAGTCTACAAAAACCAATCCGTTATTTGAAATAAGATCATTAAATTCTTGAGCATTTACATGTAATACATTTGACATATATAATCATCCTTTCTCTCTCTATTATGATATTTCTCTATCAATCTATACAGAGTCTATCATAGAGTATGCACTTTATCAACAAATGTGCATCTTAAAACATTATAACCAAATCTCTTTTGTTTTATGTGCCCCCTGTTCAAAATGATATTTTAAAATGCCACGATTAATATTCGCATAAGACCCTTGAGTCATTATCTCTACTTTATTATTTTTGAGAGTCACAAAAAATTTCTGTTGGTTCATCGCAGTTGGAGCTAACATCATAGCCTCCATTCCTAATAAAAACCAATCTGGCTTTTCATCAATACATTGATAAAGACTTTCCATAGGTTTATTCTTATGAGGTTTTCCTTGATTATCACCATAACCAATCGCTATAATACAAATCATTTGTTCATCATGATCTATTTGACAAACAACTTTTTTAGAACTATAAGTTGCCCCCACCCAACAGGTATTCAATCCCAACTGTTGTGCCTTTAATACAATTCTCTCTCCATAATATCCTAATCTTTCTTCCAAAGAATCATTCCTTCTGCCAACTAACACTATATAATTCTGAACATTTTTAAAACGTCCATAATGAACAAAAAATTGACGGAATGCACCAGGTTCCTGAAGAATGAGTTGTATATGCAATTGTCCTTCCTGATTACATTTATAGATTTCATTTTGCAAGACGTCAACAAGTTCTTGTGGAATGTCATGACTTCTAAAACGACGTACAGAATGTCTTTCTTGCATCGCCTGTATTATATCCATATAATCCCTTCTTTCATTTTTCATTATATCATATTCCAAAAAAAGGCACTATTATTCTTTTCAAAATCTCATATCACTCTAACATCTTAATCTCACATTCTAATTGATAACCAGTTTGTTTGTATACTGTCTTTTGAACATACTTAATTAACTGTAAGAATTCTTGACTTGTGGCATGTCCACAATTAATTAAAAAACCAGCATGTTTTAATGAAACTTGTGCACCACCAATTTGAAAGCCTTGTAAGCCACATTGCTTAATTAATGCTGATGCATAATGCCCATTAGGGCGCTTAAAAGTACTTCCAGCACTATAATCACTCATTGGCTGTTTTTCATGCCTACGTCTCATTAAATCATTCATTTGTTTTTTCATAAGTTCTTTATCGCCTATTTTTAGACAACATATCACTTCCAAGATAATTCCTTTTTGTTGAGAAAAATAACTATGACGATATGAAAATTGCATTTCACTATGCGATAGCGTTTTAACTCCTTTATCATCCAAATAAACAACTTTCTCAACGACATCTTGCATTTCACCACCATAAGCTCCAGCATTCATATAAACAGCTCCACCAATTGTCCCAGGAATTCCACAAGCAAACTCTAATCCTGTCAATTCCTGCTGTAAACAAAAATCACAAACATTCTTTAAAGTAGCACCACTTTGCACACAAATACGCTGTCCATCTAACCTCTTCATTTCACAAAACATAGTTAGGTTAATAATAACACCATGATACCCCTGATCCGAAGCTAAAATATTACTTCCTTTCCCTAAAACAACATAAATCATGTCATACTTCTGACATAACTTTAAGCACTGTTCTATTTCCTGAACTGACTTTGGAAAAATCATAATATGAGCTCGTCCACCAATATGCAATGTTGTATACTCTTTTAAAAATACATTTTGTTTATATTGTATCTGATATTGCATTAATTCTTGAATAAACATAGAACACTCCTCTCTCTTCTTCACACTTCTATTTCATTTTCCCCCACTATACAAAAAATATGAAGATATGACAACTTCTATGCTCTTTCTTTTATATTTCAAAAAGAAAAAGGTCTTTCGACCTTAATCCATTTCAATCGCACCAGTATATAACTGATAATACTTTCCTTTTTCCTTGATTAATGATTCATGATTTCCACGTTCAATAATACGCCCTTGTTCCAAAACCATAATGCAGTCACTATTCTTAATTGTTGATAATCTATGTGCAATAACCAAAGTCGTACGTCCATTCATCAATTTATCCATACCACTTTGAACTAGCTTCTCAGTACGTGAATCAATTGATGAAGTGGCTTCATCAAGAATCAAAGCTGGTGGATTTGCCACTGCTGCTCTAGCAATTGCTAATAACTGTCTTTGTCCTTGTGATAAATGACCACCATCACCAGTTAACATTGTCTGATAGCCATCAGGAAGATGCTTAATAAATGTATCAGCATTTGCTAACTTTGCAGCCTCAATACATTCCTCATCTGTTGCATTTAAACGTCCATAACGAATATTATCCATGATTGAACCTGTAAATAAATGTGTGTCTTGTAAAACAACGCCCAACGATCTTCTTAGATCATCTTTTTTAATTAACTTGATATCAATTCCATCATACGTAATTGTTCCCTTTTGAATATCATAGAAACGATTAATTAAATTTGTAATGGTTGTTTTACCTGCCCCAGTGGCACCAACAAAAGCGATCTTTTCACCAGGAGAAGCAAAAACACTCACATCATGTAAAACCATACGATCATCAAAATAACCAAAATCAACATTTTCTAAACGAATATCGCCCTTCATTTCAACAAGCTCAACACCACCATTTTGACGGGGATGACGCCATGCCCAATGTCCTGTTCTTTCGTTTGTTTCGACCATTTGACCATCAACATATTGAACACGACATAACGTGACAACACCTTCATCTGTTTCACTTTCCTGGTCTAACAAATCAAAGATACGTTTAGCACCAGCCTGTGCCATGGCAACACTATTGATTTGTTGTGAAATCTGCCCAATTGGCTGATTAAAGTTTTTATTTAATGTTAAGAAAGATACCAATGTCCCAATGGTAATGCCAGCATAACCATTTAAACTCATAACTGCGCCAACAATAGCACAGATAATATAAGATACATTTCCTGTTTGAATAGTGATTGGCATTAAAATGTTTGCAAACTTATTGGCTTGAAATGCACTTTCTCTTAGATCATTATTCATTTTTCTAAAATCATTAATAGCTTGTTCTTCATGATTAAAGACTTTCACAACCTTTTGTCCAGAAATCATTTCTTCAATATAACCATTCACTTTTCCAAGTTCATTTTGCTGCTGAACAAAATAACGTCCTGATAATCCACCAAGTTTTTGAGAAGTGAAAATCATAATACACAGCATAATCATACTGACACCTGTTAAAGGTAAACTTAAAGTCAGCATTGAAATAAAGACAGTTATAATTGTAATAGCACTTGATACCAACTGTGGTATAGATTGACTAATCAATTGTCTTAATGTATCTGTATCATTTGTATAAACAGACATGATATCACCATGAGGTGTCCTATCAAAATAACGAATAGGTAAAGACTCCATATGTTCAAACAAATGAATTCTCATATTTCTTAAATAACCTTGTGTTACACTCACCATAATGCGATTATAAGAATAAGCACAAATAATTCCCAAAAGGAAGAATCCTGCTACACGCAATAAAGCATGAAATAAACCTGTAAAATCAGGAGAAGCAGTTCCCATTAATGGGATAATATAATCATCAATTAAAACCTGCATGAATAATGTTCCTTGAACAGTTGCAATGGCATTTCCAATAATACATAGAAAAACAATAATCAAATGAACTTTATATTGTTTAAAGATGTCTTTAAGTAAGCGCCCTAATACATTTTTCTTTTTCATCATGCTTCCTCCTTTCCTTTTGTTTGTGTTTCATGAATTGTCTGATAAATAGCGTTTGTTTTCAATAATTTTTCATGTGTATCAAAACCGTCTACAACTCCATCATTTAAAACAATAATACGATCAGCATTTTGAACACTAGAGATACGTTGAGAAATAATAATTTTTGTTGTATCTGGAATACGTTCTTCAAATGATTGCTGGATACTTGCATCAGTCGCTGTATCAACGGCACTTGTAGAATCATCTAAGATTAAAATCTTCGGTTTCTTTAATAATGCTCTCGCAATACATAAACGTTGTTTTTGTCCACCAGAAACATTTGTTCCACCTTGCTCAATATATGTGTTATAGCTATCTTCAAATCTTTGTACAAACTCATCGGCACAAGCCAAGCGACAAGCTTCTTGACATTCTTCAAGGGTTGCATTTTCATTTCCCCATCTTAAATTTTGAAGAATTGTCCCACTAAACAAGACATTGTTTTGTAAAACAACAGCCACTTCATCTCTTAAAACTTCTAAATCATAATGACGGACATCATGTCCACCAACACAAACACTTCCACTTTCCACATCATAGAGACGACTAATTAAATTCACAAGACTGCTTTTCGCACTTCCTGTTCCGCCAATAATCCCTATCGTTTCACCAGAAGCAATATGCAAATTTACATCTCTTAAAACAGGTTCTCCATCACCATGCTTATATGAGAAGTTCACAAGATTGAAATCAATAGAACCATCTTTCACTTCCATTAACGCTTTATCTGGTGAAACCAAGTCAGATTGTTCATTAATAACTTCAGCAATACGTCTTGCTGAAGCAATTGACATTGTAATCATCACAAAGGCCATTGATAACATCATTAATGACATTAAGATATTCATTGTATAACTAAATAAACTTGTGAGTTGTCCAGTTGTTAAAGTTCCACCAACAACACTTTTTGCACCTAGCCAAGACAATAATAAAATACAGCTATATACTGAAACCATCATGGCAGGATTGTTAAATGCCAATACACTTTCAGCTTTCACAAACATCTTATAGATACTTTGGGCTGCTTTCTTAAACTTTTCATTTTCATGTTTTTCTCTTACAAAGGATTTCACAACACGAATTCCCACAACATTCTCTTGAACGCTTTCATTTAAATCATCATATTTTGGGAAAACCTGATTAAAATAACGCATTGCTTTATACATAATCATTCCTAACACCAATACCAAAAAGACAATTGCTGCCACAAAAATAAGACTTAACTTAAAATTAATGATCATTGCCATTGCTAAAGCACTCATTAAACTCATAGGTGCTCGGATACACATACGTATAATCATCTGATAGGCAACTTGTACATTTGTCACATCAGTTGTCAGTCTTGTGACTAATCCTGCTGTGCTGTATTTATCAATATTAGAGAAAGAAAATGTTTGGATATTGGTATACATAGCATCTCTTAAATTAGCTGCAAATCCTGTAGAAGCACGAGCAGCAAATTTCCCCGCTAAGAAACCTAATGACAATGTACACAAGGCAATCACAAACATCATAATTCCATATCTGGTAATAGCACTCATATTCTGAGCTTCTATTCCTTGATCAATAAGACCAGCCATTAATAATGGAATCATAATTTCTAAAATAACTTCTACAATGGCATAAAACATTGTTAATAAAGAATCTTTCTTATATTCTTTAATTTGCTTCATTAAGGTCTTAACCATATAATCACCCTTTCTTTTTATTTAGTACGCAACCAAACTGTTTGCTAACGAACAATATAATTGAATAAAAATCAGGATTTCCCTGATTTTATTATAGTACATTCTTTATATTATTGATGAGCTTATCTGAAATCTGAATATAAAATTCAATTTCTTCGTCTGTTAATCCATCAACTAAGCGATGATGTATGAGTTCCATTTGGCGAGACATACGAGCATTAAACTCACGACTTTGATCTGTTAAAACGATTTTCTTTAAACGTGCATCATGAACGACTGCAACTCTTTGAATCATCCCTTTTTGACACATCAGTTTTAACATTTCTGAAGTTGTTGAACGATTTATAGAAAATTCTTCTTCTATATCTTTTTGAAACGTATCTATCTTGGCATCTTCTCTATCTTGTAAAAAACCAATAATCCAAGTATGCATCAATGTTGCACGATCTGGACGATGTCCAAATTCTTTATCCATAGCACGTTTCATTAAATTATTTAATGTCTTAATCCTATGACCAACAGGGTCTCTATACATGTTTTCACTTCCTATTTGTTCGGCTACGAACTTAATATAACATATTTGTCAATTGTTGTAAAGAAAAAGAATAGAAAACTATTCTTCAACTTTTGAAAATTGATCAGTTCCTACACCACATAATGGGCAAACCCAATCGTCTGGAAGTTTATCAAACTTTGTTCCAGCAGCAATCCCATTATCTGGATCACCTAAATCTTCATCATAAATATAACCACAGACATCACACACATATTTCATCCTTACACCCTCCTTCCATAATTGACTTGATTAATATTTGAAACTCTGCTTTGTTTTTTTCACTCAATGTAGAGCGAATTGTAACAGTTGGTTCCATAATATGAATATTCTTCATTGGTTCCAAAATTTCGTTCATTGCTTTGATAGCACTTGGAGCCCAAGTTCCATTTTCAATTAACGCAATATCTCTATTTTGGAAATTCTTACTCTTCAAATGATGTAACAATGTTTCCATAGGACAGAAAACGCCACCATCATAAGACGAACTTGCTAAGATAAGCCGATCATATCGAAAAGCATCTGCAACAACATAAGACACATCTGTACGACATAAATCATGCATAACGACTGTTTCTCCCTGCATTTCCAAAAGATGAGCAAGATACATCACAGCATCTTTTGTGTTACCATGAATAGATGCATAAGCAATCAATACACCACTTTCTTCTGGTTGATATTGACTCCATAAACAATAATGATGTATGTATTCATCTAAATGATTATTTAATACTGGTCCATGTAATGGACAAATCATTTGAATATCTAACATTTTTGCTTTCTTAAGTACATTCTGAACTTGCAAGCCATATTTGCCAACAATATTAAGATAATAACGTCTTGCTTCCTCTTCCCATAATTCCTGATCAAAAGAGCCAAATGTTCCAAATGCATCAGCTGAAAAAAGGGTTTTTTCATGTTGTTCATAAGACATCATGACTTCTGGCCAATGCACCATAGGTGCCATTATAAATTGTAAATTATGTTTTCCAAGACAGAGTGTATCGCCTTCTTTAACAATCATTTTCTGTTGAATAAAATCGGTATGAAAGAATTGTTCCATCATTGTAAAAGTCTTCACATTTCCGACTATTTTCATACTTGGATATTTCTCAGATAAAATCTGAATACTAGCTCCATGATCAGGTTCCATATGAGAAACAACTAAATAATCTGGAATCTTATCCTTTAAAACCGCTTCTATATTTTTCAACCATATATCTTGACCTCTTTTATCAACAGTATCCATGATTGCTATTTTATCATCTAAAATAACATACGAATTATAAGTCACTCCATTGGGTATAGGATATTGTCCTTCAAACAAATCAAGAGTTTTATCTTCAACACCTACATATACTAAAGAATCTGTTATTTTCACTTTATATCACCTCAAGATATTATTGTACTCGCTTTGCTCATAACTTCAATTATTATGCTCTCTAAAATACAATTTAAAACAAGAAAACATATTATACTGTTTTCTTGTTTTGATGAAAAGAACGTTTCTTCTGTTTTGGTTGACTATGCTTTTGTTTTTGAATTATCTTTTGTGTATTTTGATTTTTTTGTTTTTGATTATTCTTTTTTGATGTTTGATTAGATTTTTTCATCTGTGATGTTACTTTTTTAACAGGAACACTAAAGTCTTCCATTGGATAATAAGGATTCTCTATAACTGGAATCTTTTCACCAATAAACTTTTCTACTTCTGATAAATCTGATTTTTCTTGAAAGCAGCAAAATGTAATTGCCGTTCCATCTGCTCCTGCTCTGGCTGTTCTTCCAATACGATGCACATAGTTCTCAGCTTGCTCTGGTAAATCAAAATTAACAACATGTGTTAAATGATCAACATCAATGCCTCTAGCTGCTATATCAGTTGCTACCAGTACACGTACTTTATCTTCCTTAAATCGATTTAAAGCTCTGACCCTAGCATTTTGCGATTTATCCCCATGAATAGCTTCTGCTTCAATTCCTGCTCTTTGAAGTTTCTTACATAATGTATTGGCATTTCTTTTTGTTCTTACAAAAACGATTGCATTATAAATTTGAGGATTCTCCAAAAGTTTAATTAATAATTTTGCTTTATTAGCTTTATCAACATAATATAATGATTGTTGTATTCTCTCAACTGTCATTTGTCCTGAACTCACCATAACCTTTTCAGGATTATTCAAAATTTCATCAATCAAATGCTGAATTTCTTTTGGTAATGTTGCTGAAAATAACATCGTTTGTCTTTGCTTTGGTATATACTTCATAATCCTGCGAATATCATTAATAAATCCCATATCCAACATACGATCAGCTTCATCTAAAACAAAATATTCAATATGACTTAAATCTAGTAAACCTTGTTTATATAAATCACTCAAACGTCCTGGTGTTGCTATTAAAACATCAATTCCCCTTTCAATCTTTGTGACTTGTGAACCTTGACGAACACCACCAAAAATAACTGTTGATTTCAAATTCACAAAAGAATTCATAGATTGAAATGTTTCATCTATTTGCATTGCTAATTCTCTTGTTGGAGCCAAAATCAATGCCTTAATAGTTCTTGGATATTTTTCACTTTCATCTCTTAAATATAATTTCTGTAATATAGGTAAAGCAAAAGCAGCAGTCTTTCCAGTACCAGTTTTTGCACAACCAAGTAAATCTCTTCCCTCTAATAATAAAGGTATAGCTTGTTCCTGAATTGGTGTTGCTTCTGTATAATTTAATTTTTCAATTGCCATTTGTAATGGTTCTATTAACTTTAGTTCTTTAAATTTCATGTATATCCTCTTTTCTCAAATATCAACAGTATAACACATACTTTCAAATTATCAAAGAAGATGTCAAATTTATCACTATACTCCCCTATTTTTATAACTTTTATATTCATATTTTAATGATTTGTGATAAAGTCATAAACCTGCATAATTTCAATTATAAAAGACAAGTTCGAATAATGAATATTCATAAACTTGTCTCTTATCTATTTCTATTAAATTGTTACACTAACAGCTTTTCCATCAGGACCAGGAGTTTCATTCAGATAGGTTGCAACTTTCTCTCTGGTTTCTTGATTACTCACAACACAAGCAGAAACTTTAGTTGCTTCACCTTCAACAAGAGCATTTGCAAATCCAGAGCATCCTGGATATCCACATCCTCCGCAGTTAGCACCTGGAAGCATTTCAATAACATCAGCTATACGATGATCTTCTTCAACAACTAGATATTTATTTGCAATACCAAGAATACATCCTAAAACTGCTCCAATAGCCACCAATGATAAAACAGCACTAATATTCATCCTTGACCTCCTCCTTATGATGAGCAGTGTTGTGAGAACAAGCAATATTATTGCACCCGCCACACTCGCTCAATTCTTCACACCCCTCAGGTTTAGGAGTGTTTTTGTTTAATAAATATGTTCCAATAAAGACAACAATTAAAATTGCCATCCAAACAAAAGCCCAAATATTCATTAAACAAGACCTGCGATTCCGGCAAGAGCACATGCCATAATACCAGCAGTAATTAATGCAATTGGAGTTCCTTTAAAACTTGCAGGAACATTTGCAATATCAAGTCTTTCTCTAATTGTTGCAAATACATAAATAACAATTGTAAAACCAATAGGAACTGCCAAACCAGCAACAGCTGCTTCAATAAAACTATAGTTAGCACTGATATTATCTAATGCAACACCAAGAACTGCACAGTTTGTTGTAATTAATGGTAAATAAACACCCATAGACTTATAAATCTCTGGACTTGTTTTCTTTAAAAACATTTCAACAAATTGAACAAGAGAAGCAATAACCAAAATAAATGTAATTAAATCTAAATAAGTAATTTCTAATGGTTTTAAAACCCCATGATAAATTGCATATGTGACAATCGATGCAACAAAAATAACAAATGTTACCGCATATCCCATATTTAATGCATTCTTTGGTTTCTTAGAAACTCCAAGTAATGGACAAACAGCATAGAATTTACTTAATACAACATTGTTAACAAATGTTAACCCAATAAACAAACTCACTAATCCCATACTATTTCACCTCCGCTTTCTTTGCTTTGTTTTCTTTTCTCACTCTTAAGAATTGAATAAAAGCAAGGATACAACCTAAAGTAATAAATGCTCCAGCAGGTTGTGTAAATAATGAAATGGAATAATCTTTAAAGAACTCAAATTGGAAAATCACTTGGCTTGCATCAAAGGGATTATATAAAGATAAACCACCAGAACCAATTAATTCTCTAAAGAACGAAATCACAACAACAGCAAATGTATATCCTAATCCCATTCCAATAGCATCTAATAAAGAATCAATAACACCATTCTTAGAAGCAAAACTTTCAGCTCTTCCAAGAATAATACAGTTAACAACAATTAATGGAATGAATACACCTAAAGACTCATATAAAGCTGGAGTATAGGCATTCATTAACATTTGTACACATTTTACTAATGTTGCAATAATAACAATAAATACAGGAATCCTAATTTCATTTGGAATTATCTTTCTAAGCAATGAAATAATGACATTACTCATAATCAAAACACAAATAACAGCCATTCCCATACCAATAGCATTTGTTAAAGTTGTAGTAATTGCTAGAGCTGAACATAGACCTAACAATAATACAAAGATTGGATTTTCAATAAATAACCCTTTTTTGAATATATCAAATTTTTTCATCTATGTTCCCTCCCTATTTAAAATTGTCTTCATAATGAGCAGTTGCTTCTTCAATACCTGTAATAACAGCACTTGAAGAAACAGTAGCACCAGAAATTGTATCAATAGAATCACCAATATTCTTTCCTACAATTCCATTTTTAAAGTCTGGTTCTGCAACTTTAGATCCAAAACCACTTGTTTCACCACTCGCATCAATAACTTCATAACCTTTATAAGTTCCATCATTATCTAAGGCAATAAGATAAACGATAGGTGTACTAGCACCACCATACCCTGTCACACTACATTTATATACATAACCATTTCCCTCTGCTTCATAAACACCTTGAATAGAAGGATACTTTGATGTATCAGTTTCTAACGCTTTAAATTCTGCAGAAGAATAAATTTTAACTAAATTTTCTTTTTCGCTTGCAATTTTAGCTTCTTGAATAATAGGATCAGTCATTTCGTAAACAACTGATAATGCTGCTCCTGAAAGTCCAGCAACGACTGCAAGGAAAAGAGCTAATTTTAATATTTTCATATATGATCCTCCTTATTTTGTTGCTGCAATTGCTTTTTTAATTGCAGAAACAATTCCTTTCGTTGTCATTGTTGCACCAGTTTTTGTATCAACACCATCGATATCAGCAAATCCAAATTCTTTTGCAAGATACTTATCATAGAATGCTTTTCCTTCTGGAGTTGCTACAGCTGTACCATGAATTAATTCAGCTCCATAGTATTCTGTTTCACCAGATGCATCTAAAAATTCAATTTTTGTTACCATTTGTTTTGCTTTATCAACAGTAATTTTTATTTTCATAGGTTCTGACTCTGTATATCCTACTTCACTCATTGTATAAACATAAGTATCACCTTTGACTTCACGTTCCATTTGTGACATAACAATAGCACCTTTAATCGCATTCACAATACCTTTTGTTGTCATTGTTGCACCAGTCTTTGTATCAACGCCATCAATATCACTTGTCTTAAACTCACCAGTTAAGAACTTATCATAGAATGCTTTTCCTTCAGGAGTTGCCACTGCAGTTCCATGAATAATTTCAGCTCCATAATATTCTGTTTCACCTGCTGATTCTAAAACCTTTACTGATTTAACAGTATCACCAGAAACTTTCACTTCAATTTTCATTGGTTGATCAGAAGAATATCCTGTTGTTTCCATAATATATCCGCCATCAACTTCTTCCAATACTTTCCAATTATAAGAATTAGCTTCTTCTTCAGCCTTTTTCTTTTCAGCTTCTTCTTTTTTCTTAGCTGCTAATTCTTCTTTTGCTTTTTTAGCTGCAATATCACTTTGAATACTATATCCTGCTCCAAAGACACAACCTATAGACACTGCCAAACAAACGCCAATTGTTGCCCATTGCTTAACAATTCTTGTATTTGTTCTTCCTAAAATAAATGAATCAATTAATGGTGTTAACATATTCATCATTAAAATAGAGAATAAAACACCTTCAGGATAATTTGCTTTTAAACGAATAATCATTGTTAAGAACCCGAGTCCAATTCCATAAATAATCTTACCAAGAGGACTCGTTGGAGAAGTGACTGGATCTGTTGCCATGAAAATAGCTCCAAACACGACTCCTCCAATACATAAATGCATAACAGGATAAGTGAATAAATCCAAACCATTCATGATTGCATAGACACCACTTAAAATAAGTACTGTTCCTAAATAGGCAACAGGAATTCTAGCATCAAAGACTCTTCTCAATGCCAAAACAACTCCGACAAGTAAGATTAACCAGATACATGTTTCTCCCAAAGTTCCACCATGTGTACCAGTCAATAAGTCCATCAATGTGTAGCTAAAGTCAGCACCACCCATCCAGTTTGTTCCAGCAAGCATTGTTGCAGGAGTCGCAGTTGATGTGATATCAACAATTCCTTGAGCTCCCGCCATCCCATTCACATATGGCAATAACTTATCACCAAATGATAAATGAACAAGGACACGACCTACCAATGCAGGATTAAAAATGTTATTTCCAAATCCTCCAAATACTAATTTTCCTAAGAAAATAGAAACGAAAGATCCAATTGCAACAACATATAAAGGTGTTCCTATTGGCAATGTTAAAGCAAAAATAACAGATGTAATAATAGGAAAACCATTTTTAATTTGTTCTAATACATTTGTTTTATGGATTAAGCCCCATACAGCTTCAGTTGCAACTCCCACAACAATTGAAACCACATAAATTAATGCAGCAGCAATTAATGGTTCATTAGTTGGGTAGTTATAGTAATAAAAATATAATGAGTAAGCAACAATCACCATAAGACCAATTGCCAAATCTCTCATAATTCTATGTGTAGAGAGCTTTTGTTTATAGTTTGGTGATGTTCTTTGTAAAGTAATCTTCATGATCAAACTCCTCTCTACGCTTTTCTTTTTTGTGCTAATTGATAACGACGTTTCGCTTTTGCAACCATATCTGTCACTTCAATCTTACTTGGACAGATGTAAGTACACATACCACATTCAACACAACGTTCAACATCTAATTTTCCAATCAATTCTACATTTCCAGCCTTTTCACCTTGCATAATACGTACAGGTTGTAAATGAGCTGGACAATGTAAAGTACATTCACCACATTTTAAACATGGTAAAGGCTGGATGTTTTCTTTTTTCATAACAGTGATGGCATTATTATGAGAATAAATAACGAATGTATCATTCATTACCGATTTTCCCATCATTGGTCCACCACCAACTAAGAATCCATCACAGTCATCATCAATATAACCACCAAGTTTTTCAACAATATAATTCACCGGTGTTCCAATCGCAACCTCTACGTTTTGTGGATTTTTAAGTCCATTCCCAGAGAATGTCACAACTCTATGTGTAATTGGCTCACCATTTCTAATTCCTTTAGATAAAGCAATTGCAGTTGATGAGTTATTGACTATAACACCAATTTCAGCAGGTAATTTATCAAACTCTTTCTTAAAGACTGTTTCAACCAAAACTCTTTCCCATCCCATTGGATAACGATCAGGAACTTCTCTTGGTTCAATATTGCTATAATTCTTTGCTTCTTCAACTAGTAATTCCATTAAGTCCGGTTTATGTTCTTTAATAGCAATAATTGCATTCTTCGCACCAGCAGCTTTCATTAAATATTGTGTTCCATCAAACAAAGCTTTAATATCTCTTTTCATTGCAAGATGATCACTTGTTAAAAATGGTTCACATTCAACACCATTAATTAAGATTGTTTCAATATTTTGAGGATGAGAATATTTGATATAAGTTGGGAATCCAGACCCACCTAACCCAATAATTCCTAATTCCTTAATTGCATTGAAGACTTCTTCCTGACTCATAGAATCAGGATTTTTAACTTCATACGCTTTCACTCTCTCATTTTTATGGTCATTTTCAATGACAATATGCTGTTGTAATCTTTTTGAAGCATGCATACGCTTTTCAATTCCCTTAACTGTTCCAGAAACTGATGAATAAATAGGAACATACATACTCTTGCGTGTTGCAATTTTTGTTCCTATACATACATGGTCTCCCTCTTTGACATGAACATCAAAGTCAGTTGCCATTCCTAAAACAAGGGGAATATAAACAACGTCAGGTGCTTCAATTGACAAAATAGGCTTATCTTTTGTTAAAGCCTTTTGTCCATTTAATTTTACTTTTCCTTTTCCAGATAAAATCGACATTGTATCCCTCCATATCTTAATACGTCATCATTATAACATTAACTCGCGATTTTGGGAACCTTTTCACGAGCCAATTTCTTATTTAGAAAACCAAAATAGGACTTTTTTTGGCAATAATTATTTATTAAACAAAAAAAGGAAAAAGAATAAACAATATTTTCCAATCAATTATTCCTTTTCAATAATTTACATCGTTCTACAAATCTCATTTTTATTCGACATTTGCTATCACAACAGCCTGTCCAGATAACATAACACGAGAATTCTCTGTTATTGTCATATGCACACCTAAAATGGCATTGGCACCACGTTTCTCAGCTTTTTTAGTCAGTTCTTTCATCGCTTCTTTGATACTATCATCAACGATTCGACTCAACATCAATTGATCATCATATGCGTAAATATAACCCAAATCTTCAATGACTGTTTGATCTAAATAATAAGGTAGTGCTGAAATAATCATTTGCTTTCCCCCTCATCTTCTAAAATAACTGCTGTTCCCATTAACATCGGTTTCATTGTATCCCTTATATCAAAACAAATCCCTAAAACAGCATTCACACCTCTATCTTTTGCTTTATCTGCCAAACAATCTAAAGCATGATTCAAATACTTATCCATGTTCATAGCTATTCTGTTGAATCTAATTGCATCATCATAAGCAAAAACAATTCCTAGATCTTTGACAACTTTCTTACCAGGGTATGTTGATAATGTTGAAACAATCATATTTATCCCTCCTCGATTTGATTATATCACACAATAAAGCAAGGAAAAAACCAAACAGCGAAAAATCTTTCCCTTTATTTAATCATATTACTTGATTTTATAAAGTTACTATGTTAGAGTAGATTTGTAGACAAAGGAGGTCTTGATAAAATGAAACATTATGATGCTATTATTATTGGATTTGGTAAAGGTGGAAAAACGTTAGCTGGTGAGCTTGCAAAGCGTGGAAAAAAAGTGGCATTAATTGAAAAATCAAATCAAATGTATGGTGGAACATGCATTAACGAAGGATGTATTCCTTCTAAATCTTTAATTGTTCAAGCAGATACAAAAGAATATTTAGCAGCTGTTGAACAAAAAGAAAACTTAATTACAAAACTACGCCAAAAGAATTATGATAAATTGGCACAATTAGATAATGTTGATATTATTGATGGAACAGCAAGATTTGTAGACAATTATACAGTTGAAATTGATGGTCAAAAAACAATCTTTGCTGATTACATTTTTATTAATACTGGTTCAAAATCTGTGATTCCATCAATTCAAGGAATTCAAGAAGCCAAACATATATATACAAGTGCTACAATCATGAAAGAAACAACACTCCCAAAGAACTTAGCAATTATTGGTGGTGGATATATTGGTTTAGAACTTGCTAGTATGTATGCTCGTTATGGAAGTCAGGTCACAGTCTTTGAATTGAATGAACGCTTAGTTGGGCGTGAAGATGAAGATGTTGCTTTAGAAATCCAACATATCTTAGAAAATCAAGGTGTGCAATTTAAATTTAAGAGTCGTGTTCAAGAAGTCAGCAATCAAAATGAAAAAGCTGTCATTCACTACAGTCAAGATGAAACGCGATATATTGATCGTTTTGACGCCATTTTATTAGCAACTGGACGATCAGCAAATACTGCTGATTTAGGTTTAGAAAATACTGGTGTTCAAATGAATGAAAGAGGACAGATTATTGTTAATGAATATTTACAAACTGATGTTCCTCATATTTATGCAATGGGTGATGTTAAAGGTGGATTACAATTCACTTATATTTCATTAGATGATTATCGTATTGTTAAAGATCATCTTTTTGGAAATAAGACAAGAACCATTCATAATCGTGGTCATATTCCTTATTCAGTATTTATTTCACCAACATTCTCTCGCGTAGGATTAAGTGAACAAGAAGCCACTCAGCAGGGATATGATGTCAAAATTGCAAAGCTCCCTACTGCTGCTATTCCTCGAGCCAATGTTGATGGCAAACCAGAAGGAATTTTAAAAGCGATTATAGATAAAAAAACTGATGCAATACTAGGTTGTGTCTTGTTATGTGAACGCAGTGAAGAAATGATTAACTTTGTTCAATTAGCAATGAATCAAAATATGAAATATCAAGATATTGCTAATCATATCTTTACTCATCCATCAATGAGTGAAGCTTTAAATGATCTGTTTAATATATAGGAGGAAAATTATATATGTCAAAAGTATTACATCCAAATGAAAATGAATTTTTAGATTTTTATCAAAATGCTGAATTACTCTTTATAGATTTCTTTGCTGAATGGTGTGGCCCATGTAAAATGTTAGCACCTAGTATAGATAAGTTGGCTGATGAACATCCTGAAGCAACAGTTGTGAAAATTGATGTTGATGCCACTCCTTTATTAGCAGCAAAATTCAATGTACAATCTATACCTAGTTTATTTGTTGTGAAAAAAGGTAAAATAACAAACAAGCAGTTAGGTTTTGTTCCCTATCCTGCTTTAGAGAATATGTTAAAGGGATAATTTATGAATTTTATCCTCGTCTTCTTTGAAGGGCTCTTCTCGTTTTTCTCCCCTTGCGTTTTGCCACTTATTCCTTTATATGTAGGATATCTTTCTGGTCAAAGCCATGATGAAGAAAAGCCTAGTCGTAAAAAATTATTTTTACTCACAACATGCTTTATTATTGGTATCTTTATAGCCATATTCTTATTAAATATATCAGTCCAAGTGATTAGTTCTTTTTTTAAAGAACATATGACCCTTATGACACGAATTGGTGGGATCTTGATTATTATATTAGGACTCTATCAGTTTGGTGTTATACGTTCACAAAAACTCAGTCAGACAAAACGTTTTTCTATGAAAAAATATATGCCATCACAATTTATATTTGCATTTGTTCTTGGCTTTACATTCGGTTTTGCTTGGACACCTTGTATTGGTCCAGCACTTGCATCAATTCTTATTCTAGGAACAAGTTCAGGTAGCTTTCTTATCAGTAACATATTGGTTATTATCTATGCTATAGGTTTAACTCTTCCTTTCTTTATTGTTGGGCTTTTTACTGACCAAACACTGGAATGGTTAAACAAACGTAAAAAATGGATGAACATTGCAGTCAAGGCAGGTGCAATTGTTCTCATTGTGATTGGTATCACGATGGTTACTGGTAAAATGAATGATATCTCAAAATATATGAGCAATGCTTCAACTCCCGTTGCGACACAAAAAGAACCTGTTGAACAAAATCAATTTCCTCTCCCTTATGCATTAAAAGATCAAAATCAGCAGGATATTTCTTTTCAGGATTTAAAAGGTAAAGTTGTCTTCCTTAATTTTTGGGCAACTTGGTGTCCACCATGTCAAAGAGAATTGCCTGAAATTCAAAAACTCTATGAAAAATATAAAGACAGCAATGAAGTTGCCATCATTACCATTGTTACTCCTGGCAATGGTGAGAAATCACAAGAAGAAATTATAGAATTTTTAGATGAAAAAGGTTATAATATGCCCGTACTCTTTGATAACGGTGAAGTGACTTCCTATTTCCAAATATCAAGTTTACCAACAACATTTATGATTGAAAAAACGGGCGAACCATATGGTTATGCAGTTGGTCAATTAAATTTGGAAATTATGGAATCGATGATTAATGAAGTTTTAAACAAGTGAGGTGAATAATGATGAAAAAACAATATGATATTGATTGTAATATTGCTCAAACATTAAATTTAATTGGTGACAAATGGACACTATTAATTTTACATGCTGTAAAAGTTGGATTCAAAACATATAAAGAACTACAAGAAAATCTCCCTGGTATTCCAACAAACCTTTTATCTAATCGTCTCAAAACTTTATGTGAAGATGATTTGTTAGATTGTGAGCTTTATTCAAAGCATCCACCTCGCTATCAATATAATCTTACTGATAAAAGCAATGATTTAGACGATATTTATAATGCCTTAATTATTTGGGGTGATCACCATTTACAAAAGAGTTTTAAATGCTTAAATCATAAAGATTGTGATGGAAATGTTCGTATCGTTTATGTCTGTGAAAAATGTGGCAAAGAACTTTCTAAAGATGAATTACTTGTTCATACACATTAAACTATAAATAAAACTGATGTTATCTTATAAAGAGATTTCATCAGTTTTTTTATGATTATATTTCTACCTTATTGAGTTGAGAGTCTTTGCACTTCTATGCTTATATAGACAAAGTTCATTTCCTTACTCATATCAATTCACTTGTATATACACAGTTCCTCTTCCACCTCAAGATAGCATTGTATTGATATTGATTTTCAACAATTCATATTTCTGTATTTATCTAACAAAAAGCGCTACACTATATATCTTTTATGAGCTCTTTTCATTACAGTAGTATTTATTTCTACCACCAAAAGTAACATTCTTGTTAATATATTACTACAGATTGTTTGTATAAGCATATTAAGTTATTCAGCTAATAATCTTTTATATTCACTCTTTATCTATATTCTCGATAAAAGAGTATAGACAATAGAATTTAAGCAAAAATAAAATGGATGCTCCCCATTCAATACAGGACAGCATCCATATACTAATATTTAATTCATAAATTTATATATCCAAGATTCTGGGTACATATTATTCTAATCAATTTCTTTAAATTTCATTATTTTCTTTTTAACTTCACAATTGTATCTAATTTAGATGTATATGGATATGTATCTAAAGGAATAATACTTTCAATTTGGTAATAACTACTCAATTCATCTAAATCCTTTGCTAGTGATGAAGGATGGTCACTTACATAAATAACATCTTTGACCTTTGATAATACTAAACTCTGTTTAATAGCACGACTTAGCTCTTCACATCTTATCACAGCAATATCAAATCTTTTCTTTTTACATTGCTGAACAGTTGCTTCGTCAATATTTTTACAGATAAATTCAACATTATCTTTATGTAAAAATTTCGCATTATCTTTTGCATCCTTAATATGATAATTTTTATCATCAATTGCAACAACATGTTGACTTAATGATAATTCTAATAATCCTATTCCACAGTTCAATGATAGTACACTCGTATTTTCAGGAATAAATGATTTCATTATATCTAATTTTTTCATTTCCATTTCTGGATTGATAGGAAATTCTGATTTTATAGAATATAAATATTGTTGTTCAAAACATTGAAAAGGCAATGTTGATTGACCATATATTTTTTTATAACCTTGTTGCTCAAAATCCTGATGCCTTGATGTATTGATTGTAAAATAAATACTTTTGACTTCTTCGATTTGCCCAATTGCTTTTGTCACTTCTTCACTTATTCCATCTTGTCCTGTAACAAAAAGCACTTGAATTTGTCCTGCAATATTTCTCACTTTCATAAAGCGAAGACCTTTTTTGACTTTATCATTATAATCTCTAACTTTATATTCATTTAAAATATTTTCAATTTTAACTAAACATTGATTAATTAATGGATCCTGCATCGAACAATTATTCATAAATGTTAAATACTTAGATTCTCTTTGATATATACCAACAGCAACTTTACCTTTAAAATAAGTCACTGGCAATGAAACGACCTTTTTATAACCAGTTTGTGTGATTGCTGGTATAACAGCTTTTATAGGAAGACTTTCTACATCAAAATCAGTATATTTCTTTAATGCATCTTTAAGTATTCCTTTCTTATGAGGAAGATGTTGTTTATAGGAAAGAGCAGTTAATGAACAACCTTGACAAAAATGATCTTCTTTACAGAAAGATTCAACTCGATCAGAGGAAACATTCATTGTCTTTAACACTTTTCCTTTTAAAAACTTACGATTATCTTCGATAATCTCTACTTCTACCATTTCACCAGGTAAAGCATTTTGAACAAAACATATCTTTTTATTGATATATCCAATCCCTTCACCATTAATTCCTAATTTCTTAATTTCTACTTGTTCTTTTCTCATCTTCTTTTCTCCTTAAATGTAACAAATTTGTAATATACATTCCAATATAAAATATTTCCGCTGCCCAATCAAACACAAACAAAATCACAACAATGAATGATAATGGTCCATAAACAGATTGAAAATCAGCAAACTGAAAATAAATATTTAATCCATAATATAAAACCAACATCAATGCACTTGCCACCAATGCACCTTGAAAAGCATCACTATGATGTGTGCGAATCCGTGGCACAATCATATAAATACTCATTAAACAAAATACCATCAAAAAATATAAAAAGATATGTCTTATCCCAAATAATGAATATAAAATATTAAATATATAAGCCAGTGGTCCTAAAGCCATGACTGCAATAATTCCAATAAACAATAGTAATAAGAATATTGTCACCTTAAATGTATAGATATAATAACTTATAAGACTCTCATCACGATCTTCCTGATACATATTCTTTGAGATTTCATAGATATTTCCAACACCTCTAGAAACTGTATAAATAGAAATAATCATAGTCACTAAAGCCACTGTATTAACAGAACGTGATTCTAAAACATCAATAATCATTGCTGAATATTCTGGCATCACAATCTGCTGAATAATATTTTCAATTAAGCTCATATCAATATTTAATAATGATGTCCCAACAGCAACCAGTGAAAAAGCAGGAACGATGATTAATAATAAATAAAACGATAAAGCTGCAGCCGCATAAGATGGTACAACAGCACGATAATCATCATAAATCTCTACACACTTATCATAAAAGTGTTTCACAATAATGCCTCCTTATTGATTAAGAAAGGAAAAACACTAGTCATGCTTTTCCTCTAATTCTTCTTCATCATTTTCTTCTTGGTTTAAAAGTTCTAATTGTAATTGAACGATTCTATTTTTATCAATCTGTTTAATTGTTAATAAAACTTGATCTATCTTTAAAACCTGATTTAATTCAGGGCTCCCATTACATTGACCTAAAACAAGACCTCCAATTGATTCAAAGTCTTCAGATGAAAATGTTGTTCCACATGTTTCATTCACTTCATCAATATTAAGACTTCCATCAATAAGATATTGTCCATTTTCTAATTCTATAATTGATGAATCTTCTAATTCATCATATTCATCATCAATTTCTCCAACAATCTCCTCAACAATATCCTCAAGAGTAACAATACCACTCATAACTCCATATTCATCAAGAACAATCGCTAAAGAAACATGTTCTTTACGCATAGCTTCAAAAACATCTGAGACATGATTAAATTCATACACAACAAATGTATCTCGCATAAATTCCTTCACATCAAATTTTGATTTCACAACTTTAGAAAGCATTAAGTCTTTAATATGCAAAACACCAATAATTTCATCATATGAATCTGAATGAACAGGTATTCTTGAAAATTGACTTTCTTTAAATGTTTTCATTAAATCATTATATGAAACATCATCAGCAACACTAGCCACATGAATTCTGGGTGTCATAATTTCTTTAATTTCGGTTTCACCAAATTCAAAAACATTATGAATCATTTCTTTTTCTTCATCTTCCAAGACACCTTCTTCATGAGAAACTGTCACAATTGTTTTTAAATCTTCTTCTGTCATTGTTGGTCCATTGTCTGTATCGCCACCTAATAGATGAATAAACAAACTTGAAATGACATTTAATACCACAACAACAGGTGTACATATCATTGTAATCAATTTAATAAAACGACAAACACCAAAAGCAATAGACTCGGCATTTTTTGTAGCTAAAGATTTTGGAGTAATTTCACCAAAGATTAAAATCATTAAAGTGACAAAACCAGTTGCAATTGCAACTCCAGTTCCTTCATTGCCAAACAAAGAAATCACAAATGATGTTGTTAATGAAGAAGCTCCTATGTTGACTAAATTATTACCCACTAAAATAGAACTTAACAAACGATCTTGATTCTCCAACAAAGAATCAACAATCTTCGCTTTCTTATTATTTTCCTCTGCTAAAGTTCTCACTCTAATTTTATTAACTGACATAAATGCTGTTTCACTCATTGAAAACAATGCCGATAAAGCAATTAATAAAATAAACATAAAAATCATAACTATCTGATTCGGGTCCACTTATAAAAAATCTCCTTATTACTAAATTTATTCAATCTTAATATAAATACGTGAAATTGTCAAATTTTCCTCTTTATTACATATATAATAGTATAATCTATTTTTATGAATTATCAACATTTAAAAATCATTTTAGGAGGAAATATGTATAAAATTGCCATAACTCTACGAAAGAAGGAAGATCACATGACCTTCTTTATGAACGATACTTATTATCAATTTCTTTCACCATATTTTGATATTGAACTTGTAGTTCCTAGAAAGGATCGTCAATATCAAGATGTTGTTAATAGAAATAATGCGCTACTTATTTGTGGAGGGAATGATATTGACCCTCATTATTATCACCAAGAATCACATCATTCAAACACTTTAGAAGATCATTTGATTGAAACTATGGACTTTGATATCTTTCAACAGTTTTATGAAGCAAAGAAACCTATTCTCGGTATCTGTCGTGGTATTCAAGTCATTAATATTTTATTTCAAGGAAGTTTATATCAGGACATTCCTTCACAATATCCAACGCTTATTCAACACAATAAAGATTATCACCATGTTCTTATTCAAAAAGATACATTATTAAGTCGCTATTTTCCATCTCAAATAAAAGTTAACTCTTCACATCATCAAAATATTAAAGATGTCCCTAAGACTTTAAAAATAAGTGCTATTAGTGAAGATGGTTTAATAGAAGGAATTGAAAACAACCAAATTCTAGCCGTTCAATGGCATCCAGAAAGAATGGATGAACAGCACCAAAAACAATTTATACAATATATCTTAGACTTTATACAAAATCATTCCTGAGATGATTTTGTATTTTTTATTATCTTAAACCAAAAATCCATAGTCTTCAATACATTTTTGCCATGACAATATAAAGACCACCCCGGCAAATGAAAGTTTCATTATAATTTAAACTCCATGATTTCACTATTATGGAAGCAGTATTTTTCTGTAACAGCTTGAATGATTATTTCATGTCAAGCCACAAACATCTTTTCATATCTTACATCTATATCTGCTGAACCAATTGATATACTGTTTTAACAATTCTAATCAAGCTTTTATATGACCTAGTCATTATTTTCTTATTAAGTTATCCATAAACTGGTCATTGTATATTTAATCAGATTGCTTTAAAAAATCTTTTATTGTTTCTATAAGTTCTCGATGTTGTTTCCTTCTTTGTACCAGAAATAAAATGGGGAATGTTACACAACAGGCAGCAATAATACCTAAAAACGCCATAATTAATGTTTGATTAATGAGTTCCATATATACACCTCTTTTGAGATTCAATTATAGCATAATTATATCAATTTAAAAATAAAGAATTAAACACTTTTCTATGTTTGATTCTCCATGAATTCACTATCCCAAAAGGCACAACTCATTTTACAATATCTATTAATATATAATTTCCCTAAATCATCTTTGATAACTCAAACACTCGTTACTTTGTACTAAAAATAAATACATGAATTGTAGACCTCTATTGTTAATATTAAAAAAGTAGTCATTCAACTACTTGTAAGTCTCTAAATGCTGATATAGTGTTCCAATAAGATTGGCATCATTTCTAAAATGGCATGGCACAATTTCAGGTTTATAAACATCAAATCCTAAATTATCATAAATAGCATCTAAATTTTTTTGGATGAATTCAATTAATAATGGCTGTGCACTAATTCCTCCACCAATCGCAACTTTCTCACAATCAAATATAATATGAACATTAAAAATTTGCGTAGCGACTTCTAATGAGAACTGATCAATCCCCTTAATGACCTTTTCATTTCCTTGATTTGCTAATTCAAAAATTTCTTTACCACTCATTTTTTTATCAGTTTCTAATTCTTCCTGAACTCTTTTTAACAAACCTTTAATTCCATTACGATCAGACCATGCATAATCCAACCCTATTGGATCTAGGCAATTCGTTTTCATAAATGAAAATTCTCCTGCACTAAAATGACGCCCTGTATGAACTTGATGATTCTTAATCAAACACCCACCAATTCCTGTTCCTAAAATAACAACAGCCCCATCTTGAATATCTTTTAAATTACCAAATCCAATTTCAGCATTAGCAGCACATTTAGCATCATTTCCAATCGTTATATTGATAGGACATCTTGCTTGCAGAACTTTTACAGTTTCCAATTTTTCTATGTAACGTAATGCCCCGCCAGTATAAGAATATCCTTTTTGAGGATCTATAATCCCAGGCATGCTTATAGCTATTCCAGAAATTTGAGAAGCATAACGATCATAAATTTCTCCTATAGTTTCAACAAAATGTTCCAATGAATCCATTGGTGTTGGCACACTTGATTTATCAAGTATTGATAAATCTTCTTGGATTAATGCATATTTAATAGCACTTCCCCCTACATCAAATGTTAAATATGTTTTCATTCCTTAAACCTCACTCTTATTTTCTCTTTTCTTTTATTGTAAACATATTTTTCAAGAAAGTAAACTGAAAACAAAGTATCACTTAAAAATTAGAAAAGAATTCACACAAAGTTATTATTGTCATCTGTATGTAAATTTGTTAAAATATGTACATTAGGAGGCATTTATAATGGAGTTTATTAAGAAGTTTGCAAAAGAAATTAGCGTCTTTGGTTTGGTGCTTGTTGTCTTTTTAGGATTATTTATTTATCGTCAAGCAACATTCAAAGATTATAAAACAATAAAACAATCTCATTTAACAGAAATGATTGAAAGCAAAGAAGACTTTGTTGTTGTCTTAGGGGATTCATCAAATACAACTGTCGCAGGTTATCAAACAATCATGACACAATATACAACAAAGAATCGTTCTACACCTTTCTATTATTTAGATACAAAAGATATAAAAAATATTAATGAGTATGTTGAAAAAACATTGGGAGAAAGTGTTTCTTACCCGGCAACATTTGTTATTAAAAAAGGCGAAGTTATTGCTAAAAAAGAAGGAAGTATGCAATACTATTCTTTATATGATTTCATCAAAGAAAATCTTAAGTAACTCTTGTTTTAAACAAGAGTTTTTCTATATCAAAATAACCAATCAAGATTCTCTCTTGATTGGTTATTTTATTATTTAACCACGATATATTTTCATGACCGTTGGCTGATAGATACGTTCTACACGTTCACTAATCAAACAAACAATTTCATAAGGAATTGTCTTTAATTCTTTAGCCATACGTGATAAAGTCATATGATCGCCAAAGATTTCAACTTCATCATGAACTTTGATATGTTCATCCACTTTAACCATCATCTGATCCATACAAACTCTTCCTACAATGGGATAATACTTACCTTGGATATAAACGTCTCTTCCTTGATTCGCACGGATAAAACCATCAGCATATCCAATTGGTAATGTTGCAATATATTCATCTTCAGGAGCCGTATAAGTTAATCCGTAACCTATTTTCTCTCCTTTTTTTATTTTTTTAATCATAACAACTCGACTATATAAAGACATGACTTGTTTTAAGTGTACACTCTCTTCACCAGCAGGATCCACACCATACATCGCTATTCCAATTCTTGCTAAATTGGATTTTTCTTCATGATGATACATCATAGAAGCAGAGTTTTGACAATGAATATAGCGAAACTGATGGTCTCCAACGATATCATAAAACATATTCAGTTGATTTTCATAAGCATCATTTTGCAGAGGATCATCAGCTGTTGCAAAGTGTGTAAAAACACCATCAATTTGAAAAATATCTTTAGGATAGTTTCTTAATACATCTTCAAATTCAGTTTTTGTTTTTAACCCAATTCTATTCATTCCTGTATCTATTTTTATATGCACCTTGACTGGCTTTTCATGATGATAAAGTTCAACAATCTCTTCCATATATTCCTTAGAGAATAAAGTTAATGTTATATCATAATCAATTACAAAATCAAGGTCTTTTAATGGAATTGCACCTAAAACCAAAATATCTTGTTCAATCCCTAATTTTCGTAAATCAATAGCTTCTTTTAAGGTTGCTACACCAAACATTGAAATGTGTTCATGATCCTTTAAAACATTGGCAACTTCCTGATATCCATGTCCATATGCATTTGCTTTAATAATTGCCATCATTGGCTTTTGAACTCTTTGGTATAATGTGTTGACATTGTCCTGCAAATAATCAAGACGTATCAATGCATGTGTATCACGATAATGTGTCACAGTAACACCCCTTTTCATTGTTCTAGTATAGTCTAATCAGCATTTTTTTTCAAGAAAAAATAGGGATTAATCCCTATTTCACATTAGATGCCTGCATACTTGATAAAACTGCAATCATTTCTGCTTTAGTTAAATCATTAGAATACAATGAGCATACAATGCCAGAAGAAACATATGTCATTTGATTCTCATTTTCAAAAGCAACACCATCAATTAAATCAATCATTTTTCCATTGACAACCTCTACATCAATATCATCACCTGAAGTCATTGCACTTTCAATAATTGTAAACGACTTATCTCCAGTAAATTTAAGAATATGATTTGTTGTATTTTGGATTTGAGATACTTTTTCATGTTCTAATGTTGATCCCATTAATGATACAGGATAAAGTGGTAGTGACGCAGAAGCACTTGTATATTGGTTTTTGCTTTCTTTCATAATTGTCTCTTGAACAAAGGCATCTTTCTTAATATCTTCATTAGATTTAAAAGATGTTGCAGTGAGTTTGATCACTTCTGTTCCATCGCCATCATAAACTGTTACATAAACAGGTTTTAAATCTTTATCGAATTTGACTTCTTGTGTTTTCACACGTTCATCGTTTTCATAAGTCATATTTCCATTTGCCAAATATCCATCTTTCACCTTCTCTGGTTTATTATCTTTTAAAAATGATAATAATGATTGATAGATGTATGGTTTTGGAGAGTTATTTGGCCATTCACTTTTAAATTGGAAAGCTTGATTTAATGAAGGTGTAAGTACAAATACACCATCATCATTTCTTACTATAACTTGTGCTTGATTTAAAGATTTATCATAAAGTTCTACTTTATAGTAATCTTTATCATCAATCTTAGCATAAGTTGATGTGACTTGATATGATTTTAATTCATCATTCTCAAGCATTTCCATATTACAAACCAATTGATAACTCTTATATTCATTGGCCTCTTTCATCAATTTATCCAATGAAGATGATTTAAACTTAAAAAAACAAAATCCACCCACCAAAAGCACAACCGCAGCAATGATTGCAATATATTTCTTATTCATCATTTTTCCTCCTCAACATAATTTATGATAAATGTCATGTTTTATGAATAAAGATAACATGTTTGGTTATACTATCACTAGGAGGAGTAGACTATGAACCTAATACAAAAGATTGCTTTGGTATTTACAATTATAGGTGCCATCAACTGGGGATTAATTGGTTTATTCAATTTTAATCTAGTTGAAAGTATTTTTGGTACCTCTATGTTAAGTGCTATTATTTATATGATTGTTGGTATTGCTGGTATCATTAACATTATGTTACTGTTTACTGACCTTGATCAATAGATCAATGTTATCAACAATGGTCATCATAACATTTGGTATGTTATGGAGACAAGATATAAAAAGTCTAATGATCACAATTGATTATTAGACTTTTTTTCTCATTATAATACCTTTTCTTTACCTTTATACTTAAACATCCTATAATAAAAAAAGGAGGTATATTTATGAGAGATGCAGAAAAAACAATCGGGAATTTAATAGATAAGCAAAGTGTTGCTTTTATCAGTTCAATTGATGAAGAAGGTTTCCCTAATACCAAAGCCATGTTACCACCACGTATAAGAGAAGGAATTAAGATTTTTTATTTTACAACCAATACTTCTTCAAGAAGAGTTGCACAATATAGAAAGGATCCCAAAGCGTGTATCTATTTTTGTGACAAACGATTCTTTAGAGGCGTTATGCTCAAAGGAACAATGGAAGTTTTAGAAGATGCACAAAGTAAAGAACTTATATGGCAAGATGGTGATACAATGTATTACCCTGAAGGTGTTACTGATCCAGACTATTGTGTTCTTCGTTTCACAGCAACACAAGGAAGATTTTACAGTCATTTCAAATCTGAAGATTTTGATATCTAATCTATACATAATTAAAGAGACAATCTCGAAATGAACCACGATTATTTGTACGTCTAAATAATGTGGTTCATTTATGTTATACATATCAAGATAGCAAAATGCAAACCTAGTGATATCTCTTCATATTCGATGATATTAAACAAACGAAAGTTAAATATTAAATATCAATAATACTGTTATGGAAAGTATAAATACCATATTTGTCTTCATTTCATAATTTCCTTCACATATCCCTTTATTGATTCTTATTATTTTAAAGTCAACTAATGTATATTATTTCTTCTCTTTCCTAACATATCTGTCACTGTCATTTTCAATACAGTCGTGACTTTCATCATATCTGTATTAAATTTAAAATCTTCTGCATGATATTGGCGCATTAAAATTTTTAATGATTCATATTTATCTTCATCCGCAACAATTTCTATAGTTCCATGTCCAATAACACTTGCATATCCCATAGTACAACTCATTCTTTCTTCATATAGAATAAAATTATGATCACAATCCATTTCAAATGTTGCACGATTATCCTTTGCTATTAAATCCAACTTTTTCCCTTCCATAGCAGCATGGAAATAAAAAAATACCTGATTTCCTTGTACATCCAAACCAAAATTGAGTGGAACAACATATGGATATTCATCATCGTTTAATGCAATTCTACAAACATCACATTTTTTAATAATATCAATTATTTCATTAAAATCAGTGATTTCTCTATCTTTTCTTCTCATATTTTTCTCCTTGTTATCGTTTGATTTTTCTAACTCACCTTAAATTTTTAATAAAACACCTCCACAAGAGGATATTACATAATAGAGCCATTTACCACTCTCGTTGTTATTTTTGTTATCACCTTCTGCTATAAAATCTTCATCTAGCCATTAGAGACTGTTATTTTCTATACTATACATTCATTATAGCATAAATTAAAATTGTTTTTATTATGATATAAAAAATTATACATTGAAAAAAGATAGCGTCATTCATTTTCTATTTTACAAATGAAATCGATTATATTCATCCAAAAAACACTTCAATATTAAAGTGTATATTTGGTCTTGAATTTAGTTTATAGTCAACACAAATAAAATAATGTAATTTTCATATCAAAATTAACACTTTCCAACTGGGTATTTTTTAATGTTTTTTTTCATTTTATTAGAAATCATCTTTTTGATATCAACTTTTAAAAAGGCAGATAATTGAAAACAATAGATAAAGACATCTGCCAATTCTTCACAGGCATGTTCAAAGTTATACTCATCTTCCCATTGAAAACATTCTAAGAGTTCAGCTGCTTCAATAATAATTGATTTTGATAAATTATCAGCTGTATGATACTGATGCCAATCACGTTCACTCACAAAATCATCAACAATCTTTTCTATCATCTCTAACTGATCTCTAGGTGATGTCAAATCATATTCAAACATTTCACAATAATCAATCCCATCCTCTTGACGATGCAAATCAGCTATCCCTGTAAAATAAAACCCGTGTCTCTGATATAAATAACGTGCTGGTAAATTTCCTTGTGTTAAATCTAAGCGTAATGCTAAACAGTGACATCGTTTAGCAATATCTTTGATAAAACGGATCATTATACCTGCATAACCCTGACCTTTGTATAATGGAGCAATTGCCAAAGTGTGAATAACCATAACTTCACTTTCTTTAGCATTAACAAGCCAATTTGCGTCTTCATACCCTAAGTCCTGTTGATGATTGAGAATAACACTTCCAATCGTTTGGTTCTGATCTTTTAATACAAACATTTCTTGTTTTTCAATGGCTTGCTTTGCAGAGTGAATTGTTGGATAAATTCCTTTAGGCCATCTTGGATAATTCACTGTCTGTTCTAAATCAGTATGGATATCTTCATAAATATGAGCAATATCTTCTAGGTCATCTAAACTTGCAAGTTCTAATTTTAAATTTTTTAACATCTTTTCTCTCTCTTTCCATAAGAAAAAGACGATAAACGTCTTATTCTTTAAATTCTATCATTTCACCAGTCTTTAATAAGACTCTTTTTTTATGTTTGACTAATGATAACATAGGAATATCATCATTAGAATCAGAATAACCATATGAATTTTCATAATCAATTTCAATATCCTGATTCTTTAGATACTCTTTAATCCGATTAATCTTTTCTTTCCCCTTACAATTTTTACCTATAATTTCAGATGTTTCATGATTTCCAATGCGTCTTGTTCTTGTACCAATCAACTGATCAATAGGCAGTTGATTATACTTCATATAGACTTCACTAGAAGCAGTGCACAAAATCACAACATAACCCTCATCTTTTTTACTTTGCATTTCTGCAACAACTTGTGGATAGTAATATATCTCAACATGTTGATGATAAAAATCCTCAAATTCCTGATCACTCATATAACGAACAGGAAATAACAAGGCTGATTTGGCTTTTTCAAATGATGACAAATGAATAAGATATAAACCATAATAGAAAGCCATTTGAATTAAGAATATACAATGCCAAGGATGCTTACGTATATCATACTGAAGCAATCTGGTTATCGTATTTCCACTTGCAACGGTATTATCAAAATCAAACAATGCCACTTTCTTTATCATTAAGCAATCTCCAATGCAATTTCCATCATGGCTGTAAAGGTTTTTTCTCTTTCTTCAGCAGTTGTTTCTTCCTGTGTCACCAATGAATCAGAAACAGTTAACAAAGTCAGGGCTTTCTTATCCAAATGTGCTGCAGTCGCAAACAATGCATAAGATTCCATTTCAACTCCTAAGCACCCCATCGAAGCCCATTTCTGTGCTGATCCCTGATCAGCATGATAAAAAATATCAGATGCAATCACATTTCCAACATGGTAATTTAAGCCTTTTTCCTTTGCTTTCACAACTGCTTGTTCAAGCAAGTCATAAGAACTAATTGCTGAAAATGTTCCAGGTAGTTCATATTGATGAGCAAAATTGCTGTCAGTACAACTTCCTTGGGCAATAATAATATCACGCAAATGAACATTTTTTTGTAAAGAACCACAAGAACCAATACGAATAATGGCTTCAACACCATATTGTGTAAATAATTCGTGTGAATAAATTCCAATTGATGGTTGTCCCATACCAGAACCCATAATAGAAACTTGTTTACCTTGATATGTGCCAGTATATCCTAACATATTTCTCACGGTATTAAATTGTTTGACATCTTCCAAATAAGTTTCTGCTAGAAATTTTGCACGCAATGGATCTCCTGGCATTAATACAGTTTTAGCAATATCTCCCATTTGGGCTTGATTGTGTGGTGTTGACATATTAAATTTCCTCCTTAATGAAATGTCTTTCCTTCTTGAAAATAATAAACATCTTTTAATTCTGATGAGATCTCTTCACCAGCAATCGCTTGATGAATTGCATCTATCATCTCTTGATCTGTTCCTATATCATATCCAACTTTTGCAAAATAACCATCTAAAACAATAAACGGAACGCTTCCAGCATCTTCATCAACATAGTAATCTTTTAATAAACTACAGGTTTTTGCATAAGCTTCAACTGATGCATCTTCATCAATATCCATTTTAGTAATCTTCATACTTTGACCATACTCTTCTTCCAGTTGTGGTATGACAACATGAATAAATGATTTACACATTGGACAAGTTTGAGAATAATATACATATAAATAATACTGCGGTTGCTTTTGACATCCTGTTAATAAAATAAGGAATGCTAAAAATAATTTCTTCATTTTAAGATTCCTTATACAAGAAACGATAAGCCTCTAATTCATATCCTAATTCTTCATGATTCACAGCTTTTTCTATATCTTTAGCAAGTTCTTCTTCATCACCTGATGTATATCCTACAGTTGCAAAATAACCTTCAACAGCATAGAAAGGTCCTTTTTTATAAAATTCCTGATCAAAATCCTGTAGTGAATCTATCACTTTATCATAAATAGGTTCAGTTTTTTCATCATCTAAATCATAGAGTTGTATAACTAATGAATCACCATACATTTTTTCTAAATACGGAATCGCTTCTTTCTTAAAGGCTTTACATTGTGAACATGTTTCTACATAGAAGAAAGAAAGCGTTGTTTTTTGTTTTAAAGTTTTGGTTGGTATTGGCGTTGATTGACAACCCCATAACAATAAGACAGATAATAATAGTAAAATCTTTTTCTTCATCATAATCTCCTTTGCTTCTTTATTATAAACTATCTTTATTTGAAAGTATACCTGATGAAAGTATAAAATTTATCTAATTTTGTTGCAAAAAAATAATTTTAATAATATAATGGTATTAAGGAGGGCGAGAGAATGAACTTTGAATGGTCTACAAATGATATTGCAACAATGACAGTGACTGTATATGAAACAAATTTAACATTAAATAAAGCAGCATGTGCTCATTTTGAAGATGTCAACTATGTCTTGTTAGGAATAGATAAAAAAACAAGACAAATAGGAATTAAACCTGTGACCAAGCAAGAATTAGATGACAATATCTATCCTGCTAGTCAACTCCATCGCATTTCATTAGGAAAGAGTTATGGTAGAATCTCCAACAAATCGTTTGTCTATGACCTAAGTCAAGAATTTAAATTCGATTTTAGTGAAAACCAGTGTTATAAATACAAAGCCACATATGATGTTGTACATGCTATAATGATAGTACAACTATAAGGAGGGAAATCAATGTCAATTACGTTCGTATGGACAATTGTCTTAGTTATTGCTATTATTGTAGAAGCTATTACAGTTGATTTAGTGAGTATTTGGTTTGGCTTAGGTGCCATTGCTGCATTAATTGGCGAGTTCTTTGGTTTAGATCAAACGCTACAAATTGTACTATTTACAATTATTTCAATTGTTTGTATTTTTGTAACAAGACCATTGGCTAAAAAATATTTACGTGGTAATACTATTAAAACAAATCTTGATAGAGTTATTGGAAAACATTGTTTAGTCACAGAAACAATTACAGCAGATAATAAAGGCGAAGTCAAAGTTATGGGGACTTTATGGATGGCTACAAGTTTAAACAATATGACAATTCAAGCAGGTGAATATGCTGAAATTGTTTCTATTGAAGGTGCTCATGTGATTGTTAAAAAAATAAATAGAGAATCGGGAGATGATGGATTATGATAGATTTTATTACAAATTATTTATGGATAGTTATTTTGGTGATTATTGCTATTATTGTGATTGCAAGAACAATTCGTATTGTTCCTCAATCTTATGCATACGTTGTAGAAAGAATTGGTGCTTATAATCGTACATGCAATGTTGGTTTACACATTTTGATTCCTTTATTAGATAGAATTTCTAATAAGGTGTCATTAAAAGAACAAGTTATTGATTTTGCACCACAACCTGTTATTACAAAAGATAACGTGACAATGCAAATTGATACAGTTGTTTATTTTCAGATTACTGATCCAAAATTATTTACTTATGGAGTTGTAAGACCATTAAATGCTATTGAGAACTTAACAGCAACAACACTTCGTAATATTATTGGAGACCTTGAATTAGATGAAACATTAACTTCAAGAGATATTATTAATTCAAGAATGCGCTCTATTCTTGATGAAGCAACAGATCCTTGGGGAATTAAAGTACACCGTGTGGAAGTGAAAAATATTATTCCTCCTCGTGATATTCAAGAAGCAATGGAAAAACAAATGCGTGCTGAACGTGAAAGACGTGAGGCTATCTTACAGGCAGAAGGTAAAAAAACTGCAGCCATCTTAACTGCAGAAGGTAAAAAAGAATCTATGATTCTTGAAGCCAACGCAGAAAAAGAAGCCCAAATTGCTCGTGCAACAGGTGAAGCAGAAGCATTAAGACTTGTTTATGAAGCTCAGGCAAAAGGTATTGCTTATATTAATGATGCAGCACCTGCTCAAGCTTATGTCACATTAGAAGGTTTCAAAGCTTTAGAAAAAGTTGCTGAAGGTGAGGCAACAAAGATTATTATTCCTAGTGATATTCAAGGATTGGCAAGTACAATTACATCAATTGCTGAAATTGCTAAAGATCCAAAGAAAAAAGGATAACAGAATGTTTAACAGAGATTCAAATTGAGTCTCTGTTTTTATTAGTCGTTTAAGTCGATTGACAGATAAAGATGAAATGGATACAATGATGAAGAAAGAGAGGATGAGAAATTATGCATTATGATTGTTTAATTGTTGATGATGAGGTTCCTCTAGCTCAAAGTACAACTGAATATTTTAATCTGTTTGATGTAAAAACTGTTGCTGTCTTTAATGCAAGAGATTGTATAGAATTCTTAAAAAATAATACTGTTGATTTAATATTACTTGATATTAATTTAGGTGAGACTTCCGGTTTTGATTTGTGTCAAGCTCTCAGAAAAACAACACAGATTCCTATTCTTTTTATTAGTGCTAGACAAAGTGATGATGATATTTTATTAGCTCTCCATATTGGTGGAGATGATTATATTCGCAAACCATATTCACTTCATATTTTACTTGCAAAAGTGAAAGTGACATTGAACCGTTATGGAACAAAAACTTCACATATCTATGAGAATCGGCATTTATATATAGATTTCTCTGCTCAAAAAGTAAGCATTCATGGTCAGCCTATAAAATTAAAAACTTTGGAATATAGACTCTTATGTTATCTCATTGAAAATAGAAATAAAGTTCTTACAAAAGAAGAAATCTTTAATAATGTATGGAGGGATCACTTTACAAGTGATGGAACTTTAAATGTTCATATTCGTCATTTAAGAGAAAAGATCGAAGAAAATCCTGATTCACCCATCATGATTCAAACAATCTGGGGTGTAGGATATACATTCGTGGAGCAGCTATCATGAAAAAGAAAGTGACACTATTGATGATCATCTTTTTCATAAGCCTTCAGGCTTTTTTGCTTATTCAAATTTACTCTTTGCAGGATAATCAACCCTTAGATACTGTTTTGATCAATGATATTAAGCAGTCTGCTTTACAACAATGGCAAACATTATCAATGACACAATCTTTTAACAACCCTGATCAGGATCATACACTTGATTTTACTATTATTAATAAACAAGAAGAGATTTTATATACAACTAATGCAGAATTTTTCATCAGTTCTCAACACTCACTTGCTCAGCGTGAGACTATTATCAATATTCAAAATCAAGATCAATATCTTGGTCAATTGATTATACATAATCCTATAAACTCTCAGTCACTCATAAACCAACAAAAAACAAGTTGGATTATTTCAATTATGACTATTTTAGAGATTATTCTTGTACTTGGATATTTTAGATATCTCCAGTATATTATCTTTCAACCATTTCAAAAACTCAAAGAATTTGCATCACGGGTTGCTCATGGAGATTTAGATTTCCCACTCACTATGGACCGTCAAAATATATTTGGTGCTTTTAGTGAAAGTTTTGATTTAATGCGTGAAGAATTAAAAATAGCACGTTTGCATGAACAACAAGCAAATCAAAGTAAAAAAGAATTGGTTGCTAAGCTAAGTCATGATATTAAGACACCAGTTGCTTCTATTCAAGCTGTATCCGAACTCATGAGTGTTACATCAACAAGTAGTAAAGAAAAACAACAATTGCAAATTATTCATGATAAAGCGAATCAAATTAATCAATTGATTTCAGATTTATTTCATGCTTCTTTAGAGGAATTACAGGAACTCAAAGTTACCCCTACTCTTCATCAAAGCCAAGAAATTTATCAAATAATTAAAAATTCTGATTATCAAAATATGACACATATCCAATCTATTCCTGAGTGTTTAATAAGTTATGATGCCATTCGTTTACAGCAGGTCTTTGATAATCTCTTAAGTAATTCTTATAAATATGAAGCATCCCAAATTGATATATCCTTTGAATTTAAAAAAAATCATTTCGTTATATTCATTTCTGATAATGGATTAGGAATAAAAAAAGATGAACTTCCCCTTTTATTTGAAAAATTTTATCGTGGCAGTAATAGTCAGAAAAAGAGCGGCAGTGGTTTAGGTCTCTATATCTCACACTATTTCATGAAACAAATGCATGGTGATATGAAGGCTGTAGAATCAATGCATGGTCTCTCTTTAGTTTTATCATTACCTTTAGCATCATAATTAAGAAACTGTTAAGAATTGAACAAAGACAAATAAGGATTTTCTATGATAGAGTGAATATGTCAATAGACAGAAAGGAATATATAAGATGAATGAAATTATACTTTCAACTCAAAAGCTATGTAAAACATTCTCTAGTCAGGGAAATCAACAACATATTTTAAAGAACTTAGATTTAAATATTTATAGAGGGGATTTTACTGTCATTATGGGACCTTCAGGGGCTGGGAAATCAACATTATTATATGCTTTATCTGGAATGGATAAACCAACCCTTGGAACAATTCAATTTTCAAATAAAATCATTTCTGATTTAAGTAATGATCAATTGGCGATTTTTAGAAGACAGCATTGTGGTTTTGTTTTTCAACAAATTTATTTACTTGATACAATGAGCGTTATGGATAATGTTATGGCAGCAGGATTACTGCTTTCACATAATCGCAAAGACATTTTAAATCGTGCTATCCAATTATTTAAATCAGTTGGTTTACCAAAAAGCTGCTGGTCACAGTTTTCATCCCAGCTTTCTGGTGGTGAAGCACAACGTGCAGGTATAGTTCGTGCTTTGATTAATCAACCTGAAATCATTTTCGCTGATGAACCAACTGGTCAATTAAATTCAGCTTCTAGTACTGATGTTTTAAATACCTTAACAAAAGTCAATCAATTAGGTCAAAGTATTATTATGGTGACTCATGATTTACAATCAGCTCGCCGAGGGAATCGGATTCTCTATTTACAAGATGGTGTCATTCGTGGAGAATGTCATTTAGGACCATATCAACCCAATAATCAAAAACGCCATGAGCTTTTAACATCCTTTCTGATTGAGATGGGGTGGTAATGATGACATATATTTGGCTTTTAACCAAGTCCCATTTACACAAAAACAAAGGGCAATCACTTTCACTTTTATTGATAATTATTCTTGCTGGTATTTTAATGAATCTAGGATTAATGGTTGGTCTTCATTATAATCAGTCATTTGATCAAAGAGCAAAAGATCTCAATAGTGCTGATGTCATTATTGCCCTACAAAAAAAAGACCCCAAATATATCAGTTCATTTGAACAAAAGCTCTATACTGATAAATTATCTTCTCAAATAGAAAAACAGTCTATTTTGTATTTATCTGGTGAATGTCAATATAATCAAGACGAGACCACTAAGCAATTTGCTATTATGAATGCTCAATCAAAGCATCAAATCAGTCAAATCTCTTATGTAGAGAAATCTAAGACATCTTATAATAATCCGATTTATTTACCTTATCTTTTTAAGACTGGTGGAAACTATGAATTAGGTGATACATTTCATTTAAGAGTATTTTCAAATGATGGTCAAGAAGAAAAGTTTTCATACCAAGTTGCGGGATTCTATGAAGAAACAATGTTAGCAACCCTTAATTCCACAACAACAGGATTGATTTTAGAAGATGCTCAATACCAACAATTATCTAAGGCATTTACTCATACTTTAGATGCCTACATGTATCACATTCAACTCACTGACCCTTCTTTAGCTGAAGTGTATACAACCAAACATACTCCTGATGTCAATCGCTCAACTACACTCTATGATTGTGTTTTCTATGATACAATTAAAATGGCCAGAACAATCACATCATCAATTGGATCATTATTAATCATTGCATTTGCATTTATATTAGCCAGTATCTCAGTCATTGTCATTAAATTTAGAATCAGTCATTCAATTGAAGAAGATATGCAAAATATTGGTGCTCTTAAAGCCATTGGTTATACTGGTAAAGATATTGTAAAATCACTTCTTCTTCAATTTTTAATAATAACGATAATTGGTTCATTTCTTGGAATTATCTGTTCCTATGCACTCTTACCTCTTCTTTCGCAAATGTTTGCTATTCAAACAGGAATTATTTGGAATCAAGGATTTGATATATTTTCATCATCATTAACTATCAGTTTATTACTTGTCTTAACTATCTGTGTTGCACTTTTTTCGGCACAAAAGGCAAGACATCTTCAACCAATTCAAGCACTACGTAGCGGTTTATCAACCCATAACTTCAAACATAATATTTTCCCACTTGATTCTTTTCCTGGGAATTTGCATATTTTACTTGCTGGAAAAACGTTCGTTCAAAGTTTTAAACAAAATCTTTTTGTTGGAATGATTGTTGCTAGTATTAGCTTTGCCGCTCTGTTTGCAAGTGCAATGTATGATAATATTTCAGTTAAATTTGATAAATTTTTAGAATATACTGTTGGAGAACTTTTTGATGTACAACTTTATATCAAAAATCCTGCCCATTTAATGCAAACAAAAGTTTTATTAGAAACATTCCCTGAAGTAAGAAAGGTTATTGATTATAATATTGAATATTTAAAAACTGATGAAGGCGCATCTGTTATTTGTTATGCAACTGAGGATTATGCCAATTATGATAATCAAGATATACTTTATCAAGGAAGATTCCCAAAACATACAAACGAAGTTGCTATTGGAGGACTCTTATCACAATCATTTCATAAGCAGATTGGTGATACAATTACTTTAATTAAAGGTGACAACCAGCAAGAGTATTTGATTACAGGTTTAATTCAAGGTTCTAACTTTATGGGACATGATGCCGCAATGACAAATGATGCTTATCAAGCATTGTCTCCTTATCATCAACAATCAACTCTTAATGTTTATTTAAATGATAACATAAATATTGATGACTTTATTCAGATGATTAAAGATAAATACCCTGATACATTTATCAGTGTTGTGAATAATATGAAAACCATTACAGCTTCGATGGGAACATACCGTGAAATTGTGAGTATGTTAGTCATTGTTATTGCTTTTGTAACTGCTGTTATTATCGCTTTAACATTATATCTTGTTATGAAGACTTCATTAACACGCAGAAAAAAGCATCTGGGAATTCAAAAAGCATTAGGGTATACAACTTCTCAACTGGTTTTACAGAATGCCTTAAGTTTATTGCCTGCTCTGCTCATAGGATCGTTATTAGGTTCTATAACTGCTTATTATACAATAAATCCTATCTTAAGTTTATTATTTTCAAGTATTGGCATTATGAAAGTTAATTTTGAAATCATACCAGCCATATTTCTGATTTTAAACTTTATAATTATTTTCTTTGGTTTTATTATTTCCATTTTTGTTGCTTTACGCATTCGTAAAATAACTCCATATTCATTAATGAGCCATTGATATTTCAAATAGATTGAGCAAGACATATGCTGAATCTATTTTTTTACTTTCAAATGAGGTATAATAAGAACAAAGGAGGAAAGATATTATGAGTTCAAAGACAACAAATTCTACAACAATGTTTATATATATTGCTATGGTTATTATGGGTGTTTCTATAATAGTCAGTTTAACAAATTATTTTTCATTCTTTAATATCCTAAGAGCCATTTGTGGGATGACAATTATCTTTGGATATTATTTATTAACTCAACAAAAGAAAGTCGGTTTTATAGTGATGTGGTTAGGAACACTCTTTTATGCATTGACTCTACAAATATTAGGTCCTGAAGGTGCAATAGTTTCTATTTTTATGTCATCAGAAATCATTTTAAATATCTTTGTGACATTTGCTGTATCAAAACAATTGAAAGATTATTCATAAAAAAAACAGCACCTTATAATGCTGTTTTTTTCCTAAATATAAAACTGACTCCTGTTTCTTGATTAACTGCATGAACCTGATATCCAAACATTGATGAAATCTTACTGACAATTGAAAGTCCTAATCCAAATTGACCTTTCACACCTTTAACATAAGGATTAAATAAAAAAGGTAAAGTTTCTTGATCAATATGGTCGCCATCATTATAAATCTCTAAATATTTTTCCTTAAGAATAATATGTATTTCAGTCTTTGCATATCGTGTTGCATTTTCAATGATATTTTCAATTGCAACACGCCAATGTTCTTCATCACCAATAAAACATACATCTTCTAAATCTGTTTTTAAGGTTAATTCTGGTTTTAAAGCATCCATTTGATTGACAATCTTTTCAATCAATTGTTTCATATCAAATGTTCCTAATTCATTATTCTCACCTTGTAGATAATCCAGTCTATTTAAATATAAGAACGACTTCACTTTATGTTCTAATCGCTCAGCATTCTCTAAAATAATATCCATAGAACTATTTTTATCACCATAAGGATAAATATCATCCTTAACACTTTGACCATATGTTTGAATCAAAGCAATTGGTGTTTTTAAATCATGTGAGATATTATGAATCATTTCTTCTTTAATGCTTTCTTGTCTCTCAAGATCTTCTTTCATTTCTACCAACGCCTGAGATACAATTCCAATTTCATCTTCTCTATCTATAAAGAGTTCATCATTTTTTCTATTTTTAATATTATCAATATAATTCTTTATTTTCTTTAATGGATTGATCAATGTCAAAACCCATAAAATCATCATAATTGCAAAAATAACAAAGAATCCATACTGAATATAAATAATTTGATTTCTTAAAGAAGTAATTAAATCATTAGAATAATCACTATTGACAATAGATATTAAATAATATTGTGAATCTTGAGAATATCTTGTAATCATATAATAAAATGTTTCATTACCAAAAGTTCCTTTATTCTTAACTTTAGAGTGGGATGTATTAACCAGTTGTTGTAAGTCTTTTCCAAAAAGATCCTGATAAAGTTCTAAAACAAAATTTTCAGAAACAATATTTGATTTTTCAAATATCTGAGTAGAACTGTTATAAATAATATGATACGTTTGCTTTGCTTGTTTATTTGGCATATAAGAATCATTAATAACCGCATACTGAGAGATACTTAATGTTTCATACATTTGACTATCAATAATAGAACTTAAGTTATAATCAACCAAAGGCATCATAACAGCCACAAGCAGCAAACCAACAAAACTCAAAACAACAATCAGCTGTTGAACAAGTGAAAGTTTTTTTAGAAAGTTTAGTTTTGAAATTTTTTCACGCATATTAATCTAATCGATATCCAAAACCATAAATTGTTTTTATATTTAAATCAGGCATTTTCTTTCTCAAGCGTCGTAATGTATCATCAACAACACGATCACTTCCAAAGTAATTTTCATCCCATACTTTGGCTAAAACTTGCTCTCTAGAAATAGCAATTCCTTTATTTTTAACAAAATATATTAACAATTCATATTCTTTAGTTGTTAATTCTATTTCTTCTTTATTAAATAAAACTTTACGCTTTTCTTCATCAATTGCATAACCATCAACATTAATTAAAGCAGGATCATCTTTATATACACGTTTTAAAACATTATGTATTCTTAAAATCACTTCTTTGATATTGAAAGGTTTTGTAATATATTCATCACAACCTTTTTCAAGACCAATAATACGATCAAACTCTTGATCTCTAGCACTCATGAAAACAATAGGCATGTTGGGCTTACAATATTTGATTTCATTAAGAAGATCAAATCCACTGCTTTTATCTAACATAATATCAACAATCCATAAATGGACATCATCATCTTTATGTAATAAAGCTTCTTCATATGTATAGAAGGAATAAACAATATATCCCTCTTTTTCTAAATAAGTTCTTACCAAATCATTTAAGTTTTTTTCATCATCTATGATGTTAATACGATATTTCATAAAATCACCTCACTATCACTATATACAAAAGATTGCCATAGAATATGGCAATAATTTGTGATAATATGTGAAACTTTTATTTTTCTACTGCATATCCTTTTGCTTTAATCACATTAACAACCTTTAATACATTTTCATGGCAGATTTCATCGCTTTGTGCCTCAACCATAACACGTACAACAGGTTCAGTTCCACTTTCACGTACTAAAATTCTCCCATCACTTCCCAGAATTTCTTCTACTTCTTTAACAGCTGCTTGAACATCAGGATCTTCTTGTGCTTTCTTTTTATCAGTTACACGAACATTAATTAATAATTGTGGATAAATATCAACCGCTTCAGTTAATTGAGCTAATGTTCTTTTATTTTCAACCATAGTTTCTACAACTTTTAATGATGTTAAAATACCATCACCAGTTGTTGCATGTTTTGAGAAAATAATATGTCCAGATTGTTCTCCACCAATACAGTGTCCATTTTGAACCATATTTTCATAAACATACTTATCACCAACAGCAGTCTTTTCATACTGAATACCCACTTTATCCAATGATTTATATAAACCAAAATTACTCATGATTGTTGTCACAATTGTGTTATTTAACAATTCACCTTTGGCTTTCATCTCTAAACCACATACATAAAGAATCAAATCACCATCAACAACTCTTCCAAATTCATCAACAGCAATACATCTATCAGCATCACCATCATATGCAAAGCCAACATCTAATCCATTATCTAAAACATATTTTTGTAAGACTTCAATATGTGTAGAGCCACAGTTTGTATTGATATTTAATCCATCTGGCTGATTATGAATAACATGTGTTTCAGCACCCAAAGCATCGAATACACTTTTAGCAATAGCACTTGATGAACCATTTGCACAGTCTAATCCAATTTTCAAATCTTTAAATGCACGTGTTGGAATGCTCATTAAATATCCAATATAACGATTTCTACCCATTGAATAATCAATTGTTCTACCAATTTTATCTTTTGTAGCATATGGAATAGAATCAGTTAATCCATCAATATACTGTTCAATAAGGTTTTCAACATTTGCCTCTAACTTTTGTCCTTTTCCATTAATAACTTTTATTCCATTATCATAGTAAGGATTATGTGAAGCAGATATCATGATTCCACAATCAAACTCTTCACTTCTTACAACATAAGAAACTGAAGGAGTTGTTGTGACATGCAACAAATACACATCAGCACCACTTGCAGTTAAACCAGCTACAAGAGCATATTCAAACATATACGAACTTCTTCTTGTATCTTTTCCAATTGCTATTCTCGCCTTACCATTTTGCGAATAATACCATCCAAGATATCTTCCAACTTGAAAAGCATGTTCAACTGTTAAATCAACATTCGCTTCTCCTCTAAAACCATCTGTTCCAAAATATTTACCCATTTCTCTAGTTCCTTTCAATATTAATAGTCACTTTTGACGATGATAATAACTCAATCTTAATTTTTTCATCATCTACAGCTGTCTTCACATCAACACGTCTTGTTCCTACTCTTAACCCGTCAACATCAACACTCGCCTGTATATTGTCAGCTGTTAAAGAAGCAATCTTAGCCTCGGTACCTGTAACAGATACTGTTGCATAACCACCTTCTCCAGCAAAAGACACCTTATAATTTTCTGTGTTATTTAACACCTTAATAGGGACTTTTTCAATCTTCTTGGTAATCACTTTTTCAACCTCTACTGTCACATCAACTGTTTCAGAAGAAAACTTATTAATACCATTTCCTCTTTTAAAAGCAACATTTGTTATTGTCGTATTAGACTTAACATCACTTACATCAACATCTACTTTCACAACAGAAATATCTTTAATTTTTTCTTCCAAACCATAAATCGTAATTTGACTTTGAGAAAGTCTATAATTAGATATTTCATATCCTGCAGGGATATCACCCACAAATTGAGCTTGTACAGGAACAACTTTACTATAAGAAGCCACATTACATTTGACATGGACAGTTGTAGGTGAAATTTCTACATTAAGCTCTTTATCATTAGCATCATATGCTTTGATTTTAGCATCCTGTTCAAAGGCCTCTGTCTTATCTGCAACATCAATATTTGCCTCTACCCTAACAACCTTTTGCAATGTCTCCTGACTTGCACGTAAAATCACACTTGTCTCAGCCATTTCTTCTACACTTACAGAATATTCTGTATCCAATTTTTCTTCATTTATGAAACGATAGCCTAAATCAAAAGTTGCATCTATTTTTGGTAAAAGTTTGATTTTCAAGGTTGATGGTACTGGCATCACTCTTAATGTTTCAGGAAAGTTACGCGATCTTAAATTGACAGTATACTCACCCTTTTCATAATCTGCTAAATCAAGATAAATTTGATAGTCTTTTGTAAAATTGACTTTATAAATATCCAAAGATGGACCAATCAATCCAACTGTAACGCTCTCTGGAACACCAGATAATTCTAAAGATGAATCTAAGTTTTCTACAACAACAGGAACATTCTCTAGAGTTGAACCAGATGTTGGGCTAGTGAGAATATCTTTCCCAGCAATACTATAGAAAAGAACTCCAGCCATTGCAAAAGAAAGAATCATAATACTGGCTTTACTTGATAAAATTTTATCTAATGTTTGATTAATATAATTATAGAATCGCCCAACTGTATCAATAGTTTTTGTTTTTGTAGCACTAATATTTTCTTTTGTAGTACTTTCTTTTGATGCTGCTTCCTTTTCTTTTTGTACAACTTTCAAAAAGAATTCAGTTGTTGAATCATGAACATCTCTTTTTTCTTTATTTTGTCTAGGACTCATGAGCTTGACCTCCTTCATCACCAGATTTAAACCAATTTAATTCATTAACTAAAGATGCACGTAACTCTTTTGTTGGAATCTTTTTTAATTCACCATTCATAGCAAATGAAATGGTCCCTGTTTCTTCACTGACAACAACTGTTAATGAATCTGTAATTTCACTAATCCCAATAGCAGCTCTATGTCTGGCCCCATACTTAGGACTCAATTCCTTATTTGTCGGCGGATAAAATGCTGCTGCACATGCTACACGGTCACCTTGAATAATTGTTGCTCCATCATGCAATGGTGTTCCTTCCCAAAAAATTGTTAAAAACAACTCACTTTTAATATCTGCATTAATCTTTGTCCCTGTATTAATATAATCCAATAAAGATTGCGTTCTTTCAAAAGTAATCAAAGCACCTGTTTGTTCTTTTGAAAGTGTTGTAATTGCACTTACTAACTCATCCATTAACCTTTCTTTTTCATCATCACTTATCTCTTTTTTCATTGTCATCTTTGTCTGACCCATTTTTTCCAATAAAGTTCTGATTTCTGGTTGAAAGATAATAATCATAGCAAGAACTCCCCAATTAATAATACTATCAACTAGGTAATTTAATGTCGTTAAACCTAAAACACTAGTTATGAGTTTAACAATTAAAATAAACAAGACACCTTTAAACAACTGCATTGTTTTCATATTTGTCTTAAACATCGAAATTACATAATATAAAATAAACCAAACTGCAATAAGATCTATAGAAGATCTTAAGAAGTTAATGATTTGAGACCAACTCATATTATTCATCACCCACATTTCTTTTCTATTATAACAGTTTTAAACCTAAAATAAAATGCCACAATTTTCATTTGATGAAATTTTTAGCTGCAATTTCTGACATCTTTATACAAATCATACACATATGAACAAAAACAAGCCTATTTCTAGGCTTTCTCTTTTCATGATAAATCATCACATATAGAGCAATATAAAATATCTGCTTTAGAAGCAAAAACACTAGCTACAGTCTGCAAATCAAGGATATCTATATCACAATTATCTAAATGTGATAATATTTTTAAAAATGCACTGATTTCTAGAACTTCTTTTTCCATCTCTTCATGAGTCATAAAACCACCTCCCGAATTATCATCAAGATGGTTTTATCATTTTGCAAATCTTTTCAACTTCTTTCTTTGTGATTTCACCATACTATACTTTATTTATATTAAAAAGTATTTTGATTGTTTATTTTATCTTTAAACATCAAAGTTGTTTTATATACAAAGTGTTTAAAACCTGTATATATCAATGTTTTGTACTTTTATCAAAAAAGATATATTTATTTGACTGAGATATTTTTTAACATTTCAATAAATTTTATTCCTTTTACAAAAAATGACATCAAAATTAGTGTAAATGTCTTTGCAAATCATGAAAAAAGTTGTAATATATGTATGTTAAATAGGAGGATTATTATGGGAAGAAAAATTTTAGTTGAAACATCTGCAAGACATGTCCATGTTTCACAAACTGATTTAGAAACATTATTTGGTGAAGGATATACACTTACAAATAAAAAAGACCTTTCTCAACCAGGGCAATTTGCGTGCGAAGAAAAAGTCACTGTTATAGGACCTAAAGGAGAAACAAAAATGTCTATTTTAGGACCAACTCGTGCAAGTACACAAGTTGAAGTTTCTTTGACAGATGCAAGATCATTAGGAATCAAAGCATTAGTGAGAGAATCAGGAGATATTGATGGAACTCAAGGATGCAAACTTGTTGGTCCTGCTGGTGAAGTGGAAATCCCTTGTGGTGTTATTGCAGCAAAACGTCATATTCATATGACTCCAGCTGACGCTCAAGAGTTTGGTGTGGAAGATAAGCAAATTGTAAGCGTTGAAGTGACTACTGATGGCAGATCATTAACATTTGGTGATGTTGTTTGTCGTGTAAGTGATACTTATGCATTAGCTATGCATATTGATACTGATGAATCAAATGCAGCTTGTGGACCTAACGAAGGCACAATTATTAAATAGAATTAACACAGCATTTAATCATGCAAAAAAGAATAATTATAGTAAAAAGAAGATTTCAGTGAAACCTTCTTTTTATATATAAATTTATAATTTTTTTATTTTGTCTGCAAATCTTCTAATTTCTTCATTATTAAAATTTTCAAAAATATCTTTATCTTTTTCTTTATGAATGACAGGCGATCTTTTATTCATAACCTGTAAAATCATCTTTTCAGTTAAAGATAAATCTGGATAATAAAGTGCTCCACCTAACCCAGCAATAACTTTGATATGTTTTAAAATATGATAATCAAAAGCTTGTGTCACATATGTCATAAATTCAGTTTGGAGAATACCAATGACATATAAAGAATATTTTCGAGATATCAACAATTCTTGATTTTTTTGAATAAATAAAACAATATCTGAATCTAAACGTCCATAATAAACTGGCACACCTATAATAATCATATCCGCCTTTTGCAAAATTGGATAATCAAGATTCTCAATATTCATAAGTAAACAGTCATGAAGATATTGGTTAATGACTTTTCCAATTTTTCTTGTCGCTCCATGTTTTGTCTTATATAGTATCACTCGCATCTCCATCATCTCCTAACTATAGTTTACATGAAATTATTCCAATAAGCACGTATTTTTAAAAAACATAAAATAAAAAAGTGCCTAAAAGCACTTCATTAATCATTATTTTTCGTTAACAACATTTTTTAAAGCAGAACTTGCTTTAAAAGCAGGGACTTTAGAAGCAGCAATTTCCATAGTTTCACCAGTTCTTGGGTTACGTCCAGTTCTTGCTTCTCTAGCTCTTACTTCGAAAGTTCCAAATCCTTTTAAAGTAATTTTATCTCCATCTTTTAATCCATCAGTTACAGTTGCAACAAAAGCATTAACTGCAGCTTCTGCTTGAGTTTTTGTTAATCCTGCAGTTGCAGCAATTTTTTCTACTAATTCAGTTTTGTTCATATTATAATCTCCATTCCTATGTAAATTTAGGGGGTTGCCCTATTTAGTATTATAATACAATTTTGCTGATATGTACAGTTAAAACCACGATTTATATAAGAAAAAGAAGACATGTCATCTTCTTACAAAGTTCTTATTAATTCGGCAAATTTCGTTGCTTCTTCAACAGGTGTAGCCCATGAAGTTACAATACGGATTCTTTCTTTTTTTTCATTTATTTTCTTAATATGAGTCACCATAAATTCTTTTTCAATAGCCTGAATAATATTTGAGTCTAGATCAACAAAAATCTGATTTGTAAAGGATGGGACATATAAAGAATAACCTTTTTCTTCAAATGCCTGCTTTATAATCATTGCCATTTCATTTTCATGACGTCCAATGTCTTCATATAAAGAATCCTTAAGCAATGCATAAAATTGCACACCTAGCAATCTTCCTTTAGCAAGCATCGCACCCTTTTGTTTCATTTGAAAACGAAAGTCTTTTTTTAAATTATTATTTATAATGACAAGCGCTTCACCAAACATTGCCCCCATCTTTGTTCCCCCAATATAGAAAGCATCTACATTCGCAGCAATTTCAGCCATATTAGGAGCATCTTCTAAAACCAATGAGCTTCCTAATCTAGCCCCATCTAAGAAAAGATATAGTCCTTTTTCTCTTGTAAAAGCATAAAGCGTTTGCAACTCTTTCAATGTATAATAACTTCCTAATTCAGTTGTTTGAGAAATATAAACCATAACTGGCTGAACCATATGTTCATCAGTATGCTCACTCAAGAGTGCCTGAATCATTTCAACAGTTATTTTACCTTCTTGGTGTGGTTTGGTAATGACTTTATGACCAGTCGCTTCAATAGAACCCGTTTCATGAACGTTAATATGTCCTTCATCACTTGCAATAACAGCCTGATAATCTCTTAAAACATAAGATATAAAAGTCATATTGGTTTGTGTTCCACCAACCAAGAAATGAACATCAGCATTTTGATTTTGTATTCTTTTTAAAATCACTTCTTTTGCTTTTTGACAATAAACATCACATCCATAACCAACTGTTTGTTCACTATTTGTATGAATTAAGGCATCTAATACTAATGGATGAGCCCCTTCACTATAATCATTTAAAAAACTATACATATTCTCCCTACTTTCTATATAATAAACCATATCTAACATAAATCAAATTTAATAAACTTAAAAAATTAATGGTTCCCTGCATTGATGATTCAGTATAATCACTTTCAGTCCCATCAATACAATATGTAAAATCTATCAAATCATTTTGAAATTCTTTATTCATAGTAATCAAAAGGATTTGAGGATTATGTTCATGAATCTTTTCTAATAAAGGAGCCATAAATTGTTTTCTGGCGCGAACTGTAATAATAATGACAAGACTATCTTCATCAATCATATCTAATCTTTGAATTTCATCTCCACGTTCTACAAAAGCATAAACAAATTTTTTTAATTTTAGCATCTTCATTTGGAAATCATTAGAAATAATTTTATTAAACTGATATCCAATCATATGAACCTTTTTAGCATTATAAATCATATGACAAATTTGATCAATACTATGAATATTAATACTTTGATGAACCAACTGCAAAGATGCAATTGTTTCTTGATACATTTTATCAACCAAGTATTGCGGCTGCTTGATAATCTCAGTGTAATCATGGGGATCAACATGAATCTCATCTCTAGCTATTTCAAGTGAGATAGCCATTTCATGTTTAAAACTAGCAAAATTCTTACAGTTTAAATCTTTACAAAAACGTGAAATTGTTGCTGGTGATGTATAACATAAATCAGCCAAATCGTTGATACTAATATCAGGAATTTTCTCAAGATGTGTAAGAATCGTATGAGCGATTGTATAATACATATCTTGTGAAGATGACACATTGACATATGACATCAGAGTATAAAGAATATCAACTTCATTATAATTATGTGTTGCCATCTTGCTTACCTCCTAAATAATTTTTTCTTCCTATTTCATACAAATCATTACCAAATGTATCAATAATAACTGTCAATGGAAAATCTTTAACATATAACTTACGAATAGCCTCTGGACCTAAATCCTCAAAAGCAATAACCTCACACGATTGAATACAACGACTGATATAAGCTCCTGCTCCACCAATTGCACCAAAATAGACACCACCATATTCTTTCATTGCCTCTTTGACAGCCTGATTGCGATAACCTTTTCCAATCATACCACGCAATCCCATTGACAACATTGTGGGGGTATATGCATCCATTCGTCCAGATGTTGTAGGACCTCCACTGCCAAATATCGAACCAGGCCTTGCTGGAGTTGGTCCAACATAATAGATTATTTGATCTTGGACATCAAAAGGTAATTCTATACCTTCTTCAATAAACTCAATCATACGCTTATGTGCAGCATCTCTTCCAGTGTATAAGACTCCTGTTAATAAAATCTGATCCCCAGCTTTTAAATCCAGAGCCATTTCTTTTGTAAAGGGTGTTGATAATCGTTTCATCAAAGAACAACCTCCTTATGTCTTGCCACATGACAGCAAATACTCACAGCTACAGGCAGCCCAGCAATGTGCGTTGGATAAGTCTCAATATTGAGAGATAACGCTGTTGTACGCCCTCCATATCCAGCTGGACCAATACCAGTTTGATTAATTTTTTCTAGCAATTCCTTTTCCAATGCTTGATAACGAGGATCCTGGTGATGACTGCCAACAGTTCTTAACATAGCCTTTTTAGCCAGCACTGTGACATAATCAAACGATCCTCCAATTCCCACACCTATAACCATAGGTGGGCAGGCATTAGGACCAGCATCGTAGACAACTTTCATGACGAAATCTTTAACGCCTTGTACACCATCACTTGGTTTCAACATTTTGATTTGACTCATATTTTCACTTCCAAAACCTTTTGGCGCAACAGTGATTTTTAGACGATCCCCCACAACAACATCATAATGGATAATGGCTGGAGTGTTATCCTTTGTATTCATTCGTTCAAACATCGGATCATCAACAACGCTTTTACGTAAATACCCTAACTGATATCCTTGACGTACACCTTCATGAATAGCCTCAGAAAGCGAGCCCTGAACATGAACATCCTGCCCCATCTCCACAAATACACAAGCCATACCTGTGTCTTGGCATATGGGCGCATTTGTATCTTGGGCAATATCTGCATTCTCATTTAATACTTCTAATGTCAGGCGAGAAAGACTTGAATCTTCTTGTACATATGCTTCTTTTAAAGCCTGTCTCACATCACAAGGAAGGACTGAATTGGCTTCTATACATAATTGTTTGACTGCTTCAATAATTGTTTCTTGATTAATTTCTCTCATTTTCTCTCCCTCTTTGTTAGGTCTATTATATATAATTTTATATCCAAGAACAAGAAAAAAGAATTAAAGGATATGCCCCTTTAATTCTTGTATTGATGGATAATATAAAGAATAGTAACGAAGTGACATCAATTCGACAGCAGTCAACAAGCTATGTTTACCCGTTTTACGATTCTTTGATTGTCCCAATAGAATTGTATGATCAATAGGAATCTTAATATCCAACTCAGGATTACATGTCATCAAGACAACTTTACATCCCGACTTTTTAAGATATTGTAAGATTTTAAAACCACTGCCTGTAAAATACCCATTTACAGTCATAATAATTGCCACGCTATCTTTTGTTAATTCCTTAGCACAATCTAACTGACGTGATGAATCCATATATGCCATAGTAAATTTCTCTAACATCAATAAATCAGTTTGAAAATGTAGAGCCGCACTTTGAGAAAATTGTGTTCCAAAAAAGGCCACCGAATCACAATCATGGATTAACTTTAAAGTTGCATCAATTTCTTTCCAATCTAATATTCTTGGTAAATCTGAAATATAGGCAATCACTTGATTGACATATTCCTGAGTTGCAATTTCTGGATTGGATTTCATTGTTTCTAATGGAATATTTATTAAATTATTAAATTTCTTATCATCAGAATGAAATGTATAGCACTCTTGTTTCAGATGTGCAAAATTCTCATAACCAAGAGCTCGACAAAAACGTGAAATTGTTGCTGGTGATACAAAACATTCACTTGCAAGTTCGCTAATACGCATATCAGCAATACGATAAAAATTATTTGCCATAAACCAGGCAATATTATAGTTTGTATCATTCTCCTGTGCTGTATCTAAAAAGATAATTAATCTATAGAATAAATTTTTCATAATTCCTCCTACTGTCTCTTATATTCTCCATTGAGGTCCGTTTCTAAATAACTTATCCCTCCCGATTCTTCTACTATAACACTATCACCTTTTAATGTAAAAAGCAAAGTATAACCATCCTCAGTTGTATCACAAATTGCTTTTTTCTTATCATCTTGTATATATCGTGTGAATTCACCAAATCCTATTTCTCCAAGTTCCATATTGAACTCAAAACCATTGGGAACCTCTTCATCATACATAATAATAAGTGTAACATCACCACGTTGATAAGTGCCTACCCATCCAATATCATCCTCTTTGTCCTTCGGCTCATCTACATAAGAGCTAGGCTTCTGTTGTGAACCACATCCCATTAACATAAAACATAAACATATCATCATTATTTTTTTCATAATTTATTCCTCTCATAATACTATAACGCATATTTTCCTATAAATCACATATTTTTTTACATTTCTTGCGAATTTCGCCCACATAATTGTTTTATACTTACCATGTAGTCAAAAAGATTATTTGTTTTCCCTTCAAATAAAGACTACTTCATGATATCCTTTCCCAAACTGATATCAAATAAAAAGCAGATAAGGACTCCCACCTTATCTGCTTTCTTTTTTCTTTAATGCCTTTGCAACAATTATTCCACCAAATGCACTTAAACACAAGAGTGATAAAATTAAAAGAGGTGTTTCATCAGATGTTTGAACCTCAAATAAACTTACAGGGGGAACCTTTGGTTCTTCAATCTTTACTATTGGTTCCTGCTTTTTCCAAACTGCATACAAAGTGATATCATGTGTTGTCACAGTGATATTTTGTCCCTCCTGATAAGTTATTCCGCTTCCATCAGGTGCAGTATTCCAACCCACAAATTCATAATTTTTACGTTCCAAAGAACCTTTTCCTAAAACCACTGCCTTTGCTTTCGTCTCATAACCCTGCTGATCTAAAATCCAAAGATTCTGACCACCATTCGCATGATAATGAATTTTAAATGTGTTTTTTACAAAACCAATATATGCATTTTGAGTTCGTGAATCCGTTGATAAAGGTGTTATCATTTTTCCATCAGTTACTTCAAATGAATTGCCTAACTCTTCATCTTTCATACATTTTGTTAAATGAAGACCATTCTGCTCTTCTACTTCAAGATATCCTTGTGATATCTCTTTTTGATTAACAAATTGATAATATCCATCTTTTGAAGTAGAAGTGGTAGCAATTAAATTTTCATTTTGCCACAAATTAACTTTCACTCCAGCCATAGGAATATCATTATCATCCATAATACCAGTTCGATTTAAATCTTGAAAAACATATCCCTGATACATAATAGGCATAAATTCGAGATGAATATGTAAAACTGATAATGATGCATTCTGAGACAACTCATTTAATAAATATTGAAAAGATAATGTCGTCTGTTGTAAAGATGAGATACGTTGTTTTTTTATAAAATCATTAAACTGTTGATAAGTTTCAGATTGTATATCCAAATATTGAGATATCTGATATTTTTGAGAAGCTGATATGAAATCTCTTTCATCTTGAAACCCAAAAGAAAGACATGTATTCAATTCATCTGGAATTTCTAATTTGACTTGAGTAAGTTGTAAATCATATGGGAATTCATTACGTATTGTCACATCTCTATGTATGACTTCTTGAGAAAGCAATGATGATAATTGGATATCTATATCTAAAGATAGTGATTGATTATCATCTAAAGTATTTTGGTCAATTGTAAAAGTATCATTATTTTTTGATGTTGTTGCTGAAACATTTTGAGTGAATAGACATAAAATGATTAAAAATAAGCTCACATACTTTTTCATAATAAATTCTCCTTTACACCTTATATGTTCTCCTACTTTTCATTATTTATACCTTTTCACTTTTTTCATAAAAAAAAGAACCATCACCAAGGTGATAATTCTTGATTTTTGTTTATAAAAGAACATTTTTGTAAACTCTTAGCACATTTTTATAGAAAATCTTTTCAATATCATCCTCATGAAATCCAGCATTCTGCAGCGCTTGATATAACATTGGCATATAAGAAGCATCTTTTATTTCAAGATTTTGTGGAATACCATCAAAATCACTTCCTAATCCAATACAGTCAATTCCAGCCAGATCACGAATATATATAATATGTTTCACCATTGATGATATTTTAGATAAAGCATCTTGCTGATCATTTTCATCTAAAAAATCAGCCGCAAAATTAATCCCCATAACACCACCACGTTGCGCCAATTTGACAATCATATCATCACTGAGATTACGAGCATGATCACAAACACCTCTTGCATTTGAATGGGAAGCAACAAAAGGTTGTGTTGTATATTCAAGAACGTCATAAAATCCAGCATCAGATAAATGGGAAACATCAATAATAATACCAAGCCTTTCACATTCTTGAACATATTGAATTCCAAAACTTGTTAATCCATTTTTTTCATCACAAGTATGATAGCCATGTGTCTCTCCTTGGATATCAAAATTTGGATAGCCGATTCCATTGGCAAAATTCCAATTCAATGTAATCATACGTACCCCCAGGCGGTAATAATTTCTTAGATAAGCCAAATCATTATGAACAACTGCGCCTTCTTCTAATGTTAATATTGCACTCATTTTTTGAGATCTCGCATTTTTTTCAATATCATCATAAGTATAAGCAATTTGAATCATATCTTGATTTTTCTCTAATTCTAAATAAAAAGTATCGATAAGATGTTGAACATGCTGGAATGGATCACCATCTTTTTTCAAATGAGTAAACATAGCGAAATTTTGCAGTAAATAATCACCTTTTTTCATTTTATTCAAACTGATATTCAAATGATTATCACGAAGCTCTACATTCTCTCCAGCTTTTTGTAAACGATTTATTTCATAGATTGTATCACAATGCATATCTATAACTTTCATATTTGATTCTCCTTAAAAATAGATTTCAGTCTCTTGATACTTTTTTGTTAATGATTGTGTTTCTTTTAACCATGTGATTGCTTGATCTAATTCATCACTTTCTAAATCTTCAAGAATATGAAAGTGAGATAATTGACAGATATCATATATACTTTGCCATAAATCATCAAAATTTTGACTTTCTATATCTGCCTGTTCACTTATTTCATAAGCATACATGGCATGTCCTATTTGAATTGCTTCTTCTTTTGTCATTTTCTTTTCTCCTTTATGCAATCAATAATAAAAGTGTTGATGCGACTATACATATCAATCCAAAGATTGTCTTGATATTTTGTTTTTCATGTAAAACAAATGATGCAAATAAAATGGAAACGACTATACTTAATTTATCAATCGGAACGACTATACTTGCTGGCCCATCTTTTAAAGCTGCAAAATAACATAACCATGACATTCCTGTCGCTATAGCTGAAAAGACAATAGCACCAACTTGTCTTTTCTTTAACTGCTTAAGTGGTTGATAGCTTTTTGTGACTCCCACAACTAGCCATGCCATGATGACAACAACGATAGTTCTTATTGCTGTCACTGTTTGACTATCAACATTTTGAATACCAATTTTGGCAAGAATTGAAGTGAATGAAGCAAATATAGCTGAAGTTATTGCATATATTAACCATTTTGAGTCCTTATTGTCAACATAATGTGTTCTTTTCTGCATAAGATAGGTTCCCAGAAACATAATCAAAATACAAACAATTTTTAACCATGTAATAGCTTCATGAAAAATAATAAAAGCAAAAATCATCGTTAAGAATGTACTTAATTTATCAATCGGAACAACTTGAGAAACATCACCTAAAGATAATGCCCGATAATAACATAACCAACTCATCCCAGTCGCTATTCCTGAAAGAATAATAAAAAACAAATGATAAGGCGTTAACCCTGCTAACGAACTTCCAGTGATAAAATACATCAACCATGTAAATAATAAAACAACAGTCGTTCGTAAAGCAGTCACATAATGAGATGATAAATCTTCTAATCCTATTTTAGAAAGTATAGATGTGAGACCAGCAAAAAAAGCTGAGAGAAAAGCATTAATAATCCACATAAAATGAATCAAACAACCCTAAATGCAAACATGCTTTATATATTCCATCATCATCTATTGAAGTCGTTACATATGTGGCAATTTCTTTGAGTAGAGGATTTCCCTGTCCCATTGCAACAGAAATATAGGCATGTTTAAACATTTCTACATCATTTAAAGAATCACCAAAAGCTATATATTGGTGTAAATGATATTGTTTTAATAGATATTCAATACCGGTTGCTTTACTCACATCAGCAATTGTTAAATCAGCATATGTTGATTCACCTGGCAAAACATTAATACCAGGAATTTCAAGAAATGGAGCATAGTTATATCCTCTTGGTCCATAAACAATCATGGCTTCGACACATTGCCCATCATATGTTCCTACCGGAGGAATGACACTCTTAAAAAATCTTTGAGACTTTAAAACATATTCATCTGGTTCCTTAGAAATGACTCTTGTCTTTGATTTTAAAACAACTGCATAATTTAATTGTTTAGCAATTTCTAATGTTTGTAGGACTGCTGATTCTTCCATACTTACCTGAAATAATATATTCCCATCAGCATCTAAAATTGTTTGCCCATTATTACAAACATAACCATCCCATTTTAACATTTCCATAAGCCCCGTCTTCATAAGAGAATCAACCCCTCTTCCTGAAGAAATAATTAATTTATAGCCTGATTCTTTTAAAATATGTAATGATTTTAAAGTAGAATCACTGACTTGATGATTGACATTATCACGCAATGTTCCATCAACATCAAAACACAACATTGGCTTTTCCATTTTTTCACTTCCTTTTGTTGTTATTATACTAGAAATGACATGATTTTCCCACTCTTTTCATGTATAATAACAATGAGGTGTCGAATATGAAAGAACATTTAACTATTAAATCTCATTTTGATCAATTACCTTTAGATGTAATTGTTATGAGTCCATCACATCCTCATGGGATTATTCAATTTTCACATGGTATGTGTGAACATAAAGAAAGATATTTTGATTTTATGGAATATCTTTGTCAACAAGGGTATGTCTGCATTATTCATGATCATCGAGGACATGGAAAAAGTATTTATCAACAGAATGATTTAGGATATTTTTATGACAATGGTCATATTGGTATTGTTGAAGATGTTCATCAATTAACCTGCTGGATAAAAGCACAATATCCTGAACTTCCTTGTTACTTATTTGGTCACAGTATGGGGTCTTTGATTGTCAGATGTTACTGTCAAAAATATGACTATGATATTGATGGGCTTTTTGTATGTGGAAGTCCAAGCCATAATGCTGCTGCTAATTTTGGAATTTGTCTTTCACGTATTATTGGACGTTTAAAAAATGATCATTATCGTCCACAAATGATTCAAAAGATAGGTTTTGACACTTTTAATAAAAAGTTTGATAAGACGCTTCCTAACAGTTGGATATGTAGCAATCAAGATGTTGTCAAAGCATATAATCAAAATCCACTATGTCGCTTTATCTTTACAACCAATGGTTTTGAATCACTCTTTCGGCTTATGAAAAGAACTTATTCTCTGCAAAATTGGCTTATGAAAAAGCCTCAATTACCAATTGTATTTATTGCAGGAAGTGATGATCCCTGTATAATTAATGAACATCAATTCAACAAAGCTGTTAATTTTATGAAAGAAATTGGTTATCAAAATGTATCATCACATTTATTTCCTAACATGCGTCATGAAATTTTAAATGAAATCAATAATCAAACTGTTTATCAGTATGTTTTAGATATATTAAAATCTTGGAGCAAATAACTCCAAGATTTATTTTTTTGGTAAAATATTCTGATAGCGTTTGGCAATATAATCATCTGGAAATTGTTCATCTAAATATTCGCTCACAAATGATTGAGGAGGAATATGCTGTTGGCGTTGATAAGCACGAATAAGTGCGAGTCCTGATATAGCAATATTATAAGCCATAAAAACAGATAAAACCCAAGTTAACTGTTTTCCCCATCGCACTGGTAATTCTTCAATCCTACGTGATAAAAAAGGATAAATATTTTGAATCCAGATAACTGCAATGAGTCCCCAAAAGAAACAAAAAAGCAGATTAATACGGCCATCTACATTAAATGGAATATCACTATAATCCCAAAAGCGAACACCAAACAATCCCTCAGCTATTAAACTACACGCATATTCATAAATACCTCCAGCTAAACTTCCTACAATAAATACTGAAAGATCACGTTGTCCTTCCATTTTATGCAATAACATCGTTAGAAGAACACACCCCAATCCCCAAACAATTGAAAACTGCCCATAAATCAAGCTGCTACGACTCATGAGTTTTCCCATAGTTAAATAACAAAAAACAATTTCTATAATTGCCCCTAAAAATGAACAAATAAAAAATATCCAGATTAATTTATAAATGTTATATCCCTTTGCAAAAGATTTCATATTCATAAGCTTTCCCTCACTTTTTGACATACTATACCATTATTATACAATATATGCAAATAAGAAAAGAACTTGTCTAAAAGACAAATTCTCCATATTCGTTTATCTCCTGTTCAATCACCATATGAGTCTTTAAAGAAGCCTGAATATCAATGATTCTTTGATTTGATGAACCTTTATATAATAATTCCATGCTTTTTAAAGACAAAATAAATTTTCCATCAACCAAAGTATCACAGAGTGATAAAAGTTTTTTCTCTTCATCACCTAATTCTAATATTTCTTCAAAAGTATAACCACTATAAATCATGACATGTAAATGCCTTTTCTTAACCTTCTGTACAAAATGAATAAGTGCCGTTGCCTGTAAAAAAGGTTCTCCACCAGATAGAGTCACACCATCCAGCAATGGATTCTGATCAATTTCTAACAGACATTGCTCTGTATCTTCAATATATCCACCATCTATAGCATGACTATCAGGATTATGACAACCAGGACAGTGATGCAAACACCCTTGTGTGAATATGACATATCTTAGACCAGGCCCATCAACAATAGAATCATTGACTGTGCCATACAATCTTATTTTCATTGATGAATACCATGTTTCACACGGTCAGCTTCTTCAGCCTTTTTACCGTCATTAAAACGATCAAGAGTACCCACCAAATATCCAGTAATACGACGAATTCTTTCAAAACCATCATGTTCTGATTCAGTGCGCCCACATTTCGGACAAACATCATCTATAATTCCATTGTATCCACAAACAGGATCTCTATCAACTGGATGATTAATGGCTCCATAACCAATATGCGCATCGTGCATTGCACGTACTACTTTTTCAAAAGCTGTTAAATTCTTTGTAGGATCTCCATCCATTTCAATATAACTAATATGTCCACCATTTGTTAAGGTATGATAAGGTCCTTCAATCCTAATTTTATCATATGCACTGATTGGATAATAAACTGGAACATGAAAACTATTGGTGTAGTATTCACGATCCGTAACACCTTCCATTTTCCCATATATCTTTCTGTCTAACTTAACAAAACGCCCCGACAGTCCCTCTGCTGGCGTTGCAATGAGTGAAAAATTGAGTTGATATTTTTGAGAAGCTTCATCCATACGTTTACGCATATGAGCGATGATTTGCAACCCTAAAACTTGCGCTTTTTCATTTTCACCATGATGATAACCAATCAAAGCTTTTAATGCCTCAGCAAGTCCAATAAACCCTACTGTCAATGTTCCATGTTTTAAAACTTCTCTGACTTCATCTGTTGATTTTAGTTTTTCTGAATCTATCCATACACCTTGTCCCATTAAAAATGGATAATTCATAACTCTGCGTTTACATTGAATTTCAAATCTTTCTAGCAACTGAGCAATACATAAATCAATCATTTTATCTAATTTTTCAAAGAACTCATCAACATCACCTTTAGACTTAATTGCTAAACGTGGTAGATTAAGAGATGTAAAACTCAAGTTTCCACGTCCTGGTGCAATTTCCTTCGTTGGGTCATAAATATTCCCCATAACTCTTGTTCGACATCCCATATAGGCAACTTCAGTTTCTGGTGTTCCTTTATAATATTGTAAATTAAATGGCGAATCTATAAAAGAGAAATTTGGGAATAAACGTTTAGCAGAAACACGGCATGCTAATTTGAACAAATCATAATTTGGCTCACCATTATTATAATTGATTCCTTCTTTGACTCTAAAGATTTGAATAGGAAATATTGGTGTTTCTCCACCACCTAAGCCAGCTTCTGTTGCCAATAACACATTGCGAATAGCCATTCTCCCTTCAGGAGATGTATCCATTCCATAATTAATCGAACTAAATGGAACTTGTGCACCCGCTCTTGAATTCATTGTATTCAAATTATGAATTAATGCTTCCATAGCTTGATATGTTTCTTTATCTGTTTCTTGATATGTCTCTTCACAAGTAAAGTTTTGAATCTTCTCAATTATTTGTTGACTAAAACCATATTGCAAAAGAATTTCTTTTTCAGCCAATAAATATCCATTATCCTCTAATGTAGGAAAAACATGAAGTGATTTTACTTTTTGTAATACCTCATTTACATTCATATCTGTTAATAATTCAAGAGCTTTTTTCAAATTTTTATAATACCATTTTTTATATGAACGTCTTACGCCTTCAGCCATACCATAATCAAAGTTCACAATTGCTTGTCCACCATGCTGATCATTCTGGTTAGATTGAATAGCAATACATGTTAATGCTGAATATGTTGTTATACTATTTGGTTCTCGTAAAACACCATGTCCAGTTGAAAATCCGTTTTTAAACAATTTTATGATATCTATTTGTGTGCATGTTGTTGTGAGAGTTAAGAAGTCCATATCATGAATATGAATATCACCAGATTTATGTGCAGCACTATGCAATGGATTTAAAACAAACATTTCATTAAATTGTTTGGCTGCTTCAGCTCCATACTTTAACATTGTACCCATTGGTGCATCAGCATTGACGTTAGCATTCTCACGTTTTAAATCGCTATCCTTAGCATCTTGAAAAGTAATTTCTTCCATTGTTTTCATTAAACGAGATTTACGATCTCGTGAACGAGTACGTTCTGCACGATACAAAATATAAGCTTTTGCAATTCTGACATATCCCTTTGATATCAATGTCTCTTCTACAGTATCTTGTACCAATTCAACAGTTGGAAGTTCACTATGTCTTGCTTCTAATTTTTCTTCCACCTCTTGTGCAACTGCAATAGCTGTATCTAGATCATATTTAGCTTCTGTTGCTTGAAAGGCTTTATAAATAGCTCCAGCAATCTTATTGACGTCAAACTGGTCCATTCGACCATCTCTTTTTCTTATATATTTTATCATATGCAACCTCCTTACATTATTTTTAGTATCTCATACCTCTTTATTTTTCTCAATTCATATGATGAATAGGTCACGTTTTTTTATAAGAAAAGGATATCTTTCGATATCCCCTCCATTATTATTCAATTGTTGAAATTCCCAGTTCATTAATTTTAGCTTTAATTTCCTCTATAGCCTGCTTCTCATCTCCACCATCTGCAATAATTTCTAATTGCGCTTTTGTAGGGATTCCTAAAGATAAAACTCCCATCATACTTTTCAAATTGACTTCTTTGTTTCCATAACGTAAAGAAACATCACTATGAAATTGTTTGACTGCATTAACAAGTTCTGTGGTAGGAGTAGCATAGAGTCCAACTGGGTCTGTTACTATGAATTTTAAATTTTGAGCCATATATGATTCCTCCCTTACTTTCTTAAGACCATTATACCACAATCATATTCAAGAGGACAAAGAAACAGACTTGAAAATTTAAAATATTTTATTTTTTTCTTCTTAATGAACGCTTAGAAGCGTTAAGACCTTCTTCTTGTTCATGAAAGTCCATAAATCCACCCATATCATAAACTTCATAACCCTTTTTATAAATCTTCTTATATGCCCTTTCACTAATTGCAGGATTAATAGCATAGACACAATAAATACAATCTTCTTCAGGATAATAATCCTCAAAATGGTCCATGATTCTTAATGGTAAACATTCAGCACCAGCAATGTGTAAATTATCAAAATCCTTTACTTCATCAGCACAAATAATAACATACTTATCAGGATTCTTCACATATCGACGATATCCTTCATTAATATCCAATTTCTTTATTTCTATTTTTTTACCAAATCCAAACATAATATTTCCTCCAATACTTTTATATAATATCATTTATTCATCATTTTTACTATTGCTTTTGTTTTTTTTATATGATATTATATTGTGGCAACAGAAATTGGCCTGTTGGAGAAACGGTTAACTCACATGCCTTTCACGCATGCATTCACGGGTTCGAATCCCGTACAGGTCACCATATTTTGTAGGGGTGTGGTTCAATGGTAGAGCATCGGTCTCCAAAACCGTGGACGCGGGTTCGATTCCTGCCACCCCTGCCATGAGAAAGTTAGAGCAAATCATTGCTCTTTTTTTGTCTAAAGTTAATCATATACAACCAAAAGTCATCTTTTTGTGATGAGTCATTTTGGCCAACATACCATTTTGATAACTCTTTATACTAACTAAAAATTATTTTCTATAAATTCAATATATTCTTTTTGCTATAAAAAAATAATTACTATGATATAATTATTTCAAAACATAAAAATGGGAGAGATATAATGAATAATTTAACTATGCAAAATTTAAATAGAAAAACAATGCAATATCTCATAAACAATATTTCTGTTGGTATGAGTTTAAAAGAAATCAAAGATATGTGTGAAAAATATATGCTTGAAAATGGTGCGGACTCTTTTTGGTATTGGAATGTTGGAGCATTAATATTTTCTGGTGATGAAACAACAATGTCCATTTCTGGAAAAAGATATAAAGTTGCAAATAGAATAATTACTAATAATGATATTATCACTATTGATTTAAGCCCACAAAACAATAAATATTGGGGTGACTTTGCAAGAACTATTATTATTGAAAATAGCAAAGTTATTAATGATATCAATAATATTCAAAATCAAGAGTGGAAAAATGGATTGTTAATGGAAAAATATCTTCATGAAAGGTTAATATAGATTGTAACAGATGATATGACTTTTGAAGAACTCTATTATATTATGAATGATATCATCAAGAAGAAAGGATTTGTAAATTTAGACTTCCTTGGTAATTTGGGTCACTCAATTGTAAAAAATCAAGAAGAAAGAATTTACATTGAAAAAGGTAATCAAACACAATTATCAAAGGTAAACATGTTTACCTTTGAACCTCACATTAGTATGCCGAACTCAAAATATGGATATAAAAGAGAAGATATTTATTATTTTAAAGAAAATAAATTAATCAAACTTTAAAATTTCAATCACAGTTTAGTGATTGTTTTTTTATTTAGCAATTATTGGATTCTTTTCTAGTTTATTAAGCCTCTCAATCAACAATTTTTGATTATTGAACTGATTTTACATTCATTTATAATTTGTAAATCTAACTAATTATCTACAAGATTTGATATCGATAAAATCATCTATCAAATTTTCATGAGAGCTTTTAAAACTGTTAACTCACTAGATGTTAATTGAAAACCTTGATCACTTGATTTTATAAAATGATCAGTTTGAAAATAATATTGTTTGATTATCTCCTCAGTTGTTTTGTTATAAAGCTTTTCCATATTCATAACATCTTCAAATTCATGTAATCTCTCTAATTTCTTTTTATTCATAATTTTCACTTCCTTTTTTATAATTTCCAATACCTTGCCTTAATCTCTTTAAGCCATCATTTAAGCGTTCTTGAGGGCAAGCAATATTCATACGTATAAAACTTTTTGCATTCTTTCCATATTCTTCACCAGAGGATAAATACAATCCAGTTGTACTTCTTATAAATTCAACTAACTCTAAACTGTTTTTACATACATGTGAACAATCAATCCATAAAAGATAAGTTGCCTCACTAGGAGTAACATGTAATTCGGGTAAATATGTCTTTATATAAGCATGAGCCATTTGCTTATTACTTTCAATATAACTTTTCAATTCCTCAAGCCACTTTCCACCTTTTTCAAAAGCCGTTATTGATGCTGTTATAGCAAAACTATTGGGTTCAGCAACTTCATCAGTGTTGATAGCACGATTGACCTTATGACGCAAAATAGCATTGGGTACAACAATACATGATGTTTGCAAACCAGCCAAATTAAATGTTTTTGTTGGTGCAATACAAGTAATACTGTTCATGAGATTTGTTTGAGAAACGCTTGCAAAAGGAACATACTCTTTCCCTGGTGTAACAATATCACAATGAATTTCATCAGAAACAACCACAACATGATATTGAGCAGCTAAATCACCAATTCGCTGTAATGTTTCTTGACTCCATATTTTTCCAATTGGATTATGAGGATTACATAAAATCATTAAGGTTGTTTGTGGCATAGCAAGTTTTTTTTCTAAATCATCAAAATCAATATTATATTCATATCCATCATAAACAAGATCACTTGATAATACACAACGCCCATTATTAAGAATTGAATTGTAGAATATATTATAAACTGGTGATTGAATGAGAACATTCTCACCAACAGTTGTTAATTTTCTCACAATTGAAGATATAGCTGGTACAACTCCAGTACAAAACATCATCCATTCTTTTTCCATATTATACTGATGTCTTGTTTGCCACCAGTATTGAATACTTTGAAAATATTCATCAGGAACAATATTATATCCAAAAATTTTATGACTCACTCTTTTTTCGATTGCTTCAACTATTTCAGGAGCTGTTTCAAAATCCATATCAGCAACCCACATAGGTAATTCATGCTTGGCAACATCCCATTTCAATGAATCTGTTTCTTTCCTATTTGTTAGTTTTGAAAAATTATACATATGAATCCTCCTTAAATTCTTTCGGCTATATTATCAACCATATTTAACAGTTTACATAATCACATTGATATGAGTCTCCAACAATTGGATTTGTAATCATAATTTTTGTATCTTGGGGATTAATTTTTGTTTCATCTAAAATAATTTCACCAATACTATGAGCTCTTATTACTCCAGATATAGGATTGGTTATACTATCAATATGCGAGACAATATCCGCATCAATATTTGAACAATACTCAAATGCCAAAGATGTATTGATTAACTTACAATTCACCATTTTCACATTATCCATATAACATAACCCTTGCAGACTTTCAATTGTACAATTGATAAAAGTTATATTTTTAGAATTCCATGCCAAGTATTCTCCAATAATTGTTGAATCATAGACAATAACATTCTCACAATTCCAAAAAGCATCCTTAGAAATTAACTTTGCATTATGAACTTCAATATTTTTAGCTCCATCAAAACAATAATTTCCTGTTAAATGCAAATCATCAATAATGATATTTTCACTACTCATTCCAAAATAATCACCTCTTGCACTGACTTTATTTAATCTTATATCATGACAATTCCAAAATGATTCTTGTGCAAATGGCATATCTACATTTTTTAATGTAATATCACTTGCACGTCTAAAAGTTTTAGGCGCCTCAATGATACACTCTCTCATATCAATATGATGTGTATACCAAATTCCTGAACGTGCTGTTTCTAAAAAAGTAGAATTTGTAACAACTACATTTTGACAATACCATAATGGATATTTCCATTTAAAAATACTTTGATTAATGTCTATATTTTGACTTTCTTTTAATGGTGATTCCCCATCAGCAAAAATAGAATCTTCAATTCTAACTCCATTACTTTGAAATAGAGCTCTTTCTCCACTTAAATATTTTTGTTTCACGAATTCCATAATCATTTCCTCCTTATTTATTAACTTGAAATGTGACTTTCACATCCTTGCTTCCAACTAAATTTTTTATATTTTTCAGATTATCAATATATCCTATCTTAGTATATTGATAAGGGGTGGAAAAACTTTCATAGAATAAAACAAGACAATTATTCCCAAAAAGCATAAGATCTCCTGTTTCAATTTGATCAATTGATTCGCTCATAATTGGCAGTTGAAAATCAAGATAATGATACTTCTCATTTCCATGTAATTCTTTCATTTGAATGGTTAATGGTAATCTATTGATTAGGCTTTCAACTGTATCATTTTGATAAAGATTGACTTGCCATTCTTGATTATTAATAATCATTGTTATAGTCTTCACTTGTTGCTCTCCTTGATTTGTTTTGAATTGATCATTGACAATTTTAGAATCTTTTTTTTGACAATTTAAGATTTTAAGATTTACGTTATGACAGCCTATAAGAATCATAATCAAACTGATGAGAATCATAATTTTTTTCATTGATATCACCCCCCTTTCTATTTAAGATTCATTTAATTCTACAATGATTTTTTTACCTCTTCATGGATTTCCTCTGTTCTCAATATTTTTTCCCATTTCATAAGCTTGTTCCAAAATATCATGATGATTGTTAACATCACCATATTGATCAATTCCCACCCCTTTAATAACACCTCTAAGACTTGAATGTTCAAAACAGTCTATCCAACCATATAAACCATGAATAAGATTGTCAATTGATTTTTCATTTTCATCAGCACAAGTTGCCAATAAGTAAACATCTCTAAAATGATAATCATCAATAAACAATGGATTTGTTCTATCTAATAATGTTTTCATTTGACCACTCATTTCATAGAAATAAACTGGTGTTGCAAAAACAATAACATCAGCATCTTTTATCTTATGGATAATCTCATTTGCATCATCTTTGATGATGCATTCAGTTCCTTTTTGACATACAAGACATCCCTTACAAAAATGAATATCTTGAGAGACTAGAGATATCTTTTCAACATGATTTCCTTTTTCCATCGCCCCTTTCACAAATGCATCTGCTAATAAATCAGAATTCCCACCCTTTCTTAAACTTGTTGAAATAACAATAACATTTTTATTTTCCATCACCATTCTTCTCCTTCTTTAACATAAAAATGAAATAATCTAAGCAATCTATTTCTTTTTGTACATGATGCATTTTTTCCATAAGTTTACATCTTTGACATTTTAAAAATAAAACTTGTTTATCAATATCACTATTTTGGCGAATCTCTAGAAATCTTTTTATTTGATTCTTATCACATCCAGCATCTTGTAAATTTTGTTCAATGTTCTCCTTTAAAAATTGAATTTTCATGATTATCACTCCTCATAAATTATTTTAAGACAAGATATATCAAATATCAAATACCTATATCAAATGGTAATGTATACTTGAAGAGCATATCTGAAATCATTATAATAAAAATGAGGTGAAGGATTATGGAATTAAGAGTTTTACAATATTTTTTAGCTATCGCAAGAGAAGAAACAATTTTAGGTGCTGCTGAACGCCTGCATATGACTCAACCAACATTATCTAGACAAATGAAAGAACTGGAAGAAGAATTAGGCAAACAATTATTTATTCGTGGCAATCGGAAAATCACACTGACTGATGATGGCATGTTGTTACGACAAAGAGCAGAAGAAATTGTCACTCTGGTTGAAAAAACCGAAAGTGATATTATGCTTTCTGACGCCTCTCTTTCGGGTGACATTTATATTGGAGCAGGTGAAACCGATGGTATGCGCTTAATCGCAAAGGTTATGCATAAATGCTGTGAAGTCTATCCAAATATTAAGTTTCATATTTTTAGTGGCAACTCACAAGATGTTGCAGATAAAATAGAAAAAGGATTGCTTGATTTTGGAATATTTGTAGAACCTGCTGATATATCTAAATATGACTTTATTAAACTACCATCATGCGATACTTGGGGACTCCTTATGCGAAAAGACAGTCCACTTGCAAATAAAGAAAGCATTCTTCCAGATGATATCAAAGATCTTCCATTGATTTGTTCAGACCAAGTTATGTTTCAAAATGAAATCTCTGGTTGGATGGAGTACAGTTATGATAAATTAAATATTGTTGCAACATACAATCTTATATATAATGCTTCATTATTAGTTGAAGAAGGTAATGGTTATGCCTTAACCTTAGATAGATTAATCAATACAACTGGTCATAGTCCATTATGTTTCAAACCACTTGAGCCTAAGTTACAAGTTGGATTGACGCTTGTCTGGAAAAAATATCATCTATTTTCTCGTGCAGCAGAATACTTTATTAAAACATTACGCCAAGAATTTGAGACTTATTAAAAAGATCTAGAATTGATATCTAGATCTTTTTGTTTGTATAGTTATGAAATTGTCTATCTAATCCATATTACAATACACGCATAAACAATCAGTGTTCCTATCAAATCAAATATCACAGTATTACTGGCATATGCAACATTTCGATCTTCACAAAAATGTGAAATATGAGTATTGGAAATAAAACATCAAAGACAATACTATTTGTACCATCTTTTTGCACTACTGTAATAAGTTCTTTAACTCTAGAAATAAATCATAATAAAACCATAATAATGTTGATATTGCTATCATAAATTTCTCCTTTTGTTCATTTACAATTTATATTCTAATGATAATTGTCATAAATCAAATACCTATTAAAAAAAACATCTTTATATCTTTTAAACATATGAAAACTCTTTATCAATATCATAAGTTCTCTGAGAAAAAAGTAAATATTTTCTTTAATAATTGAAGATAAATCAAGATATGAAACCAACTTTAATAAACTGATAATTATCTCAGAAGAAATTATACAGTATCAAATAATCAATAAAACTTTCAAATCATTATAAATAGCAGTTCAAGACCACATCAACAAACAAAAAAAGAGATGATTTTCAGTCATCTCAACAATCTTCTTCATAAAACTATCTATCATTCTTAACATTAACTCACATCCTCATAATCCCATATTCACTCTTATGATGATTATTTGCATGATTTTAACCTTAAATACATCATGAGCACTGTGACATTTATCACAAACCTTTCTATTTTCCTGACAATTCAGTTCTCTCTTGTATTGTCACATGAACTGTATCGCCTGGTTGCTTCCCTATTAATGCTCTTATATCTTTTCTTAAACCAAGAATATGATAAGGGGTTTTCATTCTCACCAAACTGCCATTGTACTCAACACCATCAAATGTTGCTTTGACTTTGACACGTCCTTTTTGAAATTCTTCACGAACATCATATGGAAAGATAATATATGCCCCATCAATATCTGGAACTTTTTGTATCTCAGCATCAAATTCATATAATTTTTCATTCATATTTTATCACCTTATTCATTATAACATCTTCTCTTAAGAATATACAATTTATACACGAATAATATTTATTATTTTGACAAATTCTTATTATTTTCTTTAACTTCACCCTATTTTCTATATAATGAAATCTAGGAGTGAAAGAGAATGAAAAAGGCGTTTAGTAATGAATTATATGTAGAATTACAATCAAAACATATCCAAGAAAGAATTGATCAGTTTGATAATAAACTTTACTTGGAATTTGGTGGAAAACTTTTTGATGATAATCATGCATCACGAGTTCTCCCTGGATTTGAACCAGATAGTAAATTAAAAATGTTATTGACTTTCAAAGACAAAGTGGAAGTCATTATTGCTGTTTGTGCAAAAGATTTAGAAAGACATAAAGTAAGAAGTGATTTAGGTATATCTTATGATGATGAAGTTTTAAGATTAATTGATGAATATCATCGTGTTGGTCTTTATGTTGGAAGCGTAGCAATTACACAATATCGCCATCAAAACGCTGCTGATACATTTAAAGCCAAATTAGAAAATAGAGGTGTAAAGGTCTTTATTCACTATCCTATTGAAGGATATCCTCATGATGTCAATCATATTATCTCTCAAGATGGATTTGGTAAAAACGATTACATAGAAACTTCAAAACCATTAGTTGTTGTCACTGCACCAGGTCCTGGATCAGGAAAGATGGCAACTTGCTTATCTCAATTGTATCATGAACACTTACATGGTGTGAATGCAGGTTATGCAAAGTTTGAAACATTCCCAATTTGGAATCTTCCTTTAAAACATCCTGTAAATTTAGCCTATGAAGCTGCCACAATTGACTTAAACGATGTCAATATGATTGATCCTTTCCACCTTGAAAAATATAATGAAACAACAGTCAATTATAATCGTGATATTGAAATATTCCCAGTCTTAAATGCAATGTTTAATAAAATCTTTGGTGAATCTCCATATGCTTCACCAACTGATATGGGTGTAAATATGGCTGGTTATGCAATTATTGATAATGAAGCAGCTAAAGATGCAAGCTGTCGCGAAATTGTTAGACGCTATTATCATGCTGAAGTTGATTATTTAATGGGAAAAATCAATACCAAATCACTTGAAAAAATGCAAATGTTATTATCACAGGCAAATGTCGATGCTAAAAATAGAAAATGTGCAATCTTTGCAAAAGAAATTGCAGAAGCAAGACAAGTTCCTGCATGTGCAATCGAATTGAATGATGGTCATTTGATTTCTGGAAAAACCTCTTCTTTGTTAAGAGCGTCAAGTGCAGCATTATTAAATGCTTTAAAATATTTAGCTGGTATTGATCAAGAAATAGAATTAATATCACCAGATATGTTACAATCTATTTTATCATTAAAAAATAATTATTTAAATATTGCTAATCCTTTATTAGACATTGATGAAGTTCTCTTGACATTAACAATAGCATCTTCATCACAACCAAATGCAAAACAATGTCTAGAAGTCTTACCATTATTAAAAGACTGTGAAATTCATTCAACAGTTATCTTAAGTAAGAAAGATACTGAGACATTAAGAAACTTACAAATGAATTTAACTTGTGATCCTAAGTCCGCTGGAGCTTAGGATTTTTTAGTAAAAAAAGAGAATCCTTTAGATTCTCTAATTATTGATTTGTGACATCTGTTGATATTCATCAGCCACACTTAAATAAAGTTGATAAAATTTATAATGAACATTATGCTCAGTTAACATGGCTTTATATGGAATTTTAGGTATCCCCTGCATCCTAAATAACTGTAATATAATATCTAACTGTTTATCACTCATTCCTGCAAAAAAAACAAACTCTTGTTGAAAATCACCAGAAATATTCTGTACTTCAGATTTTTCAAATCCATCAATATTTAAAATATGCCCCATTGTTTCATGTAATTGAGATTCATCAAGATATTGTATTTGAATATGTAATTGTTCAGCTATATTCTTTATATCTTTTTGAACATCATCAGCAACATGATATAGTAATAAAGTTTCTTTCATATAATTCCCTTTCCTACTGATCCAAATCACCAGTTTCTGTTTGAATCTTTTCTCCTGCCATTAACTGATCAATATAATTTGTTGTTTGTTGAATTGACAAATCAGATGGAACGACAACTGAAGCACTCACTCCACCTAAAGAATAGCAAGGCAAACTATCTGGCGTTCCTTCAATTTGATAAGATTGAATATCCCATGCTGGCATATCTGCTAATTGCATCTGCACTAATGCATTAATTTCACTTGATGAGAAATTCGTTTCAACACTTTGACTTACTGTATCAAGTACAGAAGAGAATGAAGTTAAAATAGCTGGTGAACCAATTTTCTTCACAATCGCTGAAATCATTCTTTGTTGATTACGTCCTCTTTCAAAGTCTCCATCAATAAAAGATTTTCTTTCTCTAACAAATGCTAAAGCTTGCTTTGCATTTAAATTGTTTTCTCCTTTTTTAATTTCATATTTCCCTATCTTTGTCGTAAAATCTTGTGAAGCATGAACTGTGACTCCACCTAATGCATCAACTATCTCAATAAATGAAGTAAAATTCATTCTAGCATAATAGTTGATGTCCTCATTTACTAAATCTTGTAAAGTATTGACACTTTCTTGTAAACCATAAATACCCGCATGTGTAAACTTATCCATTCCCTTACTTGTATGTAGTGGAAAATATGTATCTCTAGGAATACTGATCAATAAAATCTGTTTCGTATTGGGATTGACCCCTACTAGCATATTGACATCACTTCTTGAAACTGTTGATAAATCACCATATTCATCAATACCACTAATAAACACTAAGAATGGTTTTTGCGTCACATCAACACTCTTTGAACTAACTGCTTCTTCATCTTTTGTGACCTGATAAATAACACGTGTATCATCACTAAATGTATCTTTTTCTTGTTCTACTAAACTTCTAAATGCTTCATCTAAAAGAATAGCATCAACATTTTTATTATATAAAGCTGATAATAATGATTTAAAATCTTTATTATCTTTCAAATTAATATTACCAACATTCTTCTGAATTTCAGCAACTGCATAAGACATATTTTCTGTTCCAATTGATGAGATATACCCTACTTGATGTTTTGGTAGTTGTGTTTCATTTTTTATTTCAGAATTCTTTAAAACAATGACTGAAAAAGCTCTTGTTTGAAATTTATTTTCTGTCATTAAATTAACAGTTCTTCCTGCTTTATAAAAATAAAAAGAACCAACCATTAAACCACAACTTAATATAATACTTAGAATTTGCGTTATTAAAGACCTTTTGCTTTTTTCTTTTTTATAAAATATTAAAAAATATTCACCTACAAGCAAAGCAACAAAGAATACACCAACACCTATTAAATATTTCATTGGTATTAACTGTACACTATATGCCATTACTATTAATAAAATCATTGATATCATTTGAATACTAAAAACTATTCTTTTTAAATATTTGTTATCAAACGCTTTCATTTTTTCACTTCCTCATTTGATAGATTATCATATTTCTATAATTTTAGCAAATTATCTTTTTCTTTTGACAATTTCACACAGAGATGAAGAAAATATGAATGTTGATTTTTTTAATGAAATCATGTAGAATGGTTAAAATTATAAAAGGAGGGACTCACATGAAAAATACAATTTATGATTATGTTGATTTACGAGGTGATTTATCTCCTATTGACTTTCCATATAATGAAATAGACTTCTTGATTTTTAGTGAACTTTCTTATATTAACTTAGATGAAATTATTCAATTAGATTATGACCATATCATAACAATTCATGATGCATTTCTTGCATACAATGATTTTTATAAGAATACCAATATGCCACTAAATCCAACAATTAGAGAATCTTACACATTATTTGAAAAAATGGCTAAATCTTATCGTTATCAGAATATTCAAATGATAAGCTTTGTGAATGATATAGATAAAGAACTTATCAAACAATTCTCTGCAATGACATTGATATTAGAAAATCAGGATATGGTTGTTGTTTATCGTGGAACTGATGATTCTCTTGTAGGTTGGCATGAAGATTTTTTAATGTTATGTGAGAATGTAGTACCTGCACAATTATCATCTGTTGAATATTTAAAATATATCTCTGATTTTTCTTATTCTTATTCTTTGCTTGATTCACTCAAAAATAAATATTTGGCCCCATCCTTTTTTCAACGACTTAAGAAACACTTTCAATACAAAAAGCAAAGACCTATTTATTTAACTGGTCATTCTAAAGGTGGTAATCTCGCTATGTATGCCGGCTGCTTTATAGATTCAGAAATTCAAAAACGTATTATTCAAATCTATAATTATGATGGACCTGGTTTTCAAGATGAGATCATGTTATCTTCTGAATATAAGAATATGTTACCTATTATTCAGAGTTATATACCTCACTATTCTTTTTTTGGCATTGTGTTAGGTCATGAAGAGAATTATCATGTTGTTCATAGTCACTATACAGGTATGCTACAACATAATGGTTTTTCATGGGAAGTCGGACCTTATCATTTTGTTGAAGATGAATTGTCTTGTGAAAGTGTAAATTTCGCTATTAAAGTGTTACTTTTCTTAGAAAAGTTAAGTAATGAAGATAAACATCTTTTTGTTGATTCTATGTTTAAGTTATTTGACACATTAAATCTCTATACTTTTTCTGATTTATCACATATTTCTTATAAACATATTTTAGGTGCAATTAAAGAATTAACTTTATTAGATTCTAAAGTGAGAAAAATGCTTATTGAAGTCTTACATATGTTATGGCTCGAAGCAAAAAAGACAAAACCTGAATAGATAAACCATACAAGATTAACCTTTTTTCATATTTTATAATGAAAGGAGGTTTTTAAATGAAATCATATTCAAAAAATAGTTGTATTGTCATTATTATAGCACTCATATTAGCATTTGTTGCTTTTTTAACCCTTACCAATCTTGGCGAGTTATTTTATGAAGAATTCTTTCCTATTATTGTTATAGCAGTTGGTTTAATAGGGCTAATTAGTATATTTATAGGTTTTGCTATATTAGGTCAAAATGGAATTTATGATGCTTATAACGACTGTAGTCAGCTGGCTACAATTGGTGCAGCACTGCTAACAATCTTGGGATTTTTTCTTACCATTGTGAGTGGAGCATTAGGTATTATTTACTTTATTCTAGTTGCCGCAGCTATTTTTAGTTTAACTCTTATGGTTGGTGGCATATGGTGTTATCTGAATACTTTGCATCACCATAACAACAATTGCTGTTATCGTAACAACATGTAAAAGTTTTTGAAATTTATAGTTTATTTTATAATAATAGTTCCATTATCTAAAAAAAGATAATGGAACTATTTCATATATGATATATGACTTATTTTTTGGGTCTATGATTCTCTTCATCACTTAAAAAGTATAGTAATCACTTGGATCTCTATGACTCTCCCCATATCTCATAATATTTTGTTTTGGAGTCAAGGCTCTAACTTGCCACTTTGTTTTCTAGAATATGTTCTCACCTATTATCTAATTATATTATTTGATGATATTCTCCATTATCTTAAATAGTATTTTATTGGATATAGTGTTAGACCTTTGTAATGAATCAATAATATTGGCCTCTATTCCAAAATCACAATTGAATTCCTTTTCAAAATCAACACTTTGACCATTGGAAGTCGTAGCAGTTGCATTTGCTGCAATAGTAATGAGACGCTTCAATTTTGATTCCTTCTTTTCCTATATCACCATCTTTCATATGAATAGTCAGATATTATAATAAAAGGAACTCTCGTTTGTAGTCATAGATTTATTTTCAGTAATAGGATGATTAATAGATAAGAGAAGAAGGGATTCTATAAAGCAACAAAAAATACAACATACGATAATGTAATTATTTTACCAAACATTGAAAAAAGATCTTATCAATGTTACACATTATATACATCGAAAACAAGCTTAACAAGAAATATATTATAATCCCCAAAGAATGTACATTGCTTTAAACATTCAAATACCTTTACAATTTGAAAGAATTTGTAGTTCTACAAAGTAGCTTCACTTTATGTTTGTTTTTAAAGCAAATTCACAATTATATTTACACAATATTGTGTATGTATAATTGAAAATTCATCTCCTGATTCATCATGCTTCATAATCACTTGTGTATCTTTAAGGCGTATAAAAGTTTCTTCAATAAGAAGATTATAAGCCAAAACAGACACTACACCCATAAAGCAAACACTAAAAAAAACTGTACATCTGATTAAATTTTTCTTATTTATATATTTCCTCCCAAATTCTTGACTTTAGCCACAAAATATTTAGATTATTTCTGAATAATAAAAGTTAACTATGAGATAAATTTAATATTTCAAACAATAGCTTATTATCTATTTATTGTTAAATCATTCCATACATATATAAATTATAGCTTTAAAAAAAATAAAAAGTTACTCCAATATATTGCTCGACAAAATTTAACATTTAGAAATATAATAAATCTGTTTATAGAATAGTTAAAACAATCATCATTAACACCACTAAAATTCTATTTTGTCAAAATAAAAAGCTCTAAAGAAATATCTTTAAAGCTCATTTATATCTTGGTGCCTTTATGGCTAATTAACTCGAACTGAACAGATTAAATATATAATAATTATGGTAATACACGTTGAAAGACTTTGGCAATTATCATTATTTAATTTGTTTTAACTACATATACAGTATACAAAATATTTCAACATTTGTCTAGTCGAGTTTGACTTTATTTTGAAGTTATTTATGAATATATTCTACTTTAACAACTATCTTTGCATGAACATCCACAATGATTCTAGCAATATGATTATTAACAAAACTCCCTCTCTCTAAGTCTGTCATTTGTTCCCATCTTATAAAGTCTATAAGTTTATCAGTTTTTATCTTCGCCATTTGTTCTTTCTTATCAAACTCCAATCTATAAAGTGATGTTAAATAAACATTTAGATCCATTTTATTATTTATATACTTATTATGTATATCTTGAATTTTTCTATTGATACTATGATACTTCCTAAGTGCCTTATTTGTATTATTCTTTATCTCTTTAAGGCTAACCTCTGAAGATATAGCATATAAACTTTGTTCAATAATATAATCCTGGTTAATTCTCATTTTGCACTTTGGGCATACATAATAAAAATATTGCTTATTTCCTTTTTTTGTACTACTCAAATCAAGTATTTCACCACATACACATTTGATTTTATTTCTAAAATAGTACCTACTATCATAATTATCTGCTCTATGCCTTTTTGAAATCATTTTTTGTATTTCTTCAGCATCTTCCTCATTATAAATTTTAGGACATATATTGGTATAAGTTTTTCCCTTGTAATGGAACAAACCATAATACCATTCTCTCTTCAGCATTTTTCTTATTTGCAATGATGACATTGTAATATCATATTCTTTTAATAAATACCTTTCAATCTCTTTTATTGTCATTCCACTTTTCATTTGAACTACAATATCATACAATATTTTCTTTTCCTTTTCATTTACACTTAATATGAGATCTTCATTTTTATTATAACCAAATGGTTTAGAAGCATATGGCCACTTTCCTTGTCGGACCATTTCTTCTAAACCATCATTAGTTCTTTCTATAATCGTCTCACGTTCCCACTGTGCAATAATTGCTAATATTCCAACAAACAAACGTCCATTAGCTGAATTGATATCTATGTTATCCATAACTGCAACTAAATTACATTTATGATCAATCAACATTTCAATCATATTGTATATGTCAATGACTGATCTACTTAACCGATCCAGTTTATAAATATAAATTGCATCTACTTTATCTTCTTTAACATCTTTAATTAATCTCTTTACTTCAGGTCGATTAAGATTTTTAGCACTTATTCCCTCATCAATATAATAATTAACTTCCTCAACCTCGACATCAAACAATGATAGATAAGCATCTATTTTACTTTTTTGAGCATCTATCCCATATCCATACAATGCTTGCTCTCGACTTGATACTCTACAATAAACTGCTATTCTTAATTTTTTACTACAATCATCTAATCCTATATTGTTACTTATTTTCCTCATTTTTCCTCCTACCGATAATTGCCTCTAACATTATAGAAAAATATTAGAATGTCTGTAGGAGTTATTTCAGAAAATAAAAAAATGCCTCAAGCATACACTTGAGACACCTTTCATCTTTCAACAAACATATAATATCATAACTTCATTAATAAAGCAAGTTTTAACAAGACAATAACCTCTGCAATGTTATTTCATAATAATCTGAATTTTTTTCAATACCAATATAGTTACGTTCCAATTCTTTTGATGCAACTGCAGTAGTACCAGATCCAAGAAAACAATCAAATACCACATCACCAGGAGCACTTGAATTTTGGATCAGTGTTTTAATGATATCTATTGGTTTAATAGTAGGATGCCCATACAATTTCTTATCTTTCACATTTGTGGGAGTAATCCAGTACGTTTTACCAGTCTGATATGTTGTATGAAGTGAAATACCCTTTCTAAAATATAAGCAGTATTCTTTATCATTCATATAATTCCTACCACAAGTAGGTATTGGGTTAGTTTTAATCCATGTAAGTATTTCAAAAGAACATTTATGAATACCTACAAAATAGTCCAAGTATGGTAAAATTTGTTTCTTATTACACCATATGTATATATTTGGTTTTTTCATAATTCTCATGAATTCATCAAGAATATCTAACTTGATACCATTTGCAACATCCGAATCTTGTAATTCATTAGTTAATTTTAACATCTGTTTTGAAATTCTGCCATTACCACTACTACCTTTACTAATTAAATATGGTGGATCAGTAACAATAAGATCTATTGATTTAGAATCTATTTTTTTAATAACTTCATAGGCATCACCTAAGATTATTGAATTTAATTTAACTTCTTTAATCACCCTCTTATATTTTTTATTTTGAATAGCTATCTGTAAGATATTATATCAAACATAAATTTAAATATAAGACTTGAATTAAAAAAAATGATGCTATTTCATTTTTAATCTACACTAAATTATTCTCTAAAAATTCTACTTTAGTTATCAGTTTTCTTCTATAAACAAAATATTGTTTTTAAATAAAACTTCTATTGAATTCTTCCCCAATGTTTTGAGTATTTTAGAATAGCTAATATCATTGGATATTTTCCAGTTTACCTTACATTTTCTTGCAATACCAATCATGCTTTATTATATTCAATAAATAATGTACCAGTCACTGGTACATATTAATTCATAGATAAGTTTTGAGTTATAAAAACTTCTTCGCCAACTCTTTTTGATTGGACAACATATTTTAACAAACGTATGTCCTGATCATAATTTTTATACAATTCTCTTATTGCATCACAATTATCATAAGTAAGTAATATTTTTTTACTTTTCATATTCTTTTTAAAATATTTTGCTAATTTGACATGATCTTGATGTGTATAAAAATTAGTATATAATTCTTTTCCCTTTTGATAATATGGAGGATCAATAAAATAGAATTGATTGTGCCTTCTTTTCACAATATTTATAAAATCTAGAGCATCCAAATTGTATAATTCTATATATTGACGATAAAATGCAATTTTAGAAACAAGTTTAATCAAATTAGCTTTGTTAAACCTACAATCTATTTTGCAATTACCATCTTGGTTCTTCCCACCAATCATACCTGCTTTTAAAATTCCAGATCTATTCGTTCTATTTAGAAAAAATGTAGAAAAACCTAGGGTAAGCAAATCCAAATTTTCTTTATGTTTTTGTAACTCTTTTTGGACATACCAAGTATCTACAGAAATATCTGTATTCTTTATAAGTTCTATAAATTCTTCAGTGTGATTTAATATAGAATACCAAACTGCATAAATTGATCTATCATAATCATTTATAATAACTCTGCCCACTTTTCCTTCAAAAAGTAATCGCATAGCAATTCCAGCTCCACCAGCATACGGTTCAATATATGTACATCCAATTAACTTGTTTTTTATCAATAAGTCTTCCACAAATGAATAGACCTGGCCTTTTCCCCCAGGATATCTGAGGGGAGAATAACTCTTCATATAATCACCTCTTTTAAGCATTGTAACATTTATTGCTTCTTTTGGCCATAATTAATTAGTCATTATTGAAATTAATTGCAGATTTATTAAAGTTATAGTATCATATTCTAACAATTTTTCATCACTCAATGTTTTTGTAAATCCATGTACAACTTCATTCAATCCATCAACAAAAGAATCATATTTTTCAACAGAATTCATATTAATTTTGTTTAGTGCTTTTATTAGATCATTGATTTCCTTTTTCTTATTTTTATCTTTAATCTTTTTAGCAATAAGATATATCCCATACAACTTGTTACCAGTGACTAATGATGTTGTTTTTGATGTTGAATTAAAACAATTATATTCCTTTTCTTGAACTGCATTAAACTTATCTCTATTTGAGACAACAGTTATAAACATAGTGAACTCTTTAATTGCACACTCAAGTATTATTCGATAATAAATAGGAGATGAATCATAAAGAAATCTATTTTGCATAATAGAAGTTGAATCAACTGAATAACTATTTAAACTTTTTATATAATAATTTAGACATGCATTATTTATTTTAATTCCTTTAGAACTCCAATTAAATAAATGGACAATAGAAGATTTATAGCTATTTCTTTTCTTTTTTGTTTCACCTTCATTTGGTACATCATCACTAGTATGCTTATCATCTGGTTTTTCAGTACCTCCTTTACTATTAACTCCTTCATCGTTATCTCCCAAATCTAATTTAAGTTGTTCTTTCTGGTTATTACTTATCGGTTCTAAATCAGAAAAAAATCGTTTGATATCTTCAGTATAATATACATTATTAACATTACCATTAGGATCATATTTGTAAAACATTTCAAACAGTTCTGTTAACTTATTAATTATTTGATCATTATTCAAATCATATTCATCTTTACTTCTCAAACCAAATTTGTCCTCATAAATGCATTTTTTAAACAGAATTCTATGAATAGTAGAAATATTTTTAATATGTTCTCTAACAAATGCATGTTGTGGCAAGTTAGAATTCTTAAAAAATCGGATTACATTATATCCTAATGATGTTTCTTGTCCTCGTATCTCTTTCATTCTCTGTTTCCCAGCAGAATTCCATCGAACAACTCCTTTACCATCTTGTTCTCCTTGATGTCTGCTTTCAACATGATCATAGGCTTCTTCTAGGTCTTCATATACACTACAATATAATGTACTTATTTTTTTAATCATTTCGGTATCTTGTAACGAAATTTTATATTTTTCAATAAGATCTGGGTACTTATCAATTAGCAATAATGAAATACGTCTATTTCCATCTAAGACTATATTTTTATCATTATCTTTATAAATAATCAACGATTCTCTTACTTCACCTATCCTAATAATTTCACTTAAAAGATTTTTCATTTTCTTTTCACCAGGAGTAATTTCAAATAAAGTAATAATACATTCTTTTTCATCAGCCAATTCATATTCATATCTTGCATTGTCATACCACATAGTCAGTTCTTTAAAATCCATTTTTTTTAGAGTCATTCCCATATATACTTTCTCCCCTTTACTACTTAAGTATAACATGTAATATTATGTAATAAAATATCTATAAGTATATTAATAAACAAATTCTAGTGATATATAGTATAAAATATATTTATATGGTTAGCGTTTTTATTGAGTCCATATGGTGGGTTATCTCAGTTAATATATAATAAGGATATAAATTATATAGTAGTTTACGGTAATTATTTTTCTTAATCTCTTGGAAAGTATTGATATACATAGATTTTGCTATGGTTTTAAGTATCGTAGTAGTGAGATAGCCAAGCCATAGTCAAACCATATTAAAAACCATACCTTAATTAGCCATATTTCCAAGTAATTTTATTTGTTGATCAGCATTAAAATCATAATAAATATCTTCTAATGGATGAGATATAATATCACTATACCTAGTAATCAAAACATTCATTTCTTTATGATTATCTGAGAGTGTTATTTTCTCTTTTAAAACATTATATTGACTATTGGTTTGTGCAACATATAAAACACGATAACTTATAATTGGTAATCCCCACATTTTTCCATAATCATTGTTTGAAAATGAAAAAAAGTAATTGATCATTTTGCTAGAAATACGCTCCATACTTGCATAGCTTCTTTCAAGTTCTACAAAAACAATAACACATCCTGGAGATCCATTTTTTTGCCTAAACAACAAAGCTGCATCAGGCATGTTACCAACCGATTCCAAATAAGATTCCTTTTCATTTAATATCTGAAAAAGTTCAAAATTACTATTTCCATTTTTATAACCTAATTGAATTGTATCACATACAGTTGTTAATTGGACTTGATGATACATTCTATATGGAGAAGCATTTTTAAGAATACTATTATAATCATGAACGATGACATCTGCTCCATCGAGTAATCTTTGAGCCATTACACCCAAGCCAATAATTTTATATGCTTTCATATTGGTTGATGAATATTCTGGTGGTATAAATGTTTTCTTCTCAAACAAATATCTATGATGAATAAGCTGATTAATTCTATCTGTAACAGTTCTTGGTTTACAATCAGTTTTATAAAATTTGTAGATATAATACATATCCACAAAACCATGTTTATTGATTCTTTGAAATAGTTCCATATCTCTAGAGTCTATCTTAGGATAATTTCTATTACCCATGTAAACCACCTACTATAAAAGTAATTGTTAATATAGTTATAAGAGCATATACAAAACTGATCATTGAATTAATCTGATAATACCAACTATGATTATGATATGTTTCTTTAGATTGATTTTCTTGTTGATTATTTCTATCTGATTTTTCATCTCTTATACAGTATTTATATGTAATCCAAGCAAACACAGCTATTATTACCAAAATTAGAAGTCCCTTATTTTTAAAGTTTATAAACATATCCATAACATATGATACTGTATCGCCAATGATTACTAAGTATGTATTCTTTCCACCAGTAAAGCAAAAAGATATATACATTGCAAAATTATAATATCCTACTAATCCTAAAATTGAAAAATATAAAATAAATGGTCTTCTATATTTATAAGGAATAAGATTGATCAACTGATATCTCATTCCTTTTAAGATGTATTTTATTCGTCCCATGTTGTTTCTTCTCCTTTAATTTCTATTTTTGTTTTTTCGCCATCCTGAACGCTTAAAAGAGCATCACCCTCTGTTAAAAGTTCGTTCTCGATTTCTTCAATATGTTTTTTTCTGCCATGTCCTTTAAATACAATTTTTTCTGCTTCAGCTTTTGACATAAAATCTCTAGCCATTAATTCTTTTGCAAACTTTCTATTTTTATCTAAGTTCTTTTGTACTTCAGACGGATTAGTATAATCCACTAATTTCCCATTAGTATAGCGATATGGTGGTTTAGCCTTAATAAGAATACTTCTCTCTTTTCCTTGTTCTTCCATTGATAAATAGCCTACCATTGATGGTAATTGCATAAGATCGTTTTTACTGACATCCTGAGATGGTATTCTTCTTTGTAATTCCATTGCAGCTCTTGCTTTTTGTTTAAATGATATGATTGTATTTATATTACCAATTAGCTGTTCTGAGTAGTCAGGAGAGAATTGTTCAAGGAGTTGTGTAATAAGAGTTAATGATAAACCTGACTTTCTTAATTCTGCTACTACTTTTGGAAAAATAGGCATCTGTATCTTATGACTTTCATCAACAAGCAATAGATGCAACTTTGAAAAGTCAGGTCTTTTCTTAGCTTCTAAATAATATTGTGTGGTTAAATATCCACAGATAACCTTAATATCAAAATCACTCATAGACTTTAAGTTAAGCAATATAATATATCCCTCATCCATCCATTTTCTAATATCTTTTAATGCATCATACTGACTTGTCAAAGAAAACATGAGTTTCTTTTTTTCTGAATTTTTAAAAGATGCTAAACGATTTAATATCGGATCAGCAATTGACTGATTAAATTTAGTGTTCTTTAAAAAGTTAATTTCATCTTCAGCATAGATATTTCTAGAAATCTTATTTAACAGACGATCTCTAAAAGTTGAATCTCCTGAATTAAAGATCTTTTCAATATCAAAAACAGAATGCTCTTCATCGTCTAGCAATAATGACTTGATCGCTGAGGTAAGCATTCTGTCTACCTGGATAGTATTCAGATCTCCATATAATGATTTAAAGAAATCTAATGTTTCTGTAGAATCAGTTGAAGGATTTAATAACGCCATTGGAAAAATATAATCATCTGCTGAAAGATCTACATATCTAACTTTTTTTAAGAGTTCATCAACATCATAACCATCATCCTTTAATTTTAAAATCTTATCAATAACTCCTAAGGCTGATGTTTCAAGAGGATCTATAAATGTAAACCCTATATTATCCTTTCCAGTTACCTGATCATAAAGTATCTGATCTATCCATTCTTCTATTTCAGCAGATTTTCCTGATCCAGTTGTTCCAGTAACCAAAGCATGTTTACGAATATGATCAATATCAATATACGTTTTCCTTTCATTTTGTATAGGGTGATACAATGTTCCAGTATAGATACCAGTTGCAAATTCATTATCTTTAAGTGTAACTTGACCTGGGAGCAAATGATGAATCCTATTTAATGTAAGATCATCTTTTTTATTTAAAGTCGGTATCTGTATAAAATTCATTGCTTCACTGCCAGTAAGTTTAATTGGTCTTATGTCATATTTATATTTTGTCCATAACTGTTCTGATGAAGCAGTCAGTGATGATATACTATCTGAAATATTTTTAACTTTTGTTCTAGAGTATTTTGTATGTCCTGATACATGGATCATAAGTTCAATTAAAACATCTGTAGCCATTCTACTCATAAAAACATTGTTTTTATTGCTCATGGATGCTTTAACAACTTTAAAACTAATATCCATTCGTGTTCTTGGTTGCATCATTCCCAAAATATTCATAAAAATAGAATCATTACAATATGTTGCCAGTCTGGGCTTATCTCCAAATTTATGATTATCATTTAAATAGAGAGTATTAACAGTATCATGTGATTGCAGCTTTTCTTTAGCAACAAAAATATCAGCTTGTTCACCTAGCAAAACATGAAGAGCATTTATAATAACTTCGTGATTTAAATTATCTTCTATATCAATATAAAAATTAAGTTTATCATCTTCAGTACAATCAATGATATAATGCATTTGAAAATTTTGGATTATACTTTTCCAAGAAAATTTATTCTTAACAGATGCAATTGTCTTAAAGAACATATTCATTTTCTCCTGATTAAATTGATATGACTTTCTTGGTAATATCTGATATAACATTCCTTCTACCTCCTATATATCTTAATCATAATAGATTTTGTCTTCTTCATTACAAGTATCTTTCTTCTTTCTTTTTCTAAATATGTTATACATAATTATCTCCTTTTATTTTTACTTTTGATATAATAAAAGACTACAAAAAGTAGCCTATAGTATTTAAATATGATATAATTATTGTCGAAGATAGTGATCTGTTGATTATGCGTTCACCGATTCCTCCCTGACTTGACAGTTAGGAGGTGATACTTTTGACTGAATACATTTTGATATTACTTATTCTCAAAGAGATAAAGGAAATCATAATTCAAATAAAAAAGTAGTCATCCTTCCGATAACTGACAATTAGCGAAGGATGACTAAACCAAATCAATAGCATTGCTATCTTCACCTTTTATTATACCGTTTTTTATGCATTTTGCAAGAAGAATATATCTATAATAAAATGTACCAGTCACTGGTACATTTTATTGTCCTCTTACTTTCATAATCAAATGCATAGTGGCTATCTGATCTTTTGAGTTATATGAAAAACCACCCATTTTTCCATTAAGTTGCACTGATAAGGAACCATTAGGAGATATTGATAACCCACTATTATAATCGTTCATAAGATTATAGTTATTGAAGGCAAGATATATCTTTTTTGTATTAAATGGCATTCTCTTAAAATCATTGTTCATTTCAGCAAAATCAAATCCATTATACAAATTAATATTTAACTTACTTATATCTATTGTTCCTATACAGTTATTTTGAAGAGTTAATGCATTGATCTTTAGATCTACTTTTCCTGGAATTTGATAAATATCTAAAGATTCTGGAACTGTAACATCCAATATGATAGGAACCCATTGTGCATATAAAGTTATATTTTCAGTTCCCATAATTGATGAACTATTGACCAAAACACCTCCATTTATTGCAGTGAACCACCCATTGAATATATATCCTTCCTTTGTGGGGACTGGTAGGGCTCCATAATTTTGACCATATTTAACTGTTTTATCTGGAGATGAAACCGATCCACCATTTGGATTAAAGTGTATTGTATAGGTATTTACTTGCCAATTTGCAATATAGTTCTTATTACCTATGCTACCATTTGAAATAGTAACATTTGTTTGAGCAATGTTGCTATTACTTCCAGTCCATCCTAAAAATGTATGTCCTACTTTTGTAGGATTTTTTAATGTAAATGTGGGACTTGTAATATTATAACTAGATGGATTATTGCTAACTGTTCCACCATCAAGCTCATAAGATATGCTATATGCTGTAGGAGTCCATGTAGCAACTATTGTCTTGTTTGATGTTATATTGTTATATGACTGACTCCATCCTGAAAATGTATATCCTTGTCGAATAGGGGAGGTAGGGGGAGTAGCATTATTATTATAAGGGACATTTTGTGTTTTTAAGATATTGCCCATCCCATCCTCAAAAGTAACTGTATAATTATTAATTTTAAATGTTGGTCGAACCGTTAAAGCACTACTAGTCATTCCTACCTCGATTTGATACCAACCATCCTTTGATGATATTGATGATGAACCAACTGTACTTCTTAATGCACCATTAAAATAATAATATGCTCGTTGTGTTTCTGAAATTGTCCATCCAGTAAAAGTATATCCAGTTTTTGACACCTTTGGAAGTCGAACATATGGTGTAGTTGCAGTAACATCAACTGAATTAAATGTAAGAGATGATTTCGTATTACTGCTCCAATTTCCACCAACACTTCCACCCAAACTATACCAATTTTTATTAACTTTTTTATCTGCATCATACCATATTAATTGTGTTCCAGTTACTGGAGCAATAGAATTATATACTGTTCCTCTTACATCCTCCTCACAATAATAGCGAACGCTTGGATTTTCAGTTATATTAACACCACTAAGATCTATGTTTAATGATTTTGTTAATGATCCTGATGAATTTGCAAGTATAACTTTAAATCGTTCTTCTAATGTCACTAATGCATACGAGTTCTTAAATGAATGACAAAAAATAAGAACTAGGACAATTGCCACAATACTTATTTTTTTAGATTTCATTATTTAAAACCTACAGTCATTATAATTTCAAATGGTTGATCAGCAACGATTTCAGTGGTAGCATTTGAATGTCCAGTAAAAGAAAGGGTCTCATCACATTCTGGATCTACTTCTATAACTTCTTTATAATCTGTCATCATATCATGATTTCTAAAGACAAGTGAGGCTTTCTTTGAGTTCATAGGTAACTTTGAGAAGTCTGATATATCTTCAACTTTCGTATAATCATTGACTGCTAAAGCTGAAATGTTTTTAATCTGGATAACTCCAACTTTAGAATTATTTGTGATTTTCATATTATCAATATCTGCTTCATTAGAATTTGCTTTTACATACATAGAAATACTTTCAGGAACAGTATAGTCTAACACCGTTGCTTCAACATATAAATTAACTGGAACACTTTTTTCTTGTTCACTTGCTACTGATACTCCTGATAACATTAATACAGATGTTAATAAAATAATATTTTTATTCATTTTTTATTCCACAATCAATTTTATCTCAGCATAATGATATCCCATTAACTTTTGATTTAAATCATAGGACTCAATTTTTACTTTAATAAAATAATTTCCTTTCTCTAAATTTTTATTTAATTGATCTGTTTGAATAGTTCTATTGTATTCAACTAATTGGCTATCATAAACAATATCTTCATTGTATTCAAAAACATATCTTAAATATCTGTTCTTATTCAGATTTTTGATACCCATATTTAGCATATTTTTACCATCACATGATATTGCTGATGAAATAATTATCCTCATGTCTGTTGAACTTCTTTTTTGAATAATCTCCGTTGTTTGATCTTTTCCAGTATTATTAATTTTAAGACTTTTTCTTTCATCTATAGATGAAAAAAGTGCTATCACAGTAGTAATGCTTAATAACATAATGATAATAATTATAAAAATGGGAAACCGTCTTTTTAGGACAATGTATTCATTATTGTTTACTGGTATATATCCTTTTTTGTAGCCTAATACAACTTTATGATATTTATAAAAGATATCATCACAGACAATGATATCTTTTTCTTTATCTTTTGTTTTCTTTAAAGTTGTTTGTCCTATCACTTGATGATTCTTATCAGGTCTTTTTATATAAGGTATCCCATGAAAATATTTTATATCTGTTTGATCTTTTTGATAATCAATATATTTTATCAACTTTTTCTCTCCTATCTTTTTTAAATATTTTATTCTAAATAAATAAAGCCAGCAATTTTTCTTCCCCTAGTTATCAGGTTCTTTCTATACTGATTAAAATTATGTGTTGAAACTCTTATATGTTTCAATGCCTCTTCATCACTTGCATAGATACCAACTCCATCAGGTGGCATATAACCAGTCCAGTTAACATTTCCTTCAGAAACTGTAATATTTTCTCCATCCCATGCCTCTATAAATGCAACATGTCCAAAAGTTGTACCAGTTATAACCATAACACTATTTCTAGAGGGGGTAGAGCCCACTTTAAACCCCATACTTTTAGCTAAATCATACCAATGTTTGGCATCCCTAGTAGGCAATTTAACCCCAAACAATTGATTTGATCGTGACCAGGCAAACCAGGTACACTGACCATTAAACTTGGGCCACAAGGGGTTATTTTGCTTATATGAGGGGTGATTTATATCAATGTTGGTTGTATCATTTGCACCAGTTATATCGCTACCTGAAGGTGTGTCTCTCGTTTTGTTATTAACAAAAGCCATTGGAAAAAGAAGAATAACAAGAAGAGAAAAAATAAAAGGAAGAATAAATAATTTCTTTATAATCTTCAATTTGATTTTTCCTCTAATCCAATAGTGATTCCATAAAATCATCCATATCTTTTACTTTTTCCTCTTCTACTTCTTTCTCTTTAATTACCTCCATATCTTTAAACTCATCTTCGTCTTGATCTTCTTTAGTAATTTTCAAATCATCTAAAATATCTTTTTCTTGAGAACCAGTATCTTTAAATTCATCATCCTGATTATTCAGTGAACCACGTCCCTGATCATGAGGTTGAAGTTTTTCTTTTTGATCAGAATTACGATCATTATTCAGAAGCGAATCTTCCTCAGAAAGATCACTCTCTTCCAACTCAATACGATCATCATTTTTTGATTTTTCTAAGGAATCATTAACACCTATATCTTCATCTATTTGATGCTCCTCATCAAATTCAGCTTCATCTTCTAATTCATTTTCTCCAAATTCAATATCATCATTTTTAAAATCAATAGCACTCTCTTGATCATCTGATTCAATATCTATATTATCATCCACTTCTGCTAGAGATTGAACAGTCTCTTCTGATTCATGAGTAGTGTCTTCTAATTCTTGATCAATATCTTCTTGAATCTCTTTTTCTGTGGAATCAGGATCTAGAGGTTCATCATTTTCAGTAGAATTTAGATTGTTATCTTTAGGTTCTGTACCATCATTTTTTAATGGTTTTTCTAAAGCGTCATTATCGTTATTCGTTAGATCAATATCATTGTCATTTTCACTTTCTGAAAGATCATCATTATCTTTTGCCATTTTTGATAATGCTTTTTGTACCGATCCATTGTTTGAAGTATCATCAGATGGATCTGTATCCGTATCATCATGATTTTTAAATTGACTCCACATATCACCTGGTGTGATATTTCCACCAATAATTCCTTTGGCAAGATTAATAACTCCATCATTACCATCAATATCAAAAGTTGACATAATCTTTTGCCAAATTTGTGGTGCATGTGTTACAAGAAAATATATTGCCAAGCACAATACGACATCAAACGGAAGGATAAGTAGAAGTGATGCTTTTTGAGCTGATATACCATTTATTAATAAAACAATAAATGATAAAAACATGTTAAAGACAAGATTGGATAATATAAAAGCTATCATCCACTGCATTCTTCCCATAAACCAATTAAACCCTAACTTTCTATCTTTTTTAAAGAGCATAAAAACCAGTGCATAAACAGACGTTGCTATTGTAATTTCTTTCAAAAAGCCTATGGCCAATAACAAAAGTGAAGATGCACCAATCAAAAATCCCATTAAAATTCTATGAATAAGAAAAATGACTGATATTCCTAATATCGCAAGAACTCGGCCACTACTATAGCCAATTTGATCATTACCTAAAATCTTACGCTCTTGATAAGAACGTCTTTGGCTTGGTTCGTTGAGTAATTTTTCAACACGTTCTTTCCCAGTGACAGTCCTCTTTGTTCCATCACTTATTGGAACATTTTCAATATCATCAACTTGTTCTGCAGTTGTGACTCCGAAATGTCGAAGTACAAATCCTTGCTTTTGCATAATATCAAAAATCTGACTTTTCACATTTATTTCAAGAGGCAAATCACTGTCATACTGATCCTCAAGTAAATTAAAATTCTGAACAACTGATTCAGTGGCCATAACTTCCACCTGAGAAATAATGCCTCTTCCATATTGAGCAATAAACACGATCACCATACATGATACAACAACTTGTGCAGTTATCGTTATAAGTGTGCTGATAGTAAAATGCTTGTTCCATTGTGACATGAGTTTCATGGCAACTGATAAGGCTCCAAACATAAACAGTATCTTCATAAACCAGGAGTTGGGATTGCCCCAATTAAATATAGCTTTATCGAATATGTCAAAAACCCCCTGAATGATTGTTTTCCAGAAACTACCTGAAGCAACATTATAAAGTATAAGAACAATCAAACTTATAGCTTGGCCAATCATTTCAATAAGGCTTATAACAATATTAACAATATGCATAATAATTGTATCAGGGTCTAATAAACTCAAATTATATGATAAAGCAGTCACACTTGAATTTGAAAAATTCTTAACATAATCTTGCTTTAACTCTTTTTCTGATATCTTACTATCAATTGACATGATAGCTCCAGTATAAAAAGGAGCAGTTGACAAATTAGCTGCTCTATCCTTGACACACTGATCACGCAATTCCTGAGTCGCATATGAATCACATCCAGTAGTATCTTCTTTATTCTCATCAGTTTCCTCTTTTTCAGTGTTATTATTCTCTTCAGTATTAGGTGGTTTCTGGTGTTCAGCATACGTTGGAACAATAGCAACTTTAAAAGAAAATATTAAAGCACATACAACCAAAAATGGTAACAATAAATTCTTTAGTTTATTCATATTGTCTACCTCCTATACTTACCGTTTCATCATCTTTTAAGGTTCTAAATATCTCACTGAAACATCTAGGAATAATAAGCTTTGTCAGACATTTTCTATTATTGTAATCTTGCATTAGGAAAACATATTTTTTATTTTCATCAGCTCCTTCAGCAGTCGTTCTATCAATCAAAGCACTGCGTACAGTTTGATGATTGTTTAGTTTCATTTCATCAAGTACAAACTCAATTTCTTCTGAAGATTTTAAAGAGCCAACAAATATCTCACCAGTATTGTTCAACAATGAAGATGAAATATCAGATAGAGATTGTGTTATGATCAACAAATGAGTTTGCCATGATCTCACTTGTCGCGCACAGTTATCAATAATCACTTCTCCACCTGGTGTATCTTTGATTCGTTTGTATTCATCTACAATTAAGATATTTTCTTCATTACCGAACTGTTTCATAAAGTTAGTAATGATATTTTGTACTCTTGAAAAGGCAAGTGCAAAAATGGCATTATCCAATCTATTTGGATCATCCCTTGAATCCATATTTTGATCACGAGGAACTGGAGTTTTAATAAATGTAATAAGATTATACTGTTTATTTAGGTTAAAAGAAGAATCATATTTCGTATCTTCAGTAGCATAAAATAATCTGCCAATTTTTGTTCTTCTTAATGTAATAATTTGTCTTGCGATATATTCGTCATATTTTTCAAGTTTCTCAATAAAATAAGTAAATGTTGCTCTTGGTATTATTTTATTTTTGACATCCTTAATCATTTCTGTATGAGCTTGAACAATTGCATTATAATCAACAGATATTCTTAGTCCTAGTGCTCTTACCATTGCATCTACATCCTTATAAACTTGTTCTAATGCATCATCATATTGACTATTTATAAGATAGGCATCAAACATTCCATCCTGACAATCATCAGATCCTATTTTCAAATGTGATGCTCTATCTCCTAATAGCTTTATCTTTTTCTCACGATCTCCTTTTGGATCAATTGTCAATACTCTCATGCCCTTAAAGATCATATTTTGAAATGCTCTATGGTCTGCGAGTTGTGTCTTTCCACCACCAGTCTCACCTGCATAAACAGACACACTCGATGATGTTTTAGTTTGTCCTAACAATGGTTTTGAAATGTTGTAGAAAATAGGAATTTTACCAGGTACTGTATATGACTCAATCATTCCTTCTTCTTCATCACCAATATATAATCCACCTAAATAATTATAATTCACAAAATAGCTAATATCAGTTAATTGTACATACTTTCTGAATATGCTTCGATATGGAAAAAGATTATTTGCCAATGAGAGTTGTTCGCCAAGTTCCTGAGACAATCTAATGTTTACACCACTAAACTTCTCCATTAAAGCATCAGCACGTTTTTCAAGCATCTGAACACTATTTGAACGTATACGTAAAAACATTTGCCATTTTACTTTTACACGTTCAATTGATTCGTCTGCCTCCATACCAGAAGTTGCAACAATCTGAGCCTTAATGGCTTCCTTATCCTTGCGATCAGTTAAACTGATATAACGCTTATGAGCCTTTTTGATGCTCTCTTTCTTACCGGCCATGTCTCTCTTAAAATCCTTGGTATGTTCAAGATCAAATTTAATAAAGACATCAGTAGGATAGGATTCAAGTTGCAATGAATTAATAACATCATTTGCTCTTGTGATATCTTCAAGACGACTTCTTTCGAATTTACTTGCTACTAATGTTTTTGTATAGAGTTCATCAAATTCAGCTTTGTTGGATTGTTTATAGTGATATGTTAATGACATTGGACTTTCTTCCACACAATAATCAATTATCTTTTTTTCAATTGGTATAGCAATATAATTATGTAGTGTTAAAGCGAGATCCTCGCTGACTTTTTGTGCCTGAACACTGCGTGATAATTTTTTAAAGATTTCTTTTTCAGCAGTTTGATATAGTTCAAGTTCTGATTGCGTTAATGGTTTATTACTTTCACCAAACAATTTGATATTTTTTCTTTTTTTAAGATCTTCACGTCCATCACAAAAAACCAGGTAAATATCATATCTGTATTTTATGGCCTTTGATAATATTTCTTTTAATGATAAAATATAATCTTTTGCAAGATCCAGGAATTCAGGCTTGCCATACTTTTTAAAATTATCAGCATATGACTGATAAATCATTTTATTATCAATCGCCTTTGGCCTAATGATAATACTACCTGGCATATTGACATCTGTAATAATGTTTGTCATTGCTTCTAATAATGTTGTTTGCTGAGTTTCTGGAGCAAATAAAGAATTGATGGGTGTGATTTTATAATAGTAATTTGCAACTTCTTTATGATAAATCAAATTATCATAAACATATATTTTACCTACGTGCATTGATATAAATCACTCCTTCCTTTTTAGGAGTTAAAAAATGTTTAACTCCATTATGATCATATACAAATCGATATTTCTTAATACTTGTAAAATACAATTCCTGAAGTCTATTCTTACCAGTTTCCTGGTTAATTTCATTAATGTATGTGATACTTCCCAATATTCCAATAATTGCTATTGCTAAAGCTATATAGAACCCTATTTCTCCCATTAGGAAAGAAAGAGGTAATCCTATAACAATAACGACTGTTGCAATACCTAGCACTGCTGAAAAGAAAGTTAGCCATCCATCCATTTCAATTCCCAAGTAGGGGATGACTAACTTCTGTTTATAATCTTCAGCAATAGAATAATTATATCCTTTCATTTTCAATACACCTCTACAGTCCCAAGCCAAGTGTTTCTCTTAGGAATCTAACAATGAGATCCCAAAAGAACATAATTGGACCTTTTAAGAAATTAACAATAGTCATCGGTTCATTAGCAATAACAAGAGCATAAACAACAAGCCCAATAAAGCCAACAACAATTTCATCTATAACACTTGACCATTTTCCAGTTCTTTTAAAAGAAGCAACACCACTTTTAAATAGCATAATTCCTCCACCAACTACTCCCAAAGTTGCAATTACTTGATAACTAAATATTCCTAAAGATGTTGTAAAAAAGTTCATTTAAAATACCTCCATATTTTTAATTTTATTTTTTTCTTTATCAATAACAAAATAATAGTTTCGCTTTGATGTATAGATATCCTTGTAATTAGTATTAATTTGAGCTGTTACATAAATATTCTCATCATCAGAAGAGCAATCATTCATATGATCTAATGCTAGTTTTGTATTGAGATCAAGAGCATCAATAATTGATGGATCAGTTGTTAATAATCTTGCTTGTACAATATCTTCATTATATGTTTTCAAAAATAATGTTATTGTATTCTCAATTTCTTTTTTCTGATCTTCATCAAGTGTTTGAGTTGTTGTATGTGCTTCAAATTTAAATGAATCCAATATTTCCTTATCCTCAACAATTTTTCTTTCATGAGATACATTACTGATTGGTCGAATGACAAGATAAGAATCATTAATTTTAGCAACGTCGATTTTACAATAAATCTTCTCTGTAGATGCTTCTTTTTCTTTCATCTTCGTCTTATAGTCAGCACTTACATAATAATGTAAAACATTATCTTTTTTCTCATCACTTTCGACTTTATAAATTTCACACGATGTGATCTCACCACTTTCAAGATTTTGATTGAAATCATTTGATATATCTGTTTGTGATGTGTATAGCTTTAAAAATTCATTTGTCTCATCAGTCTTTGGATATACATAATAATTTTTTATATATTGAGTGATAAATGATTGATTTTCTATTTCCTCATGAGGTGTTTTTTTCTCAACTTGAAAGAGACTTTTATAACCTCCAATTAAAGCTAGTCCAATAACAGAATAAATAAGAATATTTTTTATTTTTCGCTTACAATTAAGTTTTCTTAACTGCCTTTGAAATTGAAATTCCAATTCTTCTTCAGATAATTCTTCAGTTTCATCATTTTCATGTTTTGATTCCATTTCAACTTTATGTATTTTTTTGAATAGCATTAATCTGCTCCTTTCCAATTTTTTCAACTGCATTAATAAATGTATTCATGATATATTCCTTATCATCATTGCTCATTTTTGAGATTTCAAGATTATTCCCAAAGCGTCTGTAGATCTCTGGAAATAAAATTGACAATCTTTTTCTTTCAGTTCTAAAAACTGAAAAGATAGCAACATGCATCAATCGAGGATGCATATTAGCTATCTTTTTAAGTTTCCTAATATAATTTAGTATTTCATCCTGGTAATCTTCCAGATTGTTTTCATATACTAATGTAAATATCATTTTATAATATTCCTCCACTCTATGCCTCCTAACTCAATCTAACTTCAATTCCACACCAATATATAGATTGTTACTATCTCTTATGGGATAACACCCTCCTGAATAGCCATCTTTCTTAGCATCATATAATTTACTTGTACAAAGAGTCATTGCACTATCCATGTCATATCCCTGACTAAACAAAAATTTCTGATTTGGAGGTTTAATTGTATTTAATGGTGATTGACTTGTGTGTGTTTTTGCATCATTGGAATTTTTTGATGAATTTGTAGAATTGCTATTATTTTTTGAATTGTTTTCAGCTTTACTTTTGTTCTTTTTAATTTCTTCCTTTACAGTAAACTTTAAGATTGCTTTTTCAGTGTTGTTATGACTATCGGTAACTGTATAAACTATTTGATGTGTTCCAATAGATTTATAATCTGAAGGAACTTCTATTTTAGGCTCTATTTTTCCTTCTACTGGGTCATATGACTCTTTTATATAGGATTTGAAATCTATATCTTTAAAACCTTTTATAACAGATGCACTTTCTGTTTTTAGTTTGATAATAGGCTTAATACTGTCTACTACATTAAGAACAAGAATAAACTCTCTTTGATTTCCACTAGCATCAATTGCTACATATACGTATGTATGTTCACCAACTTTAGACGTATCGATTTTTGGATAAATAATATCTTGAGCATTTGTTTCTTTGATAAATGATATGGGTTCTAATTGAGTATTTACCTCATATTTATTTTGTGGTTCTTTAAATACAAGATGAATCTTATTATATGCTTCCTGGTATTCCATATACTTATATAAAACAACACCCATTATAGCTATAATAATTAGACATACAGCTATAAAGATAAGTTGCTTTTGCTTTCTATTCATATACCAAAATGTACCAGTCACTGGTACATCCTAATCATAAAAGTTAGGATCACCAGGCTGATCATCAATACAATGTCTAAAATATTTTATAGCAACTTCATCATTAGGATAGTCAAGTGATTCACTGTACTGTCTGTTGTTTAGATAGACAAAGTAGCTCATATCTCCCCAACAGTCCTTACAACGTTTTAAAACATACCCTTGATATTCATCAACAATTCTTGGTGCCTTTTCTATAACTTCTTCAAGTGCATCTAAAAATTCAAGAGTTGTAAACTTTCCAAGACCTATTTTTTGTTCAGCTAAATTAATCATTTCATTACCAAAGTTATCATAAATAAGATGCCAATATTCCTTATATATTGTATCTGAATCCTCTTCAGAAGTTTCTTCATCACGATTCAGCACATCCTGATAATTATTAACTAAGATTCTTGCTGATTCTAAAGTATGCTCTTGATTCCTATCCACGTTCTATTCCTCCTCTTTTTTTCTTCTATAAAATAAAAAGCAGCTTGCTAATGCACTACCCATTACCAAACATACAATGAAACCTATATCCATTTGATCACCAGTAGGCACGCTCGTGACTACAACTGGCAGTAAAGTATTCTCATATACAAAGCTATGTATATTTCCAACTCCTTCTAAATCATCATTAATGATAACTTTCTTTACTTCTGTACTTAATCTATATCCCAATGGTGCTTTAGTTTCTTTAATATAAACAACTCCATAAGGCACATTTTTAAAAGTTGCTGTCCCATCTTCAATATTAGCATGTACAATATCTAATACTACTGTACATTCTTGATCAGCATACATAGTAAATTCAAAATCTTGAGATTTAATAGGTAACTTTGTTAAACTATCTACTTTATTGACTTGAATATCAGTTAATACTTGTTCATCCTTCATTGTGATGAATTGATTTTCTTTCTCTTTTGTTACAACAAATTGAATATCCTCAGCTAAAAGATACCCTTGAGGTGCTTGATTTTCATGTAATGTATATTCTTTTCCCTCTATCAGACCACTAACATAGTGATCATTACCATCACTTATCCAATGATCAATCACATTGTCATCAGCATCTAAAACAGATAATTCTGCACCTTTTAAACGATTATCATGAGCATCTATTTTTGAAACGATAACTTGTTTATCAATCATTTTTATAAATTGATTTTGTTGATCATTGGTAACAGTAAAAACAATATCTTCAGCTTTAACGTATCCCTGAGGAATATCAATTTCTTTTAATATGTATTCATGCCCTACAATTAAATTTTCAATTGAATGAACTGTTCCATCACTTACCCATTCATCTACAATTTGTTTTGTTTTTGTAGAAATGACTTGTAATTTTGCTCCTTTAATATCATTAAATTGTGTATCTAATTTTGATGCTTCAACTTTCGTATCTATCATCTCAATTTCTTTTGTATCCTTTGTATAGATAAATTTAATATCCTTGGCGATTGTTAATCCTTCAGGAGCAACTAACTCTACTAATGTATATTCATTCCCATAAACAAGTCCTTTGATTAAATGAGGATCTTCTGTTGTTTCCCATTCATCAATAATATTATTTTTATCGTCTTTGATTTGATAGATTGCTCCTGATCTTACATGACCATCTGCATCCTTTTTAATAAAACTTGTTTGTGTCAAATTATTTTCTACTGATTTCTCGATAGTATATTCTTTAATCAAATTATCCTTAATGCTGAAATTAAAAATAATTGGTTCTTCTAAAAGATCATATCCATCTAATGTTTTTACCTCTTCTAGTTTATAACTTGCACCATCTACTCCAAGTGGTAATCCATCAATTATTAACTGGCCACTTTCATTAATTACATATAATCCATCTTCAGCAATATCAATATTAACTGCTTCACCTTTATGATAAATAACCTCTCCAGTAGCAGGATCTATAACATCTGAATAAGCAGTTAATTTAAAAATTGCTCCACCAAGAGCACTATCTTCTGATCTTTCAAAAAATTTGTTTAAAATTATTTTACCAGTTGGTTTTTCATCTTTTACATAAACTGTAATGACTGCCTGATTATCGTCATCTAGGCTTATATCAGGGCTAAAAGAAGTAATATGAACTTTGATATCAGTTCCAATTAAAAAGCCTTCAGGATTCTTTAATTCAACGATTGTATACTCACCTTGCTCAAGTCTGTTATTAAGAAATACATATCCACGATCATCTGTAGACCATTCATCAACATATGAACCTGATACTTTCTGTTTTACAAAATTTCCATCCTTGTCCTTTAATTTAAAGGTAGCTGAACTTAAAATAACGTCATTTCCATCTTGGTCTTGTTTAACAATTTTTAACCATGACTGGAAAGGGACGTTATTAACTACTCTATATTCTATTTCCTTATCTTCATTAATTTCAACAAGGAAATCTCCACCAATACCATGATCAAGAACTCCTTTTGTTTCTCTAACAATATACAGACCATAAGGTAATGCTTTTGAAATAGCCATACCATTTGTATCTGTTACCAGGATATCATATGTTTTAGCTGCATCCCATCCAACCCTTGCGACTTCGCTCTGTAACTTCATTGTAAATTCAACATTTTCTAATGGTTTGATTACACCCGAATTTTCTCCAGTTGTTCCAACCTTTACAATTGAAAGTTGTCCTTTAATAACTTGTTCTTTCAAAGTTTGATTACTTGTGACGACTGTTGTTGTTTGATTTGATGAAGTAATTGAAAAAACATGCTTATCTGTATCTAATAAATAACCGTTACTTGGATTAACTTCCTGAATATAATAACTTCCCATTGGTAAATTAGACCACTTAATTTTAGCATTACTGTCTGTTTTCTTTGTTCCAGTATCACCCCATGAGCCACTCCCAATATTTTTAACAGATATAGCTTCATCTTTTGCATATAAAACAGAACCATCTGATGGATTTAAAATATTTTCATTTGCTTTTAAAACATATTCTGCATCAACTAGAGTTGCATCACCTTGAGGTACTGAAGTATTTGTATCAGCATCTACTTTGGTTAAATTAACTGAACCTAATACTGGCTCATTGTAAACTTTTATACTATATGTTTTATTGTTTTCCACAACATCCTGATTTTGTGTTAATGTTGCAATAACATAATTTTGTGGAGCACTCTTTTCTCTAACTATGTATGTTCCATAATCAAGTAATCCAGTTTTAGCAACTCCATTAGCATTTGTTGTAATTGTTGATACAACAGTAGATCCTTTTAATATTTCAAACTGCGTTCCACTTTTCTTAACAATTTGATTTGTTTTCTTATCATATTTTGTAACTTCAATATAACCTTGTTTCCAGTTATTGGTTTGTGTAAAAGTAACTGTTTCTCCAGTCTTTATTTCAATTGAGTGCACTGTATTATCTAGAACCAAATGATTAGGAACACTTGTTTCTTGGATATATACATTCTGTGGTGTTAAATCATTTATAGTTACAGATCCATCACTCGTAGTTGTATAAGTTCCTATCGGAGAAGTCATATCTGAATTATAGCTAATCTTAAATTGTGTATTTGGAACTACATTACCTTTATTGTCTTGCTTAGCAATTTTTAGATTACCTAATGATAGCCAATCTACTTCTAATGATGTAGTATCATCAGGATCAGTTACATAGTTTCCTCTACCAACTGGTTGATATGAAGAATTACTTGGTTGTCCTACTAATGGCTGATATGCAAAATGTTTTGTTTTATCTCCACTTTTCCATACACCAAGATTAACATTCAGTGGAGCCTCGAAATGGAACTTTGTTTGACCTTTGATTGTTACACTACCACCAGTTTGGCTAGTTCCATGTGTTTCATCAACATAAGTCATTTTATCATGTAATGTAATTGTTACTCCAAATAAATTTGAATCACTTGTTAAAGTAATTGTTTCAGTTTTTTGTTTAGAATCATCCTTATATGCTTGAATTTTTGATTTATTAAATTTAACATCAAAATTAGGAACTGTCTTATTTTTGACATAATCTAAAAATTCATCAATATCTTTAGTCGATTTATCTCCATAATAATAATAACTTAATGCCAATGAAGTAATCACTACTCCTTTTTCCTTACTTGTAAATCCATTCCATTGTCCTGGACCTTCCCAGCCGTAGTACAATACTTTTCTAACATTGTCATTGTTATATATATTTGTGGTAAGTGATGTTCCACTGCCAGGTGTGGGTTTAGGATGTGCCATACAAAACGCTTGTCTACCATTAATAGTAAAATCACCAACAATATTTCCACTCCATGTAATCTTTCCGTTATATGTAACTACATCCTTTTTAGGAAAATTATTTGCATTTTCTGCATTAGCTGCAAAAGCATTAGAAATTCTACCTAAGTTGAGTGTAGTTAAAATCATTAAAAATGATATTCCTATCTTTCCTAATCTGCTGATAAATTTTTGTATCTTCCCTTTCTTCATAAATACCTCCTATTTTCTTTTGCAAAAGAAAAAGATGTGCTTTCACATCTTCTATTTTATGTCCATGTCGTTCTCTCAAGGAGAACTAGCCAAAACCAGTTTGATAAGATAATAGATTAAATTCAATATCAGTATGCAATATTAACACTCCCTTTTTTTATATTTTTATATCTTCTTTTAGATATATGATTAAATTTGTTTTGTTACTGTAAAAAGTATATTTTACTATTTCATATAAATATATATTATCACTAGGCAAATTATATATTTTTTCAGAGCCATTAATAATATACAGTCCAGTATAAAAACTTACAATTGCATTCGATTGTTCATTAATTTTATAAAGTATATAATTATCACAGTTATTTTCATGAATAAAATCTGGTATAGTCTTATTTTTCATATCATCTCCATTCAATTAATTAAATTCAAGTTCACTGTCATAATCTACAATATACTTGACATGATAACAACGTATAAATAACATTTTTCTTCATTTTTATAAACTACATATTTAATTTTTTAAAATTTTTATTACTTTTTTAATTCATTATCGCTAATATAATCTCTAATCATTTTTCCTCCTTTTTATCAAAACAAAAAACGAACATATAGTTGTTCGCTTTTTTATGCTAGGTAGGTCATTTGACCTATACTTTTATTTATATTTAACTTTTAGAACCTAATTCCAATCATCAGGCCATTCAAACGATTCATGTCCAACTGCATATCCACCATGTCCTTGCTCTTTTTGATGTTTTTGTAGTTCACTATAAGTTTTAAAGTGTTTTCCACAATTATTTTCTAAACATAGATAATCATTAGCATCTGTACTTATACTATTTGAATTTGTAGAAGAACTGCTAGATCCATTTGATTTTTTAGAACTGTTGCTACCTGATGAAACAGAGCTTGAATTATTGGAAAACTTTTGATTTGAAGATGTATTTGTATTGCTTTCTTTCTTTTCTTCAGCTTTTACAATTATATTGATATCTTTTTTTGTTTCATTATTGCTAGAATCTTTAGCAATAACAGTAGCCTTATAAGTTCCACTTTTCTTGTAATTGACTTTGCTATCATCTAATGTAATTTCAGTTTTTGAAAGGTCTGTAGCACTAAATTGTTTTGAATCTATTTTAGTTCCATACTCTACTTCATATTTTTCTTTTAAATCTTTGAATTCAGGAGCAACAGTATCTTTTACAGATACCTTAACTACTTCTTTTTGATTGTCAGTTTTTAAAACGATCTCATATTCACCAATTGATGGATATTCTTTATCTTTTTCATTTTTTGGAAGATTCTCAACTTTTAGATTCTTTAAAAATTCTTCACTATTCTTCAAGTAATCTTCAGCCTTATCTGATATTGCATTTCCATATTCAACAGTAAAAGAATTATTTTTCAATTCCATTTTTTCTTTAGTACATCCTGATAATATAGGAACAATTAAAATACTTATAAATATTAGTTTTAATTTTCTTTTCATATTAGATTATCCTTTCTAAAGTCTAATAATTTGGTGAAACAAATGAATTTTGACCATTAACATCTGTAAACCGAACTACTTGTTGTGTTTCATTTGCTTCTTGAAGTGGATGTTTACTCATTCCAAACATTCCACCTTGTGCATCTAATATAACCCATTTCCCTTGCACCTTTACCTTATTCCATTGATGAGTCCATTTATTTTTATTGATATGTTGTGTCTGTATGCCTGCTTCTTGACACATAAGGGTTACTGCATTACAAAATCCTGAACATGCAGCTTTTTTTAGAATTAATGCACCATAAGCTTCATCACCATGATTTTTCTTATATGCTTCATTAGACTGATCAGTTTGAACTGATACATTATTAAATAAATATTTACAAATAGCTTTAGCTTTATCATAATCAGCCATTCCATTTGGTGCTATTTGATTAACAATCTTCTTTGCTTCGGCCTTAGCTTGTGTTAGTCGACTTCCATTACCACTAGTGTTATTTGATTTACCATTATTCTTTGAAGAAGAACCATTATTACTCTCTTTTTTCGTCACTTCTTTCTTTTCTTCTTTAATTACAACATCAACTTCTTTTGTAGTTTTATTTTCACTTGAATCTTCTGCAATAACAGTAGCCTTATAAGTTCCACTCTTCTTATAATTGACTTTACTATCATCTAATGTAATTTCAGTTTTTGATAGATCTGTTGCACTAAATTGTTTTAGATCTATTTTAGATCCGTACTCTATTTCATATTTTTCTTTTAAATCTTTAAACTCAGGAGCAACAGTATCTTTTACGGATACTTTAACTACTTCTTCCTGATTATCATTTTTTAAAATGATCTCATATTCACCAACAGATGGATATTCTTTATCTTTTTCATTTTTTGGAAGATTCTCAACTTTAATATTCTTTAAAAAGTCAGCATCATTTTTTAAATAATCCTCAGCTTTATTAGAGATAGTATTACCATATTCAACTATTAATGATTTACTCTTTAACTCCATTTTTTCCTTAGAGCATCCCATTAAAACCATCATAGTTAATATAAATAGTATTCCCCTTGATATATTCTTTCTCATATAATCCACCTTTTTTATCACTATAAATGATTAAATCAACAATATTTTAATCCTCTATATACAATATTCTTATCATATCAATTATAGCATTTTTTCGACCAAATAAAAGGCCAAATTTCGGTCACCAAAAAGACACTCAAACGGACATCAAAACGGCCACAAAAATGACGCTAAAACGGTCAACAAAATGACGTTTAATCTTTTTTTATCTCAATATGCAATATAATTGCTATATTAAATAAAGCATTGTTCATGATTCTTCTTCTTTTTCGTTCAGAATAGCCTAGTATTTCATCAAGATCTTCATTTTTATACTGAAGTATATATCTAGTATAGATGACTTGCATTTCTTCTTCAGATAACTTCATAATTGCATTGTATACTTTCATGATTGCTTCAAATTGCTTATCCTTTTTTATAATCTTCTCTAATTGTTTTTGATCATAATTCAGATAATTCACAATAGTTGTAATACTATCATAACTTGGTGATCCAACGTTATATGAAGATGTCTCATGCAACTTTAAAAGATCACTAAAGTGATTAAGTTCTCTTCTTGCTACCTTTATTGTAGCCTTTCTATCCAATGTATCCTGATAACTCATAATTAATACCCCCTTAAAATCAATTTTTTAATCTTGCAACAAAATGAATAATCAATCTTGAATTGTTAATTTGACTCCTTTCCTCAATATATTTATAAAGTATTTTATAAGACATTTAATCTATCATAGTGTCCAGTATAGAGTCTTGAACTGAATATCGTCTCCGAAAGGAGATGATATTTATGAATATTTTAAATATTACATATTTCATTCTATCTATAATAGATAAAATAATAATTATCTATAAATACTATAGGTCCCATAAATCTAAGTAATTTGTAAAAGTTGTTCGATTTCTTTTCTAGGTAAAATGTCAGTTCATTTAAGTAGCATTTTATCTCACTCAAACTGAGATAATAGTTACCGATTCTATACTGGACACTATGATAGATTTTTTTATTTTTATTTTGTACCAGTGACTGGTACATCTTTTGATAGATCTTTATAGACTAACTCATCAATAGTAATATTGAAGAAGTCAGCAAGTTTCTTTAAAGTATGTATTTTCACATTGCTATTATCTTCATTTTCCAATCGATTAATACTTGCATAACCAATACCACATTGTTTTCCCATTTGGCGATAACTAAGACCTTTTTTTGACCTTAAAATTTTTAAATTATTTTTTAAATACATAATTTGACCCTCCATTTCTATTTATATATAATGTTTCATATACAAAACACTCAAATCTATCATAGTGTCCAGTATAGAGTCTTGAACTGAATATTATCTCCGAAAGGGGATGATATTTATGAATATCCTTGACGTTATTTATATCGTTTTATCAATCATTGATAAGGTTATTGTTATTTATAAATATTATAGATCAAATAAATCTAAATAGTTTATAAAGGCTTTGTTTTATTAATTAGGTAAAATGTCAGTTCATTTAAGTAGCATTTTATCTCACTCAAACTGAGATAATAGCTACCGATTCCATACTGGACACTATGATAGATTTTTTACTTTTAACGATTTGTACCAGTTACTGGTACACTTTTCTTTTCGATACATTGTATTTGAACATAGGCATGAGATATCACTTTTGCATAAGTATATAGTTTTATACCTTCTTCAGTTAATAGCTTCTTACCATCTACAATATGATAGAAATCATAGTCTTTAGTAGATAAAAATGTTAGCAATCTATAAAGATTGGTTCGTTCTTTTTGAAGCAGTTTTGCTACTAAAGTTAGATTAAAATTGTTTTCAGGAAGTAATGCAATCATCTGAAACAAGATTATATTTGGACTGTATTCTATTCTTCTTTTCATTGTCTGATCTCCTCGATGTATCTATTTAACTACGATATAATATATATATATATGTTATATTTTCTGAGGACTTTATATCAGAGATTTGAGGAGGATAAAAATGAGTGATTTTTTTATGTTAAAAACTGACAAAGTACAAAAATTTATTGAATTAAGAGATGATACTTTAATTAAATGGTCTATATCTCCTATTTATTATGAAGATATTTGTGAAAACTGTCTTTTGTATGAAGTGGATGAAAGTGTAGGCGAAATAGCATATCAAGAGGTTCTAGAAACTTGTCCGTTATGTGTGAATGGTTCAAAGTTAAACTATAATGAGGATTATGCACCAATGTCAGAAGATGCACTGAAAGAATATTTAGCTATTGGAGATCCTGATAGCTTAACATTTATTGAAAGCACCAATACTGATACAATACTTTCAAACCTTGATTTCTATTTTCCATTTGAATATTCAGAACATAATTTTGAATTGAAGACTTTAGGACAGTTTTCTTCTATTGTTGAATGCAGAGAATATTCTACAAAATTATAATGGATTAATTTGAAATATAATCATGTATAATTATTATCATTTCATCTACAGACATATATTTTTTTTCAGAAATCTTATTGGTAATAATATTTAATTGGTTTTCGCATGATACTATTAAATATTGAGCTCCAATAATATCTAAATGATTTATAAACTTTTTAGATATTTTTTGATTAATTATAGTTATCAAGTACTGTCTTTCTTTCAATGCAAAAGATTTGTTGTTTATTATTTTTTGAATTGTTCCTTCTAAGATTGAACAGTTCTTTTCATTTTTATCAATTCTTTTAATATTAATGTATTTTTGAGATGTTTTATTGTCTTTCATATTTTTCCTCTTTTCCATATAATTTAATTTTTTCTTTTTTGTACCAGTCACTGGTACATTTTTAGTCATATATACTGAAACCTCTAGCAAATGAGATTTCCTGGTAAAGATCAAAAACTTTTTGATCTACTTGATCTGCATCTTCTCTAAACATAGGTATTGAGAAATGACTTTCTAGATTTGTCATGAGATCAGCATATCTTCTATTTTTTTCTTCTTGTGCATAATCATTACTGAATTGTATTTTTTCAAATTCCTCTTTTATCCATGTTAAGTATTGTTCATCAAATTCCATTATTATTTCCTCCATTTATTTTATATATTGTCATGCTCATCCTCTTTCAACAGATAACCTCTAATACTATTTGGGGAGATTAAGTATTATTCAAATAATGAGATTATCTGCTGAAAGAAGATGAACTTCTTGCGATAAAATCTATAATCCTATATCAGAAACAAATTCTTTAAATTGATTATATATTTCTTCAAGTTCCTCTCTTTCTTTTTTCCACTCACTATATTTTTCCATTGTCGCTAACATATCTTTGATAGAGTTACTTGCATTAGCACTCATTTCTTGTAAAGTTAATTTTTTTGTAGTTGGTTGTTCCTCTTCTAAATCAGTATCTTCTGAATCATCATAATACTGATTATCATCTTCATAATATTGGTCATAGTCTTCTTCAGCATCAAATTCAGTATAATTAGTTAAGACAATCTCATCATCTTCACTACCATAGTCTACTTCCTCATCATCTTGAAAATTTTCTAATTTTTTTGGCTTAGAATATAATTCTTCTTTATATTCCTTAATTGTCACAAGATCTATATGGTCTTCATTTTCAATAAACATAAGTTGATTTTCATGATCTAAAGTAGAGATTTCTAAAGCAACATTGAGTGGTAATTCTAATTTACGAATTAATTCTCTTAATTCAGGTGTTGCATTATTAATAATATATTGATAATTACCAACTTGAGATTTACTTAGATTAATATCATCTGCTATTAACTTTTGAATACGCCCTGGTATCCCATCTTGCTTTTTCTTTAATCTATAAATTTCTTCAAGTTCTTCTATAGCATCAAGCATTTCCGACGGTGTATAGCCACTTTGATTTATATTATTTAAATGCAATCTTCTTCTAGCATCAACATCATCCATATGCCTTTTCACTTTACAAGGAATATACTCAAATTCACTATGACCTTTTTTTATAAGAATACCTATAGCTGAAAATCTACGATGACCTGCTATAATTTCATACTTATATGTAGAATTGTTTTCCAGTTCACGAACCAGTATATTATGTTCCAATCCATCTTCTAAGATATCTTCAGCTAATTCTTCTACATTTCTAATTTTTCTGTTTCGATCAGCTACTTTTATATCCTTATAGTAAATGAGTTCTACATCGCTTCTACTAAGTTCTCTCTTCTTTGTTTCGACAGAACCAAATGATCCTAAAATACTCTTTGCCATTTTAGATTCCCTCCTTTATAATTTCTTTGGCCAGTGCTTTATAATCTTTTGTAACATTAGCCATCTTGTATCTTTTGGCAAGTGGTTGATGATACTTTCTAGCACGTTGTACTGCATATTTGTGATATCTAATATATGTTTGAAATCTATGGTCAACATAAATTGTATCAAGTTCTTCTATATCATTTTCTATAGTCTTTAAACTCTCTACTTTTGTAAAAAGTAGTTTAAATGTTATCTGACTCCCACATAAATAATTAAGTTCATTAATGGTTGTTGTCATAGCATCCAGTGAATCAACTTCAATTTCAGTTGGTATAATAATAAGATCTGATACAAGAAGTATCTCGGCAGTTAACTCATTAAAATATGGTGATGTATCAATGATAATATAATCATATTGAGTGTTGAGAAGCTGCAATTGATTTCTCAGTATATTTTTTTCAATTGATTCAGATGCTAAATATAAATCACCTGGTATAATATCAATTCCATATCTTGTGTTATATATACATCTTTCGATTTTTTCATTTTTTAATACATTTGATACTGTTTTATTAAACTTTCTGCTTGCTAATCCCTTTGTGCTATTGCATTGTGGATCAAAGTCCAATAACAATACTTTTTTATTTTCCAGTATAAGGCTATAAGCTAAATTTTTTGCAGTGGTTGTTTTTCCAACTCCACCTTTACGATTTACGATTCCGATTACGTTCATATTTTCCTCCATTTGTACCAGTCACTGGTACATTTTTATTTTTTAACCAATTCTAAATGAATAAGTCTCATCTTATTAAATTCTTTTTTTGAATTTGTAACTTTGCTCCTATCAATAATTTGATATTGTGTTTCTAGAAATTTAATAGCATCTTCTAATTCTTTATCTTTATAAAATTCAATTCTCATTTTAATCATTCTATTTCCTCCATGTCATAGTCACTGTTTAATTTAAATTGTATTGGTTTCAAGTAAATTGCCTCATTGACCATTTGTACTATTATTTCTGCAGTATCAGATTCAACACCAAAATAGAATATCCCATCATCATAAGTACAAATGAGACAATCAGTAATATCTGTAATTGTTATTTTTTTACATTTCATCCTATTCTGAAGTATGAATGTAGATATTTTTTGAAGTGATCCTTCAAAATAATATTTATATTGATAGCATCCATTTGGCTGATCAAAAACATAACCTATTACCTTCGTAACTTTCCTCCTTTTTATTTTACACTTATATTATAAGTGTATTTACTTATTTCGTCAATTATTTTATAAGTTATTTTACTTATATCATAATTTTGTTTGATTATTAAGTAATTAAATGATATTATGATATTGAGGTGAGAACATTGGTTACTATTACAAGTAAAATCAAAAGTGTATTAAGTCGATATGGTTTTTCATTTGCTGATTATGCAAGACAGTTAAATATATTTCCACAAACCTTAAATAATAAGGCTAAGAAAAACGCATATAAAGTACAAGATCTCATTGAGCTTGGAGATCTTACTCATACAGAACTATGTCTACGTGATCTTGAAACAAAAGAAGTGATCATGACTTTTAAAAAATCTGATTTAGAAATAGGCAATGACTAATCAAAAAGTCCTTGCTTTTTCTTTACTTAATATTACACACCACATAATCATCTGCTCCTATAGATTCTATCTCTTTATGCAATAAATCTAACTCAAGCAAAGTATAATAACTAAGATCAGTGTATCCATTTTTATCTTTAAAATATTCTTCTTTACTTTCATCATATACCATGATATATTCCTCTTCACTCAATCCTAAAATATCTTCAACTGTTAGTTTCATACGTATTTCCTTTCATTTGCCATTTCAATAATTTATAGGCCTTACCATAATATTGCATTGTAAATTTTAGAATTTCTCCTATATCTCTATTGTCTAGTAAATTTCGTTTATAATCATCGAAATAGAATCCTATATCCTCCAGGAACAATTCACACTCATTTTTAAATGCGATTTTTGTAAGTGATTTAATCTGTTCAGATTGATAAAGATCAAAAGTACTGATTATGATATGTTTTAATAGAGTAATTTCTTGATTTTGATTTTCAAATTTCAAATCATTAATTTGACAATTTTCAAATTCTAAAATGACATGGTCAAATAATGTATCTTTGGTTACTACTGGTTGATCGTAATAAATATGGTAATACAGTTGTTGCTGAAAATAATTATATAAATTCATTTGTATCTTACCATCACATATGTTTATATAAAGATCTTCAATATCTTTAAAACTTAATTTTATCATGCTATCTTTCCTTTCATATTTTAGATCAGTTTTAAATATTATTTATACTTGATAATTGCTCCATCTAATCTTTGAAAATCATTTTTAGAGTAAGTACATTTTTCTATAATATATTTAGATGAGATTTTTCTCATAATTGATTTTACATAACAAGTGAATTCAATGTTTGTCATTTTCATTTGACTGTTAACTAATATTTTATACATTTTTGTTTTTCTCCTCTAATAATTTACAAGCTAGATCTTTAATTTCAATTACCATAACATCACCTACTAAGACCATCATAATAACTAAACAGATAGGTAAAACCATAATTGTAAACATAATTAATTGTTGAAAATTTGTAAGTTGTACAGATGATATGATGTATATTAGTGTTAAGAAAGTTTCATCAAATAAAACCTTTTGATTTATCCATTCTTTCAAAATATACTGTAATGTATTTTCATAGTTACAAATTATATAAATTACTAATATCTGAATTATCACGTATAATGTTATTTTTAATATACTTCTTACTTTCCAATATTTGTTAGTTTTTATGAAGAGCACCATATTCTATTACATCACCTTTAAACTTTCTTTTTTAAGTTTTCAATCAGTCCAGTTATACCAATAGCCATCAGCATTGATATTTCTAAAACATTCGACACATATGTTTGATTAGATGTAAGAGCAAAGGCAATAAAACTGATCATAAGACTAGCTGTATTAAATACAACTATTAAAATCCATATACAACGCATAAGTACTGGTAATACTTTTTTTAAGAATTCAATAATTTTTTTCATATAATATCTCCAATCTTTATTTAAAATCTTTTAAAACTGTATCAGCATTTTTTAAATTGCTTAACTCTTCAACATCATAGAATTGAAAATCATCATAATCATTATAAGAAATATAAAGATCCCCATCATCATCTTGTTGAAGCCATAATCCATCATCTAAATGTACAATATCAAACTTTGCTAAATCCACATAATCTTCATAAGATTTATTTTCAAAATAGTCTTTTCCCATTTCTTCAATGGCTTCATAACTTATATATAATTTTCCCATTCCATTATTTTCCTGAATCAATAGTAACATTAATATAAGAATCCTGAGCCTCAATATTTATAACTTCTTTATCCAACAACTCTAATTCATTGAGCTGATAATAATTAAGTGGATTCCCCAAATCAACAAAGTCATTTCTTTCATAATCCCAAATACAAATTTCACCATTAATAGCTACATCTAAAATTTCATCTACTGTCATTTATTTGTTCTCCTATTTCTTAAATTAATAATGCTATATAAAAAATATATAAATTATGTTTATAATTTCTAATAGTGTTTCAGATTTATAACGATATTTAAGAAATTCATCACCTGATGCTATGTCCATTATATCTACTGCTTCTTTTCGTAATCTCTGTAAGTATTCTACAAATTCAAATGTATCATCTATATCTTGTAGAATCTCTTCAATACCATCACTATCTTCATTAATACTATTTAATAAATTTTTAAGTTCTATTATATTTTCATCCATATTTTATCTACTCCTATTCCCAATCAACTTCATCAATTTTAAATTGATAATTACATTTTGGACATTCTATTTCAATTTCATCACCATGTACTATTTCAAAAACTTCATTATCTGATATACCATAAAACGGGCTATAAATATCATCACTTTTTAATTTATTGTGACAATGAGGACATTCGCATTCATACCTAATAATTGTTTTAATAACTTGTAATATAGCCATCATTTATGCCCCCACAATCCTAACTTATTTTCTTTAGCTTTTCTTTCAGCAGCATTCAAAATTGAAGAGTATCGATAATTATTACATAAACATGTCATTTTCGCATAACCTTTCAGCAAAAGTTGCTCTTGGAGCAATTCACCATCAACAAATACATAAGCTAAAGTTCGATTGTATTTATCTATTTTATTAGATTCCTCATATTCTAATCTAATCTCTTTTGCATTTTTTAATGCATTAGATGTAAATTCACTCGCTTCTTTGCCATATGGCTGAACTGGTGTTCCTGGTTTAACTGTTTCAGGAGTATCTATTGCCAAGAATCTGACTTTAACATTCTTACCATTTATATAGAAATGTGCAGTATCTCCATCTACACATTTACTTAGAGTAACCTGATTTGAATCTAAAGTTATGTGCTCATTAATATATTGATGTGAAAAATTAATAATAAATATTGAACAAATCACTAAAATTAAAACGACTCTAAGTTTTTTGTTTTTAAATACATTGATTGTTTTCATGATATTCACCTCTTTTATTCAATAACTAAATATTTTTCATGCCAATCATCTATCTTTCTATCAGCTATTTTTACAAACAAATCTAGGTTATCATTTAGTTGTTTAAAAGATAAATGTTTGGTTAGTGATATACATACTTTATAGTCTTTTTTACGACTAATTTTAAATTCTTCATTTTGAGTTATTCTTACTAAACTATAAAACATTTGATTAAAGTCACGTAATGCTTCATCATGTGAGGATCCAAGGACTTTTCGCCTATAAAAAGTATCTTGCATTCTAGCTAACTTTAAGTTAATCAAGTTAATCCTTTGGTTATAATTTAAGATTTTAATACGTTTATTCTTACTATAAGTTCTATCATACTGTTTGCTTTTAAGTCTTAAAGTTAATTGCATTGTTTGAATAACTCTAGAAAGTGCTTGGATTAATAAACCTTTTAAATAATCAATTAGAGATGTAAATCTTTTCTTTCTTTCATCAGAATTCCCATCCTTTCCATCGCGATAGTTGAAATATCTCTTTTTATTAGAGACTGTAACAATTACTTTGATTGGTTGTCCCTTTTTATCCTTTTTTACATCCCCTTTTTTACAACGATGAATCGCATCAGGATCATTAGCCTTTGTAGTCCTTCCAGTATTTTTATTTATATACATATCACGTTTGTAACATTGTTCTTTTTCTTCAGGTTTTTCATAAATATGTCGGTCAAAGGCTATAACATCTATATATCGACCATTTCCTTTAGTTATAAACTTATATAAATAACAGATTACTTTATAATTAAGACTCACTTTTAACATAAAATTTTTAACTATTTCATGCTCTTGTGATTTTGTTAATCCAATTGGAATCATAATTCTTAAAGATACTGCATATATTTTATTCTTATGGTTTCTATAATCTTCATAAGCTAATAATGTATTAATTGCTTTTTGAGGATTAATCATATTAGAATAAAATTTTTCTTTAATAAAGTCCGTTATAATACAACGTTCATGAATATCTAAACGCTGAATAAATTGTCCATTAAATTCAAGATTTGTTGTACTCATAATACCTCCAGTGGGTTCCTTGCTTTATATAAACATTAAAGGAACTTTAATGATTTTTAAATTTTCCAACTTTTTCAGGAGTATTTTTAAGTTCCTGGATAAGCGAAATATAATAATTAACTTGATTCATAATGTCATCACCTACAATTGTATTAGATTTAGCAATAGCAACTTTTTTTCTAGCTTCCCTTGATTTAGGTAAGTCATACTTAGGTCGAATATACTGTCTCGCATATTCAATGAGTTTGAGTTGCATTTCCTGGTCTTCAGCAAAAAAGTTGACCATAATTCTGATAAGGTAGGCTTCTTTTTCTAATTCTGAATACTTAGTCAGCATCTTTACTAATAGAACTTCATCATCACTCGGATATATTTGCCATCTGGCAGTATCTGAGCGTGGTAACAATACTTTTCTTTTCATTTTTTCATCTCCTTTTGGTTTTAAATACGAAAAAAGCGATATTCTTTAACGAATATCGCTTGCATAATTATTTATTTTATTAATCTATACAGTCCGTTTGACATTTTTTTACAAAAATCAAATGGTGCCCGAGGTCGGACTCGAACCGACATGACGCGAGTCGCAGCATTTTGAGTGCTGTGCGTATACCAATTTCGCCACTCGGGCATCGTGTGCTCAATTATTATATTATAGAATTGTAGTAAAAGTCAATAGGAAAACTATCATTTATAACAAAATGAAATAGTCTTCATTTCAAAAAGAGAAATCAAGACTATTTTTATATATAATATTAATCACACATCATTTTAATAATTTCTTTATCTGTTTCTTTCATTCCATCTCGAGATAAACGTCCAATATTACGAATTGTATTTTCAACACCTTTACAAACAATCCCATCGCCACCTTTAAACTGGCAGCCATTTTTATACATATAATAACCAAGAATTCCAGCATCTACACTCTCAGCTATTTTGGCAGCACATGAAGGCTTTGCTCCATCACATACAATTCCCGAATTAATGGCTAAGGCATTAACCAATGTATGAGCAATTGTTTTATAATCGCCACCTTTAAGATAAGCAATCCCACAGCCTGCCCCTACACCTGCGCTGACAGCTCCACAATAAGCCGATAATCTGCCAATTCCTGTTTTCTGATGAATTGTACATAAGTTAGATATAATCAAAGCACGATATAATTGTTCTTGTGTTGCCTTTTCTTCCAAAGCATAAATAATAACAGGTAAAGATGCTGTCATTCCTTGATTTCCACTACCAGAATTAATAATAACTGGCATTTCACAACCGCTCATTCTTGCATCACTGCCTGCTGCTGCATAAGCTTTTGCTTTAATCTTGACATCATCACCATAAGTTTTTAAAAGGATACTTCCAATATTAGCACCCCAGTTATTTTCAATCCCTTCCTTAGCAATCGCATAATTACAATCAATTTGTCTTTGTAAAACGTCTTGAACATCCTCAATAGCAACTGTTGTTGCAAATTCATAAATATCTTTGACATTTAATAAACTACGATCAGTTAACGAAGAATCACTTGATGCAACCACACCAGATTCATAAAGAACTTCACCATCTTTTTCAATATACACAATATTTGTATGATAGCCAGCAATACGAACTTTGGCATTATGATAAATACCATGAAGATGAACACAAATATCTAAAGCACAATCACTTTCAATGGCTTGAACTTTCATTGATATCGAGTCTAAGAAATGACGCATTTCTTCTTTTTGTAAATTTGTAACAATAGAAATAACTTCTAATACCTTTGTACTATCACCAGCCACAATTCCTGCAGCAACACTCGCCTCAATACCTTTTAAGCCACCAGTATTAGGAACAATAACACTCTTGACATTTTTAACAATATTTCCACTGACAAAAATATCTACTGACTGAACCTCATCTTGCAGTGTATCAAAGCACTTACTTGCACAATATGCTAATGCAATCGGTTCAGTACATCCCATTGCCGGAACCAATTCCTCTTTTAAAACTTGTACATATGTTTGATAAATATGTTTTTCCATTCTTTCCACCTCTTTATAGACATATTCTAACACGCTCATACAAAATAAGAAAGGCATCATTTGCCTTTCTTAGGTTTTCTAATTATAAATTGTCCTAGTTTTTTAAGATCTAATGGAAATAATGGTGATAAATAAGACATTCCAAAAGGCTTCAATCTTGCCAGATAGACCCACAAAAAGATATTAAAAATAACAAATCCAAAGATATTGAATAACATTATACTTACAATCATCATCACTTTAATATATTTATTTGTTAAGGATAACTCATAGTTTGGTGTTGCGAATCCACCAATTGCTCCAACCGCACAAAAGAGCAAGATTTCTTCTGAAAAGAATCCTAAATCAATAGCAAATTGTCCTAATAATAAAGCAGCAATTAACCCCATCGCATTAGATATGGCTTCTGGTGTATGAATCGTTGCTATTCTTAATAATTCAATAGATAATTCAACCAGTAATATCTGGATAAAGAATGTCCAGTCCCATTGCATAAAAGAAACAGATAGTGACCAAACAGGAACAAGATAAATGGATAATAAAACAGCACTTAAACGAATAATACGAATAAATGTTCCAATCAATGGTGTTTGACGATGCTCTTCCACATGTTCTAGAATTTCAAATATTGTCGTTGGAATCATTAAGACAGATGAAGATGTATCACAAATAATTGCAATATATCCATGCTGAATATGCGTTGCTACAATATCTGGTCTTTCACTATATCTCACCAAAGGAAAAGGATTATAGTTTTGATCTAAGATAAGTTCTTCTAGTGCCCTATCTGTCATAATTAAATCTTTCGCTTTTATTTCTTTAATCCTTTGCATCACTTGTTTTAAAACATTTTGATCAACTTTATTTTGAAGATAGGCAATAGCGATATCCATTTGATTTTCTGTTCCAATAATTTCTCTTTTAAAACATAATTCTACGGATTTAATACGTCTTCTAATTAATCCTGTATTGTTTAAGATAGATTCATTAAAACCATCTTTTGCACCACGAACACTTTTTTCTGTTTCAGGTTCTTCAATAGATCTGTTTGGATAATTCTTCGTATCCATCAAATAAGTCGTTTCACCATCAAACAGAGCACAATTTCCACTCATAATTGAATATTGGATTTGCTTAATATCATTTGTATTGACGATATCAACATCTCCCATATTCAGACAATTATCTAGATTTTTTCCTTCACCATTTTCTATTCCTTCTACAAGTCTTGAAATCAGTGTATCGTTAGAAAGACTGGCCAAAAAATAAAGATGAATCAGTCTTCCTTTATATATCAATACACGATGTTTTAAGTCATAAGAATTATTCATGATTTCGGTTTAAAAATAATGGCAACCAAGAATCCAAAGAGAATAGCTGCTGTAATTCCGGCTGCTGTTAAATCAAACATTCCCATAGCAATACCAAAAATACCATATTCTTCAGTTGCAGCCATTGCTCCATGCATCAAAGAATGTCCAAAACTTGTAATTGGAATTAAAGCCCCGGCATGAAAAATTTCCACCAGTTTATCATAAATATGAAATAAGTCTAAAAATGAACCAAGCACAACAAATAAACTTGTTATATGTCCTGGTGTTAACTTACTATTATCATAAATCATTTGAGCTAAAAAACACACCAAACCACTAAATAAAAATGCCATTATATAATTCATTCGACGACCTCCAAACTGATAGCATGTGCAACACATGGAATCGTATCTTTTTGTGCACTCATCATTGGTGAAAGCAAAGCTCCTGTTGCAACAACAAGAACACGTTTGTACTTTTTGTCTTTCAACATTGGATATAAATGCCCCATCGTGACAAGCCCACTACATGCACATCCACTTCCACCTTGAAAAACTTCTTGATTTTGTAAATCATATAACATACACCCACAGTCATTATAATGGACAACATCAATTTTATGACGTTGCATCATTTCCTTTAAAATCTTATGACCATAAGTTGATAAATCACCTGTAACAACCAAATCATAATCTTGAAAACTTCTTTTTAAGTCTTCAAAATGAGTTGTGATTGTATCATATGCTGCTGGTGCCATAGCACGTCCCATATCATTAGGGTCATCTTGTGAATAATCAACAACTTTTCCTAATGTAATAGATTCAACTCTCACTTGTGTTGGCTGATTAGTTAATAAAGTTGAAATAGCGCCTGTTGCAGTAAATGTTGTTGTATCTTTCTTTTGAACACCATATTCAACAGGGTAACGATACTGACGCTCAGCTGTTGCATTATGGCTTGATACCATGGCGATAACCTTATCCACGAAACCACCTTCAATTAATAAAGATGACATTGCCATAGATAAACAAAAGCTTGAGCAGGCACCATAAATACCAACAAATGGTTTAGGTAACTCCCTAGCCAAATAATTAACTGTTGTAATTTGATTTAATAAATCTCCACCAATATAAAGATCAATATCTTTTTGCTTTAATTTCTCTCTTTTTAAACAGATATCTAAAGAATCTCTTAGCATCTTTCGTTCTGCTTTTTCAAAAGAATCTTCACCACAATGATAATCGCCAAATCCTTTATCAAAACTTGAGCCTAATGGTCCTTGATATTCCAATGGTCCACATACAGTCCCTGTTGATGCAATATATACATTCTCTAGTTTTATTGAATTACCCAAAAAGTGTGATGACATAACGAATCACTCCTAACAATGAGGCACTCACAATTCCATACGTAATAACTGTTCCGCCTAATTTAAACATATTACTTCCAATTCCCATAACCAATCCTTCACTTTTACTATCAAGTGCACTTGAAGCCATACTATTTGCAAATCCAGTAATTGGAATAAAAGTACCTGCTCCAGCATGTTTAGCAATACTATCATATAATCCTAACCCAGTTAATAAGCAAGCCACAAATACAAGGGTTATAGTCATCATTGGGATTGCATCTTTTTCACTACAGTTATAAACATTCATGAAAAATTCTAGAACACCTTGAGCAATGGCTCCCATAACACCACCATATAAGAAAGCATTGAAACCATTTTTGACTTTATGACCACCTGGTTTTAATTCTTCAGCCATTTGATCATATTCTTTTCTATCCATAATTTTCACCTCTTAAATAGTCTTTACAATTTTTTCAAAAATAAACACAAAAAAACAAGCCTTAGTACTAAGACTTGTTTAAACGAACAAAAATACGTTTCATTAATTTAATCAATGTATATCCTATAAAAATTTCTATTGGCAATATTGCACATTCTTTAATAACTCGAATACATAGAGAAACAAAAAATGGAATACCATACATCATATCTAACCACAGTGGTGTTAAACATAATGTCACAACGATTTCAACCAAAGTCACACATAATATCCATGTCGAAAATTCTTTGGCCTCATCTTGACTGATTTGCTTTTTTAATATAAAAATCAAAATGATAAAGATAATCGTTAAAATTAAGCAAACAGAAATCAATGTTAACTTTTCTTGAGATGTAATAATATGAACAGTCGTTGATATCGTCACTTGATCAAGTGTATATATGTAAATTGAAGCACCTAACCCAAGAACCAATATCAATCCCATAACTATTGACTGAACAATCTTTTCACTTAACATCTTTGCATGTTCCTTAGCGAGTGAAGGAATGACACTAACCAAGATTGTTCCAAGTGTAAATCCAAGAAATGGAAAACCTGTAGGAACCAATATCAATCCGATAATATCACTACTCAATCCAACTAAAAATGCATATCCTGGAGATAAAAAGTAACCTGCTAACATCAAGGGAATATATTCAAACCCTATCTTTAAACTTTCCGCTCCAAACAATGGAATCATAATAGCCAATCTCTTACATATAGCTGTTAAAATAATAAAGATTGCCGCAATGACCAAATTCATAACATTCCCTTTTTCAAAAGGATAAAACTTAAATACATAAAATCCCAGTGCAATAATGATTATTGCTAAAATAATTTGTTCCATAACACAATGCTACTTATAACAAATGTTTCCTGCTTCGTCCTCATTTCTAGTCCACAGGCGTTAATTCCGATCAACAGACCGTACATTCTTTGCTACTAACGTAGACTCCTCCTTCTTTTTAATATATAGGTTATATCATAATATGATTGTATACAAAATACAACTCTTTTTACCTATATCATCAAGAATTTTAAATTATATCATCTTAATATCTTCATATTCTTTAATGAACTTAACAAAAAAATCAAACCGAATAAATCGCGTTGATTAGAGACTTGAAAATAATATTTTTTGGGTTGTTTTTTGATAAATCATATTTTCATAATGGTATCTATTTTGTTACTATCTTATCGCTAATAGAAAGCACATATCATTCAAACAAAAAACACATCCTATATAATGTGTTCTTTGCTCAAAAATATTTATTTTTATATTTATAAATTCACAATGTTTCGATTTATCCCATTTAAAAATGCCATTATATTTTCATAAACTTCATCAACACATCTTTGTCTTGCCTCAATTGAACCCCAAGCAATATGTGGTGTTAAAATCACTTTATTCATATCTTGAATAGAATAAATAATATCATTTTCTAATAATGGTTCATGTTCAAATACATCTAATCCAACTCCAGCTAAATGTCCTTCATTTAAGACCTTGACTAAGGCTTTCTCTTCAATAATCCCACCACGTCCAACATTAATAAGATAAGCATTATCTTTCATCTTTCTTAAGGCATCTTCATTAAATAAATATTTTGTTTTTTCATTTAATGGAGCATGAATACTAATAATATCAGAACTCTTTAATAAAGTTTCAAAATCAACTTGCTGATAATCACTTGTTGCATTCTGCCCACTTGTTGAATAATATTGAATTTTTGCTCCCATTGCAGTCGCAATGAAAGCCACTTTTCTACCAATATCACCCAATCCAACAATCCCCCAAGTTAATGAAGAAACATCATGAAATACTTCATCAAAATAACTAAAGCGTCCACTTAATGCATATTCTTTAGACTTCACATATTTATCATACATTGCATTCTTTTCAATCAGATGCATTAATAATGCGATTGTATGCTGAGCAACAGTATCCGTTGAATATCCCTTTACATTTGCAACTTTGATCCCCTGTTGACGACAATATTCTAAATCAATATTATTCGTTCCAGTCGCAAATAAACAAATCAATTGTAATTGATGCATTCCCTTCAACACTGATTCATTCAATATATTTTTATTTGTAATAACAATATGAGCATCTTTTATTCTTTCACGAATTTGATCTTGAGTTGTATCTTCATACATAACAACATCACCTAAAGATTCAAATCTTGATAAATCAACATCATAACCAACAGAAGCACTTTGTAAAATGACAATCTTCTTATCATTTTTCTTTAACATTCCCTTCACATCATGATATTTTAAGTTTTGTAACATTTCACCTAATTTTAACGCTTCATTAAGTTCTAATATATGTGTTTCTAAAGGTAACCCACACATCGTCTGATCAACAATCTGAAAATTTAAAATATGCTGAATCATTGCAATACCTAAAGCTTTAGAAGTCATTGTTTTATAATCTTCTAAAGCAGATAAAACATTTTCTTTAAAATTTTCATCTTTTGAAGCACAAGCTAATAAACAATCATGAAAGGAATGATGGTTTAAAATCTCATTTCTAAAAGTATCATTATATAATAATGGTAAAACAATATCATACATTTCCATTGGTACTGCTTTTTGATATCCTTTCGTAAAATTATATATTAATGCCACTCCTAAATCTTCATCTTTCATTTTATCTACAATCTTCATTCTTTTTCCTCCCTAAATATATAAACCTCTACTCTTTGCCTTTCAGCTTTCGCTTTATCATCATAAAAAATAATACAAGTCTTCATCTTCTTTTCCATTGTATTATATTTGACTATATTATATGAAATATAACGACTTTGACTTTCCTTTAATCCGCCAGTTGCACTTCCTGCACCTATATAATAGCACTCATCCTTACATCTAAAATAAGGTAAATGCTTATGTCCATGAAAAACATAATGAATATTTCTTTTTTGTAACCATTCTATTAATAAAGGTGCATCGACTAAAACCTTTGATGTTTCCACAATTCTATTGATAAACGTCTTTTCGTGCCATTTGGTTTTAATAAATTGTGCCTTACTTAAAGGATAGACATGATGATGTAACATCACAAGCATTGTATAGTCTTCTAAATGATCAATGGCTTCTAATTCATCATCTATTTCATCTAACTGTCTTTGCCCAATTTTTCCTCTCGCAAGATTCCCTTCACTGGTTGTATCCATTTTAATTAAAATCATCTTTTCTTTTTCTAATACTTTTATGTTTTCACCTAATAAATAAGCAATCACTTTACTCTTTTGATTCCTAGCCATATTAAAACCATGAACAATGACATCATGGTTACCCAGTATAAATGTAACATTTGCTTTATACCGTTTTTTTAAACTGTTCATAAAATCATTTGCTAAATACATATTTTTACGATTCGGTGATTCCATAAGATCTCCCGTAATTAGTACTTTTATCTGTTGATCTGTTTGTAAATAAGGCATGATAAAATCTAATGAATTATATAATTGAATCAAACCCTTTTGTCTTTTGTTTTTACCTAAGTGCAAATCACTTAATTGAATATAGTATGAATCATCTTTATTATCATTATAAACATCAAACAAATTCACTTTTTGATCAATATAATCAATTAATTTCTTGAATTCTGTTTGGGATGTCAATGCTGAAAAAACTTGTTGTGTATCATTAAAAATCAAAATACCGGGCCATAAATCAGCATGATTCATTGCACAGAAAAAAGCTGGGAACGGATCAAAAAATGATAAATCCTTGCGTTCAAAAGGCTCTTCAATTGCATAAAAATAAACATCTTTATACTCCTGAAAATGAATATTGAGTAGTTCTTCTCCATTATATCCAGGTATGTAAAGAACATGTGTCTTTTGGGCATATTGATCAGCTAGTTTTTGAATTCCATCAAGAAAAGGATAACGTAAGATATGCTCCATATCTCCAACTTTGATACGTTTGGAGAAAAATGTATAGTCAGTTTCTTGTATTCTTTCTAAAGAATCACATATTATCCCACGCTTCTTTAACCATTGACGAAAGCCATATAAATATTCATATGATGAAACGATATCACGCATATACGCAGTTTCATTTTGATAAATTATATTAAAAAAAGTGTTTATAAAATCAATATCGCGCAATATTCTCACCTCTCTGTGACCTATTATACACTAAATATCCATAAATATGTAGAAAAAGACGAAGTATCTCAAATTCAAATTGAACTGAAGTATTTCAGATTTATTCTCTAAAAAGACTAAAGAACAACTCTATTCTTTAGTCTTATAGATCATTTAAAATTTTAAATTTCTAGGTGTTCTTGGGAATGGTTCTACATCTCGAATGTTTTGCATACCAGTCAAATACATTAAGAAACGATCAAATCCTAATCCAAAGCCAGCATGTTTACAGCCACCATATCTACGTAAATCCATATACCATTGTAAACCATCCTTCGCCATTCCTTTTTCTTCCATGATTCTTTCCAAAACATCATATCTCTCTTCACGTTGACTTCCACCAACCAACTCACCAATTCCTGGAACAAGCAAGTCACAAGCAGCAACAGTCTTATTATCATCATTTAAGCGCATATAGAAAGCTTTGATTTCTTTAGGATAGTCTGTTAAGAAAACAGGACCTCCAATAACTTGTTCACAAATATAGCGTTCATGTTCACTATTTAAATCCATACCCCATTTGACTTCATTTTCAAATTTAACATCAGCTTTTTCTAATATTTCAACAGCTTCTGTATATGTCATTCGTTTGAAATCACTATTACGAACATGTGTTATACGTTCAATACACTCTTTATCAATCATTTGTGCAAAGAACTTCATTTCTTCAGGAGCATTCTCTAAAACATAATCAATACAGAATTTGACCATATCCTCAATTAAATCCATATCATCTTCTAAATCAGCAAAAGCAATTTCAGGTTCAATCATCCAAAATTCACTTGCATGACGTGATGTATTTGAATTTTCAGCTCTAAATGCTGGTCCAAAAGTATAAACATCTCTAAATGCCATACAGAAAGCTTCAACATGTAATTGACCAGTGACTGTCAAGAAAGCTTCTTTACCAAAGAAATCTTTATCAAAATCAGTATTATCAATCGTTGTTGCTCTAAACATTTCTCCAGCACCTTCACCATCATTTCCAGTAATTAATGGTGTATGCACATAAACAAATCCCTGTGATTGAAAAAATTCATGAATGGCCATTGATAATACACTGCGTAATCTAAATATTGCATAGAATGTGTTTGCTCTTGGTCTTAAATGTGGAATTTCTCTCATATACTCAAAAGAATGTCTTTTCTTTTGTAATGGAAAATCATCATCACAAGCACCCTCTACAACAATTTGTGTAGCCTCTATTTCAAAAGGCTGCTTACTCTCTGGCGTTAACTTGAATTTACCTAATACACGTATAGCACTTCCTGTACTAATGTGCTTAATTGTATCATAATCTTCTAAAGTTTCCTTCAGATAAACAATTTGACAATTCCTAAAATAAGTTCCATCATTCAAAGCCAAAAACCCAACTTTTCCATTATCCCTATTTGTACGTACCCAACCATCTAATTCTACATATTCCAAGCTTTCTGTTTCGAACTCTGCACCTGACATCACCATTTCATAGAGTTCTCTTACTGTCATAAATTCAAACATCTTTCTTCCTCCTTTGTATAATATAAAAAGCCATTCCTGTTAAGGAACGACTTATATCGCGGTACCATCCTCATTCATAATCTTTCAATTATGCACTCTTAAGCTTTAACGCAGCCCAACGGGATAGTCTACTCTTATTTCTCCTATCCTGCTCATTGAGTGTTCCATATTTTTGATATCTACTTTGCTTACACCATCCAAAGCTCGCTTAAGATACTGATAAAAATATGTTCTCAAATCATTGCTTATTAGTATTATTAACACCTTTTGATGAATATTTCAATACTTTTTCATAATTATTCATCATTTGCATGCATTTTTAAGACAAGTTCTTGAATTGCTACAACAACATCGACAGTTTGCACCACAACATCATCATGAACGGTAAAATGGCTATGTGTGAAATCTACAATCCCCTTAACACCTAATGCCATTAAACGATCAACTGTTTCTTGAACCTGATCACTAATTGCCAAAATAGCAATCTTACATCCTTCAGGAAATGTTTTCTCCAAATCATCAATATGATTTAATTTGACTCCAAAGCGTTCTCCTACTTTATTTTGATCTTGATCATAACAGCAAACAATCTTTCCAACTGTATATTGCCATCTATTATATTTTAAAATTGCACTTCCCAAATTCCCTACACCAATCAATATAATAGATTCATCTAATCCTAATCCTAGAACATTATTTAAAATATTAATGATTTCTTTTGTATCATAACCAATACCTCTTTTTCCTAAAGATTCTTTATCAGTTAAAAAACCAAAATCTCTACGAATTGTTGTGTCTAAAATTCCAGTTGCTTCACTCAATTCACTAGATAAAAAATGTTCTTTTCCTTCATGTTGCATATTGCGCAACGCCTTAAGATATCTAGGGAAACGTGACATCGTTGCCTTTGATATTTTTTGATGTTTATTTACCATATTATTCACCAATACTTTCTTCTTCTAAATCATATGACGGTTTGACACTTAAGTCAAGAGACGAGAATTGCTGATGTTCATACATCACTCTGGCTGCTGAAGCTATCATAGCAGCATTATCAGTACAATAGGCCATTGGTGGAAATAAAACTTTTATTGGACTATCAGCAGTTAATTTCTTCCTTAATCCTCTATTTGCACTCACACCACCTGCCACTATAATCTCTTTCACTTGATAATCTTTAGCAGCCTTTATTGTTTTAGATACCAATACATCTAAAGCAACTTCCTGAAACGAACACGCCAAATCAGCAGGAACAATATCTTCACCACGTTGAGCAGCATTATGACATAAGTTAATTACTGCTGACTTTAATCCACTAAATGAGAAATTATATGAATCATCATTTAATGGTAATGGTAAATCATATGTGTGTTGACCACTAGCAGCCATTTTATCAATAACTGGTCCCCCAGGATATGGCAAGTGTAAAACTCTGCCCGCTTTATCATATGCTTCACCAATTGCATCATCTAAAGTTTGGCCAATGACTTCAAAAGAAAATTCACTTTTCATATAAACAAGTTCACTATGTCCTCCACTTACAACCAGACATAGACAAGGGTATTCAATATCTTCGACCAATTCATTGGCATAAATATGTCCAGCAATATGATGAACACCAATAAACGGTTTATGATAAGCCAAAGCCAATGTTTTTGCAGCCTGCATTCCAACATGTAAAGACCCAACTAATCCAGGTCCTTTTGTAACAGCAATTGCATCTATATCATTCATATTAACATCAGCTTCGTTTAAAGCTGTTTTTAAAACAGTTGAAACACATTCGACATGCATACGACTTGCGATTTCTGGTACAACTCCACCATATAAACGATGTGTATCAATTTGTGATGCGACAACATTACATAACAATTCTCGCTTGTCTTTTAAAATAGCTACTGACATTTCATCACAACTTGATTCAATTGCAAGTATTAAACTCATTCTTGTCCCTCCAATCTTTTGACCATTAAATAAGCATCTTCATGATTATCTTGATAATAATTTTTACGTATTGCCTGATTTTCAAAGCCCAGACCTTTATATAAAGAAATAGCTTTATGATTGGAAACACGCACTTCTAAACTCATAACTTCACAACCTTGAGAAACTGCTAAGGCAAGCATCTCTTCCATTAATAGTCTCCCATAACCTTGCCCCTGATAATCAGGATCAATTCCTACTGTTGTAATCTGCGATTGTTCATACATAATCCAAACACCTACATACCCAACAATCTGCTCATCTACTTCTAAAACAAAATTATATGAAAATTGATTTTCTAAAATTTCGTACATGAAATCCGAAACATCCCAAGTTGATGTAAAAAGAATATGTTCTAACTCAACAATTCTCTCTAAATCATTTATATCCATTGCTCTTATAAGCATATTTGTTTTGCCTCAACATCTTTTAAATAGCAAGGAACTAACGCATCTACATTTTCAATAGGTTCAATTTTTTGTGATAACTCATAAAGATTCTGTCCTAAATTAACCTCAGCCAAAGGAAGTTTAACAACTTCACATTGTCCTACAACCTGATATCCTTCATAAGTTTTCATAAATTCATCAAAATCTTTAATCGCAAGCAACTGTTCTTCACCTAACGCCTGACCATTCTGATAAGCACAAACAAAAACTTTCTGACTTCGTGCATCAATGACTGATACACATGTCTTCAATCCCGCATAAGCTGCCAAAGAAGATATAACTTTTATATGAATTGATGAAACCACACTCAATGTTTTGGCTATTGTCATTGCAACTCTGACACCAGTATAAGATCCTGGTCCTTTTGTAATAATCATTTCATCAATATCTAATAATTGAAGTTGATGTTTCTTAAGCAAAGATGACAAATAAGGTATAGCATTTTCTGACTGTCTCTTTGACCCGAGTTCTTGAACCATTTCTAAACATTGTCCATCTCGATACAACGCCACCATTAAATACTGATTAGATGTATCCATAATCAAGCTTGTCATAACTTCAACTCCTCTACTATATTTTGATATTGAGCTCCATTTGCTTGAAAAGCAAAAGTTCGTGATTCATCATCATTTTTGGTAATTGTAATGTCTAGTCTTTCTTGTGGTAATATGTCTTGAATATAAATAGGCCATTCAACAACACATACCCCTTCATCTTCAAACATTTCTTCAAAACCTAATTCTTCATTTTGACCTTCTAAACGATAAGCATCGAAATGATATAACGGAAGATTCCCTTGATATATCTTAACAATTGTAAATGTTGGAGAATTAATAATCTTTTGAATTCCTAATCCTTTTCCAATCCCTTTTGTAAAGGTTGTCTTCCCAGCTCCCAAATCACCTTCTAAAGTCAATATTGCTCCTGGGAATAAATATGACGCTAATTTTTCACCAAAATCAATCATGTCTTGTTGATTTACAAATGTTAACATAGTCTTCCTCCTATCTATTGTGGACTTGTTCTTGATAAATATGATACCAATGTTCAGCAAACCCTGGTCTAAATGGTCCTGACATATTCATAGCCATCTGAATCAATACATCTAACTGTTCATTTAAGATACGATCTAATTGCTCACCATAATTCATTATTGCCTTATGCTGACGATATTCTTCTTCATCTAAGATTTTATATTTATAATCTGGAAAAACCTTTAAATCTAAATCATAATCTATGTACTTCAATGCTTCACCATCATATAGAGTTGGTGAGGCAATATTACAATAAAAATGAACCCCATTCTTACGAATCATGCATATAACATTATACCATCGATTCTTGGGAAAATAACAGATTGCTGGTTCCCTTGTATACCATTTTCTTCCATCAGACTCTGTTACCAATGTTCTATTATTAATAACAATAAAATGTTGATCCGTTTCTTCAAGAACAAACCCTTTATTCCAGCAACGATGTATACTTCCATCATGTTTATAACAATGAATCAATACATCTTTTCTTTCTAAGCGTTTATTCATAAACCTACCTCTTTCTACAACATTAATATTATACACAAAATAGAGCGAATTTGAAAGGCTTATTATCATCAAGAAAGAAAGTTAAAAAGAAAACTGAGCACTCTGTCCATTTTTACAAAATACTCAGTTTTTATTTTAGTTCAATTTTAAAACTTTATTTAATCTTGGATATATAACTATAAATAATACAAAACAAACAACAAGTGTTCCTAAATTATAAGGAATATTATACGTTAAATTTCCTTGAAGTGGTGTTTGAAAAGCAAACCAACCAGCCAATAAATGAGAAATTGTTTTTATAATCATAATAATGACCATTCCCCAAGGTATATCCATTCCTTTAAAATGCCACAATGGGAAAATCCCACAAAGACCAACTAAGGCCATCGGTAAAACATAATCAAAGAATAGAGATGCTATTCCATAATAAGTTGCTAATCCGAGAACAAATTGAGCACCCAAACAAACCAAAGCTGTAATGAGACCACGAATTGGTCCAAGTAAATATGATGCTAAAAATAAAGCAATTAATGAAAACGCAATATTTCCTCCATGAGGCATTTCCGTTATTTTTGTCATTGGTTCTAACACCAATTGAATGGCAACAAACATTGCCATATAAACCATGTATTTGATTTTTGTGTTCTGTGTATTCATTTTTCTTCCTCCCTTATTCATACATCGGGAGCCAACAAATAAAAAAGCTTTCTCACGAGCGTAAGAAAGCAAAAAAATCCTATTTGCACTCTCTACGCTGGCATTACCCAGTTCAGATGGTAAGGGATAAGGTTAACAACCTCTCTCAGCAAAATGCACCCCTGGCTCGACAATATTATAGCGCATTATATAAATAATTCAAGACTTTTTCTTCACCTATCCATATTCTAACAAGTCAGTTCCTACTCATTTACAAAACATTCTTTTTCTTTTCTTTCTTATATCTTGTTTTGTTATATTTTTCACGTATTTTTTCCTAGTTTTTTTTATATTTAATGCTATAATAAAGAGGAATTAAGGGAGGAAGATACAAATGTCAAAAGTTATTGCGGTGAACGCTGGTAGTTCATCATTAAAATTCCAATTATTCGAAATGGATAATGAAACAGTTATCACTTCAGGAGTTATTGAAAGAATTGGTATGGAAGATTCAATTTTCACAATTAAGTATAATGGTGAAAAAGATGTTCGTACTTTAGCAATTCCAACTCATAAAGAAGCTGTTCATTTATTATTAGATACATTAATTGAGAAACAAATCGTTTCTTCATTAGATGAAATCAAAGGTGTTGGTCACAGAGTTGTTCAAGGTGGTTCTTATTTCCAGGAATCTGCTATTATTGATGAAGATGTTATCAACAAAATTGATGAATTAAAATCTTTAGCACCTTTACATAACCCTGCTCACTTAACAGGATATTATGCATTCAAGGAAGCCATTCCAAGTGCTGGTGCAGTTGCAGTTTTTGATACAGCATTCCATCAAACATTACAACCAAAATGCTATATCTATCCAATTCCATATAAATTTTATACTGAAAACAAAGTTAGAAAATATGGTGCTCATGGAACATCTCATTTCTATGTTTCTCAAAGAGTTATTGACAAATTAGGTCAACCAGAGCATTCTAAAATCATTGTTGCACACTTAGGTGCTGGTGGTTCTTTAACAGCTGTTAAAGATGGAAAATCAATTAATACTTCAATGGGATTCACACCATTAGCTGGTATCATGATGGGAACTCGTAGTGGAGATCTTGACCCTTCTATTATTGATTATTTAATTGAACAAGTTGGTATGGATATGAAAGATGTTATTCATATGTTAAACAAAGAATCTGGACTTTTAGGTGTTTCAGGTGTTTCTAGTGACTTTAGAGATGTCTTAAATGCTGCGAATGAAGGTAATGAAAGAGCAAAACTTGCTATTGATATCTTCTTTAGAAGAGTTATTGCTTATATTGGTAGATACTTTATTGCTTTAGGTGGTTGTGATGCGATTGCATTTACAGCAGGTATTGGTGAAAACTCAGCTTATGCAAGAAAAGAAATTCTTTCATTAGTAAGTGAAGCTTTAGGTATTGTTGTTGATGATGATGCAAACGAAAATGGTGAAGGTGAACGTTTAATTTCTACACCTGAATCAAAAATCAAAGTTTATGTTATCCCTACAAATGAAGAATTGGTTATTGCAAGAGATACAAAACGTTTATTAAACTTATAATAAATAAGAGACTTAAAAAATATAAGTTATAAAAATAATTATAGAGACATAACAAACAAAGGTATTAATCTTTAGATGTTATGTCTCTTTTTGTTATTCATACATCAATATGTCCTTAAAAATCAATGAGTTGTTTGACTTGTATAATAGCAAGATTTAGCAAAACAAAGATATTTTAAATTGATATAATAGATAAAATGAATGGAATAGTTTATACCTATAAAATATTCTTAACACTATCTTATTCTATTAAAGGAGAAAAATATCATGAATACACAAAATAATCAACATAAACAAACGATACCATTTCCAGATGAAATTATTCACTTAGAAACTATTAATAAAAAATTAGATTTATCCATAGCCGAAACAAATTCAAGAGTTGAAAGAGTCAATTATGAATATATAAATTCAAAAAAGTATATGACAGATTATCGTGGGGAACTTGATCCACACGAAATGTTTCAAAATGAATTAGCCCTTAAACAAATTGATAGAACAGGAGCATTTGCTGTTGAAGTATGGGATAAACTCATGAAAATAAAAGAATCTCCCTACTTTGCTCGAATTGACTTTCAAGAAAAGGATGAACAATTAATCGAAAAAATCTACATAGGTCGCTTTTCTTTTCTTCATGAAAATGAACTTTTGATCTATGATTGGCGTTCCCCAATTGCTAGTATGTTCTATGATTATGAAACTGGACCTGCAAAGTATGATGCTCCTATAGGCCAAATTGAAGGCGCCTTAACACTTAAGCGACAGTTTAAGATAAAGAATGGTATTTTAGAATACGCATTAGAAAGTTCTATAAACATCCAAGATGATGTTTTACAACGTGTTCTATCTGATACTTCAAGTGAGAAAATGAAATCAATTATTTCTACAATTCAAAAAAAACAAAACCAAATTATTCGAAATGAAAAAAACAACACAATTATTATACAAGGTGTCGCTGGATCAGGAAAAACATCAATCGCACTCCATCGTATCGCTTTTTTGCTATATCGCTTTAAAAATAAACTATCAGCAAGAAATATAACAATAATATCACCTAATAAAGTCTTTGGTGATTATATTTCTACTGTTCTTCCAGAATTAGGGGAGGAACCAATATATGAATTAAGCTTTGAAAATATTGCCCAAATACAACTAGAAGATATTATCCAATTTGAATCTGATAAAGATCCATTAGAAACCAAAGATATACATTGGGCAAAAAGAACACGTTTTAAATCAACATTATATTTTGTCAAACAAATGAATGTATATTTATCTGAAATTTCTAAGACTCTCTTTGTTCCAAAGGATTATATATATGATGAATTAATAGCTCCAGCTGATTTTATAAAAGAACGCTTTTTCGCTTATCAATCTTACCCAATAAAAAAACGATTACAATTAATTGCTGATGATATTTATCATCGTTTCACATCACGCAATACGATGGGATATAAAGTTCCGCGGCCTCGAACAATTCTGAGTGGCTTAAACAAAATGTTAAAAATGAAAAGCACTATTGCTCTCTATAAAGAATTTTACAAATGGTTAGATTTATCTGAGATGTTTGTATTACCTGCAAAAAAAACTTTAGAATGGTCAGATGTATATCCCTTTCTCTATCTTCATGCAGCATTTGAAGGATTACAAGAGAGTCAACTTATCAAACATTTGGTAATTGATGAAATGCAAGATTATACCCCTATCCAATTTGCTGTTATCAATCAATTATTCCCATGTCAAAAAACTATTTTAGGTGACTTTAAGCAATTGATAAATCCTAATCATCTCAATACTATTGAAGACATACAAACATTATATAATGATGCAATCTATGTAGAACTCACAAAGAGTTATCGCTCTACCTATGAAATTATTACTTTTGCAAATAAAATTCAAAATATTGATCAGTTAGAACCAGTCGAACGACATGGTGAAACTCCACAACTTATATTCTGTAAGAATAAGCAAGATGAAATGCTGAAGTTAAAAAAGAAACTAAAATTATTTCAAGCCAGTTATCGTGCATCTCTTGGAATCATTGTGAGAACAAATAGTGAAGCAAAATCTCTATACTCACAACTCTTACCAGATTATAATATCAATTTAATCTCTCCAGAAAGTACAAGATTTGAAATTGGAATTTCTATTACATCAATTCAAATGTCAAAAGGATTAGAATTTGATGAAGTTATTATTTTAAATGTTAATCATGATAACTATAAGACTGAATATGATAGAAGTCTTCTTTATATTGCTGTCACAAGATGCATGCATCAATTAACAATAATGTATGTAGAAAAACCATCTCATTTCCTCCCATAAATCTTCACTTTATAAGAATAATCATTTTTCTTAATCTTCTTTTTTAAATAATATGAATAGAATAGCACATGCTCCTATCCCCATTATAAGATAAGAGAAAATTATTGTTTGATCTTCTGTTGGAATATCTTTTTGAGGTATATTGACCTTTGGTTCATCTCCTAACGTAATAACTGGAGCCTTTACATTCATAAAAGTAATTGATTGTATTTCTCGACTTTCTGGAATAATAAATTCTGTATCAGCAGCAAGAATATAGCCGAATGGTGCTTCTACTTCGTGAAGAATATAAGTTCTTCCTACAATAAGTCCTTGTACCAAATGTCCTTCCTTTTCACTCACCCACTCATCTATAACTTTATGAGATTCTTTATCTATTACCTGAAGTTTTGCTCCAATGATATTTTCAAGCGTTTCACTATCAACCTTATTTATTTGTGTTTTTGTCACTTGATTTAAAAAATCATATGTAAATATAAGCGTATCTTGTTTCTCAGTAGTATACTTACCATCAACATAATAATGAACATTTTTTAAAAGGTATCCATCTGGCTGTTTCGTTTCTTTAACAACATATAAAGAATTAGTATCACCTACTAATTCATCATTGAGCTCTGACAGTGGCATAATTGCATATTCAGGAGTTAAATCTAATGGTAAATCTGATTGAAAAGAAACCTTTCCATCTTGACGAGAAACAATAGTCTCTAAGAGTGTTCCTGCTTCAACAATAACATCTCCATCATAATTATAAATATCTCTATTGGCAAATAATGATATCTCAGCCCCACTTAAATACTTCTTTGTTTCTTCATCCTTCTTGCTAACCTCCACAACAATCTTTTGTCGCTCATTAGTAATGCCTATATCTTCGTACACAATATCAACACTCTGTCCTTTATATGACAAAGAAAAAGTCTTGACTTCTGAGTTCAAGACATACCCATATGGTGCTTCTAATTCTTTACATTCATAATCTCCCAAAGGAAGTTCATGAGATGTTATTTTTCCTCCTTCTGTTGTTTCTAATGTTTCAATAAGTTCACCTTGCTTATACAGAACTATCCCATCGTGACTTGGATCAAGGATATCACTTTTAGCATAAATCCCAAACTTTGCGTGAGCTAATCCTCTTTCCTCATAAATAAATTTCCCATCTTTATAATCTGTTAAAACTTCACCTTTTTTCTCAATAGTTACCTTGCCCTTTACAGATTGGTCAACCAATTGAACAACTGTAATAGGTGTAACTTGGTCACTGGATATCTCATAATGATCCATAGTGATTTCAAAAGGAATAGGTTCTTTTGTAAGAACGTACCCATCAGGTGCCTCAATTTCCTCTAATTGATAATGTCCTATTTTCAATTTCGTATTCAATGTTATCGTCCCATCATCATGTGTTGTCCATTGATTAACAATAATTTGTGGAAACAACGACCAATCAATATAAGATACATATTCATTTGTATCCACATTTTTAACTTTGAAAGTTGCTCCTTTCAAAAGAACTGTTTTACCTGTTTCCTTATCTTTCTTCACAACTTTTAACAATGATTCAAAAGGAACGTTATTTACAGTTACTTTTTTAATTTGATATCCTATCTCATATAGCGAGGCATCTTTTTCAATTGTTATTAGAAAATCACTTGCTCCATAATATCCCTCAGGAGTTTTGGTTTCTTTAACACGATAAGTTCCATATGGTAATAAAGAAGTTGTTAGATATCCATTTGTATCTGTTGTTCCAACAAAATACTTATGAGCCTTATCAAATCCAACTTTCTCATATTCACTATTTAAAACAAAAGTGAACTCAGCGCCTGCAAGTCCTGGCACGGTACCTGCTTCACCATCTTTGATTCCTTCTTTAAAAATTTGTATCCGTTGACTTGCTATTGTATTACTCGTTTTTGTTTTCACAGTAACATGTGACGTTGTTTGGTTCTGGTAATGAAGAGAAACATATATAATATCAGGATTTAATATCATTGAAGGATTTGTCTGTAATTCTTTAATATAATAATTTCCCATTGGTAAATCTGTCCATTCTATATGCCCATTCTCATCTGTTATTTTCTTTGAAACAAGTTCATCTTGACTATAAAAAACTTTTGTTCCAGAGACATTTGTAATCTTTTCTCGAGCATATAATCCAAATTCTACTTGAGATAAAAAAGCATCACCAAGTTGGTGATCTGTAATAGTACTCTCTATTTCTTTTTCTAAATGAATACTTCCTAAGGGTTCTTTATCTTCAATGGTCGTTGAACTTGTAATGACAGGAGTTGTTTGATTGTCATACCTCAATGAAACTTGATAACGCTCTGTATTTAATAAATATCCAGTTGGAGCTTGCGTCTCATAAACAATATAATTTCCTAAAGGAAGATTCTTTGTTACTGCTGTTCCTTGTTTATCAGTCGTTAAAGTATCAACAACATCTCCATTATTATATAAAACTTTACCAGCAGCTGATATTATCTCCCCATCCGCCACAACATTAAATTTAGCACCAATAATTCTATCTTTATTCTCACTTTCCTTTACTACAGTTATTTTCCCTGTGGGTTCTTTATTACTTACCGTTTGACTTGCACTATCCCCAGCATTCAATGTTATTGTATAAATCGTATCATCTACTAAAAATCCTTGTGGTGCTGTTTTCTCTTGTAAATAATATATGCCTGTTGTTAAGTTATCCACCTTGATTTTACCATTCGTTACAGTTACCTCCTTATCATAATCTCCATTATTCCATAACCTAAAAACTGCTCCATTAATTAGATTTCCATAAACATCAGTCTTGGTTAACTCTAAACTTGCTAATTGTAGCCAGTCCACAGTAAGAGAAGTTGTTTTAGATGGATCTTCAACATATTCACCATATCCTGTAGATTGATAACTACCTCCTGCTTTTGCTAATATCGGACTAAAGTTATAACTTTTTGTTTGTTCTCCAGTATTCCATTTATCTAATTCCACATTCAAAGGAGCTTCAAAATGAAATTTTGTTTTACCTTTAATTGTTAAACTTCCACCTGTTTGTCTGTTTCCATTTCCTTCATTAACATAAGTTACTTCATCTGGTAAATTTATAGTTATACCAAAAATATCGCTACCACTTTTCAAAGTAATAGATTCCGTTTTTTGAATATTTCCATCTCTGAATGCAAGGACATTAGATTTAGAAAATTCTAATTCAAACGATGGAACCTTATTTTTTTCTATAAATTCCATAAAATTCTTAATAGTTTTGAATGAAGAATTATCTCCATAGTAGTAATAACTCAAAGCAAGTGATGTGACTACTATACCATGTGCTCTATTTTCAAAACCACTCCATTGTTCTGGACCACCCCATCCATAATACAATACCTTCCTAATATCAGCATTATCATAAATGGAAACTGTAATCTTTGTACCTGTTGGTGGTGTGCTTTTTGGGTGTTCCATACAAAATGCTTGTTTTCCATTAATAGTAAAATCTCCTACAATATTACTACCATATGTTATTTTTCCATTATATTCGATTTTATCTTGTTTTGGATAATCATTGCTATTAGAAATATTATTTGCAGATACATTTCCAATTGAGACTAACGAAAATGATACTATTATTATGATTGATAGTATCATTTTAAATAATTTGCTTAACTTGTTCAATATTCATTTCTCCTTTTCATTAAAAAAAGAGTATCAATATACTCTTCAATATTTTATCAATTCTATTCCCATTCATCAGGCCACTCAAAGCTCCCACCCCATCCATAATTATTACCGTTATTAAATTCTTGATAACTATCTGAATCAGGTGTTACGATAATAGAATTTTTTTTGTCAGGTTGTGATTCATCTATTTTCGAACTCGATGAACTACTTGAATTTGATTTACTCTTATTCTTACTAGATGAACCTTTACTTGAATTATTTGATTGAGAAGACTGAGAAGAAGATCCAGGATCTTTTTTCTTTTCTTCAACTACAATCTTAATATCTTTCCTCGTTTCATTTCCACTTTCATCCTTAGCAATTACATTAGCTGTGTAAATTCCACTTTTGCTATAATTCACTTTACTATCATCAATAGAAAGAGTGACTTTAGACAAATCAGTGACTTTTAATTGAGTTATATCTAACTTACCATTAAGGTTTACTTTATAACTTTCTTTTAAATCCTTAAACTCTGGTGCTGTTGTATCTACAATTTCTACTGTAGTTTCAACAGTTTTTTGATTACGTGTAAAAGATACCTTATATTGACCTATAGACAAATAAGTTTTTCCTTCTTCATTTTGGCCATCAACAGTCATTTTGACATCTTTTAAAAAGTTATCTTTATTATCTAAATAATCACTTACTTTTGTAGAAATAGATTGTCCATATTCTACAACAAACTTTTCTTTCTTTAATATCATCTTTTCTTGAGAACATCCTAATAAAATACTACTCAATAAAATAATCATGATTTTTGAGCGATGTCTTTTCAATACATTTTTCATAATATCCCACCCTTTAGATCAATATCATTTTATCATATTCTATTCATGTCTCAAACAAAAGTCACAACTCATATTAAAATAGTTGGGGAACGATTCTTGATTAGCATTATTTTTGTCTCCTTTCTCTGATAAGAAAAGGAACAAGATTTCTCTTGTTCCCTTAACAAATAAAACTCATTACATAACTTGTTAACATTGCTGCTATAGCAACAAATACCAACCCTTTTTCCTTATAAGCAAAATACATCGCAACAAAACACCCTCCAATTGCACTATATATATTTGCTGTTGCATAAATAATACTTGGAAACGTTAAAGCGGATAAAACTGCATAAGGCACATAATATAACAATGATTTTAAAAATGGTGATGTTATTTCTTTCCTAAAGAGTGTTAATGGTAACATTCTTGGCAAATATGTAAAGATAGCCATAATTGCAACACTTATAAATATGTATTCACTCATACACTATCCTCCTCAAGAGGATAACGCCATGCACCATAAATTGCACCACTTAATGTTGCAATAATCAATTTAAAACCACTCGATAAATGATCAAACATCTGACCATAAAAGAAAATAACAGACATAACAGCACTTATAAAAACAACTTCTAATATTTTGCGTGACTTCGTTGCTGGTGGAACAATAATAGCTAAAAACATTCCATACAAAGCAATTCCCATTGCATTTTGTAATGCAACTGGTAAAAAATTCATTAATACCTCACCAGCAAATGCTCCACATGTCCATCCAATAATAGGCAATAAAATAAATCCAGACATAAAACGAAAAGTTAAATTTCCATGCTGTAAAGAAGCTAAACTAAAAGTTTCATCAGTAATACCAAACGAAATAATCATTCTTTGCAAAGTACTCATTTTCTGATCGATTTTTTGACTCAAAGATAATGACATTAAGAAATATCTAGCATTAATCATTAACAATGTTAACGCCATCTCAATATAAGATGCATTTGTCAGCATTAAAGAAACACCTGCAAATTGTCCAGATGATGTTAAATTGGTCATCGAAATCAATGTTGCTAAACCTAGTGGCAAGCCACTTGAAACAACCAGTACACCAAATGAAAAAGAAACTGGAAAATAGCCCAATGCTATTGGTATCCCCTTTTTACATCCACATAAAAACTCTTCCATCTATAATTCCCCCACATATATGACCTAATCATACATGAAAGAGAATTACTTATCAAATAGATTTTTTTCTACAAACTCTAAAATTTCTTGTTGATCAGTTAAAACATGATAAAATGGTTTTCTTAAATCTAACCTTTGAATATCTATGGAACGAATATCACTTAATTGAATACGGCAATACGTTATATGTTTGTCTGTTTTTATTGTAATATCCTTCTCAAATGAAGGATTAGCTGGTGTTGAATCCTCTTTAATAGATGTACAGGGAAGAACTAACATCTTATATCCCATATCCTTTAAAACATAGCACCAATGTCCATCCATTAATTCTTTAGGAAACCCTCGTCCAATATTGAAATATGCCAGTTCATGGATATGTGGTCTTTTATGAACATGATAATAAGTTTGATCACAATCTCCATCTTTTACAAGATGACAATAGAAATATTCTAATTGATTGGTTTGATGCAATAAAGCATAGCTATACTTTTCTACATCATAGACACCAGATTCTTTTAGTTTCTTGAGTGATTTATTCATTTCCATTAAATTTGTTTCTATACTCATAATAACCCTCCTACTTATATATTCAAAATTTTTTCTCATTTTTCTTCTTTTTAAACAAACTTTTTTAAAAAATTTTTAAAATCTATGTAAAACGTAGGAAATCTGACTTATTTTCGATAGAAAATATCACAATTATTCCTAATATCACATAAAATAGTCATATAGTGTCATATTGTTTTCACAATTTGAAAACTATAAAAAAAAGATTCATGTATAATGAATTACGTTATTGAAGAAGGATGAAAGAAAATAGCGCCAGGACTCTTAGGAGTTGACGAGGACCAGATTTATCGAAAGATTCGGCGGATGATCTGGAGGTATGATGCTACCTAAACGATGAGCAAAAATAATGAGTAATCATTAAACAAATATCATCAAGCATAACTTCATTCAATAATAAAAAAATCTAATGGAGGTATGTTTTTATGTGTGGAATTACAGCGTATTGCGGTAATGGTTTTGCTTTACCCTTTTTAATGCAAGGATTGTCTAAACTTGAGTATCGAGGATATGATAGTGCTGGCATAACAATTCTTGAAAATGAAGGTTTAAAAACGATTAAATGTAAGGGACGATTAAAAAATCTTGAAGATAAGCTTCAAGATTATCACTTGGAAGGACATGTTGGAATTGGTCATACAAGATGGGCAACTCATGGAATTCCTTCAAATTTAAATTCTCATCCTCATACAAATGATGATGAAACAATTTCTTTAGTTCATAATGGTATTATTGAAAACTATCGTGAATTAAAAGAAGAACTAATCAAAAAAGGATATCAGTTTCAATCAGAAACTGATAGTGAAGTTGTTGTTCATTTATTAGATGAATACTTTGAGGGAAATCTTTTTGAAGCCACAAAGAAAGTTTTAAAAAGGATTGATGGTAGTTATGCCTTATGTATTGTTTCAACATTAGAACCTGATAAAATCATTGTAGCCAAAAAAGATAGTCCATTAATTATTGGAAAAGCAGATGGAGCCTATGTAGCTGCAAGTGATATTCCAGCTTTATTGGAATATACAAAAGATGTTTATTTCTTAAATGATTATGAAATGGCTATTTTAGAAAATGAACATATCGAATTTTATAATCATGATGGAAATCCCATAACAAAAGAATTAGTCACAATTCCTTATGATTTAGAAGCTGCTCAAAAAGATGGTTATGATACTTTTATGTTAAAAGAAATCTATGAACAACCACATGTGATTCAAGAAACATTAAGAGGGCGTATTGTTAAAGATAAAATTGTTCTTGATGAACTACAGGAGATTGATTTCATTAACTATAATAAAGTTTACTTTGTGGCTTGCGGAACAGCTTATCATGCAACGCTATGTGGTTCTCAAGTTTTAGAAAGAACCACAAAACTCCCTGTCATTGTTATGGTAGCAAGTGAATTTAGATATAATGATCCACTTATTGATGAGCATACTTTAGCTATTTTTGTATCACAATCTGGGGAGACCGCCGATACTTTAGCTGCACTTCGTTTAGCCAAAGAAAAAGGCGCAACAACAATTGCGATAGCTAATGTCTTAGGAAGTACAATTTCTAGAGATGCTGACTATGTTTTATATACATGTGCTGGTCCAGAAATTGCTGTTGCTTCTACGAAGGCTTATACAACTCAATTGGTTTTACTCATGTTACTCGCTTATTATATAGCTCAAGTTCTTGGAAAAGATATTGATCATGAATTAATTGATCAATTAAATACAATCCCTCAATATGTTGAGAACATTTTAAATGATCATGCTATCTTTGAAAACTATGCAAAAATGTTAGAAAATCTTCATGATGCTTATTTCATTGGAAGAAGTTTAGATTATGCAAGTGTTTTAGAAGGTGCATTAAAACTCAAAGAAGTCTCTTATGTCCATGCTGATGCTTATATTGCTGGAGAATTAAAACATGGTCCAATTGCTTTAATTGAAGAAGGTTCCGTTGTAATCGCAGTCGCAACACAACCACATATTGCAGCAAAAACAATAAGTAATATTCAAGAAACAATTGCCAGAGGAGCAAAAGTTATCCTCTTGACAACACATCGTGAAGAGATTAAAAATGTTGAAAACACTTATTATTTACCAAATGTTTCTCCAACATTGCAGTCTATTTTGGTTGCTATACCTTTACAATTAATGGCTTATTATACAGCTTGTATAAAAGGTTGTGATGTGGATAAACCACGTAATTTAGCTAAATCTGTAACTGTAGAATAATATTGAAAACTCCATCTATGGAGTTTTTTATGTATAAAAAAAGAGAACGCATAACATTCTCTTCATATCTTATAAATCACAAATGCCTGTTCCTTCTCCATACATTGCATACCAGTCACTAT